>Ga0189288_10003_pt1 | contig 539068 bp, 498 predicted proteins | sample UW105minimetaG_FD_130316 | JGI IMG/M metagenome (GOLD analysis project Ga0189288, IMG submission 130316) | Marine microbial communities from the Costa Rica Dome - UW105 mini metaG | ecosystem: Environmental > Aquatic > Marine > Oceanic > Photic zone | place: Costa Rica: the Eastern Pacific... | reverse complement strand
TCGGCGCGGTTCGCGTGGCTGCCTGCCGGGCCTCGTGCGACGGGGCGGTAAAGCCGCATCGCACGGATATTTCATGCACTACCGGAGCCTTGAGGCGGCAGGGCATGAACACGAACCTGAACCCCGATTATACTCGTGTGCGACATGGGCAATCGGTGCGACGGGGAGGGTTCGCCTGATGAAGCGTGAGCCCCTGCCGCTGTCCGCGCGGGCGAAAGGGCCCCGCAACCGCTATCGTACTGCCTGCCGCATCCGGTGAAGGAGGAGAGGTGTCCTTGCGATCCGGATGAGGTCATCCGATCCCGGTCTGGACGCCCGCGCCTTTCGCACCGGCCGCGTCGCCCTTCCGGACACCGCCGTCGCGGGCCATGGGGGCAAGGAAGGGGGTGCACCAGCTTTCGCGCCCTCCCGATCCGGCGGGGTCTATGCCGAAAAGATGCATGAAAGTCAAGTATTTAGCGCAGAAATAGGATTGTTCGAGAGGGGGTCCTACGGCTGGTGGCGGGCATGGCTGCGGTCATTGGCGAGAAGGCGATGACGCGCCGGACCACGCTGGATTCCCGCCTGCGCGGGAATGACGTCGAGGGCGGACGGGTGTACTCTTCGCTCGAAAAGCCCCGGCCATATCTGGTGGAGGCTCTAGATAACCTACATGAAAAAATTATACTTCACTATCGCGTACAATACAGCGCCAACAGCCACACCCTGCATCGAGGCCCATACCAATTCGGGTGACGGCATTTTAAGTAACCTGGACATTAAACCCCTCATTATGTCTGAAATTCCGATCAGGGTGCTCACCAATGCTATTGGGTAACAACCTATCGGATTTCCACAGCCTGTTTTGATCAGTCCAATATAGCCCGTCAATTGCCGATCGAATGACATATTGCGCGTAACGCCACAGCGATGAAGAATGACCGGTAGGTGACGTTGCGTTCGTCCGTTCTGGCCTAAATTGTGGTGGGAAGCGGGCTGGTCGATGCTTCGCTCGGTAAGCCTCGGGCCTAATTGTCCACGAGCAATTTGATGAAGACCAAATTATATCTTCCAGATTTCTCTGCGGGAGCGATAGCGATGCTCATCACCTCTTCTGGGCTTGCATGATTGACACTCTTTAGAACCATCTTTCCGTTAGTCATCTTACGGCTCTGGATCTCCCATTTCCTCTCAGTGAGTTGTTTTTCATAGAACGTCACGATTTCCTCGAAGCTGGCGTCCGATCGGATACTCAGGCTCATGCCGTTCATCAGCGAAGCAACAACTTGTGCGCCGGGATAGAGGTCGAAGCCGTAGCCGGGCCGGGCATCGGTAGCAGCTTCTCCGACACGTATGCTCTTCGCGAGGGTGTCGGTCATTGCGTCCTGTTCGGACTGCTCACTGCACGATGCGAGAAATAGGCCAATGCCTAGCAGGGCGTGTTTCCAAAGCATTGTTTCGTCTGTTCCTTCGCGATTGTTCCGGTGGCTTCACATGACAATCGATCATCGATGGAACGACTGCAAGGGGGGCGGCGGCTGATGCGGCTCTAGGCAAGAGTGCTTCGAAGCTGCCAGCTGACGTTCAGGCAATGGTCCGACGCAGTTCAAAGGCCGCGCGGGGGTGAATAGCCGGTAGGAGCTTGGGCTTGCTCCGGCAGGCGGGCAGCTAACTTTCTAGCTGCGGTGCGAGCGAGACTTTCACCCGTATCCATTCGGCCAACGAAAAAAGAACGAGAGCGACCAAGACCGCCCAAATGCCAACATGCTTTCCCAACAACCAGATCAGCGCAAAGCCGCCGAAAACGAATGGGATGCTAACCTTTGGCAGGATCAACTGCCTGCCGCACGCATCGCAACCGAAGGGAACGCCTCTCCTCAGCAAGTTCGCTCGAGCGAAGGTGATCGGGGCGCTGCATGAAGGGCACTGGCCTCTAGCCTGCGGAAGGTCTGGACTGCTCATACTCTCAATCAAATCAGGTAATGCTTTGGTTCACAAGGGGGGCCGCTGGCAGGCTGTCTGGCTCAGGCCGTCACTGACGAAAACACGTTTCGAGGGGCGCAGGGCGCATTTGCCGGAAGCTCTACCTTTGTCCCCGAACGGAACCTCGCCTTCCGGTTGCCATTGGTAGAAGGAGAGTTCGCGCAGACGGATTGCAGGGAGAGGTCGACAACCTTGTACGGGGAAAGCCGAATGCTCGACCGGATCAATGATTTCATCGGTGCCGATATCGGCCTTCATGGAGAGGTGGCGGAAGCGGTTCTGATCGCCGTGCTCGTCGCGATGGTTGCATTGGCTATGCATTGGCTGGTGTTCCGCGGGCTGCAGCACCTTTCCGATGCAAGTGGCAGCAAGGCCGACAATATCGTCGTGTCCCGGCTCCGGCGTCCCACGCGTTTCGCCATTCTCGCGCTCGCTCTGATTATCGTGGCGCGGGAATTGCCGCTTCTGGACGAAATCTGGCAGAAGGTCGCCGGCTTCGTCATGCCTGCCCTGATCGGCTGGATGGTTCTGGCGGTCCTGCACGCCCTGGTGAATACCATGGCCCTGAGCGCGGACGTTTCGGTCGAAGACAATCTGCGCGCACGGCGAAGGCGGACCAAGCTCGCCATGTTCAACCGCATCGCCACTTTCCTGGTGATTTTCGTAACGGTCGGGGTGATGCTTCTATCGATCCCGGGGGTGCGCGATATCGGCATGACACTGGTCGCGTCGGCCGGTCTTGCCGGCCTGGCGGTGGGTGCTGCTGCACAGCCTGCGCTGCGTTCGCTCATCGCCGGGGTGCAGATGGCAGCCACGGAGCCGATCAACATCGACGATGTCGTGATCATCGAGGGCGAGTGGGGCTGGATCGAAGAGATCCGCACGACCTATGTGGTCGTCAAGATATGGGACGAAAGGCGACTGATAGTCCCCACGACCAAGTTTCTCGAAGAGCCATTCCAGAACTGGACGAAGACGACAGCCAAGCTGCTCGGCACGGTCTTTCTCTATCTCGACCCGGCAGCGCGCGTGGAACCGATCCGGCAGGAATTCGAAAGGCAGATCCATGCCAACAAGCGCTGGGACGGACGCGTTCAGGTCACGCAGGTGACGGAGACGACGCGCGATACCAAGGAAGTCAGGCTTCTGATGAGCGCCAAGGATTCGCCGACCCTGTTCGATTTGCGGTGCGATATCCGCGAAGGGATCACCGACTGGATATCGGAAACCTGCCCCGAAGCCTTCGCGCGCAATCGATGGATCGACGAATCCGGGAGAGAAGCGGCCAGTTCTTGAGAGGCTTGGCGGGGTGGCGCCCCGGATCGGCTACGTCGCAAACAGCATCGCATCGTCGGCGAATGCCTTCATCTCCAGCGCATTACCGCTGGGATCGCGGAAGAACATCGTGGCCTGTTCGCCGGGCTGGCCCCTGAAGCGGATCGTCGGTTCGATCGCGAACTCGACCCCGGCCGCCGTCAGCCTGTCGGCCAGTTCCTGCCAGTTTTGCATGGCGAGCACGATGCCGAAATGCGGTACCGGAACGCCGTGGCCATCGACGTGATTGCTTGTCCGATCTCCAGCCCCGCCGGGGGCGAGATGGGCGACGATCTGGTGGCCGTAAAAGTCGAAATCGACCCATTCGTCGCTCGAGCGCCCTTCGCGGCAGCCCATGGCATCACCATAAAACTCCCGCGCCGCGGCGAGATCGTTGACGGGAAAGGCGAGGTGGAACGGGCGCAATGTCATGGTGATGGAATAGGCGAGCGTTTGACATTTTCCTACAGCCACCTGCACCCGGCGGCGTAGGCTTCCTGTTCAAACCCATCGCTCCGTGCAAGGTCAGGATCTGGTCAACCGTTCAGCATCGACAGCGACGGGATGAACGCCTAACCCCCAGACGAATCGCAAGGGGCACCGCATGAAGCTCATCATCGGCAACAAGAACTATTCCAGCTGGTCGCTGCGCGGGTGGCTCGCCGCCAAGCAATCGGGCCTGTCGTTCGAGGAAATCGTCGTCCCGCTGTTCGGCGAGAACTGGGAAGCCGACAAGCATGGCGGTCAGATCCGACCCTCGTCGGGCAAGGTGCCGCTGCTGTGGGATGGCGACGCGGTGGTGTGGGACAGCCTCGCCATTCTCGAATATCTCGCCGACAAGGTCGGGCGCGACCGGTTCTGGCCCAAGGATGCCGTGGCGCGGGGCATGGCCCGCTCGATGGTTTCCGAAATGCACTCGTCCTATGCCGCGCTGCGCGGCGAATGCCCGATGAATGTGCGCAAGCGCTTCGACGGCTTCGAGCCGAGCGAGGCATGCAAGGCCGACATCCTGCGCATCCTCGGCCTGTGGGCCGAAGCGCGCAGCCGTTTCGGCAGCGGTGGGCCGTTCCTGTTCGGCACTTTCGGCGCGGCGGACGTATTCTTCGCCCCGGTCGTGTCACGTTTCATCAGCTATCAGATCCCCGTCCCGGGTTTCGCCGCCGCCTATATGCAGGCGCTGTGGGAACATGAGTGGATGGAAGCATGGATCGCCGCATCGGAAAACGAAGAATGGGTTATCGAACAATACGAAACGGTTGGCTGACCGCCATCGCTGCGCTGGGCGCGCTGTTCCTCCCCGCGCAGGCGCAGGCATGGGGCTTTTACGCCCATACCGTGACCGCCGATATTGCGATGGAGAACGTGCGGCCTGAAACGCGGGCGAAGATTGCACGGCTGCTTCGGGCATCGCCCATGCTCGGCACGCCCGATTGCGCCATCGAAACGTTGCAGGATGCGGCCGTATGGCCGGATTGCCTGCGCGGGGCCTACTGGCGGTGGGGTTACACTTTTTCGTGGCACTACCAGACGGAGCCGGTGACCGAGGAATACGACGCGCGCAAGAACTGTTCCGGCCTCAATTGCGTCAGCGCGCAGGTCGAACGCAACCAGCGTATCCTTGCCGATGAAAGCTTGCCCGACAATGTGCGCGTGGAGGCGCTGGCGTTCCTCGTCCACTTCATCGGCGACATCCACATGCCGCTGCATTCGGGCGACCTCGACGATCGCGGCGGCAACGATCGCGAAACGACCTACGGGATCGTGCCCGGGCTCAATCTCCACTGGGTGTGGGACGGCCCGCTGGCCGAACGGGCGATCAGCGGCGATCCCCCGGTAGCCCGGCGGTATACGGTGCAGGAGCGCGCCGAACTGGCCGGCGGCACATCCGCCGACTGGGGCCGTGAAAGCTGGGAAATCGCGCGGGAATTCATCTATCCCGAAACCTTCGGTTGCGATCCTTGCGAGGGGGATCTGCCTGACGAGGTCGACATGTCGCAGGCGATCATCGACCGCTCGCTGCCGATCGCCCGGCGCCGGGTCTTGCAGGCTGGACTGCGCATGGCCGATTATCTCGACGTGGCGTTCGAGCCCGGCCCCCTGCCGGAGCCGGCGAGCGATTAGGGAAGGCGTTTGGTAGGGTAGGGCGTGCCGTCCTTGCGGGTATAACCATCCGGCCCGAAGACCATGTCGATATCGGGATATGCGCCCGAGTCGCGGGCCTTGTCGCCCGCGCTCACCGCCACGAACACGCAATCGGAAGTGGACCGATTGTGCAGCCGATGCCCGTTTTCCACGCCCGCTGGCCAAGCGAGGACATCGCCCGGTCGAACGATGCTCTCTCCCTCGTCCTCGATCAGTACGGCCTCGCCGGCGAGCATGACGACCAATTCGTCTTCGAGGCGGTGCCAGTGCCGCTGCGAAGAAAAGGCGCCCGGCTTGAGCGTCACGTGGCTTGCCCCCATACGGGTGAGGCCCGATGCCGGAGCGAGGCGGCGATACCACCGCCCTTGTACGTCCGCATCGAACGGCGCCGGATAACCGGTGGCATTGGTCTGGGGAATGGCATCGAGATCGAGCTTGGGCATTGTCGTACACTCCTGCTAGCGACGCAGGAATGACGCAAGTGATCGACCTCGCCAAGCGACTGATGGCCGCACCCAGCATCACTCCGGCTACCGGATCCGTGTTCGACGCGATGGAAGCCATGCTCGCCCCTCTCGGTTTCGAGGTTACTCGCTTCATGCGCGGCGACGGGGAGGAAGGCACTCCCGAAGCGCCGGTGGAGAACCTGTTCGCCATCCGGCGCGGCCCCGAAGTTTCGAGGCATTTTGCCTTCGCAGGACATCTGGACGTCGTCCCGCCAGGCGGCGGCTGGGCGAGCGAGCCGTTCGAGCCGGAAGAGCGCGGCGACCTGCTTTACGGGCGCGGCGCGGTCGACATGAAGGGCGCGATCGCCTGCATGGTCGATGCGGTCGCGCAGGTTCCTGCCGATGCCGGTACCATCAGCTTCATCATTACCGGGGATGAAGAAGGCCCAGCACTGCATGGCACAAGGGCGATCATCGATTACATGGCCGCAGAGGGCATAGCGCCCGATCTGTGCCTGGTTGGCGAGCCTACCAGCGTGAACCGCCTTGGCGACATGATGAAGATCGGCCGGCGGGGTTCGGTCAATATCTGGCTGGAGGTCGAGGGCACACAGGGGCATGTCGCCTATCCGCACCTTGCCGACAATCCGATCCCGAAGCTCGTCGCCATGCTCGCCGAACTGGATGCACTGGTACTCGATGAAGGGACCGACTGGTTCCAGCCATCCAACCTCGAGATAACCGATCTCGAGGTCGGCAATCCGGCGCACAACGTCATCCCGGAAAAAGCAAAGGCGCGGATTTCCATCCGTTTCAACGACTGCCATTCGGGCGCGTCACTATCCGAACAGATCGCCGCCATCGCCAGAAAGCATGGCGGCACCGCCCTGCCGATCGTCAGCGGCGAACCCTTTCTGACGCCGCCGGGACAATTCTCGGATATCATCCAGACTGCAGTAAAGGCGGAAACCGGCGTCGAGCCCGAACCTTCCACCACCGGCGGAACGTCGGACGCCCGTTTCCTGCGGGCTGTGTGTCCGGTCATCGAATTCGGCCTGTGCAACGCAACCATGCACAAGCGCGATGAAGCTGTAGCCATGGCCGACCTTTCGACGCTAAGCCGCATCTATACGCGCATTGCTAGGGATGCGCTGGCCCGCTAGCGGGCACGAGGGAGGGATCGCATGCTGAGGACCTGGTTCGAAATTCCGCTGTGGCAGCGCGTGATAACCGCGCTCATCCTCGGCGTGCTCACCGGCTGGGCGTGGGGCCCGGATGCGGAATCGATCAAGTGGATCGGCGATTTCTTCATCAGGTCGATCAAGATGCTGGTCGTTCCGCTCATCTTCTTCAGCCTCGTGTCGGGCGTTGCCGCGATTGGCGACCTGCGCAAGCTGGGCGCAGTCGGCGGGCGAGCAATGCTTCTCTTCGTCGTGACCGGCCAAATCTCCGTATGGCTGGGCCTGGGGCTCGGCACTCTGGTCGCACCGGGCAGCGGGGTAGACACCAGTGCGATCGAAATGGGCGCAACGCCCGAACCCAACCCAACCACGGCAGTCGACATGATCCTTTCGATCGTGCCCGAAAGCCCGGTACAGGTCATGGCGGATGTCTCGGTCCTCCCGCTGATCGTGTTCAGTATGCTCATCGGTATCGGCATCCTGATGGCGAAGGAGGAAGGGCTCCCGGTTCAGAAGGTCTTCGATAGCGGGGCCGTCATCATGCAGAAGGTGACGATGGTGGTGATGGAACTCACCCCCTTCGGCGTTTTCGCCCTTATGGCCTGGGTGGCGGGAACCCTGGGCTTCGATGCGCTGCTGGCGCTCGGGAAACTCGTGGCGCTCAACTACGCGGGATGCCTGCTGATCATTTTCGTCATGTATTCGGCGATGATCAAGTTTCTCGCCAAATTGCCCGTGCGCGATTTCTTCCGCGGGATTATCGATGCGATGGCGGTGAGCTATTCGACCGCCAGTTCCAACGCGACGCTCCCGGTGACGCTGCGCTGTGCGGAGCGCAATCTGGGCGTATCGAACTCGGTGGCGAGTTTCGTGATTGCCCTTGGCGCGACCATCAACATGAATGGCACGGCGATGTATCTGGGGCTCGCCACGCTGTTCGGCGCGCAGATCTTCGGCGTCGACCTCAGCTGGGCCGATTACTTCCTCATTTCGATCCTCGCGACGTTGGGCGCGGTGGGCGCTGCAGGCATCCCGGGTGCCGGACTGATCATGATGGCACTGGTCTTCGGTGCCGTCGGCGTGCCGCTGGAAACGATCGCCTTCGTCGCCGGCGTCGACCGGATAATGGACATGATGCGCACCACGACCAATGTCAGCGGCGATGCTGCCGTGGCGACGACCGTGGCGGTGATGACCGGCGAAATCGACACAGGGGAAATGGTGTCAGCGGACGACGTTTAGTTGAGGCCATGCGGTTTGCCGCCCCCTGTCAGTAAATCAAGGGCCTGTCGACGGACGTAAACGCCAAATTAAACATATCGCCGTAGCTATGCCGTCATGGACCCACGGAAGTTTTTGGCGATATTTCTGGGCTCTCACCTCCTTTTGAGCACCGTAGTTTCGACTCCACCGACAGCCGTCGCCTTATGGTCGTCAGGTGAACTGCGTTTAGCGCTAGTCTGGCTTGCATTTGTTATCCTCTGCGCAGTCGGTTCCCGAGACCGCGCCGCAGCTGGCGGGGGCAAATCATTGTTCTGGTCTTGGGATCGGTGGGCGCGCTGGGGCGAAGGGACTGCGTTCTTCCTGTCGCTTTTCGTCATGATGCAGATATACATGACATTGAAAATCGCCATTCCACATCACGTGGCTTTCTATGCGGATCCATACTTTGCCAAGGCAGATGCTGCCTTGTTCGGCATTGATCCCTGGAAAATTACCCACGGGCTGTTGGATGAAGGGGCAACTCGGCTGTTGGATCGGTTCTACGTGTTGCCGTGTGCAGCAGTTACATTCGCCATGACCGTATGGGCTTGCTATTCATCTGACAGAGCCTTCAGCCGCCGGGCCGTGTTGGCGATTTGCCTGTGCTGGATCTTGCTTGGAAACTGGGCGGCACTTTTGCTTTCTTCTGCCGGTCCGGTTTATTATGAACATTTTTATGGCGTGCCAAGATTTCGAGAACTGGTAGCAGCTTTGCCGCCGGATCTCATAGCCGTACGCACACAAGCTTATTTGCTAGAAAATTTTGGCGAGCCTGGGTTCGGCAAAGGCATCAGTGCGATGCCTAGCATGCACAACGCACTATATCTGCTCTTGATCTGGATGATCCATGACCGTTTCGGTAATAGCTGGCAGCTGTGGCTGGCGATTTTATTCGAGGCCGTGGTCTTTGTCGCTTCGATCCATTTGGGTTGGCATTACGCCTTCGATGGCATAGTCGCTGCTCTGTTAGTGCCGGCCGTTTGGTTCGCAGCGAAATGGGTGGAGCGTCTGCCAGAACTCCGGCTCGGTGTCGGTATGCCGACGAAAGTCGCGTTTCAGAAAGTGCTTCATTAAATTACATTATGATACCGCACCCTTGGAATCGAATCGCGGTCACCACGAGACGTTCGCCCAGACGTGGTGATGCTGGTCGCTGTCGTTAGTTTTGGCCATTTTGTCCCGTTCGTTTGGCTCCACTGGCACGAATTTTCCCAGCGCGCATGACACACCGCGTTGGGATGGGCTGCCGGGGCCGTCCAGCACGTAAATTACCTCCCCTGCGCAGAGCGAGTTGCCGCGTACGTCGTAGCTGATGGCGCGCCGGATGCCGAGGTGCAGGCAGCTGTTGGGAAGCGTATTGCGCCAGGTTCGCGAGCCTACCTTGAAATCGATCGTGCGGTCGTCATGCACAATGGTCCGGCTGATCGTGGAGGCATTGAGGCACCGCTGCGGTTCGCCGATAACGGTGGCTGCAGGGGCCTTGCTGACGAAGGGCTGATCGTCTTCGACGGGTGCACAAGCGAGCACCGCAAGGGGCAGAACGAGAACGGTGGCGGTACGGATCATCGCGCATCTCCAGCTGATCCGGCCCGTCACATCAGCCCGGACCGGTCTTTGTGTTGCCCCTGCCTGGCGTCTCTAGTAACTTCTTGCGGTAACTGCACAGGTCCACCACGGCGCACCGCCAGCATTCGGGCGTGCGCGCCTTGCAGACATAGCGGCCATGCAGGATCAACCAGTGATGCGCGCCCAGCCGGAAGGGTTGGGGCACACGCTTTTCGAGCTTTGCCTCCACCTGTTCGGGCGTTTTCCCCTTGGCCAGGCCGGTGCGATTGCCGACGCGGAAGATGTGGGTGTCGACCGCGAAGGTCTCCTGTCCGAACCAGCAATTGAGGACCACATTGGCCGTCTTGCGCCCGACACCGGGCAGCCGCACGAGATCCTCGCGCGTGTCGGGCACCTTGCTGTCGTATTCGTCGACTAGCAACTGGCTGAGCGCAATCACGTTCTTCGCCTTGGAATTGAACAGGCCGATGGTCTTGATATGCTCCTTCAGGCCATCTTCGCCCAGGGACAGCATCTGTTCCGGAGTTTCCACCTCGCGAAACAGAGCGCGGGTGGCCTTGTTGACCCCCACATCCGTCGCCTGTGCGGACAGGGCGACCGCGACGACCAACTGATAGGCATTGCCGTATTCCAGTTCGGTTTCGGGCGAAGGATTGTCTTCGGCAAGCCGGCGGAAGAACTCGAAAATCTGGTCCTTCGTCATTGAAGACCCAAAACCTCTTCCATCGTATAGCGGCCCGCCTCGCGCGCGAGCATCCACTCGGCAGCGCGCACGGCGCCGCGGGCGAAGATGCTTCTGTTTTCCGCGCTGTGGGACAATGTCAGCCGCTCTTCCTCGCCTGCTAGGATCACGCTGTGTTCGCCGGCCACGGTCCCGCCACGCAGACTGGCGAAGCCGACGGCCCCTTCCTGCCGCGCACCGGTATGCCCATCGCGCTCGCGCTCGGACTGCTCGGCAAGGTCGATGCCGCGCCCCTGCGCCGCCGCCTCGCCCAGCAATAGCGCCGTGCCGCTGGGCGCATCGACCTTGCGGCGATGGTGCATTTCGAGAATTTCGATATCCCAGTCCGGGCCAAGCCGCGCCGCGGCCTCTCGCACGAGATGCGCCAGCAGCGTCACGCCGAGCGAGGTGTTTCCCGTCTGCAGAACGGCGACGACCCGCGCGGCATTGTCGATCGCATCATGGTGCGATGTATCGAGACCGGTCGTGCCGATGACAATGGGGATACCGGCACCGATGGCGGCGTGAAGGTTCGCACCCAGGGCTTGCGGAACGGAGAAATCGATCAGCACGTCGCTCGCATCGGCCAGCCCCGCCGGATCGCCGCCGCGGTCGATACCGCCGGCCAGTTCGTGTCCGCTCGCCGCGACGACGTGAGCCAGCGCATGGCCCATGGCACCTTCGCTTCCGATTATCCCGATCCGCGCCATTGGTTCTCCATGTGAGGTTTGATTTGGTATCGCTGTTTGCAGGTGGTTTGAATTGCCCTGCGCCTTCGCTACTTGAGGGCAATGGCCGATATGCGCAACATCGTGATCCTGACCGGGGCGGGAATTTCCGCTGAAAGCGGGATCGACACCTTCCGCGACGCAGGGGGGCTCTGGGAACAGCACAAGGTCGAAGACGTCGCGACACCTGAAGCTTTCGAGCGTGATCCGGACCTTGTGCTGCGCTTTTACGATATGCGGCGAGAGGCGATCCAGGCCAAGCAGCCCAATGCGGCGCACGAGGCGCTGGCGAAGCTGGATGCCGCGTGGGACGGCGAATTGCTGATCGTCACCCAGAATGTCGACGATCTGCACGAACGGGCTGGCGCGAGCCGTGTGTTGCACATGCACGGTACGCATCTCAATGCATGGTGCACGGCCTGCGATATGCGGACGAAATGGACCGGGCCGATGCTCGACCGGCCGGCCTGCCCCGAATGCGGCGAACGTGAACTGCGCCCCGACGTCGTGTGGTTCGGCGAAATGCCGTACGAGATGGACCGCATCTACGCTTCCTTGCGCAAGGCGGATCTGTTCGTGAGTATCGGTACATCGGGCGCGGTGTATCCGGCGGCCGGCTTTGTACAGGAAGCGCGCGAAATGCGCGTGCGGACGCTCGAACTCAATCTGGAGGCAAGCATGGGTTCGCGCTGGTTCCACGAATCGCGTCATGGCCCTGCCACGCAGTTGGTGCCGCAATGGGTCGACGAGATGCTAGGCGGCTGACCCGCAGGCGCTGCAGGCCGGGTCCTTGGCGATGGCGAAACTGCGCATGCCCGGCTTCAGGCCATCGAGCAGATGGACGCGGCCCCAATCGGTATCGCCCAAGGTGCTGACGCCGTCGAGAAGGATGCGGATCGCCTGCATCGCTGCAAAGGTGGCAACCCATCCCGCCATGGCGCCCAGCATGCCGTCTTCGGCGCAAGTGTCGCAGTCTTCGGCATCGAAAGCGTCGCCCACGAAACAGCGGTAGCAGGCTTCCCCGGCGAGATGTCCGGCAAAGGCGCCGACCTGCCCCTGGAAGCGCCCGACAGCGGCCGATAGCAGCGGCACGCGCTCTGCTACGCAGGCGTCGGAAACGGCAAGGCGCGTGGCAAAATTGTCGGTCCCGTCGAGCACGAGGTCCGCCCCGATCACGAGGTCGGGTGCATTGGCTACCGTGATCCGCCGGTCGCTGATCTGCACGTCCAGTTCGGGATCGAAGCCGGTTACCCAACGCTTGGCGATAACCGCCTTGCCATGACCGATGTCGCGTTCGTTGAACAAGGTCTGGCGCTGGAGATTGCTGGCATCGACACGGTCGTCATCGACCAGGGTCAGTTTCCCGATCCCCGCACCGGCGAGATATTGCAAGGCAGGGCTGCCGATACCGCCAAGTCCGACCAGCACGAGATGCTTTTTCGCGAGGGCGATCTGCCCCGCACCGCCGATTTCCGGCAGGACGATGTGGCGCGCAAAGCGATCGAGGCGTTCCGGTGACAGGCTCACGCGCGTTCGTCCTCGCCCTCGGGCGCACGTTCCTTGCGAAAACCATGCATGCCATGCCACCACTGCATGGCGATCACGGCGCCCTTGGACGGCTGGAGCAGCGCCAGCAACATGGCGATGGCGAGCGGGATGATGATCGAAACGATCACCATGGCCGAAAGGGCGAAATCGCTGGCCAGCATGATCAGTACCGGCGCGAGCAAATGCCCTGTCACGAAGATGGAGATGTAAGCCGGAAAATCGTCTGCGCTCTGGACCGAAAGATCGAGCGCGCAGGCGGCGCAGCGATCATGCGGCTTGAGCCATTTGCGGAAGATCTTCGCTTCCCCGCAGCGCGGACAATCGCCGCGCGCACCGCGGATGAGCACGGCGGCGAAGGAATGCGGCAGGTCGATATGCGCTCGCGGGGCAGGGGAGTCGTGATGCGGCATCCGCAGCCCTTTGGCCTGTCACGCGCAGCCTGTCGACAGGTCTGTGTATGGCCCTGTCGACAGGCGGTGCATGGATTGTGAAAGCGGCCCGAAGAGCTGCAGGATTTTCCTGTCAGCTTTCCAGCTGTCTCAACAGGCTGCGCACATCGCCATCCATATCGGCATCGCGCTGGCGGAGGTCTTCGATAAGGCGAACGGCATGGATGACGGTGGAATGATCGCGGCCGCCGAACTTGCGCCCGATTTCCGGATAGCTGCGCGGCGTCAGAACCTTGGAGAGATACATGGCAACCTGACGCGGACGGACCACGGCGCGCGCACGGCGCTTGCTGCTCATTTCGGACCGGTCGATCCGGTAGAACTGGCACACGGTGCGCTGGATTTCGTCGATCGTGATCCGGCGGCGATTGGCCGAAAGGATATCGGTCAGCTGTTCTTCGGCGAGCTGCAGGGACACTTCCTGTCCCGTCAGCTGCGCATAGGCGATCAGCTTGTTGAGGCCGCCGACCAGTTCACGCACATTGCGCGTGATCGTCCGGGCCAGGAAATCGAGCACATCTGCCGGTACTTCGAGCGGCGCGAAGCGGGTAAGCTTGGATGTGAGGATCTTCTTGCGCAATTCGATATCGGCTGCCTGGATATCGGCCACCAGCCCCATCGAGAGACGCGAAAGCAGGCGCGGTTCCACACCGTCAAGAGCCTGAGGCGCGCGGTCTGCGGCAAATACCAGCCGCTTGCCTTCGGCCAGCAGCGCATCGATCGTATAGAGCAGTTCTTCCTGCGCGCTGGCCTTGCCGATGATGAACTGGATGTCGTCCACCAGCAACAGGTCGAAACTGCGCAGGCGGGCCTTGAATTCCAGCATCTGGTTGGCCTTCAGCGCCTGGACGAATTCGACCATGAAGCGTTCGGCGCTGCAGTAGAAGATGCGGCTGCGCGGATGAGCCTGCAGGAAGCTGTGGCCGATTGCGTGGAGCAGGTGCGTCTTGCCCTGGCCCGTAGCGGCCTTGAGATAGAGCGGCGAGAACTGCGGCTTTTCGGTGGCGCCCATGCGCTGAGCTGCGTTGAAGGCGAGCACATTCGCTTCGCCGGTGATGAACGCTGCAAAGGTCAGCGACGGGTCGAGCCCGACCGAGCTGGTGAAGCCGGTGTCGCCCAGCGTATCGGCGCCGATTGCCATCATCGAGGTATCCGCGCCGTCGTTCGCCGGACGGCGGCCATCGGAATGCAGGCGCAGATCGGTGACCTGACGGCGCCCCGGATGCACCTGGATGCGGACGTCGCGCACTTCGCTGCGAGCGATCTTCCATGCCAGGCTCAGGCGGTCGGCAAAGCGATCCTTGACCCAGTTGGCGCTGAATTCGGTGGGCAGGAAAAGGTCGAGCGTGCCCGTATCCTTTTCGATGCCGCCGACCTGGATCGGCTTGATCCACTGGCTGTGAAGCTGGTGTCCCAGATCCTTTCGCAGGCCCTGGCTGATGTCCGCCCAATCCGCCGCCAGGTTTACCGCTTCCAGATCTTCCATGAAATCGTCCTGTGCCTTTTTGGTCGCCCCGGATTTCGCTGCGTCGCGCATTCTCGTACAGTCCCCCGAAGGGCGCCGTGCGGCACCCTTGAATTGATGGTCAGCGAAAGAGGCACAGTCTGGCCATGCTCCGGAATCGGTGCTTCCGGAGGTCTCCCTCACTTTATCGATTTTCTAAGAGCCCGGGCTGTCCCGTCCCGAGCCGATGACCATTGTCTAGGTCGCGGGCCGGATGAGTCGCAAGGGGGATAACTGTAAAAAACCTGAAATATACTTGTTGACTCAGATGTAAGCCGCAGGCCCCCGTTCAAGTCGATGAATTTGCTCGCAATTGCTCGAAATCACGATGCGAATCGCGGGTTTCTGGTGCTTCTTCCAGAGGCCGCCCGAAAGGTGCGTACCAAAACGAAACGCGAAAACGACAAAAGGGCCGCCGGTTCGACCGGCGGCCCCTTTTGTCTTTCCCTGCCGGCGTGCCGGCGAGAGCGAATCAGAGCGCGGAAACGCGCTTCGACAGGCGGCTCATCTTGCGAGCAGCGGTGTTCTTGTGGAACACGCCGCGAGCGACACCGCGTGCCAGTTCCGGCTGGGCTGCCTTGAGCGCGGCCTGGGCGTTGTCCTTGTCGCCGCCTTCGATTGCGACTTCCACCTTCTTGAGGAAGTTGCGGATGCGGCTCAGGCGGGCACCGTTGATGTCGGCGCGCTTTTCGTTGCGACGGATGCGCTTCTTGGCTTGCGGCGTATTGGCCATGTTTGTCCTCGTCAGGCCGCACGGCATGCGCGGCGAAATCTCTTTGGGTGCGTGCGAATGGGCGGCACGGGCCGCCGGAAAGCGGCGCACTTAGCGGCGCCCCTGCGAATCGTCAAGCAAATCGTGGTGGCGACCGGAACGCGGTTGCGGAACTGCGTGCATCGGCTCCGGTTGCTCCTATATGTAGGACCTCCGGCAAAAGGACAAGTATGTGAGCGACAAGCCCGACACCAGCGATGCCGAATGGCGCGAAAAGCTGACCCCCGAACAGTACCACGTCCTGCGCGAAGCGGGGACCGAACGCGCGTTCACCGGCAAATACGACAAGCATTACGATGCCGGCGAATATTACTGCGCGGGCTGCGGCCAGAAGCTGTTCGAGAGCGACGACAAATATAACAGCGGCTGCGGCTGGCCCGCCTTCACCGCCCCGGCCGAGGGCGAGGTCGTGGACGAACACCGCGACATATCCCACGGCATGATCCGGACCGAGGTGACCTGCTCGAACTGCGGCGGCCACCTGGGCCATGTCTTCCCCGACGGCCCACCCGATCGCGGCGGCATGCGTTACTGCATCAATTCGGCTGCGCTGGATTTCGAACCCGACGACTGACGCTTCACGCGCATCCATTCAGGCGGGATTAGACCTCGCCATGCGATGTCCCGATATTTATAGGGCCTCCGACTGGAGCCGGCGACTAACAATGGGTATCTGCATAACCGATGGATAAGAGAGGGAGCCGCCGCAAGAGCGCCGCGCGCAAGGATGGCGCATCGCGCGCAGCAGCGGACGAGCCGCAGAGCCGGGTCAAGTTCTGGATGCGCCGCCTTGTCATCTGGGGCGGGGCGCTGGCGGTCCTTGTCGCCCTGTTCGTCGGCCTGGCCGTCGTCTTCGCGGCCCGGTCGATGCCCGGCTATTATCAGCTCAAGGCGACGCAGACGGCGCAGACCATCGTTGTTCGCGCACGCGACGGGACCGAGATCGTGGAACTCGGCCCCAGCTACGGCAAGTGGCTGACTTCCGACGAAATCCCACAGGTGATGAAGGACGCGATGATCTCGGTCGAGGACCGCAGATATTATTCGCATTTCGGGATCGATCCCTATGGCCTCGTCCGCGCCGTCTATACCGCGGCGACCGGTGACCGGCGCGTGTCGGCAACATCGACCATTACCCAGCAGCTGGCGCGCAACGTTTTTCTCAACAACAACCGTTCGCTCGATCGCAAGCTGCGCGAAGCTGTGCTCGCCATGGCGCTGGAGGCGAAGTTCTCGAAGGAACAGATCCTCGAGCTTTATCTCAACAAGGTCTATTTCGGCGGCGGCGCCTATGGCGTGGATTCTGCCAGCCGCAAATTCTTCAGCCATCCGGCGACCGAACTCTCCACCGCCGAAGCCGCGATCATCGCCGGGCTGGTCAAGGCGCCCAGCCGTTATTCGCCCACGGCCGATGTGAATGCCGCAGTGGGACGCGCCAGTGTCGTCCTGCGCCTGATGAAGGAACAGGGTCGCATCCCTGCCGATGCGACCGTCGATCCCAGCGCCGTCAAGCTCAAGGAAGAAGCGGGCCAGAACTCGGTCCGCTATTTCACCGATTGGGCTCTGCCGCAGCTCGACCTGCTGCTGCCCGAAACGTTCGAACCGATCGAGGTGTGGACCACGCTCGATGTAGGGATGCAGCGGGCCGCCACCGCATCGATAAAGTCCAATACGCCCGATGGCGCGCAGGGTGCGCTCGTCAGCATGGACCGCGACGGGGCGGTGCTCGCTCTGATCGGCGGCACCGATTACATCCAGACCAATTACAATCGCGCCACCGATGCCCGTCGCCAGCCGGGCTCGTCGTGGAAGCTGTTCGTCTATCTCGCAGCGCTCGAAGCCGGTTACACGCCCGACGACCGCGTGGTGGATACGCCGGTCAGCATCAACGGGTGGAGCCCGCGCAATTCGTCGGGCCGCAATGTCGGTGAAATCGATCTGCGCACGGCCTTTGCCTATTCGATCAACACCGTCGCCGCGCAGCTCGGCAATGAAGTCGGCTTCGGTACGGTCGCGTCCATGGCGCGGCGCTTCGGGATCACGACCGAAATCAACACCTATCCATCGATGGTGCTGGGCACGAACGAGGTTCGCCTGATCGACATGACCCGTGCCTTTGCCGCGGTGTCGGCAGGCGGCAATTCGGTCGAACCCTATGGCATCCTGAAAGTCGAAACGACCGATGGCGACCTGCTTTACGAGCACGAGCGCAACACGCGCAGCACGCAGCTGGTGCCCGATTATGTCGCTGCCGGGATCACGGATCTGCTGCAGACCGCAGTCGCCACCGGGACCGGCCGCGCCGCCGATATCGGCAGGCCGGTAGCGGGCAAGACGGGCACGACAAGCTCCAACAAGGATGGCTATTTCGTCGGCTTTTCCTCCGGCATCACGACCGGGGTCTGGATGGGCCGGGACGACAATGTGCGCGTGGGCGGATTGCAGGGTGGTACTGCGCCGGCGCGCGCCTTTGCCGCCTATATGCGCTATGCCGTCAAGGATCGCCCGGTGGAACAGTTCGACACCGATCTGCAGCTTCCGGAATGGCAGCTCGAACCGGATGACGAGTACATGCTCGGCGATCCGGAAGATTACTATTTCATCGACGAGCAGGGCAATCTGATCGAACCCGGCACATCGGACACACCGCGCGAAGATCCCTTCGGCGACGAGTTCGACCGGACGCTCGAAGGCGATCGGCCGCGTCAGCCCGTACCGGGTCAAAGGCCGACGCAGCAGCCGCAGCAGCCGCCTCAGCCCCAACAGCCTCCGCGCGGGGTCGATGGCGCGCCTCAGGCGATCGGGGACGACTTCCTCAACGAAGCTACGGGGGCGAGGCGCGACCAACGCCCATAGCCCCGGCGGCGCCAGCGCCGCCCCGAAGGCTCAATGATTTGGCCCGGGTACGAAAAAGGGCGGCCCCCATTCCGGCGGCCGCCCTTTTCCTGTGCGTGTTGCTGATGCCTCAGCGAAGGCGCACGGCCACATACTGCGGCGGACGGCCACGGCGTTGTACCCGCAGCAGCAAGGCCTCGCGGTTCTCGCTCTGTGCGGTGCGTACCGCATTCTCCAGGCCTTCCAGCGTGGTAACCGGACGGTAATTCGCCGTCAGGATGATATCGCCGCGCTGCAGGCCCTTGCGGGCTGCGTCCGAATTTTGATCGACACCGGCAACGACGACACCTTGCGTATCGGCATCGACGCCAAGCTGGCGCGCGATCTGACCCGTGAGCGGGAGCACCTGCAGGCCGAGGTTGTCCTCGATCACCGCATTGTCGCCCGGCTCCATCGAATCCTCGTCCTGCGCATCGGGGTTGAACTGCTGCTGCTGGCGCAGTTCCTCTTCCGACGGGCGCCGGCCGACGGTCAGATTGACGCGGCGGGTTTCACCGTTGCGGATCAGTTCGACCGGGATGGTCGTGCCGGGCCGGATATTGGCGATGAGGAAGGACAGCGTCTGTTCGGGCGTCACATCCTTGCCGTTGATCTTCGTCACGATGTCGCCAGCCTCGATGCCGGCCTTTTCGGCCGCTTCGCCGGGCTGGACCGACTGGATGAATTCACCGCGCTTCTGCGCAATGCCCAGCGATGCTGCCAGATCGTCGGTCACCGGCTGGATCTGCACACCCAGATAACCGCGTTCGATTTCCACGCCGTCACGCAGCTTCTGCACGATAGGCGCGGCGATCTCGGCGGGGATGGCAAAGCCGATGCCCACGCTGCCGCCCGAAGGCGAGAAGATCGCGTTGTTGATGCCGATGACATTGCCCTGCATGTCGAACAGCGGACCGCCCGAATTGCCGCGGTTGATGCTGGCGTCGGTCTGGATGTAGCGGTCGTATGCGCCGCCCTGTCCGGTGACACGCTGGATGGCCGAAATGATGCCGGACGTTACCGTTCCGCCCAGGCCGAAGGGATTGCCGATGGCCACCACCCAGTCGCCCGGTCGCGCCTGACGCGAATCGCCGAATTCGACGAAGGGGAAAGCCTTGCTGCCGCTGATCTTCAGCACCGCGAGATCGGATGATGCATCGGTGCCGACCAGTTCGGCATTATGCTCGGTTCCGTCGGGCATGATGACGGTGATTTCTTCCACCGTCCCGCGCCCCGTCGGGCTGACGACGTGGTTGTTCGTCACGACGTAACCGTCGGCCGAAATGATGAAGCCCGAACCCAGCGACTGGCCTTCGCGGTACTGCGGTTCCTGCTGCGCTCCGCCGCGCTGGCCGAAGAGGCCTTCGAACGGCGTGCCTGCAAAAGGGTTGCCCGAGCTGGTCGGCACTTCGATCCGCTGCCGGGTCGAAATGTTCACGACCGCCGGCTGCAACTGCGCCGTCAGGTCGGCGAAACTCTCTGGGGCACCGGCGCGCGGGACGACACGGGCCATATGGCTGTCGTCGTTCTGCGCAACCTGGGCTCCAGCCGGAAAACCGGTCGCGAGCGAGATCGCGGCGCCGCCTACCAGCAGCGCACTCGTCACGGAATATGCATATCGCACTGGCTTCACGTCCTTTTCGTCCTCTTCAAATACTTGCACCGACTCTACCGACGGCAGACTTACCGCCTAACGAGCCTGACGTTCCGGCGAACGACTGTGTCGCTGGCCGCTGAATGCCGATTGAACGGCACCGGGATCGTTCGACGAACGATCAACGCCGACCGCGGAACTGCCGCAGATACTCGTTGTCCGGCGACAGGATGATGCTGCTCTCCGACGGATTCTCGCTGTTGGAGAACGTCGCATCGTAGCTCTGCATCGCACGGTAGAAATCGTAGAATTCCGCATCCTGACCGAAGCTTTCGGCATAGATCCGCGCGGCTTCCGCGTCGGCATCGGCCCGGATGATACGGGCATCGCGGTCGCCCTGCGCCCGGATCGTCCGCGCTTCACGGGCACGGTCGGATTCCATGCGGCGGAAGGCCGACTGCAACGGCGCTTCGGGCAGGTCGGTGCGCATGATCTTCACATCGACCACTTCGGCACCATACTGGCGCGCCTGACGGTCGAGATTGGCGCGGACATTGGCCAGCGCGCTGCCGCGCTCTGCCGTCAGCATGGCCTGGAACGTCCGGCGGCCCAGCTCCTGACGCAGGACGGAGTTCAGGATCGGCTGCAGCGCGTTGCGCACGCCGTCCGTCGATCCGGCACGTTCCACCATGCGGACCGGGTCGGTAATGCGGAAACGGGCATAGGCGTTTACCAGCAGACGTTGCTGGTCGGCGGACAGCACTTCCTCGTCGGTCATTTCCAGATCGAGCAGCCGCTTCTCGACGCGGCGAACGCTGTCGATGAACGGTACGCGGAAATAAATGCCCGCATTGGTCGTGCCATTGGGCGTGTTGACCGTGCCGACCGGTTCACCGGTACGGATGATGACGGCCTGTTCTTCCTCGGGCACGATGTAGGCGCTCATCATGAAGATGACGAGCAATACGCCCAATGCGATGACCGTGTAGCGGTGGTTCTGCAAAAAGTTGCTCATGTCACTGGCCCTCCGGTGCTGTCACAACGGTGGCAGGTGAACTCTGCTGGGCGCGTCGCCGGATTTCGGGAAGCGGCAGATAGGGTGTCACATTGCCGGTCTCGACGATGGTCTTGTCGGTCTGGCTCAGCACACGCTCCATGGTTTCGTAATAAAGACGCTGGCGGGTGACCTGCGGGGCAAGGCGATACTGCTGGTACACCTTGTCGAAGGCTTCCGCCTCACCTTGCGCCTGTGCCAGAACCTGCTGCGCGTAACCGCGCGCCTGGTTGCGTGCGGCATCGGCATTCTGTTCGGCGACCTGTACGTCGCGGAAGGCATCGACGACCTGTGCGGGCGGGTCGGCCTTTTCGATTTCGACGCCGAGCACGTTGACGCCGGCCCGGTACCCGTCGAGCGTGCGCTGCATGCGCTCGCGCACATCCAGCTCGATCGCGGCGCGACCCTGGCCAGAGAAGGTTTCGTCCAGCTCGGTTTCGGCAACCGCCGCGCGCATGGCGGCTTCCGCCGCTTCGTTGACCGTGTCGACGGGATCGACAACGCGGAACTTGAAGTCCGACAGGTCCTTGATGTTCCAGCGCACGATATAGCTCAGGTCGACCAGGTTCTGGTCGCCGGTCAGGATCAGCTTGGCCTGATTGTCGTTGCCGGGGATACGGACGGAACGCACACCTTCGACATCTTCGACTTCGACCGTTTCGATCGGGAAGGGGGCCGAGAAATTGAGACCCGGCTGCATGGCGCGGGTATAATTACCGAGCGTCTTGACCACTGCCTGTTGTTGCGGGCCGACCAGATGCACGCTGGTCGCCAGCACGCCGATGCCGACGATCGCGATCACGGCTATCGGGAACCAGCTCTTGCCGCCGGGCCGCTGCGGGAAGCGCATGTTCGGGCCGCCGGGGCCACCGCCACCGCCGCCGCGCCGCCGTGGGCCCTCGGGGCCGCGGCTCTTGAAGATATCCTCGATATTGGGGCCGCGGCGACCATCGCCGCTGCCGCCGCCGCTACCGGGTGGCAGCCATGGATTGCGCGGACCTTTCGGCTTGTCGCCGCCTTCAGAACCCGTCGGCTTGCCGCCGTCGCTGTCGCCGTCATCCCCGGAGCCTCCGCCCCAAGGGCTTTTCTTGCCCGCCATTGCCAGGGAAATCCTGTGTCCGAACCCGTCAAAAATTCTCATGCGATCCCTTATAGGTGTGGTTCGGCGGAAAAACAGGGGTTGCCGCGCGCTTTTCGATGCTACAGCAGCCTCGCCCATGAGTTCGACCGACCCGAAATCGCTACTTCCCGCCGGCCTTGCCGAACACGTCACCACGCTTTCCGTCAAGGGCGGCAGGGCTATTGCCGTGGTCGACGCTGCCGGACTGAACGAGCATCAACGCGACGAAATCAAACGTTTGATTGACACCCGTTTGCTAGAGTATGACGACATTTCCGACGTCCGCATCGTCATGACTGCGGAGCGCAAGCAGCGCCGCCTGATCGCCATCGGCAGCGGCAAGGGCGGTGTCGGCAAGTCGACCCTGACCGCCAATCTCGCCATCGCGCTGAAGAAAACGGGCCGGGCTGTCGGGCTCGTCGATGCCGATATCTACGGCCCGTCGCAGCCGGTGATCTTTGGGAATCAGGGTGAAAAACCCATCGCGCGCGACAAGAAGCTCGTCCCGATCGAAAGTTCCTTCGGCGTTCCGATGCTGTCCATGGGCCATCTCGTGGAGCCGGGCCGTGCGCTTGCATGGCGCGGGCCGATGGCAGGCAATGCGCTCTCGCAGTTGATCGATGCCCATTGGGGCGATGTCGATACGTTGCTGGTCGATCTGCCCCCCGGCACCGGCGACGTCCAGCTCACCATGCTCCAGCGCTACAAGCCCATGGGCGCCGTCCTCGTCTCGACGCCGCAGGACCTCGCCCTGATCGACGCGGCGCGGGCGGGCCAGTTGTTCGACCAGGCCGGCGTTCCGGTCATCGGGCTGGTGGAAAACATGGCCGGCTACGCCTGCCCGCACTGCGGCGAGGTTTCTGACCCTTTCGGTAAAGGCGGAGTGGAAACAGCGGCGGAACGGCTGGAACTGCCTTTTCTCGGGCGCATCCCGCTCGACCTCGCCATTCGGCAGGGAAGCGATCGCGGTACACCGCCGGCCGCAGGCGATGATGCGCTTGCGAAGCCCTTTCACGATATCGCTGCCAAGGTCGACGAATGGATTGGCGCGAAAAGTTAAGCCAGCTCCCCGTGACCCGGCGCGGCCTTATTGCAGGCGCAGCGGCGGGTGGCGGGCTTGCTGTCGCGTGGTGGCTCTGGCCGCGTCACTATTCGAGCCCCCTAACGCCCGGACCGGACGAGCGCGAATTCGGCGGCTGGATCACCATCGGCCGCGATGGCGTGGTGACGGTGGCCGTTCCCCAATTGGAGATGGGGCAGGGGGTCACAACCCTGCTCGCGCAGGTCGTGGCCGTCGAGCTTGGCGCGGACTGGCGACAGATTGCCGTCGAGCCCGCGCCGCCTTCCGGCCTGTACGCGAATGTTCCTCTCGCTGCGAAATGGGCGCCGCTCTGGTCCAATCTGCCCAGTCTTGCCGATGATCCTGGCAGTCGGCTGGCGGAGAACTTCGCCCGCAGCAACGCCTTTATCGCCACGGCAGATGGCACTAGTTTGGCAGGATACGAGCCACCCCTGCGCGAAGCTGCTGCCACCGCAAGGTCGCTGCTCGCCATGGCAGCGGCAGCGCGATGGAATGTCGAATGGGAGGAATGCGAAGTTGTTGGCGGCCTCGTCCGCCATGGCGACCAGGAATATCCATTCGGCGATCTGGTGGTCGATGCAGCGCAATTCGATCCGCCCGAACCGCCGCCGGTGAAGGTCGAACTCGCCGCCGAAGATCCCTCGCCTGCCGAAGCCGAACTTGCTCCGGCTTTCCCCCGCCTCGACCTTCCTGCAAAGGTCGATGGCAGTTTCCTTTTCGCAGGCGACATCCGGTTGCCGGGAATGGTCTATGCATCGATCAGGCATGGCCCTCTCGGTGCATCGCACCTGCTGCGGTTCGACCCCGAGGCGGTTGCTGGCATGTCGGGTGTCGTCGCCGTGGTGAAGTCGCAGAAATACCTCGCAGTAGCAGCCGAGAGCTGGTGGATCGCCGAGCAGGCGTTACGCAAAATCCGGCCCGTCTTCGGCGGGGACGGCGCTGTGGAAAGCGACGCCGCAATGGAAGCGCTGGAGGCCGCGCATGGTGCCGTCGATGCCCAGCGCACCATCGATGTGGGCGATGCCGACGATCTGCTGGCTCGTCCCGATTATGCGGAAACCTACACGGTGGCTCCGGCAGTCCACGCTGCCATCGAGACCGCCAGCGCCACCGCACGTTTCGACGGCAACACGCTCGAATTATGGATTGCCGCACAGGCACCGGAAATGACGCGCCGGGCGGCGGGAAAGGCGATCGGACTGTCACCGCAAGATGTCGTTCTCTATCCCACGGCGGCGGGGGGAAGCTTCGATGCCCGCCTCGAGAGGCGGCATGCCATCGAAGTCGCGCAGGTCGCCAAAGAGGTTGGCCGACCAGTGCAACTGACTTGGCCTCGCGTGCAGGAGTTTCAGTCGGTGCCGGTCCGCACCCCGGTCAGTGCGCGCATGGAGGCCGCATTCGTGCCTGCCAGCGGTGGGCGCATAGCCGCATGGCGCGCACGCCTTGCCATGCCCGCCACCGCTCGCGAATTCGGCAGACGGCTGTTCGACAACAAGACCGCCGAAGCTGCAATGAAACACTCCGAGGGGAAAGCTGACGTGCTGGCCTGTGAAGGCGCCGTTCCGCCCTATGCGATCGATAACGTGGCGATCGATCATTTGCCCGTTTCATTGCCATTTCCAACGGGGCGACTGCGCGGCAATGCGCCGGCCTACACAGCGTTCTTTACTGAATGCTTCATCGATGAACTGGCAGAACGCGCAGGGCGTGATCCATTCCTTTATCGCATGGAGATGCTGGGCCGCATGCCGCGCATGGCCGATTGCCTGCGCCGGGCAACCCGGCTTGCCGGTTGGGATGGCGGCAGACGCGGCACCGGTCAGGGGCTGGCCATGGTCCGAATGGGTTCTCCCGACAGCGGCGGGCGTATTGCCTGCGTGGCGCAGGCTGCATTGGGCGAGGGCGGGGTCCGTGTCACGAAACTGCATGCGGCCGTCGATATCGGACGGATCGTCAATCATGACATCGCCCGGCAGCAGATCGAAGGCGGCCTGATCTTCGGCCTTTCCCTCGCGACCGGGTCCAGCATCGCGTATGAAGACGGCAAACCTGTGCCAAACCGTCTGTCGGGACTGTCGCTCCCGACGCTGGCGGATTGTCCGGACATCGTTGTCGAGTTCATTACCAGCGATGCGCCCGCGTTCGATCCTGGCGAACTCGGCGTGGCGGTTGCTCCGCCTGCAATTGCGAATGCCCTTTACTCTGCGACCGGAGTCCGCTTTCGCCGTCTGCCACTGCTTTCGGAGGGCATATGACCTGGCGTGATCAACAGCTTCCAGCCGACCATCCGCCGGTGAAATCCGGGGCGATCGGCGTTCTTCTCGTCAATCTGGGTACGCCGGATGCGGCAGAGCCTGGGGCGGTCAAACGCTATCTCGCGGAGTTCCTTTCCGACAGAAGAGTTGTCGAGATACCGCCCATTGCCTGGCAGCCCATTCTGCGCGGCATCATCCTCAATACCCGGCCCAAGAAAAGTGCGCATGCTTACCGCCAGGTCTGGACCGACGCTGGGTCACCATTGGCGGTGATTACGCGTCAGCAGGCCGAGGCTATGCAGGCGAGGTTGGGGAACGAAGCAAACGTCGACTGGGCCATGCGGTACGGAACGCCATCGATTCCGGACCGATTGCAGGCTCTCAAAAATTCCGGTTGCGAGCGAATTCTGCTCGCGCCGCTTTACCCGCAATATTCCGGGGCAACGACAGCCACCGTTGTGGATAAGGCTGCGGATTGTCTGCGGACAATGCGTTGGCAACCAGCGCTGCGCACTCTGCCACCCTATCACGACGATCCTGCCTATATCGATGCGCTCGCATCCGATTTGTCGAAGCAGCTCGATGGGCTCGATTTCGAACCGGAAGTGCTCCTGCTGAGCTTCCACGGCATGCCCGAACGTACACTGCATCTTGGCGACCCGTATCATTGCCATTGCCAGAAGACGTCGCGCCTCCTGCAGGAGAAGCTGCACAGGCCGGGCCTTAAATTCCGAACCACGTTCCAATCGCGTTTCGGCCGCGCGAAATGGCTCGAACCCGCAACGGATACGGTGCTGGCGGAAGAGGCAAAGGCAGGAACGAAGCGGCTGGCCATCGCTGCACCGGGATTTTCTGCCGATTGCCTGGAAACGCTGGAAGAACTGGCGATCCAGGGCCGCGAGCAGTTTACCGAGGCCGGCGGCGAGCATTTTGCCGCGTTATCATGCCTGAACGCATCCGATCCCGGCCTCGCCATGCTCGAGACGCTCTTACGGCGCGAATTGTCGGGGTGGATTAGCGCCTAGGAATTACTTACACTAAGGTAAGTTGTCAGGAGCTACCTATGGCTACGCTTGCCGCTCATCAATCCATCGACGCTGCACCCGCGCACTGGACGCAGGGCAATCCGGATGAAGATACGCTTGCCCACATCCCGGGCGAAAAGGGCTGGCCGCTCGTCGGCAATACCTTCAAAATGCTCGCGGATCCTCATGGCATGGCCAAGGCGATGGTCGCCAAATATGGCCGGGTCTACAAGAACAAGGCCTTTGGCGGCTGGAACGTGGCGTTGATCGGGGCGGACGCCAATGAGCTGGTCCTGTTCGACCGCGAAAAGCTGTTTTCTTCCGAACAGGGGTGGGGCCCCATATTGGATCGGCTGTTCCCTCGTGGGTTGATGCTGATGGATTTCGATCACCACCGGGCCGACCGCCGCGCGCTGTCGATTGCATTCAAGCCGGGACCGATGCGCCACTATGCCGATGCACTCAATCGCGGGATCGGCCGGCAGGTCGAGGAATGGGGCGCGGGAGACATGCGCTTCTACCCCGCGATCAAGGAACTGACGCTGGATCTCGCGGCAGACAGTTTCATCGGCATTTCCTGGGGCCCGGAAGCAGACCGGATCAACCGGGCCTTTGTCGACATGGTGCAAGCCAGCGTGGCGCCCGTACGAAAGCCGCTTCCTTTCACGCAGATGAAAAAAGGGGTCGATGGACGGGCGTTCCTCGTCGACTATTTCACGCAGGAAACGCATCGCCGCCGGGCCGAGGGCGGGGGGCAGGATATGTTCAGCCAGTTCGCCACGGCCGAGTATGACGACGGTAGCCTGATGCCTGTCGACGAAGTCGTCGATCATATGAATTTTCTGATGATGGCCGCGCACGACACGATCACGTCGAGCGCGACATCGCTATTGTGGCTGCTCGCCAAGAACCCCGAATGGCAGGAAAAGCTGCGGCAGGAAGTGGAGGCCGTAACTGGTGGTACGGGGGCTGACGGGAGACCGCGCGACCTTGCTTACGAGGATCTGGGCAAGCTGGAACTTACCGAAATGGCGTTCAAGGAAGCTTTGCGCTTCGTTCCCCCGGTGCCGTCCATGCCGCGCCGTGCCTTGCGAGAATTCGAGTATGGGGGTTACCGAATTCCTTCCGGGACGCCCGTCGGCATCAATATCCACTGGACGCACCATAGCGAAGAGTACTGGGATGAACCGGAGAAGTTCGATCCGCTTCGCTTCACGCCAGATCAGGTAAAGGCGCGCCATAAATATGCCTGGGTACCGTTTGGTGGCGGCGCGCATATGTGCCTTGGGCTCCACTTCGCCTACATGCAGGTCAAGATATTGATGGCGCAGCTGCTGCCGCGTTATCGGGTAGAACTGGCCGATGGCGATCCGGAATGGCAGGCCTGGCCAATCCCGAAGCCGAAAGATGGATTGAAGATCAGGCTGACAGCGCTCTGATCAGAAATCGATTGCGATGCCATCCTTGACCCAGTCGCCGTAGCGGGTCGGACTCAGTTCTTCCTCGTCCGTCCCCTTTTTCGGTTCGGGCGGGGGATCGTTGGTCCAGTGCGCGGGCTTTTCGAAACCCTGCGGACGCTTGCTCTCTTGCTTCGTCATATCCTCTAGATGATGGTGCTGGCGGCATTGCGCAAGTCCGCGTAAGGGCGCGGCCAATGGCTGAACTCCAAGGTATCCATGCTCGCCGCGCTGCGCTGCGCCTGCTCGATGCAGTCCTGCGCCGCGGTGAAACGCTCGACATCGCCTTCAACGGCGCGACCAAGGACGTGCGCAAGTTCGAAGACAAGGCTCTCGCCCGCGCGATTGCCGCCGAGGTCCTGCGCTGGATGGTCGATCTCGACGGGCTGATCGACAGCGCCACGAAAAAGCCTTTGCCCGACGATGCCAAGGTGCGGATGGTTCTGCGCATGATGCTCGCTCAATGGCTTCGGCTACAGACGCCGCCGCACGCCGTTGTGGCGACGGGGCTGGATTTGCTGGCCGGCGGTCCAAGGCGGCTTGCGCATGGAGTTTTCTCTACGCTCACCAAGCGCGAGGTCGCTTTGCCGCTCGCCCCGACCTTGCCCGCAGAGGTCGCTGCCCGGTGGGGTGATCGTGCCGCGTCCATCGCAGCCGGACTTGCCGATCCACCGCCGCTCGATCTGACCTTGCGCGATCCGGCAGAGACGGAGCACTGGCAGGTTCAGCTATCTGCAGACAGCCTGATGCCCGGCCACCTGCGCCTGGCGCGCGGCGACAACATCGAAAAACTGCCCGGCTTTGCTGATGGTGCCTGGTGGGTACAGGACATCGCCGCGTCGCTCCCAGCAAGGCTGCTTGGAGATGGAGAGGGCCGCCACGTGCTCGACCTGTGTGCAGCACCGGGCGGCAAGACTTTGCAACTGGCGGCGCAGGGCTGGAAGGTGACCGCGCTCGATATTTCCAAGCGGCGCCTCGAACTGCTCAAATCCAATCTGAAACGCACCGGGCTTGCGGCCAGCACCGTGCGCGCGGATGCGCTAACATGGGAGCCGAAACATCAGTTCGACGCGATTCTGCTGGACGCACCCTGTACGGCCACCGGCACCGCGCGGCGCCATCCAGACGTGCTGCATCGTATCGGCGCTCGGCAGATAGAGGAAATGGCAGAACTGCAGGCGGCACTCCTGGACCGGGCAAAGGGATGGCTTAAGCCGGGTGGCATATTCATCTACGCAACCTGTTCGCTGGAACGCGAGGAAGGCGAGGATCAGACGAGCGCCGTCGATCTTGCGCCGCTGCCGATCGCCTTGGAGAATCTCCCGGCTGGTCTCGAACCGACCGCCGAAGGCTGGTTGCGCACCGATCCGGGCATGCTTGGGAAAGCTGGTGGCCTCGACGGATTTTTCATCGCGCGCTGGGCTACATAGCTCTTCGCAATTTTGCCGGTCGGGCAAGGCCTAGAAAAAACGCCCCGCCCGAAGGCGAGGCGCTAAAGGTAAAAGGGCTGTTACGCCCTCCGGGTCGCACCTCGATTTGCCCACGCGCGGAGAAGAGTCGCAAGCCGAATTAATTTAGGGTTGATTGCGTATCTGTTTGCGCCAAACTGATGAGCGGACCGCATTCCGGTCGAGAGGTTTTCCGTGCCGCCCGCTCACCTGCTTCCCGGTCGTTCAAATTCTCAAGGTTCCCTTGCATCGTGAGGGATGCAGTCAGTTCGGAACCGGGCAATTGCCGCGCTTCGGATCCCTGCAAGGTGCTGATTGTCGATGATCACCCGATAGCCCAGGGCGGGTTGCGTTCCGTCTTTGCCACGAGCGATCGCTATAAAATTGTCGGCGTGCTCGACAATGGGGCACCAGTGAGCGCCTTTGTTCGCTCGCAGGAGGTCGATCTGGTGGTGCTGGACATGAATATGCCCGGCCTGCGCGGCATAAACGTATTGGCGGAAATCGTCGGTTCCAATGACATGACTGTGATTATCCTGACCGGCGAAACGCAGTTCACGGAGATCGAGTACGCGCTTAAACTGGGCGCTCGAGGTGCCGTCAGTAAAAGCGAGCCTGCAGCGGAAATTCTACGCGCGTGCGATGCTGCTCTCGATGGTGAGGTCTATCTGTCACCAATGATGCAGAGGGGGCTGGCGTCGGTGGAGGCTCCAGAGATCGCTTTGTCTCCGCGCCAGATGGCGATCCTTCATTATCTGGCTCAGGGGGAAACCAATAAAGAGATTTCCTACCGCCTGTCGATCGCGCAGCCGACAGTCTCTTTCCACATTGCCGAACTGCGCCGGAAGCTCGATGTGCCTAGCAACCGCAAGATCGTTGATCGGGCGCAGGAGCTAAAGCTGCTGTGATTCACGCTTCAGCAGGGGGTGGTCAGCCATTTCGCAGCAGAGCGGCTTTATCAGAATGACATCGACAGATCGACTGAGCCTTCCTCGTGTTATGGTAGTATCGTCGTAGGTTGCGGCTGCAAGCTTACGCCCATTCACCCGACGTGCGATCGATGTTTGGTCAGCCGGTACTCGGTCCACATCGATAATATGCCATCCCGGCGCCCGGCCTTCGAGCTCGGCGATCGTGCACGACCGGTTCTGCTCAAAAGCTCCGGGAAGAATGGCGCGAATAGTGGTGCCGTCGGGTCCGGACGCCACGATTGTCAGTTCCCCTCCCAATCCTTCGATCAGGCGCTTGGCCGACCGGAACCCGGAACCGGTACCCTGGCGTTTCTCTCCTGCCGTTGTGCGGTTGGCGTGATCGTCGTGCAATTGTTTCAGCACGCTTTCCTCGATGCCTTCGCCGGTGTCCGTTAGCTCAATGATCAGCTTACCGCCGGTCACGCGCATGGATAATCGGGCGCCGCCGGAACCGGTGTAGGTGTAGGCATTGCTCAAGATGTTCGCGAGAGCACGCATAAGTACCGGCCGGTCGGAGACGATGCTGGGGCCCTCTTCGATATCGTCCTGCAGTGTCAGCCCCTTGGCAGCGAACGAGCCGCGGAACATCATGATCAGCGGTTCGGCCAGATGGCGCAGACTGAAGCAGCTCAAAGTCGCCGCACCAGAATTTTCTCCGACGATCGCAGCGCCCGACATCGTCGTCGTTGCGATTTCAGCCAGATAGTCTGCCGAACTTCTGAGCATGTCGGCCAGTTCGCGGTTGTCGGGATCGCCGCTTTCATCGAGCACATGAACTGCACTGTTAAGCGCCAGAATAACCTGCTGACTGTCATGGCCCGAGGCGTGCAGCAAAGCGTTCTGACTGTTCACGGTGGCCAGTGCGAAAGCTTTCTCTTCGGCAAGACGCTGCGCATCTTCGCTGATCGCCAGGCGTTCGGCCATCGATTGCGCATAATTGCTATCCGCCTCGCGCTTGTCCGCCTGAAGCTTTTTGAGATGAAGACCGAGAGCAAGCGTGACCATGAGGGATTCGAACAATCCAACGGGACCCGCCAAATGCCAGTTTATCGGCAGCCAGTCGAATACACCCATCGATGCAACGGCGGCATATACGATGAATAATGCGAGACTTCCCCAACCGATCAGCAAGGGCCAGAGCTGGCGCCCGATCGTCCGCATGCCCGCAACGGCGAGGAAGGGGAGGTAAAGCGCGACGACGACCGCAACCAGCCAGGCGATGGCATGAATGGCATTGCGCAAAGCAGGTTCGTAGATCGCCAGCCCGGCCTGTAAAGCGATCACCAGCAGACTTACTGCAATCACGATTTTCAGAAACAGGTCGCGCCGCGGAAAGAGTTCGGCAGTGCGCATGAAGCTGCGGGCGAACTGCGTCATGGCCGCCGCAAATCCGCATTTGATCGCGTCTTCTATTGCCACGCCTAGCATCGGACTGTCCGGCAGGAAGAATATCGTCAGGTACCCTTCCGCATGAACCGTATTCAGCGCGAACAGCGCTTGAGCCAGCGCCAGCCATGCGAACTCGCGATGCCCGGTTATGGAAAAGAAAACGAAATTCAGAAAGATCAGTACCAGAACGCCCAGCACAACGCCTGCCACCATGGCGATGTTCGTGCGGCGATCTGAAAAGAAATCGCCATAGGTCTGGATGACCAGCGGCATGTAGGTCGAGTTTTCCGACCTGAAGTCGATGACGATCGTCCGTTCTTCGTTCGGCTGCAGAAGCAGTTCGCTGCTGAAGGCCTGGTAGGTACGTAAATTTTCCGCTGCCGCCGAAGGATCGGTGCCATCGACCAGCAAAGCGAGACGATCCCCGCGGCTTTCGTACATGCGGAAATAGCTGAGCGATCCGCGCCCGGTCGAAACGATCCAGCTGCCAGCCGTCTGGCCCACGTTACGAACCCGGATAGCAAGGGCAATCCGGTCACCCGGCGCCCCGAAATGAGCCGCGCTGCCGGAAATCGGTTCCAGTCGTTCGTTCAGGAAAGCCGTTAGGCTGAGGCCTTCGATCGCGTCCTGGTCACGCGTATAGCGGATGTGCGCGACAACGTCCGTTGCGCTGACGTCTGGCTTCAGTTCGATTGCTGGTGGCAATTCATCGGCACGTAACGCTTGTGGCCAGAAAGCCAGTACAAATGCCACCAATGCGGTAAGCCACGAGTGCGACGCCATTGCGCGCGCAATCTTCTACGCAATTGTGTCGGTGTCAATTCGCAATCAGTTTGGTTTGCAACATGGGCCGCTTGGTTTACCCGTTATCGCCATGGCGATGGGTATCTGAGCAAATGGCGGCAACCGAACAACTTCGAACGCGGCATGTCGAAAAGCCTTGGGGGCGGAAGCAGCTCGCGGCGCCGTTCGACAAGACGCCCGGAGATACGATTGGGGAAATCTGGTTCGAGCCTCCCGCTGAGGCCGACGAACTGCTGCTGAAGTATATTTTCACCAGCGAGCGGTTATCGGTGCAGGTGCATCCCAATGACGATCAGGCCATGGCAGCAGGTCTGGGCCGAGCGGGCAAGGAGGAATGCTGGTACGTGCTCGATGCCGAGCCTGGGGCGAAGCTCGCTATCGGTTTCAAACGTTCCGTTTCGCGCGATGAGATGCAGCGCGGGGCAGAGGATGGGTCGATCATGGATTTGCTCGCCTGGCATAACGTCAAACCGGGCGACTTCTTTTACATCCCCGCCAATACCGTACATGCGATCGGGGCCGGCATCAGCATCATCGAAATCCAGCAGAACTCCGACGTGACCTATCGGCTGTACGATTACGGGCGCCCTCGCGAACTTCATCTCGACGAAGCCTTGGCAATCGCACAGCGCGAACCTTACGACATGTCGCTGCATTGCGAAGTAGGTGACGTGGGTAATGCGTTGCTTGTTGACGGCCCTTACTTCCGCCTTTGGCGGGTGGATGGATCGTCGAATGACGATAAGCCCGCCAGTTCCGGGAAGGCCTTTGTGTTGCCATATCGCGGTACGGCAACTGTCGGGTCTGAACGGGTTGAGCCCGGGCAGTGTATGATTGCACAGGATGCGCGTGAGATTTGTTTTTCGCCGGGCGCTCTCGGTTTCTTGGCCCAGCCTTTGAAATCCCGCTTGCACCGCGCGTAGGCGCTGCTGCGGGTAGCCGGTTCGTCAGGGAGCCGATGTCGCCAGTGCCAATTGCGCTAGGCGTATGGCCCCGAGCGGCCCGGCATCTTCGCCCAGCTTCGCGGTGACGAGAAACTCCGGCCTCTGAGCTATGCGAGCGCCGTGCGCATAACCAGCGAGGCTCGCGTTCAGCTTCGCCCGAATGACTTCAAGCAGATGTGGTCGGTTGATAGCGACACTGCCTCCCAGCATGATACGCTCGGGGACCACAGTCACAGCAAGATTATGGCACAGGGTCGCAACGATCTGTGCCACATCGTCCCAGATATCGTCACTGTCTGGGATGTCCGATGCGGGCTTGCCGCAGCAGGCCTCCAATGCAGGCCCGCTAACGAAGCCTTCGACGCAGCCCTTGTGAAAGCTGCAGCTTCCCGCCCAGCCCGCCTGCGGCGAGGGGACGATCATATGACCGGCCTCGGCATGTCCGAGGCCGAGCACCGGTCGGCGATCAATAATGGGGGCCACGCCGACCCCGGTTCCGATCGTGATATAGCACCAGGATCGCAGATCGCGTGCCGCGCCCCAGACGCCTTCGGCGAGGGCCGCGCCGTTGACATCCGTATCGATCAGGAATGGAACGTCCCAGAGTAGCCTGCGTAAATCCGCCCCGGCCCATCCCGGCTTGGGAGTGGCGAGCAACTGGCCATAGTTGGCGGAGGCGGGATCCGAATCGAGTGGGCCGAAGCTGGCAATCCCGATTGCCGCGATGTCATGTTCACGGCGCCAACCGTGAAGAACCGTCTCGATCCGCGAAAGGGTTTCGCTCGGATGCCCCGTCGCCACCCTTTCCTGCGCGAAGATGGCGCCGGATGTATCCGCAAGAACGCATATACATTTGGTACCGCCAAGTTCGACCCCGGCCAGATATGGCCCGCCGGTCTGTCGATGATTTGCCACCGTCGTTCCCGTAAATAATTGACGTGTCGATCTGTGGGGGGAAGTCGCCGGCGGCGCAAGGGTTTCGCCCGGCAGGGCTGGTCGAGATCGCCAGGCGGGCGGGGCGGGTTCGGACACCGACCCTCCCGATAATCATCGCACGCGTTTGCTGCGCAGCTTCCCAAAACGACCGACCACGCGTTCGAGCACCAAAATTGCCAGTAATGACAGGCCGAACAGGGGTAACAGCAAGCCGAGCAGCACCACTACGATGATCAGACCGGGACCATGAGGAACCGATGATCCTGTAGGTGCACCCAGTTTACCCGACGGCTTTCGCTTGAGCCACATGATCACGCCAAGCACCGATAGCCCGATCAAGGCGAATGCGGTCATCAGACCTATGATCTGATTGGCGAGGCCGAATAACTGCCCTTCATGCCAGGCAATTCCGTAATTGATCGCACGGTCGATCGGATGTTTGTCTGCAAAGTCGGTGCGCGAAACCTCTCGCCCATCAATCGGATCGAAAGTGGCACTTTGCGTCAAGGGACGGTTCTGCGTTTCCGATTTGATCGTCCATACATCACCTGTTGGCGGGCCAAAACGCTGCGGGGCGTGAGGCGGCAGTACCAGCACCGGAAACGCCATCTCTTCTTCATTGGCTTTCGAGACGAAGCTTGAGAGCGGCAGCGGATCCCCCTCGGTGGCCTGTCGTGCTGGCATCGTTGGCGCTGCCATGTCGCCGTGATCGTGCCCGGCATGGGCATGGGCCGCAGGGGCAATCCAGTTGCCTGCTGGTTCATGCCGAACGATCTCTGGACCCGACCCGATCTTCCAGTCCTGGGGTCCTTCCACCAGCCCCAGTTCAGTGCGTGCCCATTTGAAGGCGCTGCCCCATGTGCCTGCCCATGGCAAACCGCTAGCAAGCATGACCAGGACCAGCCCTGCAATCCAGAAACCTGTCACGCGGTGCAGGTCCTTTATCAGCGCACGTCCTTTGAGAGAGAGGCGCGGCCAAAGGGTGCCCGCTGCCCTGAACGGGCGCGGCCACCACAGATACAGGCCGCTCAGGATCATTACGATAGTCCAGCTCGCTGCAAGTTCGACCAGCCGATCGCCCCAATCCCCGAGCAGAAGCGAGCCGTGGAATGTCGCGATGACATTCGGGATGCGTTCGGTCGGATCAAGCGTACCCAGAACCTGGCCCTGCGGCGAAACGAAGACGTCCGTCAGCGCCCCGCCCGGTTGGCCAAGCTGGATCATGGCGGCATCGCCGGCATGTTCCGGCATGCGGTAATGGTGAAAGCTGCCTTGCGGATAAGCCGTCTGTGCGGCTTCAAGTTGCCGGTCGGCCGACACTGCGCCTTCGAGCGACAGGCCACGATAGTTACGCTCTTCCCACCGGTCGATCTGTGGCTTGAACAGATAGATCGACCCGCTCAGCGACAGGAGGAGGATGAAGGGAAGGACGAACAAGCCGGCATAGAAATGCCAGCGCCAGATCGTACGGTAGGTCGCAGTATCGGCCACGGTCTTATCTCCCCCTAGAACCGTGCACGTACGCCGCCGAAGACGGCGCGGCGTTCCACGGGATAGAAGACGACGGATGCCGGTGTAGCCGTTATGGCCGCACTGATATCGCCGACGGCTTTCTCGTTCAGAAGATTTCGGGCGTCGAGGAAAAGGTCGATCCCATCGGTCACCGTTGCTCCGGCTGATAGACCGACCAGCGCATAGCCATCGGTTCTCAAAGAGTTGGTGTAGTCCACCCACGCACCTTGCGGCACCCACTCCACATTGGGCGCAACATGTATCCTGTCGGTTCCGAGACGCAGTTCCGCACGATAGACATGGCGCGGTACCACCGGCAGCCGATTATCGCCGTATTGTGCATCATCCTTGAAGCGGAAGTCGCTGTACTGGTACACCTGCCGCAGCTTGGCCCATTCCCCCACATCGATGGAGAGCGCCGCCTCGATGCCCTGGTGGAGGGTTTCATCGGCGTTGAAAGTCGATGCAGGGATATCTGGTCCGACATTGAATTGCAGCAACTCGCCGCGAATGTCCGCGCGATAGGCGGCCACATCCCATTCGGCGATCCCCGCACGCCCCCGAGTTCCGACTTCAAAGCTCCACGCCCTCTGTGGATCGAGATTCACGAAGCTTGCCACCTGCGCCAGTTCGATGAAGCCGGGAAATTCCACCGAACGGCTGTAATTGGCGAACAGCTGGATGCCGTCGGCCGGTTCGTACAGCACACCAAACTTGGGTGAAAACGCGTTGAAGTCTGCCGAGCCGGTGACATCGGTGGCCCCGCCGGCAAAGCTGTCGAACAGAAGATGTTGTTCGCGCTGGCCATCGGCATAGATACCGCCCGCAATGAGCTGGAGTCGGTCGACTGGACGGAAGCGGAATTCGCCATAAATGTTGGCGGTCCGCGCTTCCTGCTTGGCTTCGAAAGTCTTTGCTCCGCGTTCGCCGTCGATGTTGACGAAGCGTCTTGAATCGACGTCGCCGAAACGCGCCTCCCCGCCGAGCGTCAGTTCGAATGGACCGGCCGCATAATCGAACCGTGCATAGGCTCCGCGATCTACGGATTTCTGGTCCACGACCTGAAAGATCGGGTGGTGGAGCGACTTGGCATTGATAAACACGCCGGCGTCGAGCTGGCCGTCGGCGAAACTGAACCGGGTGCGGTTTTGCAGTCGCAGAGACTCGATGTCACGCGCCTGATCGTTGACGAAATTGCCGGTTTTCGGTGCCGTCAGCGCGGTCGGCAGGTCGAGCGCGCCGGGAAGTTCCTGATCGATGCGGTTGATACTGGCATAGGTGCGGTTCTCTATGCCATCGGCGATCTGCAATCCGACATTGCCGTGAAAGCGCAGGCTTTCGCGATGGGCATGGTCCCGGTCGCCGTTGGAGTGATCGTAGCTGACAGCGGCCCACACATCGCCAGCGCCGCTCGCTGCGCCGTATGAGGCCAGACCGCGCCAGGTGTTGAAGCTGCCGGTGTCGGCGCGCAGGTACATGCCACTGGCCGTCATGCCGGTGGGTGTCACACCATTGATCGCTCCTCCAAGCGTGCCCGACCCGAAGCGCAACGCGTTGGCACCGCGATATACTTCGAGATAGTCGAAGAAAATCGGCTCCAGTTCCTGGAAGTCGCCATTGTCATCTGCGAGATTGATCGGAACGCCATCCTGCAGCAGCGTGATGCCGCGCATGTGATAACCGCGCGAAAGACCCGAGCCCCGGATCGAGATGCGAACCTCCTGGCCGTAACGGGGCTGGAGATAGACGCCGGGCGAGAAGGCAAGCGCATCGCGCAGGCTCACCAGCGACTTGTCGGCATAGTCTTCATGCGTGACGACATCGGTGCCACCCGGCGTGGCATCGGCGCGCCGCTTGGCTTCGCTCGACGCATGCTGACCGGTCACGATGATCGTACGGTCCGACTCGCCAGCGGCATCGCTTTCGGATGTCTCGGCATAAGCGGGCGCGGCCACGGCGAAGGTTGCCGCCCCAAGGACGAAAATAGAAGATTTCACGGTAATTCCCCTGCTGCGCGGTGCGGCTCGGCGCACGCATTCCCGCGCAATTGATCTGAAAGTTTACGGGTTCAGATCGAGGCCGGTGGTCCGCGCAAGGGCGGGCGGAGGTAGGGAATGGGCGCAACGGGCAGGCGGCCAAGCGGCGCCAGACCCAGCAGAATGATCGCTGCCAGCGCAATCGCGAGCAGTACAGGCGGTATGCCGCCGAGCAAGGGCTGGGCGAGGGAGGAAAACGCGCAATGCGTATCCTTCGCGTCCGGTGAATGCCGGCTTTCGTCCGCGTCGGCCTTCATGGGAATGGCAATGGTGGCGAGGCTGCGCTCGCCGGTGCCGCCATGGCAGATGGAAACCTCGACCAGCTTTTCGGTCGAAGGCGCGATCATGTACCCGGCAGGGATCGCAGCCCGGACGCAGAACGCCAGAACCAGAAGCAGCATCAAGAGATAGCGGTGGTCTTCAACCAGGCCGCGAACGCGTTTCATGGCGGCCCCATATGCAATCGAAGGTCCGTTGTCAGCACCTATCGCGCGGCGCGTGTTCTCAGCCGCCCGTGGCGCTCATATGGCGTGCCAGGGCAGGTTCGGCGCGGTCTATGTCGAAGTCGTGACGGAGTGGTTTGCCGGCCAGCAGACGATCGAGGGCATCGTCCAGCGTGCCGGGACCTTCTGCGCGCAGGATTTCGCGCAGTTCGACCTTCTGATCGTGGCCGAGGCATCCGTAAACCGTGCCTGTGGCGGCGATCCGGATGCGGTTGCAGCCCGAGCAGAAATTGTCGCTCAGCGGGGTGATGAAACCGATACGGGTGCCGGTTTCGGCAACGTCGAAATAGCGAGCCGGACCGCCGGTGCGGTGGATGGATGGGGAAAGGGTAAACCGTTGTTGCAGCAGCTTACGCACTTCGGTCAGATCGAGATGGGTCGATTTGCGGTCGACGGAGACGTCACCGAGCGGCATGGCTTCGATCATCGCAAGATCGAAGCCGCGTTCGCCGCACCATGCGAGTAGGGCTGGCAGTTCGCCGTCGTTCACGCCGCGCATCGCGACCGTGTTGATACGCACGGCGAGGCCGGCGCTGCGCGCGGCGTCGATGCCGCGCATGACCTTGTCGAATTCGTCGCGCCGGGTCAGCTCTGCAAAGCGTACCGGATCGAGCGTGTCGAGGCTGACGTTGATCCGGCGGATGCCGGCGGCTGCCAAGTTATCGGCCAGTTCGGGAAGTAGCGTGCCATTGGTCGTCAGTGTGACTTCGTCCAGCCCGTGTTCGCGCAGATTCGTGAGGCGGGAGACGAGATCGACGATGCCTTTGCGGACGAGAGGTTCGCCGCCGGTGAGGCGGATACGCTTAACGCCGCGGCCGACGAGGTGGAGGGCGAGGCGTTCGATTTCGTCGAAAGTGAGCAGATCCCGGCGCGGCATGAACTGCATGTCCTCGGCCATGCAGTAGGTGCAGCGCAGGTTGCAGCGGTCCGTCACCGAGAGGCGGACGTAGTTGATCCGGCGTCCAAATGCATCGTGCATGGCGACGCCCCTACACGGTGCAGGGCCATCCCGAAACGGAAATAGTGGACCCTACACCAGAAATCACATGTCAATCATACGTTTGATTGTCAGGCCGAACGACGCATTCGCCCGAACAGTGCAGGGAACGGCTCCAGCGAGCGAGCCTTGCCCATCGCTTCGGCAACCGTCGGCGGAATGGAGATTTCCGCCGCATGCGCCTGCCCTTCGCTGAGACCGACGGCAATCGTGTAACTGCCGGGATCGATGACAAACCGGCCATTGCGTTCGAACCGGCCGAGCTGGTTGCCGCCCAGTTCGAAAAGCAGGCGACGATTTTCGCCGGGCAGTAGCGATATCTGCTGGAAGTCCGCCAGTTCCGAGGGACCGCGGTCCCGCGATGCAGGTCGCTTGAGATAGACCTGCACGGTTTCCTGCCCTTCGCTGTCCCCTGTGTTGTAGAGGACGGTGCTGGCGATGAGGCGATCATGGCTCAGTTCGATGCTGTAATCTTCCAGCTCGAATTGCGAGAAGCCCAGACCGTGTCCGAAGGGAAGGCCGATCCGGCCCTTGTCGATGAGGGCGACGGGCAGGCATCCGCGCGGGGCGAACGCGCCGGTCAGAACCAGAGCGATGGCGTGGCCCGAGGCGCTGCCCAGCTGGCCCGCATGCAGGACGCAGGGCAGCTTGTGCCCGCCCACATCGGGATCGAGCGGGCGCGAACCGAGCGTGACCAGCACGAGGTTCTTGTTAGCGGCGTGCAGCGCATCGAGCAGGGCCTGTGCCGCTTCGCCGAGACTGTCGGTTTCACCGAGGGCCATGATGACCGTCTCCGATCGGCGCGCCGCTTCGCTGGCCATGCCGATGGCCATCCGGTCGGCATTGACCAGCTTGCCCGATTGCGAGCGATCCCCTTCATCGCGAAGGGCGAGGCCCGGAACATATTTATAGCGCAGACCGAGGCCATCGAGACCGTCGAGAAGGCTTGCCCCGTCCGCCATCGCATCGCCCACGGAGAGGGAGCGCTCGGAAGCCGCCGTGCCCACCACGAGGATGTCGTGCGGCCCCGAGTCTAGCGGGAGCACCGCCGGTTCATTGCGCAGCAGCACGATCGAATGCAGCGCTGCATCGAGCGCGACGGCGCGCGGGTCGAGCGGGGCGGGAGCCGGCATTGGCGGGCTGCGATCCGCGCGGCCATGCGAGCGGAACAGGCCGAGATCGTATTTTGCCCCGAGAACCCGGCGAACCGCGTCGTCGACCTGCAACTGCGTGATGCGCCCGGCCCTGAAGGCGGCCATCACCGCATCGACCGAGAGGCCGATATAGGGGCCGCGCCGATCGTCCTGACCGGCCGCGCGTGCGATGGCGGCCCATTCGGAAAGGTCGATGCCTTCATACCCGCCCGGCCCGCCGATCGAGAAGGCAGGATCGTCCGCGCCCGCAATATCGAGTGCGTACTGGGTTGCCGGGTCGAGCGCGACGCTGGCAGGGGTCGAGATGCCCAGAATGCCTGCAACGAGGCGGAATTTGTCGATTATGGCGTCGGGCATGCGGCGATCGGTCCAGGACGGATCGTCCACCCGCAGGCAGGCCAGCGAGCCGCCGCTTTCATCATCGTCGTTTTCCAGCCCGCGCACGGTGGCCGCAGCAAGAGTGCGCGCCAGGAATTCCGATGCGCCCCAGGTAGCGGCGCCATTGCGGTCGGCCGACAGATGGCTGAGCACGACATCGGGGCCGAGCAGCCAGTTCTTGCCCGTTTCACGCGCTTCGTCGGCGACGACCGCGGCTGCGCGTTCGACGATGTCGGGCGACCAGCTTGCGGCCAGAGCAAAGGGACTGGGCATGACGACGGCGTCCCCTCGGCTCACCTCGTCAGCAAAGAGCAGCGGAATGCCGAGCCGGGTTTCTTCGACCGCAATACGCCGGAAGGTGGCACTTTCGACCTGCGACGCGCTGCCGATCAGCCCGCCGAGATGGCCACGCTTCAACTGATCGCGGATGTGCCGGATATCCTGCGGATCGTCGGAAGTGGGCAGTGGGCGCAGCACCAGCTGACCGATCTTTTCCTCCATCGACATGATGTCGAGCAGGTCTTCGACGAAGCGTTCGCGCTTTGCGCCATGGTCGGTTGGGCGGAGTGCCATAGCCAACCGGTTTCGGCTCTAATGGTAAATATCAGGTTTGGATTTGAGATTTCGTCGCTCGCCCGGCTCATTTCGGCGACTGGCCCTGGAAGCGATTTACAGATATAAAAATATCTTTATATCCATTTCATCATGCGGACCGAGACCATCTTCAGGGCCCTTGCCGATCCCACACGCCTGCGGATCATGCGCCTGCTGGGTTCGATGGAACTTGCCGTAGGCGAGGTGGCCCAGGTGCTGGGGCAAAGCCAGCCGCGCGTTTCGCGTCATATCGGGATATTGTGCGACGCAGGTCTGGCAGAGCGTCGCCGCGAAGGCAGCTGGGTATTTCTGCGCGCCTGCGCCAATACGAACGATGCCCCGCCGCTGAGCACGGCGATTGCCGACCTGCTGGTGAAAGCGGAAGCCAGCGATTCGCAGTTCGCCGAGGAATGCGAGCTGGACCGCCGGCGGCTTGCGGAAATTCGCGAGCACCGCGAAAACGAGGCGCAGGCCTATTTTTCCGATCACGCCCATGACTGGGACGAATTGCGCCGGATGCATTCATCGGACGAAGCGGTCGAAAAAGCGCTGACCCTTGCGCTGGGCGATATGCCGATGGGGCGCCTGCTGGATATCGGGACGGGTACGGGCCGCATGGCGGAACTGTTCGCGGAACGGGCGGAGCGGATCGTAGCGCTCGACAAGAGTCTGGCCATGCTGCGGGTGGCGCGGGCCAAGCTGCACCATTTCCCGACCGAGCGCGTGGAACTGGTTCAGGGCGATTTCGGATCGCTTCCCTTCCCGGCGGCCAGTTTCGACACGGTGCTGTTCCATCAGGTGCTGCATTTTGCGCAGGCACCCGGCACCGTCCTGATGGAAGCCGCGCGCGTTACCCGACCCGAAGGGCGCATCGCGATCGTCGATTTCGCCGCACACCAGCGCGAGGAACTGCGCGACAGGCATGCCCATGCGCGCCTCGGCTTCGAAGACGGGCAGATGCGCACCCTGCTGCATGAAGCGGATTTCGAGCCGGCCGATCCGATTGCCCTGGAAGACGGCGAACTCGTGGTGAAAATCTGGATTGCGCAGCGGCGCACCCAAAGCAGGAAGGCAGCAGTGTGAGCCCGACCCTTGACCAGATGCGCGAGGCACAGCGCGCATTGGAAGCCCCGCTTTTTTCCGGCCTGCCCGGCGATATCGAGGTGAGCTTCGAATTCTTCCCGCCAAAGAGCGACAAGATGGGCGAGACCCTGTGGCAGAGCGTGGAAACGCTTGCGCCGCTCGGCCCGCGTTTTGCCAGCGTTACCTATGGCGCAGGCGGGTCGACGCGCGAACGCACGCACCAGCAGGTGGTGCGGATCCAGAACGAGGCCGGCATTCCGGCCGCCGCGCATCTGACCTGTGTCGAGGCGACGCGCGAGCAGGTGGACGACGTTGCCCGCCATTACTGGGAGGAAGGCATCCGCCACATCGTGGCCCTGCGCGGCGATCCGCCCGACGGACAATCGCGTTATTCGGCGCATCCCGGCGGTTATGCCAATGCCGCCGAACTGATCGCGGGCCTGAAGAAAGTGGCCGATTTCGAAATTTCCGTCGCGGCCTATCCCGAAGTCCACCCGGATTCGTCCGACCGGAAAGCCGATCTCGACAATCTGAAGGCGAAATTCGATGCCGGCGCGACGCGGGCCATCACACAGTTCTTTTTCGAGCCGGAATGTTTCTTCGATTTCCGCGACCAGGCGGCAGCGGCCGGCATCAAGGGCGAGATCGTGCCGGGCATCATGCCGGTGATGAGCTTTGCCGCCGTGCAGCGCATGTCGGGACTGTGCGGCACCGCCATTCCGCACTGGATGGAAGGCCTGTTCGAAGGCCTCGACGAACGTCCGGAGGCGCGCCAGCTGGTGAGCGCAACGATCGCTGCCGAGATGTGCCGCCGCCTTTATGCAGGCGGGGTGCGCCAGTTCCATTTCTACACCTTGAACCGTGCCGAGCTGAGCTATGCGATCTGCCACATGCTCGGCCTGCGTCCGAAGGCCTGATCATGACCAAACGCGAAGAATTCGAAGCCGCTGCCAAGCAGTTCATCCTGATCAAGGACGGGCCCTACGGTACGGCAATCCAGCGCGCGAAACTGGCGCCGGAGGACTATGCAGGCGATACCGGGCTGGCGGACGACCAGAAGGGCAATAACGATCTGGTCAATCTGACCCAGCCGCAGGTGATCCGCACGATCTGCGACAGTTATATCGATGCAGGCGCGCATATCCTGGCGACCAATACCTTCAACGCCAACCGCATCAGCCAGGCCGATTACGGTGCCGAGGGACTGGTGCGCGACATCAACATATCGGCAGCGCGGATCATCCGCGAAGCGATCGATGCGCGTAACGACGGCGTGCCGCGCTTCGTTGCCGGGGCGGTGGGGCCGACCAACAAGACGCTGTCGCTGTCGCCCGACGTGGAAGACCCGGGCTTCCGCGAAGTGACCTTCGACGAGATCGTGGATGTCTACCGCGAACAATGCGCGGCGCTCGTCGAGGGCGGAGCCGATTTCATCCTGATCGAAACCGTGTTCGACACGCTGAACTGCAAGGCAGCCATCATGGCGGTCAAGCAGCTCGAGCGAGAACTGAACCGCGACATTCCGCTGATGATATCGCTGACGCTGACCGATCTTTCGGGCCGCAATCTGTCGGGCCATACGGTGGAGGCGTTCTGGTACACGGTGAGCCATGCCAAGCCGCTGACCATCGGCCTCAACTGCAGTTTCGGTGCCGAACAGCTTCGCCCGCATGTACAATTGCTGTCGGACATCGCCGACAGCTGGCTGATGGCCTATCCCAATGCGGGCCTGCCCAACGATCTGGGCGAATATGACGAGATGCCCGAAACGACGGCGGCGCTGACCCGGGTCTGGGCCGAAAACGGCCGCATCAATGCGCTGGGCGGCTGCTGCGGATCGACGCCTGCGCATATCGCAGCCATGGCCAAGGCGGTCGAAGGACTGGCCCCGCGCAAGCGCCCGAGCCGCAATCCCGAAATGCATCTGGCCGGGCTCGAGCCGTTCACGATCGCGGCATGACCGGGTTCGACGCCAGCAAAGTGGTCATCCGGGAGGCCGGGGCAGCGGACGCGGGCCGCCTGTCGCTGGTGGCCGATGCCACGTTTCTGGAAACCTTTGCCGGCATGATCAGCGGCGAGGCGCTGGTCGCGCATTGCGAACGGGCACATGCGCCGGATTATCTGCACCAGCTGCTGGCGGCAGGGGCAAAGGCCTGGCTGGCCGAACTGGACGCGGCGCCGATCGGTTATGCGCTGGTCAACCGGCCCGAACTGGACGCGGCGGAGCCCGGCGACATCGAATTGAAGAAGATCTACCTGCTGTCGCGTTTCCACGGCAGCGGCATCGCCGGGCGGCTGTTCGAGGCGGCGCTGGCCGGGGCAGCAGGCCACGACCGCCTGCTGCTGGGCGTGAAGCAGGACAACGAGCGGGCCATCGGTTTCTACAGGAAGCAGGGCTTCGAACAGATCGCCACGCGTCGTTTCGACGTGGGCGGAACCTTTTATGACGACGTCGTGCTGGCGCGCGCACTCGACCGGACTTTGAGATCATGAGCAACAAATCCACCGCCCGGTTCGTCAACATCGGCGAACGCACCAATGTGACCGGATCCGCCCGGTTCAAGAAACTGATCATGGCGGACGATTACGAAACCGCCGTCGAAGTCGCCCGCGAGCAGGTGGAAAACGGTGCGCAGGTGATCGACGTCAACATGGACGAAGGCCTGCTGGACGCCGAAAAGGCGATGACGACCTTCCTCAAGCTGATCGCCGCGGAACCCGATATCGCACGGGTCCCGGTGATGATCGACAGTTCCAAATGGAGCGTGATCGAGGCCGGACTGAAATGCGTATCGGGCAAGCCGATCGTCAATTCCATCAGCATGAAGGAAGGCGAGGACGCGTTTCTGGACCATGCGCGCAAATGCATGGATTACGGGGCGGCGGTCGTCGTCATGGCGTTCGACGAGACGGGCCAGGCCGATACGAAGGAGCGCAAGGTCGAAATCTGCGCGCGGGCTTACGACCTGCTGACGGACATCGGCTATCCGCCCGAGGACATCATCTTCGACCCCAACATCTTCGCCGTGGCGACCGGGATCGAGGAGCATGACCGTTATGGCCTCGACTTCCTCGAGGCGGTGGCGGAGATCAAGGCGCGCTGCCCCCATGCGAAGACGAGCGGGGGCCTCTCCAATCTCAGCTTCAGCTTCCGCGGCAACGAGACCGTGCGCCGCGCGATGCATTCGGTGTTCCTCTATCACGCGATCCCCGCCGGGCTCGACATGGCGATCGTCAATGCCGGGCAGCTGGACGTTTACGACCAGATCGACCCGGTGCTGCGCGAGGCCTGTGAGGATGTGATCCTGATGCGCCGTTCCGATGCGACGGAACGGCTGATCGATCTGGCCGAAAGCTACAAGGGCAAGAGCGCGGCCGACGAAAAGGCGGCCGAGGAATGGCGCGGCTGGGAAGTGGGCCGCAGGCTGGAACATGCGCTGGTCAAGGGGATCGACGCGCATGTCGTCGCCGATACCGAAGAGGCGCGCCAGCAGTTCGCGCGGCCCATCGAGGTGATCGAAGGCCCGCTGATGGACGGCATGAACGTCGTCGGCGACCTGTTCGGCAGCGGCAAGATGTTCCTGCCGCAGGTGGTCAAATCGGCCCGCGTGATGAAAAAGGCCGTGGCGCATCTCATCCCCTTCATCGAGGCGGAAAAGGAAGCGGGCGCCCGGGCGAAGGGCAAGATCATCATGGCCACGGTCAAGGGCGACGTGCACGACATCGGCAAGAACATCGTCGGCGTGGTCCTGCAGTGCAACGGATATGAAGTGATCGATCTCGGCGTGATGGTGCCGTGGGCGAGGATCCTCGAAGCCGCGAACGAAAACGATGCGGACATGATCGGCCTGTCGGGTCTGATCACCCCCTCGCTCGACGAGATGGTGACCGTCGCGGAAGAGATGAAGGCGGCCAACATGACCATGCCGCTGCTGATCGGTGGGGCGACCACCAGCAAGGTGCACACCGCGCTGCGGATCGACCCGGCCTATCCCGGGCCGGTCATCCATGTGCTCGACGCCAGCCGCGCGGTGGGTGTGGCGAGCCGACTGCTGTCGGATACACAGTGCGAAGAATTCGTGTCGACCACCGCGGCGAACTATGCCCATGTGCGCGATGCGCGGGCGGGCAAGGGGCAGAGCGAATTGCTCAGCCTGGAAGATGCGCGGGCCAATTTCTACGATGCCTATCTGTCGGACAAGGCCGCGCCGCCGCTGCAGCCGGGCACGCATGTGTTCGGGGAATGGGACCTTGCCGAACTGCGCGACTATTTCGACTGGACGCCCTTCTTCCGCGCCTGGGAACTGCACGGGACCTACCCCAAGATCCTCGACGACGACGTGGTCGGCGAAAGCGCGCGCAGCCTGAAGGCCGATGCCGATGCCATGCTGGAGCGGATCATTGCGGAAAAATGGCTCACCGCCCGCGGTGTCGCCGGCTTCTGGCCCTGCGCACGCGATGGCGACGATGTCACCATCCACGATCCCGATGGCGAAACGCACACCGTGCTGCCGTTCCTGCGCCAGCAGGTGAAGAAGAGCCGGGCCAGGGCGAGCATGTGCCTGGCCGATTTCATCGACCCGGCGGGCGACTGGATGGGCGGCTTTGCGGTCGGCATCCACGGGATCGAGGAGCATTCGAAGCGCTTCCTCGCGGACAAGGACGATTATTCCGACATCCTGCTCAAAGCGCTCGCCGACCGGTTTGCCGAGGCCTTCGCCGAGCGGCTGCACCAGCATGTCCGTTCGGAACTGTGGGGGTATGCGCCGCAGGAACAGCTGACCAACGAAGCGCTGATCAAGGAAAAATACCGCGGCATCCGCCCGGCGCCCGGCTATCCCGCCTGTCCCGACCACAGCCTTAAGCCGATGCTGTTCGACCTGCTCGATGCCGAAGCCAACACCGGGATCACGCTGACAGAGAATTTCGCCATGTATCCCACCGCGGCGGTGAGCGGATTCTATTTCGCCCATCCCGAGGCGCAGTATTTCGGCGTAGCCCGCATCGGGCGCGATCAACTGGAAGACTATGCGCAGCGGCGCGGCGTCGATATGGCGACTGCCGAGCGATGGCTGCGACCCAATCTGGACTGACCGCGCTCCCCAGGGGGAGGCTGGTGCTGATCGGCGGGAGCATATTGCTCGCCGTCTGGCTGCTCCTGCTGCTGCTCGTTCCTTACGATCCCGACCTGCTACGCAGGCTGTGGTTCCTGCCCGGCATCGGTGTGATCGGCGCAATCATCGCGAACACGTCGGGGACTGGCGGGGGCGTGGTCTTCGTGCCGGTGTTCAATGCGCTCCGCGAATGGTCGGTCATGGACCTGCAACCGCTGCAGGTCGTCGGCGTATCGATGGCGATCCAGAGCTTCGGCATGACAATGGGCGCTTTGCGCTGGACCGACCGGCTCTATCACCAGCCAGAACCCGCGCCGCTTCACGCACGGGTCGCCCCGCGCGATTTCTTTACGGTCGCACTGGCGGTTCTTGCCCTGTCGCTTCCCGCGATGCTGCTGACGCAAAGGCTGACGGCATTCGATCAGCATGCGGTGCTGATGGGGTACAAGGCGTTTTCGATCCTGCTCGGGCTGGCGCTGATCGCCTCCACATGGACGGTGAATCTCGCCCGACCGGAACGCGGGACGCTGCAGCGCGGCGATCTTGTGGTGCTCATCCTGCTCGCCATTCCCGGCGGCATCCTGACGGCGCTGTTTTCGGTGGGGGTGGGCGAGCTGGTCGCGCTCTATCTTTTTATCCGACATTATCCCGTGCTGCTGTGCACCGGTGCCGCGTGCGTCATTTCGTCTGTCAGCGTGATCGCAGGCTCGGTCTGGCATATCGGTGCCGGCACGATCCAGTGGGAGGTCGTCCTGCTGGCGGGGCCGGCCGCTGCGGTCGGCGGGTTTTTCGCCCGCCCAATCGCCCTGTGGCTGGGTGCGCGCCGGCTCAAGACGCTGGACGGGGCATGGATCGTTGCATCGGCGGCATATTTGCTGTGGCTGAACCGTATTTGATGCAGCTGGGCGATTGACCGTTACCGCCGAATATCGCAGTGCAGCAGGCGTCGGCTGCAGAGGCGATTCTGCGGCAGGCGCGTACGGGAGAGTTCGGGTGGCGGCGTCCATCCGGCGCCGAAGGAGCAACCGCCCCGGAAACTCTCAGGCTAAACGGACCGTGCGCACCATCGACACTCTGGAAAGCGTCTCCGCTCCGGCGGCGGCCACCGAAGGGGTAAGCGCACCCATTAGTGCGTCAGTCTCTCAGGTTTCCCGACAGAGGGGGCATGGGTCTTCTTAGCGCACCTTTGCGGGGCGCACCCATGCTTTGCGAAGGACGGGACTTGAGCGACGATACTGACGATACCATTGCCGAAACCGAAACGCTGCCGCTGGATGCATGGCATCGCCGCAAGGGCGCGCGCATGGTGCCGTTTGCCGGCTATTACATGCCGATCCAGTTCGACGGGATCGTGTCCGAACATAACTGGACCCGCAACCAGGCAGGCCTGTTCGATGTGAGCCACATGGGCCAGATCATGGTCACCGGCGAAAAGGCGGCCGAAGAGCTGGAAAAGCTCCTCCCCGGAGCGATTGCATCGCTGAAGCCGGGCAAGGTGCGCTATTCGCTGCTGCTGGACGAAGATGGCGGCATACTCGACGATCTGATGATCACCAATGCTACGCCCTGGATCGAAGGTGACGCGGATGCAGGCGACGAAGGTCACTGGGGCGAGCCTTCCTATTATCTCGTCGTCAACGGTGCGACCAAGTGGGAAGACATCGGCCACCTGCGCGAGTTCATCGACGACGATGTCACGCTCACCCATATGGACGAACACGCGCTCATCGCGCTGCAGGGCCCCAGTGCCGCAACCGCGCTGAACCGCGTGATGCGCAATGTCATCGACGATATGGTCTTCATGGAAAGCGTGACGCACGAATTCGGCGAATGGCCGCTGCGCATAACGCGTTCCGGCTATACCGGCGAGGACGGGTTCGAAATTTCCGTCCCGGCAGAATTCGCGGAAAGCCTGGCCGATCGCCTGTGCGCGGAAATCGAAGTGCGGCCCATTGGCCTTGGCGCACGCGACAGCCTGCGGCTCGAAGCAGGTCTTCCGCTTTATGGCCACGACATTACGACCGATACCGACCCGGTGTCTGCCGACCTCGGTTTCGCGCTGACCAAGAAACGCCGCGAGCAAGGCGGCTGGATGGGGCACGAAAAGGTCATGCAGGTGCTAGAAAACGGCCCTGCGCAAAAGCGTGTCGGCCTTGCCATCGACGGGCGCATGCCAGCCCGTGAAGGCGCGCCGATCTATTCGGGCGACACACAAGTCGGCCGGATCACTTCGGGCGGTTTTTCGCCCACGCTAGAGCGGCCCATCGCCATGGGATACGTCGACACCGCGCTCGCCTCCGAGGGAACCGAACTCGAAGTCGAGGTTCGTAACAAGAGATTGCCAGCGAAGGTCACCAAGCTGCCCTTCGTCCCACACCGCTATCACAGAGGAAACTGACCGATGGCCCGTTACTTCACCGATGAACATGAATGGATCGATGTCGAGGGCGAAACCGCCACTGTCGGCATCACGGATTACGCACAAGGCCAGTTGGGCGATATCGTCTTCGTCGAATTGCCGGATGTCGGCACCGTGATCGACAAGGGCAAGGATGCCGCCGTAGTCGAAAGCGTCAAGGCCGCAAGCGACGTCTACGCCCCCATCAGTGGCGAGGTCATGGAAACCAATGCCGCGCTCGAAGACGATCCGGCGTTGGTGAATACCTCGCCCGAAGAAGATGGCTGGTTCTTCAAGATGACCATTGGCGACCAAGCGCAATTCGACGGTCTGATGGACGAAGCCGCCTACAAGAGCTTCTGCGACGGATTGTAACCGCCCTCCCGGCGCGAGCCGGGATCGCCCGGCCACGCCGGACATAGCTGCACGAGATCCCAGGCTTTGCCGGGATGACGGGACTTTGAAATGCGCTACCTACCCCTGACCGATACCGATCGTTCGGCAATGCTGGACGTGATCGGCGCAACGGACATCGATGCCCTGTTCGCCGATGTGCCCGAAGAGGCCCGCCTTTCCGGACCGATCGAGGGCCTGCCGATGCACGCCAGCGAGATGGCCGTCGAAAAGCATATGCGGCGGCTGTCGAAGAAGAATCTGGCAGCATCGGATGCGGCCTTTTTCCTGGGGGCGGGGGCCTACAAGCACCACATCCCCGCGAGCGTCGATCACATCATCCAGCGCGGCGAGTTCCTGACCGCCTACACGCCCTATCAGCCGGAAATCGCACAGGGCACGCTGCAGATGCTTTTCGAGTTCCAGAGCCAGGTTGCGCGGCTTTACGGGTGTGCGGTGGCCAATGCATCCATGTACGACGGTTCGACCGCGTGCTGGGAAGCGGTCGCCATGGCGGGCCGCGTGGCGCGCGGCAAGAAGCGCAAGGTGGTGCTTTCGGGCGCGCTGCACCCGCACTACGCGGAAGTCGTGCGGACCATGGCGAAGTTCACCGACGACGAGATCGCCGGTGCCCCGCCGAGCCTGACCGCCAAGCCCGACGATGACGGCCTGATCGCCCGCATCGATTCCGATACGAGCTGTGTCGTGGTGCAATATCCCGACATTCTCGGGCGTCTGCCGGACCTCGCCAAGATAGCCGCAGCCGCGCATGACAAGGGCGCCTTGCTGATTGCAGTCAATACCGAACCTGTCGCACTGGGGGCGATCAAGTCACCGGGCGAACTGGGGGCGGACATCGTGGTCGGCGAAGGCCAGGCGATCGGCGTGGGCCTGCAGTTCGGCGGCCCTTACCTCGGCCTGTTTGCCGTGCGCGATGAAAAGCATGTGCGCATGATGCCGGGGCGCCTGTGCGGCGAAACGGTAGATGCGGAGGGCAAGCGCGGCTTCGTGCTGACCCTGTCCACCCGCGAGCAGCATATCCGCCGCGAAAAGGCGACCAGCAACATCTGCACTAATTCGGGCCTCTGCGCGCTGGCTTTCAACGTCCACATGACGTTGCTTGGCGAAAAGGGCCTGCGCCGGCTGGCGCTGGAAAACCATCGCCTGGCGTGCCTCGCCGCGGATCGGCTGGCGAAGGTGCCCGGTGTCACGGTGCTGAATGATACCTTCTTCAACGAATTCACAGTGCTTCTCGGCACCGATGCGCGCACGGTCGTGCGTCAACTGGCCGATGACGGCGTTCTTGCTGGCGTGTCGCTCGGCCGCCTGTTCCCAGGAAGCGAGAATCTGGCAAACGGACTGCTGGTTGCCGTCACTGAAACGACCACCGAGGAGGACATCGAAACGCTTGCCTCCGCACTCGAGGAGGTGCTGGCATGAGCACGCCCAATGCATCGGGCTGGAAGCCCGGCACACCCGTCGAAGGCCATAACGCGATGAGCGGTCCCGATACGGCCACCGGCAATCGCGCGCTGATGCTGGAAGAGCCGCTGCTGTTCGAGATCGGCCATGTCGAGACGACCGGTGTTGACCTGCCGGAGCCCGGTAACGGTGCGAACCGGTTTGGCGGTTTCGAGCGGAGCGAGGCGATCGGTCTGCCGGGCCTGTCCGAACCGGAAACCGTCCGGCATTATACGCGCCTGTCGCGGCAGAATTACGCGATCGACCTCGGTCTTTTTCCGCTGGGTTCGTGCACGATGAAGCACAATCCGCGGCTCAACGAAAAGATCGCGCGCATGCCGGGCTTTGCCGACGTGCATCCGCTGCAGCCGGTCGACACGGTGCGCGGTGCGCTCGAAGTCATCAATGAACTCGCTCACTGGCTCATCGATCTTACCGGCATGCACGCCGTTGCCATGAGCCCCAAGGCGGGGGCCCATGGCGAATTGTGCGGCATCCTGTGCATTCGCGCCGCACTCGAAGCGCGGGGCGATGCGCGCGAGGTGATCCTGGTGCCGGAAAGTGCCCACGGGACCAATCCCGCGACCGCCGCCTTCGCCGGTTACAAGGTGGAAGACATTCCCGCGACCGCCGAAGGCCGCGTCGATCTGGAAGCGCTCAAGGCGCGGCTCGGTCCCGATGTCGCTGGCGTGATGATCACCAATCCGAATACGTGCGGCCTGTTCGAGCGCGACATGAAGGCGATCTCCGACGCAGTCCATGCGGCGGGCGGTTTCGTCTATTGCGATGGGGCGAACTTCAACGCCATCGTCGGCAAGGTCCGCCCCGGCGACCTCGGCGTGGATGCGATGCACATCAATCTGCACAAGACCTTTTCCACGCCGCATGGCGGCGGTGGCCCCGGCTCGGGCCCGGTGGTCCTTTCCGAGGCACTCGCTCCGTTCGGACCGCTGCCCTACACGGCGCGGACCAAGGACGGCGTCGTCCACCTGATCGAAGAAGAGGACGCGGAAGAGTTCGCCAAGGAACATTTCGGCGGGGCGCTGCAGCACTTCGGCCGGATGACCGCGTTCCATGGCCAGATGGGCATGTTCACGCGGGCGCTCGCCTATATCCTCAGCCACGGGGCGGACGGGTTGAAGCAGGTTGCCGAAGATGCCGTGCTCAACGCCAATTACATCCTGCGCAGCCTGGACGACGTGCTCGATGCGCCGTTCGGACCAAGCGGCCCGTGCATGCACGAGGCATTGTTCAGCGATAAGGGCTTTGCAGAAGGTCTCTCCACGCTCGACCTGGCCAAAGCCATGATCGACGAAGGCTATCACCCGATGACCATGTATTTCCCGCTGGTCGTCCACGGTGCCATGCTGGTCGAGCCGACCGAAACGGAAAGCAAGGCCGCGCTGGACCAGTTCATCATGGCTTTGCGCAGCGTTGCCGAGCGCGCGAAAGAGGGCGACGAAAGCCTGAAGACCGCGCCGCATTACGCGCCGCGTCGTCGCCTCGACGAAACGCAAGCCGCGCGCAAGCCGGTGCTGGCCTGGAACGATCCCGATATGGCGTGATGCTCCGGGGGCTGCGGCTAGCAGGCGGCGAGCCCGCGCGCATATCTTTGGACGTCGTCCCTTCCAGCACCGCGTCGATGTGGCGCCCGGTCAGACGCTGGCGGATGGGGCGGCACGTCGGTGCGGCCTGAGTGTCAGGCCGTGGCGAGGCGTTTCATCAGCAGCTTTTCGGTGACGTGCAAACTGTGCTCATCGTTTACGGCGATCGCGCAGTAGCCGTGCTCCATCACGATCGGAGCGAGTTCGAAGCCGTCGCGCTGCGACGCTTCGGCCATGCGGCCGGTATCCTTTGCAAACTCTCCGCCGCTGCACATGATCTGCGCCACGGAGAGTGCGCAGGCATCGGCGATCCAGTAGGTATTGCAGGTCGAATATCTGCCTTCGGAGAAGTCGTAAAATCTCTCCTGCCTGTCCGGATCGACTGCGATCGCGTCTTCCTCGCGGGCAATCGCGGAAGCAGCAGCGGCCTTACTCGCGATGGCCTTGTCGGCAAACTCGGTAAAGTCCCGGGGTAGCCACAGGCAGTTGTCCGCCGTCGTGATCAGGATCGGATAGCTCGCGCCATCGGCGCCTGCGGACATGCTGTCGACCATGTCGAACGCTTCTGCCGTGAATGCCAGCCGTCCTTTATCGACCAGTTTTGCAATCGACGGAATGGCTGCGATTTCATCGGCCTCGCGTGCGGCGATGCGGATTGCGCCGATGCGCGGGCACATGGCGGCATTCATGACAAGCCGCTCGATCATGGGCATGCCATCGACGGGAACCAGGTATTTGCGAGACACGCCAGCGCGCTCGGCCAGCGGATCGAGCGCCGCGGAGCTTGTCCCGGCCACGATCAGGGCAGTGACCTTGCCATCGTAAACGCTGCTCATGCCAGCGCAGATAGGCGCGACGGTCATGGTTGTCACTGTACCGGCCCTAGGGCACTGGAGGGGGCATGCGGATCATCTTTTCACGCAAGGGGTTCGATAGCGCGTCGGGTGGCGGGCCTTCGCCGATCGTCGGTGGGCGTCCGTTGAGCCTGCCGATACCCGCAGGAGCAGCCTCCCGCACCACATTTGGCGATCTCGGTCTCGGCGCTCATGCAGCCAAGGCCAGCAGAGGGCGGCTCGGAGCAGACGATCTGTGCCATCACGACCCGATGTTCCTCGGCAATGGTACCTGCTTGTTCGGCCAGTGCGGCGCGGCGCAAACCCACCTTTCCAATCGCGGCGTAGGTGTGGGCGATGTCTTCCTGTTCTTCGGCCTGTTTCGCGAAGACGGGGACGATCCGCATCATCGCATCTTCGGCTATCTCGAAGTGGAAGAGGTGATCGATCTGGCAGGAGAGGTTCCGGACCGACTGATCGAACATGGACACCCGCATGCCCTCGCCATGCACGCTTCGAACGACACGATATATTCGGGGCCGGGCGATGAGGCTCGGCGGGCCAGCGATGCCTTGCGCCTGACCGCTGCGGGCGCGTCGCCATCCGTGTGGGAGAGGCCGCCCTGGATGGCGCGCGGTGGGCTGAGCTATCATGACCGCGCCGACCGCTGGCTGCGGGGCGGGCGCTTGAAAAGCGTCGCCCGCGGACAGGAATTCGTAGCCGATATCGGTCGCCGCAAGGCCCCGCGCGAATGGCTCGCGCGGGTACTCGATGAAATCAGAGCGTCCTGATGATCGCCGAGAAATCGAGGCCGGCGTTGTCCTTGGCGAACTGTTCGTAAAGCTCTTTCGCGTGGGCGCCCAGCGGGGTGGACGCATCGGCGGTCTGTGCGGCTTCCATCGCGAGACGCAGGTCCTTGAGCATCAGACCCGTAGCGAAGCCGCCTTTGTAATCCTTGTCCGCCGGGCTTTCCACGCCGACACCGGGCATCGGCGTATAGGCGTTGAGCGACCAGCAGTAGCCCGACGACTGGCTGGAAATCTCGTAGAATTTCTGCGGGTCGAGGCCCAGCTTCTCTGCCATCTTCATGGCTTCGGCAGTGCCGATCATGGAAATGGCGAGCAGCATGTTGTTGCAGATCTTGGCGGTCTGGCCAGCGCCTGCATCGCCAGCGTGAATGACGGCCTTGCCCATGGCCTGAAGCACCTCTTCGGCACGTCCAAAAGCCTTTTCGGTCCCGCCGACCATGAAGGTGAGTGTGCCGCCGTTGGCCGCCGCGATCCCGCCTGAAACCGGCGCGTCGACCATGTCATATCCGGCGGCCTCGGCCGCTGCGTTCACCTCCTTGGCGGTGGCAACGTCGATTGTCGAACAATCGAGCAGGACGGCCCCTTGCGGAGCCTTGCCGATCACGCTGCCTTCGTAGACCGACTTCACGATCTCCCCATTGGGCAGCATGGTCACGACGCCGTCGACGCCTTGGACGGCTTCGCCCGGATCTGCGAAAGTTTCACAGCCGTTGGACTTGGCCGTTGCCAGCGCTTCTTCCGACAGGTCGAAGGCGTTCACTTCGTGCCCCGCCTTGACGAGGTTCGCGGCCATGCCGCCGCCCATATTGCCGAGGCCGATGAAGGCGATTTTCATGTTCTCTCTCCGGGTATTCTTTTATTCCGAGGGGATCGGCTCAACGACCCTTCCACTGGCCTTCGCGCTTTTCGACAAAGGCAGCCATGCCTTCCTTCTTATCCTCGCTCGCGGCGAGAATCTGGAAGATGCGGCGTTCGACGATCAGGCCCTGATCGAGGCCGGTTTCGAAAGCGGCGTTGACCATTTCCTTGTTCGCGATCGCGGCCATCGGCGGCATCGAGGCGATCTGCTTCGCTGTCTTCATTGCTTCGTCGAGAAGCTGATCGTGCGGCACGACGCGGGCGACGAGATTGCTGCGTTCTGCTTCCTCGGCATCCATCATGCGTCCGGTCAGGCACATTTCCATGGCCTTGGACTTGCCGACGGCCTTGGTGAGGCGTTGCGAGCCGCCCATGCCCGGCGCGACGCCGAGCTTGATTTCCGGCTGGCCGAACTTGGCGTTTTCCGATGCGATGATGAAATCGGCCATCATCGCAAGTTCGCATCCACCGCCCAGCGCGAAGCCGTTGACCGCGGCGATCCACGGCTTGCGGGTCTTCTTCACGATCTCGCTGGTCCAAGGCGCGAAGAAATCCTCAAGATAGAAGTCCGCTGCTTCCTTCTCGCTCATTTCCTTGATGTCGGCGCCTGCCGCGAATGCCTTGTCACCCGATCCGGTCAGCACGGCGCATAGCTGGCTGTCGTCGGCCTGATAGGCGGCGAACGCATCGATCAGTTCTTCCAGGACCTTGCTGTTAAGCGCGTTCAGCGCCTTGGGTCGGTTCAGGGTGATCAGCGTCACGGCATCGCGCTGTTCGACCGTGATGGTTTCAAAGCTCATAGGGGTCTCCATTCCTCGTCGGCGGGAAGCGGGGCGAAGATCTGGTCGAGCAGTTCCTCGCTCACGCCCTCGGGCGTCGCCGGGTCCCATTTGGGGTCGTTGGTCTTGTCCACGATCACTGCGCGCACGCCTTCTGAAAAATCCGGACGGGTCAGAACGCGGCTGGCGATGCGGTATTCCATGCGCATGTTGTCGGCGAAGCTGTCGAGCTGTTCGCTTTCCTTAAGCTGTCGCAGGGCTACCTTGCAGGTCTGCGGGCTCTTGGTGCGCAGCGTCGCGAGTTCCTTCGCTGCCCATTCGCTATCGTCCGCTTCAAGGCTTGCGAGGATGTCCTCGCAGCGGTCGGAAGCGAAATGCTTCTTGATGGCAGCTTCGTTGCTTTCGAGGCGCGCAGCCGGTGGGGTCTTGGCAAGCGCGCTCAAGACCTGCCCCGGTTCGTGACCGGCGGCGATGCGCGATTTGGCTTCGGCGAGATCGGCTGGGTCGAGATAATGCGTGGCAATTCCTGCCCACACGCATTCCGCGCCATCGAGACGCGCACCGGTAAGCGCGAGGAATTGTCCGAGCCGCCCGCCGAGGCGCGACAGGTGCCAGCCGCCACCGACATCAGGAAACAGGCCGATCCCCGTTTCCGGCATGGCGAAGCGTGTGTTCTCGGTCGCGACGCGATATTTGCACGGCATGGCGATGCCGACGCCGCCGCCCATGGTGATGCCGTCCATGAAGGCCACGACCGGCTTTTCATATTCGAACATCTGGTGGTTGAGCTGGTATTCGTCGTGAAAGAATTCACGGCCGCTTTTGCCACCGTCGTTGAGCGCCGAATTGCGCAGGAGATTGATGTCCCCGCCCGCGCAGAAGCCACGCCCTTCGGCGTGGTCGAGAATGATGGCCTGCACGGCTTCGTCACCCGCCCAGTCAGTCAGTGCAGCGCTGATTGCATGGCACATGTCGAGCGTCAGCGCGTGCAGCGCCTTGGGGCGGTTGAGCGAAAGATGGCCGGCGTGGCCGTGGACATGAATGTTTACGTCTTCGGTCATTGTCTCAGCATCTCCCGCCCGACGATCATTCGCATGACCTGATTGGTGCCTTCCAGAATCGAATGAACGCGCAGATCGCGCCAGAAGCGTTCGATCGGATATTCCTTGAGATAGCCATAGCCACCGAAGAGTTGCAGCGCGTCATTGACCACCTTGCTGCCGCTGTCGGTTGCGAGCCGCTTGGCCATGGCGGAAAACTTGCTCTTGTCCGGCGCGTTGTCGGTGACCTTGGCCGCCGCGAGGTAAAGCAACGCGCGGGCAGCTTCCAGATCGGTAGCCATGTCGGCCAGCATGAACTGGGTATTCTGGAAATCCGCGATCGGCTGGCCGAACTGCTGCCGTTCCTTGGTGTATTTCACCGCTTCGTCGAGGCAACGCTGTGCGCCGCCCAGCGAACAGGCGCCGATGTTGAGGCGTCCCCCGTCTAGGCCCGCCATGGCGTAGCGAAAACCATCGCCTTCCGGCCCGACACGATTGGCGACCGGCACGCGCGCATCTTCAAAGATGAGCTGGGCGGTCGGTGAGGCATTCCACCCGAGCTTCTTCTCCGGCTTGCCGAAGGAAACGCCGGGCGTGTCCTTGTCGATCACGAGGCAACTGATGCCCTTGGTCTTGTGTTCGCCAGTGCGGACCATGGTGACATAGACATCGTTGAAGCCGCTGCCCGAGATGAACTGCTTGGTTCCGTTCAGCACGTAGTGGTCGCCATCGAGCTTCGCAGTGGTCTTGAGACCCGCGGCATCCGATCCGCTGCCCGGTTCGGTCAGGGCATAACTGGCGACCTTGTTCATGGTGACGAGGTCGGGAAGGTACCGGCCCTTGAGTTCTTCTCCACCGAAGCGGTCGATCATCCAGGCGGCCATGTTGTGGATGGATATGAAGGAACTGGTCGCCGCGCAGCCATAGGCCATGGCTTCCATGATCAGCGCCGCTTCAAGCCGACCGAGGCCGATGCCGCCGGATTCCTCGCTGACGTAGATCGCGCCGAAGCCGAGTTCGGCGCTTTGCTTGATCACGTCGATAGGGAAGTGCGATTTCTCGTCCCATTCCCCGGCAAAGGGCGTGATGTTGTCGGCTGTGAAGCGCTGCGCCATTTCCTGGATCTGCAGCTGTTCTTCGGTGAGCTGGAATTGTCCTGCATTCGTCGTCATGGGGCGCGCTGTAGCGCCGCCGGACAGGCGAGGGAAGGGGGGCGTCCGGAGGAGGGCGGTGCCCGATCAGATTGCCAAGGTCGTTGGAATGGATCGGGCACAGCCAGTGATATCAAAATTGCCCGCGGGCTTTTTCGGCCTGTGCAGCGATAGATGCCATGGAAAACATGGAGATGCTGCTGAAGAGAAGCTCGAAGCCCAGGAAAAGTCCCAGAATGCTCATGGCGGACGCTGGGAAATCCGCGAAGATCAGGACTGCAAGGAGGACAGAGATCACGCCCGAGATGAGCATCAGCCAGAACAGGCGGGTGCCGCGCAGATGAAATGCGGAGAATATCCGCGCAATACCCGAGATGAGTATGATGCTGGCAACCAGTAGGGTAAGCGTCAGTACGCCGGCGAGCGGATTGGCGATCAGCGAAATGCCAAGGAGCAGTGCAGCAAGGCCGAAGATGGCCATGAACATCTTGTGGCGTCCCCTGTCGAGCTGGAACACGCCGACGAGGGCGAGAATGCCGAACATGATGAAGGACCAACCAGCGAAAAAGTTCACTGCGAGCGTCGCGGGTACGGGATTGAGAAGAGCGAAGAAGCCGCCGATCAGAGCGATTATTCCGCCGATTATCCACCAGACATGTGATTTCATTGTGATTGTATGCCCCCAATTATGCGTCGACCCAATCGAGCGATATCACGAAGGCCGCACCGGATCATGCGGAAATCAGGATGAGGCAGTGCTTCGCCGGAAAGGGGGCGGGGCGGCGGCGTAATGCGGTAGCCGTGTGCAGCAGGATCAGTGCCGAATGCCGCCTGGGCGCGCTTCAGCCGGGACAGCGCTTGTAAACGCGCGCTTCGTCCCGTCCTTCATTATCGGTAACCGTAAGCGTCCGGCTTTCCGGATCGACTGCGATAGTCAGATCCGCGCTGGTCGGCGTATCGGCATATGTCGTATCGAATATGGCGCGGACCATGCCCGCCCCACGTTGCTTCACTTCGGTGAACTTGCCGCCATTCTCGAAGACGCTGAAACGGGTTTCGTCGATTTCCAGCACTTTGCCGATATTATCGCCTGTCGCTCCTTCGCATTGCGCTGCGGTGGGCGCAGGGCCATCGGTCAGACGCCATTTGCCGCGCAGGGCGACAGGGAAGGTCCTGTCATTCGAGATGGGTGCTGTATCGCCCCTCGCGTCAGGAGCGGCGGGGTTCGCCGCAGGTCCATTCGGATCAGGCTCGATAGTTCCGGCCGGGGTGGGTTCAACGGCCGCATCCGCGCCTCATTGGTATCGCCCGACGGGGAACAGGCGACGAGGCCCGCTAAAGCGATCGGGGCAAGATACAGCAGCGGCTTCATAAACAATCTCCGGGAAATGCCTTGGCGTTTGCGATCAACCGTTTGTGCTGTCCCACGTTCCAATCAAGACGATGGGCAGAATCAGCGCGAGGGTGGCATGCCCGGCAAAGCTTCCGCTTCCATCTCGACCTTCCATTCCGGACGGCAGAGCCACGCGATGCCCGCCATGGTCGCTGCCGGGCGCGCTTCGCCGAAAAAGCGGGCGTGGACCGCGCCGACAGCATCCTGATCGGCCGGATCGGTCAGCAGCATGCGGGTGCGTACGACATCATCGGCGCTGCCGCCCAGTTCTTCGACGGCGCGCAGGATGAGGGCGCAGCAGCGCTCGGCCTGAGCGGCTGCATCGCCGGGCGTGGACGAGCCATCGTCTTCCACAGGACCCGTTCCGGCCACGACTATTCGATTGCCTTGCCGCACCGCCCGAGCGAAGCCGAATTGCGCTTCGTAGGGCGATCCGGTGAAGGCGTGTCGGCGTGTCACCCGCAGGTGATTTCGGTGATTTTCATCTCGTCGTCGTAGCGGACATTCACGCGGTCTTCGCGGTAATCCATCGTCCATGCCGAATTGGGCGGGCCCCAGCGCAGCGACCGGGCACCACTTTCCTTCTGGATAGTGGCGCCGATTGCTGCCGAAACCGTGCTCCCAACATGCGACTGCGCAGCGTCAGCGTTGCATGCCCCGGCCATGGGCGGCGGTTGATCTGCCGGGGCATCGGGCGCCGGGGTGGTGGCACAGGCAGCAAGCGGGACGGCCATGAGGCCCAGGGTGAGAATGCGCATTATGGGGGCTCCTATTCGCACTTCGTCAGGGGGGTGGGTTCGAACTGTTCTTCGGGATCGACAGCGGACGGGGTTAGCGTCTGTCCGTTATCGGAAAGGGTGAACATACGGGCCATCTGCCATTGTTCGCCTTCGCCCTCCATCGCCAGCGAGACGACGATCTTTTCGGGACTGTCGACCTCGATACGGGTTACGTCGCCGTGCGATTCGTAAAATTGGAATGTGGTGGGCAGGATTTCCATCCGGGTGAGCGAAGCGGGGGCGCAATCGCCGCCACCAGCATCCCACACACCCAGAAAAGCAGCGGGGACGGTGTCCGCCGTGACGGGTTCGGGCGGACCGGCCCCGTCGCCGATGCCGCCATCGGGTTCGACCGTCATCGTGGCATCGGGATCGGGCGGGGTGTCGGAATTATCCGAACAGGCGGCGGCCAGCAGGACCATGGGCAGGGCGAAGGAGAAAGCTTTGCGTGTCATCATCAGTCCCCAACGCTCCTGCCAAAGGTCTTATCCCATCGTGGGGATGACGAAGGCGTTGGAACCATCGCCGCCGCCATCTGGCCAGCGCTGCGTGACCTTCTTGGCTTTTGTCCAGAACTTGAGGCCTTCCATGCCGTACTGGTCGGTGTCGCCGAAGCCAGAGCGCTTCCATCCGCCGAAGCTGTGATAGCTGACGGGGACGGGGATCGGCACGTTGATGCCGACCATGCCGACATTCACCCTATGGGCGAATTCGCGCGCGGCATGGCCGTTGCGGGTGAAGATGGCGACGCCGTTGCCGTATTGATGCTCGCTAGGCAGGCGAACGGCATCCTCGAAATCCCGGGCGCGCACAATCTGCAGCACGGGGCCGAAGATTTCTTCCTGGTAGCTTTCCATGTCGGTGGTTACGCGGTCGAGCAGGGTCGGGCCGACGAAGAAGCCGTCTTCATGCCCCTGAAGGCTGAAGCCGCGACCGTCGATCACAACTTCGGCGCCTTCCTTTTCCGCCGTGTCGATCCATTGTTCGATCCGCGCCCTGTGTTCGGGCGTAACGACGGGACCGTAATGGGCGTCCTTGTCGGTGCTGACACCAACGCGCAGGGCATTGATCGCGGGGATGAGCTTTTCGCGCAACCTGTCCGCTGTATCCTCGCCCACCGGGACGACCACGGGCAGCGCCATGCAACGCTCGCCCGCCGAACCGAAGGCTGCCCCGGCCAGATCGTTGACTACCTGATCGAGGTCGGCATCCGGCATGACAATGCCGTGGTTCTTTGCACCGCCCATGGCCTGCACGCGCTTGCCCGCAGCAACGCCGCGCTTGTAGACATAGTGTGCAATGTCGCTCGACCCGACGAAACTGACGGCGGCGATATCCTCATGATCGAGGATAGCATCGACCATTTCCTTGTCGCCGTGGACGACCTGCAGCAGCCCTTCGGGTGCGCCAGCTTCGACGAAGAGTTCGGCGAGGCGAACGGGCACGCTGGGATCGCGTTCGGACGGCTTGAGGATGAAGGCGTTGCCCGCCGCGATCGCCATGCCGAACATCCACATCGGGATCATCGCCGGAAAATTAAACGGAGTGATGCCCGCGCCGATACCCAGCGGCTGGCGCATCGAATAAACGTCGATGCCGGGGCCTGCGCCCTGCGTGTATTCGCCCTTGAGCGCCTGCGGAATGCCGCACGCATATTCGATGACTTCAAGCCCGCGCTGCACATCGCCATGCGCATCGTCCACGACCTTGCCGTGTTCGCTGGCGAGCAACTCGGCAAGTTGCTGCTTGTTTTCTTCAACCAGTCGCTTGAATTCGAACATGACACGGGCGCGCTTCTGCGGATTCGTCGCGGCCCATTCGGGCTGGACCTTCTTGGCAGCCGCAACCGCCTGATCAAGCAGGGAAGCATCGCCCAGCGCAACTTCGGCCTGAACCTCGCCCGTCGACGGGTTCCAGATCTTGTGCTTGCGGGTGGCTGCCGGGCTGTTGCCGGCAATGAAATGGTCAACCTGACGCATGGGAAAAATCCTCTCTTTCGTTGGCAACGGCCAATACGCACGAGAGGTCCGAAATCAACCGGTATCGGCTGAAACCTTCACGAACTGCGGTCTAGCCGACCCCTGCCATCATCTGCGCGCACAGGATTGCGCCGTATGTTCCCAGTGCATAGCCAAGCACGGCAAGCAGCACGCCGACTGGGGCGAGGGCGGGGTGAAATGCAGCGGCTATGACCGGTGCGGACGCGGCCCCGCCGACATTGGCCTTGCTGCCTACCGCGACGAAGAAGAACGGCGCCTTTATGATCTTGGCGACAACCAGCAGCAGTATCACGTGGAACAGCATCCAGATGAAGCCGATCGCCATGAAGGCAGGAGCATCCGCGATCTTCGTAACATCCATTCGCGTGCCGATTACTGCAACGAGCAGGAAAATGAACAGCACACCGAACTTGCTCGCCCCGATACCCTCCAGTTTGCGGGCGCGGGTAAAGCTGGCGGCAAGGCCGACAGTGGTCGAAATGACCACCACCCAGAAAAATTCGCTGGCCAGCGTCGCCTCTTCGCCCTGCAATTCGGCGAAGAAATTCCCGAGCCAGCCGCCGAGCAGATGCGAGAGGCCGACAACCGCAAAAGTAATGCCGAATAGCAGGACGTAGTCGTTTGCCTTGGCGACGCGTTCGATACTTTCGGTGTAGTCGGCCATGGTATCGCGCAGCTTGGCGATCGAAGAACTGTCCGCGCCCAGCCAGCGGTCGACACGCTCATGCGCGCCAGCGCCATACAGCAGGAAGACCATCCAGATTTCGGCGACAATGATGTCGACAGCCAGTAGCGCAGCAAAACCTTCGAGAGGATAACCATAGACTTCGAGCATCGCGGTCTGGTTCGCTCCGCCGCCGATCCAGCTTCCTGCGAGCGTGGCAAGGCCTCGCCAGGCTGCCGTGTCGCCGGAACCGATAATCGATGGTTCGAACTGCGCAACGATCCACAGCGCCAGTGGGCCACCCAGGATGATGCCGACGGTGGCGGTAAGGAACATAATGATGGCCTTGTTGCCAAGGCCCAGAATGCCCTTGATGTCGATGCTGAGCGTCATCAGGAACAGCGCGGCGGGCAGGAAATAGTCCTTCGCCACGGGCCACAGATTGCTCTGCGACACGTCGATCAGGCCGAAGGTCGTCATCAGGCTTGGCACGAGGTAGCAGATCAGGATGATCGGTACGAAGACGTAGAATCGCTGCCAGCCGGGCCTGTCGCGCGTGGCGAACACGAACGCGAGGACGAGAGCCAGCAGGCCAAGGATTATCCTGTCATCGCTGATCATGATCGTGCGGCCCCTTATCCTGCCTGAATGTCATTCGGCCGCGAATGTGCCGGTTTCGAAGAAATGCGCGATTTTCTTTTGCTGCGGCATGATGTCCAGACCACGCGCAGCGAGCCATGCGCTGTCGAAGATCGTATCGGAATAGCGCGCGCCATCATCGCAAAGGATGGACACGATCGATCCCTTCCAGCCGCGTTCGGCCATCTCCGCCGCGATCTTCGCGCACGCCCAGACGTTCGTTCCGGTGGATCCGCCGCAGCGGCGACCCAGGCGCTGGCTGACTTCGTGCGCCGCCGCGATCGAGCAGACGTCCGGCACGGCTTCCATGCGGTCGATCACATCGGGGAGAAAGCTGGGCTCGACCCGCTGCCTGCCGATGCCTTCTATACAGCCCGCTGAATGTTCCACGCGCTCGATCGAGCGATCCTGCCAGTGGCGGTGAAACACGGATCCTTCCGGATCGGCCACGCATACGCGCGTGTCGAAACGATTGTATCGTGCAAAGCGCCCGATGGTGGCAGACGTCCCGCCCGTGCCTGCACCGCACACGATCCAGCGCGGTACGGGATGCGGTTCGCGCTCCATCTGGGCGAAGATCGATTCGGCAATGTTGTTGTTGCTGCGCCAGTCTGTGGCGCGTTCGGCAAAAGTGAACTGGTCGATGTAATGGCCGCCCAGCTCATCGGCGAGCGACTGCGCTGCATCGTATATTTCGCATGGCCGATCGACGAAGTGGCATTCCCCTCCGTAGAAGGCGATGGCATCAAGCTTCGCCTGCGCTGTCGAGCGTGGAACGACGGCGATAAAACGCAGTCCGAGCATCCTGGCGAAATAGGCTTCCGAAACGGCTGTGGATCCGCTGGACGCCTCGACAATAGCGGTGCGTTCGCAAATCCATCCGTTGCACAGACCATACAGAAATAGCGATCGGGCAAGGCGATGCTTCAGGCTGCCGGTCGGATGACTGGATTCGTCTTTCAGGTAGATGGCGATATCCGGCAGGGCCGGAACGGGCAAAGGTATGAGATGAGTATCGGCCGACCGATGGAAATCGGCTTCGATCCGGCCGATGGCCCAGTTCACCCATTCACGATTGGTCGACATTGGGGCGTTGTATAGCCCTCCTCCCGGGAGGGAACCCTCGCTGGACACGTTTTCCGCGGTTGGTCGGAGGTCGCGCTAGCGGCAGGTCAACGCCGGACGATACACGCGCTGCAAAGGACAGACGGCGCCGGCCGGCAAAAGGCTGTCAGGCCTTGCGCGCGATACGCCACACGGCAGAATGGGACAGACGTTCGATCCGACAGATGTCGCCCGCTTCGTCGCGCAGCTTCGCCCACCGACCAGGCGAGATCGTCATGGCCCGATCCAGCGCGCCATTGGGCGTAAGAGCAGAAAACGAGATCGTCTGGGAGATCCCATCGTCATCCACATATTCGAGATTATAGTCGTGCATATAAGCCCCCTCCGATCGGGGAAGTCCGCCAAGTGGTCGGTTGAAAGCCTGCGACTCCGTCCAGTGATGGTGAACGGCAGCCTACTTACCAGATGGTGACTTCATTCCCTAATTGGGTTTGGTCGGGTTCGCAGGTGCAACACGCAGGGGCAGCCAAGCCATATTGACTGATCGAGCCCTGTCGTGGCAGGCGCCTCGTCGCGTTGCATGGCCGATACGGCATGAAGTCGGACATGGTTCGCGGGTGTAGCTCAATGGTAGAGCAGCAGCTTCCCAAGCTGCGAAAACGACGAAAAACCGCCGAAATTTGGGTTAGCTTATTCCAATTTTCCCTTATTCTGATAAGGAATGTTGGAAGGGTCTAAATTCCGAGTAGTGCTGTGAAGACAGCCAGCGCATGCCCTAGCTGCGGCGCCATAGCGTTACCTATTGCGCCTCCAAAAGCACCTTCTACAATCGACCTTATCGACTTGCCAGTTTCTCTGACGATTGTGGTGTTAGGGTCAGTTTTGTCCAATTGGCTCTGCAAAGTCACCAAGTCGGGCTCGATTGCTTTCCTTAGTTCGTCGCTATCGATTGCAGCTAGCAACTTGTCAGTTGCCTGAGCGATCATCTCCGCGTCAATTTTAACAGTGTTCGTTTGCATGGCCGGCCCTGCACTCTGCTGGATGCCTCCGATGACGGTTTCGGCTTGGACAACATTGTAGACTGTAGGTTGAGGCGTTTTCTCGCTCACATCCAATTCAAAGACGCGGATCTGGTTTTCGAGCTTGGCTGAGTTCTCTTGAACTAGCCTGGAAAAAGCTTTTGCGGCACTGTCGGGCATCGTTCTCGTCCCAGATCTATATGCAAAACTGGGCACACAAAAATTCTTTAGCACATCGCGAAGATGGTCAGCAAACATGCCGCGCACGACCTCAGAGGGTAGCTGTTCTCCCACCCAATTTGGTGCTTCCGCGGTTCTCTCTGCGAAGTAGTCAGAGAGCGTGTCTTGGAGTGCAGTTGCTCCCCCCTTCATCGCTGGCCCACTAATGGCCAATCCCTTCGCTCCGAAGTCGGCTAGATTTTGCTCCCGGACTGATTGGCAATGCTCTTCAAGTTCGCCCCTCTTTTGTGTGAGGTACTTTGAAAGATCATCTTTGGTTGCGGCACTCAATTAAGGGTGTCCTTTGAAAGTTTCGCGTCGCTTTGACGCACACTTGTTTGCACGCAATGGGGTTAGCCTACAAGGCTGACGATAGGGGTGCTGAAATCGGCGGAATTTCGGGGGTTGCGAGAGTTTCTTCCAACTTCTAATTCAAATTCCAACACGAATGTTGGAATTTTCCAACATGGAACTTTACGAAATTCTCCAAAAAACGCTTTAAAATCAAGGGTTTGCGGGTGTAGCTCAATGGTAGAGCAGCAGCTTCCCAAGCTGACGACGAGGGTTCGATTCCCTTCACCCGCTCAAGATTTCCTCGCATGCCTCAAGATAACCACCGGCTAGCGAGCCTTGAGATGTGCAGCCTTTGGCTTGGCACATCGGGAATTGGTCAGTCGGCGAAGGTTGCCCGGATCAGGCCGCGTAGCCATTGAAGCCCTGGATCGTCAGCGCGTTCTGTGGCCCAACCCAAGAAAATTTTGGTTTTTGGATAATCAAAAGGGACTGGAAGTATTCTCAGCCGATAGATCGGTGCCACCAGTTCGGCATAGCGTCGCGGTACTATCGCGATCAGGTTTGTCGTTGCGATCGTGACCGTCAAGCTGGCAGCATTTGGTACCACGGCTACGACCCGGCGTTCCAACCCTGCCGCCATCACCAGCCGTGCCGTGGGAAGGTGCAGACGCATTTCCTTTTCGACCACGGCGTGCCCGTTCTCCGCGAATTGCTCTGGCGAGAGTGCGTGCCCGATCGTGGGATGGGCTTCCCGGACGACGCAGACCGCCTCGCCGTCCATAAGCGGCTCGAGTGTAACACCCGGCTGATCGTGCAGGGAAATGTCGAGCATGATATCGGCATCGCCATTGGTGAGCGCCTCGTGCGGTCGCGACCAGTCCGGCGTAATTACTTCGACTGAGCAGGATGACTGCGCATCATCGAGCGCTTTGATAATCGGCGGCAGAACCGACGGTACGCTGAAATCGTGCAAGAGCAGCCGAAAGCGGCGATCGGCGGTAATCAGATCGAAGTCGGTTTCGAGCGATAGGCCGCGCCGCAAAGCGGTCAGCGCTTCCTTCACTGGAGGTAGGAGAGCCCGGGCGCGCGCCGTTGGCTTCATGCTACGATCCCGGCGCACAAAGAGCTGGTCGCAGAAATGATCTCGAAGGCGCGCCAATGCATTACTGACAGTAGGCTGCGTCATACCCAAAACCCGGGCTGCCTCGCTGACGCTGCCGGTCTTGTAGACGGTTTCGAACACGATAAGCAGATTAAGGTCGAGCTTGCGCAAATCGCGGCTCTGCCGCTCTTGCTGAGCCTCATTCGAGCCTAGCATTTATCGCCCCCGCAAATACCACGTTGTCGCTAGCTTTGCTTCCATCAGGGCAATTACTTCAGAAGTTCAAAGCCTTCGTCGTTATTATTACCGATCGGAATATGCACTATTCTGATTTCTACGGTTTCCATGCGGAAAGGCAACTGCTTCATCGCGCGCGCAAGCCATGCGCGAATCCAGTTAGCGCAAGTTAGGCATGGGCGAAGCATTTGGGGTTTGAGCAGGGGAATTGGTCGTGGGTCTTATACGTGCGCAGCGAGAGGTCGTAGCTTGCCGGGTGCGTGGGTGGCCCGGGACGGCATTCAATCCGTAAGGAGCGGAGTTCGCCTCGATGCGGTTGGGCCAGAGAGACAAATCATACAACTTCGACAGCGACCCTTCCGGGGCCGTTCGGTCGCGGGCATTGTTGTCTCAGGCTCACTTGGGCTACGGCCTTTTAGCAGGGCAAATATTATTGACCCCCGCGCTGATCGCGGCGCCTCCCTCAGCATCTGGACAGTGCGGATATCTGCTCTTCACAGCTTTCGCCTGTTGGCACTTCCGCAAACCGATTTCTCATCTGATCATCCTGTCGGCATGCGCTGCCTTGCTGATTTCAGCGTGGGTGCATGACATGCCATGGGAAGCATATTTACTGGTCCCCATGACACTCGCTGCAGGAGTGGGCGTGAGCAGAGCGAGATCTGGATTTAACGACGCCGAAAAGGCGGCGAATATCGATAAGCTCACAGGAGCGCTTACACCACGCGGTTTCGAGAAAATGCTTCGGACGGAATTGGCGAAGGCAAAAAGTGACGACCGCACGACAGCTCTGATATTTCTAGACCTTGATCACTTCAAATCGATCAACGACCGCTACGGACATTCGGGGGGCGATGAAGTACTGCGTCATGTCGTCACCGCCCTGCGAAGTGTCTTGCGGGAAAAAGACCATGTCGCGCGTATTGGCGGCGACGAGTTTCTTGTCTTTCTTCAGGTCGCAAATGATCCGGCGAGGCCTGAGAGTGTTCAAAGTTCGCTTGTTGGAGCGATCGAAACTCTACCGTGGGGTGTCAGTACAAGTGCAGGCGGGATTGTAATCCCCCCCGATAACTATCCTGATCCAGGTTCGCTGATCCGACTGGCCGATAACCTTATGTACGATGTCAAACGGTCCGGACGGGGGCGCCTAGACATGCAACATCTCCCGACTACCGACCCGGGGTGTCTATCTGCGGCAAGCCCACAGTTGAATTGACCAGCATGGTCGACGACTGATCCGCAGATTCAGAACTCGCCAGCTATTAGGTTCGGTCATTCACTCACAGTAAGCGGCTCACTGTTTCAGCTTGTCTGCAGCCGCCTTCGCACCCTTCCAGCCCAGGAAGAAGAAGATCGCGCTCGCAATCAAGGCGACGACGAATATGATCAGGGCCAGATCTGCCAGAAAGCCTGCAACGCCTCCAAACCCGAGGATTGCTGCGACGAGTGCGATGATGGCAAGTGTAATGGCCCAACCGAACATGATGATCTCCTTTGGATTATCCAACGATGCGACGCGCCATCCCGTTCCGCAGGAGCAAACTGTCTGTACCAATATCGGGGACGCGCCAGAGGCGGTTGGCGTTTAGGATAAATATTGGGAGACGGGCCGTGGGGCTTGATCGAAGCTGTGCCGCTACCGATCTAGCGCAATCTGCCCCTCACTCCCCGTGACAGACCACATCATGACCCATGCCGCAGATCCACTTTCAACGAGTCGCATAGCCTTCATCATTCTTGCTCTTGCCCTCGGCGGGTTCGCAATCGGCACGACGGAGTTCGCTGCCATGAGCCTTCTGCCGTTTTACGCAGCAGACTTCGCTGTCACCGAACCGGTCGCAGCGCATGCCGTAAGTGCCTACGCGCTCGGAGTGGTGGTCGGCGCGCCGATCCTTGGGTTGTTCGGGGCGAGTTGGCCGCGGCGGCGTCTGCTGGTTGTGCTGATGGTCCTGATCGCGATGGGCAACGCGGCGACAGTGTGGGCGCCCACTTATCATACGCTGCTCGCTTTCCGGTTCCTTAGCGGCCTGCCTCACGGCGCCTACTTCGGGGTGGCAGCGCTCTTGGCCGCATCGCTTCTTCCGGAGAAGCGCGCCGCGGCCGCATCCTACGTGATGGCCGGTCTGGCTGTCGCCACGGTGATCGGGGCTCCTTTCGCCAACTGGCTTGGCCTGCATGTCGGCTGGCGCGTCGTATTCGGCGGTGTCTCGGGAATCGCCCTGACGACCGCCATCGCACTTCTGATCCTTGCCCCCCAACAACCAGTGGAAGTAGGGCGGAGCATGCGGCGCGAGATGCATGCACTGGCGCATCCGCAGGTTCTGCTGACGCTTGGAGCAGGTGCAGTGGGTTTCGGCGGCCTGTTCGCGGTATACAGCTTTTTGGCACCCGTTCTTACCGAATACACCGGCGCAACGCCTGCATCGGTTCCGTGGGTATTCGCGATATTCGGACTCGGAATTCTCGTCGGAAATCTACTGGGCGGTTGGATTGCCGATATTTCTTTAAAGGCTGCAGCGATCGGCCTGCTTGCATGGAGTGCAGTCTTTCTCGCGGCCTTCACTTTTGCTGCTACGAATTTCTGGCTGCTATCTCTCGTCTGCTTTGCCATCGGCATGGGCGGCGGCCTCGGCCCAATTCTTCAGGTTCGCCTGATGGATGTCGCCGGCGAGGCGCAGACTATGGCCGCCGCGCTCCATCATGCGGCCTTCAACATCGCCAACGCGCTAGGTCCCTGGCTTGCGGGTTTGGCCATCACCGCCGGAATGGGCTGGACCGCTCCGGGATGGGTAGGCCTGTTCCTCGCGCTGGGAGGTATCCTGATCCTGTGCGTGGCATTCAGATTGGAACATCGCCGGGAGCGAAGCGCGCTGGCAGCGAGCTAGCAGCAACGCGTTTGGTGGCGCGCGGCAGCTAAAGGCAACTTGTTTCCTGGGCCTTTAGTCTGGCGCGGCGGTGGCGATCATATCCATCATGTTGCGCGCTGCCTCTCGATCGGTTTCATCTTTGAATGCGACATCAAGGTCGGGCGCTGCATCCAGCATGTAGAGCAGCGTCCAGAGCGCGAACCGCCGGCCGCGGTCGCGCTCAAGCCCGAGGTCGACAAGCATGCGATCGATCCCCGCCGGCATTGCAGCCGGATCGACGTTGGCCAGATCGGGCGTGCCGAAGTACCGCTGTAGCAGATCCTGCATCTCCATTTCGACGGGCTAGCGCACGACGCAAATCTTGCAAGTTTCACAGTCCGTATTTTCTTTGGGGAACGACGATAGGCTGTTAGGGGGCCGCGCATGCTTACAATCGATGGTGTCACAGTGCGACTTGGCGGCCGGGCCATTCTCGAGGGCGCCAGCGCGACCGTTCCGGTTGGTGCGCGCGTCGGCCTGATCGGCCGCAATGGCGCAGGCAAATCCACGCTGATGAAAGCGCTTATCGGCGAAATTGAACCGGATGAGGGCGAAGTCAGCAAACCGTCGCGCGCCCGCATTGGCTATATTGCGCAGGAAGCGCCCAGCGGCACGATGACGCCGGAAGAGGTCGTACTCGCGTCTGCTACCGAGCGGGCGCAATTGCTGGAAGAGCTTGAAACCTGCACCGACATGAACCGCATGGGCGATGTACACGACCGCCTGCTGGCGATCGACGCCTACAGTGCCCCGTCGCGCGCGGCCAAGATACTGAGCGGGCTGGGCTTCGATGAAGAGATGCAGAAACGTCCGGTCGAAAGCTTTTCGGGCGGATGGAAAATGCGCATCGCTCTCGGCGCGCTCCTGTTTTCCGAACCCGACATCCTGCTGCTGGACGAACCTTCCAACCACCTCGATCTGGAAGCGACGCTCTGGCTGGAGAATTTCCTCAAGTCCTATCCCGCAACACTCGTAGTAATCAGTCACGAGCGCGACCTCCTGAACAAGGTGGTCGATCACATCCTGCACCTCCAGGGTGGACAGTTGACGCTGTATCCGGGCGGTTATGATGCGTTCGAGAAACAGCGGGCCGAACGTGCGGCGCAACTGGCGGCTGCAAAGGCTTCGCAGGATGCGCAGCGCGCCAAGTTGCAGGATTACGTCGCCCGTAACAGTGCCCGTGCTTCGACTGCCAAACAGGCGCAATCGCGAGCGAAGATGCTGGCGCGCATGCAGCCAATCGCTGCGCTCATGGAGGACCCAAGCTTAAGTTTTGACTTCCCGGATCCTGAAGAGCTGCGATCGCCGATGATCACGCTGGAGCAGGCGGCCGTGGGTTACGGCGAAGCGCCGCCAATCCTCAAGCGACTGAACTTCCGGATCGAAGCAGACGATCGCATTGCGCTGCTCGGTCGTAACGGAAACGGCAAGACCACGCTCGCGCGCCTTCTGGCTTCGCAGCTCGCCGCAGCGGAAGGGGAGGTGAATGCACCGGGACGGCTGAAGGTCGGCTATTTTACCCAGTATCAGGTAGAAGAACTGGCTGGCGAAGACACGCCTCTCGACCTGATGAACCGCGCGATGGACGGCGCAGCCCAGGGTGCGGTTCGAGCACAACTGGGACGGTTCGGCTTTTCTGGCCCGCGCGCGCAGCAGCGAGTGGACAAGCTATCGGGTGGAGAACGCGCGCGGCTGGCACTAGCACTGATCACGCGCGATGCGCCGCACTTGCTGATCCTGGACGAGCCCACCAACCACCTGGATGTCGACGCACGCGAGGCGCTCATACAGGCGCTCAACGATTATTCGGGAGCCGTCATCCTTATCAGTCATGACCGCCACATGGTCGAACTGACTGCGGATCGGCTGATCCTGGTCGATAGTGGCACTGCGTCCGAGTACGCGGGAAGCATGCAGGACTACATCGATTTCGTTCTGGGTCGGAACCAGTCCAAGGGAGATCGGCGCAGTGGCGGCGGAAAATCGCGCGGCTCGCGCGGGAATAAAATTGAGGCTCAGGCCCGCGAGGCCAAGTCCGAACTGACCAAAGCCGAAAAAACCATCGAGCGGCTCGCAGCGGAAGTCGAAAAACTCGACCGCTCGATCCTCGAAGGCAGCGCGAAGACATCCAACTTGGATGGTGTGTCGATGGAGGAGCTGTTGAGGAAACGAGCCGACGCGGTCGATTCCTTGGCGGTAGCAGAAGAGGCGTGGCTGGCAGCCGGGTCCGCTCTCGACGCGATTGGGCAGGTTTAGGGCGGCGGAGGGGCTGTCGAGCCGCGAACCACCAGTTCGTGCGGATGATCGGCGCGGTCTGGGGGACGCGCTTCGCTATCGGGTCTATCCTCTCCTTTATCCTCTAGCTCGGCGATCAGACGATCTGTTGCGTCCCATGACATTTGCATGACTGGCTGACGAACCGTTGTAAGTTGAGGCCAAGCGGTACGAGCGACTTCTGAATCGTCAAAGCCGGCGATCGATATATCGTGGGGTACCGACAATCCGCAGTCTCGTACCGCGGCCATCGCAGCCACAGCCATGTCGTCGTTCTGCGCGAGAATGGCCGTCGGCTGTGGCGTCTGGCGCAGAAGGTGTTCCGCCACCTTGTAGCCCACGTCATAAGTGAAATCGCCGGTCACGATGAGCCGATCATCGATGACTACCTTCGCTTCTGCAAAGGCGCGGCGATATCCTTCCAGGCGCGCTGCGCTGGCTGCATGCGAAGGATCTCCCAAAACGATCCCAATGCGCGTGTGACCCAATTCCAGCAGATGCGCGGCGACAGCCTGGCCTGCTGCAACTTCGTCCATTGCTAGCACGATGCCCCGGTCCATCGCGCTGTGAGGTGTAATGCGAGCATAAGGCAATCTGTGCTTGTCGAGCATTGCCAGCAGTTCGTCCTGGTCGCAGGCGGGCGGTGCAAGGACGACACCGTCCAGTCCAGCGCGCATGAGCAGCCGTCCGAGTTCTGCTGGGCGATCGGCCACATTCCGGAACGGCAGGACGACGAGGCGATAACGCGATTCCTCGAGCCGAGCGAGTGCACCGTTCTGGAGTTCAACCACGTAGCTGGGGCTCGGTCGCTCATATGTCAGTCCGATGAGAAAGCTACGCCGGGCAATTAGGCTCTGGGCAGCTATATTCGGATGATAATCCAGGGTCGCCGCCGCAGCCTTCACGCGCTCGCGCGCCTCGGCGCTCACGTGAGGAGCATCGTTTAATGCGCGGGAAACCGTCTTGATCGACACTCCGGCGAGGTTCGCCACATCGATAATCGTCGAGCGTTTGGAAATGGCGGCCCCTCCCGAAAATGTGCTTATCGGATAACCCGGCGGGGGTCCCTGAGCAAGTTGACTAGCGCCTCTCTTGACTTGTGTCGATGCACCGCAGTAAACGTTGTCAGGAGCAACGGTAAACGTTGTCATATGAATTTGGGAGAAGGTAGTGAGGCGTCGCAAGACCGCAATTTTGTCCGTGGCTGTTATGGCTGCGTTGGGCGCGGCGCACACGGCAGTGCCCGCACTTGCTCAGACGAGTTCGAGTGCCGTGGCCGATCCGCAGCGCTGGCCCGCCAAGGGTCTTGCTGCCGCGCTTGATCCGGCAATCGAACAACAGATCGATGCGCTGATCGCCAGAATGTCGCTTGAACAGAAGGTCGGGCAGATCATTCAGGCTGACATCGCGAGTGCCACACCCGAAGACGTTCGCCGCTATCACCTCGGATCGATCCTCAATGGTGGCAATTCGACGCCTACAGGTGAGTACAACGCGCCGGCTCCGAAATGGCTGGAAGCAGCCGATGCCTACTATGCCGCCTCGATGAAACCAGAGGGCGATCTCCCCCGAATTCCGGTAATCTGGGGCAGCGACGCCGTTCACGGTCACAACAACATCGTAGGTGCTACGCTGTTTCCGCACAATATCGGGCTCGGGGCCGCCAACGACCCGGATTTGATGCGGCGTATCGGGGAAGTGACCGCAATCGAAATGCGCGTCACTGGCCTCGATTGGACCTTCGCACCCACACTTGCCGTGGTGCGGGACGATCGCTGGGGTCGGACTTACGAAGGGTTTGGCGAGACACCGGATATTGCAACGTCTTATGCGGCCCCTCTGATAGAAGGCCTGCAAGGTAAGCTCGGTGATGATGACTGGCTGCGTGGTTCGCACATCGTGGCCACCGCAAAGCATTTCCTGGGCGATGGCGGAACCGCGGGCGGCAAGGATCAGGGTGATGCGCGGATCGATGAAGGCCGCCTGCGCGACGTCTTCAGCCCGCCGTACCTTCCCGCCATAGATGCGGGCGTGCAATCAATCATGGTCAGCTTTTCCAGCTGGAACGGTGCGAAGATGCATGGAAACGCATCATTGCTGACGGGTATTGTAAAGGATCGCTGGAACTTCAGCGGTTTCCTCGTCGGCGATTGGAACGGGCATGGCCAGGTCGAAGGCTGTACCGTCACCAACTGTGCGCAATCGGTCATCGCCGGACTCGATATGTATATGGCGCCCGATAGCTGGAAGGATCTGTACGAGAACACACTGGCGAACGCACGCAGTGGAGCATTGCCTCCGGCCCGACTCGACGACGCGGTGCGCCGCATCCTGCGAGTGAAATTTCGAGCCGGCTTATTCGAAGCGGGCAAGCCCTCTTCTCGACCCTACGCCGGAGAGTTCGAGCGCTTGGGCAGCGCCGATCACCGCGCCATTGCGCGCGAGGCCGTTCGCAAATCTCTCGTGCTGCTCAAAAACGAGGATGGAATTTTGCCACTCGATCCAGCAGCCAAGGTGCTTGTGGCAGGCGACGGAGCCGACAATCTGACCAAGCAAACCGGTGGGTGGACCCTGACGTGGCAGGGAACAGATACAAAACGGACCGATTTTCCCAACGCGCAATCCATATGGGAAGGCATCGAAGCTGAAGTGACAGACGCGGGCGGAAGCGCCACTCTGTCGCCTGACGGCAGCTACGGCGACCGCCCCGATGTGGCGATCGTCGTGTTCGGGGAAGATCCTTACGCCGAGTTCCAGGGCGACCGCCCGGACGTGGGGTATGACGATGCCCGCAGCCTTGCGCTGTTGCGCTCATTCCGCGCTGCGGGAATTCCGACAGTATCGGTTTTTCTTTCCGGGCGCGCGATGTGGGTAAATCCGCTTCTCAATGCTTCCGATGCGTTCGTGGCAGCGTGGCTACCCGGAACCGAAGGCGGCGGCGTAGCCGATGGTCTGTTCGGCAAGTCGGAATTTACCGGCAGATTGTCCTACAGCTGGCCACGATCGAGCGACCAGACGAACGTCAACCTAGGTGATGCGGATTACAATCCGCTCTTTGCTTATGGCTATGGACTGACGACTGCCGAAGATGGCTCTCTAGATCAGCTTCCTGAAGAGCGTGCCAGCGCAGCTCCGACGGACGAGAACATGCTATTTTCCGGTGGGCGGGTAGGCACGGGCCGTCAGCTTCTCATCGGTTCACCGGGCGCGCTTGCAACAAACCCTGCGCCCGATCTCATCACTGCTCAAGGTGCCGATCGCAATGCGCAGGAAGACGCGGTTCGACTGCGGTGGTCCGGATCAGGAAGAGCTGCCGTCGCGATCGCTCAGGACTCCGGGATGGATCTGACGCGTCAGGCTAATGGGGGCCTCGCGCTCGAACTGGAATTCAAGGTCGACAAGGCACCAACTGCACAAGTCAACTTGCTGATGACCTGCGGCGAGGAGTGCGGCGGCGGATTTCCCGTGCGCGCATTACTGACAACCGCCGCAGAAACGGGGCGATGGACGCGCGCGTCATTCCCATTGAACTGTTTCGCGCAGGCAGGCGTCGAAATGAGCGGCGTAGATGCGCCGCTCATGCTGGTGACCGACGGGCAACTCGATCTCACGCTCGCGTCGGCACGCATCATGTCGCCCACGGGTGAACAGCTTTCATGCAAGTAAATACGGCCGCATCGGATCGGTCCAAAGGGGAGGATACTATGACCAAACTAAAATTCGCCGGGACATTCGGCACCATGTTGCTCTGCTCGGTTGCTGCCGTGCCACTTCACGCCCAATCCGCGCCCGCAACGGCAGCGCCAAGCGAGGCGACGGAAGATGATGGCTCAGATGTCATCATCGTCACGGCCAACCGCCGGGAAGAGAACCTTCAGGAAGTGGCTGGCGTAGTTCAGGCACTCGATGCCGATCAGCTACGACAGGACGGCATCGTCGAACTTCGCCAGCTGCAGGCGGCCGTGCCCGGTCTGAGCATCGCCAACCAGGAAGGCAATGTCGAGATCTTCATCCGGGGCGTCGGTTCATCGAACAACACCGAACTGGGCGATCCCGGTGCCGCCCCTCACCTCAACGGAACCTATATTCCACGGCCGCGTGGCCTGGGTCTGATGTTCTACGACCTCGAACGGGTCGAGGTGAACAAGGGACCGCAAGGGACGCTCTATGGGCGCAACGCGCTTGCGGGCACCCTGAATATCATCACTGCAAAGCCACGGCTTGGTGAATTCAGCGGCTACGCACAGGCTGAAATCGCCAACCGCTCGTCTTACGGTGCGGAAGGTGCGATCAATATTCCCGTAGGCGATACACTCGCTGTGCGCGCTGCGGGGTACTACGTCGACCGGGATTACGGCTTCCGCAATGTTTCTACTGGCGAACAGGCCAGCCAGCTCAAGCCGGCGGGACTCGAAGAGAACTACGCCGGGCGACTTTCCATGTTGTGGGAGCCTGACGATCGTCTCAGCGTCTCTGTCGTTGGCGATTACGGCAAAGAGACGGGAACCGGCTATCCCGGAGCGAACATCTTCGGCGCCGTTACTGCAACTGGCCTGCGTCCAGACAAGCTGAACCTCAAGGATGTCGTCTATCGTGGCATGCAGGGCGATATGGAGAACGAGCTCTGGGGAATTCAGGGCAAGCTTTCCTACGACTTCGGCACCTTCACGGGCGAATTGACCGGAAGTTACCGTTCGGTCGACTTTTACCAGGCCAACGCCAGCAGCGAGGGCATCGATTATCCCGGGCGCGACCTGGACAATTTCCAGTACGACAACTTCTCGAACAATTTCTGGCAAACGAGGTCGCAGAGCCAGGTTTACGAAGCACGCCTGTCTGCAAACGAGGATCAGCGCTTCCGCTGGAACCTGGGCGGCTTCTATTTCAAGGAAGATCAGGCGGTCGGCTATATGGCGGTCGCCGATCGCGGATACTGCTGCTACTCGGGCACTGAATTCACCATGCCCGATGTCAATGGCGAGAGCTTCGCCTTCTTCGGTGACGGGACTTACGACATTACGGATCGCCTGCGCGTATTCGGCGGGCTGCGATACACCGAAGAAAAGAAATCCCGTTACGGTATCGGTGGAAACTGGGCTCTGACGCTGGGCGGCGAAGACTTTGCCTGCTGCTTTGCCACACGTCTTGGAACCGAAGGCTTCCGCCCGAACTTGCTCGATCGCCCGAACTTCAATGTCAGCGCTATCGACACGCTGCAGGGCCGCGCTCAGTTCTTGATCGAGGGAATCCGCAGCCCGGGTCTGCGTGACACTCTCATCCAGCAGATCGGTGCGATTGCCGATGGCACCAATCCGAACGGTACCTGTATCGACCGAACCGATATCGACAACGGCTTCGTCGATTGTCCGGCCGGATTTGGTGGGGGCTTCAGTTTTGTTGAACTGACCATTCCCGATCAGCAGATCGGTCAGGCCAAGTTCGACTTTGTCGACTGGCGAGCCGGCCTGGAATTCGACATAGCACCGGACAGCATGCTGTATGCCAAGGTGTCCACCGGACATAAGTCCGGCGGTTTCAATGACAGTTTCAACGGTTCGACAATTCCGGAAGCATTCAGCCCCGAAAAGCTGGTTGTCTATGAAATCGGCAGCCGGAACAGTTTCGATGCTTTTGGTCGCCGGGCAATCTTCAACCTGACGGGGTTCTACTACGATTATTCGGATCAGGTTTTTCAGGATCTGACTTGTATCAACCTGGACGAAACGCAGGCCCCGCCAGTCTGCAATGGATACTCCCTGGTCAACCGGAACATCGGCGCCTCGCGTATCTATGGTGCGGAAGCCGAACTCCGACTTAAACTGCCGGCACACTACGCGCTTGATCTCAATGCGGCTTATCTCGACACCAAGGTCACCGAAGGTGTGGTGGCAGATGCCCGCGCCCAGGATTTCGATGCCGGTGGGCAATCTCCGCTCGTCAGCTTGGTTGGCAACCGGCTTCCGCTTGCCTCCAAGATGAACCTGAGTGCCCGACTATCCCAGTGGTTCGACATCGGCTCGGGCCGTTTCGATTGGCAGGCTCTCCTGAACTACCGATCCTCCTTCTTCCTGTCGCAGTTCAACGAAGATGACATCGTGTTCCTGGACGGCACGCGCCAGAGTGCGCTGGACGCGGGCTTTCCCGACCGTCAAAACGGCTTCGTGACGCTAAATCTCGGCGCCGGTTATACGATCGGCAACTTCAGGCTTGAGGCTTGGGCGAGCAACTTCCTGAACGAGGAAGTATCGCAGAAGGCTCTGGTCGGTTCGTCTTTGAACATCCGCTTCCTCAATGACGCACGGACTTACGGCCTGCGGGGGCGGATAACATTCTAACCGCTAACGAGTAGAGAAATTAAGGGCCTGCCTATGGGCCGGGAAAGCATCATTGCATTTTCCGGCCACTTTTTGGACGCTGCCTTTCTGTCGAAAAGGCGCTGACGACGGACTTCGTAGCTGTAAATAACATATGCAGATTACTTGGGCGGCATTCTGATCGCCCCGTCGAGCCTGAACTGGTGACCGTTGATATAGCTGTTGCGGGCGATTTCGCAGATTAGCGAAGCGAATTCTTCCGGGTGACCGAGGCGTTTGGGGAAGGGAACGCTCGCATTCAGCTGGTCCCACATCTGCGGATTACGTTCTTTCATGCCAAGCATCAGCGGGGTCGCGAAGACGCCAGGCATCACGGAGTTCACGCGAATGCCGATGTCCATCAAATCCCGTGCCATCGGCAGGACGAGCCCGTTGACGCCAGCCTTGCAGCTACCATAAATCACTTGGCCGATTTGCCCGTCCTGCGCCGCCACGCTGGCCGTCAGGATAATGCAACCGCGCTCGCCATCTTCGTTGAGCGGCTCGGAATTGGCCATGCCCAGCGCGGACAGGCTGGCAATGCGATAGGATGATACGAGGATGCCTTCGGCGCCAAAGGCATAGTCTTCCGTTTCCAGTCGCTTGTACCGAGATGCGTCCTTGTCCCAGCCCAGCGTTTTTCCGCGCCGGCTGGTCATTGCGCAATGTACGGTGACGCGCTCCTGCCCATTGGCCGCACGGGCCTTCGCAAAACCGTCGACGACCGATTGCTCATCGGTGATGTCCACCAGCACGAAGCTTCCACCGATTGCTTCGGCGTGTTCTTCGCCCGTTTTTTCGTTCACATCGAAGATTGTGACTTTTAAGCCAGCGTCCGCCAGTGCCTGTGCGCTCGCCTTGCCAAGCCCCGAAGCGCCGCCTGTGACCACTGCCGCCATGCCGTCTGCGAGTTTCACATCGCTCTCCTGTTCGTTTTTCTGCGTGCCGTGCTATCGCAAGCATGGACGCTTAGGAAGATGGACGGGAGCGAGGATGACGGCACTGCTATTCGCCATGGTTGCCAGCTTCGTGGCCGCGATAGGTGCGCGCGACCAGCTGCTGGTGTCGCGCCTTGCGGGTGCTCTGGGTGCGGCGAATGGTTTGCTCGTGGTGGCGTTGACGAGTTCTGCTGTGACCGCAATTACCGCGGCTTGGTTTGGAAGCCTTCTGGCGAGAACCATGTCTGGAAGTGCGGCAACCATGTTCGTGGCGCTCGCGCTTCTGCTGGCCGCCTTCGAGTGCGCCTGGCCCAATCGGGAGCGAGTGCCGCGGGAACCGACACGTTCGCTGGGGGCTGCGTTCATCGTCTTGTGCTTCAGGCAAATGACCGACGCCTCGCGCTTCCTGGTAGCGGCGATGGCCGTAGTTTTCGCCTACTGGCCGCTGGCGGGATTAGGCGGCGCGATCGGGGGAGGGGCTGCAGTCACTATGGGATGGCTTTCCGGCACAGCACTGGAAGCGAGACTGCCGCTACGGCGGTTGAGGATCGGCCTGGCTGTCCTGCTTTTCGGCCTTGGCGTGATTACCGGGCTCAGCGCGAGAGGGATCATCGCCTGACCCGATCACAGCAACCGCCGTTAATCGGGAAACCGGAGTGGCGGAGGGCCGTTGATGAGGTGAACTTCAAAACGACGAAAGGGGTAAATACCATGGCAGAATTGGGCAACAACGCGAAAGCCGGACTGGTAAGCGCTCTCAACGGCGCACTGGCCGATACCATGGCGCTATATTTCAAAACCAAGAACTTTCACTGGCATGTGGCGGGGCCGCGTTTTCGCGACCTGCATCTGCTCTTTGACGAGCAGGCAGCGCAGTTGGTTGGCACAGTGGATGCCATTGGCGAGCGCGTCCGCAAAAATGACGAGTTCACGCTCACATCGATCGGCAGCATCGCCAAGCAGACAAAGATTGCCGATCAGGATGATGTGACAATCACTGCCGACGCGATGGTGGCAGAATTGCGTGATGATAACCGCAAGCTGCACACACGGCTCAATGAGGTAAAAGACGCCGCGGAAGAAGTGGGTGACAACGCCACCAGCGGTATCGTCGACGATTGGATCGATCAGTGCGAAGAACGCGTCTGGTTCCTTAATCAGACTACCAAGTAAGCACATACCTATTCGTGTGCGCCTGTGCCGCCTTTCCCCTTGGGGACGGGCGGCATTGGTGTATCAATACAGTATGGAAAATTTGACGATCATCGAGGGCCAGGGCGATGCGGCTATTGCCGACTGGCTGGCGTCCCAGCTGCGCGAACGGATGGATCAATCCGATGGACCGGTGACGATCACGGTTCCCGGGGGATCCACTCCCTTTCCGATCATGGAACAATTGCTTGGCCACGACCTGGACTGGACGCGACTGGTTGTGTGGCCGGGAGACGACCGTATCGTTTCCGAAGATCATGCCGCATCGAATACGGGGAAGCTGCGCAAACTGTTCGAGCCTGCGGGGGCTGAAGTCGTCACTCTGAACGAGATGGAGGCCGTGCCGCCTTTCGCTCTTGCCTGGCTTGGCATGGGCGCTGACGGGCATATAGCTTCGCTATTTCCGAATACGGATCCCAAGGTCGACGACGCGCGACCGGTCGTGCGTTTGACGCCCGATCCACTGCCTCCCGAAGCTCCGTTCGATCGGATCAGCCTGACGATGCCATCGCTTCTCGCAAGCGACCGGTTGGTCTTCGTTATTCGCGGTGCGGAGAAACGCAGCGTACTCGATCAGGCTATTGCACGTGATAACGATCTTCCGATTGCGCGATTGCTCGCTGCGGCCCGGCAACCGGTGACATGTTTCATCTGATCCCCAGGCCGCTCCACCGAGTGGCACTGAAGGTTGCGCACCGGTTGCGCCATCACTGGCGCAAATTAAGCGGGATCACGGCAGAGGGTGTCACTATCATTGCGTCCAATCCGCAGGGTGAAATCCTTTTGGTGCGGCATAGTTACGGTCCGCAAGGGTGGTATTTTCCGGGCGGTGGTATCGGGCGGAAAGAAACGCCGGAGCACGCGGCGCGGCGGGAAATGCGCGAAGAAACAGGCTGCCGCGTGACCGATCTGAAACTTGTCGGCATATTGAACGAGGAAATTTCGGGCGCACCGCACCGCGCTTTTATTTTCAGCACTGTCGTGGATGCGGCACCCGAACCGGACGGGCGAGAAATCGTGGAAGCGCGTTTCTTTGCGATACGCCTGCTTCCCGAAGCAATGAGCGCGCTCACCAGAAGGCGGCTGGAATTATGGCAGTCTTCGGTAAACTAGAGCAGCGATAACTGCGCATCGGGTCGCGGTTGCTGGTCACTGCTCCCTTCCAGTTTGGAAAGCGTCAGTCCCATGAGGCGGATCGGCATGGGCAGGGGGAGGACCTCTTCCAGCAGGGCGCGGCCGATTGCCGCAAATTCCTCTTTGTTCGCGATTGGCCGATCCATCGTCTTGGCGCGGCTGAAAATCTGAAAATCGGTGAATTTCATCTTGAGAGTGACGGTGCGACCTTCTGCTTCCGCGCGCTCGATATAGCCCCAGACGATATCGATGATGTCCTCCATTGTGTCGCGCAACTCGCTACCCGACGAAAGGTCGCGGCTGAACGTCCTCTCGCCCCCCACGGATTTACGGATGCGGCTCGACCGAACGGGGCGCAAATCGATGCCTCTCGAAGCACGATAGAGATAATCGGCGAAGCTTCCGAAATGAGCGCGCAGCCATTCGATGTCCTTTTCCGCCAGATCGCCACCGGTCTCGATGCCGAGCCGCGCCATTTTTTCGGCGCCCTTGGGACCGACGCCGTGGAAGCGCCTGATCGGTAGGTCGGCGACAAAGGCGGCCCCTTCGCCGGGACGGATCACGCACAGGCCATCGGGCTTGTTCTGGTCGCTCGCGATCTTGGCGAGAAACTTGTTGTAGCTGACCCCTGCGCTGGCGGTCAGTTTCGTCTTGGCGCGGATTTCCTGGCGGATCAGTTCCGCTATCCGGGTGGCGCTGCCAATGCCCAGCTTGTCTTCGGTGACATCCAGATATGCCTCATCGAGGCTGAGCGGTTCGACCAGGTCGGTGTGGTGACGAAAGATTGCGCGGATCTGCTGACTGACCTCGCGGTAGACGTCGAAACGGCTCTTGCAAAAGATAAGGTCGGGGCATTTGCGCTTGGCCGTGACAGAGGGCATGGCGCTGCGCACACCGAACTTGCGCGCCTCGTAGCTGGCAGCAGCGACAACGCCGCGCCCGCTCGATCCACCCACGGCAACGGGCTTGCCGCGCAATTCTGGATGGTCGCGCTGCTCGACGCTGGCGAAGAACGCATCCATGTCGACGTGGATGATCTTCCGCAGCCCATCGGCTTCGCTGTCATCTGCATCGGTACGCACTTCGCCATCGTTCATGAGAGAATAGATAGCGACGCGGGTTGCAAATCGGAACCTTGTCGGCCAACTGCCATTTTGTGCAGATGCGAAGCGAACAGTTGGCCGGCGGCGAGCGCCCGATTTCGAGCGCTGCGCGCGGCAAGAGCATTGGCGAGCGCGAACTGATCTGGATGATGGCTCTGCTGATGGCGTGCAACGCCTTCGGTATCGATGCAATCCTTCCAGCCCTGGATGCCCTGGCCAGCGATCTCGGCGTGGAAGGCAACAACCGTCAGTTCGTGGTCGGCGCGTATCTGCTCGCCGCGGGCATCGGTACGCTCATTCCTGGGGCTTTCGCCGACAGATTCGGCCGACGCCCGGTGCTTTTCACGGCCTTGTTCTTCTACATCGCCCTGTCGATTGCCTGCGCCTTGGCGACGAGCTTCGATATGCTGATCGCTCTACGCGCAGCGCAGGGTTTCTTTGCTGCAGGGATCATCGCTCTGCCGCCCGCCATCATTCGTGACCGTGTGGGCGGCGATAAAATGGCCCGCATGATGAGCCTGATTTTCGTGATCTTCCTGCTAGTTCCGGCGGTCGCACCGAGCATCGGGCAGGGCGTCTTGATGCTAATGGGCGACTGGCGCTGGATTTTCGGCGTCATGGCCCTGGCGGGTGTTGCGATGACGGCCTGGGTTTATGTGCGATTGCCGGAAACCCTGCATGAATCGGACAAGCAGCAGATTCACCTGCCAACGATCACGCGCAATATGGCAAGTGCCGTGACCTTGCGGGAAACCATCGGTTATACCCTCGGCAGTGCGCTGGTTTTTGGCGGCTTGTTCGGCTTCATCAATTCCAGCCAGCAGCTGATCGGCGAAGCCTTCGGCGCGGGCGACAAATTCCCAATGATCTTTGCCATTTGCGCTGGTTGCATGGCGATTTCAAACTGGTCGAACAGCCGCATCGTCGAGCGGTTCGGTGCACGGCGTGTCAGCCATGTGGCGCTGTTCGCTTTCATCGCCGTGGCCGCTGCGCAGTACTGGTTTGCGAGCCAGCCAGATGAGAGCCTGTGGACGTTCGTGCCTCTGATGGCCGCCAATATGAGCCTGCTCGGCTTCATCGGTGCGAATTTCGGGTCCATCGCTCTCCAGCCGTTCAAGCATATCGCGGGTGCAGCTTCGTCGGCGCAGGGCTTCTTGCGCATGACGAGCGGGGCGGCGCTGGGGGCTTATATCGGCTATCTTTACGACGGGACGGCGCGGCCGCTCGCGATTGCCCTTCTCGGTACGGCGGTGCTGAGCCTCGTCTTCGTGCTGATCAGCGAGCGCGGCACGCTATTCGGACCGCCCGAGCCGGAAGAAGACTAGGCTTCGGCGTATAGCTTGCGCCAAGCAAGATCGGCGAATTCGCATAAGAGCGGGCGGGTGTCGCGCGGAGCGATTATATCTTCGACGTTGAAGCGTTCCGCGCTGCGGAAGGGCGAGGTGACCTTGTCCAGGCGCTCGCGGATCGCTTCGAGTTCCGCTGCCGGGTCGTCTGCGACTTCGAGATCCGATTTGTAGGCGACCTCCAGCCCGCCTGCGATGGGGAGCGACCCCCAGTCACCCGAGGGCCAGCAATAGCGATACTGGAAATTCTCGGCGTTACTCATCGCGCTGCCGGCGATGCCGTAGGCGCGGCGTAAAACCACGGAGGCGAGGGGCACGCTTGCCTTGTAAATCGCGGTCATGGCCTGGACGCCGTAGCGGATGGTGCCGGCCATTTCCGCTTCGCGACCGATCATGAAGCCGGGGTTGTCGACCAGGTGGACGATGGGCAGGCGGAACCGGTCCGCAAGCTTCACGAAGCGTTCCACTTTTTCGCTGGTCTTCGCTTCCCACGAGCCGCCCAGGTAGGACGGGTCGCTGGCCAAAACCATCACGGGCCAGCCGTCGAGGCGGGCAAGAGCAGTGATGCAGGCGCGCCCCCACATGCGACCGATCTCGAAAACCGTGCCCTTGTCGAAGACCATGTCGAGGCAGCGGCGCATGGAATAAACCTGCTTCGGATCGCGAGGCACAAGTGAATCAAGCGTATGATCGCGCCGCCGAACAGGGTCCGAACAGTCTGTCCGGCGGGCAAGCTGGCCGACATGTTCGGGCATGAACGATAGGAAGTGCCGCGCACGGGCGAATGCTTCGGCTTCGCTCCCCACTTCGTCATCGACCACGCCGTTGCGCGTATGGATCGCGCTGCCGCCGAGATCTTCCTTGGCCTGCTGGTGATCGGTGGAGCCGCGATAGCTGTCGCCAAGGCCATCGACCACGGCGGGCCCGGCGGCGAAGAGCTGGCTGAGACCCTTCACCATGATCGAATAATGGCTGGCGACGGTGCGGGCGGCGCCGAGACCGGCGGTCGGGCCGAGCGCCAGTGCGACCACCGGTACCGTGTCTAGATTCTTCACCACGTCCGACCAGCCGGGCACGGCGGGGATGTATGTGGCGCCGATCTGTTCCAGCGTCTTGACGCTGCCGCCGCCGCCAGTGCCGTCGATCATGCGGACGATGGGGAGCTTGAGCTCGTGCGCCATCTTTTCCGCCTGCACCATCTTGCGGCTGATCCCGGCATCGGCCGCACCGCCGCGAATGGTGAAATCGTCCGCCGTGGCGACGACGGGGCGGCCGTTTATCTCCGCCTTGCCGAAGAGGAAAGGAGCCGGAAGAATGTGTTCGAGATTGCCGTCCTCGTCATAGGAGGCCTTGCCCGCGATCTTGCCGATTTCGCGAAAACTGCCGGGATCGACGAGTGCGGCGAGCCGGGCGCGGGCATCCATCTTGCCGCGGGAATGCTGACGCGCGACTTTTTCCCCGCCGCCCATCTGCTCTGCCAGTCCTTCGCGGTGGCGGAGTTCCTCGAGTTCCTTGTCCCAGCTCATTCGTGCCCTCTCTCTTCGGGGGACACGCTCGCAATGAGCGGAGGCTTTGTGAAGCCTTATTCTTCTTTCGGTTCGACAACTGCCAGAACGGCTTCGACCTGCACCTGCCCGCCCGCGCTGGCGGCCAGTTCGGTTACAGTGCCGTCGAAGGGCGCGGTGAGGGCGTGTTCCATCTTCATCGCTTCGAGTACCATGAGGCGCTGGCCCGCGGTAACCGTATCCCCTTCGGCAACATCTACCGCGATGACTTTGCCCGGCATGGGGGCAAGGATGGCGCCGTCTCCCGCTGCTGCGGCACCCGATCCACGGGACTGACGTTCGAAAACGAAGCTCTGCCCATCGGCAAAGACCACGGCCCTGGCGGGATCGACAAAGCCCGTCGCGAAGCTTTCCGTGCCGGCACGAGCGGCGGAGACGGTGCGGGTTTCGCCCTTGTGCGTGAGCGTTGCCGACAGCACGCCGGGGGCATTGAGGCGCAGGCCGATGGGCAGGTCCTCATGGTCTTCGGTTTCGGCCAGAGCGATGAAATCGGCCGCGCTCTGCCAGATGTCGTCGTCTGCTTCGTCGGACGACACGAGATCGTCGAGCTTGGTTTCGATGAAGCCGGTGTCGAGATTGGCCTGTTCGAAATCCTCGTCGCGAAGGCAGTTCGCGATGAACGCGGCATTGGTCTTTACCGGCCAGATTTCGACATTTTCCGCAATACCGGCGAGCTGGTCGATAGCATCGCCGCGGGTTTCGCCCCAGACGACCAGCTTGGCCACCATGGGATCGTAGAAAGGCGAAATACGGTCGCCTTCCTCGACGCCGGTTTCGATGCGGCCTTCAACGCCGAGGTCGAAGTGATCGAGCGCGCCAGTCGAAGGGAGGAAGCCACCAGCCGGATCTTCTGCGTAAAGGCGCGCTTCGATGGCATGACCGTCGATGAAAAGATCCTCCTGCTTCAGCGGGATTGGCTCCCCACTTGCGACGCGCAGCTGCCATTCGACCAGATCGACGCCGGTGATTTCTTCGGTCACGGGGTGTTCGACCTGAAGGCGCGTATTCATTTCCATGAAGAAGATGCGGTCGGCGCGCAGGCCTTCGCTGGCGTCGGCAATGAATTCGATCGTACCTGCGCCTTCGTAATCGACCGCCTTGGCCGCGCGCACGGCAGCCGCGCAGATATCCTCGCGCGTTGTATCGTCCATTCCGGGAGCGGGTGCTTCCTCGATGACCTTCTGGTGACGGCGCTGCAGCGAGCAGTCGCGTTCGAACAGGTGGACGACGTTGCCATGGCTATCGCCGAACACCTGCACTTCGATATGCCGGGGCGAGGTGATCCATTTTTCCAGCAGCACCTCGTCATTGGAGAAGCTGGCCTTGGCTTCGCGGCGGCAGCTTTCCAGCATCGCTTCGAAATCGGCTGCAGCATCGACCTTGCGCATTCCCTTGCCCCCGCCGCCGGCGACGGCCTTGATGAGTACGGGGTAACCGATCGCATCGGCTTCCTGCTTGAGGCGTTCGACCGACTGATCCTCGCCCTCGTAGCCTGGAGTCACCGGCACGCCTGCTGCGCGCATCAGCTTCTTCGCGGCATCTTTCAGCCCCATCGCTTCGATGGAAGAGGGCTTGGGGCCAACCCAGATCAGTCCGGCATCGATGACGGCCTGCGCAAAGCCTGCATTTTCGCTGAGGAAGCCGTAGCCCGGATGAATCGCTTCCGCCCCGGTCTGCTTCGCCGCGGCGATGATCTTTTCGCCCAGCAGATAGCTTTCTGGAGCAGGCGAAGGGCCGATATGGACCGCTTCATCAGCCTGGCGGACATGGAGCGCCCGGGCATCGGCATCGGAGTAGACAGCGACCGTGGCGATCCCCATTTCGCGCGCGGTGCGGATGATACGGCAGGCGATTTCGCCGCGATTGGCGATGAGAAGCTTCTGGATCATGGGCGGGGCGCTAACCCATTTTTCAAGTCATTGCGAGCGGTAGGCGAAGCAAACCAACGTCAGCCCTGTCGGCGACACAGGAAGCTGCGCCATGGATTGACGCGTCGGCCCATGGGGCTTTCTCGCAATGACTGCTGCGGCAGCCCCAGGCCTTACCAGCCGGTGACCGGCCTGAAATCGTGGCGGCTCCACAGGATCGGCTCCGACGGACCCTGCGGGCGGTTCACGATCGCTTCGAAGAAGGCGGCCGTCATGTGCCACAGTTTTTCCGGACCACTGACCCTGGTGCGGCTGTCCCATGCGAGCTGCCCGCGGGTAAGCACCTTGCGCCCGATGGCACCATATATGCGGGCGGCGGCCAGCACGGCCCAACGCTGACGGAAACGCAGGCGCCTGGCGCCGAGCTTCGACGCGGCTTCGTATTTTTCCATCATGCCGATGAGGCGCGGCATCAGGCTGGCCAGGCGGAAACGGTTTTCGGGCAATGCGTGCTCGCCCTGTTCCCAGCCCATTTCGTCGAGCCAGGTGCGGGGCAGATAGCAGCGCCCGGCCTGCGCATCTTCGACGATATCGCGCGCAATATTGGCGAGCTGGAAAGCCAGCCCCAGATCGCAAGCGCGGTCGAGCGTTTCGCCATCGTCGGGATGAACCCCCATGATACGCGCCATCATGATGCCAACGGCACCGGCGACATGGTAGCAATAGCGCATCATGTCGGTTTCTGTCTTCGGGCTCCACCCGGTGGCGTCGAGCGCGAAACCGGCAATCACGTCGTTCGCTTCTTCCAGCGTCAGGCCGCATTCGTCCGCGACAAGGCCAAACGCATCGAAGGCGGCATCCGCCGTGGGCTGTTCTTCGAACGCACGGCGGGTCAGCACGCGGATCGCCTGGACGCGGTCTTCCGCATCCTTTGGCGTGCCCTGATCGCCGAGGGGGCCGCCCTTGTCCTGGTTATCGGCGATGTCGTCGCACCGGCGGCACCAGGCATAGAGCAGCCAGCTGCGTTCGCGCGTCGTGCGATCGAACAGCTTCGAAGCCGCGGCAAAACTGTGCGAACCCTCTTCGATCGATTCGAGCGAGCGATCGACGAGCACGGCACGATCGCGCCCGCCGCCAGCCCTTGCGGGGGTGGGGCGCAGATAGCGCGACTGCACGAGGGTACGGGGCTTGTTCAGAGGTCGTCGGCCTTCATCTGGAAGATGGGGGTATGGGGTTCGTATGCTTCCATACGGTTAAGCAGCCCATCCAGAGTTGTATCATGGACCAGGATATTCTGGTGCACGGGCCGCACGAAGCCGACTTCGGCCATGTGGCGGTTGAATGCGATCAGGTGATCGTAGAAGCCGAAGGCGTTGAGCAGGCCCACCGGGTTATCGTGATAGCCAAGCTGCGCCCAGCTCATCGCTTCCCACAGTTCATCCATGGTTCCGACGCCGCCCGGAATGGTGACGAAGCCGTCACTGAGATCTGTGAAGCGCTGCTTGCGTTCGTGCATCCCGCCGACCGTGTAGAGTTCGGTGCAGTCGTGATTGGCGACTTCGCTATTGGCCAGTGCATCGGGGATAACGCCGATAACCTCGCCGCCCGCTTCCAGCGCGCCGCGGGCCGTGGCGCCCATCAGGCCCAGTCGTCCGCCGCCATAGACCACCCCGATGCCGCGCTGCGCCAGCCCCTTGCCCACATCGTAGGCAAGCTGGATGAACCGCGGATCCTGCGGCGAGGCGGAGCCGCAATAGACGGCCAGACGGTTCATAGTTCGGGTCATGCCAAATCCTCCAGCATCAGTCCGGCAGTCGCCTTGGCGCTGCCGACCACGCCGGGGATGCCGGCGCCGGGGTGGGTCCCTGCCCCGACGAGATAGAAATTGTCCAGCACGTCATCCCGGTTGTGCCCGCGGAAATAGGCGCTTTGCGTGAGGACGGGTTCAAGGCTGAAGGCGCTGCCCATATGCGCGTTGAGATCAGTGGCGAAATCGCTGGGCGCGTAATGGAATTTGGTGACGATCCGATCGTGCAGGCCGGGAATGAGGCGGCGTTCGAGTTCGTCGAGAATGCTCTTTTCGAGCATCGGCCCCATTTCTTCCCAGTCCACAGCCAGCTTGCCCATATGGGCCACCGGAACGAGGGCGTAGAACGTGCTCATCCCCTCGGGCGCCATGGACGGATCGGTGACGGTTGGGTGATGCAGATAGATCGAGAAGTCCTGCGGCAGCACGCCGTGATCGTAAATGTCTTCCAGCAGGCCTTTGTACCGCGGGCCGAACAGGATCATGTGATGGGGGATGCCGGGCCAGCTCCCCTCGATCCCGAAGTGGACCACGAACAGGCTGGGGCTGAAGCTCTTGCGTGACAGCCGCTTGGCGTAATCGGCACCGCGTTTCGCGCCAGCGAGCAGATCCTTGTAACTGTGCATGATGTCGGCATTGCTGGCGATGGCATCGAAGCGCTGTTTCCAGCCCGACCGCGTTTCGACCTCGGTCACCTGTTTGCCGAGCGTGTGGATCTGGACCACCGGATCGTTCAGCCGGACGGTGCCGCCAAGGCGTTCCAGATGAGTGACCATGCCCGCGATCAGGCGATTGGTGCCGCCCCTGGCCCACCACACGCCGCCGTCGATTTCGAGCTTGTGGATCAGCGCGTAAATGCTGCTGGTCTTCATCGGATTGCCGCCGACCAGAAGCGTGTGGAAGCTCAGCGCTTCGCGCAGCTTTTCATTATCGACATAGCTGGAAACGACCGAATAGACGCTGCGCCACGCCTGCTGTTTCGCGAGCGCCGGAGCGGCCTTGATCATCGACTTGAAGTCGAGGAAGGGCACATGGCCGAGTTTTACATAGCCTTCCTGATAGACCGCTTCGGAATATTCTAGGAAGCGCTGGTAACCGGCGACATCGGCCGGGTTGAGCTGCGCGATTTCGCGAAACAGCTGCTCTTCATCGTTGGAATAATCGAACTGCGTTCCGTCCGGCCAGGCGAGCCGGTAGAAGGGCATCACCGGCATCAGATCGACATCTTCGGAAATGTCGTGGCCGGACAGTGCCCATAGTTCCTTCAGGCAGTTCGGATCGGTGATGACGGTGGGGCCCGCATCGAAGGTGAAACCGTCTTTCTGCCAGTGGTAGGCGCGGCCGCCGGGCTTGTCGCGCCCCTCCACCACGGTGGTGGCGATGCCGGCAGATTGCAGCCGGATGGCGAGGGCGAGCCCGCCGAAGCCGGCGCCGATGACGCAGGCGGTGCGGCCCGGCGGAACGGGCGCTGGGGTTTGGGCCGCCTGGGGGGCAGGGCTGGTCTGTGCGGTCATTGGGGCTTCTCATGGACGAGCGGGTTGCCCTTGCCAAGCAGCGCGCGGACGGCATCGGTCACGGGGACGGGGGGCTTGCCGGAAAGGATGCGCAACTTGTCCCCATATGTCGGGGCTCCGGCATAGAAGCGTTCGATCAGCGGTTCACGCAGGCGATAGAACCGTTCGAAGATGCGATAGCGTTCGTCCGGGCGGGCGGCGTCGAACAGCATCCGGCCAAGCCAGCGGAAGAACCGCATCGTCCGCCAGTGATCATGCGCGCGCTTTTCGAACAGGGCGGCAAGCTGTTCGCCCGGCAGCATGGCCTCGCGGGCCAGCACCAGCGCATTGGCAACGGCAAATGGCAGCGTGTAGCTGGTGAGGGGATGCGTAAACCCGCCGCGCGCGCCGATCTGCACCACGCCCGGTTCGTGCAGGTCGCGCCGGTATGCGGCAAAATCGCCACCGGTGATGACGGGCAGGACGCCCGTTTCGCCGCCGAGGATATCGCCATGCCAGCCCATGGAGGCGCAATAGCGGTCGATCCGGCCCGAAAGCGCGTTGCGGTCCAGCACGGGGCTGTCTGCGTAATAGGTGTCTTCGACGAACAGCTCTTCGGCGCCGAGCGGCAGCGTGTAGACGAAGCGATAGGCATCGTGCTGCGCAACGCGCGCATCCATCACGATCGGCCGGGCAAGGCCATGCGGCGTATCGGTGCGTATGTGACGGCCCATGAAGACCTGCCAGCCACCGCGCAGATGGGGCGAAGGTTGGAAATCCCGGCAATCGACCACTGTCCGGGCGGAAATATGCTCGCCATTATCGAGCGTGATGCCGTTTGCTGCCAGTGCGACCACACGGGACCGGGTGCGGATCGCTTCCTGCGGCAACTCGCGCCGCAGCGCAGCGTCGAAGTCCCGACTGGCGAGCGAGCGATAGGCCGAGCCCAACGTCCGGCTGTGGGTGGGGAAGGCGACGTCGTAGCCGCCAGGCCATTCGGTCTTGCGAAAGGGTGCGAGCAAATCGGTGCCGGCGTCATCCAGATCGCTGGCAAACCAGCTCCAGCGGTGATTTCCGCCGAAAACCTCCCCCGCTTCGAACAGGGCAAGGCGCAATTGCGGATGTGCCCGGTGGACTGCCAGCGCGGTAAGCCCGCCTGCAAGCCCACCTCCGACGATTGCGATATCGAACATGCGCTCAGTCATCGCCAAGAGGCTTAGAGGCGAAGCGCACAGGGGACAATCGTCTTGACGATGCTGGCGGGAACAGGAGCGCGAACCGGGTGTTTCAATGCAAACAGGGAACCTCGAGGGAAATCAAATGAAAGCCATTCTTGCCGCTGCGGGCGCTGCCGTCGCCCTGTGCGCATCACCTGCCGCCGCCCAGGAGGCGGACGAAATCGCTGCGGCTAGCGGCAATGCCGAGCCCACGGTGTTCGACGGCGACTGGCTGAGCGTCGGCGCCGGCGTGATCTATGGGCCGAGCTACAGAGGTTCGGACGACTACGTCTTCTCCCCGATCCCCGTGGTTCAGGGCAATCTGGGCGGGGTCGGCATCAGCCCGAGAGCCGGCGGCATCGCGCTCGATTTCATTCCCGACCGGGACGGTGAAGTGTCGTTTTCCGCTGGCATTGCTGCAAAGCTGAGCCGCAACCGCGCTGCCCAGATCAAGGATCCGGTGGTGAGGAGCTATGGCGAGCTGGAAACGGCGATCGAAGTAGGTCCGAGCGCAGGCGTCAGCGTTCCGGCGCTGCTCAACCCCTATGATAGCCTGAGCTTCAACATCGATGCGGTGTGGGACGTGGCCGGCGCGCATAACGGCATGTCGGTCAATCCTTCCATCACCTATTTCACGCCGCTGAGCCGCGGTATCGCCGTATCGCTGTCCGTGAGCGCAAAGCATATCGACGATGACTTTGCCGATTATTATTACTCCGTCCCGGCTGGTGGGCCGCTGCCCGAGTTTCAGGCGGAAGGCGGTTTCGAAAGCGCCGGGGTCAATCTGCTGGGTGTCTTCGATCTCGATGGCGACGTGACCAATGGCGGGCTCGCCCTGATCGCATTGGGCGGTTATTCGCGCATGCTTGGCGATGCGAAACGCACCCCGTTCACCTCGATCCGCGGCGATGCCGACCAATGGATGGGGGCGGTAGGCGTAGGCTATACGTTCTGACACCTGCTTTTGCTTGCCCTCGCCGATGAGGGCAGGCATCCCCTTGCGCCAAAGGGGAGATACATATGAGAATCGCCGCACTGCTTGCGCTCGGCGCAGCAATCATTGCCACGCCTGCGCTGGCTGACACGACGGTCATCCATGCCGGTGCGGTCGTGGTGGATGCCGCCAGCCAGCCGCGGGGGCAATCGACCGTTACGGTCACCGACGGGCGGATCGTGAGCATAGAGGACGGTTTTGCCGATGCTCCGAAAGGAGCGACGGTGGTCGACCTCAGGACCAAGACCGTGGCGCCCGGCCTGGTCGACCTGCACGTTCATTTGACCGGCGATCCTGGGGGCGACTTCTGGAAAGAAGCCGTCGAACCCGACGAATGGGGCGTGGTCGTGGGCGCCAAGAATGCCCGACTGACGGCACTGGCAGGGTTCACGACCGTGCGCGAGGCAGGCAGCGGCCGGGAATCCGCTTTCGCCCTGCGGCGCGGCACCGAAGAAGGCTTCATCGCCGGACCGCGTATCGTAGCGGCGGGCCCCCCGCTGGCGATTGTCGGCGGACATGGCGATGTCAGCGGTTTCCGTCCCGAAGTGAACGAGGTTCTCGACACGGGGTTCACCTGTACCGGCGCAGTGGAATGTGCCGAGAAAGTGCGCCTCGCCAGCCAGAACGGTGCTGATGTCATCAAGATCACCGCCACCGGTGGGGTGTTAAGCCAGCAGGGGCGCGGGCTGGAAGCGCATTTCAGCGATGCCGAAATGAAAAGCATCGCGGATACCGCTCATTCGCTGGGTCTGCAGGTCATGGCACACGCCCACGGTGCCCGCGGTGTGGAGGCCGCGAGCCGAGCAGGCATCGATACGATCGAACATGGTACGTATCTGGACGAAGCGGCCGCCAACGAAATGAAGAAAAACGGCACGGTGCTGATCCCCACGCTCATGGCTTTCCAGGGTGTGACTGAACGGCTGGGCAAAGGAATTTACACCCCCATTGTCGAAGAGAAAATCCGGGCAGTTGCCGAAACGGCGCGGGTATTCATGGGCAAGGCGATGCGCTGGGGCGTGCCAATCGCTTTCGGGACCGATGCCGGCGTTTTCGGCCATGGACGCAATGCCGGCGAATTTGCTCTCATGGTGGCGCAGGGTATGGGCCACCGCGAAGCCTTCGCCACGGCGACGACAAATGCTGCCAAGGTGCTCGGCATGGAAGATGAAATCGGTCGGATCGCGCCGGGATATTCCGCCGACCTGATTGCGATCGATGGCAACCCGCTGGAAGACACGGCTACGCTCGAAAATGTGGGTTGGGTGATGGTTCGCGGGCGCGTGATCGACTGACCTACGCGTCGGGGCACAACGAGGCCGGGTTTCGGTCGATGCTTTTACGGCATCGGTCGCAAACCCTGCTTGTTCGCCATATCAAACCAGTGTTGTATCGGAACTCATAGGTTTCAGGGGAATCGCGATGAAAAACGTCAGCCATGCATTCGCTTCAGGTGCAGCCTTTGCGCTCGCGCTCTCGGCAGTTCCGTCCACCGCACAGGACCGGAAGGATGATGCTGCGGTTGCCGCCGAGGCTGGCGAACATGATAAACTGTTCGCGCTTTTCGCCGATGCGGACGAGCGCGAACTGAAGTTGAACCCCGTCGGCGCCCTGTTTCGCGGCGATATGCGGTATGCCGACCGGCTGGGCGATTACCTGACCGACGAATATCTCGCTGCGAGCAAGGCGGATAATGCGAAGAACATCGCCATGCTGGCAGAAATCGACCGCAGCAAGCTTTCGGCCACGGACCAGCTGGCTTATGACGTGTTCGCCTACAATCAGCAAAGAACGCTGGCAGGCTTCGCCCCGGAAATCCTGGCTGTCACGCAGGTGCGCCCGATCAATCATTTTTCGGGTTTCCACACGTTCTATCCGAACTTTGCCAGTGGACAGAGCGCGGCTCCGTTCAAGACAGTTACGGATTACGAAAACAATCTCAAACGGCACAAGGACTATATCGCGATCACCGACCGGGCGATCGACAGGTTTCGCGAGGGAATGGAAACCGGCGTTTTCGAAACGAAACTGACCATCGGCAATGTCGTCAGCCAGCTTGACACGCAACTGGCCATGCCGGTGGAAGAATCGCCCTTCTTCATGCCGGTGAAGAATTTCCCCGAAGATTTTTCAGATGAAGACAAGGCCCGGCTGACCGAGGAATACAGAGCCGGGACCGCTGAAATCTATGCAGTTCACGCTCGCCTTCGCGATTTCCTGCGGGACGAATATATGCCTGTCGCGCGCGACACGGTGGGCCTGTCGCAGATGAAGGGTGGGGCTGAACTCTATAGACAGCTTATCGAAGATACGACCACGCTGCCCCTGGAGCCGGACTATCTGCACAATCTCGGTCTGACCGAAGTCGCGCGGATCAAGAACGGGATGGAAGAAATCAAGCGAGAGGTCGGTTTCGAAGGCACGCTCAACCAGTTTTTCGACTACGTTCGCACCGACGCGAAGTTCAAGCCGGAAAGCCGCGAGGCGCTGACGCAGACTTACTACGATATCGGTAAGCAGGTTGATGCGAAGATCGGCGAATATTTCTCGCTCGTTCCCAAGACACCGCTCGAGATCAAGCCATACGAAGAATATCGCGAAAAGTTCGAAGCGGGCGGATCGTACAATTCCGGCGCCCCGGATGGATCGCGCCCGGGCACGTTCTATTTCAACGCCTATGATTTGCCGAGCCGCCTGACGACCGGCAATGTCACGCTGTATCTGCACGAAGGCGCGCCTGGCCATCATTTCCAGATCAGCCTTGCGCAGGAAAATACCGATCTGCCCGCCTTCATGCGGTTCGGCGGTAACACGGCCTATGTCGAAGGCTGGGCGCTCTATGCCGAAACATTGGGCTACCCGATGGGCTTTTTCGACGATCCGTGGAATCGCTATGGCACCCTGCAGGACGAGCAATTGCGCGCCATGCGGCTGGTCGTCGATACCGGCCTGCATGCGAAAGGCTGGACCCGGCAGCAGGCAATCGATTTCATGCTCGAGAACAGTGGCATGACCGAAACCGAGGTGGTGGCGGAAGTGGAACGCTATATTGCGATCCCCAGCCAGGCGCTCGCCTACAAGGTCGGAGCGCTGAAAATTCAGGAACTGCGCAAGCGCGCGGAGGAACAGTTGGGTGACAAATTCGACATCCGCGATTTCCATGCCGAAGTGCTAGGCACCGGCAGCCTCCCCATGCCGGTACTGGAAGCGAAGATCGACCGCTGGATCGCAGCCAAAGCCGGATAGGCGAACGTGGATTGGCTACGCAAAGCCGAATGGCTCACCGGGGACCGGGTGCGCGGCTATTCGTGGCTGGTTGCGCTGGCGGGCCTTGCACTGGTGGGTCACGCCTACCTTCAGGCAATGGGCCCTGTCGGAACGGATTTTCTGGCATTCTGGGGTGCAGGCCATGTGACGGCAGCAGGCGATCCGACGGCGGCATACGATCTCGCGGTTCAGGAGCAAGTGCAGACTGGCACCGGCAGCGATGGGTGGTTCGCGTTCGTTAATCCACCCCCGTTTCTTTTCGCGGCGGTGCCATTCGGGGCACTGCCGTTTCCGATCGCATGGATCGCCTGGGTCGCCGCGACTTGGGGACTGTGGGCATGGGCGAGCCTGCGGGCATTCCCTCGCCTGTGGCCGCTGGTAATCGCGTATCCCGGTGCAGTGATCGCGGCAACGCATGCGCAGACGGGGCTGCTCACTGGCGCCCTGTTGGTTTTTGGCGCCCATGAACTGGGCAAGCGTTCGGCATTGTCCGGAGCAGCGATCGGAGCGCTGGTAATCAAGCCGCATTTAGCGGTGCTTGCCCCGATCTGGTTCGCTGCCGGTGGGCGGTGGCGCGCCTTCCTGTCGGCAGGGATGGTGACACTGGCTCTGCTCGCCTCTTCCGTGCTGGTTTTCGGCAAGGGCATCCTTGGCGATTACGCCACGAGCTGGCGCGCGAGCGGGGCGCTGATGGAAGTTGTCGAGGCCGATTTCCTTCTGCGGATGGCAACGTTCTTCTCACAAGTACGGCTTTGGGCCGGGGATTTGGCCGCGAGCATTGCCGGGCTTGCATCTGGCGGCCTGGCTGTCGCCTCGGCGATATTCGCATGGCGGCGATTCGATGGCGATGCCAGGGCAACGGGCGCGGTCGTGCTGGCGGCGACCGCTCTCGCGTCGCCTTATCTCTTCAACTACGATTTGCCATTTCTGGTCTTTCCTACGCTGTGGCTGGTCACTCAAGGTCTGGAACGAGGATTCCGGTCATTCGAAAAGCTTGCACTGGTTATCCTTTACTTCGCGCCCTTCGCCACACGGGCTCTGGCATTCCCGCTGGGTGTAAACCTGATGCCGCTCGCAGCGCTGGCGCTGCTGGCGCTGGTCTGGAGCCGCGGAGACCGCCCACCGGGAACAAGCGTGCAACACTAGGGTTTTTACTCATCAGGACGGTGGGAGAGATTTCATGGAGGTTTGCCATGTCAAGTTTGTCCTTCCACAGCAGTAGCCCGGATCGCTGGGCCAAGCCGAAACCCTATAGCGACAGCTCGCTGCGTTATCAGATGCACGGCAAGATCCTGCCCATGGAGGAGCCAGGTTTCCTGGCTCGCCTGTTCGGGCTGCGCTGAGGGTTCAGTCGTACCAAGGACGAGGGGCCGGAGGTCTGTTGACCCCCGGCCCCTTTTTCGTGCCAGTCTAACGACCGTCAGTATTCTTCCGGTTCTTCCGGCGTGTCTTCCGTATGGGTAGGTGCTGTGTCACGCTCGCCCTTGGCAAGCTTGAACACGACGCCGCTCAGCAATGCGAGAGCCAGCAGGTTGGGCAGGGCCATTGCCGCATTGGAGATATCGCCCAGACGCCAGACGAGCTGCGAAGGTTGGGTCGCCCCGACGAAAATGCCGATGCACCAGATTACCCGCCAGATGATGTGCAGGATCTTCTCGCCGCCGCGGGTGGATCCCGGAATACGGTCGTAAAGGAAGGTAATCGCCCGCTCGCCGTAATAACTCCACGTCAGCAACGTGGTGAAGACGAACAGGATCAGTGCCACCGAGGCCACGAGCGTGCCGAGCGGTATGCCGGCGATGAGCGTTGGAAACGCCGCGGCGAATGCCCCCGAGGTGGTAACGAAGCCCGACATCTGCGTCGTGCCGAGATCCGATTGCCAGACATGCTGCACCGCCTGCCCCTGATAGGTGAAATTGCCTTCCACCGTCAGGATGACGAGTGCGGTCATGGTGCAGATGACGATCGTGTCGATGAACGTGCCCAGCATCGCCATGCGGCCTTGCTGCTCGGGATCATTCGTCTGCGCGACTGCGTGCGCAATGGCAGTCGAACCCTGACCTGCTTCGTTGGAGAATAGGCCGCGAGCAACGCCAGCACGGATTGCGATAATGATCATCGCCCCGGCGAAACCGCCGCTTGCGCTCTGCATGTTGAATGCACCGCCGAAGATGCGGCCGAAGGTTTCGGGCAGGTCCTGGAAGTTCAGGATCAGCGCGATCAACGCCATCGCGATGTAGGTTGCGGCCATGAAAGGCACGACCTTTTCTGCAACGTTGCCGATCGACTTGATGCCGCCGATAATGACGATGAAGACCAGAATGGCGACGATCAGACCGCCCATCCAGCGTTCGATCCCGAACAGTTCGTTGAGGCCACTGGCCACTTCGTTCGACTGGATCGAATTACCGGTTACCAAGGCGGAAAACAGCGTGCCGAGGCAGAACAGCACGGCGAGCCATGTCCATTTCTTGCCAAGACCCATCATGATGTAGGTCATCGGGCCGCCGCGCAGCACGCCGTCACTCGTCTTTTCGCGGTAGCGGATGGCAAGGCTGCCTTCCGCAAACCCCAGCGCCATGCCGAACAGGGCGGTAATCCACATCCAGAAGATCGCACCGGGTCCGCCGAGTGCGATGGCCGTCGCCACACCAGCAAGATTACCGGTTCCGACCTGGCCCGAAAGTGCCGTCGACAGGGCCGCGAAGGGCGAGATTTCGCCCGCACCCGCGCTTTTCCTGCCTTTGAAAAGGCCGGCAAATGCGTTGCCGAGATTGCGGATGGGGTAGAATTTCAGTCCGACCATGATCCACAGGCCGATGCCGAGCAGTACGATCGTCATGGGTGGGAAGGGCAGTACCTCCGCGCCGTTCCATGTGCCCACCCAGATAAAATCGGAAATGTTGGTGACCGGCTCGATCAGCCGCTCGCCCAGACTTGCCGTCTGGCCTGTTGCCATGTCGTAAATTCCCCTCATGCGTCCCGTTAACTGGAAAGCGGGCAGGCTAGTCGCGCTTGCCACGCTTGCAAAGGGGGGCGTTGAACTTCAGTCCCCGGCTTGCCTTTTTGCGCGCGGCAAACTAGACGCTGCACCGTCTTCCGACATTGGGATCGATAAAAGCCCCTCCCGGACTTGAACCGGGGCGGCGAGAGACCCTACCTGAAAGGGACGTGGCGGAAGGCGGCACGATTTTTACGCGAGAGACGTGAGCGATGGCAGACGAAAAGAAAACCAGCCCGGCGGAATTCCTCCGGCAGGTCCAGGCCGAAGGGCGCAAGGTCGTATGGCCGACGCGCGAGGAAACGGTACGCACGGCGATTTTCGTTTTCATCATGATGGTCATTCTCTCGGTCTTCTTCCTCGGCGTCGATTCGCTGTTCAGCGCCGTGGTGCGCTGGCTGCTGACAGTCGCCTGAGCAGTAATTCGACAGGGTAGTTAGGAACACATGGCACGCTGGTACATCATCCACGCTTATTCCGGATTCGAGAACAAGGTCCGCGATTCGATCATCGCCGAGGCCGAGCGTCTGGGCCTGTCGGAAGGCGTCGAAGAAGTTGAGGTTCCCACCGAGACCGTCACCGAAGTGAAGCGTGGCAAGAAGGTCCAGATTGAGCGCAAGTTCATGCCCGGCTACGTGCTGGCCAAGCTGAACATGACCGACGATATCTACCACCTCGTCAAGAACACGCCCAAGGTCACCGGTTTCCTCGGCAACAACAACAAGCCGCAGGCGATCTCCGAGAAGGAAGCCGCGCGCTATTTCGGCGGTGTGGAAGAAGCGAAGTCGGCACCCAAGAAGGACATCAGTGTCGATTACGAGATCGGCGATCAGGTCAAGGTTCTCGACGGACCTTTCGCCAGCTTCAACGGCCTTGTCGAGGAGCTCGATTTCGACAAGCAGAAGGTCAAGGTTTCGGTCTCGATCTTTGGTCGCGCCACGCCGGTCGAACTCGACTTCGAACAGGTCGAACTGGTCAAGTAAGACGGCAGACAGACGCTTTTGAAAGGCCCTGTCCGGATCTGCCGGGCGGGGCCTTTCCGTTTGCGCTGTCCGGTTCCGTGGCTGCCGCCGGAATTAGCGTTTTGCCTTGGCGAACAGATCGATCAGTTCGCCGAATTTCTGTCGTTGCTCGTCCGCATCGCCAGATGCGATAGCTTCGGCCACACAGTGCGAGGCGTGATTCTTCAAAATTTCGTCCTCTGCGCGAGCCAGAGCGGACTTCACCGCTTGCAACTGATGCAGGATGTCGATGCAATAACGATCGTCTTCCACCATCTGCGAAATCCCGCGCACTTGACCCTCTACCCTGCGAAGCCGGTCGACGATCCGGTGCTGTGCTGACTTTTCCGGCATGGGAATTCCTGCTTGTGTGATACCCCCTGGGGGTATAGCTGCGCTGCAAGACGAGAGTTTGCAACGTTGATGAGCGCATTATTTACTTCCCGCCGGGCGATGCTCAAGGGCGCAGTTGGTCTTGGGGGCCTTGCAGCAATTCCTGCGTGGGCCCGGGCGATGCCGCATGGACCAATCCGGCAAGGCTTCGACGAAGTATCCGGCAGAGTGATCGACCTTGCGGTTGGACAGGGGGCAATCGAGGTTGCCGGGCGAAGTGGGCACGCTTTTGCTGTGAACGGCAGCGTGCCTGGCCCGCTGGTGCGGCTGAAGGAAGGCGAAGCCGTCACCCTGCGCGTGGCCAATCATCTTGCGCAGGACACGTCCATACATTGGCATGGCCTGCTCCTTCCGTTTCAGTTCGACGGTGTGCCCGGGGTAAGCTTTCCGGGTATCAAGCCCGGCGAAACCTTTGTCTACGAACTGCCGGCGTTACGCCAGTCGGGCACCTACTGGTGGCATAGCCACTCGGATCTCCAGGAACAGGCGGGCCATTACGGCCCGATCATAATCGATCCTGCAGGTCCCGATCCGGTACAGGCCGATCGCGACTATGTGCTGCTGTTAAGCGAGTTCAGCCCGCTTCACCCGCATACGATCATGGCAAAGCTCAAGAAGGGCGAGGAGTATTTCAACCGTCAGAAGACCAGCTGGACGGACGATTATCGCCTGAGCGGAAGCGATCGCAGGATGTGGGCGGGTATGCGAATGATGCCGACCGACATCGCCGATGTGACCGGATCGACCTACACTTATCTCATCAACGGCCACGCGCCCGAAGACAGCCTCGAATATCTTTTCAGTCCGGGCGAACGCGTTCGCCTGCGCATCATCAATGGCAGCGCGATGAGTTTCTTCAACATCCGCATTCCCGGGGTGCGGATGAGCGTGGTTCAGGCGGACGGGAAGAACGTGCGTCCGATAGAGGTGGACGAGTTTCAGATCGGAACGGCAGAGACTTATGACATCGTCGTCGAGCCGACGGCCGAAGCGCATACCGTCGTTGCCGAGGCAATGGATCGGTCAGGCATGGCTGTCGCCACGCTCACATCGCGGGCTGGCGCGCGGGCACCGGTGCCATCGCTGCGCGATCCGGTTCTGTTGACCATGACGGACATGGGTCACGGCGGAATGGACCATTCGGGTGGCGGACATTCGAACATGGGCCATGCCCCATCGACCGGGGGGATGGACCATGGCTCGATGAAAATGCGCGATACATCCAGCGTGCCGCCGGACGTGGCTCTCGGCCCTGGTGTCGACATGGTCAGCGCAAATCCTGCCGACCGGATGGGCGACCCGGGTCTCGGGCTCGACAATGTAGGACACAAGGTGCTTACGTACCGCGATCTCACCGCGCTGGAACCCAACGACGATCCGCGCAAACCCAGTCGCCACATGCAAATCCATCTCACTGGCAACATGGAACGATATATGTGGTCGTTCGATGGACGGAAGTTCAACGCCGTCGCCGACCAGCCCATTCGTTTTGCCTATAATGAGCGGGTCCGTGTGAAGCTGGTGAATGACACGATGATGGCCCACCCCATCCATCTGCACGGCCATTTTTTCGAGCTGGTCAATGGCGCTGATCGCATGCACCAGCCGCAAAAGCACACGGTGATCGTGCAACCCGGCGGTAGCGCGACATTCGATCTCACTGCTGACGAGCCGGGGGACTGGGCGTTTCACTGCCATTTGCTCTATCACATGCATGCCGGCATGTTTCAGGTAGTTACGGTTGCTTCGCCGGATGGCGAGGCATGAGATACGCGCTTATCCTTGCGCTCGCTTGCGCCAATGTCGGCACTGCAGCTTTCGCCCAGCACGAAGGGCATTCCGACCATTCCGAACCTAAACATGCGCAGCCGGTAGATCGTGAGCAAGTGGACCATTCCGAAATGGACCATGGCCACCAGCATTCGCAAAACACGGCCGAGCCGAAAATGCTGGCGCGGCCCCCTGATTCGGCTGGCAGTGGACCTCCGCGAGCCGCAGATGCGATCTGGGGAGCGGACGCAATGCAAGATAGCCGCGCAGCGCTCGCCCGTGAGCATGGTGGCATGCAGCTACTGTGGGTACAGGGCGACCGGCTGGAATTGCGGACACGCGAGGGGCGAGACGGATTTCTGTGGGACCTGCAGGGCTGGTATGGCGGCGACATCGACAAAATATGGGTCAAAAGCGAAGGGGAGGGTGAATGGGGCCGCCCGCTGGAACAGGCCGAAGTGCAGGCACTCTGGTCGCACGCCATTGGCCCCTGGTTCGATTTTCAGGCAGGCGTCCGGCAGGATCTGAATAGTCCAGCGCGAACTCACGCAGTGATCGGCGTGCAAGGGCTGGCACCATATCTCTTTGAATTGGACGCCGCAGCCTTCGTTTCGAACAAAGGGGACGTAACGGCGAGAATCGAGGCGGAACTCGACCAGCGTATTACACAGCGACTAATTCTGCAGCCTCGCACAGAATTGGCGCTGTCGGCGCAGGACATTCCCGAACTGGGTGTGGGAGCCGGCATCGATCATATCGAAACGGGCCTTCGTCTGCGCTATGAATTCGTCCCGGAATTCGCGCCTTATGTCGGTATCGAACAGGAATGGAAGGTGGGCAGGGGCGCCGATTTTTCGCGTGCGGATGGCCGGGATGTATCGGTCACCAGAGTTGTGCTGGGACTTCGCTTCTGGTTCTGACTAGCGGGCGCAGGCGCTATCCTCGGTCGTGCTGATCCGTGTTGCCCGCGCAGATCGAAGAATGGTGCTGGTCTGTCGGCATTTACGCAATTGAAAGCGGACCTTTCTGTCCTTGAAGTCGAGCGACACGCGGCGGAAGCTCTCCATCAGATCCATACCGAGCAGCAGCGCGGGCTTCTTTTCGAGACCGAAGACGGCGAACGGCGGGATGTCGGCGAATGCGATCGGCACATTCTGCAGAGTGATGGGGCCGAGCTTCAAAGTCGGAATGACTGCGAATTCGATTTCAATTTCTTGGCCTGTTACACCGAACACCTTGATGGTGGCGAACGCCTTTTTGCGCTTGCGCAGGAGCTTGTCCCGCAACGCAAGATTGCCGATCGTGACCTCTGAACCCGTGTCGACGACCGCTTCGACTTTCTGACGACCGGCCGTGACCTGCGTAAGAATGAGCTGGCCGCGCCGAAGCCGGCCTGTCACGACGATTACTCCGTCCCTGATCTCCCCCAAATCGACCTTGTCATCGACCGTGATGGTGCGCTCTTCCAAGTCGATCATCAGCCGCTGGTTAATGAGGGCGTCCAGGCCGACCATGCCATCGCCGCCCATTGCCCGTTCGTCGAGTATCGGCACTTCCAGGCCGGTGGTAACCGTAGGCCCCAACTGCAGTTCGTCTATGACCACCCGATCGACGAAACTGCTACCCGTTACACTGTGCAACAAGGCGCGATCGGTTGCTGGAAGAGCCAGCTTGCCCGCAAGGGCCGATCCTATCGCAGAACTGTCGGCACCGCTATCGACGACGAACTCGTAAGGGCCGGCGCCGTTGATCTTTACCTCGACAGTCATTCGGTTGCGCAGCTTGCTTGCCGCTATTTCCTCGCCGCCGATCTCAAGCGCTTCGTCGATGACGGCCGTGGGAGGTTTTGGGAGACTGCTGGAAGGCGCTGCCGAATTCTGCGCAAACCCAGGCGAAGCTGCGCACACAAGGGCAGCCATTATCGCTGAGTTGGCAGATCGTTTCATCCCAGTTCACACTATACCGGCGAAATGTGGCACGCGATGGGCTTTCGACAAAGGCCGGACGCGAAACGACTGCTTGCATTGAGACGCGAAAACGCTATGTGCGCGCCTTCCCAAGTCATCTTCGGGAATCGTGCGGGAGGCTTGCAACAGCAGGCCGCTGACCGCTTACCATGAGCCTTGGTTCGAAAGTGCCGGGGCGACAGTGAGAAAGGAGGCCAGTTATGGCCAAGAAGATCGACGGCTATATCAAGCTGCAAGTGCCTGCGGGCACCGCCAATCCCTCGCCGCCCATCGGCCCTGCGCTGGGTCAGCGCGGCGTGAACATCATGGAATTCTGCAAGGCGTTCAACGCGGCGACCGACAGCCTTGAAAAGGGCATGCCGATCCCGACGACGATCACCGTCTACGCGGACCGTTCGTTCACCTTCGTCACCAAGAGCCCGCCGGCCAGCTTCCTCATCAAGAAGGCCGCCAAGCTCAAGTCGGGTTCGAAAGAGCCGGGCAAGGTTTCGGCCGGATCGATCAAGCGTTCGGCGCTGAGCGAAATCGCCGAACAGAAAATGGCCGACCTGAACGCGAACGACATCGAACAGGCTACCAAGATCATCGAAGGCAGCGCGCGTTCGATGGGCCTCGACGTGGTGGAGGGCTAAGATCATGGCAAAGCAGACCAAGAAGCAGCAGATCGTCGCCAAGCTCGACGCTGAAAAGCTCTATAGCGTTGACGAAGCTCTCGCCACGCTGCGTGAACACAAGGCAAAGTTCGACGAAACCGTCGAAGTCGCGATGAACCTTGGTGTCGATCCGCGCCACGCCGACCAGATGGTCCGCGGCATGGTTTCGCTTCCGAGCGGTACCGGCAAGGACGTCAAGGTTGCCGTGTTCGCCAAGGGCGACAATGCCGAGAAGGCCCTGGCCGCAGGTGCGGACAAGGTCGGTGCCGAAGATCTCATGGAAGACATGCAGAACGGCAATCTCGACTACGATCGCGTGATCGCAACGCCCGACATGATGGGCGTCGTCGGCCGCCTCGGTAAGGTGCTGGGCCCCAAGGGCCTGATGCCGAACCCGAAGCTGGGTACGGTTACGCCGAACGTGGAGCAGGCCGTTAAGGACGCCAAGGGCGGCCAGGTCGAATTCCGCGTCGAGAAGCAGGGCATCATCCACTCCGGCATCGGCAAGCTGTCGTTCAAGGATGAGGACCTGAAGACGAACTTCAAGGCTCTGACCGATGCGATCGTGAAGGCGAAGCCTTCTGGCGCCAAGGGTAAGTATGTCCGCAAGGTAACGCTGACCTCGTCGATGGGGCCTGGCCTCAAGGTCGACCTCGAGGAAATCGAAGGCGCGTAATTCCCGCGTTGACGGATCGCCGATCAAGGTCGGCGGAGACAGATCAGAAAGGGCCGGCGGGTGCGAACCTTCCGGCCCTTTTCTTATGTGCGTAGAGCGCGGCGCAGGAGGTGCTCGGCCCCGGTTCGCGCTGCCAGTGATCGCGCATTTCCCACCGCCGCGTCGAAGGCCTTGAGGCTCGACAGCAATGCACGGTTCGCCAAGGTGGGGCGCAACAGAAGATAGCTTGCGCAAGTTGCGCTGCGAGTGCCGAACAGGCGCTTGTGTGCCCCATCTCCTTCCGTGAAGTCGAAATAGCGGTAGCGTTGCTCTGCAAACAGCCTCTCGAGTGCTGCCATTTGCAACACAGTTCCGGGCGAAAGGTTGGCGTGGGCCGGATCGTAGCCGAGATAGGCATAGACCAGAGTTTCGCCGATCACCGGTAGATAGAGATAGGCAACTGGCTCGCCATTCAGGAAGAGCAGAAAGGCGCGGACGCGATCTTGCCAGGCGAGCTCGCGCATTTCGGCGCGGGCTATTTCGCCTTCGGGCAACCCTGCGTCGAGCAGGCGTGCCTGATAGGTGATCCGGGATAGCGGAACGGCATGGTGGACGAACTCGTCCATTTCCTCAGGTCGGGAATAGAGGCGCAGGTCGAGCGATCCGCCGCTTTCGTTTTCCATCTTGCGTCGTTTGCGCCGCAAGGTCGATCGGGTCTTTCCGGAAAAGCGCGCCAGGTAATCATCGTAACTACCGGTCATGTCGATGTAATGGCGCTCGTAATCTTCCCGCCCACCCATGAGAAATCCCGGCATGGCGCCGCGCAGTTTTGCTTCTGCTGCCGGCGGCGCGGAGAGAATCCGAAACCCATCAGCATGAGTAATGGATGGGATCGTAGGAATCTTGCCTGCAAGCACATCCGTAAGCGAAAAGGCAACTGGGACGACATTGCGTCCGACTGTGATCAGGCGACGCGAACCGATGGTATAAGAAATCCGGTGCGGTGCAGCCTGCGGCTGCGAACCAGTCACGAGGCCCCGTAGATAGCGTTCGATACAAGTTGTTCGGCAACGCGCGCGGCACTGCGAAGTTCGCTTTGCGGCAAACAGGCCGCGCCTGTCGTTTCGCCGATACGTGGCGGCTTGCTGGCGAAGGTGGCCCCTTTGGCGCCGGGCGTTTCGGCGATGGTTCGACAGAACCTTTCGAACCGTGCGCGAATGATGGCGTTGGCGCGCTTGCGTTTGCGGCACATCAGTTCGAAGCTGTGGCACACGATGTTGAAGAGGGGATAGTCCTTGCGCAGGCAGTGGTTGAGTGCGGCAGCCATCTCCCAATGGGAAAGGGCGGTAATCTGCGCATGACGCCTGCCGCGAAAGCTTCGAATGGCTCCGACGGGCACCTCGATGGTGCCTTCATGTTCGACTACGCGCTGGTCGGTTTCCCTTAGCGAGATGCGGCATTCGGACCGGCTGATCCCCGGGACATGACTGCTGTCATAGCGGATGCCCACGCGTGCCAGCGCGCGAAGGGTGGCATCGTTGGCGCCGTAATTGCCTGCTCGGAATGCGGTGGGTGCGGGCGCCCCTGCACGCATGAGGTGATCGCGCGCGATTTCGAGCAGTTCGACCTGCTCTTCTTCGGTAAACTGATGCATGTTGCGGCCCGTCCGGCCGGGCAGGGGATTGGCGTCTCCTGCGATTTTCAGCCATTCGGGATGCAGGTGGAGTTGGATTTCGTGACCGCGCTTCAGGATCGGCTCGACAACGGCTGCGATGGCTGACGTGCCCCAGACAAGTGCCGGCATTGGATCGACGAAGAAGATTCCCTTCATCCCGTACTCTTCCATCACGTCCATCTGGTAACCGATGCCGACGTCGCCGAAGTCCGTCACGCAGGTAATCGAGCGTTCGAAGACTTCCTGGCGCGCATGCAGGCCCAGGCGCGTGGCAAGTCGCGCGGAGTATTCGGTATCGATCGTCATGTAGACTGCAGTCATTCTCGATACCTACAACAGGGGAGTTAACAGTTACTCCAGATCCGGATGTTCTTAAATTCCGCCTGGGGTAAAATCAAACCCCGCCATCGCGAGGCCATCGCAGAGACTGTCGACGCAGCTTTTCAGTTCTTGTGCGCTGGTCGAACGAACCACGAAATTGGCGCCCACACGCCCATCACGGAAGAAAGGATAGCTGCCGATCTGGCAATGTTCATGCGCCTTCTCGACCTGCCGGAGGATGTCTGCGACTTCGCTTTCGGGTGTCCAGCACCCCACCGTTTCCGACAGGAGCGGGGCGCCGCCTTCCAGCGTTCCGGTAAGTGCATCGAGCATGCCTGCAGTTATGTGCGGGACGCCCGCCATGAGGTGGACATTGCCGATCTTGATGCCGGGTGCCCCCGACATCCGGTTCGGTATCAGGTCCGCTCCTTCGGGCACGCGCGCCATGCGCAGCCGCGCATCCGTCAAGCCGCCGGGCTTGTCGGCATAGTACTTTTCCAGGATCGTGCGTGCCTGCGGATGGACGACCACGTTCACACCCAGTGCCTGGGCCACGGCATCGACGGTAATATCGTCATGGGTGGGGCCGATGCCGCCCGTGGTGAACAGGTAATCGTTGCCTCCGCGCAGCGCGTTCACCGCTTCGACGATCCGTTCCATCACATCCGGCACGACGCGCACTTCGGCGAGCCTGATGCCCTGGACCTGAAGCCAGCTTGCGATCTGAGCGATATTCTTGTCGTGCGTTCGGCCCGACAGGATTTCGTCACCGATGATGACAAGTCCTGCGGTAAAGATGCGTTCGGTCATGGGAAGGGCGTAACGCGGTCGGCGGGCGAATGCTACTCTGCAGCTTCCAGTTGCTGATCGGCAAATTTCGCATTCGCCCCGTGACGACGGAATTCGAGCAACCCGTCACCGACCGGGTCCTGCTTCATACGCTTGCGGTCCAGCACATATTCCTGATTGAGGCGCCAGGGATAGGCCACGGCGTTCCGCGGCATGATATGCTTGCTGCGCTGGATATAGCCCGATGAGAAATCGAAAATATCGTCTTCCTCGATCGCGGCTTCCGCTTGCGGCGTGAGTATCGGTTCGGCCACGTCGACACCCTGTTTGCGTGTTTCGTTCAGAACACGGCAGATGAAATCCGAATTGATGTCAGCGCGCAGCGTCCAGCTGGCGTTGAGATAGCCGAAGACCACTGCAAGGTTCGGCACATTCGAGAACATGCAGCCCTTGTAGTAGAAGTGCTGGGCGAGATCGATCGGCTGACCTTCTTTCGAAAGCGCGATCTTGCCCGCGACAGCCAGCTTCAACCCTGTCGCCGTAACGACGATGTCGGCGGGTAGGAAGCGATCGTCCTTCAGGCGCACGCCTCCCTTTTCGAAAGCCTTGATGTGACCCGTCACAACTTCGGCTTTCCCGTTCTTCATCGCCTGGAACAGATCGTCGTCCGGAACGAGGCAAAGCCGCTGGTCCCACGGATTGTAGGGCGGGGTGAACGGCGCCAGATCGTAATCCTCGCCCATGGATTTGCGGATGCGCTTGTGCAGCCCTTCCTTAACCTTCTCCGGCTTGTTGCGCGCCATCTTGAAGGCGAAATCCTGCATCGTGATGTTCTTCCACCGGGTCAGCCGGTACGCCAGTTTCTCGGGCAGGATCCTCCGCAGGAAATTCGCAAGGGCATCCTTCGCCGGACGGCTGAACATCCAGGTCGGGGTGCGCTGAAGCATGGTGACCTTCGCCGCCTTGTCCGCCATCGATGGAACGATGGTGACGGCAGTCGCGCCCGAGCCAACGACGACGACATCCTTATTCGAATAATCGAGATCATCCGGCCAGAACTGGGGGTGGAGAACCTGCCCTTCGAACTCGCCCAGATCGAACCCCGGATCGTAAGGTTCGTCGTAATCATAATAGCCCGAACCGAGATACAGCCAGTTGGCGGTCAGATGCTTGCGCTCGCCTTCACCGGTTTCCAGCGTGACATGCCAGCGTGCATCGCTTTCGCGCCAGTCGGCGGCAAGGACCTTGTGTTCCAACCGGATATGGTCACGGATTTTACGCTCATCCACGATCCGTTCGAGATATTCGAGAATCGAGGGACCGTCCGCGATCGATTTTTCATGGCGCCACGGTTCGAAATCGAAGCCAAGCGTGTGCATGTCGCTGTCGGAGCGGATGCCGGGATACCGAAAGAGGTCCCAGGTCCCGCCGAGACTTTCGCGGCGTTCCACGATGACGAAACTGTGGTCAGGCGCCTTCTCTTTCATATGCGCAGCCATACCGATGCCGGAAATGCCCGCACCGACGATCAAAACATCGAAATCGGTCGCCGTGTTCTTCATGTCACTCTCCCAAGTGTGGAAGAGCCTAACCCAGACTTCGCTTCAGCGCCAGCCTCGGTTGCAGTGAGAAACCTAAATGCTTCCCGGTCGCCCACGCGGATGTGCCGGGACGATGCGAGAACATTGGGACGCCAGAGGTCTATTCTTCGCCCTGATCCATTTCGCGGATGATATGTTCGAGCACGCTGGGATGCAGCGGCTGTTCGAATTCCGCGCCAACGACATGACCCTTGCGCCATTTCACGTCAGCCGGGATCGGCCCGACGTTCCCGACTTTGACGAGGATTCCGGCTTCCGTCTGAAGAACCGAGAACTTGTCGAAAAACCGGCAACCGTATTCGGAGATGTCCTTGATCCAGACATCGCGCGCGCCCCCTTGCCGCGCACGATAGCGCCCTGCAACGGTGACGGTATGCCGTGTTTCTCTACGATACTCCTTGGACATTTCCGATTCTCGTAGTGACCCTTTTTTCCACGATAGCGACGGCAGAAGTATTTAGACAAGAAATGCTTCGCTATCGCTTTCGTGAAGCGGCTGCGTTAGGGCATCGATCATAGGGGAGAGCCGGTTAACAATGAATAATAACGACAAACCCCCTTTACGTAGAGTGACGTCGATCGATGTTGCCGAGCGGGCCGGGGTCAGCCAATCGACCGTCAGCCGTGCCTTGTCGGGCAGCGAGACGATCACCGAAGCGACCCGCCGCCGTGTCGAACTGGCGGCCGAGCAATTGGGATATCATGTCAACGCACGCGCTGCCGGACTGAGGCGCGGGGAAACCGGAACGATCGCCATTGTGGTGATCGGCCGCGAAGGGCAGGGGCCGGCGGCAATCAATCCGTTCTATTACAGCCTGCTGGGCAGTACCTGTGCCGCCGCAGCGGAGCGGGGATACGAGGCGCTGGTATCGTTTCAGGCGCGACCGGAGGAATTCTTCGGCCATTATGTGGCCCGCAGGCAGGCGGACGGCGTGGTGGTCATCGGGACCGCGACCAACGAGGCGGCATGGGATTATTTCCGCACCTGCGCCGAGCAATCGAAAGGCATGGCCTTTTGGGGATCACCTTTCGACGACAGCGTCTGGGTACGTTCCGACAATCGGGAAGCCGGGCGCCTGGCGGTCGAGCGGCTGGCGCGTAGCGGGGCGGAGCGGATCGTTTTCGTCGGCGATACGGCGTCATCGCAGCGTCAGTTCCGGGAACGGTACGAAGGGTATCGCGACGCCATGGAGCAGGCTGGCCTGTTGCCGGTCGAGCCGGTGATCAGCGACGGCGAGGATCGCGTATCCCAAGGACGCAACGCGATCAGGCAGATGGCTGACAGCGGCGCAGGGTTCGACGGGCTCTTTTTCGCCTGCGATGCCATGGCGCTCGGTGCGCTGGAGGAACTGGCCTCGCTCGGGATCGCAGTGCCCGATCAGGTCGGCGTGATCGGATTCGACGGACTTGGATCCGGCGAATTCAGCGCTCCCCCGCTCACTACCGTACAACCCGATTTCGCTCAGGCCGGCATGACGCTGGTCGATACGGCACTCGCATCCGGGGAAGATCGCCCCGAACGACGTGTCAAAGTTCACCTCGTCGAACGCGCCAGTGTGCGTTGATCGTCGCATTCGCTTTCAGGGGAATATCATGAAAACAAGTATTGCTTCCGTTCTTGCCGTCCTATTCGCGGGACAGGCAGCGTATGCCCAGGATTCCGAACCGAGCCCCAATCCTGTCGAGGAACAGGAGGTCGAGGCGTCTTCGCAGGATGGACCCGCAGAAGGCAGCGGCCAGACAGTCCAAGCGGCCGCGGCGACGGCCAACCCTGCAGCCGAGCGCACGGATGAAGCGAAGTGGGACGTCACTGCGCCACGCGGCGCCAATATCCGACAGGTGCCGATCCGTACCGACGAGGGTACGTGGATGGATGTCGATGTGTCCCCCGATGGCCGAACACTCGCGTTCGCACTGCTGGGCGACATCTACACCATGCCGGTCACGGGCGGAACGCCAACCCGTGTAGCGGAAGGTCTTGCATGGGAAGTGCAGCCGCGGTTTTCACCCGATGGCCGCCGCATCGCCTTCACCTCCGACAGGGGCGGCGGCGACAACATCTGGATCATGAATGTCGATGGTTCGGACAAGCGCCAGCTGACCAAGGAGGATTTCCGCCTCATCAATCAGGCAAGCTGGTCGCCCGACGGCAATTATATCGTCGCCAAGAAGCATTTCACCACCCAGCGTTCGCTCGGCACAGGCGAGATCTGGATCTACCATGTTTCGGGTGGGGGCGGTGTCCAGCTGGTGAAGCGGGCGAGCGACACCTTGCAAAAGGAACTGGGCGAGCCCGTCTATTCGCCCAATGGCGATGCGGTATATTATTCGCGCAACGTCACATCCGGGCCGATTTTCGAATATGCGCAGGATTCCACGCAGGGAACCTTCGCCATCGAGCGTTACGATCTCGCAACCGGCGAAGTGACGACAGCCGTCAGCGGATATGGCGGCGCGGTTCGCCCGCAGCCTTCGCCCGATGGCAAGAACATCGCCTTTATCCGCCGGGACAAGGACAAGACCGAGCTCTGGGTCAAGGATCTGGCGAGCGGTCAGCAGCGCATGATCTATGGCGACCTCGACATGGACATGCAGGAAACCTGGGCCGTGCATGGCTTCTATCCCTTGATGGACTGGATGCCGGACGGCAATTCCATCGTGCTGTGGGCAGGCGGCAAGTTACAGCGCGTCGCCGCCGATGGCAGCGGCGCCAGCGTTATTCCCTTTACCATCGACGATACGCGCGGCGTTGCCGATGCACCCCACCCGGTAATCCCGGTTTCGCCCGACAGCTTTACGGCCAAGATCCCGCGGTTCACGAGCGTATCGCCCGACGGACGAAGAGTGGTGTTCGAAAGCCTGGGCAAGCTGTATTTGAAGCCGGTGGCGGGCGGTACGGCGCGGCGAGTGACGTCCGCCGATGACGATGCACTCGAACTGTGGCCGTCATGGTCCCGCGACGGGCGGCGGCTCACCTATGTGCGCTGGACCGATGCGGGCCTCGGGCAAATCATGACCGCCAATGCCAATGGGTCCAATGCGCGCGAGGTCACCAGCATGCAGGGCCACTATGCGCAGCCCAGCTTTTCGCCGGATGGCAGCACGATCGTTTTCGAAAAACGTTCGGGAGGCTATTTGACCTCGCCAGAGTTTTCGGAGAATGCCGGGGTTTACCGCGTCAGCGCGAGCGGCGGCGTGCCGGAACTGATCGCGCGGGATACGACCAATCCCCAGTTCGGTGCCCAGAACGACAGAGTGTTCATGCTTGGCAGGCAGGACGGCAAGCTCCAGCTTCTGTCTGCCGATCTCGATGGCGATGCGAGGCAGGTCCATGCCGAAGGCGAACTGGCGACCGAATATCACGTCAGTCCGCGTGGCGATTTCGTGGCCTTCCGGGAGAATTACGAGGCATTCGCCATGCCGCTGCTGCCGGGCGGACAGGCGGTCACGGTCGGCGAGGAAGCAAGCTCTCTACCGGTCGTGCGGGCATCCAAAGGCGGAGCGGATTATATCGGGTGGACCGAAGGCGGCGATATGCTGACCTGGTCGATGGGACCCGTTCTCTATCGCGCCAGCCTGGCATCGATGTTCGCCAGCGCACCGAAAGACAAGGACGCACCGAAGTTCGTGCCGCCGACCTCTGGCACGTCGCTGGAGCGTACGGTCAGCGCGGACAAGCCGCGCGCAACCGTGGCGATCACGGGTGCGAAGATTCTCACGATGACGGGCGACGGTGCGGGCGAGATTGCCGATGGCACCATCGTCATCGTCGGCGACAGGATTGCCGCGGTAGGTCCAGCCTCGTCCGTCCAGATACCGCAGGGCGCGACAATGATCGACGCTGCGGGCAAGACCATCATGCCGGGGCTGGTGGATGCACATGCGCATGGTCCGCAAGGTGTGGGCGACCTGGTGCCGCAGCAGAACTGGTCGCTCGTCCAGAACCTGGCGATGGGTACCACCACGATCCACGATCCGTCTTCCAGCGCCAGCATGATCTTCTCCGCCTCGGAGCGGCAGCAGGCCGGCAACATGCTGGCACCGCGTATCTTTTCGACTGCGGAAGTGGTGTACGGGGCCAAGGCCCCCGGCGTTTATGCCCGCATCGACAGTTACGAGGATGCGCTGGCGCACATCCAGCGGATCAAGGCGCAGGGCGGTATTTCGATCAAGAACTACAATCAGCCGCGGCGTGAACAGCGCCAGCAGGTCGTCGCCGCCGCCCGTGCCGAAAACATGCTGGTGGTGGCAGAGGGCGGTTCGCTGTTCGGCATGGACATGAACCTCATCGCCGATGGCAATTCGACCATCGAGCACAATGTCCCTGGCGAAGTCTTTTACGAAGACGTGCTGCAGTATTGGGCCGGATCGCAGTCCAATTACACGCCGACACTGGTCGTCACCTATGGCGGGCTGGCGGCCGACCCCTACTGGCGTCAGGCGACCGATGTGTTCGACAATCCCCTGATGGTCCACACCCCGCCGCGGCAGCTGATTGCGGAAACCGCGCGCAGGGTGACGGCGCCCGAATGGGCCTTCGTCGACGACGAGGCGGCGCGCGAAGCCAAAAAGCTGGCGCAGCGCGGGGTGAAGGTGAGCATCGGGGCCCATGGCCAGCAGGCCGGTGTCGGCTCGCACTGGGAGCTGTGGAGCTTCGTGCGCGGCGGCATGACACCCGTCGAATCGCTACGCGCAGGGACGATCGAATCCGCACGATCGCTGGGCATGGACCGCGATATCGGCAGCCTCGAGGCAGGCAAGCTGGCCGACCTGATCGTACTCGATGCCGATCCGAGCGAGAACATCCGCAATTCGGACAAGATCGAGCGCGTGATGATCGGCGGGCGGCTGTACGATGCCCGGACCATGAACGAGGTCGAGACGGGCGACGCGCGGCGCCTGCCGTATTGGTGGGAGTGAGGTATCAGGGGCGGCGCGCAGCTAGCTACGCGCCGCTCTGCTTCACGCTGCGCGAATCTGGCCGAGAAACGAGTCGACGCGGCTCTTGAGAGCGCCAGCCTGCTCTTCCAGCTCGCTTGCGGAATTGAGAACCTGGCTTGCGGCGGTTCCGGTCGCAAGGCTGGTCTCGCGGACCTGTCCGATGTGAGACGAAACCTCGTCGGTCGAACGTGCGGCAAGATCGATGCTGCGTGCCAGGTCCTGGCCTGCCACCGATTGCTGATCGACGGCACTGGCGATCGAGATGGCGGTCGATTCCAGTTCCTTGATCTGCCCGGCGATCGAACGCAGGGCGCCGACACTTGCTCCGGTGGATTGCTGCATGGCACGGATCTGCTCGGCGACTTCCTCGGTCGCGCGGCTCGTCTGGGCGGCCAGTTCTTTCACTTCGCTGGCAACGACTGCAAAGCCGCGGCCGGCCTCCCCGCCGCGCGCAGCCTCGATCGAGGCATTCAGCGCGAGAAGGTTCGTCCGCTGAGCGATCGACTGGATAAGCTCGACGATCTTTCCGACTTGTTCGGCCGAAGAGGCCAGAGCTGAAATGGTTTCGTCCGCCCCGTTGGCAGTATCGGTCGCTCGCCGTGCAAGGTCGGCGGAATGTGAGGCCTGGCGGCTTATTTCGCCAATCGACATGGCAAATTCGTCGGACGCGGCAGCGGCAGCAGTGGCGCCGTTGTTGGCCTGCTCCATGAGCGAGGTGACCAGTTGCGATTTGCTCGAGGCTTGTTCTGCCGATGTGGCCATGCCCGACGCGGTAGCATTGAGCTGGCTGGCGGCGGCGGCGACACCCCCTACGACGTCACCGATGCCATTTTCGAATTCCTTCGCCATGCGCATCAGTTCTTGCTTGCGCGCTTCCGCGTTTGCCTTGCGGCCGGCAAAGAGTTCGTCGAGTTTGTGACCAGACCTGAGAAAGACCGCGAACGTGCGGGCAAGATCGCCAATCTCGTCCGGGCGATGGGTATTGGATACGGTGAAATCGCGATCGCCGTTCGCGAGGCGGGACATATCCGCGGAGATTTGCAGATAAGGTTCGATGACATGCCTGAGCACGAACCGGACGCTGGCAATTCCACTGACGAATGCCGCACTCAATATAGCGATCATGAGTATCTGTGCGGTTGCCGCAAAGGACGGCACGTAAAATCCAGCCAGGGCGAGGGCGGTGATTACCGTCATGCCGCCGAGCGAGAAGGTCGCTGCCAGCTTCGCCTTATTTGCAAGCGGCTGTTCCATCAGCCAGCGGCTCCATCCACGCATTGCGCGGACGTCCGCGGCGTTCACGATCTCGACATCTGCGATTTCGCGCGCGAGTTCCTCGTCGTAGATCAGCGAACTATGAGCATTCATCCCGGCATCCCCCTCAACGTCACGTAAACTGTACGGGGCGAATGCTTGAAATCGCGTTAAGCCGCTTTCACGTGCAGGAGGAAGTCGGCTGCCTGTGATTTCAAGGTACGCGCCTGAGCCTCGAGTTCCGTGGAGGAATTAAGTACCTGACTCGCAGCAGCACCGGTCGCCAAACTCGTCTCGCGCACATGGTCGATATTCGACGCAACTTCATCGGTCGAGCGAGCCGCAAGATCGATGCTGCGTGCCAGATCCTGACCGGCAAACGACTGCTGATCCACAGCGCTGGCGATCGACACGGAAGTTGTTTCGAGTTCCTTGATCTGGCCTGCGATCGAACGCAGCGCGCTGACGCTGGCCCCGGTCGAATCTTGCATCGAGCGGATCTGACTGGCGACTTCCTCTGTCGCTTTGCTCGTCTGAGCGGCCAGTTCCTTAACTTCGCTGGCAACGACCGCGAAGCCCCGGCCGGCTTCTCCGCCCCTGGCAGCTTCTATCGATGCATTGAGGGCCAAGAGGTTGGTGCGCTTTGCGATCGACTGGATAAGTTCGACGATCTGCCCGACCTGGTCTGCGGATACAGCAAGCGCGGAGATCGTCTCGTCGGCTCCATTTGCTGCGTTTGCCGCATTGCGGGCAAGTTCTGCCGAATGGGCAGCCTGACGACTGATTTCCCCGATCGACATTGCGAACTCGTCGGACGCGGCAGCCGCTGCGGTAACGCCGCTGGATGCCTGCATCATGGAATCCGACACAATCGCTGCCTTCGAAGTCGTCTGTTCGGCGGTGGTTGCCATCGACCCCGCAGTTGTCTGCAACTGAGCGGCTGCAGCGGCGACACCGTTGACGACTTCGCCGACGGTGGCTTCGAAACGCTGTGCAAGGCGTACAAGCTCTTGCCCGTGCTCACGGCGCGATGCTTCTCGCTCCTGAGCAAACTCTTCGATCTGGCGCGACGTATGAAGAAATACCTCGAGCGCCCGCGCGAGTTCGCCGATCTCGTCCTTTCGGTGCGTTGCGGGAATATGCATGTCTTTTTCGCCTTCGGCCAAGCGGCCGGCAACGTCGGTCATCTGGCGAAGGGTGCCCGAAACGTCGCGCGCGAGAACGCGATGACTGATCCAGGCGACCACGGTCCCCACGACTGCGGCCAAGAGGAGCCCGACCAGCAACCACGTTATCATGGCGCGAGCTTCTGCGTCGGCAATATTGCCGATACTTTCGATCTCTTCGCGAGACATAACGGCCAGATCGACGATCTTCTGGCCATCGGCGTCAATTGCATCAGCGAAGGCAAGTCGGCTAGCGTCCGAGAAGCGTAGGCTCTGCGCCCCAGTGATTCGAACCCGCAGTCGTTCAAGCATCGCGCCCTGTTCCCGCAATTTCGGCAGAACCGTGGGAGCGTGACTGATGGCTCGATCTTCGAAAAGTTCGACGTCGCGATCAGCGCGGTCGAGCGATCGCAGGGCCGAGGTCAGATCGTCCCGGTCACCGGAAATGGCGTAGCGCTGGACGAAGAGCCTTCCTTCATTGGTGTCGGCCACGAGCCGCTCAGCCGCGATGGCCGACGAAGACAACGCCATGCGCTCGATGCGGGCACTGATCGCGAAGTACGCGCAGACCAGCACTACAAGGAGGGTAGCCAGAACGATTCCGGCGTTGATGAACGAAATGGCTCGCAGCTTCTCCCCTACCGATTGCCGGTTCAGCCATGCAGCAACGCCAGCTGCCCTGTCATGATCAGATCTTTCCGAGGTGTGCGGGGTCACGCCAATCGTCGCAATTTCAGGCACGTGGTCTTCGGGCCGAACGCTACGTTCGGCCACCAAACCATTTGCCATATCCTGAAGCGCACTCATGCGACTTTGCTTTCCCTGTCATTCGTCTTGAGCGGAAGGCCGATTGGCTTGCCCAGATGTTGCGTGATTTCCTCTGACGGCATCGCTTTGAAATAGAGCCAACCCTGAATCTGGTCGCACCCGGCGGCACGGACCATATCGGCCTGCTCTTCGGTCTCGACCCCCTCGGCGGTGACCCCCATCTTCATGGCGCGAGCTACCGTTATACTGGACAGCATCATCGCGCGGCTGCCATCGTCCTGACCTGCCTGAACGACCAGGCTGCGATCGAGTTTAAGCTTTTCGAACCGGAACTGGCGCAAGAAGCCGAACGATGCATAGCCGGTTCCGAAATCGTCGAGCGCTATGCGCACCCCAAAGCCCCGTATGACGGCCAGGCTGCGCTCTGCGACAACCGGATCCAGAACCAGGCACGTTTCCGTGATTTCGAGTTCCAGCCTTCCAGCGGGAAAGCCGGTTTCTTCGAGAATGTGGCCAAGTTGAATTGGGAATTCGGGATTGCGTAGCTGTGCTGCCGAAATATTGACCGACAGCGAGATGCCATCCCATTCGAGCGCGTCGCAACATGCCTGCCGCAGCACCCAAAGGCCGATCGAATTGATCAGACCGCTTTCTTCCGCAACGGGAATGAAGACATTCGGCCCGATGCGTTTGCCGTCCGGCCTGTCCCAGCGCATCAGGCATTCGGCGGACACGATCATGCGCGTCGTGCTATCCACCAGCGGTTGATAGTGAAGCCGGAATTCCTTGTTGACGAGCGCGCTACGTAACTCGTCGTCCATTTCCTTGAGCTGTTCACGGCTCTGGTCGAACGCCGGGTTGAACCACGTACAACGCATCTTGCCGCCGCGTTTGGAGGCATACATTGCGATATCCGCGCGGCGTAGCAGTTCCGACGACGTGGCATCATCCTGCGGAGCGCGGCGGGCCAGCCCGATACTGGCGCCGATCGTCAGACGCCTGTCTTCGACGTGGATCGGCTTGGCGAGCCGTTCGATGATCCGGCGGCTCAAGCCTTCCAGCAAGGTGCCGGCGACTGCCCCCCCGATCATCATGGCGTATTCGTCACCGCCCAAGCGGTAGACGCGAGCTTCGCCATCGCTGATCTGCTTGAAGATTTCCGCGCACTGCCGGAGGGCGGCATCGCCGACGAAATGCCCGTAGTGATCGTTGGTCAGCTTGAAGCCGTCGAGGTCTATCATCGCCAGCGCGACTTCGTGTCCCTGGCGGATTTCATCCTGAATATCGCTATGCAGCGCACGCCTGTTGGGCAGCTGGGTGAGGCTGTCACTTCGTGCAAGTTGATCGATAGCGCGCAACTGGCGAAGACCGAAACAGGTGCTGAGCGCTGTCGTTGCAGCAAACAGAACGGTACCGACGCCAAGGACGGCATAGGGCGAAGTGAAGCCGTAAAGCCGGTTGGCAACAGCAACCGCCCAAGTCAGGACGAATATGCTGGCTAGCGCCGCAATCGGACCGAAGATGACGGTCCGCAAGCCTGCTCTATGGACAGAAGTTTGCGAACCCGCAGTCATTTTCCGCTATGCGCCCCACGTTTGCGACCTTTTCGAAGGGGCTAGAGTGCATTCGCTAAGGAACGGTAAAACAAGACTTAAGGCTAACCGTTGTCCCGCCGGTGCCTCATCGCATGGCTGCCCGAAGACTTGGCTGCGCCATCGACAGATCGACCTGAACGGGCCGGTATAGGGACGAACCACAATTGGCCGGCCTGAAGCGTTCGGTCTGGCCGACAACCGTTTCGCCGGCCCCAAGCATCAGCCAGCCATCGCTTGCGATACCAGTGGCCACGCGGTCAAACGCAGCGGACCGTGTCGCAGGATCGAAGTACAGCAATACGTTGCGGCACATGACCAGATCGAACCGGCCAGGCGATGGCGGATAGTCGAGGATATTGTGCTGCTGGAAACGCGTCATCGACCGGATCTTGTCGGACGCCTGCCAGTGGCCGCCGCAATCCGCGAAGAAGTTCAGCATCTGCGCCACGCTGATGCCGCGTTGAATTTCGAATTGAGTGTAAAGGCCGCTGCGAGCAGTCTCGACGGCCTTCCCCGAAACGTCGGTACCAAGGATTTCTATCGTCCAGTTTTTCCAACGGGGCGACTGTTCGGCAAATATCATCGCGAGGCTGAGCGCCTCCTGCCCGGTCGAGCAACCGGCCGACCAAATCGATAGTCGCTTCGACTCGGCCCGGCTACGCGCCAGATCAGGCAGGACATGATTGGAAAGCTGCGAGAAATAGGCCTGATCGCGGAAAAAATAGGTCTCGTTATTCAAAAGCGATTCGACGACCTTTGTCGCCAGACGCTGTTCGCCAGGTCGTTCGAGCATGCAGGCGAGCTGGTCCACATTCTCGATACCCAGTTCGCGGAAGAGGCCGGACAAGGCGCTCGACACGCGCCAGCGACGGCCTTCCGTCAGTTGCTGACCGGTGCGCAGGGTAAGAAGTTCGCCGATGATGCGGTGCGAAGCATCATTTATTTCCACGCTCCGGCTCCTGCGTTGTCCACGAGCGCATCGGCCAGTTCCGCAGGCGGCAGGACGGCCGTCGCAAGTCCCAGCTCCGTTACCGCTCGCGGCATTCCCCAGACAGCGCAGGTTTCCGCATCCTGGGCATACATCGAGCCGCCTGCGTTTACGATCGACTGGGCGCCATCTGATCCATCGCGGCCCATTCCCGAAAGAAGCACCCCGGCGACTTTGCCATCGAACGATTCGGCAATGGTTTCGAACATGGGATCGACCGAGGGCATGCAGCCGCTTTTGACGGGGTGATAGGCGAGCCCGAGTACGTGTCGCCCGGCGGATTTGCGTACGACCATATGGCCGTGGCCCGGAGCGATATAAATCTTGCCACGCAGGATCTCGACGCCCTCGTCGGCCAGGATCGCTTCTCGACCTGCGGCCATTTCCATCTGCTTGGCGAAGACCGGAATAAAACTCGACGGAAGATGCTGAGTGATCAGGATCGGGAGATCGAAATTCTTCGGCACGTTGCGCAGGAACAGGTTCAGGGCATGAATGCCGCCGGTCGACGCGCCTATGGCGACGACCTGGGGCGATTTGGTTGCGCGAGTGGAGAGAGGCTTGCTTGCAGCCGTGGCTGCCTCTGCTGGCCTGATCCCTTTCAGCGCGCGTATCTTGCCAAGCAGGCTCGCCTTGTAATCATCGTCGAAGCCGCCGGGGCGCGGCTTGAGCATCGTGTCGGCTGCGCCAAGCGAAAGCGCCTTGATGGTTGCTTCGGCTCCATCAGCGGTGAGGGACGATATTACGAGCACCTTGGTATCGGGTGCCGCTTCCATAATCTTGGGGAGTGCCTCGATACCCCCCATGCCCGGCATTTCGAGATCGAGGAGCATGACATGCGGGCTGGTTGCGGCCAGCTCTGCAATGCCGCTTTCCGCTGTGCTGGCGGTCCCCACGACAATCATGTCGTCTGCCAGCTTGATCATGCGAGAAAATACGGTGCGCACGGTCAGCGAATCGTCGACGATCATGACCCGCACAGTGTCGGCGGCAGGCCGGGAAGATGGATTCGCCATTACGTGATCGGAGTGGAGAAGCACGCCCATGTCACGCTACCTCAGGCCATGCCGACAAGCTGGAGCTTGATCTGCAGAGTCTCATGATCAAACGGCTTCATGACATATTCGTCGGCGCCGGCACTGATGGCTTCCCGAATATGAGCGACGTCGTTCTCGGTAGTGCAGAAAACCACCTTGGGCTTGTCGCCGCCTTCGCGCACGCGCAGCTGCGTGATGAACTCGATGCCTGTCATGACCGGCATGTTCCAGTCCAGCAGAACCACATCGGGCATCGCTTCGGTGCAGCGATCGAGCCCTTCCTGTCCGTTCTCCGCTTCCTCGACCTGAAACCCAAGTGTTTCGAGAATGTGTCTCGATACCTTGCGGATTACGCGCGAGTCATCGACGATAAGGCAGGTTTTCATTTCAAATGACCTCTGGTGCTTTCACGCGATTCGTACCTTCGGGAGGTAACTATTCGCTTAAGCTGCCTGTGCGACGCGCCCCTTCACGAGCACTTCCACATCGATAAGCACGGCTGGGCCTCCATCGGTTTCGACCATGCCGCGTGCTGCGGCCTGCCAGCCCGGGCCGAAGCCGCCAGGAACATCGACTGGTTCGCTGCGCGCTTCGCCGACATCATAGGCCTCGTCCACCAGAAGCGCATAAAGATGCCCTTCGACATCGACGACTGCGGCGCGCCGTTCGGTGATGTCGCCGCGGCTTTCGAATCCGAGCGCTGCCGAGCAGTCGATCACAGTCAGAGCCTGACTGCGCAGGGCCGTAAGCCCGAGAATAAACGACGGCACGCCAGGGATCGGAGTGATCTCTTCGATTTCGATGACGGATTGCACGCGGATGGCAGGGATCGCTGCGCGATGCCCGCCGATGATGCACATCAACAAAAGTGCGCTCATGCTCTGGTCCCCGTGCGAGCTTGTTTAAGCGCGGCCAGCAGAGCATCGCGATCGTAGCGATAGATGCTGCCGAGGTCATTTTCGCCAACCTCGGGCTCTGGTCGCAAATGGATCACGCGGCGTGCCGGTCCGAACACTTCTGCAGCATTTTCCGCCAGACGGATCGCCACGTCCGTTTCCTCGCTCTCGTCGGTCGAGATGCGGTATCCGGCTGCTTCGACCAGGGGTTCGAGAATGGTGCGTACCCATTCGTTGTCGGTCGGAAGTCGGCATGACAGCGGCTGGCAACCACGGTCGGTGGGCCGATGAACGGCAAAAAGGGCATGCCCATCGATAACGGGAACCAGCCCGTTATCGATAAGGGTCGTTCCTTCGATCAGCAGATCGTCATTCGAGGGAACGATCTCGCCATTAATGCTCGCTGCGTCCAGCACTTCGCGCACGATATAGGCGATTTCGCATTCGCCGTCCGACAAGCGCAGCAAACGGCATTTTTCCTCTGGTAACGCGCCAAATTCATGCCCGACCAGCGTAATGATCGAGCCGTCGATGACGGCCTGCGCGCGCGCGCCTTCGATATCGAGAGCAGCTCGCGAGACAGTGTCTATTCGCCGTACAAGTTCCAGGCGAACGGCGCGCCGCCGTCCGTCAAGGCCAAGGAAGAGCATGACGGGGAGCGTCTTGCGCTGCTCGACCTGATCCTGCTCGGCCACTCGCGCCGTGCTTCGCATCTCGTTCACAAGGCGATGCGTCTGGGCGATATTCGGCAGGTCGAGAAGCATCATCGGCCGTCCATCGTCTAGCAGGGTCGTGCCGGCGTAGAGACCGGTTTCCATGATGGCCGGTGCGATGGGCTTAACGACCACGTCTTCGTGATCGTAAACCCTGTCGACGGCGAGGGCGAAGACGTCATCGGTGGCAAGCCGAATGAGGACGAGTGTGGTGTTCTTCCACTCGACTTCGTCGTTCGCCTCGGTACCAAGAATATGGCCAAGCGACAGACACGGCACGCGTTTGCCGCGGAAGGTCACCAATCGACGGTCTCCTGCATCGGCAAAATCGACATGGTCGCTCGATCCAAAGACGATTTCCTCGATGTAACTGCGTGGGATGGCATAGCGCTGACCACCGCTGCTGACGGTCAGAGCGGCAATAATGCTGAGGGTGAGGGGCAGCCTAAGAAAGAAGCTCGTCCCTTCGTCCGGCTTGCTCGACACGGCGATCGAGCCGCCGACGCGCTCGATATTCGCTCGCACGACATCCATGCCCACGCCGCGGCCCGACACGGAACTGACCTGTTCGGCTGTGGAGAGGCCCGGTTCGAAGATCAGATAATGTCGACGGCGCTCGGACATTTCGTCGACTTCGGACTGGGTGTAGATTCCTGCCGCGACGGCCTTGGCCGCAAGGCGGTCTGTATCGATACCGCGACCGTCATCGGTGATGACGATCGTTATCTGATTACCTGCCTGGCGCGCGGCAAATTTCAGCAGACCGATTTCCCGCTTGCCGGTTTTCAGGCGTTCGCCCGGACCTTCCAGTCCGTGATCGATTGCGTTGCGGATAATGTGCGTCAATGGATCGCGCACCATTTCCACCATCTCGCGGTCGAGTTCGACCTCGCCACCTTCGAAATCCACCATGACTTGCTTGCCGAGTTCGGTCGACAGATCCCGCACCAGTCGCGGGAAGGTGGTGAAGAGGTGCTCCAGTCGCTGCATGCGCATGCGAGTGATCGATGCTCGAACATCGGCCAGGATGGCGCTGAGGCGATCGAACGGTCCATCGATTCCAGGCTGTTCGCCCGCTTCGCGCAACCGGCGGGCGAGGTCGTTTCTTGCCAGGACCATGTCGGAAACGCCCTTCATCACCTCGTCGAGCAATTCGGTCGAAAGGCGGATCGAACGCTGGACGGATGTGCGCGCAGTCTTGGGTGTGGACGGATCGTCGCTGATCTCGGTGGTCAGGTGATCCGCTTTTGCCGAGGCAAGTTCACCGACGATGTCTATAGTTTCCCTGGGCTGCAGTGCATTGATCAGCGCATCGTCGCCGCCTTCGGGAAACTCTTCGCCGGCCCCGATTGCATCGGTCATCTCGCTGATGCGATCGATGATGGCGAGGACTGCCGAAACGAGCGTACTGTCCGGTTCGCGGCGCTCGGCACGGCATTCGGCCAGGGCATCCTCGGCAGCGTGGCTGAGCCTCTCCAGACGAGGAAAATCGAAGAAGCCGCAATTGCCCTTCACGGTGTGAACGAAACGAAAAATTGTATCGAGCCGCGTCCGATCCGTGGGATCGGCTTCCCATGCGACGATCTCGCCGCCGCTCGCTTCCAGCATCTCGCGAGTTTCTGCTACGAAATCCGCCAGCAGGTCATCCATCATGTAACGCCCCTCGTACGATCGGGAGAGGCTATGGACGACGATGGTTAACGTTTGGTTTGACGCTACCTGACCTTTTCGGGTCCGGCGCGAAGGATGCGCCAAACGATGAAGGCGGCCAGTGCGCCGCCTGCGAGATTGGCAATCAGTTCGGCGGCATAGATGGCATCGGAACCATAGCTCGCTCTCAACAGCCAGCCGAAAGGCAGCATTACGAGAAAGACGCGTGCCGCGCTCTGCGCGAGGGCGAAACCTGCCTTGTCGACTGCATTGAGTGCACCGTTGGCTACTATGAGCAAGCCGAAGCCAGCGTAGCCCCAAACCGAGATTACGAGATAGCGATCGAATTCCTCGATGACGGCTGGATTGTCGGTAAAGAAATCGGCGAACCAATTACCGGTTAGAAACAGAACGATGGCCGTTGCCAGCCCGTATACGACGCAAAAGAGGCCCGACCACCACATGGCTCTTCGCGCGCGGTCAGGTCGGTTCGCGCCCCAGTTCTGCCCAACGATTGCGCCAATCGAGCCAGAGAGTGCCAGTAGCGGCACGACAGCGAAGCTTTGTAGACGACCGGCCGCGCCGAACCCCGCAACTGCGGCTTCACCCTGACTTGCAAGCAGGGCGGTGAGTACGGACAGGCCGACTGGGTTGATGGCGTTGGAGAAGGCAGCGGGGCCCGCGACTGACAAGATCGCCTTGCTCGAAGCGCGCATATCACATTCGCGGATCGTTCCTGGATGGATCTGAAGCTGAGCGCCCTTGATCAACCACAGAGCCACCAGGATGGCGATGAAGAAGCCGATGATGGTGGCATAGGCTGCGCCAGCCACGCCGAAGCCTTCAAAACCGAATGCGCCAGTAATCAGGATCGGGTCGAGTATCCAGTTGGCGACCGAGTAGGTCAGCGAAACGTAACTCGTTTTCCTTGCTTCACCCTGTCCGCGAAGGACACCGTTGAGGCCCATCTGGAGAAGAAGGACAGGGAGGCCAAGGGCGTAGGGGCGCATATAGTCCCCGATCAGTGGCAACAGCGCGTCGGATGCCTGCATCAATCGGAATAGCGGATCGAGCAATACATACAGAACCAGCCCCAGGAGGACGCCGGTAGCGAGTGAAAAGATCGCTCCGAAATTCGCCCGTCGCTCCGCGCGCGCGACATCGCCTTCGCCGAGCGCCCGGGCAATGACCGAGTTGATTCCGACCATCACGCCGACGCCAAGACTGGAGAGCGCAATGGTTATAGGAAAGATAAAGCTGACGGCTGCAAGTTCGCGTGCGCCAAGCTTGCCGATGAAATAAGCATCGATGAGGCCGACCGACATGATGGCGGCAACGCCGAATATCATCGGCAGGGTCTGTCCCACGAGATGGCCGCGAATACTCCCGCGGGTGAGTTTGGCCGTCTCGCTCATCGGTCGGGGCGTTAGCGGGGTGCGGCGGGCTTGCCTAGCGCGAAGTCGGCTCGCTTGCGCAAAGGTGCGACGCCATGCGATACAGGTCCTGAAACAAAACCTCTTATGGAGAGAGCGCCATGGCAACCCAGATGAAGACACGCGATTTCGAATGCAGCGATGCGGAATGGCAGGCGCGTCAGGACCTTGCGGCCTGCTATCGCATCTTCGACCATCTCGGCTGGGGCGAGAGCATCTACAATCACATTTCGGTTGCCGTGCCGGGCGAGGAGGACGTGTTTCTGATCAACCCGTTCGGCCTGCTGTATGACGAAGTTACGGCTTCGAACCTCGTCAAGATCGACGTGGAAGGAAACAACGTCGGCCAGTCGCAATATATGGTCAACAAGGCCGGCTTCACGCAGCACGCCTATTTCCATAAACATCTGGGCCGGCGCGCAGACGCGATCTGCCACGTACACACTACAGCGACCATGGCGGTCTGCAGCCATAAAGACGGACTGGTTCCGACGAATTTCTATGCCTGCAACTTTCAGAACCAGATCGGTTACCACGATTTCGAAGGTGTCACGGTGCGCGCAGAGGAAGGCGAGCGACTTGTCGAAAACCTCGGCGATCATTCGATCTTGATGCTGCGCAATCATGGCCCGGTAGTCATGGACAAGACCATTCCAGGTATGTTCGTGAAGATGTGGGCATTGCAGCGGGCCTGCGAAATCCAGGTGGCTACGCTCAGCCAGGGCGAGGCGAATATCATCTCGCAGGACGTGGTCGATGTTCATCAACGCGACCTTTCGGTCATGGCATCGCAGGGCGGTGCTGGCGTGTTCGATTTCGAAGCGTGGAAACGCCGCGTGTCGAAGATCGACGATAGCTGGAAATATTGACTTCCTGAGCTAAGCCCGTTTCATGACCAGCATGACTGTCAATGGGAAACCGGTGCGTTTCCTACTGGAGCCGGATACCCCGCTCCTATGGGCGCTGCGTGATGCGGCAAACCTGACCGGCACCAAGTATGGATGCGGCGAGGGCGATTGCGGTGCCTGCATGGTACACGTCGATGGCGAAGCGCTGCGTTCCTGCCTGATCACCATCGCCGAAGCCGAAGGTCGCTTCATCACGACGATCGAAGGACTCAGCCGCGACCGATCACACCCCGTCCAGCAGGCTATGGTAGCAGAGCAGGCGATTCAGTGCGGATATTGCACGCCGGGGATAGTCATGGCGGCCAGCGCTCTGCTGGCGAAGAACGGCTCTCCGTCGGAGGCAGAGATAAAGGCTGCAATCCCCAACCTTTGCCGTTGCGGAGTTTATCCGCGGTTGGTCCGGTCCATCCAGCGCGCGGGACGGGTCGCCCGGCGACAGGAGATCATCAGCGCGGCACCGGCTCCAGGGATAAGCGCGAGCGACGCAGCGCGCGAGATTCCGGCATTGTCGGACCCAAGCGAGAACTGAACAGAACCATGGAGATTAAGGCGTGAAAGCGACCATCTGGCATAATCCGAAGTGTGGCACATCGCGCAAGACGCTGGCCATTCTTGAAAACCTGTCTTCAGTCGATGTCGAAGTGGTCGAGTATTTGAAAAACCCGCCGAGCGCGGAAAAGCTCGCGCAGCTGTACCGGGATGCAGGGATCGCACCGAGAGACGGTTTGCGAATGCGCGGGACCGATGCCGAAGAACGCGGACTTCCCGATGCTCCGGACGAGGAAATCCTGGCGGCAATGGCGAACGATCCGATCCTGATCGAACGGCCACTGGTGGAGACGGAAAAGGGTGCGCGTCTGTGCCGTCCGCAGGATCTGGTACTCGAAATCCTCTAGCGGCGATCCTGTGTCAGCGTGCTGTCGGCCTGCAAAGCGGTCCAGCCGTAAACCAGTACGATGCTACAGAGCGCTACGATCAAACCAAAGCCGAGCCAGTCGGAATGGTTGTAGAGCCAGACCCCTAGAGCCGGCGCGTAGATGAAGCTCGCACCGGCGACCGACGCCGTAATGCCGCCCGCTCGCCCCTGCTCCGCACGGGTCAGGGCCAAGGATGTTCCGGATGTGGTACCCGGGCGAAAAAGTCCGAAGCCCAAGGAAGCGATGGAATAGCCGAGCGCGATCGTGTGCAGATTCTGCCCCAGAGCGAGAACGATCGTGCCGACCGCGGCAATGGCGATGCCCGAAAGCGAAGCTGCCCGGGGGCCGAGATTAAGGCGCGGTATCAGACCCCATTGCGCAAGAAGCGTGGCGATTGCACCAGCCATGAGAACCAGGCCCACCGGCCCCGCGCCCGCCATCGGATCGCTGCGGAGGTCCAACCTGTCGAGGACCAGAAACCCTGCAATGCCCAAAACCATTGCCTGCGCATGTCCGCCAAGAAGACCGCAGATGACCCAGGGGCGCAGCCGCGGCTCGAACCAGCGTAATTTGCCTGGTTCGGGCCCGTAATCCTCATCCTCGTCGTCATCGCGGGCTTCCTCCGAAACTTCGGATGTAGGGCTGCCGGAATAGGGCGATTCATACGCGCTACCGCGAGCGGCGAACTGGGGTTCATCGTTCGGAAGGCGCAGCCTCAGTGCGATCAGGGTGACCGCCCCGATCAGGGCAAAAACGAGAAACGGCCCGGCAAGGCCAAGCACCGGCATAACCATCAAAGGCGCGAGCGCCGGCCCGATCACCGTTCCAAGGCCGAAGCTGGAGGCGATAAGGGAAAGCGCCTGCGTGCGTTCCGACCTTGGCGTGCGGCTAGCAACATAGGCCTGGACCGCAGGCGGCGCAGCACTGCCGAAGCCGCCGTACAAACTGCGCGCTGCGGCAAACAGCACGAGCGCCCAGAACGCGGGGAGAATGCCGGCAAGGCCCAGCCACAGCATCAGCCCGCACAGCAGGAAGCTGGCAATGAAGCCCGATATGCCGAGCGCCATCATCGCCTTGCGTCCCCTTCTGTCCGAACGTTCCGCCCAGATCGGGGCGCAGACCACCCAAAGCAGCGCCGACCAGCTGTAAGCCAGACTGATCCACACATCGTCCACGCCGAGCGAAGTGCCGATCGAAGGCATGACGGATTGCATGGCGGTATTGCCCGCGGCCGTCGTCAGCATGACCATGAATAGCAGCGCCATGCGCGAACGCGGGATAGCGTGCGAACGCGACGCTGGAGGCGCGGTCCTGGTTTTCACGGGGTCAAAGTCGGCCATGGTACCGGCGGTACGCCGCCGTCAGCGACCTTGCAATGGGTTGGACAGGCTGGCACAGGCGGGGTTCGATGAAACAGTCACAGGGTACGCAATTTTGACCGGACATCACGGTGCTGGTGCCATCGCACGGCCGAGTTTGCGCAAGCGGGCTTCGCGGCTTTTCGGGCAGTGGGGCGTATTTTTTCGCGGGTTCGTCGAAGAACCGCGGATGGTGGGTTCAATTATCCCATCCTCGCGCTTTACGATCAACAAGATGCTGGCGCCGGTAGATTGGCAACGCTGCGAGGTGTTCGTCGAATACGGCCCCGGTGTCGGAACGTTCTGCCAGCCTGTGCTCGACCGGCTTCGGCGGGATGGGTCACTGATCGTCATCGATACCAACCCGCTCTATATCGACTATCTGAAGAAGCATTTCCGCGACAGCCGGTTTCATGCCGTACATGGCTCTGCTGCCGATGTAATCGACATCGTGAAGGCGCACGGTCATGACGGCGCGGATTACGTCCTGTCCGGCCTACCTTTTTCGACGCTCCCCGATGGCGTAGGCCCCGCCATCGCCGAAGCGACACACGAAGTCCTGCGTCCGGGCGGCGCATTCCTGGTTTACCAGTTCTCGGCCAAGGCGCGCGATTTCATGGCGAAACACTTTCGCAGGATCGACCGCGGTTTCGAGCTTTGGAACGTGCTCCCCTGCCAGCTCTTCTGGGGCTGGAAAGACGCTAAGGACTAGTCCTCCGCGCCTGCCGGACCATGGCTGGCAAATCGCGATAGCTGGGTGTGCACCGCCGCCATGACGCAAACCATGGCGATGATCATTGCCGCGTTTACAATGCCCGAAACTACGGCGTCGCCGAACAGTGCCGCCTGCTCGCCCGCAAACGCGAAGGCCAGCCCCAGCACGAGCGAAATGACCGCCGAGAGAACGATGAACGCGACCAGAAGCAGCAGATAAAAGAAAAACAGGCGAACGCTGTTGCCGCGTGTCAGCGTCCAGGATCGCCTCAGCACCTTGACCGGGTTCAATTCCCCTTCGATTGCAATAATCGGTGCGGCTAGCGAAAGTTTGACCACGACGTAACAGATCACGACAAAGGCGATTATGCCGCCCAGCGCCGCGAGCGCAGAGACGCCCGTCACCGCCCCGATACCAACGAGCAATGCGGCTATGAGGGCGATCAGGGCCGTCTGCAGAAGTTGCGCAGCGATATAACTCGGCACCGATCGCAAACCTGTGGAGAGCGCCTCTCCCACGGTCGGATTGGCGCGGCGTCGCACCAGCGCGAGCATCGAAAGAAGTCCGATCCCCTGAAGAATCGCGATGATCAGGAAGGCCCACCAGTAGGTTTTATAGAGGTCGGTGACAGCAGCCATCATGGCATCGACATTTCCGCTCGCCTGTGCCGTTTCGAGTTCGCCCAAACCGGGCAGCGCGATGGCGATTCCAGCATAGGGAATGAAGAAGAAGACCCCGGCTATGACTGCCAGAAGCCCGAGGTTCCGGGTCAACAGGCTGGTGGTGTCTTTCCAGGCGGTGTCGAGATCGAATTTCATGCAGCTTCCCTCTGTTTGCCCCTTGATAAGCGCTTCGTCAGTCGCCACGCAATCGCACATGTCGACCATAGCCCCCGAAAACGTCGAATGGCGAAGCGAGATAGCGCCTGTAGGCTATCGTGAAGCGCTAGACCAAATGACTGTACGCAACCGCGCCATTTCCGAAGAGGAGGCGCGGGAAATGGTGTGGCTGTTGGAACATCCCCCTGTCTATACGGCAGGAACAAGTGCGACCGGTTCCGAACTGCTCGATCCCAGATTTGAAGTTGTCGAAGCGGGCCGCGGCGGGCGCTACACCTATCACGGGCCCGGTCAGCGGGTCGGGTATGTAATGCTCGACCTGAAGGAGCGCGGGCGCGACGTGCGCTGCTTCGTTCATGCGGTTGAAGGATGGGTCATCGACACGCTCGCCGACATCGGTGTCGAAAGCTGGCGCAGTGAAGGGCGGATCGGCATCTGGACGCGTGACATCGATGGGCGCGAGGCAAAGATCGGTGCCATCGGCGTGCGTGTCCGCCGGTGGGTCACCATGCACGGCTTTTCCGTCAATCTCGCCCCGGATCTGTCCCATTTTACGGGAATCGTCCCGTGCGGCATCGAAGAGTTTGGCGTGACGAGTCTGCAGCGGCTTGGAATCGATCTTGCACCCGCAGCCTTCGATGAGGCATTGCGGGCGCGCTTCGCGGATTTTCTCGGAGCGCTCGATGGAAAGGCCTCTGCGCAGCCATGAATTATCGTTCGACACTTTGTCTCGTCGCAGGTGCGATCTTGCTGTCTGCCTGCGGCGACGATGCGCCACCCGAAGAAACCGAGGCGGAAGCCGGACGAGGTGCGAAAGGGGAAGTACTCGGCGGAACGATCAGCGACGCTATGATCCCGCTTGATCAACTGCGTTCTCAATCGCCGCCCATGCCGGAAACTCCGTCACGCCCTCGTGAAGGGACAGCGGCTGAAGCGGGCGAGTCGACAGAACCGGGTGTCGATCCGGAAACGGATGCCGCATCGGCTTCGATCGAACCGGATGAGGCTGCCGAGCCGGCCGAGGATTGAGATCCCCGACCGGCAAGGGAGATCATTCTGCGGCGGTCTGCTCCGCTTCGCTCAACGCCGGATAATCGACATATCCTTCAGGCCCGCGACCATACCAGCTATGCGGTACGTTCACATTGGGGCTGATTTCCGCCCCGATCCGGAAGCGGGTCGGTAAGTCGGGGTTCGAAATGAAGTCCCGGCCCCAGCTTACCGCATCGGCACGTCCGGCATCAATATCGGCAGTCGCTTCCTCGGGCGAATAGTCGCTGTTGAGGATAAGCGCGCCGGAATAGATTTTGCGAATGAGCGGGCTCTGCTTTGGCACGTCGGTGCTACCAAATGTGCCGTCTGGACCCGGCTCGCGAAGTTCCAGGAACGCGAGGCCGAGCTCTTCCACGACCTTGGCAGCCGCACCGAAAGTCGTCGCGGGATCGCTGTCGTCGCAGCCTTGCGTTTCACCATTGGGCGACAAACGGACGCCGACGCGATCGGCACCCCACACATCGACGAGCGCGGTCAGCACTTCGCGCAGGAATCGAGTGCGGTTTTCGGCACTGCCGCCGTATTCATCGGTCCGCAGATTGGTGCTGTCCCGTAGGAACTGGTCGACGAGGTAGCCATTCGCTCCGTGCAGTTGCACTCCATCGAACCCCGCCTTTTTGGCGTTTTCCGCGGCGTGGCGATAATCTTCCAAGATACGCGCGATGTCTTCCTTCGTGGCTTCGCGCGCCTGTTCGTAATCCTTACGTCCTTCGAAAGTATGCGCGTGGCCGGGCGCTTTGGTTGCGCTGGCCGAAACTGGCGGATTCCCGCCGAGGAACAGGGGGTGCACCAATCGGCCCATGTGCCACATTTGCAGGACGATCAGACCGCCTTCTTCATGAACGGCACTGGTGACCTGCTTCCAGCCTTCAACCTGCTCATCGCTCCAGATACCAGGCGCAGCGGGCCAGCCAAGGCCTTCGACGCTGATACCAGTAGCCTCGGTGATGATGAGCCCTGCACCGGCACGTTGACGGTAATACGTTGTCATCATGTCGTTGGGGATGGATCCGGGCTGGGTCGATCGACCGCGGGTCAGCGGGGCCATGAATATGCGATTAGCGGCTTCGAGCGAGCCCATGGTGAGTGGTTGAAACAGACTTTCGTGCATGCGGGGCAAATCCTTTTTGCTGGCGCGACTTGGCCTTTGAGCTAGGGGCGCGTCATGGACGAGACAAGCAGCCGGCCGGACAAGAATGGCTTTCAGGCAAGTGCATGGCACTTTGCAGCGTTGCTGGCGGGAAATGCGGCATTGGCGCTCGGCCCATGGCTGGTTCGTCTGTCCGATACCGGACCGGTATCGGCAGGGTTCTGGCGCCTCATCCTGCCGGTCCCGATACTGGCTTTTTTGGCCTGGAGGTCCCGTTCGCCCGGGCCATTGGACAAAAAGCTCGCTGTGCTTTGCCTGATCGCCGGAGGTTTCTTCGCGGTCGATCTGGCAAGCTGGCACATCGGGATCGAGCGAACCCGCTTGGCAAATGCCACATTGTTCGGAAATGCGGGCAGCATCATATTGATGGTCTGGGGGCTGATCGCTGCCCGTCGCGCTCCTTCGGGCCGGGAGGGAGTGGGAGTTATTGCTGCCATTGCAGGGGCAGGGATCCTGCTCGGCCGTAGCATGGAGATTTCGGCAACGACCTTTATCGGCGACCTGTTCTGTCTAGCGGCCGGCATATTCTATGCGTTCTATCTGTTGCCTGCCCAGCGGGCGCGAGCGGTCCTCGGATCCTGGTTTGTCCTGTTGCTGGTCAGCCTGACGGCAGCGCCGATATTGCTGGGCATGGCCGTCGCGGCAGGCGAACCAGTTTGGCCCGGTGCCGCTGGATGGACACCCATTCTGGTGCTCGCCCTGAGTAGCCAGGTCATCGGCCAGGGGTTGCTGGTATTCTCCCTTCGAAATTTCCCGCCGCTGGTCATCGGCATGGCGCTGCTGACCCAGCCTGCGATCGCGGCAACCGTGGGATGGCTGGCATTCGGCGAATTGCTCGAGCCGCTCGATATTTTTGGTATGGTGCTGGTCGGCGCAGCACTTGTCTTGGCACGAGCCCCGGGCAAGGCTGGGCGCGTTCGATAGGATTACCAGAAGGCCTTGTTGAAAGTGCTTACGTGGCGTTCGAAACGGTCGAGGTCGGGCCCGACCAAAGATAGGCGAGCCTGACCTGCAAGCTTGTCCGCCTGGTCTTTCAGAAGAGCGCGACGGCGCTCATCCTGAACCGGGATGGCTGCGTTGGCGAGCGTATCGAGCATCACTTCTGCTGCAATCGGGGAATCCGCAACTGCGCTGCGGATCGCTCCGAAACCGCGACTAACATAATGGGCGAAATCGTCGGGCAGGGGGATGACCGGGCAATCGTCCGCATCCTTACCACAGATGTCCTTACGCAGATCTCGTCGCCCGATTTCTGCTGTCGCTGCCCCCAACCAATGCAGGGCTGTTATGGCGGTGAAGGGATCGTTAATCCCTGGCGATAAGGCCCGCAGTCCGATCTCTACCAACTCGTCGATCAGGAATTGCGGATCCTGCTCGGGAGTGCGTGATGGGCCCAGGGTAAAGCATTTGCGAACCCGCTCCTCGACGTCGTCCGGGTTGCATCCGTCGACATCGATAAAGGGCATCTCGCAATGGACGAAATCGCCGGTGCGTATGCGTAGCGAAAAGGTACAGCCGCATTCTTTGGCGATTTTCTCCAGATCTTCGAAATCGATCAGCTGCACATACCCCGTATGCCAAGCTCTCAGCGGCTCGCCGCCTTTCTGTTCCACCGCGTCGCGAAACTCTTCCTCGACAGGATATGTTTCCCGGATTGCCTTGAGTAATCTCTCTCCGATCCCCTCGAGAACCTTGTTGATGCGAATGCTGGAAGGGATATGGTTGAGGAAATAAACGAGGACGGCCACGCACATGCCCATGAGGGCATATGCCACAAGCAGTGATAATTGCGGGACGAAACCGGGAAGGGCCGTGGTCGCTGCATCGAGGGCATTCGTCGGCGTTTCGTCTTCTGTCCTGACAGCGCGCAGAACGACCAGAGCATAAACGAAACTGCCGATGAAGGTCGCCAGACTCAGTTGGTTGCCACGATCTTCCATGAAATTCGTGAGCAGCCGCGGACCGTAATTGCCACTGGCATAGGCCACTGCAGCGATTGTAATCGAAAATACGGTCGAGGCGACGCCGATCATGCTGCCAGCCATGACCGTGAGCATGTCGGACGCGCCCTTGGGACGTGCAGGCACGATCCAGCTTATGTCGTTCAGAAACTCCGCGAAGCCTGCGCGGTCGAGGGCGACCATAACGAAAGCCAGCACTCCCGCGACGATGGAAAACAACGCCGGATAGAACCAGTAATTCGCGTTAAGCCGTGCCCAGAAAAAACGAATGTCGGCGGTCAAGCGGCCATCCCCTGCCAATGTCGATCAGGGGATGAACGCTTCACCTGCAATTGCGTGCCTTAATCCGCATCCTCGCCGATTTCCCGGTTCAGATAGGAGAGCAGCAGCGCCGCGCGCTTCGCGTCTTCTTCATGGTCGGAACCGACCGAATGCCCACCCTCGCGGTATTCGTGATAATAGAATGTCTGACCGTACGCTTCGTGCTTGGCGGCAGCTTTGCGAGCATGGCCGGGATGCACCCGGTCATCCAATGTGGACAGATAGTAGAAGGCGGCCGGTACGTCGGGCCCGTCCGACATATTCTGGTAGGGGGACCATTCCTTCATGAAGGCCCAATCCTCGGGAACATCGGGATTGCCGTATTCCGCCATCCAGGACGCTCCCGCGAGAAGCTTGTTGTAACGGCGCATATCGATCAGCGGGCTTCCGCTGATGATGGCGCCGTAAAGGTCGGGCCGCTGGTTGGCGACGGCGCCCACCAGCACACCGCCGTTCGACCGGCCGCTCGCAGCGATGTGGCCCGGCGTCGTCAGACGGCTCGCCACGAGATCGTCGGCCACCGCATGGAAATCATCGAAACTGTTCTGCCGCTTTTCGCGCAGGGCGTCTTCATGCCAGCGTGGGCCGTATTCGCCGCCGCCCCGGATATTGGCGAGCACATAGGCGTTGCCGCTCTCCACCCAGAAGAGCCCCAGCGGCCCGCTTCGATAGGGCTCCGCCGTGAGGTACTTGGGTGTCTGCGCCGCGCGGAACCCGCCATAGGCATGGATTAGCGTGGGCAGCGGACCCTGCGCATCTTTCGGCCGTACGAGGTAATAGGGAACCTTGGTGCCATCCTTCGAAGTGGCGAATTTCTGTTCGACCGTGAACTTGCTCGCGTCGAACTGGGCGGGCTCGCTGGCGATGGCGACCGCTTCGCCTTCGCTGGGAACGGCGTAGAGCGTGGGAGGCGTGAGCATGCTTTCTACAGTGACGAAGGCAGTATCGCCCGTGCCGCTGGTTTCGGCAATCTGGACCGTGCTGTTCGCAGGCAGTTCCATGTCGCGCGCCGTCCATCCGGACTGGCCGGGCGAAAGTTCAATCAGCTTTCCTGAAACGTCATCGAGAACCTTGACCCATAGCTTGGTTTCCGAAGCGGCCACTTCTTCGATCGCCTGCGTGTCGCTCGGCCGGAAAACGGCGAACGGCGCAGGGTCGGAGCCGTCCAGAACGCTTTGGAGCGACCATGCAATCAGGGCTCCCGGCTCCTCGGTGCCGCCCGTCGTTTCGAGCGCGGAATTGAGCTTCGCAATGACAAGACCGTTCAGCACCGCCTCGAATTCGGCATCCTCGGGCAGGGGCAGGGGAACCGTGCTGCCATCCTCTTTTACGAGGGAGATCTGGTTGGTCCAGAAGCTCGGGCTGCGATTGACGAAGCGCCAGCGTGTATCCCCATCGAGCACCGAAAAGCCCGAAGCGCTGATATCGGCCTGCTCGCCTTCCGCAATCTGGCGCGCAGTGGAGAAATCCGTGCCACGATCCCAGAGTTTGACCAGGCGCGGATAACCCGAATCCGTCAGCGATCCCTCGCCTTCGTCCGTGCCGACGAACAGCGTATCCTCATCGAACCACGCGACGTTCGACTTCGCTTCCGGCAAGGTGAAGCCGCCATCGACAAAGCGGCCGGCAGTGACATCGAATTCGCGGACGACATCAGCGTCGGTGCCGCCGGGGCTGAGCGCGATAAGGCAGCGGGCGTAGTCGGGGGCAAGGCAATTGGCTCCGTGCCAGACCCAGCTTTGCCCTTCGTCTTCGCCCAATTTATCGACATCGATCAGAACGCGCCACTCGGGAGCCCCGGCCATATAGCTTTCCAGGCTGGCGATCCGCCACAGCCCGCGGGGGTTATCCGCATCGCGCCACAGATTGGTCACCATATCGCCCTGGATGGCATCTGGCAGGGCGATCTGGCGCGTATCGTCGAGGATCTGCTTCGCCCATGCCTTGGCAAGCGGATATTCTGGCTGAGCCGTCAGGACGGCTTCGGTATCGGCGTTCCATTGATCGACCTTTGCCAGGGCCCGTTCGCCCTGGATTTCCTCAAGCCAGATATACGGATCGTCTGCGTCCGTATCCTGTGCGGCTATCGTCGTGGGAGCGAATGCAAGTGCGGCGGCCAGCGCCCAGCGTGCGACCATGATGTAATTCCCCTCGTACTCAGTTCAGACTTTGCCCAGATCGCCTTTGCCGATCGTTCCGCTGGCCATTTCCAGCATGCGGTCGAGGCTCTGCTTGGCTTTAAGGCGCAGGCCTTCCTCGATCTCGATGCGCGGTTCCAGATCCCGCAGGCAGGCGTACATCTTCTCCATCGTGTTCAGCGCCATATAGGGGCAGATGTTGCAGCTGCAGTTTCCATCCGCACCGGGGGCGCCGATGAAATTCTTCTCGGGTAGCGCTTTTTCCATTTGATGGATGATGTGCGGCTCGGTCGCGACGATCAGCGTGTCGCCTTCGAAAGTCTGCGCGAATTGCAGGATGCCGCTGGTCGAACCGACATAATCGGCATGATCGACGATCGTCGGCGGGCATTCTGGGTGGGCTGCCACCGGGGCGCCGGGATGCTGCGCCTTGAGCTTCAGCAGTTCAGTTTCGCTGAACGCTTCGTGCACGATGCACACGCCCGGCCACAACAGCATTTCGCGGTTGAACTTGCGGCTCATATAGCCGCCGAGATGCCGGTCGGGGCCGAAGATGATTTTCTGGTCTTCAGGAATCTGGCTGATGATCGTTTCTGCGCTCGAGCTGGTGACGATGACGTCGCTCAGCGCTTTCACTTCCGTCGAACAGTTGATGTAAGTGAGCGCGATGTGATCCGGATGCGCTTCGCGGAAGGCTTTGAACTTTTCGGGCGGGCAGCTGTCTTCAAGACTGCAACCAGCGTCCATGTCCGGCAGAACCACGATCTTTTCAGGGCTCAGGATCTTGGCCGTATCGGCCATGAACTTAACGCCGCAAAAAACGATCACGTCAGCATCGGTGTCGGCAGCCTTGCGCGACAGTTCGAGGCTGTCGCCGACGAAGTCGGCAATATCCTGAATATCGGCGGTCTGGTAATAATGCGCGAGGATGATCGCGTTCTTCTCCTTGCGGAGGCGGTCGATCTCGGCAAGCAAATCCTGTCCGGTGGGCAGGTCGGTCTGTGCGGTCATTGCGTGTCCCGTTGGTCCAATTGTGGCCTCTATAGACCGAACGGGCCGGAAGGCGAGGGCGTTCCGGGTTTCACATGGTAAAGCCAGGTGGAAGATAAGCCTCGATCGGGCGTTCGGCTCCGGGCGTGCCTGCAATCACCCAATTGGTGATGGCATAACCGGCCGGAGAGAAAGCCAGAACCATCGATCCGGCGAAACTTCCGATGAGGATCCCCGTGCCCCACCAATAGGCGGGATGGACGCGCCCGAACTTGCGCTTGTCGGCAACCATGCCGATCACGGGAAAAATCAGCGTCACGAAAAAGGAAATTGTCCACGCATTGGGTATCAGGAGGGGCATGGGCAAAAGCCGCCCGATTCCCGGCCCGGTCAGAATGCTCATCGCGACCAGCATCAGCCGTCGGTGCCATCCCGTGTAGCGTTGGATTCTGAGCGCCCACCACGCCAGACCGCCAAAGGTCATCACTCCAACGAGATTGCCAATCAGAAACTCGCTGAGATTGAAGAAGAATGGCCCACCGGTACGCCGCGCGACGAATATCATGATCGTACAGCCCGCTGCCACCATGGCAGGCACCCAGAAATAGGAGAGTTTGCCCAGCGATCTGTGCAAGGCCCATTGTCCGCGCGAGGCCGTGACATGTTGGGCTACATACAGGCCGACCCAACCCATGAAGATCATGGCATGCACATGAAAAACAACAGGCGATGCGAAGGTTGATCGGCCCATCGCCAGATTGAGCGAGAAACCGGCAACAATGACCGCCGCCATTGCGAAAGCCATTGTGGTGAAAAAACGCGTATTGCCGCGATCGACAAGAACCTGCGGCGCTGCAGCAGTGGCCATACTCGAAATCCTCAGGCGATGAACCGAGCGACCTTGTTCTGTGTGCGCAGATTTACTCCCAGAGGTGCCAGTGCGTCAATCCGGGATGGATCAGCCCGGCTGTTTCTCGCCGTCGAACCGCACATTCACGGTGACATTGCCATACCCTGCCACTTCGAGTGGAATGGCGAGATTCTGGCGCACCGCGTCCTTGGCCGCCTGGCGTGCCAGGGCGAGCACCTCTGGATTCTTGGCAAACTCCGCCGCCTTGCGTTCGGCCTGACGGGAATTGTTCCGTGCTAGATCGGCGCTGGCATCGCGGCTCACATAGGTGCCCTCGGTGAAGGTCTTCTGCTCGGCCTCGTCGAGATTGGGGCGCGAAATGCGCAACTGCGGCAACACCACCGTCATTGTGTCGTTGCTGTCATTCCATTCGAACCTGTCGCGGTCCATGGTCGAAAGATCGAGCCGATATTCGACTGTTGCGGGTATGATGGCCGCTTGCCTGCTCTTCAGCAGATCCACTCCCATGATGCCGCGTCGATCCTCGCTTTCCGCCACGACTTCGAAGCGGCTGGAGAACACTGTCAGCGAATTCTGCTTCTCGAAGGCCAGCATGGCGCTACCCACCGGATCGCCTTCCTCGTGATAGAAAAAGGCACGCCAGCCGAGCCAGGCTGCCGCGGCGAGCAGCACGATGACGATCAGCCACGGCACCGCCTGCGTGCGAGCGAGTGACTGTTCGCGCCTGACTTGCGGCTCTACGGTGGTTTTGCGGGTCTTCAGATCGTCTGCCATATATCGCCCGAACGAGCGACTAGGCCGCGCTGTTCCAGATCGATGAGATGGGCCGTCACCGACATCTCTGCTGCCTTGAACAGTTTGGGATCGAGACCCTTGTACATCTTGGGTATGAAATCGGCCGCCCGGTGTGGCCCTTCGGCAAGATGCCGAACAATCTGATTCTCCCGCTGGCGACGATGACCGATCATGCCGCGTACCAGCTGACGAGGCTTTTCGACCGCTTCGCCATGGGCAGGATAGAAAACCGTGTCGCTACGGGCGTAGAGCTTCTCGAGGCTCTTCATATAGTCGTTCATGTCGCCATCCGGCGGAATGACCACGCTGGTCGACCAGCCCATGACGTGATCGCCCGTAAACAGTGCGCCACTCTCCTCCAGTGCAAAGCACAAATGATTGGATACATGCCCCGGCGTTGCGACGGCGGAAAGCGTCCAGCCCGGGCCGGTCATCTGTTCGCCATCTTCCATCACGCGATCGGGTTCGTACGTCCGGTCGAAGGCGGCGTCGGCACGCGGGCCGCTATCGTCCAGCACCAAGGGGGCACAACCTACGATGGGCGCACCGGTCCGTGCTGCGAGTGTTCTGGCGGCGGGCGAATGATCGCGATGCGTATGCGTGCACATGATCGCGCAGACATGCTCATCGCCAATGGCCGCATCCAGTGCAAGCAGGTGCGCTTCCTCATCCGGTCCGGGATCGATAACCGCGCATCCATCGCCCATGCCGACAATGTAGGTCTGGGTGCCGGTATAGGTATAGGGCGACGGGTTCGGCGCGAGTACGCGGCGCACCAGCGGCTCGAGCTGCATTGCCTTGCCTGTGGGCCACGGTTTGGGAGGAGGTCCAGCCATGGTCTTGCATATGGGGGCTGGGGTGCGCCATGTCACGTCCAGCCTGATGCAAGGGAGAGAGCATGGCCGACTGTATCCTCGTCCTGGACGCCGGGACCACTTCCACCCGTGCAATGGTTTTCGCGGGCGATGGAACGATGGAGGCAGTCGCACAGGCCGAATTGACCCAGCATTACCCGCGGCCGGGCTGGGTAGAGCACGATGCAGGCGAAATCTGGGACAAGACCCTGAAATGCGCGCGAGAGGTCATCGGCCAGGATGCTCCGCGGATCGCCGCCATCGGGATCACCAATCAGCGCGAAACAGTTGTGGCCTGGGACCGCAATTCGGGCGAACCGCTCGCTCGCGCGATTGTCTGGCAGGACCGGCGTACCGCGGATTTCTGCGCTACCATGAAAGCCGATGGCCACGAAGTGATGGTCCAAAAGCGAACCGGCCTGTTACTCGATCCGTACTTTTCCGGCACCAAGATGCGATGGATGCTGGATCACGACGCTGCGGTCCAGACTGCCGCACAAAATGGTTCGCTCGCCTTCGGCACGATAGAGAGCTGGCTGGTCTACAAGCTATCCGGCGGGGCACATATCAGCGATGCCAGCAATGCCAGTCGATCGTTGCTGCTCTCGCTCGATGGGGCGCAGTTCGATGGCGATCTTTGCGAATTGTTCGGGGTCCCGCCTGCTGCCTTGCCCGAAGTGGTGGATACACATGGGAAGCTCGCCGATTGCGACCCGCAATGGCTGGGCGCCGCCGTTCCCATTTGCGGTCTCGCCGGCGATCAGCAGTCGGCGACCATCGGGCAGGGTTGTCTGTCCTTCGGGGAAACCAAGGCGACATATGGTACCGGTGCTTTCGTTCTCACCAACAAGGGACGGGAGATATCGCATTCGGATAACCGCCTGCTGAGCACCGTGCTCTATCAGGAAAATGGTGAGAGGACCTATGCGATCGAAGGGGCGTGTTTTGTTGCGGGCAGCCTGATCCAGTATCTGCGCGATCAACTGAACCTCATCGGCAGCGCAGCGGAAACGGAAGAACTCGCGCGCTCGATATCCGATAGCGGGGAGGTGGTTATTGTTCCGGCTCTGGCGGGGCTCGGTGCGCCGCACTGGCTGCCCGATGCGCGGGGGGTCATTTCCGGGCTCAGTTTTGCCAGCGGACGCGCGCAGATCGCCCGGGCCGCGCTGGAGGCGATGGCCCATCAGACGCACGATCTCGCATCGGCCTTCGCTGCCGATGGTGCTCCCTGGACGCATTTGAGAATCGATGGCGGGATGAGCGCCAACGACTGGATGGCGCAGGACCTTGCAGATATTCTCGAAATCGAAGTCGAACGACCGGACTTTATCGAAACCACGGCTCTCGGAGCTGCCATTCTGGCCGCGGTCGGATGCGGTCTCCACCGCGACCTCGAAACGGCAGCTCTCACAATGCGGAGTGAAACGACTACGTTTTCGCCGAAGATGGATGGCGATGTGAGAGCGTCGCGCCTTGCCCGCTACTCGAAAGCGCTCAGCGCGGCCTGATCAGCCTGTGGCAAACGCCTTGGCAATGCGGCCCTGTAGAGAGGCCACGGGCATCTTTACGGCGATATCTGCGCGCCTCTCGCGATCGAGTCGCGCGACCCGGGCATGCAGCCGTTCGCTCTCCTCGATCAACGCGCGCGTTTCCGGTTCCAGCCGGGCAAGATTGTCGGCATCGGCCTGTCGTTCTTCCGGCAAGGTGCCGCAATGCTCAAGCTGCGTATCGGACAATTCGCCGGCCATGTAGGCGCGGTGATTGAGAAGCCACGCCAGTACATGCATCAGGCGCGTGGTGGTGCGCAGACCTTCAATCGAAAGTGCTACGCGCGTCAGATCATTGCAGTCGGCTGCATTGTCCTGAAAGCGGAGGTCGAAGGCTGCCCGTGCGTCGTCCGCCAGGACCAGCGCTTCCGAATACAGTTCTTCGATGATTTCGTGATTGATATTACGTGCCGACATGGCGGGGGCCGATAAACCCAACCTGCCGACGGCTCCAGCGGATTAATCTTTGTTGTCCCGGCCTGACGCACTCCGGCGGCGTGGGCCGGTCCGTCTACGCGATGATATCGGGCAGGAGAACGTCCTCGATCGCAGCGATGCGGTCCTTCAGCACCAGCTTGCGCTTCTTCAGTCGCGCCATTTGCAACTGGTCCACGAAGCCGCGCTGGTCGCCGGCTTCGGTCAGTGCGGCTATTGCCACGTCGAGGTCGCGATGCTCGCTACGGAGCAATGCCAGCCTCTTGCGCAGTTCCTGTTCGTTCACCACGACCTTCCCGGACAATCGCCCCAATCGACCGCCTTGCCGCATGCCCGCAAGATGCCCCTTTGTAAATTGGCAATCCTATGGTTTCATGCTCTCCCGGCGGCTCGTTCCGCACAAGCAAACGAGTCGTTCCTGGGGTCGCACAAACGTCAAGGAGACAACCCGATGCAATCATCCCATGTCGACGCGCTCAAAGCCAAGCACGCCGGGCTCGAGGCTCGCCTGCACGAAGAACAGATCAGGCCTTCGCCCGACATTGCGATGATGCAGCAGATCAAAAAACAGAAGCTGCGCATCAAGGAAGAAATCGCTTCCTGCTGACTTTGACCAAAACGAAGCGGGGCCATGCGTCCCGCTTCCGCCTTTCGGTATATTTGCTATAGGCTGTAGCCATGTCAGCTGCAGCATCCGCCCGCCAGATCCTCACGCGCCTTCACGAGATCATGGCTGGGCGTACCCACGCGCAGCACAAGCTCGACCGGGTCGTCGAAATCATCGCCGAAAGCCTGTTGAGCGAAGTCTGTTCGATCTACCTGCTTCGTGAAGGCGCTCTCGAACTTTATGCGACGCAGGGCCTCAATCCCGAAGCCGTCCACGTCACGCGCCTGGCGATCGGCGAAGGCCTGACCGGCACCATCGCGAAGAATATCGAGACGCTGAACCTGGCAGAGGCCAAGGCTCACCCCGATTTCGCCTATCGCCCCGAAACGGGCGAAGAGAAATTCCATTCCTTCGCCGGTGTGCCGATCGTCTACCGGGAACGCGCCGTGGGTGTGCTGTGCGTCCAGCATGTCGACCCGCGCCGCTACGAAGAGGTCGAGATCGAGGCTTTGCAGACCACCGCAATGGTGCTGTCGGAGCTTATTGCCCACAAGGAACTGGTCGACGACGAGGAGCAGATCGACCTCGAAATCGCGCATGTCGAAAACGATGTGCTCGAAGGGCTCACTCTGGTGAAGGGCCTGGCTGCGGGCAAGGCGGTATTCCACCAGCCCCGGATCGAGATCGATCAGGTCGTGGCCGAGGATATCGAGGCCGAACGCCAGCGCGTCTACCGCGCGTTCGACAAGATGCGCGACCAGATCGACACGCTCGGCAGGGAAGCGGAATTCGGCAAGGGCGGCGAACACATCGAGGTTCTCGAGACCTACAAGATGTTCGCCTACGACGAAGGGTGGAGCCGCCGGATCAACGAGGCGATCGACAGCGGTCTTACTGCCGAAGCGGCGATCGAGCGCGTCCAGCAACGCACCCGGATGCGCATGCGCGAAATCGACGACCCGCTCCTGGCCGATCGCATGCATGATCTGGAGGATTTGTCGAACCGCCTGCTGCGCATCGTCTCGGGTCAGCTCGGCACCGCCGCGACGCAAGGTCTGCGGCGCGATGCGATCCTGTTTGCGCGCAACCTCGGCCCGGCGGAACTGCTCGAATACGACCGGCGCCGCCTCAAGGGAGTGGTGCTGGATGAAGGGTCACTCACTGCTCATGTGGTGATCGTGGCGCGCGCCATGGGCGTGCCGGTGCTCGGGCGCGTCACCGGGATCCGCTCGCGCGTCGCCGAAGGGGACGAGGTGATACTCGATGCCGACCGCGGCATGGTCACCCTGCGTCCGAACCAGCAGGTCCTCGAAGCGTTCGAAACACGCTTCGCCAAGACGCGCGAGAAACAGGCCGCCTATGCCGAACTGCGCGAGGTGGAGCCGTTCACCCGCGACGGGACGCGCATAACCGTCATGATGAATGCCGGCCTGCGCGACGATATGAGCGCGCTGGCGATGAGCGGTGCCGACGGCGTCGGCCTGTTCCGCACCGAATTCCAGTTCCTCGTCTCTTCGACCCTTCCCCAGCGGGACCGGCAGATGCGCCTCTATCGCGACGTGCTCGACGCCGCCGGCGACAAGCCGGTCGTGTTCCGGACCGTCGACATCGGCGGCGACAAGGCGGTGCCCTATCTCGACAATGCCGTGGCCGAGCGTGACGAGAACCCGGCCATGGGCTGGCGCGCCCTGCGTCTCTCGCTCGAACGCGAAGGCCTGCTGAAGGCACAGGCCCGTGCCCTGCTCGAAGCGGCAGCCGGGCGCACGCTGTCGGTGATGTTTCCCATGGTCAGCGAACCGTGGGAATTCGACGCCGGCCGCCAGGTCTTCGAAGACCAGCTGAAATTCCTGCGCGATCGCCGCAAGGTGGTGCCCGAAACGATCGAATACGGCTGCATGCTCGAAGTACCCGCGCTCGCAGACGTGCTCGATCTGCTTGCGCCCAAGCTGTCCTTCATCTCGGTCGGGACCAACGACCTCACTCAGTTCCTCTTTGCGGCCGACCGCGCCAATCCCAAACTGGCGGAGCGTTACGACTGGCTGAGCCCCGCGATCCTGCGGTATCTGGCGCGGGTCTCGCAATCGCTGATCGGTCAGAACGTCAGGCTGGGCGTGTGCGGCGAAATGGGTGGCCGGCGGCTGGAAGCATTGGCGCTTCTCGGCATTGGTTACCGTCGCCTGTCGATCACTCCGGCTGCGGTCGGCCCGATCAAGGAACTGGTCCGCAAGGTCGACCTTGGCGAGATCACCGAATTCATGAATCGTCTGCTGGCATCGCCGCCCCCCAACATGCGCGCCGAACTGCAGCAGTGGGCGAACGAGCGGGATATCGAGTTCGACTGATTTCGTCTCGAATGCGCCTCTTTTGGTCGGTCGTTCGGATATGTGTTATTAAGCATGCTTGACAGTTGCCCGGCAGGTTCGCTTTGCGTGGCAACAGGACTACATGCGGAACAACCGCAGGATCGGATAAATCGGGGATCGCATGAGCGACGAAGAAACTCTTGAACACGAAGCGGTGCCAGAGGCTGGCGGCGTCGGTGCGCGGCTCAAGCGCGCGCGCGAACAGGCCGGGCTCGATCTCGAACAGGTCGCCGCCGAAACGCGCATTCCGCAGCGGCACCTGCTGACGATAGAGGAGGGCGCCCTGACAGATCTGCCGGCGCGCACCTATGCCGTCGGCTTCTCGCGTACCTATGCCCGGCTCGTCGGGCTGGATGAACGCGAAATAGTCGATCAGGTGCGCGAAGAACTGGCGCAGGGCAACGATCGCAGCGTCACCCCGGCCAAGTTCGAACCGGGCGATCCTGCGCGTGTACCCGGCCGTGGTCTTGCATGGTTTGCGCTGTTCGCCGCCGTGCTTCTGATGGGCGGGATCTACGCCTTCTACAGCAGCTATTTCGCGCCGGGCCTCGGCCCCGCACCGCTGAAGGGGCCCGAAGAACAGGTGGCGGCGAACGCCCAGGGCGCTGCCACGCCTGCCCCGGCACAGACTCCGGCTGCGACCGGGCCCGTGGTCTTCACCAGCGAAATGGATGATACCTGGGTCAAGTTCTACGACAGCAAGGGTGATCGGCTGTTCGAAGCGCAGATGGCCAAGGGTGACAGTTTCACCATTCCCGCCGATGCCGAAGGGCCGCAGGTCTGGACCGGGCGTCCCTATGCCCTCGCAATTACGGTCGGCGGCCGCGCTGTTCCCAAGCTTTCGGAAGCGGACGAGATCATCAAGGATGTTCCGGTGACGGCAGAGGCATTGCTGGCGCGCGCCGATCAGCCTGCCGGTCCTGCGACACCGGCGCCCAGCGGCGGCTGAATCGCCCTTCTGTCGAAAGGGGATAAGCCCCTTCATGGCCTCGACAGCTTCGCGGCCCTAGTGCAGTTTTGGTTACTATAAATACTCGTGTGGAGCTTCTCCCGATGACTTTCGGATCGTTCGCCCGTCACCTCTCCTTCGTGGGTGCGGGTTTTGCCCTGCTGGCCACTTCGACGCCTGCCTTGCCGCAGGACGGCAATGACGAAGCGCGCTTGCGCCGTCTCGAATCGGAAGTTCGTGCGCTTCAGCGCAAGGTATTCCCCGGCGCCGACGGGCGCTTCTTCGAACCCGAAATCAGCGCACAGCCCACGGCGCGGCCGACTGCTCCGTCGACATCCACCACTGCGGTCACGGATATTCTGGCCCGGCTCGATGCGCTGGAAACGCAGCTCCAGCGCCAGACTGCCCTGAACGAAGAAAACGGCAATACCATCCGTCTGCTGGCGGAACGTGTCGAAGCCCTCGAAGCGGCGCGGTCGGGCAGCATGCCGGCGCCTTCGTCAACTTTCACACCGGTGCCCACCTCGACCTCGTCGTCCAGTGCCGGTGCGACGCCCGCGCCGGCTCCAGCCCCTGCGGCCCAGGCCGGGCCTACGCAGGAACGACTGGCGAAGGTTCAGGCCATCGCCAAACCCCAGACCGACGATCCGCTCGACGATGAATATTCCTACGGCTTCCGCCTGTGGGAAGCGAAGCTTTATCCCGAAGCGCAGCAGCAGCTGACCATGTTCGTGGAACAGAACCCCAATCACTGGCGCGCTACCTATGGCCGCAACCTCCTGGGCCGTGCCTATCTCGACGATGGGAAAGCCAAGGAAGCGGCCCCCTGGTTTCTGAAAAACTATCAGGACGACAAGACCGGTGCGCGCGCTGGTGACAGCTTGCTGTATCTGGCGGAATCGATGATCGCGCTGAACGATACGCGCCGTGCATGTATCGCCCTGGCGGAATTTGCTGAAACATATCCCGCGCTCGCCTCTGGCCGCCTGCAAACCCAGTACGATGCCAATCGCGGCAAGGTGAAGTGCAATTGACGGATCGCTCGATCCGCCGCTGATCGAGCGTTTTCGGGGCGACCTCGCTCCCCTCTGGCCGGGAATGGACAGGCCCGGGGCCGCATTGGGCCTCGCTGTTTCAGGGGGCGGGGACAGCCTCGCCCTGCTCCTGCTCGCCAATGCGGCATTGCCCGGCAGGGTAAAGGCGGCAACGGTCGATCACGGCCTGCGTCCGGAAAGCGCCGATGAAGCGGACAGGGTGGCCCGCTATTGTGCCGAACTCGGCATCACGCACACGACGCTCACCGTATCCGTTGCGCGCGGCAATACGCAGGAACAGGCGCGCAAGGCTCGTTACGCGGCGCTCGGCGATTGGGCCGAAGAAAACGATCTCGACGCCTTGGCCACGGCTCATCAGATGGATGACCAGGCCGAAACATTCCTGATGAGGCTCAATCGCGGCAGCGGTCTGGCCGGGCTGTCGGCAATCCGGGCCCTTGGCTCGGTCCCCTCGGCTCCGGTCAGGCTTGTCCGTCCCTTGCTACGCTGGCGCCGCGATGAACTGACGGCGATCGTCGAACGGTTCGGCTGGTCGGCTGTGGATGACCCGTCGAACCATGACGATCGCTACGACAGGGTGCGCATGCGCCGTGCGCTTGCCGAATGCGACTGGCTCGACATTTCGGCGATCGAGAAAAGCGCCAGCTTTCTTGCCGAAGCCAACGACGCGATCGAATGGATGGTCGGCCGCGAATATGCCGAATGCGTGACCCCGGTCGACGACGCGGTTTGCTATGCGGCCCTGCGCACCGGCGTACCGCATGGTTTGATCAGGGCAGGCGTGATCCGCACGATCTACCGCCGGTTCGGCAAAAGAATCGGGCAGGGCGAGGCGGCGGAGCTGGCGGACAGTCTGGTCGCTGGCAGAAAATCGAATGTCGGCGGCTTGCAGGCCCATGTGGAAGACCGTGGTGGTGAGCGTTTTTGGGTCTTCCGCCCGGAAATCCCGCGCCGGACCGGATGACCCGCATCGCTAGATGATGCTGTCGCCGTGGCTCATCCGCTGGCCATTGGTAATCACGACCTTGTCGCCTTTCTTGGCAATGGCGAACAGCCGCTCGGCGATCTCGTCCGGCACGCCGACGCAGCCGTGGCTGGCATAGCCGTTCTGGACTTCGCTGCCGCCATGAATGGCAACGCCGTCGGATGTCAGGAACATGCTCCATGGCATGGGGGCGTTACCGTATTTCTCGGACACATTGTGCCGCTGCTTCCACAGGATCGGGAATACGCCAGTGGGGGTCGGGTGGTCGTCCGTGCCCAGCATGACTGCAGCCGCGCCGATTTCATAACCGCCCCGGAAGATCGAGATAACCCGCGCTTCCAGATCCACCGTGACCAGCAGCGGGCCGTCTGGCACGCCTTCGTCGTCCCAGTGCCATTCGCCGTATTTGATCGGCCCTTCGATCGGAAGGATGCGGCGCACGGTATAAAGCCGCTTTGCATCGGCAATGGCTTTTGCAGCGATCGCTCCATGGGCATAAACCGGTTTCGCCGCGACAGGCGCCTTGGATATGGATGCGCCGGCAAGCGGGTTTTCGGCGGACGCTCCGCTACCGATCGCAACGCCCGCCAGAACGAACGCAGCCGCGACGGTTCCGCCGCCGATCCACTTCAGAATCACATCCATGGACAGGTTATGCCCGCAAAACGCTTAATGTTCCACTTTGCGCAAAAAGCCGTCCCATTGGGGCACGATGGAAAGCGGTCGCGCTAACCGCGCAGCGCGCACGCCTCACGGGCGAGCTGTTCGACTTTGGCTTCATCTACCGCTCCGCGCGGCGCGACCCAACTGCCACCCACGCAGAGCACGGGATCGAACGCCAGCCACTCTGCCGCATTGTCCAGCGAAACGCCGCCGGTCGGGCAGAAGCGACACTGGCCGAAGGGCGCTGCCAAGGCTTTGAGGGCCGGCAATCCGCCAGCCGCCATCGCGGGGAAGAACTTGAAATGCGTCAGCCCCAGATCGAGCCCGCGCATGATGTCTCCGGCATTGGCGATGCCGGGCAGAAACGGAATGTCGTCGCGGATTGCCGCCTTGCCCAGCGGCTTGGTCAGGCCCGGCGAAACGATGAACCGGCTTCCCGCATCGACCGCGCTGGCAAGGTCGCGCTCATTGGTCACAGTGCCTGCACCCACGATAGCACCTTCGACCTCGCTCATCGCACGGATCGCATCCAGCGCGGCGGGTGTCCGCAAGGTCACTTCCAGGATGGGCAGGCCACCAGCGACGAGCGCCCGTGCCAGCGGCTTGGCATGTTCCAGATCGTCGACCACGATCACCGGGATTACCGGGGCGGTCTGCATGATGTCGGCTATGGTCATGGGTGTTCCCTGACGAAGGCTGCGGCAGCCCCGAACAGGCCGGGCTGCGGATGAACGATGAGCTTGACCGGGATCGAGGCCATCAGCTCTTGGAAGCGTCCCTTGGACTTGAACCTTTCGGAAAAGCCCGATTTGAGCAGCGTGTCCCGGATGCGATAACCAAGACCGCCCGCGATCACGACACCGCCGAAACCGCCTTGGGCAAGGGCGATGTCGCCCGCGACACTGCCCAGCGACATGCAGAAACGATCGACTGCCGCAGCAGCAAGGCTGTCGCTGCCGTCCTGCCCGCGCTTCCAGATCGCGATATCGTCTTCCTCGGCGACCGGCCGGCCTTCCATGGATGCCAGCGCCTGGTAGATGTCGGAGATGGCCGGGCCCGCCACCACGCGCTCGACCGATACCCGCACGTGCCGCTTGCGCAGACGCGCCAGGATGGCATCGTCGATCTGGTCGAGCGGGGCGAAATCGATATGGCCGCCTTCGGTCGCCGACACGCGGTATGTGCCGTCAGCCTCGCGATAGAGATGCGCCACCCCCAGGCCGGTACCGGGGCCGAGCACGCTCAGCCGGCCCGTCGGTGCCAGCGGTTTGTCGGGGCCGGTGAGGTGGATGAACTGGTCCTCGTCGACACGCGCGACCGCATGGGCGACCGCTTCGAAATCGTTGACGATGCAGTATTCTTCGACGCCCAGCTTTTCCCTCACCAGTGCCGGGCGAATGATCCAGGGATTGTTCGTAAAGCGGATGACGTCGCCGCCGACGGGGCCCGCGATCGCCATCGACACGCGCGGCGGTAGGGATCCGCCCATCCGGCCGCGAAAATCCTCCCACGCCGTCTGGAAGCTGGCATGATCCTCGGTATGCAGCGTTTCCGGTTCGCTCAGGCTGATCGTGCCGTCATCGTCAACCGTCGCAATGGCGAAGCGTGCGTGTGTGCCCCCGATATCGACGCTGACCAGTTCCATCGTCACAGGCCTGCCATCGCCATCATCGAAGACGCTCCCTGTTCGGCTCCGTCTGCATTGCTGCGGAACATGGCGAACAGTTCGCGGCCCATTCCGGTTTCGGGTTCGGGCGCAGGGGCCGGCTCGCGTGCATCGAGATCGGCATCGGTGGAAAGCTGTCCGGTCGCTGCGCAAACGCGCACGATATCGCCGTCGCGCAGTTTCGACAGCGGCCCTCCGCCCAGCGCTTCGGGCGTGCAGTGGATTGCCGCGGGCACCTTGCCCGATGCGCCCGACATGCGACCGTCCGTCACCAGCGCGACCTTGTACCCTCGGTCCTGCAGAACGCCGAGCGCAGGGGTCAACTTGTGCAATTCGGGCATACCGTTTGCTCTCGGCCCCTGAAACCGCACTACAACCACTACATCACACTGTAGTTCGCCCAATTCAAACGCTTGATTGACATCCTTTTGCGTTTCGAAAACCCGGCAGGGCGCCTCGATGGTCCAGCGCTCGCGTTTCACGGCGGAGGATTTGAAGCAGGCCCTTCCTAAATTCCCCTGCACGAGACGCATGCCGCCGTCTGCCTGAAACGGGTCCGATGCCGGCCGCAGCATCTCCGTATCCCCCGACGGTCCCGGGTCTCGCCACGTCAGATCGTCGCCGTTCATGCCGGGTTCTTTGCTGTAGCTTTCGAAGCCGCCGTCCCAGATGGTAAGGATATCGCGGTGCGCCAATCCTTCATCGAGCAGCGTGCCGATCACATAGCCCATGCCGCCAGCTTCATGGAAATGGTTCACGTCGCCCGATCCGTTTGGGTAAACGCGCGCTACCAGCGGCACGGCGCTGGACAGCTCCGACAGATCGTTCCAGTCGAACCGGATGCCTGCCGCGCGTGCCATTGCCGGTATGTGGATCGCATGATTGGTTGACCCGCCCGTCGCCAGCAAGCCGATGGCCGCGTTCACGATGGCCTTTTCATCTACCACTCGCGCCAGCGGACGGAAGTCTTCGCTCGATTTCCCGATTGCGGCAAGGCGGTGGGTAGCTGCGCGGCTCAGCTCCTGCCGTAACTTGGCGCCAGGCTGAACAAAGGCCGCGCCCGGTACATGCAGGCCCATCATTTCCATCATCATCTGATTGGAATTGGCGGTTCCATAGAACGTGCATGTGCCTGGCGAATGATAGCTGCCCATTTCGCTAGCCAGCAATTCATCGCGGGTGGCCTTGCCCTCTGCGTAGAGCTGGCGGGTGCGCTGCTTTTCCTTGTTGGATATGCCTGTGCCCATCGGTCCAGAGGGCACAAAGATCGCTGGCAAGTGCCCGAAACGCAGCGCCCCCATGAGGAGCCCCGGAACGATCTTGTCGCAAATGCCCAGCAGCGCCATGCCATCGTACATCGCGTGGCTGAGGGCGATCGTCGTCGAGAGCGCGATCGTATCGCGGCTGAAGAGCGAGAGCTCCATGCCAGCCTCGCCCTGAGTGACGCCGTCGCACATGGCCGGGGTACCGCCGGCCACCTGCACCGTCGCGCCGACTTCGCGCGCCCAGATCTTCATCCGCTCGGGATAGCGATAATAGGGCTGATGCGCCGACAGCATGTCGTTGTAGGCGGTCACGATGCCCAGATTGGGTCCTCGCGCAGCACGAATGGCTTCCTGATCCTCTTCAGCCCCGGCAAAGGCATGGGCGAGGTTGGAGCAAGACAGGGAGCCGCGATTGACCTGCCGCTCGCCCTCCCGATCCATCAAGTCGAGATAGTCGGCCCGGCTGTCCCTGGAATTCTCGATCACGCGCTGGGTAACGCGATGAATAGTATCGTTGAGCGTTTTATTCGTCATGCCAGCTCACCCCGTCCCGTTCTGCAAGAGCGATGGCAGCATTTGGTCCCCAACTGCCCGCCCCATAGGTTTTTGGTTTTATGCCTTTGTCTGCCCACAATTGGCGGATGGCATCGATCCATTCCCACTGCGCCTCGATCTCATCACGCCGCACAAATAAGGTCTGGTCGCCCTCGATGAGGTCAAGCAGCAAACGTTCATAGGCGATGCGCCTCACGGTCCCGGAAAATGCATCCGGCATGGCAATATCGAGCGGAATCTGGCGCAGCCTGATCCCTTCGCGATCGAGCCCGGGGACCTTCGCCATCATGGAAAGCTGGACATTCTCTTCCGGCTGGATTCCGATGACGAGGCGGTTGGGCTGAGTGGTCGCACCCCGGCCTTCGAAAATCGAATGCGGGACACACCGAAACTGCACGACGATCTCGGTTACCCGCTCGGGCAACCGTTTGCCGGTTCGCAGGTAGAAGGGGACTCCCTTCCAGCGCCAGTTGTCGACATGCGCCTTCAGCGCAACGAACGTCTCGGTATCGCTGTCCCTGCCTAGCTCTTCATCATAGCCGGGGACCGGGCTGCCATTGACCGCGCCTGCCCTGTATTGGCCGGTGACGGTTTCATCGGCAGCCACTGGACGAAGGGCGCGTAAAACCTTGACCTTTTCGTCGCGCACTGCGGTAGAGCCAAAGCTCGTCGGCGGCTCCATCGCCACCAGCGCCAGCAGCTGCAGCATGTGGTTCTGAACCATGTCACGCAACGCACCGCTATCGTCATAATAGGCTACGCGCGATTCCAGGCCGACGGTTTCCGCTACGGTGATCTGGACGTGATCGATGTAGTTCGAGTTCCACACGGGCTCGAGCAGTATGTTGGCAAACCGCAATGCGAGAAGGTTCTGGACCGTCTCCTTGCCAAGATAGTGATCGATGCGAAAAATGCGGTCTTCGCTGAACGCCTTGGCGACTGCATCGTTTATTTCTTCGCTCGATGACAGATCGATGCCGAGAGGCTTTTCCAGACCGATACGAACATTGCCTTTGGTCAGCCCTGCGTGAACAAGACCGTCGATCGTCGCTTCGAACAGGCTTGGTGCAGTCGAAAGGAAGATCGCCAACCCCTTCACGTACTCGCCCACCTCGCGGGCAAGTTCGTCATAGCCTTCGAGCGTGGTAGCATCGACCGGCACGTAGCTTAGGCGATTGAGGAATTCGGCTACGCCGCCGCGTCGGTGATCCGGCAGGTATTTTTCGAGCGCCTCCCGCGCGAAATCCCGAAACTCCTTCGTGGACATTTCCGATCGAGCCGTCCCGACGATCTTGAGGTCGGGTTCGAGCAGCCCATCGGCGTCGAGAGCGCATAAGGATGGAAGCAGCATGCGCTGCGACAAATCGCCAGTCGCGCCGAACAAAAGCAGTCGATCTGCGGTCAAGGTCATGCCTGGGGCCACCCACTCACATCTTTTCTCCCTCGAGCGGCGGTTATCAGGGGCAGGCAATGCATGCCAGCCGGCTGCATTCCTATTCTTTCGTAACGCGAACCGAACTTGAACGGAAATCATTGGCGCCGAAGCTTGTCAGAAAGCTGACATCGGCGGCGTCCCTGCCTACGCCGATCTTTATGGTTTCGGCGGGGTCGGCCATGCCCGTAGCATCCACGAGCTGCCATGTGCCCCCGTCGCGCGTGTACGGATCGGCCAAGAAAACCTCCGCAACCGCGTGGAAATCGGGCGGATCGACGCCAGGCGCGTAACACGCGACATAGCGTGCAGGAATGGTGCTCGCGCGCGCAAGCGTTACGAGCATATGCGCGTAGTCGCGACAGATGCCTTGGCGAGCGATGAAGCTTTCGGCCGCACCGGTCTTGGTCGTCGAACTGCCAGGAACGTAGCTGAAATGCTGGTTAATCCAGTCACGGATTGCCGCGACCCTTGCTCCACCGGTTGTATCGGCAAAGCGCGATTCCACGAATGTCTGAAAGTCGTCGGCCGGGCAATAACGGCTATCGAACAGATACTCGACCACATCTCCGGGCATTTCATGTGGGGGAAGGCGCGAGAGATCTTCCAGCGGGGATAGCTGTCGGTCGAGTTCGATCTCGGCCCGATACGCGACTTCGAAGTCGCCTTCGGTACGAATCCAGATCCTCTCACCGATATCGTCTTTCGCAGGAACGCGCGCGCAATGAGCACTGCTGCCCAGCCGAGTATCGGTCGAAAAAATTCTCTGTTCCGGAATTTCCGCCGCTTCGAATTGTAGCAAGACATCTGTCGGGGCGCCGAGGTGGAAGGCGAAGCGGGTTTCTATGATGATCGGCATATGCGTGGTGAACGCTGCACGGGGGCGTTCGTTTCAACGAGCCCAGAAACGATAAAGGGCTCCGCAAGGGAGCCCTTTGAAACTCAATCAACTCGCCAAGATTAGCGGGTCATGAGCCAGTTCCAGAAACTCCACATGATCATACCTCCTGCTTGTGCAAGAGATACATTTCATTAACTATGTTTGTTTGTAAAGCTTAAACCATTCTTGCAACGGGTCTCGGCATGCCCGCCTCGTTATATTCCAATAAGTTAGTTAACGAAATTGGACGTGAAAATGCAAAACCCTGCACCTGCTGGCAGCCGATTGCTTCCAACAATCCGATATCTTGTGGGTTTTCAAGACCCTCAGCTACGACGGTGATTCGCGCCTCATGGCCCATTGCAGCGACGCTAGCTACAATCGCACGTGCCTTCGGGTTTTGTGCCATGTTAGAAACAAATAACCGGTCGATTTTGAGTTCATCGAAAGGCAATTCATAGAAAGCTTCGAAACTGGCAGCACCGACCCCGAAATCGTCCATAGAAATCTTAACGCCGATCGTTCGCAACTCTTCGAGAACACTTCCAGCAGCGGCATAATCTGTAATTCTTGCGGTCTCGGTAATCTCAAGAACGAGAAACTTTGGATCGAAGCTGGTCGCGTCGAGGACGGTGCGAACCACACTTACAATTCGCATATCTCCAAGCAAAGTCGCCGAGATGTTAATCGCCATTGTGATTTTGCGACCCCGGGAGTGCAACAATTGCCCTGCAGAGCATGCGCTTTGCAATACGTAACGTGTAAGGTGCTCCATTCGGCCAGCTTTTTCACATTGCTGTATGAAGTGCATTGGCGAAATGAACCCCCGGCTGGGGTCGTGCCAACGCACTAGCGCCTCCACGCCAGCGAGACTTTTTGACTTCAAGTCGATCTTCGGTTGGTAAACACAGTAGATTTCGCCAACTTCCATCGCTTGATCGATACGGGCCCGAAGAGAAATATCCCACAGCAGGTCGGTTTGTGTGCCGGTTTCCGCAATGGCGATCGGATTGTGCGCTTCCGAGGTTTCCTCAGCAGCTGCTACTGCTGCAGCTAAGCGCGCCGGCGGGTCACCTTCAAGCGAGGCGATACCGAAAGTGATGCCAACATCGACAGAAAACCCTCCCACCTTGATTGGAGCGGCAAAGATCGCCCGCAATCCCTCCAAATGTTCGACTACATCCTCTACGTCGTTGCTAACGACATGCCAGCCCAGATGATGCCCATCATTATAAACAACTAGTTTAGGATCAGCTGCGCGTAATCGATCAACAAGCTTGAGAACATAACTGCCTTTATCATTCGTCTGAAGCGTCTTAAGTACTCGTTCGTAATTTTGTATTTTCGCAATCACGACGTAGCCTGTCATTATGTTGGCACGTGCCAATCGCGATTCCAAAGCCCGAAGCTTAGGCAAACCCGTTTCGCTATTGATCATCTCAATTCTGCGCTTCCAACGGGTACGAGATCGAAAGGCAGCAAACATAACGAGAAAGGCGAGTGCGTAAGAAAGATCGATCCTTACGCCTAGCTTTGCGGTTGCGATGAGAAGCACTGGGAAAGTAGCTACTATCCCAGCGTAGGCCAGCCAGCGACGCTTGCGGGTATTACCAAGGATCAAAGCGAGACAAAGAAGCGCGGCGACAATGGCTAAGAATAATGGGCCACGCAGATATGACGTGTATCCCGCTTTCAGGGTTTCGCCAGCATAGATGTCTACAAAAACTGCCGGGGCATCGTATTTACCGGGAATGGGCTGTTGCGAACCCGGCACCTGATTGTTGTGACCGATTATAACCGTCTTTCCAGTAACATCGGGCAACATTTTCGTTACTGATTGTGTTTTGCCAATCAACTCATCAAAAGGAATAGTTGGGATTTTTTGATATTTGAATCCGTAATCGACACTGAACGGGACGTTATTATCGTTCTCCACTCCAGCGATTGCTGCACCGAACGAGCGAAATTGTTTTCCATCTATAATATATGAATAGTGCAGTTCCCACGCATATCCAAACCAGTGCCGGTCGGTTTGATCGGAAATAACCCGAGTAACGGAGTTTGGGATTGTTAGCGTGGTGGACCGCAACACCCTCTCCGATCTTGCACCCTCGACGACATGATCAACGAGCGTGATGCGGGGGCCAAGATCGGCGATAGCGCGAGCAAGCCTTTCATCTGCTAATGGATCGTGAGATGCGGTAAAGGTCACATCGAGAAAGACTTTCCCAACGCCTCGCCTATCAAGCTCATCGAGCGCTGCCGAGACTTCGTAGCGCTGCTGAGGCAAGTCAGGATCATTCAACGGTTGATCGGAACCTACGAAAACCACATCACCAGATGGGTTACGGTCCGCAATACGTGACTGAAAAAGCCACCAAAACTGATCCACTGGCTCAAGCAGCAAAACGGCATACATGACCAAACTGATCAGCCCGGCCCACGTCGCATGTCGCAGACGCTCTAACAGGCGCCCGCTAAAAAGCGTACGTGTCCGGGCAAGGAGATGCCTGGCAGGGTTCGAGGTGCGTGTTTCGCCCATCGAGTACCCTTATGGAGGTCTTAAGTTTAAAAAAGGTTTGACGAAGGATGAGAGAATCCACCGGGTTCCCACCAAACCGTGGGTTTCAGTGGTAAATTTGGCTTTAGGAATTACCGGTAAAGAACGCTGATACGTCGACAAGCAGTTGCGAACGCGGCGGCAAATTACCTTTGTTGCTGAACGGCATAAGAATTGTGGTGTCGAAGGAGCGCATTCGGGCGACGCCCTAAAATCGCATTAGGCGCAGGCTGCTCCGAAAAGATCATGCGCATCGCTATCTTCGATCAAAACATCCACGATGTCGCCTGCCGATAGGTCTGGACGTACATTGCGAAGGTAAACCGCGCCGTCGATTTCTGGCGCGTCGGCCTGGCTGCGACCGGTTGCGCCAATGTCACCATCTTCGTCGGGCTCGCCAACCTCGTCGATTATCACGGGGATCGATTTGCCGATCTTGTCGCGAAGCTTGGCGGCGCTGATGCGCTCAGTCACTTCCATGATGCGGGCATAGCGGTCTTCCTTGACGGATTCCGGCACCGGATCAGGCAGATTGTTGGCCTGTGCACCATCGACCGGTTCGAACCGGAATGCGCCGACACGGTCCAGTTGAGCCTCTTCCAGCCAGTCGAGCAGGTACTGGAAATCCTCTTCGGTCTCTCCGGGAAAGCCGACGACAAAGCTGGAACGAATAGCGATTTCAGGACAAATTTCCCGCCAGCCTTTCAAGCGGTCCAGCACCTTCGCCTCATTGGCAGGACGCTTCATTGCGCGAAGGACCTTGGGGCTCGCATGTTGAAAGGGTATGTCGAGATAAGGCGTCAGCAAACCTTCGGCCATGAGCGGAATGACCGCATCTACATGGGGGTAGGGGTACACGTAATGTAGCCGAACCCACGGTGGGGTGCCGCCGCCAATGTCGAGCTGTCCCAATTCCCGCGCAAGATCGGTCATATGCGCACGAACATCACGACCCTTCCAGCTGCGGGTTTCGTGGCGTGTGTCGACGCCGTAGGCGCTGGTATCCTGACTGATGACCAGCAGTTCCCTCGTTCCTGCGGCAACCAGCTTCTCTGCTTCGCGCAGCACCGCATCGATCCTGCGGCTGGCTAGCTTGCCCCGCAGATCCGGAATGATGCAGAAGGCGCAGGAGTGGTTGCAGCCCTCGGAGATCTTCAGATAGCTGTAATGGCGCGGCGTCAGTTTGATATCCGGCTGGGGGATCAGGTCGACATACGGACCTTGGGAGGGCGGGGCATAGGTATGGACCGCGTCCACCACCTGTTCGTACTGATGCGCACCTGTCACGGCGAGGACCTGCGGATGGGCAGCGCGGATGGCGTCGGCCTCCTCGCCCATGCAGCCGGTCACGATCACACGACCATTTTCCGCGATTGCTTCGCCGATGGCAGCAAGGCTTTCTTCCTTGGCCGAATCGAGAAAGCCGCATGTATTCACAAGGACCACATCGGCACCGGCGTAATCCGGGCTCATCGCATAACCGTCCGCGCGTAGACGGGTAAGAATGCGTTCGCTGTCGACCAGCGCCTTCGGGCAGCCGAGGGAAACCATACCGACCTTCTTCTGGTCGGGGATCGGGGTGGTAGTGGTGGTCATGATTGCGCGCGCCTCTACACCTCTATGCGCCATTGCGCTAGCGTCGTGCGTATTGCGCATTAGCGGAAGGATGGGAAATGGGCGAAATCAACTGGTTGGCGGTGGTGCTCGGTGCCGTGGCGTTCTTTCTGGTCGGCGTCATCTGGTATGGAATGGTGTTCGGAAAGGCTTGGCAGAAAGCGGCAGGCCTTTCCGATGAACAGTTAAAGCGCGGCAACATGGGCCTGATTTTCGGTCTCGCCTTCATCGCTGAACTGGTGATCGCACTTACACTTGGACATTCGATTGCGCGTAGCGGGGCGAGTGATCGTGCTGTGATGATGATGGCCGTTGGCTTCGGCGCCACAATCATGGTGCCGGCGATCGGCATCAATTATCTTTTTATGCGCAAAACGCTGACGCTCTTTCTTATCGATGCCGGGCACTTCATTGTCGGCATGGCAGCGATGGGCGGAGTTTTTCTGCTGTTCCGTTAGTCTATGCGTCGATCAGATCGTCGCGATCCCGCCCATCGCCATTGGTTTCGCCATTCGGCGTGGGTATGATTTCCACCACGACATCGCCGCTCTGAAGAGTTTGGCATTCGACTTCCCAGAAACCGAGCGCCCGGCCGTTGCGATAAACGCGCAAGCCACGGCCGCCTGTTTTTAGTTCGCTGATGGCCAGGCCGCACTCTTCATCGGTAATCCGGCGTTCGACAAGCTGCACACGGCCCGAAACGCTGGCAAGGTCGGCAAGATATTCCGCGATATGTTCGCCCTTCGCGCTTCCGGCGAGGAGCAGTCCGGTAAAACGAACGGGGTTGATCACATTGTTTGCGCCAGCCTGCCTGGCCAGGGATTCGTTGTCGTCCGCCCGCACAACCGCGCTGATCGGCACATGCGGCGCAAGGGCGCGCACGGTCAATGTAATCAGGATCGTCGTATCATCGCGACCTGCGGATACCAGAACGTTCTGAGCTTCGCTGATGCGAACGGCCTTCAGCGTCTGATCGCGCGTCGCATCGGCGGCCATGATGTTGCAGCCCAGGGCTTCTGCCTCGTGAAGCCTTTCCTCGCTTGGATCGATAACGACGATGCAGGACGGGTCGGTTCCACGCTCGATCAGTTCACCGACCGCTTCGGAACCGGAAATGCCGTAGCCGAGCACCACGATGTGGTTGGAAAGCTGTTCCTGAATGCGGGCCATGCGCCATTTCTCCCAGCTGCGCTTGATGATGAAATTGTAGGCCGTACCCACAAAAATGAAGAAAACCGCGAAGCGAATTGGCGTGACGATCACCGCCTCGACCAGTCGCGCGCGATCTGAAATGGGGGCGATGTCGCCAAAACCGGTCGTGGTAATGGAGATCATCGTGAAATAGATGACGTCGAGAAAGCTTACCTCGCCGTCGAGATTGTCGACCAGCCCTTCACGGTCCCACCAGTGGATCATGACGACCACGAAGATGAGGAACAGCGCGAGACCGAGGCGGATACCAAGGTCCCCCCACACCGGTATCTTTAACGCGCGCCTTAGCGGCTGAAAGCGCGGACCGCGATAGGTGCGCACCGTGGTGCTGGCGGCAATCCGGTCGACCTGCTTATTGCTGCTCATGCTTACGCTAGGTGGGCGGGGAACGGTGCAAGGTCAACATAATCGCGCTTAGGAAGTAAAACGGTCTGCGAGCGCGCCGAGCGACGAGTGGTGGGTCAGGTCCAGCTGGAGTGGGGTGACCGAAATGTAACCTTCGTCGATCGCCTCCAGATCAGTGCCATGATCCAGCGTGTGTTCGATCGCTTCTAGGCCAAACCAGTAGTATTTGAACCCTCGGGGGTCACGGCCCTCGACTACGGTCCCGCGCGAATAGTCATGGAACCCTTGCCGAACTGCGCGGATACCTTTGACTTCCGCTGGGGGAAGGGGTGGGAAGTTGACATTGACGAGTGTGCGCTGCGGCAGCGGTGTGTCGAGCAGCGGCGCCAGCACCTTGGCACCCCATTCGATGGCGGCGCTGAACGGCACGTCCGCGCCCATGCCTTCCTTCGCATAAACCTGACTGAGCGCGATTGAGCGGATGCCGGCTAGTGCTCCTTCAATCGCGGCCGAGACAGTGCCGGAATAGGTAATGTCGTCAGCCAGATTGGCACCGCGATTGACCCCTGACAAAATCACATCAGGTTGCGCGTCCATGACCTTGCGCATGCCCATGGTCACTGCGTCGGTGGGTGTCCCGGTCACGGAAAAGCGGCGATCGTCGTGCTTGCGGAGCCGCACGGGGCGCGCGAGCGTAAGGGCGTGTCCCATACCCGACTGTTCCTCGTCCGGGGCGCAGATCCAGATATCGTCGCTGAACTGGCGTGCGATGCCTTCCAGAACCTTGAGGCCAGGAGCGTGAATGCCATCATCATTGGTAAGGAGGATTCGCATCAGGATACGGCCTCCAGCCTGTCTACTCCGCCCATATAGGGCGTGAGCGCATCCGGCACGGTAACGCTGCCATCGGCGTTCTGGTAATTTTCCATCACAGCGACCAAGGTGCGCCCGACTGCGAGGCCCGAGCCGTTGAGAGTGTGAACGAAAGCGGTCTTCTTTTCACCTTCCGGGCGATAGCGTGCGTTCATGCGGCGAGCCTGGAAATCTCCCGTATTCGAGCACGAGGAGATCTCGCGCCAGGCGCCCTGGCCAGGCAGCCAGACTTCCAGATCGTATGTCTTTCTCGCGCCGAAACCCATGTCGCCGGTGCACAACAGTACGCGACGGTATGGCAGATCAAGCGTTTGAAGTAGCTGTTCGGCACACTCTGTCATACGCTCGTGTTCGGCAGCGCTGTCTTCAGGGCGGCAGATACTGACCATCTCCACCTTTTCGAACTGATGCTGGCGGATGAAGCCGCGCGTATCGCGGCCCGCGGCGCCTGCTTCCGAGCGGAAGCACAAGGTGTGCGCCGTCAGGCGGATCGGTTGGGTGAGATCGGGCAGGATTTCACCCGCAACGGAAGCCGTCAGCGAAACTTCCGACGTCGGTATCAGCCAGCGGTCGTCGGTCGTGCGGAAGCTGTCTTCGGCAAACTTGGGCAGTTTGTCGGTGCCGTACATGGCGTCGTCATTGACCAGGACCGGCGGATTGCATTCGGTATAACCGTTCTTGCGGGTCTGCGTATCGAGCATGAACTGCGCCAGCGCGCGGTGGAGCCGCGCCATGTCGCCGCGCAGGAAAGTAAAACGGGCGCCCGACAGCTTGGCTCCGGTTTCGAAATCCATACCCAGCGCTGGGCCGAGATCGGCATGTTCCTTCGGTTCGAAATCGAATGTGCGCTTTTTGCCCCATTGATGGACTTCGACATTGTCAGCCTCGTCCTTCCCATCGGGAACGTCGTCGGTGGGAAGATTGGGGAGCGTGGCGAGCAGATCGTCGAGTTCGCTGCCGGCGGCACTTGCGGCATCTTCCCATTGCGGCATGCTGGCCTTGATTTCGGCAACTTCGGCCTTGAGCGCTTCGGCCTTTTCCTTGTCGCCCTGGCCCATGGCCTGTCCGATCGCCTTGGAGGCATCATTTCGGCGGCTCTGCGCCTGCTGGACCTTGGTGCTCGCTTCGCGCTTTTTCGCGTCGAGGGCGATAATGCGATCCGCCACAGGATCGGCGCCGCGACGTGCAAGAGCGGCGTCGAAAGCTTGCGGATTGGCTCTGATATAGGCGATGTCGTGCATGGTCGCTGCCTATGCCTTTTCGTACCATGATTGGCCAGTCACTTCCCACGTGGCCCCCTTTTGCGGGCACGACTTGTCGAAGAATACGTTGAGGGGCACCTACCACAGTTCGAGAGGCCCCACCTTGATCGACCAGCCAATCCAGCCGCCGCGACGTACGCATTTCATCGACGTGGCGGATGGCGTGATAAGAGCGGGTCGCAAGCTAGGGGCAATAGATCCTGCCCGACTGGATAAGAATGCATTGTTAGACGGTGCGATGCAGGCCACCGGTCTCGATGATTTCGGCGATGATTGGTTCGAGCGGCCCTTCGATGCGCTACTGGACAGCGTGAAGGGCGAAGCGCGGCTCAACGCGGCAGGCGACCTGTCCGCGATGAAGCAATTTCACCATATTTTGCGCGATCGGCTGTATGCGCAGATGTGGTTCAAACGGCACCCTGAAATTCTGGCTCGGCCATTGAGGAACCCGGTCGTTATCGTCGGGCCCATGCGGTCCGGAACGACGCGCCTTCATCGTCTGTTGGCGGGAGACAAACGTTTCGCGCATCTGCGCAGTTTCGAGACGATCAGCCCGGTACCACGTCCGGAGTTCGAACAGGTGCTGGCTGGAGAAAAAAGGGATTTCCGCCCGAAGCTGGCCAGCCGGATCATGAAGGTTGCGCGGCTGGCCAATCCGCGCACTCTCTCCATCCATCCCACCGGCCCGTATGAACCTGAAGAGGAACTCGGTCTGCTGGTGGCGAGCATGTGGAGCATGAAGCACGACGCCCAGTGGCACGTGCCCTCCTATGCGCAGTGGTGCGAAAACGAAGACCCAGTCCCCGCATACCGTCACATGGCGAACCTTCTGCGTCTGATCGGCTGGTCACAGCAGGAAAGTTCCCTGCGCCCGTGGATCCTGAAAACGCCGCAGCATATGCTCGACCTGCCAGCCTTGCTCGAAGTGTTTCCCGATGCACGGCTGATTTTCACTCATCGCGATCCGAAGCAGTTCGTGGCCAGCGCAGCCTCGCTGGCCTGGAATCAGCAGATCATTTATTCGGATCACTGCGACGCTGCGCGTACGGGCCGGGAATGGCTGGGCAAGACCGCCACCATGATCGAACGGATGCGATCTTCGCGCGACATGATTCCGGCCAACCGCATGATCGACATCCAGTACGAGGATATGGAAAGCGACTGGCGCGGAACGATGGAACGTGTCTACCGCTTCCTCGGACTCGATATGGCGCCGGCAATCCCCGCCATGCAGCGCTATCTCGACCGTTCGGCGAGGCTCAAGCGCCGACCGCACCGCTACAGTCTGGAGCAGTTCGGGCTAAGGGAAAATGAGGTGAGCGAACGGTTCGCCGATTATACCGAGACTTATGGTATTTCGACCGGCACGCCGATCAGCGATGCGAAGCGTCTTCGGTCAGGCGCATGACGAAAGGGGCGGAGCAATCGCTCCACCCCTTGCATTTACATCCCGCTGAATTCTCGTGTGTCAGAATTTGACCTGTCCAGTCACGAATACGCGGCGTGGATCGCCGTAGAAGGCAGTCAGGTTCCCCTCCAGCCCGAGGACGGATCCGGTGACGAAATCGTATCCGGACACGATGTAGCGCTGATCGAAGAGGTTTTTCCCATGGATCCCGATGGACCAGCGATCACTGTCGTCGGTGTAGACGATGCTGGCATCGACCAATGCATAACCATCCTGGTCAAGCGGCCCGGGCAGTTCGAACTGGCTCGCGTCTGAGCGCAGCGAGACCGAACCGAGGAAATCCACGATCCCGCTGGCCACGGGAATGCCCAGATCGAACCCGGTATTTACGGTCACATCGGGGGTGTTCTGGAATACGCGCTGATCCGCAACGTCATTGCCGAGAGCGTCGATGAATGTGTTGTATTTGGCATCCAGTACGCCCAGCGCCCAGTTGAAGGTCAGGCGGCTGCCGGGTCCGGCAAAATTGCGGCCGACAACGGCCCGCCCTTCGAATTCGACGCCGTTGACGTCCGCATCGCCCGCATTGGATGTGATGCCCACGAAGCTGTCGCTGATGCCATCGCCGTTGCTGTCGACGCCGACCGAGCCAGGGATCTGCACGTCGGTGTAATCGCCTTTGAAAGCGGCCAGGCTGATGAACAGACTGTCGTCGAGCAGGGAGGCTTTCCAGCCGATTTCGTAGCTGTCGACCGTTTCGGGCGCAAAGCTGAGAAATTCATACTGGTCCGCATAGTCGATATCGCCATCGCCATCGAGGTCCGGCGCCTGGCTGGTCTGGCCGCGCGGATCGAAACCGCCGCCCTTGAAGCCTTTCGAATAGGTGGCGTAGAAAGTGTGATTAGCGTTCGGCTTGAAAGAGAGCGAGGCGCGCGGGGTGAATTCCTTGAACGTAGCACTGCCGTTGAAGTCGCTCGTGACCGCAATCGGGACCGCGTCAGTGGGCGGGAAGAGATCGGAATACCCGCCGACGAATGTGGTGCGCAGGATGCGACTAGTCCGCTTGTCCCATGTATATCGGCCTCCGACCGAGAGGCTGAACTGATCGGTCAAATCGTAGGTGAAATCGCCGAATATCGACCAAGTCTTGGTGTCGACATCACCCAGCGTCTGCGCATTGAGGCCGGGTAGTCCAACCGCCGGAAGAGCGCCCGTCGTGAACAGTGCGACATCGAAAGCAGTGAAGGCACTGGCATCGAGATAGTAGGCACCAAGGACGCCCGACAGGCGATCACCTTCATAAAGGAACTGGAGTTCCTGGCTGAATTGCTTGTTGCGGTAGATAGCAGGCACATCAAGATCGGCCTGGGGCAGGCTGTCGAAATCGATGGGAGTGGTCGAATGATCCTTGCGATAGCCGGTGATCGACTTGACCGTCATGGTGTCATTCAGTTCATACGCGATGGTCAGGCCGCCGCCATAGGCTTCGACCTCCTGATCCACGACATCAAGCCCTGCGCGAGTATCATAGACATCGTCGAGGACGGGGGCGCCGGAAAATGCACCCGGCAGCAGGCGGTGGCCCTGGCGGGGGTCCGAATTGTCTTTCACATAATCGCCAGACACGCGGATGAAGAGAGGGCCATTGTCGAATTCGATCGTGCCGCGGGCCCCCCAGACATCCTTGTTGTAGTTTTCGACACCTTCCTGAACCAGATTGTCGCCGAAACCGCCGCGAGACAGCCGGGCACCGCTGACGCCCACCTTCAGGCTATCGGACACTGGTGTCGATGCGGTGACGATCAGATCTGCCTGATTATAAGATCCGTAGGTCCCACGGACCTTGATCTCGGTCTCGTCGGGCAGGGCGGCCGTGACGTATTTGATCGCGCCGCCGATCGTGTTGCGGCCGTACAGAGTGCCCTGCGGTCCGCGTAGAACTTCAATCCGCTCGACATCGTAGATATCGAGCACGGCACCTTGCGGGCGGTTCAGGTAGATGTCGTCAACATAGAGTCCCACTCCGGCTTCGAAGCCAGCCACAGGATCCTGCTGACCGACGCCGCGAATGAATGCGGTCAAGGTTGTATTGGTGCCGCGGCTGACCTCGAGCGTGAGGTTGGGCACTTCCTGCGCTATCTCGGTGATCTCGAGCGTGCCATTTTTGGCCAGTGCTTCGCCGGAGATGGCAGTGATGGAAAGCGGTACGTCTTGGATGCTCTCCTCACGCCGGCGCGCTGTCACCACGATAACGTTATCGTCATCCACGACAGGGGCCGCCTGGTGTGCGTCCGCGGTCTGGGCAGACGCGGGCGCTGTAAGGAACGCGGCGGTTGCGGCGCTGCCAAGCAGGCCCGCAACGAGGAATCTGGTGGCTTTCATAATGTGGATCTCCCTCCCAATTTCTTTATATGCCTCCCTGATACTGAAACCTGAACCACCTTTCAAGTTTGTTGTTGCGTCGAGTGGATGGCATCGGTAGCGTCGAGCCATGCGAGGGGGATTGAAATGAAGGCTGAGCAGGGGCCCGACCAAGCCAAGGCGCCCCGTACGGAACGTGGGCGAAAGACGCTGCGCAAACTGCTCGATGCAGCGACGAGGGAGTTCGCAGATCACGGATTTCACGATGCGTCGATCAGCGGCATTACCCGCCGTGCGGGGGTGGCGCTGGGCAGTTTCTACACCTATTTCGATAGCAAGGACGCGATTTTCCGGGCGTTGGTTTCGGACATGAGCGAAGGCGTGGGCCGGGCCGCGCGCCAAGCGCTTTCGCCATCGATGGGGGCGCTGGAAATCGAACATGCGGCGCTGCACGCGTTTCTTTCCTTCGCGTCGGAGAACAAGGAAATCTACCGCATTATCGACGAGGCGGAATTCGTCGATCCCGACAGCTACCGCGCACATTACGAAACCATCGGCACGCGTATTGAAGAGCGGCTGAAGGCAGGCGACGATAACGGCGAGTTCATATCCGGTCTCGGCGCGCCGGAAGCCTGGGCGGTTATGGGGATGAACGTATTTCTGGGGTTACGCTATGCGATATGGGCGCGAGAGGGCGACCCGGCTTTCGAAGAAATCGCGCGGCGCGCCAACGATTTGCTGGCGCATGGCATCGCTTCATCCGGGGATTGATCCGCGGAACTCCCGACGGGCCAGACCGTTCAGTGCCCAAAGGAGAAATCGACATGATCGGCAAGATTATCGGAGCAGTCGTCGGCGACAGGGTCGCCAAGCAAACCCGCGGTGTCGGAGGACCGGCAGGTGCTGCGCTCGGTGTAGTGGCCGCCACGGCCATCCGCCGTCTCAGCCTGCCTGCAATGGTGGTACTGGGCGCAGGCGGCTATTTCGCAAAGAAGCATTTCGACAAGCGGAATGCGGAGAACGAAGCAACGACGCCTCCTGCAACATCGACAGCCCCTCACAAGGCCAAGTCCGCAAAGTCCGCGAAGGTAGCCTGATCGATCGACGACGCGATGCGAAGGCCGTCCCGCAGGGGCGGCCTTTTGCATTTGTAAGGGCGGAAATGGTGGGCGCGGCAAGGATTGAACTTGCGACCCCACCCGTGTGAAAGATGGGTTTTAGGACACATGCGGAAGCATGCGGACGAAAATTATACTTGAAAAACAGGATCTTTCGTCTATGGTCATCCTCAAGCGTGCGCATAAGTTTTTCATACTTTTTTCATACTTTTTCGATTTGCGGCGCGGATGGAGGATGGCTTGCCGGACCTCAGCAAGATCGGATCGCGCGACAAATTGAAGCCGAGAGCGGACAAGGAGCCTTATTGGCAGCGCCTCCAAGCCGGCTGGTATGTCGGGTATAGGCCCTCCAAACTTGGAAGCCATGGAACCTGGTTCGCTCGCGCTTACGATGAGGATCTGCGGAAGTATCGCCGAAAGGCGCTCGGACGGTTTGGATCTCTCACTGGCAACGACGTATTTGCTGCGGCGAGGAAAGAAGCCGAGGCGTTTGCGGAACTCGTCGAGAGCGGAGGCATCCAAGTTGAGAAGCTTGAGACCGTGGCCGACGCATGTCGAGCCTATTTGAGCGAAAAGCCAGGCTCGATCGCAGAGGGCGTGTTTCGCCGCCATGTTTTCGGCGATCCACTCGCGCGGATCAAGCTCTCCAAGCTTCGGAGACGACACCTTCGCGACTGGCGAAAGCGCCTGGAAGATACTCCCGCATTGATCAGTCGAAGCAAGAAAGGCGAGAAACGAGTCAAGGTCCGTTCGGCTGCCACGATCAACCGAGATATGGTGCCGCTTCGCGCAGCGCTTTGGCGAATTTTACCGCCCGGCGCACCGAAGACAGACGCGGCGTGGCAAGAGGCGTTGAAGCCCATCAAAGGCGCCGATAGGAGGCGAGACCTCTATCTGGACAGGCAAGAACGTCGTCGGCTGCTTGCGGAGCTCGACGCCGATATTGAACCATTCGTGCGTGCACTGTGTTTGCTTCCGCTTCGGCCGGGTGCGTTGGCTGCGCTCAATGTGAGCAACTTTGAGAAACGGACGAGAACACTTACAATCGGGTCCGACAAGAACGGCGTGCCCCGACAGATATCGGTGCCGGAAAGCATCGCCAGCTTCTTGAGCGAGCAGTCCAAAAGCAAGCTGCCTTCTGCATGGTTGTTTACTCGTAGTGACGGCATCCCATGGTCGAAAGATATGTGGAAGGGTCCGATCAAGAAGGCTGTGGTAGCATCTGAGCTGCCTGCGCAAACATCAGCATACACTTTGCGCCACAGCGTGATAACCGACTTGGTTCGCGGTGGTCTTCCCATTCTTACGGTTGCGCAAATGGCGGATACTAGTGTCGCTATGATCGAACGCCACTATGGGCATCTTGTTCGAAACGACGCTGAGGAGGCCTTGGCGCAACTTGTGCTTTGATTGCCAAGCGACTCTCGACTAGCAGGCACCCAGCCAATCTACCCGCAGCCGATCAAGGCCGACGACAACACCCTCTGCGGTGACTTCAAACCCGAAGTCATCATTCGACGGCTCAAAGCCCTCGAGAACCCAGTGATCCCCTGCATCAGTTACAATTGCAGCTCCCCGAGGAAGGTGCTCGAGCCGTCCGCTGATCCTTTTCCGATTCGCATTCATGTCGAGCTGTATGCCATCCATCGCGCGATAACGCTCTTCACATATCCAGGTGTTTCTCGATTTTTCGGTATCCCGCCGGCTCGCGACACAGCGCCAGGGCCTGCGTTGTAAGCGGCCAGCGCGAGATGGATCGCGCCGAAGCGATCGAGCATCTGCTTCAGATACCGCGCGCCACCGTCGATGTTCTGAACCGGATCGTGGCGATTGCTGACACCAAGTTGCCTCGCGGTTCCCGGCATGAGTTGAGCGAGCCCCGCCGCGCCAGCCGGACTGATTGCCATGGGATTGAAGCGAGATTCTTGCCACACCAGAGCCAGGAGGAGGCGAGGGGGGAGCGAGTATCGCGCTTCTGCTTGCCGAATGAGTGGCTCGTACAGGGCTTCCTTGAAGCTTCGATCGATATGATCCGGTTCGCCATCTGGCTTGCCGAGATAGAACGCAGTTGGGTGGACACCGGGACCTTGGTCGCTTGTAACCTCAACCTTGCCTAGGTCGTGATCGAAAACCTGAAATTCCTGCGCGCAGGCAGATCCAGAGATCGCAATCGCAAAGGCACCGCACCCACAGGTCACCAAGGACATTCTCATCGCACTACCTTTCGCCTTGTTTCGACTCGTGCGAGAACATAAGTAGAACACTGAGGTGTAGGAAATCGGGAACTGGATTTTGGGGCTGCCGACCAAACAGAACGCGACGTCGAAAGGGGCAATGGACGGGATTCGCGCAGGCTGATCGCAGAGCAGCGCCTACTGTGCCGGCTTTGGCGCAAAGCGTGCCGCCATATGCGCGAACACGACCGGAATTCGCGCGAATCGTCGAAGGAAGCTGATTCGTTCCTTCCTCTATGTTCTCTTAATGTTCTTTTCGTTTTCCTACAGGCTTCCTTCGCGGTTAGCCGGTAAGTTGATCACCTCTGGAGCTAAGGATTCGTCGATGACCAACATAGCGCTCTTTGCCGAACAACAGGTTCGCGCCGACCTCGCCCGGCTGCTTTTGGCTGCCGTCGAAGCAAGCGGCCGTCACCGCTGCGACATCGCGCGCGACGCGCAGATCCATAAGGATGCTATGCGCCGCGTCCTTGCCGGTGAACGCTCGGCCAGCCTAGGGGAAGCCCTGCGCATTCTCGCCGCGAGCGGCGTCGCGCCGCACGCACACCTGCTTCTTTTCCTCGTCAGCAGCGGAGATCACGCGATTGCGTGGCTGCAATCGGACCTCGCACAATTTTTCGAGGACTTTTCCGGCGAGCTGCCTTCAGCGCTCGAGCGTGTCTTGGGCAACCAGGTTCATGAGGTGAAGCCGCGTTGGGCCAAGGGCACCGCGCAACGTGTTGCACGGCTGCTTTCAGACCACATCGATGAGCTCGAACGTAAGGATGCGCTGCTTGGCGATGTCTTCACCGTTGCCGATGGAGGCCATCGTGGGTGAAGAGATCGACAAAGGATCGACAGAGCCACGCCAGGTGACGCGGCTCATTCACTTGCCCGAGGTTCAGCACCGTGTCGGGCTTGGCCGTTCGACGATCTACCGCTGGATGGCCGAAGGCAAGTTTCCGGGACCGGTGGAGCTCGGTGGGTATTCGGTCGCTTGGGAAGAGCGAGCTATCGATGTTTGGATATCCCAACGCCTCGATAGCGCATAGTCCTATTGGCGAATGCTGAACACATTACCCTCGACGTCGCAATCTGTGGCTTCAAACGAGCGCTGTCGCACAGATGGAGACAGGAATGGGGCCGTGAGCAGACTTTCCGGTTTCAGCCATGGTCACGTCTGAACCGGACATTCTGCTTCTGCCAAAAACTATGGATATCTGGGGTCGACATTTCGATATCGTCGACTCGATAGAATACAAAGTCTGCGGCCCATCACCACATGTTACATTCGATCCAGAACTGCATGGCGGAACGGATCCTGTCATCTAGACTAAACGGATGACGGCTATCGCCGTCTCGTGTCCAGAAAGGTACACCCCTCGAAGCGATCGAGGCGTTCTTAGCGGTGGCGGAAGCGGGCGGGGTGCGCGCAGGGGCGGCGACGCTGTCGCTCAGCCCGTGAGCGACCAGTCGAAGGATCGCCGCGCTGGAGGCCTTTCTCGATATCGATCTGTTCAATCGCTCGAACGGCGGACTGCAACTCACCGCGGCTGGAATGACCTATCGCAATGCGGCCGAGGCAGCGATCGAAGCGCTCGGTCGCGTCCAAACCATGGGTACCCCCAAGCGCGACGCGACTCTTACCGTAGCGGCATCGCACAGTCTCGCCCTGCGGTGGCTGATTCCCCGAAGCGGCGATTTCGCTCTTACAACCGGTGTACATCTCGACGTTCGACCGACCCGCGATCCGAACATCCTGCGTTCCGGGGAAGCACAGTTGGCGATCTGGGCCTCGTTCCAGGATCCGGATCTCCTTTCGGAAAACGTCTTGGAAGTTCTGGGGTGCCCCGTCTCCGCTCCATCGCTCATTGAAGAACAAGGCGGTGAACTGGGCGAAGCCGACATCGCTCGCCTTCCTCTACTCGCGCCGCGCTTGCCGGAGAATCTCTGGCCGCGCTGGCTCGCCTTGGCCGGTCTTGATCACGAAGAGATCGACGTTCGACTGTTCGATACGAATGTGCTCGCATACGAGGCCGCGGCTGCAGGACTCGGCGTCGCTCTCGCGATCCCTTTCATGTGCGAGGAGCACCTGGCCCGCGGTTCGCTGGTCCCGTGCGGCCAGTCGCGACTGATCGGGGAGCATTACAGACTCTATCGGCGCCGCAGCCGTGCGGGTCCGTCCGCACCGGAAACGCATTTCATCCATTGGGCGCGCAGGGAGGCAAGGAAGGCGGGCGATCGCTTCGCGGCAATTGGTTGATCAACCTTCTAGCCGATCCGCACCAAGGTGGCGCTGGCGGTGACGATAAGCCTTTCCTCGGCACCATTGCTCGCATGGAAATCGGCAGTCACCACCACCTGACGCTTACCCGCGCGTTTAACCGTTGCATTGGCATACACTCGGTCACCGACACGTGCAGGGCCGAGCATATGCGTCGTCACATTCGCAGTAACGACCGCTCCGCATTGCGAAACCGCAGCAAAACCGCACACGATGTCAGCCAGGCTTGAAAGCACCCCGCTATGTAGCGTTCCGTGCGACTGGGTTAGGTCCGGACGCACGGTTAGCGCCAGTTCGCAGGTTCCTTGCCAGCAGCGGACGACTTCCAGGCCCAAGAAGCTGGTGAAGGGCGAGGCGGCGACGCCTTCGCGTTCGATATGGGCGCGCATAGCTTCCGGTGTGTCGGGCAAGGTCATTCGAACGCTCCTTCAGGACGAGCTATCAATAGCCGTTCGGGCGATACTCGCCCTGTCAGCAAATCGCGAAAGGCTTCTACGATCGCGTCCGGTCCGTCGACATGCTCGCGGATGAACCAGTCGGTCGATCGCGAGGCGAATTCCGCAATCGCGGCCGCGCGATCACGTTCGAATACCTCAAGGCCATTGAGCGCGATCTCCCTACCGATCCGCTCCGGTGCGAAAAACACGGTATCGTCGTTCAACGAGGCGGCTCCCGCATGTGTTGCCCCGATCCGCACGACACGGAGGGCATCGCCGTTCCGCTCGCTCAGACCGCGGATAAGGGAAGGGTCTCCGGTAAAATCCAGGATGAGCGTGCCGGCGGCAAGCTGCGGAAGCTCATCATGAGCCGCGACGCTGTCGTAGACCATTGTGCGCTCGACGAAATCCCGGTTACGCGCGCTCGTCAGCCCGAGCAACGGCGGACCGTCACCGTGGCGTAGGGCATAGCCAAGTGCGCTCTTGCTGGACGCGCTGGTCACCGCGATCTGTGACGCTCCGAACCAGTTCTCCTCACGTAACCAGCGATCGAGCACGAGGCCCAGCACTACCAGCGGGCGAAACAGCAGCGCATCTTCGCGCTCGCGGAGCGAACCGGCCGCGGGAAGATATCTGTTGTATCCGCGGTCGACCGCCGCGCGCTCGTCGCTCGTTTCCCGCCATCCTCCTTTTGCTGGCTCAAGACGCAGAATGGCGTGCGATGCCATCGGAACCAGTCCGTAAGCGATCGTTCCATTGGCGAGGCGCACCTCGCCCCAGGCAGGCGGCACGATCCTGGGAGGCTCGGTCGGAAACAGTTTCCAGTAGCCGAACTGACCGCCGGTCAGGGCATAGGTCACGACATTGGCGGTTAGCGCGAGTTGCAGCACCGCTCCCGGTTTGAAAGGAAAGATGGGGTTCCACTCGATCCTGTCAGATCGCAGATCTTCCCGCTCCAGCTCGTATCGCCACGCCATCGAGCGGTTGTAGCAGGAGTGTTGCAGAATTGCTGTTGCCCGACAAGCAACACCGTGCCGGTCTGCGCAATACCCGGCCCGGCCAAGCCTTCGTTACATGCGGCCCCGTTCGCAGTTGCAGCAAATCGGATCGGGCCAACGATGAATCTCGCGCTTCTCGCTTTAACCATAACCGCCGGCGCTATCGTCACCTCCCCTCTGCAAGCTCAGGATTTGCCTTCCGAAGCGGAGGGCCCGGTCGTGAAGGACCCCGCCAATACCATCGTGGTGACCGGCACCCGCAGCGCCGGACGTAGCGCACTGGAGGCAGCTGTACCGGTGGACGTTGTCAGCGAAGAGGAGCTGAACGCCACCGGGTATGCCGATCTCAACCGCGCGCTGAATTTCCTCGAGCCGTCGGTCAATTCTCCGCGCGCGGCCACCACCGCCACGGCGGCGAACACGCGGCCGATCACGCTACGCGGCCTGTCGCCCGATCAGACGCTCGTGCTCGTTAACGGCAAGCGCCGCCACACCAACGCCGTGCTCAATGTAAACAATTCGATCGGGCGCGGATCGGCGGGCGTCGATCTCGACACGATCCCTCAGAACGCGATCCAGCGGATCGAGATCCTGCGCGACGGCGCGGCAGCGCAGTATGGCTCGGACGCGATCGGCGGGGTAGTGAACATCATCCTGAAGGACGATGCCCAGGGCGCTTCGTTCGAACTGCTGGGTGGCATCACCGAGGAAGGCGACGGGCTCAACGGGCTCGCCTCGACCAGCGGCGGGCTGCCGATCGGTCGGGGCGGTCATTTGACTCTCAGTGCATTGGTCCGCGCGCAGGAAGCGACCAACCGCGCCTTTGTCGATCAGCGCTTCGACCGGGTAACCTACCGGATAGGCGATCCGGAAGCCTCGCTTTTTGGCGGATCGGTCAATTTCGGCCTGCCACTCGGCGACGCGGAACTCTACGGTTTCGGCACGGTCGCGCAAAAAATTTCGAACAACGGTGCGGGCTTTCGCGTGCCCGGCACCTCGCTGCTCTATCCCGACGGTTTCCTGCCGGTCATCGAACCGCACATCTGGGATGGCAGCGGGACCTTAGGTATCTCCGCCGATCTCGGCGGCTTCGCGCTCGATCTGAGCCAGACCTACGGCCGCAACGAGGCGGATTTCCGCGTCTTCGATACGGTGAATGTGTCGCTGGGTCTCGACAGCCCGACCAGCTTTGATTCGGGCGGCGTGACCTATGAACAATATGTCACCGATTTCGGCGTCTCGCGCTCGCTCGGACTTCTCGCCGGAGGCAATATCGCCGCCGGCGCGCAGTACCGCCGCGAAACCTACGCCATCCGCGAGGGAGAACCCGCCGCTTCGACCGGAGTCGGTGCGGACGGTTTCGCGGGGTTCGCTCCGCGCCGACCGGTGAATGAGGCGCGCGATGCCTTTGCATTCTATCTCGACGCCGAGCTGCGCCCGATCGAGGCGCTGCTGATCGGCGGGGCGGTCCGTTACGACGAGTATGACGATTCCGGTGGAGAGACGACCTGGCGGGTTTCAGCCCGCGCCGATCTGACAGAGGGCCTGGCGCTGCGCGGCGCGATCGGAACTGCGTTCCGCGCGCCTTCGTTGCAACAGCAGAATTTCAGCGCGGTGCAGGGCGCACTTTCGGCAGGGCAGCTGGTTTCGGTAGCGACGCTGCCGGTGAGCGACCCGATCGCGCGCGCGTTGGGTGCGGGAGATCTGCGACCCGAGCGCTCACGTAATTACAGCGCGGGTATCGTGCTGGAGCCGACGCCCCGCCTCGCTTTCACCCTGGATGCGTTTCACATCCAAATCGATGATCGCATCGCGCTGAGTGAACAGCTGCGCGGGGCGGCGGTGAATGCCATTCTGGCCGGCGCTGGTATAGTTGGCTTCTCGCAGGTACGCTTCTTCACCAACGCGGTCGATACCAGGACTACCGGTGTGGAGGCCACCGCGCGCTGGTCGGCCAGCCTCAGTCCGGAAACGCGGGCAAGCATGGATGTCGGCTTCGCGCTCTATGACACGGAATTGGAAAGTCTCCGCGCCAATCCGGTGCTGCCGACTCTGCCGTTGCTCGGCGAGAAGTCGATCTTGTTCCTGACCGAAGCGCAGCCGCGCGACAAGCTAACCGTGCAGGCTGTCGTCGAGCACCGGTCAGTGAGCGCACGTGCAGCGCTGACCCGTTTCGGCACCTACACCTCGCAACCGCTCGTGGAGACGCAGACCTTCGATGGCGGCACGTCATTCGACCTGTCGCTGAGCTACGCCCTGTCTTCCGCGATCATGCTTACCGCCGGCGTGCAGAACCTGTTCGACGACCGGCCGGAAGAGATTGCTGATCAGGCGCGCTTCATCGCCGCAACCGGCGGCAGCTTTCCCACGGGCGAGGAGACGCCGCTCGGCGTCAACGGGCGTAGCTATTTCGTGCAGCTACGAGGGAATTTCTGATGGTGTCGCGTCGCGCATTGCTTGGCCGGACGGCGCTGGCGCTGGCTGCGTCTCGCTTCCTGTCTCCGGTAACGGCCATCGCTGTGCAACCGCAACCATATGCCGATGGCGATCCCTTTATGCTCGGCGTCGCCTCGGGCGATCCGCGTCCTGATGGGTTCGTGCTCTGGACTCGGCCTTTGGGTCTGTCGGGCACTGCTACGGTCGGTGTGGAGATCGCCGACGACGATGGTTTCCGCAGGATCGTGCGCAGTGGTTCGGTCACCGCAAGTCCTGCGCGCGGGCACGCAGTGCATGTGGAGCCGGTCGACCTCGATCCAGCACGCACTTATTTCTACCGTTTTCACCTCGATGGAGCGACGAGCCCCATCGGTCGCACAGCCACGATCGATCCGCAGGCCACGCGCATGCGCCTCGCGCTCGCGGCCTGCCAGCATTGGGAACATGGCTGGTTTTCCGCCTATCGGGACATGGTCGCGCAGGAGATCAATGTTCTCCTGCATGTCGGAGACTACATCTACGAGAAGTCTTTCGGGACCGGCCCCGACGTTCGCAGTTTCGGCGCGCCCGATCCGTTCACGCTGGACGAGTATCGCGTTCGTCATGCGCTCTACCGCACCGATCCCGATCTGCAGGCCGCCACCGCTGCCTTCCCGATCATCGCGACCTGGGACGATCACGAGGTAGAGAATGACTATGCCTCGCTTCAGGGCAGCGTCACAGAAGACCCTGCCGCTTTCGTTGCGCGCAGGGCCGCTGCCTATCAGGCATGGTTCGAACACATGCCGATATCGCCGCGCCGCTTAACACCGCATGGCGCGGCGGACATTGTGCGCAGATTCGAATGGGGCGCGCTAGCCAGCCTCTCGGTTCTCGACTGCCGCCAGTTCCGCACGTCGCAGCCGTGTGGACGCGGCGGGCAGGTGATCGCGGACTGCGCGGAGGTCTTCGATCCGGTGGCGACCATGCTCGGGCTCGAACAGGAGGCGTGGTTGCGCAATCGCCTGGCGAACGAGCGCACCCGTTGGAGCCTGATCGGTCAGGCGACGATGGTCTCGCGGCTGCCCTTGCCGGGCGGAGGCGATGCGCGCTGGTCCGATATCTGGGATGGCTACGCCGCCTCTCGCGACCGCCTGATCGCTGCACTGCGCCAGCCGGCGGTGCGCAATGCGGTGCTGCTTGGCGGCGACGTCCATTCCTTCTGGGCCAACGACATCCCATCCGATCCGGAGTGGATGGGATGTCGTTGGTCGCGAGCGAGATCGTCACGTCCTGTCTCGCCTCGCGCAGCGGCCCCGAAGAGCTCTTCACAGGCATCCAGGGCCGCAATCCGCAGGTCCGCTTCCATGATAATGATAACGCCGGATACACTCTGCTCGACATAGATGCTGAACGGATCGACGGCCGGTTTCGCGCAGTTCGTGATCTGACGGATCCCAATAGCGCCAGCTTCGATTTGCGCCGGTTCGCTATCGAGGACAGGGCGCCCGGGGTGAGAATTTAGTTTTGAAATGAGCGTTTAGGCTTTGTAGATCGTACGAATCTAACTTCCGAAACGCTATTGGGGGATGCCGGGTTGAGCTTCTTGGTTCTCGCCAAACGTGAGCGTACAGCTTGACGGGCGAGATGCTCCAGATTGGCAGAGCCCTGGCAGATTGGTTCGATCCCGAATTACGTCGATACTCGTCAATGAATGCAGTCATCGCTTTACTGCTCCGCCTGGTCAAAATATCACGACGCTTTGCGCACAGCCTCATTAGTACGCTGCAGTCCACGGTTCTCGCTCTCCAGAGTTCTCACCTTTGACAGCCCGCTCGGCGGATACTTCAACACAAGTATTGCTGTCAGCCTTGGCCGGGCTCCCTGCTTCCGCCGTCTGACGAACTATCAATTGAGCGGCCCTAGCACGTGCGACAAGTTCTCCTTACCCATCGATTGTGAGGTTCGACTGGAATGAGACCCATGACGTCTGTCACGATCATACGTGGCAAGGCGGTCCGACTCTGAAACCAGTGGAGAGAGCACTGCGGCTCATGTCACGAAAGTTTCGATCGAGATACATGGCGGCGGCGCGTCGTTCGCCATTGCTGCAAGATTGTCCGTTTCTGATTCGGCCCGGCCGACTTGACGGTCGGCTCGGGTGGCGGTGTGTTCGAGAAGCGCGGCGAGGGCATTGCCTGAATGATTCCATCGATTTTCTTGTAGATTTGTCGGGCCGCCATATGCGGATGCGAAGCGGCTTCGTCCGGATCTAACACCGGCGCGAAACATGCATCGGTCCCCTCCAGCAAGGTCATCCATTCGTCGCGCGTCCTTCGTCGGAATAGTTCCTCGAACCGATGTCTGAGGTCTGGCCAGCAGGCCGGATCGTAGCCGTTTGCAAAATCCGGTTGATCCGCAATGCCCAGCTTCTGGCAAAGCAATGTGTAAAATTTCGGTTCGAGCGACCCCAGAGAGATGTATCGATCGTCCGCGCATCGATAGGTCGAATACCAGTGCGGACCGTCAAGGATGCTGCGACCGCGCTCGTTGACGAAATGTCCTGTTGCTTTCAAACTGAGCAGCAGGTTCATCATATGCGCGCTTCCATCCACGATGGCGGCATCCACGACTTGTCCTTTCCCCGATTCACGGGCGCTAAGGATGGCGGCGAGCAGGCCGACTGCCAGATAGAGCGCGCCACCGCCGATGTCGCCGACGAGTCCGGGAGGTGCCATCGGAAGCGCACCCGGTTCGCCAGCATACCAGAGCGCGCCGGACAGTGCGATATAGTTGATGTCGTGGCCGGCGGTCTGCGCGAGAGGTCCATCCTGCCCCCAACCAGTCATCCGGCCGAACACGAGCGCCGGATTGCGATCGAGGCAAACATCGGGTCCAAGACCCAACCGTTCCATTACACCAGGACGCATGCCCTCGATGATCGCATGGCTGTGCTCAACAAGATCGAGGACGTGCTCGACCGCTGCGGACTGCTTCAAATCGAGGGATACAAATCGCTTACCGCGATTGAGAATCGCCTCACGGCCAAGGTCGATCGTATCCCGATTAGGGATAACACGATCGACAACTACAACGTCGGCTCCAAGATCTGCCAGCAACATTCCGCAAAATGGCGCTGGACCGATACCGGCAATCTCGATGACCCTGATACCAGCGAGCGGACCGCATCCCGACATCTGCAATTTCTTTCCAATGGCTCGAACACTACGGAGATCATCGCCGATCTATTATCGGGCATCAAATTCATTCAAGCTCCAAAATATTCCCAGATGGAATGTTGAATGGGCCCTGCCACCATGAACTAGAGGAATATTAGCGGCGGATAATGAATTGGACAGGTGTGACGATTTACCCAATCTGATCATTTCGGGGATGTTTGAAGTCTAAGCGGAGAAAATCCGATGGAGAGGATACATATGCGTGGAAACTGCGCAAACGGATGCAGCGCCGCCCCGTGCAAGGGGCAGCGCTAATGGAATTGCGCACCCAACTCCGCCGGGCGGCCGGCTATTTCGCCTGCAACGAAGCGTTGGTCCACGGCGAGCGCCGATTCAGCTTTGCCGAAGCGTGGTCGCGGGGGGTGCGGCTTGCGAACGCGCTGACGAACGCGGGGCTGCGGCCGGGCGACAAGATCGCCACGCTGGAGAAGAACTCGATTGAAGCGGCTGACATTTTCCTCGCGGCAGCAATCGGCAATTTCGTTCGTGTACCGCTCTATGCCCGCAATCGCCGAGAATCCCATGCCCATATGATGCGCAACACCGACTGCCGGTTAGCGCTCGTTGACAACGCGCTCTTGCCCGAGGTCGCGGGACTCGAGACCGAATTGCCCGACTTGAAGCGACTGATCGTGCGCGACGGGACTTACGAGGAATGGCTCGCCCGGGCATCTGATCAGGATCCGGACCCTACCATCTCGCCAGATGATTATTGCGTTATCCGTCACACAGGGGGCACGACCGGTGCGCCGAAGGGCGTCGCCTATACCCATCGCACGTGGATGACTTGCTGCGCTGGCTTTCTGGAGGTGGGACCAAGACCTGATCCAGGCGCGACGGTATTGCATGTGGGGCCACTTTCGCACGCCTCCGGGTTCATGTTCTCTCCCTATTGGGCGGTGGGTAGCCGCAACATTATGGTGGAGGCGTTTGACCCGGCAAGCTTCCTCGAGATACTGGAACACGAAGAGGTCGGCTATGCGTTCGTCGCTCCGACCATGCTCAACGCAGTTGTTCACCACGGCAATCCGCGTGGGCACGTTTTTCCGCGCTTGAGATGTTTGCTCAGTGCTTCTGCGCCAGTTTCCGAAGCGACGTTGCGTAAGGCCCGCTCGATTTTCGGAGACGATGTGTTGCACACCGCTTACGGACAGACCGAAATTCTGCCGGTGACTGCCCTAGGCCCAAAGGAATGGTTCGGCGAAACCGAAGGATCGACGCCGCTCCAATCGGTGGGCCGGGCGATGAGCTTTGTTGATCTCGAAATCCGTGATGCCGACGGTCGCGCTCTTGGGCCTGACGAACCCGGAGAAATTGTCGCCCGGTTCGAAAACGGCCAGATGCAAGGCTTCTGGAACGATCCTGAGGAGACCGCGCTACGCCTCGTCGACGGCTGGGTAAAGACTGGCGATATTGGTCGCATCGACGCAAACGGGTTCCTCTATCTGCTCGATCGCGCAAACGACCTGATCGTGTCGGGAGGATACAACATCTATCCGGCCGAAATCGAGAATGTGATCGCCGATCATCCTCAAGTGATTGCCGCCGCCGTATTCGGTATCCCTCATGAAAAGTGGGGCGAAACGCCGCTTGCGCTGGTCGTGGTCGCGCCCGGCACTGAATTGCCAGAGCAGGAAATAATCGATTTGGTTAGCGAACGGTTGGGTTCGTTCAAGAAGCCCGGCAAGGTCGTCTTCACCACCGAACCTCTGCCGCTCAGCAACGTCGGCAAAGTGCTACGATCGAAACTCCGAGAGCCTTACTGGGCGGGGCGGGCCAGCAGAGTTTCAGGCGCATGAGGGCAACTTCTCCTGACTCAAAAGTGGCAGACCTCGTGTCGCTCGAAGCCATCACCGTTGAGAGGCGTGGCGCGGCTTTATGGGTGCACCTAAATCGTCCAGATGCGCTGAACAGCCTGACGTTGGAAATGGCCCGCGATCTTGAGTTGGCGATCGAGACGGCCGAGGCCGATCCCGCGGTGCGGGCATTCGTCATCACCGGGACGGGACGCGCCTTTTGCGCCGGAGCCGACTTGGCCGCGCTCAATGCTTATGGTGGGTCGATCATGGAACCACTGGAGCACTTCCTGGCGGAACTCGGGCGCGTGCTCAGGCGGATCGAGTTGTCGCGCTTGCCGGTCCTTGCCGCGGTCAACGGATTGGCGCTTGCCGGCGGGCTCGAACTCGTATTGTGCTGCGATCTTGTGGTGTCTGCCGAAGACGCCAGGTTCGGTGACGCGCATGCCAACTATGGCCTTCTGCCAGGCGGTGGCGGCTCGATCCGCCTTCCCCGCAAGATCGGACCGGCGCGCGCGACCTACCTCATGATGACGGGTGAATTCGTCTCCGCGAGGGAGATGGAGCGTGCAGGACTTGTGAGCAGGGTGGTGCCAGCGGAGGCGCTCGTCGATTCAACGCAGGCGGTGGTGGAAATGCTCGCCGCCAAGAGTCCCCTTGGGCTTGTGCACATCAAGGAGTTGGCCGCAATCGCTGGAGATTGCATCCTCGAAGATGGCCTGCGCCAGGAACTCGAGATCATCGGAGCCTATGCTGCCTCACACGATCTGCGCGAGGGACTAGCGGCGTTCGCAGAGAAGCGCGAACCGGAGTTCAAAGGAAAATGAGCGACATCTATATCGCCGGCGTTGGCATGACGCAGTTCGGTCGGCAACTCGACCGCAGCCTCAAGGACCTGTCGGCGGACGCCTGTGCTCGGGCTTTCGCCGATGCCGGATGCGGCCGGGAGGACATCGAGGCGGTCTTCTTTGGCAACTGCGTGCAGGGCCACATGGAAGGGCAGGACATGATCCGTGGCGAGCTCGTAGCACGCGCGGTTGGGATGCAGGGCGTGCCAGTTGTCAACGTTGAGAATGCCTGCGCCACAGCCTCGACGGCGGTCGCGATGGCGACTGCTTATGTCCGGTCGGGTATGGCGGACATCGTGCTCGCGCTCGGCGCGGAGAAGATGTGCTCGCCTGACAAGGCCTTGATGTTCAGCGCTTTCGATGGGGCGTGGGACGTGCACGAGACGGAGTGCAGCCGCGAGACACTGCTCGCTATGGGCCAAGGCGTTGAGGTGCCAGAAGGGTCGGTGTCAAACCAACCCTACAGCGTATTCATGGACATCTACGCTGCGATGTCGCGCGCCCATATGCGCACTTACGGATCAACGCAGGCGCAGATCGCAGCGGTGTCAGCCAAAAACCACGTCCATTCGACGCACAACCCGCTCGCTCAATACCGCAAACCCTACACGGTAGAGGCCGTGCTGGCCGCACCGCCAATCGTGTTTCCGCTGACACTGCCGATGTGCTCACCGATCAGTGACGGCGCTGCGGCTGCGGTGATCTGCAACTCGGCAGGCTTGCGCAAGCTGGCGGTGTCTGACGACAGGGCAATCCGAGTACTTGCGTCGGTGCTCCAGACCAGTGCCGAGCGCGACCCTTACGACTATGATCGGCACGTCACAAGGCTGGCGGCAATGCGCGCCTATGCGATGGCGGGGCTCGGCCCGTTAGACGTCGACGTTGCGGAAGTGCACGACGCGACGGCGATGGGCGAGATCATCGAAATTGAGGCTCTGGGCCTCGTGCCGCCTGGCGAGGGAGGGATTGCTGCTGAGCGTGGCGACACCGTCATTGGCGGCCGCATCCCCGTAAATCCGTCGGGCGGCCTCGAATGCAAAGGGCACCCGATCGGCGCGACGGGTCTCGGTCAGATCTACGAACTGGTGTCGCAACTGCGTGGCGATGCCGGCGCTCGCCAGATCGAGGGAGCGCGGGTCGCGGTAGCGCAGAATGGCGGCGGGGTTCTGGGCGTGGAGGAAGCCGTCGTCGCAGTCACCATCCTTGGTCGTTAAGGAGCGGATAATATGGATTTTACACCCACTGACGAGCAGCGGATGGCAGTCGAGAGCATTCGGCGCTTCCTCGACGAAAAGCTGGAGCCTGAAATTCGCGCTCACGGCGAATGCTTCATCGAGCGGCCGTTGATGCAAAAATGGACCAGCGAACTTGCCGCCTTCGGTCATATCAGTGCCCCGCACCGCGAGGAATGGGGCGGCCTCGATATAGGTTGGCTGACGCATCTCCTGATCTTCGAAGAGATCGCTTATTCGTCGCTTGATGTCGCTATTCCAGGTTTCATCAACGCGGTCGGCGCCGAACTGATCCGGCGTAGCGCGTCACCTGAAATCCAGCAGCGTTACCTGCCCGGCTTGGTCGCCGGCGAGCTCTTCGTCTCAATGGGCATTTCCGAGCCGGACGTAGGCTCAGATGTGGCGGCGGTAAGAACGCGAGCCATTCGCGACGGCGACTATTGGGTGATCAACGGCGAAAAAACGTGGATTACAAGTGGCGCATATTCGGACCTACTTATCTGCACCTGCCGGACCGGAGAGAAGGAGATCAGCCACATCCTGGTCGATCGCGCCGAAAGTCCCTATGAAGTGCGCGATATCGAAAAGATGGCACTGAATGGTCAGTCGACCGCGCAGATTTTTCTTACCGATTGCCGCGTGCCTGCGTCCAACATGCTGGGCCAGCCAGGCGATGGACTACGAAACACGTTGAAAGTCTTTGAGATCGCGCGCTGCCACATGGCAATGTGGAGCATCGGTATTGCACGCCGCGCGCTGGACGAAGCGATCGCCTATTCGAAGGAGCGTTCCCAGCATGGCCGCAAGCTTGCGGGTCATCAACTGATCGCCGACAAGCTTGCAACCATGGCAACACGGATCGACGCGGCGAGGCTACTGGCGCACCGGGCGATCTCGCTGGTCGACGCCGACGTGCGCGCTGAGGCTGAGTGCGCGATGGCCAAATGGTATGCTACGGAGATGGCGATTGGAGTGACGCGCGATGCACTTCAGATCCATGGTGGCAACGGCGTTACGCGTGAGTTCATCGTAGAACGGCTCGTGCGCGAAGCGATTATCTGCCCGATCCCCGATGGCACGACGGAAATCCAGAAGCTCATCGTCTCGCGCGCGCTGACAGGCGTCGCCGCGTTTCGATAACAGAAGGCGCCACCCGATGCACGAAGAACTAAGATACGACGACAAGGTGGTGATCGTAACCGGTGCGGGTGGAGGGCTCGGCCGCGAGCATGCGCTAATGTTCGGCAAACGCGGTGCAAGGCTGGTTGTCAACGACCTCGGAGGGGATCGAATGGGGGATGGACGATCTTCCAGCGCAGCGGATCGGGTCGTCGAAGAGATACGATCTGCCGGCGGCGAAGCGGTTGCCAATTATGATTCGGTCGAGGATGGCGCTCGAATCGTCGAAACTGCGCTCGATGCGTTCGGCACGATCGATGTCGTGATAAACAACGCCGGCATCCTGCGCGACGTCAGCTTCCACAAGATGACAGACCAGGACTGGACGTTGATCCAGAACATCCACCTCAACGGCAGCCGGGCCGTCACTCAAGCGGCATGGCCGACGCTGCGCAACAAGGCCTACGGCCGTGTCATCATGACCAGTTCGGCGGCGGGCATCTACGGCAATTTTGGCCAGGCGAATTATGCAGCTGCCAAATTGGGTATCCTAGGTCTCGCCAATGCACTGGCCGAGGAAGGGCGTTCGCGGAACATCAACGTCAATACGATCGCTCCAATCGCGGCTTCGAGGATGACTGAAACGGTCTTTCCCAAGGCGTTGCTCGACAGGTTGCGGCCTGAGGCGGTCAGTGCGTTGGTTGGCTGGCTCGCGCACGAAAGCTGTTACGAGACCAAAGGGTTGTTCGAAATCGGTGCCGGTTATGTCGCGAAACTTCGTTGGGAACGGACGTGCGGTTATCACTTGGGTAGGAACGGCATTTTCGCGCCCGAAGAAATTGCCCAGCATTGGAACAGTATCGTCGATTTCACAGACGCTGAGCATCCAACTGTCATGAACGACAGCCTCGATGCAGTACAGCGGATCATGGCGGACGATCGCCGGGATTAATCCAAACGTATTGGTTGGCTGGCCCGAGGACTATGCTCAACACCTCTGGCATTGACATGAGCAAAAGGAATACATCGGCCGCATATTGAATTTGACGATTGGCCCAAGTCAGATCATCCTTCGCACCAAAAATTGCTTCAAATAGTTAGGGAGGTGGAACTATGAGATATTTGCTTTTGGCATCTGTTGCCTTGGTCTGGTCCGGGCCAGCGTTCGCTCAACAAGCTCAAGTCGATCAAACTGAGACGGCACCATCTGAGAAAACGTCGTCTGGAACTACTGCCGACGCCTTGTCTGACGTCATCATTGTGACGGCGACCAAGAAGGGGTACGGCGAAAACCTGCAGAATGTGCCTGTCGCGGTGACCGCATTTGGCGAAGCGCAGCTCGATGCGAAATTCGTGCAAAACCTTCAAAGCTTGAGCTACGATGTCCCCAACGTCCAGCTCGAGGGTGTCGGAACGGCTCCAGGCTACGCAAACTTCACGATCCGCGGACTGGGCATCAATAGCACCATCCCTTCCATCGACCCGACGGTTGGCGTCTTTACCGACGGAATCTATCTTGGGATCAATGCAGGCGTTGTGCTCGACAATTTCGATCTCGAGGGGATCGAGGTGTTGCGCGGCCCGCAGGGACTTCTTTTCGGCCGCAATGTAACGGGTGGGGCGGTCGTGATGCGGACGACGCGCCCGGATTTCAATTTCAGGGCCAGTACCAAGGCATCGGTGGAAACCGGTCTGAAGAAAACCGTCAGTGCAATGGTCACAGGACCGATCGCTGAGGACGTCCTGGCCGCAAAGTTGGCCGTCTACTACAGCAAGGATGAGGGATGGTTCCGCAATCAGTTTGATCAAAGCAGCTTTGGCAAATCCCGCGACATCATCATTCGCCCCGCGCTTAGCGTAAAGGGCGGCGACAACTTCCGGATGGATCTGCGCTATGAGCACGGCGACATTGATGGCGATGGCGCGCCAGTGCAGAGTCACGCGATTTTCCCGCGCGACACGTTCGGAATATCGATCGATTTTCCGGGGTACTATAATGCGACCTGGAATCAAGCAATCGCAGAGACCAACATCGATGTCGGCCTTGGAGACGGTGTGATAACCAACATCATGGGTTATCGGCAATTTCGGTCGAGGGCTGCCAGCGATATTGACGGGACGCCACAGCATTTTTTCAACGGCTACTTTAACATCAATCAAGAACAGATCAGCGATGAACTGCGTTATTCAGGAAAGATCGGCGCCGTCGAGGTGACAACCGGGCTATATTACTTCGCGCAGGACCTGGCATACGCAGAGCAACGCGACCTTTTGGGCGGTGCGAGGATCTTATCGGGTGGCGGGACTCAGGACCAAACAACCTGGGGAGCGTTCGCGTCAGCTGACTGGCATTTCAGCAATACGCTCACGCTCAATATCGGCGGGCGATACAGTTGGGAACGCAAGGCCGTGCGCATCGCACCGCTGGGTGCAAATGGGTGTGACGTGAACACGTTGCGCTGTGCCACGAACTTCATCGATGACGAAAGCTGGAAAAGCTTTACTCCGAAGCTTGGGCTACAATGGCAGCCGGATAATCAAACCCAAATCTATGGCTTCTATACCCGCGGCTTCCGCAGCGGTGGCTACAATTTGCGCAATACCGATCCCGGTGTTCCGCCCGGCCCTTTCGATCAGGAAACGCAGGACAGCTTCGAGATAGGCGCGAAGAAGCAGTTCGGAAGAAGCCGCCTCAACATCGCCTCGTTCTACAACCAGATGAAGAACCTCCAACGCGAAATCAACCTCCCGGGCCCGCTGGGAGTCAGCCAAGTGATCCGCAATACGGCGGATGCAACAATCACGGGCTTCGAAGCGGAAGGCCAGTTCTTCATTGTGCCAAATCTGGTGCTCTCAGGACAGGTTGGCTATGTTCACGGGAAATATCGCAATATCCAGTTTGACATAAGCGGCGATGGCGTCATCAACGATGTAGATCGCGACCTGAAGCTTCCCAGGCTTTCACCGTGGACCTATGGTGCCGGGCTGACCTACGATCAGACACTCGGCTCAGCAGGTACTGCAACGGCCCGCATAGACTTCACTCATCGTGACAGTGCCCGGTTCACTGACAATAATGCTGGGTTTCTGTCGCCAGCAGACATGCTCGATGCAAGTCTGACATACAAAACCGCGGACCAGATCTGGCGCTTTTCGGTTTATGGGCGCAATCTACTCAACGAGGTTACATATGGCGGTGATACGCCGTTGCCAGCCGCGTTCGGTGGCCCAGGCGCCAGCTTGTCACCCCTGAATAAGGGTCGGACGATCGGCGGAGAAGTGGCGCTGAGTTTCTAGAGTGATCTGTGATTGATTGACCAACTTCACACGAACAAACGAAGATAAAAAGGTCATAGCCTGTTCCGATTCCACAAAATCGGGACAGGCTATATACTGAGGGTCTGTCATTTGACCTTTACGATGCGAGCATGCATATGGCCGGACATATACTTGCTCCAGCCTACTGTTTCTGAGCATTAGACTCTGATGACCAATTCTGTCGCACTCGGGCGATGAGATCCCTAGCGGCGGGCTTGACCGGCCAGCGAGCACGTGCGGCGTACGCTAGCACCAGCGGTTCCAGCAGACCAGTATGTGGCAGCGTGACAAATTCGTCGCGAAACCATCCGGCAGAGGTGAATGCGCTAGCCACCAATCCGACGGAATCGGTAGCGGCCACGATCCTGCGAACGAGCGGAAAATAATCCGTCATATGGATGCGATCTTCCGGGCGCTGATCGTTCACTTCGTATATCTGTCGAATGATAGGTGTATACGGCTCGGACGACGAAGGGACGACGAAGTCGCATCGCGCCAACATCTGCTTATCGATTGCAGTTTCGGAAAGGATCGGATGGTCTTTGCGAACGAAAGGCATGATATCAACCGCTGCAATCCGCTCGCATTTGAACTGAGGCCAACCGGCAAGCGCAGCCTCGAGCCCGAAGGCGACGTCGATGTCTCCGCGCGACAGCAATTGCACTGCGCGCTCACTATTTCCCGATACGATCTCGAGACGAACTCCCTCGTGGCGTTTGAGCAACCCGATTGCGGCGTCGTTGATTAGCCAGTCCATTGAACCTGGAAAAAGGCCAATTCTGAGGAGCCCAGCGTAAGGATCAGCACCACGATTGCGTTCTCTGAACAAATCGTCTGCATCCGCGAGCAAGCGCGCCGCGCGATCGATGAAGTCGCGACCCTCAGGCGTCACCAAGATGCCGCGCGACGTTCGATTGAAGAGAGCAATTCCGAGTTGTTGCTCCAGATCGGCGACGCTCTTAGTCACAGCTGACTGTGTCACGCCCACGGCATTGGCCGCTCCTGTGAAGGAACCTATTCGAGCAACTGCGACCGCATATTTGAGACGGGAATCAAGCACAGATGGGCCTTCTATGGGTTCTCGACTCCCTACGCTACAGGGAGGTGTCCGTCGTCAGAACATTTGGCACAACTCGCGGCGTGTGCTTGCGGAGTGTGGGCCTCGTCTTGGATTGATGTTTAAGCGGCGAGCTTGCGGTGTTGCAAGCGCCGATATTCGAGTGTCTGTCGTTTGATCCTTTCTCGTCGTTTGATGATCTCGGGTGCCCTGCCGAAGTAGGCGTCGGCAGGTGTCACATTGTCGAGGCTCTCGTGGTAGCGCTGGTGATTGTAGTGCTCGACGAACGCCTCGATTTGCTGTTCGAGATCGCCGGGCAGGCAGTAGTTTTCCAGCAGGACGCGGTTCTTCAATGTCTGGTACCAGCGCTCGATCTTGCCCTGTGTCTGCGGATGGAAGGGCGCACCGCGCACATGGTCCATTTGTTTGCCGTCGAGATAATCCGCCAGTTCCCCGGCGATGTAGTTGGGGCCATTGTCGCTGAGCAGACGCGGCCTATGCAAGACATTGGCATGATCACAGCCTGAGGCTTTCAGCGCCATATCGAGCGTTTCAGTGACGTCGCTGGCGCACATGGTCGAACACAGCCGCTAGGCGATGATGTAGCGTGAGTAATCGTCGAGCACCGTCGATAGATACATCCAACCCCACCCGATGATCTTGAAGTAGGTAAAGTCCGTCTGCCACATCTCGTTCGGGCGGGTGGTCTTCGTATGGAACACCTCTGCCGCCTTGATGACCGTGTAGGCCGGGCTGGTGATCAGATCATGGGCCTTGAGCAGAAGGTAAACCGTGGCTTCCGATACGAAGTAGCGCTTCTCGTCGGTGAAGCGCACCGCCAGTTCGCGCGGAGACAGATCGGTCTGTTCCAGCGCCATCTCGACGATCTCATCCTGGACCTCGGGCGCGATCCTGTTCCACACCCGGCTTGGCGCAGATGGCCGGTCTGCCAGTGCCTCCGGTCCGCCTTCAAGGAAGCGGTCATACCAGCGGTGGAAAGTGCGCCTTGCCACGCCGAGCTGGTCCAGCGTGCGCGTGGCTGGCAGGTGCGACTGCTCGACGATCCGGATAATCCCCAGCTTCTCGGATGCGGGATATCTCATTCTTCGTCTCCCCCATCCGCGATCATGCTTTTTTTGAGCAACCGATTCTCCAGGGTGAGGTCCGCTACGCATTCCTTCAGATCGCGGGCCTCACGGCGAAGATCCTTCACCTCGTCAGTGGTCGCAGAACGGGCCGTATCGCCAGCAAGCCTGCGCTTGCCGGCCTCCATGAACTCCTTGGACCAGGTGTAATACAGGCACTGGGCAATGCTCTCACGGCGGCACAGTTCGGCAATGGAAGCATCGCCGCGCAGACCCTCCAGAACGATCCGGATCTTGTCGTCGGCGGAGAAGTGTCGGCGAGTCTTGCGCCGAATGTCCTTTACGACCTGCTCGGCAGGCATCTTGGATTTTGAGGATTTGGGCTTCATCTTCGTTCCTTCGTCACTACGACGAAGCCCAAATCCTCCTTAACTTACAACCTCAAATCTGTGCCATAGGCGCTGACGGGGAACAAGTCCGGATGTGATGCCTCTTCTGCCTGCCTTTAGCTCAAGTTTTTCGAAGCCGACCTGCTCCATGGTTTCACCGAACCGTGGAATTTTCAAGTCGCCTCGACCGACTTGATCCAGTCGTCAATTTCTGACTCGATCCAGACAGTACATTTCGAACCCAGCGATCGAGAGCGGGGGAATGACCCGTCCCGCATCCGCTGATAGATCGCTGATCGTCGCATTCCGACGCGGGCCATAACTTCGGGTAGCCGAACAAGCCGCTCCTGAAATCTGGCTTCTCGATTAACCGTGCCGGATAATTCGGCACTCTCGCGCTTCGGGTCTGACATCCTGTCTTCCTGGTAACATAGCGATCCTCCCCAGGATTGATTGCGGGATACCAAACGCTCTCAGGTGTAGGAAAGCAAGAAGAACAGAAAAAGAACAAGCAGCATTGGAATGAAGCGTTTGCGAATGTGCCGGCTCAGGTGTCTGTGCGTCGGGCCCTGGACAGACCACTGATCCGACATTTTTCACCAGCAAGCTGCTTCAGCACCGCACGCAGTGACCACGAATCTTTTTCATACTTTTTTCATACACAATCCATGATGTCAGCTAAATACCTGAAATCATGGTGGGCGCGGCAGGGATTGAACCTGCGACCCCACCCGTGTGAAGGGTGTGCTCTACCACTGAGCTACGCGCCCGCCCACAGGAGCGGCTTTAATGGTCGCCGCAGGGCAGGGGCGCGCCTTTAGTGTGCGAATCGATGTGTGGCAAGCCGCCCCTTAGCCGGTCACGGTTGCCAGGATCCGCGCAAGCCAGGTTTCCGAGATGGTCGACCGGGGTTGGGTTGCCTTACTCGGAGGGCAAGCGAGACAATAGGCCTGTGCGCCGCGTGCGCCCAGCAGACGATCCCCGTCGGCGGCAATCTGCGAAACGATTGCAGTCTGACCGCGCGCCATGCGGGCGAATACATCACCGCCCATATCGGCATCCTCGCTACCGCCGACCAGCATCTGGCGCAGCAGAGTGTCATAGGTTGAAGGCTGCGTACCGAGATATTGCACGTGCCAGTCGTCACTGAGCTTGGCCTGAGCGGCAGTCCAGGCAAGGGCTTCTTCCATACCGCCATATTCATCCACCAGGCGCAACTGACGTGCCGTGCCGCCGTCCCAGACGCGGCCTTGGCCTACCGCATCGACCTGGTCGCGCGTCATGCCGCGTGCGGCGCCGACGCGGCTGAGGAAGTCTTCGTATCCGTTTTCGATGAAGGCCTGCATCATGGCGTCGGCCTCGGGCGTGAACCCGCCGATGAAGTCCGGCTGGCCCGACAGGGGCGTGGTGCGCACGCCATCGCTCGTCACGCCGATCATGGCAGCGGTTTCTTCGAATGTGGGTACGACGGCAAAGATGCCAATCGAGCCGGTGATGGTTTCGGGTTCTGCAAAGATGCGATCGGCAGGTGTCGACACCCAATAGCCACCGCTGGCCGCAACATTGGCCATGGACACCGCCACTGGGATCTTGCGCGCCTTCTGACGGAGGATCGCGTCGCGTATGACTTCGCTAGCGAGCACCGACCCCCCGGGGGAATCCACGCGCACGACCAGCCCGGCGAGATCGTCATCGAGCGCTTCGTCCAGAAGGGCTGCGATCCTGTCGCCGCCGGCCACGCCGGGACCCGCATCGCCATCTACGATTTCCCCGGCCACGGTGATCACACCGATCGGCTTGCCCTTGGTCGGCAGGGGGTTATCCGACAGCCACGTCGCAAGCGTCGTGTGGGGATAGGCATTGGGCCCTTCCCCCCATTCGTCGTCACCGACCAGTTCGACGACGCGTTTTTCAAAGTCCGCACGACTTCCCAGCTTGTCCACCAATCCCGCTTGCAGCGCTGCCGTCGCGAGGTCGCCGCGAGCTGCAGTCACCCATTCGACTGGCTGGGTCGTGACCCGTTCGATGTCGGCGCCGGGACGCGCCTTCTTCATATTGGCGCGGTATTCTTCCCATAGCGTAGCATAGAGCGCGCGGGCATTTTCACGGGCCGGTTCGGACATGCCGGTGCTGTTGTACGGTTCGACTGCGCTCTTGTATTCGCCCACCTTGTAGACCCGCGCATTGACCTTCAGCTTGTCGAGAAGGCCAGCGTAATAGAGCCGTTCGCCGCCAGGACCTGCGACCACCGCGCCGCCCAGCGGATTGACCCAGACTTCGCTTGCATGGGCCGCGAGCAGCATCGAATCGTCCGTATAGGCTGTTGCGTAAGTAAGGACCGGCTTCTGCGCCGCCCGCACACGGTCGAGCGCCTCGCCGACTTCCTGCAGGTGCACCTGCCCGCCGCCGACGAAACGGTCGAGATCAAGCACTATAGCATCGATTCGGTCATCCTCGGCCGCCTTGTCCAGAGCGTGGACCAGGTCGCGGGCCTGATATTCGCCCATCGGTGCCTGCCCGGAAAGGAGGGCGGCGAACGGATCGACTTCGGTACGTTCTTCCACGATGGCGCCGTCGAGTGCGAGAAGAAGTGCCCCGTCACGAACGGAAGCCGGGCTCGGCCGGGCGGTGAGGACGGCGAAGAGCGCAGAAAAGAACAACAGCATGAAAACGAGCACGAGCCCGTCCTTTATGCCTACCAGCAGGCGCCACACTTTTCCGGCAAATCGCATCCATGAATCTCCTGTTGTCGGGGGGATTAGGGAACCCTGCCGTGCATTGCCACTGGAAAGCGCTTGAGCGGGCGATAGGCCTCGACTAAGGGCGTGGTCTCAATGACATCGACGCCAAACTCGCCGCACGCGGCCCGCTATCCAGCGGGCGCGCTCGCATTTCCGCACCGGGACCTTATCGGTATCGGCCAGCTGGAACGGCACGAAATCCTGTTCCTGCTCGACGAGGCGGAGCAGTGGGTGAGATTGAACCGTCAGGCATCCAAACACGAAAATCTGCTGTCCGGCCTGACCGTCATCAACGCCTTCTTCGAGAACTCGACCCGCACCCTGCTAAGCTTTGAAATCGCGGGCAAACGTCTTGGCGCGGACGTGGTTAACATGCACGCTGCGCAATCGAGCGTGAAGAAGGGCGAAACGCTGATCGACACGGCGATAACGCTGAACGCCATGCATGCCGACGCCATCGTCATCCGGCATGGATCGAGCGGAGCGACACAATTGATCGCCGATAAGGTCGACTGCCCGGTCCTCAATGCCGGTGACGGTCAACACGAACATCCAACACAGGCCTTGCTCGACGCGCTGGCCTTGCGGCACGCCCTGCGGGATCGGGGCGAAGCATCCGAAGATTTCACCGGATTGAAGATCGTCATATGCGGTGACATTTTGCACAGCCGCGTGGCGCGTTCGAACCTGCTGTGCCTGCAGGCATTGGGAGCGAGCGTCCGCCTATGCGCACCCCCTGCACTGATGCCTGCGGGTATCGAGGCGATGGGCGCCGAGGTTTATCACGATTTCGATGCTGCATTGGACGGCGCGGACGTGGTCATGATGCTTCGACTTCAGACCGAGCGCATGAGTGGGCAGTTCATCCCTTCCGCCCGGGAATATCATCACCTTTACGGCCTGACCAAGAAACGCCTGGCGCAAGCGGCCGAAGATGCCTTCGTCATGCATCCGGGACCGATGAACCGGGGCGTGGAAATCGACAGCGAGGTAGCCGACATGATCGATCGCTCGATCATCACCAGACAGGTGGAAATGGGGGTCGCCATTCGCATGGCAGCGCTTGACGTGCTGACCCGCCGTTCACGCTGCGTCGATGGATGGGGAGCTGCGGCATGAGACAGCAGCGCCCGATTACCATTACTGGAGGTAAGCTGGTCACGCCCGATGGTGTGCGCGACGCCGCTATTCGGTTCGTGGATGGCAATATCGTCGAGATCGGCGGTGAGGCGTATGATGGCGATCTGACTGTAGATGCGAAAGGGCTGCTCGTTGCACCCGGCCTTGTCGATCTTGGTGTTTTCGCCATCGACAAGCCGGCGTTTCACTTCGGCGGTATCACGCGGGCCGCTCTGATGCCCGATCAGTCGCCGCCCTTGGATCTGCCCAGCCGGATTTCCTACATCGCGAAAAGCGGCAAACCCGATTTTTGGGTGCACCCGCTCGCAGCGGCTAGCAGGGGTATGGAAGGGCGAGAGATCGCCGAACTGGCACTGATGCGCGATGCCGGAGCGCGTGGGGTTGCGACTGGACGCCAGTGGATACCGGATTCGGGCGTTATGCTGCGACTGCTGCAATATGCGGCTATGCTGGACATGGTCGTCATCGCCCATGCCGAAGATGCAGCACTGGTTGGCGGCGCTGTCGCAACGGCTGGCGAGATCGCAACGCGGCGCGGTTTGCCAAGCGCCCCAGCAGCAGCGGAGTCCATCGCCTTGGCCCGCGATATTGCGCTGGCTGAGCTGGCCAATGCGCGAATTCATTTCCGACAGGTCACCACGCGCGAAGGTCTGGAGATCGTGCGCGCAGCGAAGGCACGCGGGGCGAAGGTCACCTGCGGTATCACCCCCGCACATTTCATGTTGTCCGACCTTGCGACGGTCGACTTTAGAACTTTCGCACGGCTATCCCCTCCATTGCGCAGCGAGGATGATCGGCATGCCGTGCGAGAGGCGATTGCCGATAGGACGATCGGTGTGATTGCCAGTGGCCATGACCCGCGCGGCCCGGAAGACAAGCGGCTGCCGTTTTCCGATGCGGAACCGGGCATGGCAGGGGCGGAAACATTGCTCGCCATGACTCTCTCGCTGGTGCGGGACGACGTTATCGACATGGGACGCGCTTTCGAACTGGTTGCCGCCACGCCGGCCGGTATCCTCGGCGTAGATGCCGGCGTCATCATGGAAGGGTACGAAGCCGACATCGTTCTGGTCGATCCGGATAAACCCTGGGTTATCCAGAGCGCTCGGATGGAAGCGACGGCAGGCAACACGCCTTTCGATGGTCAGCCAACGCAGGGGCGCGTAACCGCAATGTACAAGGGCGGTGTCGAAATAGATTGTTAAGACACGAAAGACCCCGCCCGGATCGCTCCGAGCGGGGTCCATCGAGGGTCTGGTTAGAAAGGGTTGCGGATCAGCGAGCTGCGACCCGCACGTCAGCGCCGACTACATCGATTGCGCCCGGCAACGGACGGCTCGACGCGTAGGCGATGCAACCGCCGCCTTTGCCTTTGACGTTGTTGCACATGGACTGAGCGGAAGCCTTGGCAAAGCCGGCCGCCGCAACGCGATAATAGATCTTACCATTTACGCGAGCCTTTGTGATCACACGTTCGGCATCGCCGAGTTCGGGGTAACGCTTGCGAAACTGCTTCCACGCTTCATTGGCGTCGGACATCGAAAAATACGAACCGAGCTGTACGTTGTAATCGCCACCGCGAGCGAGGCTGGCAGGAGCGGTGCTCTGTTTCATGCGGGACACTGCCGGTTTGCTGTCTGCAACCGGCATGGCTTGCACAACCTCGTTGCTTACGAAGCGGATACCCCCCGCGGTCGGCACGAGGCCGGCATCTGCAAGACTTGCATCCGCACTGTCCATACTGACACCGGCTGGACCTACTGGCGGGAGCTCGGCGGCAAACGCAAAATCGCTCTGTGCGGAGCTCGCGACCGGTTCTTCCATTTCGGCCGCGGCGAGCATGTCCACGCTCGGATGATTGGCGAGGGCGAGCATCTGCGGCTGGCCGGGATCGGCCTGCGGGCGCACGCCGATCAGGCTCGCGATGCGGGTCGTGAAAGCTTCGGGTTGGATCATCGCGGCCCATTGAGAGATCCGATCGCCCACCTCGTTTGCCGGTACGTCTTCCGAAACCATTACGCGCGCTGCGCGCCAATTGCCTTGCAAGGCATAGGCATAAGCAAGATTCTGGCGCACCTTCGGGGTATTCTGGCCCGAACGCAGTGCATTGCTCAGCACGTTGGCCCCGTGATCAGGACGACCGGCGAGCGCAACGGCTAGACCGAAATCGGCCGGATCGAGCATGCTGTCGAATTGCTGAAGCGTGCCAAGCGCCCCAGCCTGGTCGCCGATAGCAATCTGCGAGAGCGCGTAACTGATAATCGTCCGGGGCGCGGTGTCACCCAATTCGATCGCCTCTGCAAAAGTGGTCGCCGCCGAAGCGAAGCGTCCGTCTTCGAGATAGGCGTTGCCTAGGAGAGTACGGCTATTGGCATCGCGGGGCGCGGCAAGCACAGCGGCTTCGGCATACTCCACGGCCTTGGACGCCTTGCCCTTCAACAGTGCCGTTTCGGCATGTTCCGCCGAATATGCATGGCTTGGCGCTACCTTCCCCGTGCATCCGGTCAGTGCGGTGGTCGCCAGCGCCGTTGTGACGGCGAGCTTTACGAACCGCTTGCTCGTGGCTTTCGTTTCGATGCTCATTCTTACCCCCATGACGGTGATCCCACGACGTCGGTGTTTACTTGTTACCGTGCTGCACCTGGGCAGCGAGGCTTGCGATTTCCGGCATTTCGGCGAGCAGCGCGTCGAGCGCATCGGTCACCAACTGCTGCGCACTGCGACCGCGCACCGTACAGGCCAGTCGCAGCATCAAATGGCGTTCCTGATCGAGCCGGAGCGTGAAAGCTGCTCGCTTGCCCTGCATTTTCGCCGACTTGCGTACGACGGTCTTGCTAGCCCGCTCCGGCTTTTCCAGATGTGCCTGGATGCGATCCAAGGACTCGCGCACCTGGTTTGGTGCGTTGTCTTCACCCACTGGGCGGCGTGCGCTTGGCTGCGGGGCAATGGCCACAACCTTGTCCTGCAGAGGCGCGGCCGCCGTGGTCTTTTCCTGAAGAGGTGAATGCGCCGCGAGTTCTTCCTCGCCCATATCGTTCCAGCCCAGATCTTCGAGATTGGCCGCAGCTTCTTTGCCGTCGACCGGTCCCGGAATTCCAGACTGAGGACGCATGGCAGGCTTCGCGCCGCCCTTGCGTGCCAGCAGGGTGGAGGAGAGAGAGGCGAAATTGGCGTCAGACATACGGCAGTCTCCGCCCGAAGGGTCTTACTGTGCCACGCGGCGGCCGAAGCCGCCGGCGGGACGATGGGCACCGGGCATCACGTTCTGTGCGTTCGGTGCGGCGAAGATCGTGCGACGGAAATTCTTTTCCAGACGGTCGGCGATATACTTCCACAAGGCGGTAACTTCGGCGGCCGAACGGCTTTCCGGATCGACTTCCATCACTGTACGGCCGTCGATCATCGAGGCGGCGAAATCCGTGCGATGGTGCAAGGTTATCGGCGCGACCGTGCCGTGCTGCGACAAGGCGACAGCGGCTTCGGAAGTGATCTTGGCCTTGGGCGTCGCGGCGTTGACGACGAATACCAGAGGCTTTCCGGCCCGTTCGCACAGATCGACCGTGGCGCCGACGGCGCGTAGATCGTGCGGGCTGGGGCGGGTCGGCACGACGATAAGTTCGGCAACGGATATGACCGACTGGATAGCCATGGTAATGGCTGGCGGCGTATCGAGCACGGCCAGTTTGAAGCCCTGCTGCCGCAAGATGGCAAGATCAGTGGCAAGCCGTGCAACCGTGGTCTGGGCGAAAGCGGGATATTCATCCTCACGCTCGTTCCACCAGTCTGCCAGCGAACCCTGGGGGTCAATATCGATCAGAACGACCGGCCCTGCTCCGGCGCGTTGGGCCTGAACGGCCAGATGTCCCGAGAGTGTGGTCTTCCCCGATCCACCCTTCTGCGATGCCAATGCCAGTACACGCAAGACTTGGTCCCCCTGGTTTGCGCCTGTATCCAATTTACCGTCGCCGCAAACATCTGCAGCGGACTTGGCATGGCAATCGCAGACCAGCCCTAATTTTAAGTTAACCGGGCGACATCAATGCCGGCCGGGAACTGGATGTTTGCCTGGCAACACTTTGCTAATAGGTGATTTACTATAGGATGCCTCGGATATGGCGTGCTCCGACGCGCCGACGACTATCGAGAGGCTTCATAATGCATATGGCAAAGACGATATGGTTCGCCGGCGTGGCAGCCGCTGCACTCGGATTTTCCGTAGCAGCAAACGCCGATGTCAAAGCGGGCGTCGATGCCTGGACCGATGGCAATTTCGCCAATGCCGTACGCGAGTGGGCCGGACCTGCCGAACAAGGTGATCCCGACGCACAGTTCAACATGGCCCAGGCCTATCGGCTGGGGCGCGGTGTGGATCAGGATGTCGTGCAGGCAGAGGCACTCTACGCAAAGGCGGCGGAGCAAGGACACGTGAGAGCTGCCGATAATTATGGGCTGCTTCTGTTCCAGCGGGGCGCGCGCGAGGAAGCAATGCCATATGTGACGGCAGCGGCGCGGCGGGGTGATCCGCGCGCTCAATATCTGCTCGGCATTGCACATTTCAACGGCGATCTGGCCGAAAAGGACTGGCGCCGGGCCTATGCCCTACTGACGCTGGCCAACTCTACCGGCCTGCCACAAGCCCGCGCCGCAATTGCACAGATGGATGAATATATTTCGCTGGAAGAAAGGCAGGAAGCACAGTCGCTTGCCTCCACCCTGAAGGCGGAGGCTGAAGCTGCCCGGGCCCGCGAACTGGCGGCGGTCGATCTCGCGTTGGGAACCGACAATCCGTCGGTAGCGAGCACACCCTCCCGACCCTCAAAGCCAGGCGCGGATTACACCGTAGCGGCGTTGCCGCCTGCAAATGTACCGGGGCCATCCAAAGATGCGCCTCCTCGTGAATCAGCGGCAGCATCGGAAAGTACGACTGCCCCCGCTGCTTCTGCACGAGCATCGGCTACGTCCGCTTCGGTAAAGCCGCAGGACGGACCATGGAAGGTGCAATTGGGTGCCTTCGGTGTGCCTGGAAATGCAGAGCGACTGTGGGAAAAACTCTCTAACCGAGCGGAAATCAAGGGCCGATCCCGTCTGCTGGTCAAATCCGGCAGACTTACGGTCCTGTCGGCTGGGGGATATCAATCCCGAAGCGAGGCTGAGGCAGCTTGTAGCGCTCTCAAGCGTGCAGGACAGGATTGCCTCGTTGCGCGCTAAGCCGCGCAGCTTGGCAACGGAACTGGCACTGTTAATGCGGTCCTGAACAGGGAGCCGTGATGCAGGATAATCAGGAATTGGCGCCGGATATGAGCGGGGGTGCGCGCGCGGCGCCGGCGGCAGATGTCGGATCGGGCAGGATCGCCAGCCTGGATTTCATTCGCGGCATTGCGGTCATGGGAATTCTCGCAGCGAATATCGTGGCTTTCGGCCAGCCGATGACTGCCTACATGTTCCCCGGCGCGTTCACCGTTCCGCACAGCGAGGCGGAAAACTGGATGTGGGTGGCGCAGTTCGTTCTGATCGACGGGAAGATGCGCGGACTATTTTCCCTGCTATTCGGGGCGGGCATATATCTGTTCCTGGAAAAGGCCTGGGCGCGCGGGGCGGGCATCTGGCTGCAGGTACAAAGGCTTTTCTGGCTCGGCCTTTTCGGGCTGATCCATTTCTTCTTCATATGGCGCGGGGACATCCTGTTCCTCTACGCCTGTGCGGGGCTGGCTGCGTTGCTGTTTGTCGGCCTTTCGCGACGCAAGCAATTGGTCTTCGGTCTGCTCGGTTATTTCGGCGGCGCGCTACTGTATACAGCTTCGGTGGGGTTTCTGCCGCTCGTCGCCGACACGGACATGGGCGCTCAAGTAGGGTACGCCCAATTGGCGAATGAACTCGAACAATCCAAGCAGGACGAGCTTGCCGATGGCCGGCTTGAGACAGAACTCATCTCAGGTGGCCGTTACGCAGAATGGGCGCATCATAATCTGACTGCCCACGCCGACGGGCTACCTTCTTCCCTCTTTCTGTTCTGGTTCGAAACGTTGCCGCTGATGCTGATCGGTATGGCCGCGTACCGCTACGGACTTTTCGATGGTCGGATTGCAAGTCGACAGCAGCGGAGATGGGGATGGGGGCTGCTGTTGACCGGCGCTGTATTCACCTTTCCAGTAGCGTTGTGGGCGAAAAGCGCCGGTCTGACGTATTACGGGACGTTGGCGGCTATGGTTGGCTGGTCCATGGGCCCGCGCCTGCTGTGCGTACTGGGCCTGGTCGCCTTGCTCGCACTCTGGGGCCGGAGCGCCGGAGGCTGGCTGGCAACACGTGTTTCGGCTGCCGGGCGCGCCGCCTTTAGCAACTATCTCGGCACTTCGATCGTGATGCTGTTTGTGTTCCACGGGTGGGCCGGCGGTTTGTTCGGAAAACTGGGCCGCAGCGAACTTTATCTGGTCATGTTTGCAGGCTGGGTGCTGATGCTCTTGTGGTCGAAGCCGTGGCTCGATCGCTATCGGTTCGGCCCGCTCGAGTGGTTATGGCGATGCTTAACCTATCGGCGGCTTTTTCCGATGAAATGATGAATGCCCTTGCTAATGCGAACGACTCTCACTAGAGATGAGTTTGCGAGTCAGTCGCAGGAGCCTTCTAGTGTACATTTGCATCTGCAATGCCATCCGGGAAAGCGAACTAAGACGCGCCGCTCGTCATGTGTCTGGCGACGCCGAAGCCTGTTATGCTGCCATGGGAAAGTCACCATGCTGCGGCTGCTGCCTCGATGAGGCGGACTGCATTCTCGAAGATGAGCGCGAACTCGGCTACGTGCCGGCAGCAGCCTGAATCTCCGCTAACGCAAATCGCTCGCAAGTGGCAGAATTCTGCCACTTTTTTGGCTTTTCACTTGCTAATCGGCTGTTGGCGTGGGCATAGGCCCGCAACACGTTAATGCAATGGAGCCACCGCGATGAAGGGCGATGAAAAGGTCATCGAGTTCCTGAACAAGGCACTCACTAACGAATTGACCGCGATCAATCAGTATTGGCTCCATTATCGCGTCCTGGCAGATTGGGGCGTGAGCAAACTTGCCGAGTATGAGCGGCACGAATCAATCGACGAGATGAAGCACGCGGATGTCCTGGCGGAACGGATCCTGTTTCTTAACGGCCTTCCCAACTTTCAGGCGATCCACAAGCTGAAGGTTGGCGAAACGGTCGAGGAAATCCTCAAGGCCGATCTGGCGGTCGAAATGGAAGCCATCCCGCTTCTCAAGGATGCCATCGCGCACTGCGAGGAAGTTCGCGATTTTACGACGCGCGAAATTTTCGAACGCATCCTCGAAAGTGAAGAAGAGCACGTCGACTTCCTGGAAACCCAGTTCGACATGATTGCGCGGATGGGCCTCCAAAACTACGTCCAGCTCAACAGCAAGCCGGCAGGGGAAGGCGAAGAAGGCTGAGTGGAAGCCCGGTGGGTTAGTTCACGCGCCAGAAGGTTGCGTAGACACCGCCATGTTTGGACAGCTTCGCAAGACGCTGCTCTCCATCCCAGATTTCGGCGTCCCCATGTCCGACATTGATATCTGCGATCGTCAGAGCGGTCGCGATATCAGGAGCTTCGAGGGCAAAGTCCTCGTTACGGAAATCAGTCTTCGCATGGATAGCTACACGGAGCTTGGTCATATCTTGTCTCCTGCCCACCAAGGGCAGCTATGCCATACGCATATGAACACTGGCAGACGGTTTTCTACCGATTGTCGCAGAATCGGCTTCGGTTGGTCGCAACCTCAAGAAAAAAGCGTCAGGACGCTACGGAATCGCGCCGTTCCCGCATACGCTCAAGGTTGCGACGGGCGGCCGTGCGCGTCTCCATCAGGAAAGATCCAAGGCCGGCGACCAGCAACCCCATTGAAATAATCCAGGTCATCGCAACGAGTGTACCGAGCGGCGCATAAACGAAGGCACTGATGAACAGCAAGACGATGACGACGCTGATTGCCAGCGCCGATGCCGTGCTGAACATCACGGCGCGCTGAGCGAATACACGCCGTTTTTCCAGTGCGGGTAGTTCCCTGCGCATTGCGGTGACATCTCCATCCTCGCCTGCATCGAGGATGCGTTCGATCTTGTTCGCGACCCAGATCAGTCGATTGGTCATGACATTCATGACGGCGCCTATACCTGCAAGCAGGAAGGCCGGTGCCAAACTGAGCTGGACGACCTGCTGGACGCGCAGGCTCGAACTGGTGCGTTCGAGCAGTTCGCTTCCGGGAAGAGTAATCAAGACGTCCAGCAGCACTGCGTTCAGTCCTTTTGATACGGATTCTTGGGGCTTTTCAGCACCACACGCACAGGCACGGCATCGAAGCCGAGCTTGTCACGAATACCATTCACCAAATACCGCTCGTAGCTTTTGGGAAGCATGTCGAGCCGCGTGCCGAACACGACGAAACGCGGAGGACGGATGCTTGCCTGAGTAATATAGCGCAGTTTGATGCGTTTGCCCTTGGGGGCTGGAGGCGGATTGGCTTCAAGCGCGTCGTCGAACCAACGGTTGAGCGCTGCTGTTGGAACCCGGCGGCTCCATATCTCCCGCAACTCGAATGCCGCGCCGATCATCTGGTCAAGGCCCTTGCCGGTCTTGGCGCTCACTGCGATGAGCGGCACCCCGCGGACCTGTGCAAGACCTTCGTTCAACGCAGCCCGAATGCCGTTGAAAAGCGCGCTGGCATCTTCCGCAACATCCCATTTGTTGATGGCGATCATCAGCGCGCGCCCTTCCTCGAGCACCATACTGGCAATCTTGAGATCCTGTGCTTCAAGCCCGCGCGTCGCGTCCAGCAGCAGCACGACGACTTCCGCAAAATCCACGGCGCGACGGGCATCTGCCACCGACAGCCGTTCGAGCTTATCGACGACTTGCGCCTTCTTGCGCATGCCGGCGGTATCGATCAGCCGTATCTCGCGGCTCTCACCGTCCCTCGGGTCGGTCCAGTCCCAATCGATCGCAATGGAATCGCGAGTAATGCCCGCTTCAGGACCGGTAAGCAGGCGGTCTTCTCCGAGCAGGCGATTTATCAGCGTCGATTTGCCGGCGTTCGGGCGCCCGACGATCGCCAACTTCAGCGGACCGGCGAGCAGAGCCTCTTCGTCTTCTTCATTGATCTCGGCCTCAATCTCGTTCGCTTCGGACTTTGCTCCTATGATTGGCCACAGCCGATCAAATAGGTCCGCAATGCCCTCGCCGTGTTCGGCGCTGATTCCAGCCGGTTCACCAAAACCGAGGGAGAAGCTTTCATAGATCCCGGCATCGCCCTGGCTGCCTTCAGCCTTATTGGCGACCAACACAACAGGCACTCTCTGTCCGCGCAACCAGCGCGCGATTTCTTCGTCCAGCGGCGTCAGCCCGACACGCGAATCGAATACGAAAAGCGCCGCATCCGCACCTTCCAGGCTCACTTCGGTTTGCTTGCGCATGCGACCGGGCAGGGTGTCGGGATCATCATCTTCCCACCCGGCTGTATCGACGATCTGGAAATCCAGTCCCGCAATCGTCGCATCGCCGAACCGGCGATCGCGCGTAACGCCGGGTTGATCGTCGACCAGCGCCAGCCGCTTACCTACAAGGCGGTTGAACAGCGTCGACTTACCGACATTGGGCCGGCCAATGATGATCACTGTCGGTTTGGAAGATGAGGGGTGCATGATGGCTCGGCAAGTGGCGCTTTGCGCGTCGCATTGCAAGCGGATGCGGTTTGCCGCGTAAGCAGGAAGGCGCGTTTGTAAAAAATTAACCCTCTCTTTTTAGCGTGGAACGTATGAAGACAGCACTCGCCATGCTGATACTTGCAGCGTCCGTTCCGGCGGCAGCCGATAGTGGCCAAGCCCTTGATCGTCCCGGAAACGAAGAACTCGCGCCATACATTCAGTGTGCGCCTTATGCGCGGCAGGTTTCCGGTATTCAGTTATTCGGGGAAGCGCGCACATGGTGGCAGCAGGCCCAGGGCCGCTATGCGACCGGTTCGCTACCTAAACCCGGTGCGGTCATGGCCTTTCACCCGCATAGGGGAATGCAATCCGGTCACGTAGCCACCGTCAGTCGAGTGCTCGATTCGCGGCGAGTGTTGTTAGACCATGCCAATTGGTCGCCGGTTGATGGTCGCCGCGGACAGGTCGAACGGGAAGTGCTCGCTATCGATGCATCGCCGTCGAACGATTGGAGCGAAGTGCAGGTCTGGTATGCTCCCTTGGGCAAGGTGGGTACCACCCGTTGGCCCATCGACGGTTTCATTTACGCGGACGGATCACCTCAGATAGCGGCGCAAATAGCCGTTGCTCCGCAGCGCGCAAAGGCATCGAAGCGCTTCGCGCGGGCATTCGCAGATTTTGCGGAATAGCCTCAGTCAGCCTTGGCGATGGGCGGATTGTCGCCAAGGTCCTCAAACCAGGCTTCGACTGGCCCATTCAGCTTGAGCGTTAGCGGGTTGCCACGACGATCCACGGTCTTACCGGCTTGCACACGCACCCAGCCTTCCGAAATCGAATACTCTTCGATGTCGGTACGTTGCTTCCCCTTGAAACGGATGCCGACCCCGCGTTGAAGCACCTCCATCTGGAAATGCTCGCTCTTCGGGTTGACCGAGAGGTGATCGGGCGGCGTCTGACTTTTTGTTTCTTCGCTCATGCCGCGCGCCGATAATGCGGTGGATGGGCGCGGGCAAGTTCAATCGGGCGGTGGGGGAGTTTCCATGGGACCGCGATCGGGATCGTCATAATCAGGTTGGGGCGGCTCGAACCCGGGCGGTTCCTGCAGCGGCGCTTCGTCCGGCAGGCTGTCGGGCGGCATTTCATCGGGTGAACCGGGATTGATGGTGTCGGGATTGATATCTGGTTGAGTAGCCATGTTGTGAATTCCTCTTGATTGGATCAGGATTTATCCAGCGCTGCTTCGCCGGCACCTTGTTCGCCGCCTTCCTGAGCGGCGCTCAGCGATTGTTCGACTTTCTCGTCGTCCTCTTCAGAAAGAAGGTTCTGGCCTTTCGTGCCGCCCATTGCCGTCGCCTTCGGATCGATGACGGGCGGGGTGTCGACCGGAGTGGCTGGTTCATCATAATCACGCATGGCAAAAGAACGGTTCGCAACCCGAAGCTGTTCCTTCACCTGTCGCCGCGCTTGCGCATTTGATCGCATCCTACTAGAGGCACGCGCCTACACGCGGAGGACTAGCGCCTTTCGCGCAGCTTCGTTCGGGTTTGCGGGCGTGGCGGAACTGGTAGACGCGCTGGTTTTAGGTACCAGTATCGCAAGATGTGGGGGTTCGAGTCCCTTCGCCCGCACCAGTTTCGCCCGGCGTAAGGCCCAATCGCATATATCGCTTTTGGAAAGTCACGAGTTCATCCATGCAGATCAAAGAGACCACCAACGAGGGCCTCAAGCGCGCCTACACCGTCACCATTCCGGCCAAGGAAATTGACGAGCGCGTCAACAGCGAAGTCAAGAAGATCGCACCGCAGGTGAAGATGCCGGGCTTCCGCCCAGGCAAGGTTCCTGCCAACCTCGTCCGCAAGATGCATGGCGAACAGCTGCATGCGCAGACCCTGAACGACATGATCCGCGAATCGGTCGACAAGGTGATGGCCGACAACAAGCTGCGCCCTGCAATGCAGCCCAGCGTCGAGCTCGATGAGGGATATGAGGAAGGCAAGGACGCATCACTGTCCGTCGAACTCGAAATCCTGCCGGAAATCGATGCACCGGAAGTAGACGGTCTGGCACTTGAACGGCTGACCGTTCCTGTGACCGACGAGCAGGTCGACGAAGCTGTTGAGCGCATTGCGTCGAACAACAAGAGCTACAAGGATGCCGCCAAGACCAAGAAGGCTGCCGATGGTGATCAGCTGATCATCGATTTCGTGGGCCGGGTCGATGGAACCGAATTCGAGGGCGGCAAAGCGGAAAACACTCCGCTTACGATCGGTTCGGGCCAGTTCATCCCAGGGTTCGAAGAACAGCTTACCGGCGTGAAGACGGGCGACAAGAAGACGATCACCGTCACATTCCCCGAAGATTATCCCGCTGAAAACCTCAAGGGGAAGGAAGCGGAGTTCGACGTCACTGTTCAGCAGGTCAAGGTCCCGACCGACACCAAGATCGACGACGAGTTCGCGAAGAACCTCGGCCTCGAAGGCCTCGACAAGCTGAAGGAACTCCTGCGCGGACAGCTTGAACAGGAAACGTCGGGCCTTACCCGTACGCAGATGAAGCGTCAGCTTCTCGACACGCTCGCCGCCGGACACGATTTCGCCGTGCCGCAGGGTATGGTCGATGCCGAATTCGAACAGATCTGGGCCCAGCTCCAGCAGGAAGCAGCGCGTTCTGACGATGCCGAAACCATGCTGAAGGAAATGGACGACGAAAAGGACGATTATCGCAAGATCGCCGAACGTCGCGTTCGCCTTGGACTGCTGCTGTCGGAAATCGGACAGAAGAACGGTGTCGAAGTGAATGCCAATGAGATGAACATGCTCATCCAGCAGGCTGCACAGCAATATCGCGCCGAAGACCGTGAGCGGTTCATTCAGTACGTGCAGCAGGAACCAATGGCCGCTGCCCAGCTGCGCGCACCGCTATACGAAGACAAGGTCGTCGATTTCCTCTTCGACAAGGCCGAAATTACCGACCGCGAAGTAACGCGCGAGGAACTCGAAGCTGCAATCGAGGCGGAAGAGACGACCGAAGAGAAGCCGAAGAAGAAGGCCGCGGCCAAGAAAAAGCCTGCTGCCAAGAAAGCTCCGGCGAAGAAGGCCGACGATAAGGACGGCGACGAAAAGCCCGCTGCGAAAAAGGCCCCCGCCAAAAAGACGGCGGCGAAGAAGCCTGCTGCGGAGAAGGCCGACGACAAGCCGGCCGCTAAAAAGCCCGCCGCCAAGAAGGCTCCGGCCAAGAAAGCCGCACCGAAAAAATAACGCTCGCTGGACGAGTAGCGAAAAGGGGCGGCGAACTCAGGTTCGCCGCCCCTTTTTCGATTCCGGCAGACGCATCAGTCGCCAAGTGACCATGGCTGCAGTGACGGCTCTGGGATCGTCGCAGTACGAGCGCTTTCGTATGCTGCCCCTGCTTTCAGCACCAGATGGTCCGACCATTTCGGTCCCATAAAGCTTATCCCCACAGGCAGGCGCTCCACCGCGCCCATTGGCACGGTGAGGTGAGGGTAACCTGCGATGGCAGCGAGCGAGCCCGCGCCAATGCTGCCGTCGAAGTTGTCGCCGTTCACAAGGTCGCTTGTCCATGCCGGCCCACGGGTAGGGACCACCAATAGAGCGACCTGGTTTTCCTCAAGCAGACGATCGATGCCGCGATCTGCGGCGAGATGCAGCGCGTTCTCGCGCGCTGCGCGGTAAGCTTGCTCGTCGGTACGCTCGACTGCCATTTCAAACAGGCCCTGGTCGAACCAGCGCATTTCTTCAGCCGCGTTCGCTTTGTTGAAGGCGATAAGATCAGCCAGACTGCGCGGCATATCCTTTCCCGGAAGTGTGGCGAGATAGGCATTCATATCGGTGCGCAATTCGTAAAGCAGCGTTGCGAACTCGTCGCGACCCATCTCGTCGCTCGGTTCGAATGCGATTTCGACCAAATCGGCTCCTGCACGGCGCAGATCGTCAAGCGCAGTTTTGAAGATTGCGCGTACATCCTCGCGATCGCCAATCTGGTTGACGAGCACGCCGATACGTACGCCCTTCAGAGATGCATCAGCCAAGCCCGTAGTGAAATCTGTGACATGAGCATCGGCTTCGGCCGTGGCGGGATCGGCAGGATCGCTGCCGGCTATCGCGTTGAGCAACAATGCCGCATCGGCCACGCTTCGCGCCATGGGGCCCGCGGTATCCTGCGAATGGCTGATCGGGACGACATGCGTGCGGCTGATCAAGCCGACCGTGGGCTTGAACCCGACGACACCATTGATGCTGGCGGGACACGTGATCGATCCATCGGTTTCGGTGCCGATGGCTGCCCAGGCGAGATGCGCTGCGACAGCCGCACCACTGCCGGCGGATGACCCACAGCTATTACGGTCGGTGGCGTGCGGATTGCGGGTCAACCCGCCGACCGCGCTCCACCCGCTGGTCGAATTGTTCGAGCGGATGTTGGCCCATTCGGAAAGGTTGGCCTTACCCAGCACCACGCCGCCTGCCGCGCGAAGATTGGCGATCAGCGGAGCGTCCCGCCCGGTGTTATTGCCGGCCAGTGCGAGGCTACCTGCGGTGGTAGGCAATTCGCGGGTTTCGATATTGTCCTTCACCATGACGGTCCGGCCCGTCAGTGGCAGTCCGGCCGCTTCCGCCACTCTCGCTTCGTCCGGCGCATTGCGATTGACCGCAATGACCGCATTCAGTTCGGGCCCTGCATCGTCGATTGCGGCTATCCGGTCGAGATAGGTGCGCGCATCGTTCTGCGCTTCCTGTGCCAAGAGCGGCGTTGCGGGGGTTGCCCCCAAGGCGATGGCCGCGAAGGCGAGGCTTGGCTTGTTCATCGCCGCAGGGTGCCAGCTTGCGGCCGCATTACAAGTCCCCGTTCAGAAATCTCCGCTGATCGTCAGGCGAAAGATCGGTCCGATGCGGCGGTCCGCAAACTCGTGGAACGACACCTCGCCATCGGGGCGCGGACCGTCGTATACCGTTCTTCGAAAGTAATTACGTGCGCCCAGCAATGTGTTGACGGCCTGCGCCCTGACAGTGAGACCGAAGACGTCCTTGTGTTCGATGAAGAAGGCATCGAAGAACGGTCCTTCCCATTCACGTCCTTCCTCGTATCGCCGGGCGTAAGGCGCATTGTCGAAATGCTCCACGGTTGCGCCCCAGGCCCAGTCGGTCGAGGGAATATCGTGGCGAAAGTCGATTTGCAGGGCGCCCTCTTGGTCGTAGGAAAAGCCACGCGTGATACCGGTGAAGGGGTCGTCGACATACATGTAACGCTTGACCGCGACGATGTCGAAACGTGCGCCCTTCCATCCAATCGGGTCCATTTTCAATGTGGCGTTGGCTTCCAGATGAAGGCGCCGTGCATCGCCGATATTTCCGCGGGCCTCCCCGCCATCAGGCAGCGGGAAGAAATCGATGAAATACTCGAACCATGCCTGTCTGGCTTCCAGCTTCAGCGAACCCCATGGCCCGAACGTCTTGTTCGCTTCCAGCTCGACGTTCCAGCTCTGATAGGGCACCAGTTCATTGTTGCCGCCATTTTCGTTATCGTTGTTGAGCGAGACGCTGGCGAGAAAATCGCCGAACGACAACTGGCTGACGCGCCGGGCCACAGTCAGCGAGACATCGAAGTCGCTCGTGGGTTTCCACGTCGCCGCCAACGATCCCTTGGGGCGCTTGAAGCTTCGCGAATTGGGCATCGCACCGGTTTGCTCGATCTTCGAAAATTCCATCGTCCCGATGGCCTGGACCGATAAGGTGTGCGATACGGCACGCGAAAAGCTCAGGCTCGTTTCATAGCGATCTTCGCGCACCCCGCCCGTTCCTCCAGGAAAAGGCAGCGAGACAAACTCCCCGTCGGGTGCAAGATCGAACAGCGCCGAACTTCGATCCAGTCGGTTGAACGCAGCTTCCCCGGACAATTGCCAGTCGGCCTGCCACAGTTTCCAGCTATATTCCGCTCTCCCGATGCGTTCGCCGTAGCCGTTGGTTTGATCAAAACGAACTCCGGTAGCGGCGCTGCCGTCGTCGAAGCGATCGACCAGCGTCTGGGTGAAATTGTCCCGTTCGTAATTTTCGAGGCCGATCAGCTTGAGCGTTCCGGGGCCAAGCGGAAACTGAATATCGCCGCCAATTTCGTATTGCGGGCCGTCTTCATGGGTACGCACCTGGCGTGTGCGGATAGGACCAACGACGGGAATGCCGATTTCCGGCTCCCTGCGATAATAGAAATCTTCTGCATAATTCAGATTGAGGTTGGCCTGTACGCCGCCGCCGAAATCGTAGGCGAGGGTGGTAGCCAGCTTGGGTTCGTCCGATTTGCCGGAGAAGACCGAATATTGCGTTTCGATCAATTCCCCAGCCCCATCGGTGATCGTTATCGGGCCGTCGGCGCCGAAGCGATTGTTGGGATTGGACAGCGCGACGGTGTAATTCAGTTTGCCGGTCTTCCCGGTGACCGAGATTTCGCCGCCGAAGAGTTCAGCCGCCGTGTTGTGAGGCCTGAAGCCGGTCGTCCAGCGGAACTGGCCGGAAGCGGCATCGCTTTCGTAAACGACATTGGCGACCACCCCGGTCAAGCCGGGAATATCGAGCGTGTTGCCGTCGACCAGTTCGATACGCACGACGTCGCTTGCCGGGATGCGACGAAGCTGGTCCGCTACGCTGTCAGATTTGCTGGACAGGCGCTCGCCGTTCACAACGACGTTCTGCGTTGCCTGGCCGAGACCTCGCTGGCCCTGATCATTGCCGCCCGATATTATGAAGCCCGGAATACGCGTAACCATGTCGAGCGCATTCCGCGGGGCGAACTGCGCGAAATATGCAGGATCGAAGGTCCGCGCGGAGCCGCCAGGAGCGTTCGCGACAGGCATCGCATCCTCTGCCGTAGCCGCATCCTGGGCGAGGGCGGGCGATGCGATGCTGCCGGCGATGACGATGGTGGCAGTAGTAAGCAGCAGTCCGTGCAAACGCATGAAGATTGTCCAATCCCTCTAAAGTTGGACTTTGCGTTTACATCTGTAGGCGAAACCGCCTACGCCGGTTCGACAGACGTCGTTTAACTGCCGATCAACGAATTTCATCGACAACCCGACCGGACGAACGACTGTTGCCGAAAGTATCCCCCGCATTACCAAGCGATGCCTCTTGAACATCGCTCGTTCCATGGCGACATAGGCGGCCAACCGATCCGACGAGAGGACTTTTCATGATCGACCTGTTCGGCAGCGATGCGCCAGAGACCCGCTTTGGTGCCCAGGGCCAGTTCACCACCGATCCCATAACCGGCGCGCTCGTGCCGGTGGTCGTAGAACAGACCAGCCGCGGTGAGCGTAGCTTCGACATCTTCAGCCGCTTGCTGCGTGAACGCATTGTGTTCGTCACCGGTCAGGTGGAAGATGGCATGGCTTCGCTTATCACTGCGCAGCTGCTGTTTCTGGAAAGCGAAAATCCCAGCAAGCCGATCAGCATGTACATCAATTCGCCCGGTGGCGTGGTGACAGCCGGTATGGCGATTCACGATACGATGCAGTACATCAAGCCGCGCGTCTCCACCGTCTGCATGGGCCAGGCCGCAAGCATGGGTTCCTTCCTGCTCGCAGCGGGCGAGCCCGGAATGCGTATTGCTCTGCCCAACGCTCGCATCATGGTTCACCAACCATCAGGCGGTGCGCGCGGCATGGCCAGCGACATCGAAATCCAGGCACGTGAAATCCTGCGGATCAAGAAGCGGATGAACGATCTGTATGTGAAATATACCGGTCAGAGCCTCGATGAGATTGAGAAGGCGATGGACCGCGACACATTTCTTGAAGCCGACGAAGCGATGAAATTCGGTATCGTCGACAAGGTTTTCGAGACGCGTCCCGAAGCCGATGGCAGTGACGCCGAAGGCAGCGGTGGTGCGCCAGAGTAAGTAGAACGGCACCTGCCCGCGCCGGAAAGTGTTCCTGCGCGGGACTGTTGCAAGAATGTCGTAGGATTTGAGCAACCTTGCCGCTTCAGCTTATGGCAAGGGCAGCTCGCTACCTAGGATATTGACCCAAACCACGTGTCCCCTAGAGTCGGAATTCTCCCAAGGGGCGCGCGGGGAAGACGTTTAGGATATGACCAAGTTGAGCGGAACCGACAGCAAATCGACCCTATATTGCAGTTTCTGTGGCAAGTCGCAGCACGAGGTGAGGAAGCTCATCGCGGGCCCCACCGTGTTCATCTGCGACGAATGTGTCGAGCTGTGCAATGACATCATTCGGGAAGAAACCAAGGCAGGTCTGACCGGCAAGAAGGAAGGCGATGTCCCGACGCCGGCCGAGATTTGCGCTACCCTTGCGGATTATGTCATCGGCCAGGAGCGTGCCAAGCGCGTTCTTTCCGTTGCGGTTCACAACCACTACAAACGGCTCAAGCACGGGGCGAAGGCCGGCGATGTCGAACTCGCCAAGTCGAACATCCTGCTTGTCGGGCCCACCGGCTCGGGCAAGACGCTGCTGGCTCAGACGCTCGCACGCACCTTCGATGTTCCCTTCACCATGGCCGATGCCACCACGCTGACCGAAGCCGGTTATGTGGGCGAGGACGTTGAAAACATCATTCTCAAGCTGCTTCAGGCTTCCGACTACAATGTCGAGAAGGCGCAGCACGGGATCGTCTACATCGACGAGATCGACAAGATCACGCGCAAGGCGGAAAACCCGTCGATCACGCGCGATGTGAGCGGCGAAGGTGTGCAGCAGGCTCTCCTCAAGCTGATGGAAGGTACAACGGCCAGCGTCCCGCCCCAGGGCGGCCGCAAGCATCCGCAGCAGGAATTCCTGCAGGTCGATACGACCAATATCCTGTTTATCTGCGGCGGCGCCTTTGCCGGCCTCGACAAGATCATTGCCGATCGCTTGCAAAAGCGTTCCATCGGCTTTGGCGCGCATGTCGCCGATCCGGACAAGCGCCGCGTTGGCGAATTGCTGGAAAAGAGCGAGCCGGAAGATCTTCTGAAATTCGGCCTTATTCCGGAATTCGTCGGCCGATTGCCGGTCATTGCCACATTGCACGATCTCGATGTCGATGCACTCGTGACGATCCTGCAGGAACCGAAGAACGCGATCGCCAAACAGTACCATAAGCTGTTCGAGCTCGAAGACGTTGAGCTGACCTTCACCGACGAAGCGCTGCGGGCGATTGCCGAGCGCGCGATCAAGCGCAAGACCGGTGCACGTGGTCTTCGTTCGATCGTCGAAGCGATCCTGCTCGACACGATGTTCGACCTGCCCGACATGGACGGGGTGACGGAAATCGTGATCGACAAGGATGTGGTCGAAGGTAAGAAAGAACCTATCCAGGTCCACGGCGGGAAGAAGGCCGAGGACAAGGAAGAAGCTGCCTGAAGCGCGAGTTTCTTCGGTAACGGATTAAGAGATCAAGCCCGCCGTCACCGGCGGGCTTTTTCGTTCCGCGATCAGCAGCCTGCAGCGCATGCTGAAAACGTGAGTTCTATCTGCAGTGTCGTGTGACCGATGCGATGATGGTGTTCAAGATCGTGAGCGACATCGCGCAGGAACTGGTCGCCGGGATGACCGGTGGGGATTATCAGGTGCGCAGTAAGCGCCGTTTCGGTGGTGCTCATCGGCCAGATGTGAAGGTCGTGGACCGCTTCGACGCCGGACAGGCTTTCGAGATATTCGCGAACGCCGCTTTCAGAAATCCCCTTAGGCACCGCGAGCATGCTCATTGCCACGCTGTCTTTCAAAAGGCCCCACGTCCCCCAAGCGATGACCAAAACGATGGCGAAGCTGACAGCCGGGTCGATCCAGCTTTCCCCAGTCCACATGATTGCCAATCCGGCAATAACCACTCCGGCACTGACAAGCGCGTCCGCAGCCATGTGCAGGAAAGCGCCACGTATGTTGATATCGTGCTGCCCCCGCATGAACAGCGCGGCAGTCACCGCGTTAATGACTATGCCGATCCCTGCGACGATGGCCATCGTTTCGCCCTGTACCGCGGGGGGCTCGGCCATACGATTGAGCGTTTCGAACAGGATCGCACCGATGGCTATCAACAGGAGGCCGGCATTGAGCAGGGCTGCAAGAATCGTTGAACTCTTAAAGCCATAGGTGAAGCGTACCGATGCCGGGCGCTTGGCAGCAACGCTCGCCCCCCAGGCCAAAAGCAGAGCAAGGACATCGGAAAGATTGTGGCCTGCATCCGCGATCAGCGCCATCGATCCGGACATCCAGCCATAGACCGCCTCGACAACCACGAACCCAGTATTGAGCAAGATGCCGATCAGAAACGCATTGCCGAAATCGGCTGGAGCATGGCTGTGCCCATGGCCGCCATCATGACTGTGCTTGTGACTTACGCTCATGTCTTCGCCCGTTGCCCTGAGTCAGGTCCCTATGCGAAGCAGAGTACCGTACAGATCTGTCAAAACACAAGAAAAACGATGAAAAACAGCAGGATATGCAATATCATAGCGTGCATCGTTCACCTGCCGGATCGTCAGTGGTCGGCGCCTCATTACAGGATATGTAGCGCCAGGCGCTGCGGGTCAGATACAGCTATCCAGCCCATCGCGACGGACGGCGCCGATACGCGCCGCGATCGTATTGCCGTGCCGGGCCAGCCACCCGCGAGGATTCTTTACTGATCTTTCTTTGGGCAAAGGCAGAGCCGCCGCCATGCGCGCGGCTTCGATCGGGCTGAGGGATGCCGCCGACTTGCCGAAATAGCGCTGCGCTCCGGCTTCCACGCCATACGTGCCAATGCCCGTTTCTGCGACGTTGAGGTACACTTCCATGATCCGCCGCTTGCCCCAGATCTTTTCGATCAGGAAAGTAAACCAGGCTTCAAAGCCTTTCCGAACGTAACCGCCGCCTTGCCATAGAAAAACGTTCTTGGCGGTCTGCTGACTTATGGTCGAACCACCACGAATACGTCCGCCGCGGGCGTTGCTTTCGATCGCCTTCTCGATGGCTTCCCGGTCGAAGCCATCGTGTGTGCAGAATTTTCCATCCTCCGCGGCAATGACTGCACGAACCATGCTGCGATCGATGTTCGAGAGCGAAGTCCAGTCCTTGGTGATTCCATTGGCATCCATCACCATGGTCGCCGTCACTGGAACCGGCACGAACTTGAACAGCACCACGAGTGTAAGACTTAGGCCGATAAAGCCGACTACTGCCTTCAGCAAAAACATGATCAATCGTTGCATGACGGACGCCTCTACGGATGGAAGGAGCCGTTCGCAATCGGCGGGTCAGCGTCGGGCATCATAACTCGCTCGCGCTTCTTCGATCTTGTCGATGTTCGCTTCTGCCCAATGCCATACGCCGCAAAATGCCTCGCCCAACTCGAAGCCGAGGTCGGACAAGGCATATTCGACGCGTGGCGGGACTTCCGGGAAGACAGTTCTCAGCACCAGACCTTCACGCTCCATACGGCGAAGGGTCTGGGTCAGCATCTTCTGGCTGATTCCCGGCACTTCGCGGGAGAGCTGACTGAACCGTTTCGGGGCGCGGTCTTCGAGTGCTTCGATCAGGAGGAACGTCCACTTGTCCGCCACCCGGGCGATGGTTTCGTTGACCAATTGGTCGATTTTCTCGTCGTCTGCATAACTGGTGACTGCAGGATTCGCCATTTCTAACCTTTGGGTAAGTACCGCACGAAAAAGTGTGTTCTTCCGAAATGAAAGCAAGCCACTAACTGGATTGCATGTCCAGCCAGAAGGAGACACGACATGCAGACGAACGGAAACACGATCCTCATCACCGGTGGTGGAAGCGGCATCGGGCGCGAACTGGCGCATAAATGGCATGACCTTGACAATACAGTCATCGTAGCAGGGCGGACACAGGCCTCTTTGGATGAGACTGCTGCGGGACATGCCAATATCCATACGATGATCGTCGATGTCGGTGATGCCGATGATCTTGCTCGCTTCGCGAAGAAAGTCGTTGAAGTACATCCGGCGATCAATGTGTTGGTGAACAACGCCGGGATCATGCGGTTCGAGGATATTACCGAGGAGCGTGAGCTAGGCGACGCGGAGGCAACGATAGCCACAAATCTGCTGGGGCCCATCCGGCTGATCGACGGACTTATCGAGCATCTGAAGGCACAGGAGAACGCGGCGATTATCAATGTGACGTCGGGACTCGCCTTCGTGCCGATGCCGCGCACGGCGACCTATTCGGCAACCAAGGCCGCCATGCACAGCTATACGGTGTCGCTGCGCGCCAAGCTTGAGGGTAAGGTCGAAGTGATCGAGCTTGCACCGCCTGCGGTTCAGACCGAACTGACGCCCGGCCAGTCCACGCGTGAAGGTTATATGCCGCTCGACCAGTTCATCGAAGAGACGATGCTTGGCTTTACCGCAGAAGATACGCCTCAGGAGGTGCTGACCCAGAATGTCCTGTTCCTACGTAACGCCGAGGCTGAAGGGCGTTTCGACAAGGCGCTGGAGATGACCAGCAAGTTCTGATCGAAGCTGCCGCAATGAACAAGGGGCGCATCCAGTTAAGGATGCGCCCCTTTTCTTCGTTCAGAGCTTAGGCTCAGGCGACGCCTGGCAGCAGCTTTTCCCCGGCGATGGTTTTCATCGCCTTTTGCAGCTTTTCGAATGCGCGCACTTCGATTTGGCGGATGCGTTCGCGGCTGACATCGTAGACCTGCGAAAGTTCTTCCAGGGTCTGCGGATTTTCCGTCAGGCGGCGTTCGGTCAGAATATGCTTCTCGCGGTCATTGAGGCTATCCATCGCCTCGACCAGCATATCGTGACGCACTTCCGATTCCTGCGCATCGGCGACCAGTTCGTCCTGCAGCGGACCGTCATCGCTAAGCCAGTCCTGCCATTCGCCGGAGCCTTCTTCGCCATTGCGCATCGGAGTGTTCAAAGAACCGTCGCCGCCCATGATCATGCGGCGGTTCATGTTGATCACTTCCTGCTCGGGCACGCCCAGATCGGTGGCGATCTTTGTCACATCGTCAGGATGAAGGTCAGTATCCTCGTAGGCATCGAGGTTCTTCTTCATCCTGCGCAGATTGAAGAACAGCTTCTTCTGTGCCGCAGTGGTCCCCATTTTCACGAGGCTCCACGAGCGAAGGATATATTCCTGGATGCTCGCCTTGATCCACCACATGGCATAGGTCGCGAGGCGGAAGCCGCGGTCGGCTTCGAACTTCTTCACGCCCTGCATGAGACCGACATTGCCTTCGGAGATAAGGTCAGACACCGGCAGGCCGTAACCGCGGTAACCCATGGCAATCTTGGCCACGAGCCGCAGGTGCGACGTCACAAGCTGCGCGGCAGCTTCGGTATCGTCATGTTCCTCGTAGCGCTTGGCGAGCATATATTCCTGCTCTTGCGTCAGTACGGGAAACTTCTTTATTTCGGAAAGATAGCGGTTGAGGCTTTGCTCCCCGCCGAGCGCTGGAACGCTCAAAGTTTTGGTATTGCTCACTTGTACCCTGACCTTTCTAGCGTCGACCACACATGGCGGACCCCTGCTGGGCATCCGACTCTCGGGCCACGTCGGTTACGTATAGCTGACGCCGGCGAAAATGCACACGCGTTTCATCGATTTCAACGTGCGGTTTCGTCGATCAGTTCCCGCATGTCGGAGGGCAGTTCGGCGCAGAAATCCAAGGTTTCAGCGCTGATAGGATGTCTGAATCCCAACCGTGCCGCATGCAGTGCCTGACGCCGAAAACCGAGGTCCTCGAGAAGGGCCCGGAGGCCCTTCGGAGTGCGTCCGTAGACAGGGTCTCCCAATAGCGCATGACCGATTGACGCGCAGTGAACGCGTACCTGATGTGTGCGCCCGGTTTCCAGTCGGCATTCGATGAGCGAGGCGTGCTTCAGGCGTTGGCGAACCTCGTAATGCGTGACGGCATGCTTGCCGCGCGTCGCATCGTCGGGAAGCACCGCCATTTTCTTGCGATCGCGATCGGACCGGCCGATGCGGCCCGTAATCGTGCCGGACGCCGGGATGGGATGTCCGGCGCATACGGCGAGGTAGCGACGGATGATCGAATGGTCGGCAAACTGCTTCGCCAATCCTTCGTGGGCTGCGTCCGACTTGGCGACGACGAGGAGGCCGGACGTATCCTTGTCGATCCGGTGAACGATCCCGGGGCGCGCCACGCCATTGATGCCGGACAATTGCCCTTTGCAGTGAAACAGCAGGGCGTTGACCAGCGTACCGTCCCGATTGCCCGCCGCAGGATGGACTACCATCCCCGCAGGCTTGTTTATGACGATGAGGTGCTGATCTTCGAAGACGACATTCAGCGGAATGTCTTGCGGTTCGGCTGCCAGCATCTCGGGGGGGGGAAGGCTGATGGAATAAGCGGCCCCTTCCTTCACCTTTGCCGAACCGTTTCGTGCGGTCGTACCGTCGATCTGGACGGCCCCGGCGGCAATCAAACCCTTTACCCGCTCCCGCGATAGATCTGCTGCACCTGCCAACGCCTTATCTAGGCGCCCGGCGATCGCGACTGTTCCAGTGATGATTTCACCATCGGGCATGCTAGAGCCATGCGCGATGGCAACCGAAGTCTCAAGCAATGTAATCGAGCACCTGTTATCCGAAGCGAGGCGCGCCCATCCGCTGGAGTGTTGCGGCATACTCCTGGGTCGTGGCGAAGGGATAGTGCAGGCCAGGGCTACAGCGAACGTTCACCCGGACCCGCGACAGCATTTCGAGATCGATCCGCAGGCGCTGATCGATGCGCACCGTGCCGCGCGCGACGGCGATCTGCAGGTTCTGGGCTATTACCATTCACACCCCAATGGTCTGGCCGAGCCATCTGCGACCGATCGAGCTATTGCAGCACCGGATGGGTCGGTCTGGGCGATAATCGCGGCGGAGCGAATCAGCTTCTGGCGTTCGGGGGATGCAGGGTTCGAAGCGCTTCCCTATGAGGTCGCCCCTCGCTAAGACACAAAACCAATTTTCACAATTCGGGACCCAAATGGACGACCGCCAATCGATCGATCTTGCCGCGATGCTTTGTTCGCGCCTGTGCCACGACATGCTCAGCCCAGTAGGGGCCCTGTCAAACGGGCTCGAGCTGTTGGCCATGGAAACCGATCCCGAAATGCGTGCCAATGTGATGGAGCTGCTCGAACAAAGTGCGCTCATCAGCACGAACAAGCTGAAGTTCTTTCGCCTCGCTTTCGGAGCAGCGGGCGGTTTCGGCGAGCAGGTGGAGATCACCGAACCGAAGACGCTGATCGAAGCACTTGTTGCCGACAAACCCAGCGTGTCGATCAACTGGGCGCTCGCCGAACGGACTCTCGCCAAGCCGGCGGTCAAGGTGCTGCTGAATTTTGCGCAGCTGGCCATTGATGCGCTGGTGCGCGGAGGGACGCTCGATATCGGTGCGGAAGTGCGCGATGGCGCGTGCGAAATCGTGGTTCGTGCCGCGGGTCCCAAGATCGCCTTCGACGAGACGATCGGCAAGGCGCTGGACGGTTCGCTCGACCGGTCGGATCTGACCAGCCGCACGGCGGCAGCGCACATGATACATCTTCTGGCGTCAGAAAACGGCGGCGGTTTGCAATATCATAAAGGCGCCGACGCATTGGTGCTTGGCGCGGTTCTGCCGCAGGGTGAAGGAATGATCGGTTGAACTCCGATTTCGGCAAGGTCGGCGACGGGCTGCCAGCCAGCAAGGACGAACTCGTCGACCGGGAGGTCCTTTCGCCGAACCATGACGAACGCAGCTCGCCCATTTCCATGCTGGTCATCCATTACACCGAGATGGAGGACAAGGGGTTCGCAATCGAACGGTTGTGCGATCCGGAAGCCAAGGTTTCGGCGCACTACCTGATCGGCGAACAGGGTGAGGTCGTGCGGCTGGTTCCCGAGGAAAAGCGCGCCTGGCATGCAGGCGTATCCTACTGGCGCGGACACAAGGATGTGAATTCGGCCAGCATCGGTATCGAGCTCGATCATCCCGGCCACAGATATGGCTATCGCGAATTCAACGATGCGCAATTCGAAGCGCTGGTCCCCCTGGTTGCGCGCATCGTGAAGGAATATGACATCCCGCGTGCAAATGTCGTCGGACATTCGGATGTGGCACCTGCGCGCAAGATCGATCCGGGTGAGCTTTTCCCCTGGGACCGGCTGGCCGAATACGGCCTGTGCCTGCCGCGCCCGGAAAAGCTCGAACGCGGCGATCCGTTCGACAACGATGCCGCCTTCTACCTCGCGCTCGAACGTTTCGGTTACGACATCACCGACGGTCGCAAGGCGGTCGAGGCGTTCCAGCGCCGCTGGCGTCCGGAGAAGATCAACGGCGAAATCGACGGTGAAGTTCGCGCCATCCTGTTCCAGTTACTCCTGGATCGCGATCGCGGACACACTCGGTAGTCGCATCGGTCGCAAGTCGAAGCAGCCCACCGATCCGGAAGCCCGAACCTGGACGCAGCCGACCCGTGGCGGGCGGTTGGAATTGCCCCTGCCACCTTGATGGCGTACAGATCAGCTATGGATCAGTACGACATCCATACCGTGTTCGGTCGTTTGACCGATAAGCAGGACGAGGTCTTGCGGCTGGCTTGCCAGCATCTGACGTCCAAGGAAATTGCAAAAGAACTGGGCCTTGCGCCAGTTACGATCGACAAGCGCATCGATGCGGTGCGAGCAAAACTTGGCCACATGCCCCGCGTCGAAGTGCTACGCCATTATCGGGCATGGGCAGAACAGTATGATCAAATCATAGACGATCCGGCCATACTAACCAATTTTCCACCCAATGCTGCACCAACGATCCCGCAGCCACCCGGGCAATCCTACACGTTCGAAGATTCGCTCACATTCGATGGGAGAGCGGCTTGGGACCGGATGCCTCAGGGGCTGCAGCCGGGGATCAAACCTTCGGATCTTGGAATCGGTGGCAAATTGCTGCTGATACTCGTCGGTGCGGTGGCAATCATGATGGTCGCCGTGCTGTCGATGGCCTTCGCAAACGCGCTGGGCTCCATGGTCTAGGTTGCAACCTCTCCTCGGCTGAAACGCCTGAGGAGAAATCAATGTCGCTTGATCTTACTACTGCCACTGCCCGTATTGCTCGCGAACTGGGCGAGTCCGAAGTCGCCATCGCGGATGCGTTGGCGAAAACAACTGCTCTCCTTCATAGTGCGGCGATGGCCGGCCGCGATGTGCCCGGCGCTCCTGAACTGGAAAGTCAGCGCGCGTTGCTTCGCCTTCAAAAGATTGTCGGCGGGCTAATCGAAGCTCGCGGCGAGGCGGCTAGGGTCCACGATCAGCTTCGCAAGATTGCCGTTGAAACGGGCGCAGGAGAAGAACCAACCTGCCCGGATAAATCGTTCACCTCTGCCGAGCATGTAACGACGATCGCTGCCTGACTTGCCTAAGCAAGAGCGAGGGCGCAATTGCATGAGCGATGACCCGGTTTCTGATCCAGGTAGCGCTCACGCTCGCAGTCCTCGCTTTTGCTTGGAGCAGGGGCGGAAAGCCTGAGAAATATGTCGCTACAGTCTATTTCGTGCTGGTCTTTGCCGGGATTGCCCGGTGGCTGGCCACGGGTACGTGGAGTCAGGACGGCTACGGCTCACTGCAAACCTTTCGCTTCCTTATTGACGTCTGTGCTCTGGTTGCGGTTACAGCCGTGGCGCTTTCATCCGATCGTTGGTGGACCTTATGGGTGAGCTCGGCGCAAACCATCGCCGTGGTTTCCCATCTGCTGCGCGCAGCGCACGCGCCCCTAGAGCCGCTCGTCTATGCCATAATGGAGCGGTGGCCGGTCTGGCTGGCGCTAATTATTACAGGCATCGGCACAATGGCCCATTCCCGACGGATGCAGCGCACCACCACCTGACCGCGCTCATGACTCCGCTATCTGCGGAGCCGAACGAACTTGCGGGTCGGCTATTGCATCGCTTCGGTTCGATCAGCGCCATTTCCAATGCCGATGAAGCGGACCTGCGCGAATGTGCCGTGCATGGTGAGCACTGGGTCGAAGCTCTTCTGGCGGTTCGCCAACTGCTTCATGACGGGAGCCGCGAAGAGATCGTACGGACACGTCTCGGTGACGATCGCTCCTCACTCGATCGCTACCTGATCCAAAGCATCGGCGGGCTGCGGCACGAGCGGATGATCGCGATATTGGCGGACGAGGCGGGGTTCGTGATCTCAGAAGAGACTATTGCCGAAGGTCAGGAAGGGCAGGTTGTGCTGTCGGCGCGTCGGTTGTTCGGACGCGCGCTCGCACTGGATGCCCGACAGATGCTGATCGCCCACAATCACCCTTCTGGGGATGCTACGCCTAGTAATTCCGACATACGGCAAACCAAGGAGCTTCTGGCACAAGCAAAATGCCTTGGCGTTACTCTCATCGATCATCTGGTCGTAGGGCGCAGGCGCGTGACCAGCATGCGGGAAAGCCGCCTGATATGACGCCGATCGAAGACGCTTTGCGGCGCAGTATTGCGGGGCATGTAATCTCCATAGCCGATTGGCAGCGTGCCCTCCTTTTTCTAGGCGATAGGGGCAACGCCCCACACGGTGACGAGTCGTTCGCAAATTACCAATTCAGTGGAGCAATGAACGAGGAGGTTTGGGATATTCTCGCTTACCTCTTCGTCATGAGGGCGAACGACAGGTCAATTTTTTTCCCCGAATGTTGTCAGTCCGCCCGTGTGCCGCGCGAGCGTTTCCTGGCGCATTTGAATGGATTGGTCGAACAGAGGTTTGTGCTCTGCACACCCGATCGATCCGATTCCGATGACTTTACTCTGCAGCTATCGCCGCGAGGCAGGGAGATTGTCGAGGAGGCAATATGGGCAGCTGATAGCGAAAGACCTGGTGGCATCCTTGCCGCCTCTGCGTGGCACTTGTCGGATGAATTTATCAAGAATGACATCGCACGCAGTCTGAATGTCAACTCAAGCGCAGTTGAGCGGCATCTGGCCAATTTCAGGGAGTAGCCCCTCTAGACATCCGCCAATTTGCGACAGTCTAAGCTTCTTTCAGTCCTTCGCCGGGTTGGGCCAGGATCGCTGCGTGTGCGCCAGCCGCAATGGCACCGGCCATGGCCACGGCGAGGCAGGTGGGGCTGGCAAACGTCCGCTCGATGTCGAGTTCGGGCAAAGCGACGGTGGCGATGGAGTTGCCCGATTGGGACCGTGAGGTCAAAATACCGGCCTGTTGCGTCGTCAGCAAAAGTATCTGCTCGAGAGCATCCGCACTGAATAAGGGATCGGCAACGGACTTGATGGGCGGTGTGAAATAGCGCTTGAGAAATTGCGGTGCTTTTTGAAGCAGTTCGCATAATTGCTGCACCAATGCTCGCGATATGTCGCGGGTAGGAGCAGTCACCATTGCGCAGGCGCGCAGGAATTCATCGAGCTCTTCCTGCCGCAGCGTTGGGGGTAGTGGCGTGTCCAAGCTCTATCTCCTTGACGACAGGAGAGGGTGGCGCGCGGCTGGAGTCAAGTAATACGCAGTTGCAGTTGGAGCAGATGAATCGGTTTCGGATCAAACAATCTGTCTCACTAAGGGAGAATCTTGCCTCCTCGATTGCCGGCTTGGCAATGTGCGGCGCCTGATCTATCGCGACAGGCGCCAGGGGGCTGGGCAGCCGCGTGCCGCAAGGTACGAGGAAAGTCCGGGCTCCACGAAACAAGGGTGGCGGGTAACGCCCGCCGTGGGCAACCACAGGGAAAGTGCCACAGAGAGCATACCGCCGATGGCCTGCTGAGGTTCGCCAAGGACAGGATCAGGCAAGGGTGAAAGGGTGCGGTAAGAGCGCACCGGGGCTTCGGTAACGCGGCCCGCATGGCAAACCCCACCCGGAGCAAGGCCGAATAGGGGCGGCGCGCTGGAAACAGCAGGTGCGTTTCGCATCGACCGCCCGGGTTGGCTGCTCGAGCTGCGGAGCAATCCGTGGCCTAGACGAATGGCTGCCCCCGCGCGGCAGGTGTGCAAGCATACCGCGGGCGGGACAGAACCCGGCTTACAGGCTCCCTGGCAAACCTGTCGCACCCGGTAACAGCGAAGGCTGGGGCGCCTTCTCCGGAACGAGCTGCCCGTCGACTTCGAGCCCTTCGAACGGCCGGCAGGCTTCGTTCATTTCGTCGGAATGAAGATGAACCTTCATCATGGGGTCGGCCGTGCTCCAATCGGTGTGGGGATCATCGCGGACCACGCACAGGGCGCGCCAGGCGATCGGCAGTTCCTGCAGCTGTTCGATGGTGGGCAAGCCTTCGATCAGAACCTCGTGTCCCGAATAGCTGCCTGTTGCGTGGCCGATGAACTTGGTTTCCGTGCCGCGTATATGGATGCGCTCTGATCCTTCGTCGATACGAGCGAAGGTATCGAGCCGGATGGAAAAGGCCGCCCAGATCGAAATGCCGATCAACAGGACCAGCGCCACCATGGTAACGACCACGGTCCACTTTGCGGCCGGGTTATCCAAACCTTCAGAATGATCGAGCGACAAAGGTCATACTCCTCGGGAAAAAACAGGTTGGGAAACGCTCGTCGGGGCAGGATCGGTCCCGATCCGATCGCTTCGAGTGGCGATAAGAATGCTTCACCAGGCAAATTCCGAGTGCACGGTAGTCATATCGCCGTTCACGTCCCGCGCCTGAATGACCCGGCGGGTGTCGCCTTCCAGGACCAGTGCGGTGAGATTGCCGGTGCGAAAGGCGCCCGTGTCTATGCCAATCCGGTGATCGGTATGTTCGATCTCCTCGAAGATCGTATGCCCGTGGACAATTACATGGCTGAAGGGTTCGTCATGCTTGAGAAACCGTTCGCGGATCCAGCGCAGATCCGACTGCTTCTGATCGTCGATCGCGCGTTTGGGATTGATGCCCGCATGGACAAAAACATAGTCGCCGGCGACGACCATATTCTCCATGCGTTCCAGAAACTTGCGGTGCTTCTTCGGGACCAGTTCGTTCAGTTCGACCTGAAGTTCCTTCATGGTGAGTTCGTTATAGCGTTTACGTTTGACACCGTAACTCAGCACTGTCTCGCGCCCGCCATGCTTGAGGAAATGGCGTAGCATCTCGCGGTCCGTGAAACTCTCGAGAAACATCTCTTCGTGGTTTCCGGCGATACAGTGAACGCGTCGGCGCTTTCCCCATTTGCGCGCAGTTTCGACCACCCGTGCACTTTCCGGACCGCGGTCGATCAGATCTCCCAACAGGATCACCGTACTGTCGGCAGCTGCCGATGCAGCGTCATCCCGCTCGATAGCCTCGATCAACTGGTCCAGCAGGTCGCAGCGTCCGTGTATGTCGCCAATAACGTAATAGCGTTCGCCGTCGGGGACGCTCGGCCGACGTGTGGGCTCGCCACGCCGACCAAAAAGCTTCGCAAGATTGAACATGGTACCTGAAAGAGACCCGGGTAGCGCAAATTGACTGTTCGGGAGATACGCCCTTGTCTCGCAAGGAGCAACTGACGGCGCGGGGCGCTCGTCTTCGCAGTTGCGGAAAAAGCACACCTATTGCTGCGTATGCGAAAGGTTTTTGACTCGATCTTGCGCAATGGTTCGCTTTTGGGCAGGTTTATGAGCGTATCTGGACGAGAAGCCTAATAAAATGGCTCCGCCGGATTCGCAGGTGGGACGAAGCGACACTCGTACAGGAGTTTGTGATGCTAACGTCCTTTCGCGGCCTGATGGCCGCATCGCTCGCTATGGCGAGCATTTCTCTCGCAACGCCGGCCATGGCTCAATCGGAAGATGAAGCTGCGAGCAGTTCGATTACCGCGTCGGCCAATGTTGCGCTGACGACCGACTACCGGTTCCGCGGCATTTCCCAATCCGGAGGAGATCCGGCTCTCCAGGGCGGGTTCGATGTTGCCCATGACAGCGGGTTTTATGTCGGAACCTGGGCATCTTCGATCAAGGGCGGGCCATCCTATGGCGATCTTGAACTGGACATCTATGCCGGGTGGAGCGGCAATCTGACCGAAGCGGTGAGCGTCGATCTGGGGGTCTTGTACTACATCTATCCCACGGAAGATCTCGGCCTTGATACGGACTATTGGGAACCTTACGCGTCGGTCAGCACCACGCTCGGGCCTGCCGCGGCGACCTTTGGAGTGGCCTACGCGCCCAAGCAGGATTCGCTGAGCGGACAGGACAACCTATATCTCTACACCGATCTCGGCTTCGGCATTCCGAACACGCCGATCAGCATAAACGGCCATCTTGGATATACCGATGGCGTGCTGGCACCTCCCTTCGTGGCGGGTACTCTGGACGATACGGGCTTCGACTGGTCGCTTGGCGCGAGCGTGGCGAAAGGCAATTTCGAACTCGGCGTGGCCTATGTGGGCGTCGAGGGTCCTTCGATCGACGGCTATACCGACGATGCTATCGTGGCGACCCTGTCGGCCAGCTTCTAACGGGGGCGCCAAGGAAGTGCGGGGCGCATCGGTTGGTGCGCCCCCTTTTTCGCGCCTAATCTAGGGCGAAATCTACAGTCGTTACGACGCGCACTTTCTTGAACGGCGTGTCGCCCACGCCCCAGCCGCCCGCTTCGCCATCGCGCGCCTCGATTGAAAAATATCCCTGTGTTGCTTTGCGAATGCCCCCAACATCCGCACCACTGTCCTGGGCAAACTGTTCGGCAGAGGCGCGAGCATCTTTCGTCGCTTCGGCGACCATCGCGGGCTTGATCGAGTTGAGGCCGGTGAAGGTGTAACTGATACCCGATCCGTCTTCGAGAACGACCCCGTTACGGACCAGTTCGGCCTGATTTCGCACGGCGCGCTGAGCGCGATCGATATCTTCGGTCCGAAGAACGATACGCTGTCGCACGGTGTAAAAAACCGTCCCGTTGTCGGTGTAGTTCGAGACATTTATCCCGGCAGGCGTGAGCGCGTCTGCAGGAAAGCCCATGCGTTCGAAAAATTCGCGCACCGCCACGGCGTCTTTATCGGTGTTTGACTGCGCACTCTGCAAGTTTGTGGCGGTCGACGCGAAGGACAAAGTCCATGTTGCCAGGTCCGCGGTCACTTCGCGTTCGGCAAGGCCGCGAACAGTCACTGTGCGCTCGGCCGCCTTCATGCGCACGAGCCCATCGCCGAGGACGAAACCGCCGATGATCAGACCGGCTGAAATTATGCCTGCGCTCGCAATCCAGCGTTTGAAAGTTGCATCCCCGCGCCTGTGCGTGGCACTTGGCGCTACCGTTTCGGGTTCGTCGGGCATAATCGCGTTCCTCTCTGGCCAGTCTGGCGGAGCGCAATCTAAAACGTGCTCGGTGAACCGTGCTTTAATATAGATGAATGGAGTTCGAATTGACCAAATATCTTCACACGATGATCCGCGTGACCGACCCGGAGGCCACTGTCGCGTTTTTCAAGCTGATCGGGGTGGAAGAAACGCGCCGTTTCGATAACGAAGCGGGTCGCTTCACGCTCATTTTTCTGGCGGCCCCGGGTCAGGAAGGCGTCGCGGAAGTGGAACTTACCTACAACTGGCCCCCACAGGACGGCAGCGATCCGGAAACCTATTCGGGCGGCCGCAATTTCGGCCATCTCGCCTATCGGGTCGAGAATATCTACGAGACCTGCCAGGCCATCATGGATGCCGGCCATACCATCAACCGCCCCCCGCGTGACGGGCACATGGCCTTTGTCAGGACGCCCGACGGCATTTCGATCGAGCTGCTGCAGGAAGGGTCTCTCGAGCCATGTGAGCCTTGGGCAAGCATGGAAAATACCGGGAGCTGGTAAGCCGCGTCAGTCGATATATGGGGAGCGCATATCGTCGGGATGCTGCGCGGACATGCGCAGGATGGTGTAGCCGACTATTGCCGAGATCAGCGAGCCGAGGAGGATGCCGATCTTCGCCTCGTTGATCAGCAATTGCTGGCCGGTAAAGGCAAGCCCGCTGATGAACAGCGACATGGTGAAGCCGATCCCGCACAGGATGGAAACTCCCCATATTTCGGGCCAGCTCGCCTGATCTGGCCGTGGTGCGAAGCCGATCTTGTCGGCAACGAATATCGCCGAGAATATCCCGATCTGCTTGCCGACGAACAGGCCGGCCGCGATCGCAAGCGGGAGCGGGGCGAAGACCTGTTCCAGACCCATGCCGGCGAGCGGCACCCCGGCGTTGGCAAAACCGAATACCGGAACGATCAGGTAGGCGCTCCACGGGGCAAGCCCGTGTTCCATACGCTCGACCATGGTCTGGTCGTCGGGGCCGACCATGGGAATGCACAGCGCCGCGACGACGCCTGCAATGGTGGCGTGAATCCCCGAATTGAGGACGAAGTACCACAGGACCAGCGCGAGCAGGATGTACGGCCAATATCGCGCCACGCGCATCTTGTTCAGGACCATCATGGCCACGACAACCCCGCCGGCAGCAGCGAGCCAGCCGAGTTTGATCTGCGCGGTATAGAACAGCGCAATGACCATCACGGCGCCGATATCGTCGACGATCGCAACGGTCAGGAGGAACAGGCGCAGCGATGCCGGGCAGCGATTCCCCAGCAGACCCAGTACGCCCATGGCAAAGGCAATGTCCGTCGCCGCCGGAATTGCCCAGCCGCGCATCAGTTCTGCATCGCCGCCGACCACGCCGACATAGACAAGGGCAGGGACTGCCATGCCCGCAACCGCTGCAAGAATTGGCAGGCGGCGGGATTCAGCGGTCGATAGCTGTCCTTCTATCCATTCGCGCTTAACTTCGAGTCCGACGACGAAGAAGAACAGCGCCATGAGCCCGTCGTTGATCCACAAATGCATGTCGTAGAGCTTTGGGATCGGCGTCCAGGGCAATTCGCCGTAGAAAAGCTGTTCGTATTCCCCGGCAAGCGGCGAGTTGGCCGCCAGCATCGCGGCGATCGCCACGAGGATGAGCAGGATGCCGGCCGATGCGTCGCTGACGAAAAGCGCGCGAACGGGGGCAAATACGAGGCGGATTCCTGAAGGACGTTGGTTCATCTTGGCGACGCTCTCTCCCGTAAAGCGTCCCATGTTGCAAGTCTTGAAAGCGGAGGTTAACGAAATAGGCAGGGGGTGCCGTATGGTACTGGGGTCGTTTACTTTCGCGGAATGGTTCGTGCTCGTGCAGCACGAATTACTGCTGTTCGCGGCAGCATTCTTTGCACTCGGCATGATCGACGAGTTTGCTCTCGACTGCACTTATGTCTGGATGCGTCTCACCGGACGTATCGCGACACCTCGCCTGAAAGAAGGCGATCCAGAGGCTATTACAAGCCTGGCCGGTCCTGCTGCCGTATTCATTCCGACCTGGCGCGAAGAAGCCGTCATCGGCCCTACGCTCGTGCATATGCTGGACGTCTGGCCGCAGCCGGAAGTGACTATCTATGTCGGCTGTTATCGCAACGATCCCTATACCATGGCGGCCGTTATCGCCGCGACGCGGGGCGATCCGCGCGTACGGCTGGTAATCCACGGCGAAGATGGACCGACGTCGAAGGCTGACTGTCTCAACCGCCTGTACCGGGCGCTGGAAGAGGATGAGGCGCGATCCGGACAGAAAGCCTCCATGGTCGTGCTGCACGATGCGGAAGACATGGTCGATCCCGCCGCGCTTTCCCTTCTGGATCAGGCGTTATGGCACGCACAGTTCGTCCAGCTTCCGGTACTCGCTCTTCCGCAGCATCGTTCGCCGTGGATCGGCTCGCATTATTCGGATGAATTCGCAGAATCGCATGGCAAGGCTCTCGTTGTCAGGGACGCATTGGGGGCAGCCATCCCAGGTGCCGGTGTCGGTTGCGGGATCGCGCGCAATGCTTTGGCAGCCTTGGCGGCGCGGGAAGGCGGCAGCCCTTTTGCGCGAGAATCTCTTACCGAAGACTACGAACTCGGTCTCAAGATCGTCCAGGCTGGAGGACGAGGTCGGTTCATTCGCGTACGCGGCTGCGATGGCCGCTTGATTGCGACGCGCGCGTTTTTCCCAACCGGCCGCGACGAATCGGTGCGTCAGAAGACGCGCTGGATGCACGGCATCGCCTTGCAGGGGTGGGACCGGCTGGGCTGGGACCGGAAGCCGGTCGATCTCTGGATGCAACTTCGCGACCGGCGCGGGCCGCTCGCCGCCATACTTCTGGTGCTAGCCTATTCGCTGCTGGTGTGTGCCGCCATATCCATGATGCTGAGTGAACTGCATATCGTGGCACTTCCTGCTGTTTCACCGCTACTTTCAACGTTGCTCTGGCTCAATCTGTTCGGCGTGGTGATGCGCTTTCTGATGCGTGCCTGCTTCACTGCGCGCGAATATGGCTGGCGTCAGGGATTGATCGCCATTCCGCGAACTTTCGTATCGAACATCATTGCGATCATGGCTGGGCGGCGCGCCCTGATAGCCTACATCAAGACCCTTCGCGGTGCCCCGGTGATATGGGATAAGACGGAACATTGGGATCACCCGGCGCTGCTGAAAACGGTCGATAAAGCCGGTGCATAATCTGATCGCGCAACGTCAGGGACAACCGGTTCTGTTCCTTTGCCTGCTGACGGCTGGATGGCTTTTACTGCGCGCGGCGACGTGGGAAAATCCGTTGCTGCCACCAGCCATTACGCCTGACCTGGTAATGATGGGGCTCGACAAGATCGAGAGCGCCCCCGGACACACGGATCGTCGAACCGGCAATTTCGGTCCGCCGAGCATTCGCGCGGGAAATGGTGGCACCGGCGCTCCCCGCGTCGCTCGTAAAACCGGGCGCCTAAAGCAAATTGGATTTGCCGCACTTGTGCGCAGCGGGAAATCTGGATCTGGGGCAGATAGCCTTCATCTTGAGCAGGCGGTGGCTCCGCGACTTGGAGAATCGCATGGCGAGTTGGCGGTCGAAAGCACTCGAGGCCAATCGCCCGAGCCAACCGATCGACCAGTTTCTTCTGTGCGAGAGGATACTCGACCGGCGGGCTCGGCGTGGCGGATCGACGCCTGGCTGGTCGCGCGGGAGGGTAGATCCTTGCCCACCGAAGGCGGATCGCGGCCGGCCAGTTATGGAGGTAGCCAGGTCGGCGCTGTACTGACGTATAGTCTCGATCGATCCAGCGCCCGCCGACCGGCGGCATATTTCCGCGCCAACCGCGATCTCAGCAGCGACGGACAGACGGATACAGCCCTTGGCCTGCGTGTCCGCCCTCTCGCAAAGATACCGATCGATCTTCATGCCGAAGCACGGGCGACGCATCGCGATGGATCAACCGAATTGAGGCCTGCAGCCTTCGTGGCGGGGGGATTCGAGCAAGGCAGGCTGCCGATGGAAGCGACGGCGCGAGCTTATGGGCAGGCTGGCTATGTCGGCGGCGATTTCGCAACCCCATTCGCAGATGGCGCTCTCGTCGCGGAACGCCGGGCGGTGACTTTTGATTCGGGTGGTCTGTCGCTCGGAGCGGGTGCCTGGGGCGGCGCCCAGAAAGGGGCGTCCCGGGTCGATGTGGGGCCCGCAGTGACCCTCAATCTATCCGCCGGGGGCGCGCCCGTGCGTCTGGAAGCAGGGTACCGCGTGCGTGTTGCTGGCAATGCAGCGCCGGGAAATGGTGGCGTTCTGACGCTTTCGACCGGGTTCTGACATAGTCCGGCTTCCAACCGTCCCCCCGCTGCGATAGGGCGAAGCCATGGATGTCTATCTCCCAATCGCGAACCTGTCCGTAAATGGACTTTGGATCGTCGCGTTGGGAGCTTTGACGGGCATTCTTTCCGGATTGTTCGGTGTGGGCGGTGGGTTCCTGACCACTCCCTTGCTGATCTTCTATGGCATCCCACCGACCGTGGCGGCTGCATCGGCATCGACGCAGGTCACCGGCGCGAGTGTCACCGGCGTGCTGGCGCATGGCGGGCGCGGCGGTGTCGATTATCGCATGGGGATGGTCATGGTGGCCGGAGGTATCGTCGGATCCGGATTCGGCGCGCTCCTGTTCCGTTTTCTGCGCTCGATCGGCCAGATCGACGTGGTCATCAGTGCGCTCTACGTCATCCTGCTCGGCACGATCGGCATGCTGATGGCACGCGAAGCGGTGCAGACGCTGCGTGGCACCGGCAGTTCGCAGGCGGCTCGAAGGCGGCACCACCCCATTATCGCGAGCCTGCCAATGCGCTGGCGTTTTTACCGTTCGGGCCTCTACATTTCCCCGATCGCGCCACTGGTTGTGGGCGTGGCGGTCGGTGTTCTGACCATGCTGATGGGCGTGGGTGGCGGGTTCATCCTTGTTCCTGCCATGCTCTATATTCTGGGCATGAGCGCAAATGTCGTCGTCGGCACCTCGCTCTACAATATTCTGTTCGTGACCATGGCCACCACCCTGATGCACTCGCTGACCACCAAGGCAGTCGATATCGTGCTGGTGTTCCTGCTGCTGGTGGGCTCGGTCACGGGCGCGCAGATCGGCTCTCAGATCGCGGTCAAGGCAAAGCCCGAGATATTGCGCCTCATCCTCGCTGCGATCGTCCTGCTCGTGGCGTTCCGCATGTTCCTCGGCCTGTTCTATCAGCCGGACGAAATCTACACGCTGTATCCGTTGTGAGGGCGCTTCTTCTCATCCTCTTCGCTTTTGCGCTGATGGGTCAGCGGGATCCCATCCTCGTGCCCGAAGTGAGCCAGCATGAAGTGCGCGTACGGCAGGGCTTTACCGGAACCGAGCTGCTGCTTTTCGGCGCGGTGCTCGATCCGCTGGGCAGGGCGGCCGGCAGTGACTACGATATCGTCGTGGTTCTCAAGGGCCCGTCCGAACCGGTTCGACTGCGCGAGAAGGAGCGTTTCGTCGGCGTGTGGGTCAATGCGGCGAGCAGCGATTTCCGCTCTGTCCCGTCCTTCTTCGCCGTCGCCTCTTCGCGCCCTGTATCGGAGATCGTCGACGAGAAGACCGCAGCGATCTACGAGTTCGGAACCGACTACATCCAGTTGTCACCGAGCGGCGTGATCGATCCGGAAGAACAGGCGCGCTTCAAGGCCGGGCTTGTCGATCTCAAGACGCGCCAGCAGCTCTACAAGCAGGATTTCGAAGGCGTCCAGATCAGCGAACAGGTGCTCTACCAGTCGCGCATTTCGCTGCCGTCCAGCGTCTCTACCGGCACATATACGGCGGAAACATTCGCTGTTCGCGATGGGCGGGTCATTGCATCGGCTCAGGCGGAAGTCGAAGTGAAGAAGGTCGGCTTCGAACGGCTCGTAGCGGAATATTCTCAAGAATGGTCGCTGGCCTACGGTCTGATGGCGGTCGCTCTTGCCGTGGGGATGGGCTGGGCAGCAGGCCGGCTGTTCGCGTTGATGTGATCCTTTCCGGCGCGGCGGCGTTGACCACATCTTAAGCAGTTTCGGGCAGGCGATACGCTGGCGCAAATGGGGCGTCATACGTGGGGCACAGCTGACCGATGACCGAAATGGGCAATCCCAACTACCGTACCTTCGATCCGGCGATGGAAGATGGCGCAGAGCCGCCGCAGCCGCGCAGTAATTCGCTACGGGACCGGATCAGGCGCAGCGCCGAACAATCCGCTCCATATGTATCCCCGTCGGGATATGTTCACCAGCCGCAGCCTTGCGCGGATGTGACATCTGACCAACCGGTGTCTGTCGAACCCGTTGCGCCTGTCGAACGCTTTACACCAATGCTGGGGGACGCGCCGCCGCGCCCGTCGGACCTTGCGCCTCAGCGCGAGCCGAATGCTGTTGAAGGCCCCGCAGAAGAAGAACCGGTCAGCGAGAATGCCACCCAACCCATTGGCGTGGTGCTGGAGATCGCCGGCTCGGGTTCGATGATTGCCATCGACCTGCAACGCCTCAACGAGTGCACCGAAGATGACGATCCATCGATCGCGATGGCCGGACAGGTCGGTTCGCAGGTCAAGATCCGCGTCGGCAACAGCTGGCTTCTCGCCAGCGTTCGCAATCAGCGCCAGGATCGCAAGGCAGGTTCCATCCTCGCCAATATCGATTTTCTCGGCGAAGGGATCGAGGAGAAGCTGACCGGAAAGCTCCACGGCTTCCGCCGCGGTGTGACACGCTATCCCGTTCCGGGTGGGATGGTCTATCCCGCGTCGACGCAGGACCTCAAGCAGGTCTATGCGAGCGACGGGCGCAGCGCGGTAACGATCGGCAAGGTCTATCCCACGAAGGACATCCGTGCGGGCATCTATATCGATGCCATGCTCGGGAAGCACTTTGCGCTGCTGGGTTCGACCGGCACCGGCAAATCGACCAGCGCGGCCCTGTTGCTGCACCGTATCTGCGAGGCGGCGCCCGAGGGGCATATCGTCATGATCGATCCGCATGGCGAATATTCGGCGGCGTTCCGCCATACCGGCGTTATCCTCGACGTCTCGAACTTGCAGATGCCGTACTGGATCATGAATTTCGAGGAGCACTGCGAAGTGCTGCTCACCAGCAACGGCAATGAGCGCCAGGTCGATGCAGACATTCTGGCGCGCTGTCTGCTCAAGGCCCGCCAGAAAAGCCGCCTTGCCGAAAGCATGGGCAAGATCACGGTCGATTCCCCCATTCCCTACCTTCTGTCCGACCTGTCTAACGAGATTCAGGACGGGATGGGCAAGCTCGACAAATCGACCAACTCCGCCCCTTACATGCGGATCAAGAACAAGCTCGACGAGATCAAGGGCGACCCGCGGTACCAGTTCATGTTCTCCGGCATGCTGGTGGCCGACACGATGGCCGCTTTCATCGCCAAGATTTTCCGCATGCCATCCAACGGCAAGCCGATTTCGATCATCGATGTGTCGGGCGTCCCCTCGGACATTACCGCGACGGTGGTTGCCGTGCTCAGCCGACTGGTATTCGACTTCGCCATCTGGGGCCGCGAGGAGCGTACATCGCCGATCCTGCTCGTGTGCGAGGAAGCGCATCGCTACGTTCCGAACGAGAAGAATGCCGATGGCAATTCGGTCGGCACCATCCTTAGCCGCATCGCCAAGGAGGGCCGCAAATACGGCATCTCGCTCGGCCTGATCACGCAGCGTCCGTCCGACCTTGCCGAAGGCGTGCTGTCGCAATGCGGCACGATCATTTCGATGCGCCTCAACAACGACCGCGACCAGGAGTTCGTGCGGGCCGCCATGCCGGAAGGCGCGCGCGGGTTCCTCGATGCGATCCCGGCCCTGCGCAATCGCGAATGCATCATCTGCGGCGAGGGCGTGGCCATCCCCATGCGCGTCAGCTTCGACAATCTCGAGGAATCGCGGCGCCCGGCATCGGAAGACCCGAGCTTCGTCGAGCTGTGGAACAAGACCGGCGGCGAAGAGGAAACCGTCCAGCGCACCGTGTTGCGCTGGCGTTCGCAGGGCTGATCCGACCTCGCGGTGTTACATGTCGGGCTTGAACCGCCCGACCGCTTCGCCATTCGTATTGACCTCCTCCGCCGCGCGTTCCGGCGATATGGCGCGTGCCTTGAGGCGCCAGCCCTTCCGGCGATAGGCGACGATCGCCAGCGCAACGCCGACGAAGGAGCCGAAGGGGAAGCTCAGCCACAGGGCATCCTGTCCCAGCGTCCCGACCAGGGCGTAGTAGAAGCCGAGCCGCGCCGGGAACAGCGCGATTCCCAGCACGATCAGCGGTGCATAAACGACGCCGCCCGCGCGCATGGTGCCGAACAGCACGATCGTCACCCCGAAGATGATGAAGCTCCAGCTCGCCAGGAACTGGATGTGGCGGGCCAGCGCCACGGCAGGACTTTCGGGACCCAGGAACAGAACCAGCGCCGCGCGGTCGAACAGCAGCAGCAGCGCGGTCATGACGCCGGTCAGCACCAGGTTCGTGGTCACCCCGGCGCGGCTGATCTGGTCCAGCCGGTCCAGCTTGCCCGCCCCGATGGCCTGCGCCGCCATGGCACTGGCCCCGGCACCGATCGCCATCGCGGGCATCTGGAGATAGGTCCATAATTGCAGCGACGCGCTGTAGGCGGCGGCCGCAAGCAGCCCTTCGCGGTTGACGAGGCCGATGAAGACGATCCCCGCCGAAGACACCAGCAGCATCTGCGCCCCCATCGGCAGACCCTTGCCGAGGATGTAGCCCATTTCGGCCCGCCGCGGGATGAGATAGCCGATTTCCCTGCCACGCAGACGCAGCGGCAGATCGCGCCAGTAAACATAGGCGACCAGCCCGGCGAGCGAGACATAGCCCGCGATCGCGGTGGACAGCGCCGACCCGGCAATCCCAAGCTGCGGGAAGGGGCCGATCCCGGCAATCAGCAGCGGGTTGAGCACGATATCGAGCACGACCGTCAGCGCCATGAAGATGAAGGGCGTTCGCGCATCCCCCGAGCCGCGCAGGCCCATGGCGATCATCACCGTGGCCATGGAACCGGGGATCGCGATGAAGATGACGCGTAGATATGACAAAGCGAGCGTGTAGGCCTGTTCCGGTGTGCCCAGCGCCTGCAGCAGGGCGGGCGATGCCAGCCAGCCTGCAATCGCCACGATCAGCGCGAGCGTAAGGCAGAACCCCATGGCGGTGCCGAATGTCCGCCGCGCCTGATCGGTATCGGATGCACCGAACGCCTGCCCCATCTTGACCGTCGCCGCCATGCCGAAACCGAAGACGGCGGCGAAGGTGAGGAACATGATGATATTGGCATTGGCGGTTGCAGCCAGTGCCGCTTCACCCAGCAGCCGCCCGACCCAGATCGAATTGACCGAGCCGTTGAGCGACTGGAGCAGATTGGATGCGAGCGTGGGCAGGCTGAACAGGACCAGTGTCTTGAGAACCGGTCCGCTGGTCAGATCGCGCGGCTTGGCTGGCGTCGGCGGTCTCATGTGGCCCGTGTGTCTCCGAACAGGTGGATGTGCAGACGGTCGCTCAACCGGAAGCCATGGCGCACGCAGAGCGGCGCGAGCCATTTTTCGCGCTCGCGCAAGGTCTCGCTATCGGTGCCTTCGGCCATCAGGAACACATGGCCGGGCCTGAAGCGGTACCGGTCGCGCAGCGCCAGGACCTCGTCGACGTCTGAGGGTTCCGCGATCACGAATTTGAACCATGCGCGCGGATCGGTGGCATAGGCATCGAGCCGCTCGGGCAGCAGCGCCAGTTCGGCGGGATTGCCGCTATGCGCCAGCTTGGGGCTGACGTTGAACTGGTCGATGCGGATATCGAGCGGGGCGGGGGCCTTGGTCGTCCCGTTGGTTTCGATCTCGACCGACACATCGGGCAGCAGCTCGAGCAGGCGGCCAAGGGCAGGGGCCTGCAGCAAGGGTTCGCCCCCGGTTATGACGAGCCGGCTTTGCCCCAGCGCCATGATGCGCGCGGCGACTTCATCTTCCGGCAGCGAGAGCTGGTTGGCCTTGCGGTCGTATTCTACGCCGCCGCGATGGGGGCGTTCGTCGCCCTGGAAATGCCAGGTATAGGCGGTGTCGCACCACACGCAGGCAAGGTTGCAGCGCGACAGGCGCATGAAGGCGACCGGCATGCCCATGCTCGGCCCTTCGCCCTGAACCGACGCGAAAATTTCCGGCCCGCCTTCATCGTCGGTCGCGAGTATCAGCGCCATGCCAGTCCTGACGGGTTTACACCGACCCCATGCAAAATAGAAACTCCGGCAGGCCGCGACGCTGCGGTCAAACTATTGTGAGAAAACAGGAAAGTTGGCTTTCCCCAATTCGAAGGTGTCACCTTTCGCGCAGGCCCCGTCACGATGATTTCCCACATGCGTTTCGCGCAGATACGGATGGGCCGGGGATTCATATCTCCGGCATAGGCAAAATGTCCCCGTGTAGGAAAGAGCTACCTTACCCCAGCCGCGCCAGCGCAGCAGTCAGGCGTTCGACCTCTGCGGTGTGATGGGCGTGATCGGCGCGGGCCTTTTCAACCGCTTCGGGCTTGGCGCGATCGACGAAGTTCGCGTTGGACAGACGCCCTTCGAGCGACTTGGCTTCCTTGGTGGACGCTTCGAGCGCCTTGGAAAGGCGGGCTTTCTCGGACGCAATGTCGATCACACCTTCAAGCGGGATCACGAAGGCATCCTCGCCGGCTGCGATCTGCATGGCGGCACCGGCGGGGGCATCGGCCATGTGGATCGGGGTCAGGCGGGCAAGCCGCTCGATCGCTGCGCCATTGGCCGCGACCACCGATTTCGCCAGCGTGCTGGGCGCCGGGCAGAAAGCTTCGAGCTTCGCGCCCGGCGGAATGCCCAGTTCGTTCTTGGCGGTCCGCACTGCGCTGGTCAGCGCGATCAGCCAGTCGATCTCCGCCTTGGCCGCCGCGTCGATCTCGGCCTGCGGATCGGGCCATTGCGCAGTGATCAGCGGGTAATCGGCGCGTTCGGCCTGCTTGGACCACAGCTCTTCGGTAATGAAGGGCATGAACGGGTGCAGCATGACCAGGATCTGGTCGAGCGCCCAGCCGGCTACCGCCCTCGTCTCGTCATCGAAATTGCCCTTGACCAGTTCGATGTACCAGTCGCAGAACCGGTCCCACACGAAGTGATAGATGGTATTCGCAGCCGCATCGAAACGCAGTTCGGCCAGCGCCTTGTCAAGCGCGTCCCTGGTTTCGATGACTTCGCCGATAATCCAGCGATTGACCGCCAGCTTGGGGGATAGCCCCGGGCCGGTATGATCGCCGATGCCGCCGACGATCCCGTTGGACTGGCAGAAGCGCGTGGCATTCCACAGCTTGGTCGCGAAATTGCGGTATCCCTCGATCCGCTTGTCATCCATCTTGATGTCGCGGCCCTGGCTTTCCATCGCCGCCATGAAGAAGCGCAGCGCATCGGCGCCGTACTGGTCGATCAGGCCCAGCGGATCGACGACATTGCCTTTCGACTTGGACATCTTCTGCCCGTCGGCAGCGCGTACCAGGCCATGGAGATAGAGCCTAGGCCACGGGTTCTGGCCGGTGTTGTACTGGCCCATCATCATCATCCGGGCATCCCAGAAGAACAGGATGTCGAACCCGGAAATCAGCAGGCTGTTGGGGTAATGTTTATCGACGAGATCGGTCTTGTCCGGCCAGCCGAGGGTGGCGGACGGCCACAGCGCGGAAGAGAACCAGGTATCGAGCACATCCTCGTCGCGGGTCAGCGCGATGCCGTCGCCAGCCTGTGCCTGCGCCTCTTCTTCCGTCATCGCCACATAGGCTTTGCCGTCGGCGTCATACCACGCCGGGATCCGGTGACCCCACCACAGCTGGCGGCTGACGCACCAGGGCTGGATGTTTTCCATCCAGTTGAAGAAGGTCTTCTCCCAGCTCTTCGGCACGATTTCGACTGCGCCGCTCTTCACGGCTTCGATCGGCTTCTTCGCCAGCGTTTCGGCATCGACATACCACTGGTCGGTCAGCCAGGGTTCGATCACCACGCCGCCGCGGTCGCCGAACGGCGTCGCGATGGTGCGCGGTTCGGCATCGTGCTCGACTGCGTTGCCTTCCTTGTCCTTCGTGACATGCGGAATGAGGCAATCCAGTTCCTTCAGTCGCCGGACGACCAGTTCGCGGGCGCCGTCCACGCCCTCGCGCTTGAAGCGGTGAAGGCCGAGGAATTCCTCCGGCACCAGCCCGTCCGCTGTCTGGCAGACATTGGCTTCGCCATCGAGCATGTTGAGCATGTCGGCCGGCTTGAACCCGGCGCGCTTGCCCACTTCGAAATCGTTGAAGTCGTGGCCCGGCGTGATCTTGACCGCGCCCGACCCGAGTTCGGGATCGGCATGTTCGTCCGCGACGATGGGCACGCGGCGACCGGTAATGGGCAGCACGACATGCTTGCCCACGACCGATGCGTAACGCGCGTCGTCGGGATGCACGGCAACCGCCATGTCGGCCAGCATGGTTTCGGGCCGCGTGGTGGCGACTTCGATGTAATCGCGCCCGTCCGCCAGCGTCACACCGTCTTCGAGCGGATATCTGAAGTGCCAGAAACTGCCCTTCACATCCTGCGTCTCGACCTCGAGATCGGAAATCGCGGTCTTCAGCTTGGGGTCCCAATTGACCAGCCGCTTGTCGCGATAGATCAGCCCGTCCTTGTGCAGGTCGACGAAGGTCTTGAGCACGGCCTGCGAAAAATGGTCGTCCATCGTGAACTGTTCGCGCGACCAGTCCATCGAACAACCCAGACGGCGCAGCTGGCGGGTGATCGTGCCGCCGCTTTCTTCCTTCCATTCCCACACCTTCGCGATGAAATCCTCGCGTGAATAATTGGTGCGTTTGTCCTGACTGGCCTCGAGCTGGCGTTCCACCACCATCTGCGTGGCGATGCCCGCGTGATCGGTGCCGACCACCCACAATGCATCCTTGCCGCGCAGCCGTTCGTAACGGATCATCACGTCCTGCAGCGTATTGTCGAGCGCGTGGCCGATATGCAGGCTGCCGGTCACATTGGGCGGCGGGTTGACGATGGTATAGGGTTCGGCCTGCGGGCGGTCGGGGCGGAACAGGCCCTCTCCCTCCCAATGCGCGTACCAGCGCGCCTCGATTTCGGCGGGATCGAATGTTTTCGGTAGCTCGGTGCTCATGGGCTCGCCTTTGCCAGCGCCCTTGTTGCGATGCAACGCTGCAGGTGATGTGCGGCGATAGTCGCTTGGCAAGCGACTCATTTCCCCTCATACCCGCCCGCAATGGGTGGTATTGCCGAATATGAGCTGGTCGAAGGGGATGACGGGGGCAATGTGCTCGTCCTGTCGGGACCCTTCCTGGTGTCCACGATCGGCCAGGTCGATCACGATCTGCGCGCGCTGGACGGCCAGATAACCAAGGTCGACCTGTCCGCAATCAGCGAAATCGACACGGTCGGCGCCTGGGTCGCCTGCAGCATTTCCAGAGAGTTCAACGCCGACCTTACCGGGGCGAGCCCGCGGGCGGAACGCCTGATCGAAGCGCTGAAAGACACCGGCTCGAAGGAAGAAATCGGCGCCCCGCGCCTGCCGGTGTTCGAACGCGTACCCGAAGCCATCGGCCAGAAGATGCTCAATGCCCGCAAGGGCGTTTACGGCGTGGTCGGTTTTCTGGGCGCGCTGCTGCTGTCCATCGGCAGCCTGATCCGCCATCCCAAGCGGTTCCGCTGGCTGGCGCTGGTCCGCCAGCTGGAGCTGGTAGGTATTTCGGCCCTGCCGATCGTGGGCCTGATGAGCTTCCTGATCGGGATCGTCATTGCGCAGCAGGGGGCAGTGCAGCTGGCGCAGTTCGGGGCGGAAACGCTGACCGTGAACCTCGTCGGCAGGATTACCCTGCGCGAACTGGGCGTGCTGATGACCGCGATCATGGTCGCGGGTCGTTCGGGCAGCGCCTTTGCCGCGCAGATCGGCACCATGCGCCTGACCGAGGAAGTCGACGCCATGCAGACCATCGGCATATCCCCGATGGAAGCGCTGGTCGTGCCGCGAATCATGGCCGCGGTGCTGATGATGCCGCTGCTGGGCTTCTACGCCGCAGCCGTCGCCATCATCGGCGGCGCCGTGGTCGGCCAGTTCATGCTGGGCATACCGTTCTGGACCTTCCTGAGCCGCATTCAGGATGTCGTGCCGATCTACGATTTGTGGGTCGGCCTGCTCAAGGCGCCGGTCTTCGGCCTGATCGTGGCGCTGGCCGGTTGCTATCACGGCATGCAGGTGAAGGGGAATTCCGAAGACGTCGGCCTGCGCACCACCATGGCAGTGGTTACCGGCATCTTTGCCGTGATCGTGATCGACGCCTTCTTCGCGGTGTTCTTCACCAAGGTCGGGTGGGCCTGATGGCACAGGACGAAACCGGCCGGCAGCTTGAGCGCCACGAGCGTTTTCGCGGCGAATATCCGATCGAAGTGGAAGGGCTGACCAACCGCTTCGGCGATCAGGTCATTCACCAGGATCTCGATCTCAAGGTCAGGCGGGGGGAAATTCTCGGCGTGGTCGGCGGCTCGGGTACGGGCAAGTCGGTGCTGATGCGCTCCATCATCGGGTTGCAGCACCCTGCGGAAGGGGACATCCGCGTCTTCGGCCGTTCCGTGGTCGGCACCGATCCCGAACAGGATATCGGCATCCGCAACCGTTGGGGCGTGCTGTTCCAGGGCGGGGCGCTGTTCAGCACGCTGACCGTGGGCGAAAACGTGGAAGTGCCGCTGAAGCAGTTCTATCCCGAAATCGACGCCGAGCTGCGCCATGAAATCGCGCGCTACAAGACGATCCTTTCGGGCCTGCCGGAAGAAGCGGTGAGCAAATATCCCAGCGAACTCTCGGGCGGGATGAAGAAGCGCGCCGGTCTGGCCCGCGCGCTGGCGCTCGATCCCGAACTGCTGTTCCTGGACGAACCGACCGCGGGGCTCGACCCCATCGGCGCGGCGGCGTTCGACAACCTTACGCGCGAGCTGAAGGAAACGCTGGGTCTCACGGTGTTCCTGATCACGCACGATCTCGATACGCTGCACGAAATCTGCGACCGGGTGGCGGTGCTGGCGGACAAGAAGGTGATCGCGGTCGATACGGTTCCCAATCTGATGGAACTGGACCACCCCTGGATACAGGAATATTTCAACGGGCCACGCGGCCGCGCGGCGCTGACGGCGCAGGCGCTCGACGAACTGCGCAGTCACATGGACAAGCCGCTCGCGGCGAACGTGGTCAAAGCGTTGGACAAACCGCCTGCGGGCAAGGCATAGGGCGAAACCAATGGAAACGCGGGCAAATCACGTTTGGGTGGGGGCGGTGTCGCTGCTGATCCTCGGCGCGCTCGCGCTGTTCATCGTCTGGCTCGCCAGGCTGGGCGGCGGCGCGCAGGACGAATACGACATCTTCTTCAAGCAGTCGGTATCGGGGCTGGCCAATGGCAGTGGCGTCGATTTTTCGGGCGTGCCGGTCGGCCAGGTCACCCAGATCGAACTGTGGGACAAGGACCCCGAATTCGTCCGCGTCCGCATTAAGGTGAAGGACACCGTGCCCATTCTCGTGGGCACCACCGCCACGATCCAGGGCAGCTTCACCGGCGTATCAACCATCACGCTCGACGGCGCGCGCACCGGTGCGCCGCCGATTTCGTGCGAGACGACCGCCTGCACCGAAGGCGTGCCGATCATTCCGCCCACGGCCGGGGGTGGCTTCGGCGCCGTGCTTGCCAGCGCGCCGCTGCTGCTCGAACGGCTGGCCACGCTGACCGAGCGGCTGACCGTCCTGCTGAGCGATCGCAACCAGGAACAGATTTCGCAGATTCTCGCCAATGCCAATGCCGCCAGCGCCGGCTTCGCCGATGCGGCCCCGCAGATGGAGCGCACGATGGCGGAACTCCAGGTGACGCTGCGCGAAGCGGCGGAAGCGCTCGACCAGTTCGAAACGGTCACCCGTTCGACCGATCGCATCATCAACCAGGAAGGCGAAGCCATCGCCCGCGATCTTCGCTCGACGCTGGAATCCGCCAGCGGTGCGGCCAAGGCGCTGGAAGACACGTTGAACGATGCCCGCCCCGCGACCAAGCAGCTGACCGAAAGCACGCTGCCCGCGGCAGAGGCGACGCTGCGCGACCTGCGCGCCACCAGCAAGGCGCTGCGCGACGTGACCGAGAAGATCGACGAAAAGGGTGCAGGTTCGCTGCTGTCGAGCCAGCCATTGCCTGATTACAAGCCGTGAGGGGCCTGAGCATGAAAAGCACCATTAAACTTGCCGCGCTGGCTCCGGCGCTGCTGCTGGGCGGCTGCCTCAGCTTCGGCGGCGAAGCGCCCGACAGCCTGCTGACGCTGACGCCCACCGCAACGGTTCCGGCCGGTGCAGGCGCGCCCATGTCGCAAAGCAACGCCATCGCGCTGGTCGAATTCGGATCGACCAAGGCGATCGACGTTACCCGCGTTCCGGTCCAGGTGACCGACACCGAACTGGCCTATCTGCAGGATGCCGTCTGGGTCGATCGGCCCGCGCGCCTGTTCGGTCAGCTGGTTGCCGAAACCATCCGTTCGCGTACCGGCCGTATGGTCGTCGATGGCGACGATCCCGGCGTCGGCGCGATCGACCGGCTGCACGGCACGCTGCGCAGCTTCGGCTATGACGCGCGCAGCAGGGATGTGGTGGTCGTGTTCGATGCGGTCCGCAACGGCGCTTCGTCCAATGTGACGACGCGGCGGTTCGAATCGCGCGTTCCCGTTGCAGCGCCGGAAACGGCCTTCGTCGGTCCGGCGCTCAATCAGGCGGCCAATGATGTCGCCGGGCAGATCGCCGACTGGGTCGGCCAGGGCGCTTAACGCGTCGCGGCCAGCGTCGTAAAAACCTGCGCGGCCGAGAAATCGTCGGCCCGGCGTTTGCGGACGGCTTCCGCCTCTTCGTCCCGGCCCCACCTGTCGGCCTGCCATTCTTCCTCGAGGTTGGCGTCCCGCCATAATGCCATGGGTTCTTTGACGGCTTCCTCGCTCGCCAGCAGCGCAATGCACAGCGACGCGGCAAGCGATGCCATGGCCGTCACGCCGGCCAGCGCGAAATCGTCCAGCGTTTCCAGATGATGGCGCAGCGCCGCCAGCGTTTCTTCCGCCTGCGGGCGATGGACGATTCCGCTCACGCGCTGGAACCGCATGCCGAACCGGTTTTCCAGATGTTCGACCAGCGGCTCCCACCGGTCCTGCTGATGGCGATACAGCGCATCTTCGGGATCGGCGCGGTAACACAGCGTGTCGGTCTCGGCATAACCGATCAGCTTGTCGATCGCCGCGTCCCGGTCCGCCCGGACGATGTCGATGGCGAAATCCGCGTGATCGCGAAACAGGAACAGCCCGGGGTCGATCTTGTCGCCCTGATCCTGCCATTCGCTCGCCAGCGCATTCGCCAGAACGCGGCTCGGCACGATCTGCGGCTGCTTACTGCCCTGCGTCCGGATGGCCCGGCCATCCAGCGAAACCTGCCAGCCGCCATCCACTTCGTCGACGGAAACGTCCTTGTAAAACCGCTTCACTTGCGGCTGCTCCACCGCTTGGCGAGCGTGGTCGGAACGATGAAGACGCCCACCAGCCCCAGCGCCATGAACAGGTAACCGAGCATTTCAGGGAACGGCAGGACTTCGCCCAGGATCAAGGCCCCGACCACACCCAGCAACAGGCCGGACAGGCGCATGGCCTGAATCGCAAGGAACCGGGTTTTGGCGGGATCATGCTGGTCCACGGATCATCTCTCCTAATTGCGCTGCCGTATCGGCCACCGCGCTGGCCCCGGTGTCGAGCAGTTCCTGCGCTTCGTGATAGCCCCACGAAACGCCGATCGCCCGCACACCTGCGGCCACCGCCATTTCCATGTCGAAACTCGTATCGCCGATCATCACGGCCTCGCCCGGTGCCACACCCGCTTCGACCAGGGCGGCTTCCAGCATCGCCGGGTGGGGCTTGGATGGATGGCGGTCGGCCGTCTGCAATGAAATGAAGCGATGGCGGATGCCATGCGTGTCGAGGCATGAATGCAGGCCGCGATCGCTCTTGCCCGTCGCCACGGCCAGCAGCCAGTCTTCGGCCGCCAGTTCCTCGATCAGTTCGGCAATTCCGGCAAAAAGCGGCTCGCGCAGTCCGCCTGACTGGCGCAGGTCGCGAAAGCCGGTCTTGTATGCTTCCACCACCGCATGGCGCTGTTCGTCGCTGACATTCGGGGCCAGTTCGCGCAGCGCATAGGGCAGGCTCAGCCCGACCATCCGGCGCACATGGTGCCGGTCGGGTGCGGCCAGTCCATTGCTGGTAAAGGCCAGTTCCATCGTCTCGCAGATCGCGGCCTGCCCATCCACCAGCGTCCCGTCGCAATCGAACACCACCAGCCTGCTCATGCGGCATTCCCGCCAATGGCAGCGGCCAGCGCTTCGTTACCATTCCCGGCAAGACCGGCGACGATCGTCTCGCGCTCTGCCGGGGTGCGCTTCTGCGATAGCTTGAACGTCGGGCGCCATTCACGCACCTGCATTTCGAAACCGACGATGGCCTTGAACAGCCCGTTCCACATCGGCTCGCTCGCCTCCCCGGCGCTCCAGCGTTCGCCTTCGATACGGCATTCGTGCATGTCGATCAGATCGTAAAGCAGCGTGTCGAGTTCGTCGTCCGCGATGCGCCGCACCGGGCCTTCCATCTCGATTGCGACATAATCCCAGGTCGGCACCGTATCGCGGTTGTCGTACCATCTCGGCGAAACATACCCGTCTGGCCCGTTGACCACGGCGAGGGCGCTTGCTCCCTCCAGCGAACGCGTCAGGTCATTGCCGCGGGCAAGGTGAAACTGCAGCCGGTTCTCGTCGCGCATGATGAAGGGGGTATGGGCAACCCGCGGCCCTTCGGGTGTGGTCAGAAACACCATGCCGAACGCTGCCCGGCCGATCCATTCGCGCATCAGCGCATGATCCTCGCTTCTGAAAAGCGGGTTGGGATGCATCAGCGCTTGCCCTTGGGCTTCGGCTTGCCGGTGGCTGCGCCACGTGCGCGCCGCGGCGAACGCTGCGACTTGCGGAAGTTTTTCGCGTGCTGGCGTGCCTGCTGCTTCTTTTCCTCGCGGCTCTTGGGCGGCGGATCGTCGCGCATGGGGGTGGCGTCGCTGGCGTTCACATCGAAACCCAGCTGTTCGAGCGATGCGGCGAAATGTTCGGGCAGTTCGGCCGTTACGTCCAGCTTGCCGCCATCGGGACTGTCGATAATCAGGCGCCGCGCATGCAGGTGCATCTTGCGGCTGATGGTCCCGGTAAGAAACGCATCCTTGCCGCCGTATTTCCCGTCGCCCACGATCGGATGGCCCATGGCCGCGCAATGGACGCGCAGCTGATGGGTTCGCCCGGTCATCGGCTGCAGTTCCAGCCAGGCGGCTTTCTTGCCCGCGCTGTCGACCACGCGATATTTGGTCTTCGCAGCCTGCCCGTCTTCGTGATCGACATGCATCTTCTCGCCGCCCGAACCGGGCTGCTTGGCCAGCGGGGCCTCGATCACACCTTCGCGGATATCGGGCACGCCGATCACCAGCGCCCAATAGACCTTCTTGGCGGAACGGCCCGAAAACCGCTTGGAAAAGAACGATGCGCTGCCCGGTGTGCGCGCCACCAGCAGCACCCCGCTGGTGTCCTTGTCCAGCCGGTGGACCAGCCGTGGGCGCACCTCGTCCTCACCCGGCGCATAGGCATCCAGCAGGCCATCGACGTGGTTGAACGTGTTGGTTCCGCCCTGCGTGGCAAGGCCCGGCGGCTTGTTCAGCACCAGCGCGCCCTTGGTCTTGGTGATGACCATGCCTTCGGCCTGCTCGATTTCGGCAGGCTTCAGCTCGCGCTTGGTCTTTTCCTTCTTGTGCGGCGCATCGCCGCCCGGGGGCACGCGGATCTGCTGGCCCTGCTCCAGCCGGTCGTCGGGCTTCACCCGCTTGCCGTCGACGCGCACCTGGCCGGTGCGGGCCCATTTGCTGACTGTGCCGAAGCCGACCTGCGGCAGGTGGCGCTTGAACCAGCGGTCCACCCGGATGCCATCGTCATCGGCCTCGACCGTGAAACTGCGCACTTCGTCGGAAGTCTTCATCCTGCCATCCTCATTACACCAAGGCCTACCATCAGTCCGGTGATGCCAAGCGCGATCGACAGGAAGGCGTAAAGCAGGGCGAACAGGTACTGACCGCGTTCGATCAGCAGCACCATTTCAAGGCTGAAGGCGCTGAAAGTCGTGAAGCCGCCCAGCAGGCCCACGCCCAGCAGCAGGCGCAGCTGTTCGCTCCCGCCCGATCCGTGGCGCGCCAGCCATCCGGCCAGCAGGCCCATGAACAGGCTGCCCGCGGCATTGGCGGCAAGCGTTGCGAATGGGAAAACGCTGATGATCGGGGCGCCCAGCCAGCTAGTCATGGCACGGCCAATCTGCCAGCGGAGCACCGCACCGACCCCGCCGCCCAGAAAGACGTGCAGCGCTGCGACGAAGGGAGAAAAGGAGGACATCGCCGGTGCCCTTAGCCGCCATTTGCGCGTTCGTCATCCCGATGCGCGCGCCCGCATCTGCGATTGCTACAAACACTTGCCATTTACGGAGCGAATCCGTATGTGCGCACCCGTTCGAGCCGATCCGGAACGGATTCGGCGCGTATTTCGTTCTATTGGCGAAACCGTTTCAAGGAGGCAAAACCCGCTGCGCGGGCTCTGGCCCGCAAGTTGAGGTATTGAAGTTTATGCAGATCATGGTTCGCGATAACAATGTCGACCAAGCTCTCCGTGCGCTCAAGAAGAAGCTGCAGCGTGAAGGCGTATATCGCGAAATGAAGCTGCGTCGCCACTACGAAAAGCCCAGCGAAAAGCGCGCCCGTGAAAAGGCTGCTGCCGTTCGCCGCGCCCGCAAGATGGAACGTAAGCGCATGGAACGCGACGGCATCAAGTAAGTCGCTATTGCGGCTGCCACGAAGCTAAGCCATGAGGGCGCGGAGAAATCCGCGCCCTTTGCGTATCAGGACACTTTTTCATGACCGAGATTACCCGCGTTCCTCTCCAGCCCATCAAGAAGGGCTCGCTGACCAAGCTCTGGCTCGGCGTCGCGGTGGCCGTTTTGCTGGGTGCCGGCCTTGCCTGGGCCGCCATTCCCAAGGGGCTGGATGTCGAAACGGTAACCGCTGGCACGGGCGATTCGCCGAAAATGGGCGACGTGGTGTTCGTGAAATATGTCGGCAAGCTTGCCGACGGGACCGAATTCGATCGCTCGCAGCCGCTGCCGATCCCGCCCGGCCTGTTTCCGGAAGGTAATCCGCTGCTGCTCGAAGAAGGGGCGATCATCGATGGCTTCATCGAAGGGCTGACGCAGATGCAGAAGGGCGGCAGCTACGTCCTCACCATTCCGGCGGAACAGGCCTATGGCGCCGAACCGCCTCCCGGTTCGCCGATCCCGCCCAATGCCGATCTGACCTTCGATGTCGAAGTCGTCGATTTCATGAGCCGGGACGATTTCCAGGCCCGTGCCAATGCGCTCCAGCAGATGATGGGCCAGCAGCAGCAGGGCCAGCCGGGCGAACCCGACCAGCCGGTGCCGCCGCCCGCCGAATAACCGATACGGGGGAGGTCGCATGAGCCAGCCCGGCGATCCGCATACGTCCTCCCTCCATTCCGACTGGCCGCTTCGCCCGTGGGGCCTTGCCGCCCTCCTGGGGCTGGCGGGCCTCGGCGTGCATTTCCTTGCCGAATGGAATGCGGATGTGTGGGCGCCGTGGCGTGCCGCGCTGACCGCTGCCCTGGCCTTCGGGTCGCTCGCTCTCGCTTTCACCGTCGATCGCGGCCGCTGGAAACAGCCGCTCGCCTTTGCCGCAGTCGTGGCGCTGATCATGGGCGGGATCGCCTGGCGCGTCGCGCTGGCCAGCGAAACCCATGTCGATGCGCCGTTCTGGTTCGCTGCCGGGATCGTCGCCATCGCGCTTGCGCTGCCGCTGTTCCAGGCCGGTTTCCATCGCTGGCGCTGGCGCACCTCCTACGATGAAACGCATTTCCACGTCTGGACCGATGCCATTTGCGTGGCAGGGGCTCTCGCCTTCGTCGGGCTTTCGTGGCTGCTGCTGTTTCTCCTCGCGCAGCTCTTTGCCGCCATCAAGATCGATGTCCTGAAGACGCTCGTCGATCAGGGCTGGTTCGGCTGGATGTTTTCGGGCGCTGCATTCGGCGCCGCACTTGGCGTATTGCGCAATCAGCTCAGGATCATCGGCACGCTGCAATCGGTCGTCATGCTGGTCTTCTCGATCATCGCCGTGCCGCTGGCGGTCGCGCTCGTCATATTCCTGCTGGCCGTCGTGGCCAGCGGCATTTCGGTGCTGTGGAATGCGACCGAAAGCCCCACGCCGCTTCTGCTCTCATTCGCCGCGGCCTGTTTCGTGCTGGTCAATGCCGTGGTCCGCAACGGCGATGCCGAAGCGAGCGGTAACCGCATGCTGCGCTGGGCGGCGCTGGTCCTCGCGCTGGCGATCCTTCCGCTGGCGCTGCTCGCTGCGATCTCGACCGGCACGCGTATTTCCGAATACGGCCTCAGCCCGGAACGGCTGTGGGGCGTCATCGCGGTGGCGGTGGCGGTGGCTTACGGTGTCGCCTATTTCATCGCTCCGATCCGCGGCCGGATGGCCGGGGCCATGGCCGGCTGGATGGACGGCGTGCGAACCGCCAATATGCACCTGGCAGTCGGCACCTGCGTGCTCGCCTTCTTCCTTGCCCTGCCGCTGTTCGATTTCGGGGCGATCTCCACGCGCAACCAGCTCGCCCGGCTCGAATCGGGGGCGGTCGCCGTGGACGACTTCGATTTCGCTGCCTTGCGCTGGGATTTCGGCGATGCCGGGCGGCAAGCTCTGGCTCGCCTTGCCAAACGCAGCGGGCAGGTGGGGGAACTGGCGCAGGCCGCTGCCGCTCGCCAGACCCGTTATTACGGGCGGACCGATCCCGACCTCGAACTTCGCATGACGTTCGACGATCCAGCGCTTGAGTCGCGCCTCGAAGCGTATGTTCGGGACCATTCATACAGTTGTTTTGACATGTGTATCGGTGTCGATTTGGGCGAAATTGGCGGTACGCGGCAGGTCGCCCTCCTGCAGGGCTCCACCTATACCCGCCTCATCGTGCCCGCATCAGGCCCTCTCACCGAAGCGCCGCCTCCGGCGCCAACGCCCCCGATTTCCGCCGATTCCGCGGTGGAAATGCGCCCGGTCGAGCGCCGCTACATCATCGTCGACGGCCAGCCTTTCGGCCCGCCGCTGGACTGATGCGCGATGCCGCTTGAAGCAGGCCCCCCGCACCGCTAACGCGCGCGGTATGTCAGTTACACGCGAAGAAGTGGCCAAGATTGCCTCGCTCGCCCGCATCAAGATGGGCGAGGATGAACTCGAACGCATGGTGCCCGAACTCAACGGGATCCTTGCCTGGGTCGAACAGCTGGGCGAGGTCGATTGCTCCGGCGTCGAACCGATGACCGCGGTCATCCCCAATACGTTGCGCCTGCGCGACGATGTGGTCGATGCCGACCCGAAGACCGGAGGCGGGCGCCGCGACGATGTGCTCGCCAATGCACCTGCTGCGGAACACGGCTTCTTCGGCGTGCCCAAGGTGATCGAATAATGAGCGATATTCTCGACTTAGGCGTCAAGGACATCCGCGACGGGGTGGCCAAGGGCGACTTCACTGCGCGCGAAGTGGCAGATGCTTTCAATACCGCAGTCGCCGCCGCGAGCGAACTCAACGCATTCATCGTGACGACGCCCGACCACGCCACGGCGGCCGCCGACGCGGTCGATGCGCGGCGCGAAAAGGGCGAAGATCTCGGCAAGATGGGCGGCGTGCCGATCGGCATGAAGGACCTGTTCGCCACCAAGGGCGTACAGACCACCGCGGCAAGTCACATCCTCGAAGGCTTCACCCCGCAATATGAAAGCACCGTGTCGCAGAACCTCTGGGATGCAGGCGCGGGCATGCTGGGCAAGCTCAATCTCGACCAGTTCGCCATGGGCAGCTCGAACGAAACCTCCTATTTCGGCAATGTCTCGTCTCCTTGGAAGAAAGACGGCACCAATGCCGCGATGAGCCCGGGCGGGTCGTCCGGCGGATCGTCCAGCGCCGTCTCCGCTCGCATCGCACCGGCGGCGACTGGCACTGACACCGGCGGATCCATCCGACAGCCTGCTGCCTTTACCGGCATCTGCGGCATCAAGCCGACCTATGGCCGATGCAGTCGCTGGGGCGTAGTGGCCTTCGCCAGCAGCCTCGACCAGGCCGGCCCCATGGCGCGCAGCGTCGAAGATTGCGCAATCATGCTCGAGGCGATGGCCGGTTTCGATCCGAAGGATTCGACCAGCCTGGAAATGGACGTGCCAGCCTGGGAATCCGGGCTCGACGCGAACCTCAAAGGCAAGAAGATTGGTATCCCCAGAGAATACCGCATGGATGGCACCGACGAGGAAATCCTCAAGAGCTGGGAGCAGGGCAAGGAATGGCTGCGCGATGCGGGCGCTGAGATCGTCGATATCTCTTTGCCGCATACCAAATATGCGCTGCCTGCCTATTACATCGTCGCACCTGCCGAAGCGTCGAGCAATCTCGCGCGCTATGACGGCGTCCGTTATGGCCTGCGCGATCTCCCCGACGGGGCGGGGTTGCAGGATATGTACGCCGCCACCCGCGCCGCCGGTTTCGGAGATGAGGTCAAGCGCCGCATCCTGATCGGCACTTATGTGCTGAGCGCAGGCTTCTACGATGCCTATTACACGCAGGCGCAGAAGATCCGCACGCTCATCAGCCAGGATTTCTCCGCAGCGTTCGGCGAATGCGACGCGATCCTTGCACCGACCACGCCGACGGCCAGTTTTCCGCTGGGCGAAAACCAGGACGATCCGCTGGCGATGTACCTGAACGATGTCTTCGCGGTCCCGGCCAGTCTCGCCGGTCTGCCCGCGATGAGCGTGCCGGCCATGCTCAACGCCGACGGTCTTCCGCTTGGCCTGCAGATCGTTGGCAAGCCCTTCGACGAACAGGGTGTGCTGAATGCCGGGCTGGCGATCCAGCAGCGCGCCGGGTTCGAGGCAAAGCCGGAGAAGTGGTGGTGAACGAGGCCATTTTCACACTCGTAGCCGCCGTGGCGGTTCTCGGCGTGATGGCGGTGCCCGCAATCCTTTCGAGGCGCATCAGCCACGGCGAGGCACGTTTCAAGAGCGACAATGGAAAGTCGAAAGACGATGACTGATTATCGTATTCAGGGCGCAACGGGCGAATGGGAAGTCGTGATCGGCCTGGAAGTCCACGCGCAGGTCACGTCCAACGCCAAGCTGTTCAGCGGTGCCAGCACGGCTTTCGGTGCCGAACCCAACTCGCAGGTCAGCCTCGTCGATGCTGCGATGCCCGGCATGCTTCCGGTTCCCAACCGCGAATGCATCCGCCAGGCCGTGCGTACCGGCATGGCAATCGAGGCGCAGATCAACAAATACAGCCGGTTCGATCGCAAGAACTACTTTTATGCCGATCTTCCGCAAGGCTATCAGATCAGCCAGCTGTACCATCCGATCGTGGGTGAAGGGCAGCTGCTGATCGATGCAGATGAAAAGGCCGGCATCCCGGAAGACAAGGTCATCGGGATCGAGCGCATCCATGTCGAGCAGGACGCCGGCAAGCTGATGCACGACCAGCATCCGACGATGTCCTATGTCGATCTCAACCGTAGCGGCGTGGCGCTGATGGAAATCGTGTCCAAGCCCGACATGCGCAGCCCGGCCGAAGCTGGCGCCTACGTGCGCAAGCTGCGTTCGATCTTGCGCTATGTCGGCTCATGCGATGGCAACATGGAAGAAGGGTCGATGCGCGCCGACGTGAATGTCAGCGTGCGCAAACCGGGCGAAGAATTCGGCACGCGGACCGAAACGAAAAACGTCAATTCAGTTCGCTTCGTCATGCAGGTCATCGAATACGAGGCGAACCGACAGGTCGATGTGCTGGAGAACGGCGGCACGGTCGATCAGGAAACGCGCCTGTTCGACGTGGCGAGCGGCACGACGCGGACCATGCGCAGCAAGGAAGATGCGCATGACTACCGCTATTTCCCCGACCCGGACCTGCTGCCGCTGGAGCTGGAAGACGGCTTCCTCGACGAATGCCGTGCGAGCCTGCCCGAACTGCCCGATGCCAAGCGAAAGCGGTATGAAAGCGAACTCGGCCTGACGCCGTACAACGCGCGCGAACTGACGGCCGAGGTCGAGACTTTCGCCCGGTTCGAGACCCTGCTGGCCGCAACCGCAACGAAGATCGGCAAGAGCGAGGCGCAGGTCGCAACGCAGGTGGCGAACTGGGCTCTGTCGGTTGCGCCGGGGGTGATGAAATCGCTCGGTGACGAAGCCGATCCAGCCAATGCAACCGCCCAGGCGCAGGCCGGCATCCTCGCCATGCAGGACAAGGGCGAGATATCGGGTGGCCAGGCCAAGGAAATCTACGAAATCGTCCTTAAGACTGGCCGCGATCCGGAAGAGATCGCCGATGCCGAAGGCCTCAAGCAGGTCAGCGATACCGGTGCGATCGAAGCCGCGATCGACAAGATCATCGCAGACAACGAGGACAAGGTCGCCGAATATCGCGGCGGCAAGGACAAGCTCTTCGGTTTCTTCGTCGGCCAGACGATGAAGGCGATGCAGGGCAAGGCCAATCCTGCGGTGGTCAACCAGATCCTGAAAGACAAGCTGGGCTGACGCGAACGTCGAAGCGCGTCATGGGCGCTGTTTCAGGACGTTTGCGGACAGTCCGGATTGTCCGCGACTTCCCAGATGCGGTCCGAGCGTCCGTCGCGTTCCCGCGCATAGCGAGCGAGTTGAACCAGTTGTTCCTGGGTATCCGGACGGTCGTTATCGCAGACTACGGCAAGGACCCGGCTTTCCAGCGCTAGGTCCGGACTGGGCTCGACGGCTGAAGGGCTGTCGCTGCCATCGTCCGCGAGCGAGCAACCGGCCAGTCCGGTGGCGAGCAAAAAGCATATGGCTGTGTGTTTACCCAGCATGTTGCGGAACGTGCGCGCCTGTTTTGTTCATTTCAAGGCAGCGACATTCGTCTGATCCCTTCCCAGAAGCTGCTCGTCCTGCTTGCACCGTTCTGTGCCTGAACTTTGTGTGTGGTCAAAGCCATGGCCTCGCTTGAACGGTGCAGCCAAGCGCACTAGCGATATCGGCGGGACGCGCGTTCGGCGCGCTGGAACGGATCGTACCTATCATGTCAAAATCTGTTTTTGCTGCGGCGCTGCTCGCCGGCGCGGCCACATCCACTCTGTCGCTGGCAGCGCCGCTCGCTGCCAAGGAAGGGATGTTCACACCCGGACAACTGCCCGAGATCGCAGACGATCTGCGCAAGACCGGCCTGGAAGTATCGCCCGAAGCCTTGTCGGACCTGACGGGCTTTCCGATGGGCGCCATTGTCCAGTTGCAGGGTTGTTCGGCCAGCTTCGTTTCGGACGAAGGGCTGGTGGTTACCAATCACCACTGCGCCCGTGGATCGGTGCAGTACAATTCCACGGCTGAGAACAACTATCTCGAAAACGGCTTCCTCGCCAAGGCGAAGAGCGAAGAATTGCCCGCCGCACCCGGATCGCGCGTGTATGTCACCACCGAGATCAGCGATGTGACGGCGCGCGTCCGCGAAGGCATCGACGCCCTTTCGCCAAATGAGCGTTACGATACCGTCGACCAGCGGGTGAAGGATATCACCGCGGAATGCGAACAGGACGCTGGATATCGTTGCCTGGTCGCCAGTTTCTATGGCGGCGAGGAATACACGCTGATCAAGCGGCTCGAGGTGAAGGACGTACGGCTGGTTTACGCGCCGGCCGATTCTATCGGCAAATATGGCGGCGATATCGATAACTGGATGTGGCCTCGTCACACTGGCGATTTTTCATTCTATCGGGCTTATGTCGCACCGGATGGGACCTCTGCCGAATATTCGGAAGACAATGTCCCGTACCGTCCCAAGCATCATCTCAAGGTGAGTGCTGCCGGTCTCGATGACGGCGATTTCGTTATGGCTGCAGGCTATCCAGGATCGACCAATCGCTACACGCGGCTCGGCGAAGTGAAGAACACGTTCGAGTGGACCTATCCGACATTCGTCACGCTGCTGAACAACTGGATCGACACGATCGAGGAAGCCGCGCCCGAAGGTTCGGACGCGCGCGTGAAGTATGAATCGCGCCTCGCCGGTCTCAACAACTACGAGAAGAACCTGCGCGGCCAGATCGACGGCGCGCGCCAGGTCAACCTCGTCGGCCTGCGCGCAGAACGCGAAGCTGAGCTCGACGCCTGGATTGCTGCCGATCCTTCGCGCAGCGGCTATGGCGAAGCGATCTCGGCTCTCGATGAACTGTCGGAAGAAAGCGCAACGGCGGCCCGTACCAATTTCTGGTACGGCAATGTGACCAACCCTCAATTGCTCGGCACCGCGCAGCGTCTCTATCGCCTTGCGAAAGAAAAGGAGAAGCCCGACGCCCAGCGCGAGAGCGGGTATCAGGAACGCGACATGGCGTTCTTCCGGCAGGGATTGCAGGCGCTTGACCGGCGGTACGATGCTTCGGTCGACAAGGCTGAATGGCTCCTGTTTCTGAACGGTTATCTGGCTCAGCCTGCGGCCGAACGTGTTGCCGTCTTCGATCAGGCGACAGGTCTGGCAGGCGTGACCGATGCCGCGCAGGCCGAGCCGATCGTGGATCGGTATTACGCCGACACGACGTTGGGCGATACTGAAACGCGCCTCGCGCTGATGGATGCAAGTGTAGCCGATCTGGAAGCGAGCAAAGACCCGTTCATGCAGCTCGCGGTCGCTCTTTACGACTACGGTATCGATCTGGAACAGCAGAGCGAGGAACGGGCAGGGCGCGCGCTGGTGCTGCGTCCGGCCTATATGCAGGCAATCACACAATGGCAGCGCTCTCAAGGCATCGCCACCTACCCTGACGCCAACAGCACGCTCCGCGTCACGTATGGCAAGGTTCTTGGCGGTAGCCCGCGTGATGGCATGGCCTATCTGCCATTCACCACGCTGGAAGGCATACTCGAAAAGGACACGGGCGAAGACCCGTTCAATGCGCCAGCCAAGCAACTGACCGAGATCCGTGCGGGCGATTATGGCGAATATACGCTCGACAGTATCGGATCGGTGCCGGTCAACTTCCTGTCGGACCTCGACAGCACCGGCGGCAACAGCGGCTCCGCAACACTGAACTCACGTGCCGAACTCGTGGGCCTGTTGTTCGACGGGACCTTCGAAAGCGTCAATTCGGACTGGTATTTCGATCCGCGCACCACGCGCACGATCCATGTCGATACCCGTTACATGCTGTGGGTGATGGACAAGGTCGATGGTGCACAGGCACTGATCGAAGAAATGGACGTAGTGCGTTAACGCATTGAGAAGTATGAGTGAACGAACGGATGAGACTTCGCGGTCTCGTTCGTTCGTCTCGCGATTACACACATGATTTGCACCGGGGGGAGCAATATGAAGTTCTGGACAGTCTTGATACCGTGCGCGCTGGCAATGTCGGCACCGCTTTGCGCTGAAACGCTCACCAATGCCGATGTCCTCACTCTGCTCGATGCGGGGCTGGGGGACGAAGCCGTCATCGCCAAGATCGAAACCGATCAAGGCAGTTACGCCACCGATACGGCGACCTTGCTGGAATTGAGAACCAGGGGAGTGTCCAGCGCCGTGATCGCGGCGATGGTCAAGAAGACATCCGTCGCACCGGCCATGTCGGACAGCGCAGCCGATCCGCTGGCTCCGCATTTTCCCGGCGTCTATCTGTACGACGACTGGTCGGCTGAGCCGCGGATGTGGAAGATTGATCCGACATCTTCCACACAAACAAAAACGGGCGGCATTTTCGGATATGCGCTGACGGGTGGAATCGCCAGCGCGAGCGTGAAGGCGGTCATTCCGGGGGAGGAAGCGCGATATGTCTCTCCCAAATCCAACCCGGTATTTTATGTCTATCTCGGCAATGCCAATGGCGAGGCGAGCGGAACGTTTTCGACAGGGTTCGGCGCATCGGTCCAGTCGCCGAACGAGTTTTCGCTCGTGGAGCTGGAGCAGAAGAAGGGGCGCCGCGAAGCGCGTATCGGCAGTATGAACATCGCCGGTGCCAAGGCGGGCGTGATGGACAAGGACCAGATCCCTTTCACCTACGAGCAGGTGGCGCAGGGAGTGTACAAACTGACGCCGGAGACTGCGCTGGAGAAGGGCCAGTATGGCTTCATCTTCGCTGTTGGCGGAGGGGCCGGCCCCGGCCTCGTTGGTAGTGCGGGTACAGCCGGCGCGCGCGTTTTCGCCTTCGGCGTGGGCGAGTAGGTTAGGCCGAAGGACCCCGTTCGCAGCAGGCACAATAAAAGGCGCCGGGAAATCCTCCCGGCGCCTTTGTCATTTATCGGTTTGCGCTCAGCCCTGGCGCTGGCCGGTCAGCGGCATGTCGCCAAAGGCGCCTGCGTTCACCGTACCAGTCAGCTGGTCGCCGTTCACGTTGGCGGTGCAGTTGAGGGTCATCGGCATGGGGACGGTCATGTCCATCGCCCAGGTAAGCGTGTCGCCATCGATCTTGCCGTCCTTGACGTCCATGGAGCCCATGCCGCCAGCCATCGATCCGGTAAAGGTGTTCCCGTCGTCGCCGGGGACTACGGTGAAGGTGCCCTTCTGTTCGCCCATCGGGCTCTTGACGACGGTGTCATAAGTACCTGCTACGGACATGAAAATTCCTCTCTTCGGTTAGCAATCTGGAGTGGCCGCTAGATCGCCCTTGCTGACATCAATGTCAACAAGGGCGATCTCGATAGCAGTCACTGACCCATCTGTACGACTTCGACATCGAGGCCGAGCTTTTCGAGCTGCGGCTCCACGACAGTTGCATCGCCGACGACGACCCAGACAAACCGGTCTGCATCGATTGCGGCGCGCACCGCTTCGTCCAGACTGCTGCGGGTCTGCGAGCGATACCGGTCCGCAAGCAGTTCATAGTAATTGTCCGGGCGGCCATACATGGCGTTGTTCTGCATGGCTCCGAGCACGGCGCCGGAAGTTTCGAACTGGCCAGGCAATTCGCCGATTTCTGCAGTAACTATCCGGTCCAGCTCGGCTTCGCTGACGCCGCGGGTGTCGAGGAATTCCCCGGTCTCGCGGATCAGCTCGGCCAGCGCATCGCCGGTACGATCGGCCTGGACTGGAGCCGCAATGTTGTAAGCGACGGCCTTCTCGCGTGTCTGCGGAAAGCCGCTTACGCCATAGCTCCACCCCTTTGTCTCGCGCAGGTTCATGTTGAGGCGTGCGAGGAAATTGCCACCCAGCGCATTATTCCCATTGAGGAAATCGACGTAGGTTTCATCACGCGCATCCACCGGCGTCCGCTGTCCACCGAGAATAAAGCTCTGCGGCGAGTTCGGACGATTGACCAGAACGATGCGAGCTTTTTCCGGCACGGCGGCCATGTCGCCGAAACTCTTGGTTCCCTTTGCTACTGTAGGGGCCTGCCAGTCGCCGAACACCTTGTTCAGCGCGGCAGTGATTTCACCGATCGGGCGATCCGAAACCACGAAAATCTGACCATTGTCGGGCCGGATCCAGCGATCCTTGAAGCCGGTGATGTCGTCACGGCTCAAGGCAGTGACCGAAGCCACTGTGCCACTGTCGGCACCGCCGTAGGGGCTGTCTTCCCCGTAGATGATCGGAGCGAGCGTCCGCGCCGCGATCGACTGCGGCGTGCGCAATTCCTGTTCGATACCGGTGATCTGTTGCGCGCGCACGCGCTCGATTTCAGCAGGCGCGAATGCAGGGTTGCGCACGATGTCGGACATCAGCTCAAGCGACGGCGTGAGATTGGCCGACAGTGTCGACAGGGTGAAACTGGACCGGTCGAAACCGCCGCCAACGGAGATCGACGCGCCGAGCCGTTCGCTGGCTTCGGCGATTTCCTGCGAGTCCATCGTCGTGGTGCCTTCGTCGAACAGGCCGAGAGCCAGCGCTTCAAGACCGCGTTTGTCCACCGGGTCGGAAGCGGTGCCGGCGTCGAACGACATGGTTATATACGTCGCGGGGACTGCGTCCCGCATAGCGTAATGAAGCTCCATCCCATTGGCGAGCCTGGTATGCTGGACGTCGGGGAAATCGAGCGTAGCGGTCGTCGCGATGGGCGGCTTAGGCCGTTCCTTCGTTACCGTGATCTCGCTCGCCCCTGGGGCTTCGTCAGTGGCCGCGGTGGCAGAGGCAACCGATGCCGCTTCTTCATACTCGCCTTCGCGTTCGCCCGGTTCGAGAACCAGCGTCAGAGCCGGCCGGGTCATCCAGCGCTGCATTGCGGACTGAACTTCTCCAGGCGTCAGCGTGGCAAGGATTTCGAGCTGGCGGGCGTAGAAATCCGGATCGGCGGCCAGCACTTCCCCTGAGGCGAGCGTCACAGCCTTGCCGCCGAAGCCGCCTACCTGCTCGAGCCCACGGATCGTCTGGGAGACGGTCGACGTTGCTGCGCGGCGCACCTCGTCCTCTGTCGGGCCCTCGGCAATGAACTGCGCAACGAGTTCATTGAGCCGGGCTTCGACCACGGCGGGGTCGACACCAGGCCGCGCGGTTGCGCCAACGTTCAACACGCCGACGCGCTGCCACGAATAATTGCCCGCTGAAACGCCGACGGCCAGTTGCTCATCGCGGACGAGAGTCTTGTCGAGGCGGCTGGAAGACAGGCCACCGAGGATCTGCGTTCCTACCGTCAATGCGGTAAGCTCACGGTCGGTAATCCCGGGAGCGCTCCAGTATTTCGAAATATCGGTAGCCGCGACCTGATCCTTCATCACCGTGCGCACATCCTGCGCAAGTTCGGGGACGTTCGCCTGCGCCGGATCATTGACCGGTCCGCGGGAAATCGGGCCAAAATACTTTTCCACCAGCGTACGGGCTTCGGCGGCCGTTACGTCGCCGGCAAGCACCACGGTCGCGTTGTTCGGACCGTAATTGTCGCGGAACCAGTTCTGGACGTCTGCCATGCTGGCCTGATCGAGGTCTGCCATAGAACCGATCGGCGTATGATCATAAGGGTGCGGAGCAGGGAACAGCGTCTTCACGATTTCATAGAAGACCAGACCGCCTGGCTGATTGTCGCCCTGCCGTTTTTCGTTCTGGACAACGCCGCGCTGGTTATCGAGCTTCTCCTGCGTGATCGCGCCCAGCAGATAACCCATGCGGTCGCTTTCCAGCCAGAGGGCGCGTTCAAGCGCCGGCTTGGGAACGGTCTGGAAATAATTCGTACGGTCGAAATTGGTCGTGCCGTTGTAATCCGTCGCACCCATTTCCTGCAGGTACTGGAAGTAGTCTTCCGGCGCGTTTTCGGATCCGTTGAACATGAGGTGTTCGAACAAATGGGCGAAACCGGTCTGGCCCTTCGGTTCGTCCTTGGAGCCGACATTGTACCACACGGCCAGCGCGACGATGGGCGCCTTTTTATCGGTATGCACAATGACATCGAGGCCATTGTCTAAGGTGAATTTTTCATAGGGAATCTGGACTTCGTCGATCAGCGTTGCGAGCGCTGCGGGCTCGTCCAGAGTGCCGGCTTCGGCAACGGGCGCCGATGCATTGGCCATGGACTGGCCATTCGGCGTTGTCGTGCATGCTGCCAGAACGAGCGAGGCGACGCCCGCAGCAAGTACCGATTTCATTTTCATGTAGAACCCCCTTCGATCAAGTCGTTCGATTCGACTCGATATAACAGACAGATGGCAGGCTAACCCGTCATCGAGAATGCGTCACGACCTTTCGGGACGCGGAATTGGCAAGCACGTCTTCGCGCCAGAAATGGACCGGCTTTAGGCGGTGCTGGACGAATAACGTCGCTTGGTCGGTGTAATGCGGCGACGCAGGCCGCGTCGTGGCCGCGCCGAATGGCTGGATGGAGCGTGAGGAAACCCGCTGGCCGGGAAGCCATTCCACCCACTGGATGAAACTGTCGCCATGTCGAACCGACAGACGGCCATCGTCGTCCACATCCCATAGGGTCGAGGCACGCAGCGTATCCGACCCGCCATCCAGCGGCAGATCCACATCGCCCTGGCGCAGACGCAGCAATTCGCTCATCGGCGGATCGATGCGGCCGAAATGGTCCTTGAGATGAGCGACCTGTTTCGCCAGCTCTTCGCGGACATCGGGCCAGGGCTTGTTCTGATAGCTGGAAGCCATGAACTCACGGATCATCAGCAGTGCCAGCGCATCGGCTTCGCCCACATTGTTGGCGGTAAAATCCCAGTTCATCAGCATGTCGCGCGCGCGCGCAAGCTCGGCGTCATCCGAAAGATCGAGTGCAGCCAGATCGTCCCACAGACGCGCGACGTAGCCTTCTCGCTCGTAGGCGGTATCGTATTTGATCTTCTCCAGCGTCGCCCGGTCGAGCAACTCTGCCTCGCTCATGAGCTTCCACGCCCTGCGGGAACGGTTGGTCTGCTTGAGTTCGACGCCGAGTTCGGGGGCAAAATCGTCAGGCGACAGATCGCTGCCTTCCCCTGCGGCCGTGTAGGGCGCATTGTTCGCATTATAGAGCCAGCCGCTCGCCGGGTTCACATACTTGGGCAGTGACTGATAGGGGACCGGGCCAGACCAGATCGCGCGCGGATCGTCGCCCGGCAGGATCTTGCGCCAGTCGTAACCCTTTGCACGGTCGGGCAGGGCAGCATTGTAAATGAAGGCGATGTTGCCTTCTTTATCGCCATAGATGAAATTGGTGGACGGAATATCCATCCGCGCAAGAATGGACTGGAACTCGTCCAGATCGGTTGCCTTGTTGAGGCGGTAATAAGCGTCGAGTTGCCCCAGATTCCCCATCCCGCCATAGCGAACGGCGAAATAGCCTTTGTCGTTCTTGATCACCGGACCGTGAACACTCCGATAGATCGTACGACGGATCGGCAGTGTGATGGGGCCAAGTTTTACCGGCAAGGTTACAGTCTGCTTTTCCAGATCGCGCCACTGGTCACCGATGCGGTACTGTGTCCCGTCATCGTTCATGACCAGCTTGTAGATGTCCACCATGTCAGGCGTGTTGACCGTATTGGTCCAGCCCAGATGTTCATTGTGACCCAGGAAAGGGAAGGGGCTGCCCGGGAAGTTGGCGCCGGCATAATGCCAGCCCTCATCACTTTCGACCACCAGTTCGTACCAGGCGACGCCGCCGCGCCATGGCTGGTGGCTATTCGATACCAGAATGGTCGGCCCGCCTGATTTTTCGGGCATCACGGCAAAGGCATTCGATCCGGCCAGCGCCCCGTCCTCGCCCCATGGCAGGGGTCGTGCTTTCGTCTGTCTTGGCGGCGCAACTTCGTCGTCGCGGATGACTTCGACGGCATCCGGCGCCGGCGTGGCTTCACGGCTGCTGGGCGGGATCGCAGGGCCATGCTCGGGGCGCAGTTCCTTGCCGTCTACCAAAGGCCCGATGATGTCCCCGAGGCCGAAGAAGAACGGTTGGCGAAGCGCGAAACCCGCTGCCACGTCGACACCGTCGACGGGAAACAGATTGCCGAGCTTGACCTCGTCCGGATGTTGAAGGGCATAATCGTTCAGGCCCGTCGCATAGGCATCGAACAGCGCGCGTGTATCTTCGGGCAGTCGCGGATAACTTTTTTCCGCCGTGCCGCGCGCATCGAGCAGGTGATACGCATAATCGAATGCCGCGCCGTCCTGCCCGGCGATCGCGCCATATCGCCCACGGCTCATCGCAACCACATCCTGAAGGGTGAAGAAATCGTCCTCCGAATGGGCGATGGCGACGCCATAGGCGACATCGGCATCGGTCTTGCCGTAGATGTGCGGTACGCCGAATTCGTCACGACTTATTTCAGCGGTATAGGCCCGATCGGGCAGGGCGATGTCGTCGCGTTTCGCCCAGAAGGGCTCCCACGTGGCCAGCGCGATGAATGTCGCCAGCACAAGCACCAGCAGCGCAAAGCCGATGCGCCCCAACCATTTCTTCATGAAATCCCGTCCTCTCTTGCAACGGGGTTAGCGGCACCGGGCCGAACTCGCAATGCGATTGGGCAAAACCCTGCGGCAGCTGTTTCCTGATCCGGATTCGGCTGTCTAACCCGCCAGCAGTGACAGCGCAGATCACCATCGGCCACGAATCTTCCGGCAAACCGGTCGAGTTCGACATCGAGGAACTCCTCGCAACCCGTTTGCTCGTGCAAGGCAATTCGGGAAGCGGCAAATCACACCTGCTGCGTCGCCTGCTCGAAGAGAGCGCCGGCATGGTACAGCAGGTTGTCATCGATCCCGAAGGCGACTTTCCCTCGCTCGCGGACAAGTTCGGCCATGTAGTCATCGACGGCGCGGCCTATTCGCCGCCCGAAATCGAAGCGCTTGCCCGCCGTATCCGTGAACATCGTGCCAGCGTTGTGCTCGATCTCGATGGCTTGGAAGTGGAACAGCAGATCCGCTGCGCTGCACAGTTCCTTACTGCTCTTTTCGATGCCCCGCGCGAACATTGGTATCCCGCCTTGGTCGTGGTGGACGAAGCGCAGATGTTCGCTCCTGCGGCGGCGGGCGAGATGGCTGAGGATACGCGCCGCATGACGCTGTCGGCGATGACCAATCTCATGTGCCGTGGCCGCAAGCGCGGACTGGCCGGTGTGGTCGCGACCCAGCGACTGGCGAAGCTCGCCAAAAACGTTGCTGCCGAAGCTTCGAATTTTCTGATGGGGCGAACCTTTCTCGACATCGACATGATCCGTGCAGCCGACCTGCTCGGAATGGAGCGTCGGCAGGCGGAGCGTATTCGTGAACTGCAACGCGGCCATTTCCTCGCGCTCGGCCCTGCCATCACCAGGGTGCCGCAGGCGGTGAAGATTGGCCCGGTAAAAACCGGACATACAGTGCGCAGCGAAGGCCTGATGGCGCTTCCTGACACGGCACCCGAGGATATGGCGGCTCTGCTCACCACCGATCTCGCGAGCGAGGTGGCCAAGGCGCCCCCGCCGCCCGCGCCGCCACCCGCGCCGCGGATCGACGAGATGGAAGACAGCATCGCTCATGCAGAAGAACGGCAGGTCGCCGCGCCGGAGCCAATCGATACGTCTGCCGTTGCGACACGGATCGCAGAGATTATCGCAGAGCTTGCCGGCGAAGAGGGCATCGCATTCCAGTCTGCCAGCGCACAATATCAGACGTTTCTCACCCGATGCCGCCGTAAACGCCTGATTGGACCCATGCCCGACATGCGCGGTTTCCGCCGGCGCTTCGCTGTTGCCGGGGCCGGGCTCAGTGAGCTGGAGGAACCCGTGCAGGCGAGGATCATGCAACTCGCCGGGACCGTCGAAGAGGATTTGCTCGGGCCCTTTCTGGTCATTGCCAAGGCTGCGCATGCCGGTGAAACGCAGGTTGACGAACATGCGCTTGCACGGGCCTATGGCACCAGTTCGCCCGGCCGCATCCGGCGCCTGCTCGATCACCTCGAACGGCAGGGCCTGGTCGTAGTGCGCGAAGACTTTGGCGGCGACCGGACGATCATGGTGCCGGGATTGGAACCGCTCACCCAGGGTTGATGACCCTCACCGCGCTGCATAAGTCCGCGTGATGAACTATGCAGACTTTACGCATTTCGCAGCGCTCGACATTCGCGCCGGCACGGTCACCCGCGCGGAGCCCTTCCCGGAAGCCCGCCGCCCCGCCATCAAGCTGTGGGTCGATCTGGGGCCAGAAATCGGCGAGCGTAAAAGCTCGGCACAAATCACCGAACACTACACCCCTGAAAGTCTCGTCGGGCAACGGGTCATGGCAGTAGTCAATTTAGCCCCGCGCCAGATCGGGCCCTTCATGTCGGAGATACTCGTGCTCGGCTTCCCGGACGCAAACGGCGCGATCCTCCTCGCACGGCCCGAAGCCAACGTAGCCAACGGTGCTCGTCTGGCTTGATTGCGCACAAAAATGTAAAGCTTTGCGCGCCGGTCAACCGATCATCCGCCGTTGAATTTCGGAGATGGCATGACACTGACGAACGGTGCGATCGCAGCCCGGTCGCTTTACGCCGCGACGATCAAAAGAGGACTTCGCCGAAAATAACGACCTCGACCTATTGTGTTGTATATACGTCACACCATATCGCGTTGGTAATCACACGGGGATACTCATGAATCTCGAAAAGTTCACCGACCGGGCAAAAGGTTTTCTGCAGGCTGCGCAGACGGTTGCCATCCGCATGAACCACCAGCGGATCTCTCCTTCGCATCTGCTAAAGGCGTTGCTGGACGATAGCGAGGGCATGGCTGCCCAGTTGATTCAGCGTGCCGGGGGCAATCCCGGTGTGGCGATTACCGAGGTCGATAACGCTCTGGCCAAGGTGCCGGCCGTCTCGGGCGGCGGGGCGCAGCAGACGCCCGGGCTCGATAACGATGCGGTCCGCGCGCTCGATCAGGCCGAACAACTAGCTGAAAAGGCGGGCGACAGTTTCGTCCCGGTGCAGCGGGTTCTCCAGGCGCTGACGATGGCCGATAACGATGCGGGCAGAGCGCTGAAATCTGCTGGGGTCGGTGTCAAATCACTGGAAGCGGCGATCCAGGACGTCACCAAGGGACGGGCCGCTCACAGTGCGGGCGCGGAGGAAAGTTACGACGCCATGAAGAAGTATGCGCGCGACCTCACGCAGGCGGCGCGCGACGGCAAGCTCGACCCGGTAATTGGGCGAGACGAGGAAATTCGTCGGACGGTCCAGATCCTCGCCCGCCGTACCAAGAACAACCCCGCTCTTATCGGCGAACCCGGAACGGGCAAGACTGCGATTGCCGAAGGCCTCGCCCTGCGTATTGCCAATGGAGACGTGCCCGACAGCCTTAAAGGCCGCACATTGATGGCGCTCGACCTGGGCGCATTGATCGCGGGCGCGAAATATCGCGGCGAATTCGAAGAGCGGCTGAAATCGGTACTCGACGAGGTCAAAGGCGCCGAAGGGCAGATCATCCTGTTCATCGATGAAATGCACACGCTAATCGGCGCTGGGGCATCGGAAGGCAGCATGGATGCCGGCAATCTGCTCAAGCCTGCGCTTTCGCGGGGCGAGTTGCACTGCATCGGTGCGACCACGCTCGACGAATACCAAAAGTATGTCGAGAAGGATCCCGCGCTCCAGCGTCGGTTCCAGCCGGTTTATATCGATGAGCCGAGCGTTGAAGACACGATTAGCATATTGCGCGGGATCAAGGACAAATACGAACTGCACCATGGCGTGCGCATTACCGACGGCGCAATCGTGGCAGCGGCGCAATTGTCAAACCGCTATATCCAGAGCCGTTTCCTGCCCGACAAGGCGATCGACCTGATGGACGAGGCTGCCAGCCGCATCCGCATGGAGGTCGAAAGCAAGCCCGAAGAAATCGAGGGGCTCGACCGCCGGATCATCCAGCTGCGGATCGAAGAGCAGGCGTTGCAGAAGGAGACCGACGACGCTTCGAAGGACCGTCTCGAAAACCTGCGCAAGGAGCTGTCCGAACTCGAACAGCAGTCGAGCGAACTGACGACACGTTGGCAGAACGAACGTGACAAGATCCATGCCGAAGCCCGGATCAAGGAAGACCTCGACCAGGCACGCATCGAACTAGAACAGGCACAACGCGGCGGCGATCTGCAGAAAGCCGGCGAGCTGCAATACGGCAGGATTCCGGAACTGGAGAAGAAGCTCGCCGACGCGTCCGGGCAGACCGACAACGCTCTGCTCAAGGAAGAGGTCACCGAAGACGATATCGCTGGCGTCGTCTCGCGCTGGACAGGTATCCCTGTCGATCGGATGATGGAAGGCGAGCGCGAGAAGCTGCTCGACATGGAGAACATCCTGTCGAAGCGGGTCATCGGGCAGTCCCAGGCGATCGATGCCGTATCGAAGGCCGTACGCCGCGCTCGCGCGGGCTTGCAGGACCCCGGGCGCCCGCTGGGCAGCTTCTTGTTTCTCGGCCCGACCGGCGTCGGCAAGACGGAGCTCACAAAGGCATTGGCGGGCTTCCTGTTCGACGACGACAGCGCCATGGTGCGCATCGACATGAGCGAATTCATGGAGAAGCATGCGGTCGCCCGTCTGATTGGCGCGCCTCCAGGCTACGTCGGCTATGAGGAAGGCGGCGTCCTGACCGAAGCCGTCCGTCGGCGACCGTACCAGGTGGTCCTGTTCGACGAAGTCGAAAAGGCGCACTCAGACGTGTTCAATGTGCTGCTGCAGGTTCTCGACGATGGACGTCTGACCGATGGGCAGGGCAGGGTGGTCGACTTTTCCAACACGCTCATCATCCTGACCAGCAATCTGGGCAGCCAGTACCTGGCGAATATGGATGACAATCAGAAAGTTGCGGATGTCGAACCGCAGGTGATGGATGTCGTACGCGGCCATTTCCGGCCCGAGTTTCTCAACCGGCTGGACGAGATCATCCTGTTCCATCGCTTGGCGCAAGAACACATGGCGCCAATCGTGGACATCCAGGTCGAGCGCGTGCAGAAGCTGCTCAGGGATCGCAAGGTCACGCTCGAGCTGAGCGAGGCGGCAAAGAAATGGCTCGGCCGTGTCGGCTATGATCCTGTTTACGGCGCCCGCCCGCTAAAGCGCGCCGTGCAGCGCTACGTTCAGGATCCGTTGGCCGACATGATCCTCTCGGGCAAGGTGCCGGACGGGTCGACCGTGCAGATTGACGAAGGGGATGGGGAACTGGAGATGGTGGTCGTGTGACAACGGGCGCAAGGGCTTTGGATTTAGAACGGACGGCCTGGTGGGCCCGAAATATCTAGCTGTTTGGCACGTATCCATTTTGAAGCGATGACTTTCTCTCCTGACGTGACCTTACCTCCTAGGTGGTTGGTGGCAGAAAGGGGGCGGCCGGGTTTGTCTGCATTTTCAAACCAGATTGCGTCTCCGATGCCGCCCTTAAATTGGAAATCAAGGTTGGGAAATTCGGTCGCCCCTCCGGAGTAGTCTTCGTTCAGGTAAATCAAAAACGTCGACAATCTCTGATTGGCGACGTTGGCCATGGCATCACTATGTAATTTATATTCATCACCTTCACCGTACGAGAGGACCTGTAATGGCTCTCCCTGCTCGTATTGGGTCCCAGTCGCGGCACCTATGCGCCGGTTAATGGCGTGAATGACGGGGGTTTCTTCAACGAATGAAAATGCGGTGGATGAGGACTTTCTGATTGGGTCGTGGATCAGTAGGCCGGTGGTGGGATGAACGACTGTCGCTCGTTGCAAACGAGGGCGCGCAACTGACCGCAAGTACTTGCTTTCGGCCGCGGTGAGAAATGATCTGAAAACTGAAATATGCGGGACCGATTGCGGGATTTCCGGTGCGAACGTATCAGTGGGGTTTCCAGCACCGTCAATGTTCATGCGATTTAGAAGCGCAATTTGAACAGACGCCTCATCGATCTTCTCATTCTGAAGTTCGTTTAACGCTTGACGCCAAGCGCGGTCGCAACCGCCCGCTCCATTCGCAAGTAGCGCTATGTAAGGTTGCCGGGCTTCCTCTAGGCTCTTGGCTGCCAGCCCGTAAAACCGCCGCGCTTCGGCCAGGTCTCGCCGGATCAGGTGGCCGGTTAGGCGCCACTGAGCTAAACACAGAGCAGCTGTTGGATTACCTGCTTCTGTATCCACCAATAGCGTCTTGTAAGCGGCCTCGACGCCCCTTCGCTCGACGAGCAGGTCCGCTTCGGTTCGCCAGTCGTGCATTGATATCCTCGTATATTAAGATTGGGCGGGAACAAAAAAGGGGGGCGAATGCTCGCCCCCCTTTCAATGTTTACGCGTGAAGTTCCTTATCAGAAGCCAGCGCGGACACCGGCGTAGAAGGACGTGCCTCGGATCCGATAGATTCCGCTGCCACCACCGATACCGGTGAGACCAAACGGAGGATTCGTACCGAGAATGTTGTCGACGCCGACAGTGAAGTCGAACTTGTCGTTCACTTGGTAACCGAAGCTAACATCGTGATAGAACGTTTCCGGGTACTTACGAATGTCCGCATAATCATCGTTCTGCGGCGGATCGCCATTTAGGCTATTATAATCCTCGTATGTATTCAGATACATCGGTCCGATGTAACGCATTTCGTAACCCATCCGGAACTTGCCAAACTCGAAGTCGAGGTTCCAACGGAACTCGTCCTTCGGATCGCCCAATTCTTCGAGAATGCGGTTCTCGAAGTCCGGATTGGTCGGATCTTCAAAATTACTACGCTCGAAAGTGTGCGTGTAGATCAGACGGGTGGAAAGCGCATTGTTCGCCCCAAAGGTTGTACGGTACGCCACTGTGGAGTCAATGCCCCTGACGGTGCGTGCTGCGAAGTTCACAGCGCTCACCACCAGATCCTTGTCGAGAACCTGGCCAGGCACTTCGCCGTTCGGACCAGTCCCGTCTCCGCGATAGCGAGTGATCAGATCGCAGAACGGATTGTTAAGATCAGGCAAATCGTAACAGGTATTTACAATACCTTGAGCGGAAACAGCCGTGATTACGTCCTTAACCTTAATGTCGAAGTAATCGACTGTCACAGCCAGACCCGGAATGGCGCGCGGCTGAATGACTGCGCCAATCGTATAGGAGTCGGACTTTTCCTCGCCCAGATTGGGATTGCTACCGCTGAGAATTTCGAGCGAATAGTTCGGCAGGGCGATAAACTGCGGATCTGTGAGCAAAGCTCCCAGGTCAGCTTGACAGTTCGCCCGACGGTTTGCCGAACCCTGTGATAAGTTCTGTGGCAGACACGGGTCGGAGAAGCCCGGAGCGAAGTTTTGCGTGATTGGAAACGCTGTTTCGCTCAGATTAGGGGCACGTACAGACCGACCATATTGTGCACGGAAGGTGATATCAGGGATGGGGGCCCACTCTACACCGCCATTATAGGCATATGTCGTTCCCACAGAACCACCATAATCAGAGACACGTCCAGCGGCCGAAACCGTGAGTTCCTCAAAGAACGGAACGCCACTCAGAATGGGAAGACGGATTTCACCGAAAGCTTCCGTCACTTCGAACGGATCCGGTGCGAATGTCGGAAGAGCGTTATAGAAAGTGCGTCCCGATTCTACTAGCGGATCGGCTTGGTAGAACAGTTTCTCGCGCCGGTACTCCGCCCCGACAGCAAAGCCCACTGGGCCGCCCGGCAAGTTGAAGAAGCCGCTCGTATCGCCTGCCACGAAACCGCTGATCACTAGCTGTTCCAGCTCAGCTTTTGAAACGGTGTCTTCAAGGATGTAATTTGCGGCGGCGGCGTTATCGCCCTGGCCGAACGGATTGTACGCAACGCAGTTGGCAATGTCCTGAGCCAGTGCATCAGTGTCGCCGGCAAGGCCGTACTCGAAAGCGGCGGTTGGGTCGTACTGTGAACGACATGCAATTTGCCCTGTCGCCGGATTAATGCCGGAGTCGAGTGCAAGCATGAAACGCTGGGGAATGATATTACCCAGAATTGTAGTGTCTTCCTTCACCTTCCCGTAATTGGCTGAAATTTCATAGTTCCAGCTGTCTAGGAAGTCGCCGCGTACGCCTGCCACGACGCGGAAAACATCACGTTCGGACCGTTCGTCACGGTTTCCAAGGTCGAGCAATGAGCGACCGATTGCAAAGCGATAGGAGCCGTCAGCAATGGCCGCCAAGTCGTCTGGAGAAAGCGGAACCTGACCGCTGAGACGGCTGTTGAGGCCCGAAGCGATCAACTGATCCGTGATAACGCCACGAGCCTGTGAGCTGAGGAACGGATTGTCGAGGCGCACGAACTCACGCGGGTCCCCATACGTAAATCCGCTCTGAACGAAAGCCGGGCTTGATTGTTGACCCTGCGTGTTGATTCGAACGTACTTCGCTTCGACAAACGGCTGAAAAGCTTCTGCCACTTCAAAGCGTGCAAGAAGGTTAACGTTGTAGCGTTCCTGCTGCGGGAACACGCTAAGCAGCGTACCCTCGCGGCCGGTTTGGCCATTGCTGTTGACGATGCTTCCAAAAGGTCCGGTCGACGTACGTGTGCCCGTTTGCTGAACCAGCTGCCCGTCGGGCGTGAAGATGTAGTTGCAGTTGTACGGAACGTTATTCAGACCAGTTCCACACGGTGCCGCACCATTCTGCTGCGGGAAGGGCACGAGCGAATTGAAATCGATCGTGGTTGACCCGATATTCCGAAAGAACGCTCTGTCGGGGAAGCCATCGGAATTGGTGGCACTATCCGTGTCGATAACGAGGAAACCGTCGTTCCGACGAAGGAAGCTCACGTCTGATCCGAAAACGCGATCCTGGTTTGCGTATTCGCCGTGAATTGTAATGTTTCCGCGACCATCCGCGAAATTCTGACCCGCGAGGATCGATACGTATTGCGAGGGGAACGTACCCTCGTCGTTGACACTGATGTGGCCACGGCCCTGAATGCCTTCAAAGTCATCCTTCAGAATGAAGTTGACGACGCCGGCGATTGCGTCGGAGCCGTAAATCGCCGAATTGCCCCCGGTAACTACGTCAACACGTTCGATCAGATCGTTTGGAATGGTATTGACGTCTACTGACGTGCCGTTCGACAGGATGTCCGACGCCACATGGCGGCGACCATTCACCAGAACAAGCGTGCGGGCCGTGCCAAGGCCGCGAAGGTCGAGAAGATTGAGGCCAGTGGTACCAAGGAAACGACCGGCGTTTGCTTGGCTGAATGTGCTGCGAAGCTGCGGAAGGTCGTTGAGCGTATCGCCGATGTTAATCGACGACTGTTCAAAGATCTGCTCCCCCGTCAGCGTCGTAACTGGAACCTGCGATGTTAGCTCAGGTCGCGAGATGCGCGATCCGGTGACGATGATTGCATTGCTTTCGACAGGTGCGGCTTCAGCTGGGTCGCTGGCGACGGCATCATCAGCGTCCTGCGCGAAACCTGGAGTCGAGAACGCAAGGGCGGCGAGCCCGGCGCTGGTGAGCAGTGCGGCCCGTCCACCCGAGGCGGATAAGGTCTTTTTCATTTATTTAGTCCCCTAACTGTGCCGGAGGAACCGGCCCATCGTCGGACTGAAGCAATGTGAGGCCGCTCAGGCAACCCGTATGGAACCAAAACTCATAGATCATTCAGATTTTGGCACGGGTGTATCAAAAATGTGACGGGTTAGGTGGCGTCGGCAACATCGCTTCGAATTGTGGGATTTTGATACATTCGTCCGTATCGCGGAGGCATTCATCACCGGCTCTATCTTGGGCTTTCATAATAGAGCCACGTGCGTGCACGCGAACATTCTTCATATATTTGATAGCGAGTAAGTACTTGGGCGCTGGCGCTAAATTTCAGATTTAAAACCTTTCCCTGCGCGGTTAATCCGCCTTTGCTTGTGAAAGGCAATGGCAGGGAATAAATGTCATAGTCCCACCTTCGGACTAATTTCCACTACCGCTTGATTTGGCCCGCTAGCCTTGATCAGTTGCCGCCACCGCAGAACCCCGCATTGGAGCAAACGCCTTCTTGGTTGGTCATCTCACCAGCAGCATTACGAGTGCCGCGTTCGTAATCGATCCATTCAGTCCGGGTCATGCAGATGCGTTCGCGCTTAGCGCGCGAGCCAGTCACCTTGAACGACTTACAAATCTTCTTGTTTGCATCCTCTGCTTCCTCACGCGCGGGAGCATCGGCGGCGTTTGTCGCGCTAGCGGTCCGTACAAGGTCCCCCGCCGGGGCAGTGGCGCTCGTTTGCAGAATAAAAGCCGAAAAGAGCATGAGTAAGTACATAGAATCCTCCGTTGCAAACGGAAGTGTACATTAATCTCATACGCGCCTCAATGCAGGTAATAAAAAAGGGGCGGCCGAAGCCGCCCCTTTCAATTCTCGTTCTAAATGAAATTAGAACGTCATGCGAGCAGTTACCGAATAACGGCGGCCGAGTGCATCGTAGGTCGACGGGAACACGTTACCGCTATTGTAAGACGTCGAACCGATGTTGCTGCCAACTACCTTCGGTTCGTTATCGAACAGGTTGATGACAGCAGCAGTCAGCGCGAACGAGTCGGTCACATTGAAGACTGCAGTCAGATCGAAGTAATGTTCCGACGGGATCGTGCGGAATTCTTCGAGGAACGTGTCAGCAACCAAAGGCTCGACTTCGACCGCGTCGATAAAGCGCCAGCGAAGCGAAAGATCAACTTCGTCGAAGCTGAGCGTCGTACGCTGCGTGAACGAGAACTCCGGCTGAATCGATGCGCAGTTGATGCTGTAATAGCCAACGCAATCACGGTTCAGGCTAGCCGGGTCGTCCTGGTTCGCCTTGAAGCGCGAACGGTTCGTCCAGTTACCGAAGAAGCCCAAGTCGAGACCAGCGAAACCGAGATCGGTGCTATAATTGGCAACGAGATCGATACCGTCAGTGAAAATCTGACCCTGGTTGGTCAGAACCAGCGGAAGGCCCGGTGTCGTGCCCACGTTACCGAACAGGTTGCCGGTAGCCGGGTTGCGACGGATCGAGGTGCAGGCTGGGTTGGTCGGCGATGGGTTGTTATCAAAACACGCACTGAAGACGTCACCGATCGTCGGTGAGGTAATGGCATCGTTCAGTTTGATGTTGTAATAGTCAATCGTCATCGAAAGACCGGGGGCGAACACGGGCTGGAATACAGCGCCGATGGTCCAGGTATTGGCCTTTTCAGCGGCCAGATTGGGGTTGCCACCCGTCGTCACGTTAACCTGTCCGGCCGGATCGACAATAATGCTGCCGATCGAAGTTGCCGGCGCACCCTGCGCAAGACAGATTGCACGCAGATTGGCATCGGTCGTCGGCGCCGCACCCGCACACGGGTCGGTGTCGAAGTTGTCGAGGCCAGTTACGGGAACTGCGAACAGTTCAGAGATGTTCGGCGCGCGGGTAACGCGCTGATAACCACCGCGGATCTGCAGGCTCGGTACCGGGGACCAGCTACCGCCGGCCTTCCAGGTGTATTCCGTACCCGTCGTCGAGTAATCGGAGATACGACCTGCCAGCTCAAGCGTAAGCTCGTCGGCAAAGGCAGCGCCGCTGACCAGCGGAACGACGAGTTCGCCGAACACTTCCTTGACGTCGTATGCACCCTCGACGTCCGGCGAAGCGGCACCATTACCGAGCACTTCACCCGGGGTCTGCGAAAGCAGGTCCGAACGGCTGAAGGCAGAGTAATCGCGATATTCTGCACCAAGTGCGATCGCGATAGGTTCAGCTGAAATGCCGAAACCAACGTCGCCCGAAATGAACGCCTGGACCTGGCTCAGTGCAGCACCTTCGGTACCACTGTTACCAACGTCGAGGAACGACTGAACTGCCGGAGTGATACTACCCTGAGGCCCGAAGAGATCGATCGGAACGCAGCCATTGCTATCGTCGAGGCAGGTGTTCGGATTAGTCGCCAGAACCGATTGCTGGAGGCGGCTCAAAGTACCATTACCCGACTGACGCTGGACATTTTCGCTTTCGCCGTAGGCTCCGAAAATTTCCCAATCGAGATTGCTAACCAGAGCACCGCGAGCGCCGGCTTTGATCTGGAAAAGCCGGGTGCGATACTCGCTCAGACGCGGGCCGAATTCGATGAAGCGGCGACCATAGTCGATACCAACGGTGCGATACGCAGGATCATTGGGGTCCGTCGCCAATGCCGCAGCGTCGCATTCAGCCTGTGAGAACAACGGCTGGGTCCCGGCAAGATCGGCATCTGTATCGAAGCCGCAGATCTGGTTGCGAATCCCGCCCGGGAGGAACGGGTTCGATAGCGGCGTGTCGAGAACGTTACGGAAGGTACCCGAGGATGCAATGATCGTGGAAGTCGTGCTCTGAACGAACATGCCTTCGGCGAACACTTCGATCGCATCGTTAATCTCATAGCGCGAGGAACCGTACAGGCGGTACTGTTCCAGCGGGGTCTGATAGATGTTCTGCGGGTTGAAGTTGAACGGGGCGTAGAACGGAACCAACGAAGTACCGTCCGGCGAAACCTGAAGAGTGCCGCTGGTTGTGCCCGGAACCGTGATGACGCTCGGAATAGCCGTCGACGAGCCGCCGGCTGCGCCAGTGATCGAGCTGATGTTGTTCACACCATAAGAGCGATCACCCTGGAAGATTGCTTCACGGTTGGTGTAGCCGACTGCGAACACGGCGTTACCGCGGCCATCGCCGAAGTTGCCGCCAACGATCATGTCGCCGCGGAAGGTGTAGCCGTCACCTTCTTCGGTGATCTGGTTGGTTGCCGAAATATCGACACCTTCGAAATCGCGCTTCGTGACGAAGTTCACAACCCCGGAAATAGCGTCCGCACCGTAAGTGGCGCCGGCGCCACCGGTCAAAACGTCCATGCGCTCGAGTAGTGCGACAGGAATGACGTCGATGTTCGTAAGGCCGTTGAGGCCTTGGGGAACGAGGCGCGTACCGTTAAGGAGAACGAGGTTGCGGTTGGCGCCAAGGCCGCGCAGGTTGACATAAGTCGAACCCCCGTTGCCGTTGTTGACGTTCGAACCGACGCTCGGGACGAGACCCGGAATCTGACGCAGCGATTCTTCGGCAGTGTTAGCCTGCTGAAGTGAAAGTTCTTCCGCGGTAACAACTGCTACCGGGCTCGCCTGCTCGAGGTTGGGGTTCTGAATGCGCGAACCGGTAACGACAATCGACTGGCCTGGCGCGGGTGCATCAGCGGTTGCAGCGGATTCAATTCCACCTTCGTCGCTGTCCTGAGCCATCGCCGGCTGCGCAAGAAGCGCAAGACCGAGAACGGCGGGTGCCGCACTGGCTTTGAAATAGGTTTGGAGTTTCACTCTGATAATCCCTCTATTGATCGACCGACCCCTGAGTGTCGGATCTCCAAGGAACCCCTGAGAGGAAATTAGAACACGTCAAAGCAGCGCTCCTACGTATATCCACTCCCTCCAGCGGATTGCGCCATGTGCCTTTATGGTCGCGCCGAATGCAAAGGTTTTGTTACATTCAGGGCGGTTTGGAGCCAAGGGTGTGACGCCGATGTCACACACGGTCCAAGGGGCGTTTTGGTCGAAAATTTCACCGAAATAAGCTGTTGCGCAAGACTCGAAAAGTCGACCGGTGCGCCGGTTGACGTTCACGTAAGGCGGCCCTAGGAAACCGGTTCCTAATCGAAACCTAACGCTGTTACAGTTGTATGACGAGAGGATGACAATGCCCCAAGCCTATATAGTCGAAGCCGTCCGTACCGCCGGGGGGCGCCGCGGGGGTCGTCTTGCCGGGGTGCACCCGGTTGATCTCGCTGCGAAATCGCTGGACACGATCATGGAGCGCAGCGGTCTCGAGGCCACGGCCATCGACGATGTGGTGATGGGCTGCGTCAGCCAGGGCGGCGAGCAGGCGATGCAGGTCGGGCGCAACGCGGTGCTCGCGTCAAAGCATCTGGGCGAGGGTGTTCCTGCGGTCACGATCGATCGCCAGTGCGGCTCCAGCCAGCAGGCGATCCAGTTCGCCGCGCAGGCGGTGATGAGCGGTACGCAGGATGTCGTGATCGCAGCAGGCGTCGAAAGCATGAGCCGGGTGCCGATGGGTTCGACCGCCATGTTCCACATGAAGGAGGGCCTGGGTAACTACAAGTCGCCGGGTCTGGAGGAGAAATATCCCGGCATCCAGTGGAGCCAGTTCATGGGTGCCGAGATGATTGCGCAGAAGCACGGTTTTTCGAAGGACGATCTTGATCGCTTCGCCTTTGCCAGTCATCAGAAAGCGATTGAGGCCACCAAGTCGGGCGCATTCGACCGGGAAATCGTCGGTGTCGAGATCGATACGGCCGAGGGCGAGGAATGCCACACGGTCGATGAGGGCATCCGCTTCGATGCGACGCTCGATGGCATCGCGGGCGTCAAGCTGCTCAGCCCGGAGGGTAAGATTACCGCGGCCACCAGCAGCCAGATATGCGACGGCTCCAGCGCGGTTCTCGTCGTGTCGGAACAGGCGCTGAAGGACTACGGCCTGACGCCGATGGCGCGGATTCACAACCTTACAGTCACTGCCGGCGACCCTGTCATCATGCTCGAAGAACCGCTGTTTGCCACCGACCGTGCTCTTCAGCGCGCCGGTATGAAGATCGGCGACATCGATCTCTACGAGGTGAACGAGGCATTCGCCCCTGTCCCACTTGCCTGGTTGAAGCATACCGGAGCCGATCCGGACAAGCTCAACGTCAATGGCGGTGCGATTGCGCTGGGCCATCCGCTAGGGGCGTCTGGCACGAAATTGATGGCCACGCTAGTTCATGCGCTGAAATCGCGGGGCAAGAAGTATGGCCTGCAGACGATGTGTGAAGGTGGCGGCGTTGCCAATGTCACTATCGTCGAGGCGCTTTGACGAAGCGCGCCAATCCGGCCAAAGCCGGAAAGCGAAATTCAGTTTCGAACCCGTGCGAGAATGATACCGGCCATGGCCGGATCCTATAGAGTGATTGAGAGGAATATTCATGGAAGTCAGTAGCAATACCCCCGCAGTCGTCACCGGTGGGGCCTCCGGCCTCGGCGAAGCCACCGCCCGCGCAATTGCCGCGAAGGGTGCGAAGGTCGCCATCTTCGACATGAACGAAGAAAAGGGCGAGGCGGTTGCCAAGGACATCGGTGGCATCTTCTGCAAGGTCAATGTCACCAGCGATGAAGATGTCGATGCGGGTTTTGCCAAGGCGCGCGAAGCCCATGGCCAGGAACGCATCCTCGTCAATTGCGCCGGTATCGGCAATGCGATCAAGACCGCCAAGCGTGACAAGCAGAGTGGCGAGATCAGCCATTTCCCCCTGTCCGCCTTCGATTTCGTCATCCAGGTGAATCTCGTTGGCACCTTCCGTTGCATCGCCAAGTCGGCGGCCGGCATGATGACGCTCGATCCGCTGTCGGAAGACGGTGACCGCGGCGCCATCGTGAATACCGCATCGGTTGCAGGCGAAGATGGCCAGATGGGTCAGGCCGCCTATTCCGCGTCGAAAGGCGGCGTCATCGGCATGACCTTGCCGATCGCACGCGACCTGATGAGCGAAGGCATTCGTGTGAACACGATCCTGCCCGGCATCTTCAACACCCCGCTGATGAACGCGGCACCTCCGCAGGTGAAGGAAGCGCTGGCGGCCAGCGTCCCGTTCCCCAAGCGCCTCGGCAATCCCGACGAATATGCCCGGCTGGCCATGACCATGATTGAATGTGGCTATTTCAACGGTGAAGATGTCCGCCTCGATGGCGCGATCCGGATGGCGCCGCGGTGATCCGCGCCATCGGACTTTCCTACTCGCCTGATCTCTGATTGGGTTCAACTGATGATGGTCCGCCGTTCCTTTTTCGCATGCTTCGGCAGCGATTTCGGGAACGGCGGATTTTTTGCGCCTGGACTGTGTAACATGCGGTCCATGTGTTCTGTGACGACGACGAACGGAGCGCCGAATCGATGACCGAATTCACCCAGATCAAGCTCGATACTGCCGACGGTATCGCCACCCTCACGCTCTCCCGCCCCGAAAAGATGAACGCTTTCACCGGCGTCATGATGCAGGAGATGATCGATGCCATCGACATCACCGATGCGGACGACAGCGTGCGCGCCGTGATCGTGACGGGCGAGGGCGAACGTGCATTTTGCGCCGGTGCCGACCTGACGCCCGACGAAGGCGCGGGCAATGTATTTGCGCGCCACGATCCGGTCGACGATCTGTCGGATACCCGCGTGCGCGACGGCGGCGGCCGCCTCGTCCTGCGCCTGTTCAACTCGCAAAAGCCGCTGATCGGTGCCTGCAATGGCGTCGCGGTGGGTGTGGGCGCGACAATGCAGCTTCCCTTCGACATGCGCTTGTGCAGCGACAATGCGCGCTTCGGCTTTGTCTTCGCACGACGCGGAATCACGCCGGAAGCCTGTTCGAGCTGGTTCCTGCCGCGGCTCGTGGGCATGCAGACGGCGCTGGAATGGTGCATGACCGGGCGTATCTTCGATGCTGGGGAAGCGCGTGAGCGCGGTCTTGTCCGTTCGGCACATCCCCAGGGCGCACTGATGGATGCGGCGGTGAGCCTGGCGCGCGAGATCGCCGACAACACATCCGCCGTGTCGGTCGCCATGACGCGGGCAATGCTGTGGCGACTTTCCGCGACGGACCATCCCATGATGGCCCACCGGATCGACAGCCGCTCGATCTACCGGCTCGGCAAGAGCGAGGACAGCAAGGAAGGTGTCCGCAGCTTCCTCGAAAAGCGCCCACCTGCCTATCCGGACACGGTCAGCGAAAACATGCCCGACTTCTACCCGTGGTGGGACGAACCCGGCTACGAATAGTTTCGCTTGAGACGGTCACAGTCGTAACGGCCTTGCCAAGGCCAACGCGGGAATCCAAGGTCGTCGGCATGTCGAAACACCAGCCTGCCCAGCGCCTTGCAGAGTTCCTGCCTTATCAATTGTCCATCGCTTCGAATGCCGTATCGACGCGCATAGCGGAACAATATCGCAAACGGTTTGCGCTGAAGACTACCGAGTGGCGCATCATGGCGGTGCTGGGTGATCATGGCGCGCTGACCCAGCGCGAGCTTTCGCAGCAGACGCTCATGGACAAGGTGCCGGTCAATCGAGCGTGCAAGCGGCTGGAACAGCGCGGTCTCGCCCAGCGCTCTCCAAACGCCAGCGATGGCCGCTCGCATCTGCTCGAACTGACCAGTGAAGGGCGGGCCGTGCACGCCGGCATCATGCCGTTGGCCCTGAAGATCGAGGAGGAGCTGTTTTCCGTGCTGAGCGAGCAAGAAAGAGTGGATCTGCTCGATATGCTCGGACGCGTGCGCGACCAGGCCGGAGACTTCGACGCGGAAAGCCTGGCCGACTAAGGCAGTCGACCAGGGCTTTCAGATCAATTACGCGTTGACCGGCTAGCCAATGCCGCCGCTGAAGGCGTCGGCAATCGAACAAGCCGCCGGGCCGAGAATGACGATAAACAGCACCGGCAGAATGAACATGATCAGCGGCACGGTCATGATGGCAGGAAGGCGCGCGGCCTTTTCTTCTGCGCGCATCATACGTTCGTTGCGGAACTCGGCCGACAAGACACGCAGCGCGGAGGCCAGCGGTGTACCATAGCGCTCTGTCTGAATCATGGTCGTGACCACGCCCTTCACCGCGTCGAGGTTCACGCGATAGGCAAGGTTGTCGAAGGCCTTCTTCCGTTCGTTGAGGAAGGACAGTTCGATCGCGGTCAGCGTAAACTCTTCGCCGAGCTCGGGATAGGCGCGGCCAAGTTCGCGAGCGACGCGGTTGAATGCCGCATCGACGGTAAGCCCGGCTTCGGCACAGATAACCAGAAGGTCGAGCGCGTCGGGCAGGCCTTTGCGAATGGCATCTTCGCGTTTTTTCGCGATGTTGCTGAGATAGATTTCGGGACCCTTGTAACCCAGGAAAAGGGCCAGGCCGAGCGCAGCGACGCGCTTCATCTGCCAGTCGGGATATACCTCAACCAGATAGAGCATGACAAAGGCAAAACCGCCCAGCAGGATCGGAAGAACGGCACGCAGGCCGATGACGACGATCGCCAATTCCTTGTTGCGGATACCCGCATGGGCCAGCTTCTGCTGTACGCTTTCGATCTGGCTTTGCTGCAGCACCTTCATGCTGCCAAGCGTGTCCTTGATTCTGTCGGTCGTGTCCGTCTTGCGAACCAGGCTTTGCCGTTTTTTGGCACTCGACGTGACGAGACCCATCTTGAGTTCTTCGCGACGGCCCTCGAGTGCTCTGACCCGCTTGGCCATCGGATCCTTGATGGTCACCGCGGTGTAGATCGCAAAGACCACTGCCGCGGCGGCAATGCCGACAAGGATCGAGCCGACGATATAGACGTCGAAGCCGAGGAGGGTGGGGCCGGTCACGGGATCCATTGCGCTAGTCTTTCCTCAACTCAGATTTCGAAACTGACCATCTTGGCCATGATGAAGCCACCGATACTCATCCATACGAGGCCGCCCAGTCCGGTGACGATCAGGCGATCGTCTTCGAAGAAGCCGCCGATATATGTTGGATTCACCCAGTAGATCAGAACGAAGACGATGAAGGGCAGCGATCCGACAATGTAGGCAGACGCCTTGGATTCAGAGCTCATCGCCTTGATCTTCAGCTTCATCTGCGCGCGCTTGCGCAGCACGTCCGAGAGGTTGGAAAGCGTTTCTGCAAGGTTACCGCCGGTTTCGCGCTGAATGGCGAGGGTAATGCAGAAGAAATTGAACTCCGCAATGCCCAGGCGATCGGCGGTCGCCTGCAGCGATTCCTCCATCGTCCGGCCGATCTTGGTCCGTTCGACGATGCCCTTGAATTCTTCACCCACCGGACCTGGCACTTCCTGCGCGACAACCGAAAGCGTTTCGGTGACGGGCAGGCCCGAGCGCAGGCCGCGAACCAGCAGTTCGATGGCATCGGGGAACTTCTTGTTGAAGTTGTTGGTCCGCTTCTTGATTGCGCGATTGACGATGAAATGGGGAAGCCCTGCGCCGACCAGTATCCCTACACCGAGTGAAAGCGGCAAGGACCCGCTCCGCAAGAAAAGTAGCAGGGCGACCACAAATCCCAGGCCAAGCGAGGCGTAGGCATATTGGCTAAGCGTCCAGCCCTTGCCGGTGCGGTCAAGGCGGTTGGCCAGCGCTTCGATGCGCGACCCTGACCCGGCTACTTTATAGGCCGTTGGGCGGCGGGCAGCGATGGCCTTCTTCAGCTGCGATTCGACCTTGGTATCCGTGCTGTCCGAATGGCGGTATCGCACCTGCTGCAAACGCCGTTGGCTGGCCTTTCCTGCGTCAGGGCCGGAGAACAGAACATAGCCGATCGCCAGTAGGGCGAGGATACCCCCTGCCATCAATGTCAGCTGGATTATGTTCATGCCAAACTCCGTCCAAACCTAATGCGCGCGAGCCAAAAACTGCGCGTCGTTACTGCACGGGTTCCTTGACCCGCGTGTCTTTCTTCTTCGCCAGAAGGCTCTTGAGATCGAGATTGCCGAGAAGTGATTTCTTGGCGCCGCCGCCGTTGCCGGCCCCTGCGATATTCTCGTCACCGGCACCAATGACCTGAGCGGAAAGCTGCTTGATCGCGGCCGTCGCTTTCGATCCATTGTTCGCATCGACGAACGTCTTGCCCAGTTTCGCGGCATTGGCAGCGGCTTTCTGGTCGAAGGGCACCATCACGTCGATCTTGCGTTCGATCGACGCTTCGAAGTCGGCCTTGCTGATTTCGGCGACACCCGGCTGAACTTTGTTGGCGACGATCACGACCTGCGAATGCGGTGCGTTGTTCTTGAGCCACGAAAGGATGCGGATCGTATCGCGTGCCGACGCGAGTGACATTTCCGTTGCCAGAACGACGACGTTCACGTCGTTGAGCAGGTGCGGGAAATTGATCATCATGTTGCGCGGCATGTCGAGCACCGTCATTTCGAACGTGTGCTTGAATTCTTCCTGCAGTTGCATGAAGGCCGAGCCATCCGTCATGAGCGGCTGGTTGATCGGAGCTTCCGCGGAGAGAATGGCCAGGTTGTCATTCGCCCGGATCATGGCGCGTTCAATGAACAGGCCATCGATACGACTGGGATTGTCGATTGCATCGGTCAGTCCGCGTCCCGGTTCGAGATCCAGCGTAAGCGCACCGGTGCCGAAGTGGACATCCAGATCGAGCAACGCTGTCGGCATGCGCTTCTCGGACGAGAAGATCCAGGCAAGCGACGTTACGATTGTCGATGCGCCGACGCCGCCGCGTGTGCCGATGACGGCAGTGGAAACGTGATGCTTCACACCTTCTTCTTCGCCCCCGCGCGGAGCCATGAAGACGGCCTGCGCCTGGTTGAGGGAATCCCGCAGCATGCCGGCGGATAGCGGCTTGAGCAGGTAGTCATGAATGCCGCTGGCGAGCAGATCCCGATACAGACGGACATCGTTGACCTGTCCGATTGCGATAACGACGGTTCCCGGCTCGCAGACTTCTGCAAGCGCATTGATGTCGTTCAGCGGGTCGCCGCTTTCGGAAAGATCGACCATCAGGATGTTCGGGCTGGCCGATACCGACAGGGACTGGATTGCGTTGCGCAGTCCGCCCTTGTTGCATTTTTCAGGTTGCCAGCCGAGTTCGATCACCACCGGACGAAGGACGTCGAGGGCGTTTTCATCACAGATATAGGCCGCAAAAGGATCGCGGTTTCCGGCCAGACCGGGTTTCAGTGAAGCGCTCATGGCTGGTTAGCCTCCTTCTTGGGTGTTGACTTCGGCCAGTCCGCCGGTTGCTCCGGTCGGCGCCAGATCGCGATACGCCTTGATGGCCTTGGTAGAGGTGCTGACGACCGTTTCGCCGGTGCCTTTCTGGCCGGTGATGAGGTCTTCCGGATTGGCGACCATTGCCGCGAGATTACCGTTCACAGCGCAGCCATAACCCGGTGATGTCGCATTCGTCGGGTTGTGTTCGCCATTGGCCGACCAGTCAGGGCATCCCGGAACACTGGCGGTCGAGCGGGTAACGACAATTCTGACCTGACCAGGGTTCACATACCCTGCCGTCACGGGTGCTTCTTCGCTGATCAGCACGCCGTGCCGACCCGCAAGGGCCGCCAAGTCACGCTTCACAGCCGGGTTGACGCTCGGATCGTCGATCGAGACGCGGTCGCCGTAACCCAAATTCATCGCATCGAACCAGTCGGCGATGCGCTGCTGCTCGCTAACCGCCAAGCCATCGCCAACGGTGCTGGCATCGAGAGTGAAATTGGTGCGTTCCACTACCGGTTGGTGCACGCTGTACAGCGTGCGATTTTCAGTCCCCATGCCTCCGCATGCGCCAAGCACGAGGCTGAGTGAGACGGCCAGAGATCCGGCTAGCTTGCGATTGGTTGCCTTTGCCATTGTACTGGTCTCCCTTAGTCGAAGCTGAAGCCGGGCTTGGCCGACGCCGTGCGTTCATTGCGGCGCGCATCGGGCTGGAGGGCCGCCTGCGGTTCGCCATTGTTCAAAGGCTGGCCGCCCGAAATGTCGGGCTCGCCCGGTGCGGTTTCGACCGCCCGCGGCTTCGGCCGTTCACCGCCCGAAACGCCATCGCTCTGCTGGAAGCCGAGCAAACGCTGAAATTCGTCCGGTTTGCGGAAGCCATCGGTCGGCAGATGGATGTCGTTCGCATCGACGGGCTTCACGAGATACGGTGTCACCACGATTACCAGTTCGGTTTCGCCTTTGCGGTAGGTGGTCGAACGGAACAGGTTGCCAAGGATCGGGATGTTTCCGAGGCCCGGGGCCTTGTCGATCGTGTTCGTGGCATTGTTGGACAACAGGCCGGCAATCATGAAGCTCTGGCCCGAGCCTAGTTCCACCGTCGTTTCTGCACGCCGTGTTACGAGTGCCGGGATCTGGAAGCCTTCGAAGACAACAGCGCCCTGGCTGGAAAGCTCCGATACTTCCGGACGTACCCGCATCGAGATGCGCCCATTGGCGAGCACGGTGGGCGTATAGGCGAGGCTTACGCCGTAGTTCTTGTACTCGATGGTGGTAGTGCCGAGACCCTGACTAAGGGGGATCGGAAACTCACCGCCCGCGAGGAATTCTGCCGTTTCGCCGGAAAGAGCGGTCAGGTTTGGCTGCGAGAGCGTCGTCACGAGCCCTTCGTTTTCAGCGAGGTCCAGCGCAGATGCGATATCCAAGCCAAGGAACCTGCCAAATCCGCTCAGCGTCGTGCCGGGCGTGATCTGATCGACGATGTTGTAGCCTTGACCCTCAAGGTTTCCGCCTACAGCGACCGGACCGCCGGGGGTAATCTGTGCAAAGGCACCGCGCCCCTGGCCGATACCGAACTTGAAGCCGCTCGAACGATCGACAGATGCGAGATTGACCCCAATCGCACGCACGAAGCTGCGGCTGACTTCGGCAATACGCACTTGCAGATTGACCTGCAGCGGAGTCGCCATACGCAGGCGGCTGATGACATTCGATTCCGTGCCGACGAAGGCTTCGACAAGACGCTGCGCTTCTTCGGCATCTTCCGGAGCGGCGACCGTCCCGGTGAGCAGGATGACATTCGACCCCATGGTGGCGACCGAAATGTTGGCTTCGGGCATGGCGAGGGCGAGTAGCTGGTCGATACTGCCGATATTCGATCCGACGCGGACATTGGCGGACCACACGATGTCGCCGGCATTGTTGCTGGCGTAGATCGTTGTTTCGCCACCGGCCTTACCGAAGACATAGAGCTGGCGTTGCGATTTAACCTGGACGTCGGCGACATTGTCGTCGGCGACAAAGACATCGGCCATATTGCCCGGCACATTGACCAGTTCACCGCGACCGATGGAGAGAACGATCTCGGAGTTGGGACGAACCACAGACTGGGCAGTGGCAGTGGTAACCGGGGCTGCCGCCAGCGGCGTCAACGCCAGGCTGGAGAGCAGGAGTTTCGTTGTAAGGCGACGTGTCATGGAATTGCCCCCTGAATGGCGTTCCTGTTGCTTTTTCCTGCTCATCTCACACCTACAGCTTGGGCGGCAGGCAATGTCTGTGCGGCACTTGCGGCTCCGCGCGCGGTGCTCGATCCGACTGCACCAATCGATACATCCTCGGTCTGCTTGCCGCGGGTGACCCGCACGCTGGGACCACTGCGAACCGGTTGTCCGTCGCCGTAGGCGGCTTGCGGTGCGCTGGTGCCCTGCGCAGGAGCCGTACGGCGCTGGAAGCGCGATACGTCGCCGCCGGTCACGTAGGTGCTCTTGCCGTCATCGGGACGCGCCATGGCTTCGCGCAGGAGCCGTTCTTCCTGCTCGGGCGTGGCATTATCCGGAATGGAGACGTCACCCGAAGCGATGGCCCGTTCGAGTTCGCTCTGATTGTCGGCGAGTGAGCGCAGCGACAAGCTGAGCGTGCCGATCGTCTGCGCCACGGCGACCTTCTCGGCAATGACCGGGGTTACTTCGAGCGTGACAGTGCTGAACGCCTTGACCACGGTCGATCCGTCTTCCGCCTTTTCCGAAACGGTCGACTGGTCCGTTGCCAGAACACGAAGGTTACGAAGAATGGTTTCCGATGCCTTCAGGCTGGACTCTTCGCTACCTTCGACCTGCTGGGTCAGAACCATGTCCACGCGGTCTCCTGGGAAGACGAACCCGGCTACACCCGACTGGGCGGTAACCGGAACCGTTATGGCGCGCATGCCCGGCGTCAGAGCGGCAGCGAGAAAGCCCCGATCGCCGGGGGCAACCAGAGAGCCCTGCGTCACAGGTTCGCCAGCCGTGATCGGATGGCGGACGACAGTGCCGAGAAGCTTCGTGATGTCGGCTTCGCCGTCGAGGAAATACGCATCCTGGACCAGTTCGGCAGGCCACGCTTGAAAGCCGATGGCATCGGCGGTGATGATCGTCCCGACCGGGAGCGCACGTTGTGCAACAAGGACCTTGGGTCCCTGCGGTTCGACCTGCGCGGCAGCCTCGGCCTGCGGTGCGCCTGCACCGGCAAACATGCTCCGTGCAACAAGTGCCGTACCGACCGCGATGATCAGTGCAGCAACCAGCAGAACCAGCTTCTTCCTATCCATGGCTTTGTAGCCCCCTAGTTCAGCCCGCGAAATCCCAGTGCGGGCAAGTATGGTTTCAAGCTTTACGGGCGAATTGGTTAAAATCGCGTTGTCAGCCCGCGGCTATCGCGCCGACCGGCCGGAACATCTGGCCGCTTGCCATCACCCACAGAGCGGCGAGCGAAATCGCGGGACCGTAAGGGACCCATAAATCGCGATCGTGCCGCCGGATGATGCGGATCGAACCAAGCGTTACGACAAGCAGGATGATGAAGGGTGCCAGCATCAGGCCGATAATCGCGATAGGGCTGGTCGTTACGGAGCCGAGCAGATCGGCCGGAACTGAAAGGCGTGGTCCACCCAGAACGGCGCTGGCGAACAACGCAGCAATGGCCGTGCCCAGACCCAACAGTATGGCATCGCGTAAAGGGCGGGTCCGGACGGTCGTGGAATGGGCTACGCGCCAGGCGCCAATCGCCATGGTCAGCACCCAGCCGAGCATCGCCATGGCAACCAGCAGCAGAGTGAACTGCGAGGGCGGTACCCACAATGCTAGCGCCGAGAGCAGCTTCACATCGCCGCCGCCCATCTGACGGATAGCGAACAATATGCAGCACACGGCGAACACAATGGCGGCCAAACCGATCTGAAGGGCGACGCCCGGCCAGAGCGGCAAACCAGTCGATAGCCAGAATACCGGCGCGCCCAAGGCGACCGCCATCGTCAGCCGGTTGCTGATCGTACGACTCTTCAGATCCGTTACGATTACCCAGAGCAGTGCGATTGCCAATCCGGCGAGCAATACGTAGGTGGAAATTTCGCTTTGCATGTCGCCCCCGAGGCTTTCTTCGGGCCCGGTGCTACAGGAACGTGCTTACCAAACAGTAACCATACGAGGATGTCCGGTCACCGTTATGCAGGCAGAAAGGCAATCCATCGATCGGCGCGCGATACCGGCCGGGGCTGTAGAGAGCGGGTTTGCGTTAGCGGATGGCCATGAAATCCGCCGGATCGATTTACCGGCTGGGGATGAGGGCAAGCGCGGGGCGATCCTTTTCATGCCCGGCCGCGGCGACTTCTACGAAAAGTATCTCGAAACCCTCGTCGAGTGGAGTCGCGCTGGCTGGCACGTGACCGCGGCGGACTGGCGCGGGCAGGCTGGATCAGGGCGTTTGGGCGACGATGCAATCACAGGACATGTCGGGGACTTTTCCGACTGGGTCGATGACCTGGCCTTTCTCTGGAAGATTTGGAAAACAGAGACGCGCGGGCCGCATATAGTCGTCGGTCACTCGATGGGGGGGCACCTCGTCACGCGTGCGCTGGTGGATGGGCAGATCGATCCCGACGCAGCGATACTCAGCGCGCCGATGCTCGGCATGTCGGGTCCTCCGCTGCCGCTGGGGGTATCGCACTTCGTCGCTTGGTTCATGACCAAGATCGGCAAGCCCACGCGGCCCGCATGGAAGTGGAGCGAGAAACCCGGCGAAATGCCGGCGAATCGCTCCGACCTGCTGACACACGATGCCGGTCGGTATGCGGACGAATTATGGTGGCGGGAGAGGCGACCCGAACTGGTCATGGGGCCGGGAAGCTGGGGCTGGGTCGAGCGGGCCTATGCCTCGACGCGCCAGTTGGAAAGGCGCGGCGCGATGGAGAACGTGGAGGTGCCTGTCCTCATCATCAGCACGTCTGCAGACAAGCTCGTTCGTCATCCGTCCGCGGTGCGCGCCGCACAGCGATTTCCCAATGGAGAGTTGCTGGCGTTCGGCAATGAAGCGCGCCATGAAATCCTGCGGGAAGTTCAGCCCGTACGAGGGCGTGCGATGGCCGGCATCGCCGAATTCCTCGACCGGGTGGCTCCGCCAGAGGTTTCGTGAGCACATACGATTTCGCATTGATCGGCGCCGGAATTGCAGGTGCCAGCCTGGCCGCCGAACTCTCGCTAGGCGGTGCACGGGTCCTCCTGCTGGAAGCAGAGGACCGACCGGGATATCATGCCACGGGGCGTTCTGCTGCATTCTGGGAGGAGTGCTATGGCGGCCCGGACATCGTTCCGCTTACGCTGGCATCCGGAGAATATCTGCGCAGCGGCGGCTTTCTGCAGCAACGGGGGGCGTTGTACGTTGCGCGCGATGAGGATGCGGCACTTGTCGGTGATTTTCTTGAGCGGTTCAAGGCAACAGGGGCGGTGTTGGAGCGGCTGGGGGCCGCCGAGATGCAGCGCCGCGTTCCGGGGATTCGTCCGGCGTGGTCGGCTGCGGTTTGGGAACCGGCCTGCGCCGATATCGATGTGGCAGCGCTCCACGCCCATTACCTTCGACAAGCGCTCGATACCGGCGTGAACCTGCAATGCCGGGCGCGGGTGACGGGTCTCCAGCGGATATCAGGGTGCTGGCGTATCACCGACGTCCGCGGGGAAGAATACCACGCCGATTGCGTCGTAAACGCGGCGGGGGCTTGGGCAGACGGGCTGGCTGCGATGGCGGGAGCTCGGCAAGCGGGGATTACGCCCTATCGTCGTACAGTTGCCCAGCTTCGCCTGGGCACAAACGTGCCGGAAAATTTGCCTCTCGTGCTCGACATTGAGGGCAAGTTCTATTTCAAGCCCGAAGCGGGAGGGCGGCTCTGGGTGAGTCCCCAAGACGAAGAACCGAGCGTGCCTTGCGATGCGGCACCGGAGGAATTGGCAGTTGCTCAAGCGATTGCGCGGCTTGAACAAGTCGTCGACTGGCAGATCGAGGCGGTCGAGCACAAGTGGGCTGGCTTACGCAGTTTTGCCGCCGACCGGAGGCCGGTTTACGGATTCGACCCGAAGATTGACGGATTCGCGTGGTTCGCGGGGCAAGGTGGCTTCGGGATACAAACGTCCCCCGCTGCGGCACGGTTAACGCGGCAAGTGTTGCTGGGCGAAGGCAGGGACGAGATGACAGCCGATCTCGATGCCGATCTGTACTCGCCGGATCGTTTCGGCTGAACTTCTTACGAGCTTAGTTCCGCCCGGCTATCCGGTCGGCCTCGTCACTTGCCAAGCGATCGACCCGGTCGTTTTCCACGTGACCGGAATGGCCCTTGACCCAGTGCCAATTCACCTTGTGCCGCGCGGTCAGGTCGATCAGTTCATGCCATAGTTCGGCATTGCGTACCGGCTTCTTGCTGGCGTTGACCCAACCGCGTTTCTTCCAGCCGTGCACCCACTTCGTAATACCATCGATCAGATACTTGCTGTCGGTATAGAGATCGACCTCGCACGGTTCGATGAGAGCACTCAGGCCCTTGATCGCAGCCGTCATCTCCATGCGGTTGTTGGTCGTATCGGCTTCGCTTCCCGACAGTTCCTTTTCATGCGCCCCCATGCGCAGGAGCGCGCCCCAACCGCCGGGCCCGGGGTTTCCCTTGCAGGCTCCGTCGGTAAAAAGTTCGACTTTCTTCATGAGAACGCGCTCTGCCCCTTGTCGCGATAGAATTCCAGTCGATGCACGAAATCCATCGGATCCTTGCGGCGGACGAGGGCGTCGGCGGGCGTGTCCAGCCAATCCTGGGCGCGGCTGGCAATAAAGCGCAGGCAAGCTCCCTGCGCGAGCAACGGCAGGTGATCGCGTTCGCTCTTATTCAAGGGCCGGACCGAATCGTACCCTTCTACCAGCGCAGCGCCGAGCGCCTGGTTCAGGTGCTTGCCCGACTGATCGAAACACCAGGCCGCATGCGTAACTGCAAGGTCGTAGGCCATGGCGCCGGTGCAAGCGAAATAGAAATCGATCATGCCCGTGACCCGGTCACCCAGCATCAGCACATTGTCGGGAAACAGGTCCGAATGAATAATGGAAAGCGGCAGATCGTTGGGCCAGTTTCGCGCGATGCCAGTGGCGACATCGAGGATGCGGGGAAGACTGGGGTCTATCGAAGCGAGCGCATCGGCGCCGCACTCATGCAGGATGGCTGAGGTCTGTTGGGGGCCGAGATCGTTCGGCCGGCTCATCGCGAAACTCCCGGCGGCGAGATGTATCTGCGCGAGTGCAGAACCGACCGCGCGCGCCTGGTCGGGATCGGGAGTGGTCGGCGACACGCCGGGGAGAAATTCAATCAGCGCCGCGGCTTTTTCACCCACCATGCGGAAAGGCGCTCCGCTACGATCATGTATGGTGCGCGGCACGGGGCACCCCGCTTCGGACAGGTGGTCCAGCAGGGCAAGGAAAAACGGCAGATCGGCAAGTTCGATCCGGCGTTCGTACATCGTCAGAATATAACGTGCCTGGGTCGTTTCGATCAGCCAGTTCGAATTCGAAACGCCTTCGGCAATACCTTTGGCCGAAACCAGTCGACCGGCATCGTATTCCGCGATCAGGCGCGCCAGGTCCTCGGCGCCCAGATGGGTGTAGACTGCCACCTATTCGGTTAGCTGACGCGGCAGCTTGAAGATCATGTTCTCTTCCGCTGCCGTGACAATATCCTCTTCCACGGCGCGCCAGTCGGACAGCCGGTCTACGACTTCGCGAACCAGTTTTTCAGGTGCGGATGCACCGGCCGTCAGCCCGACCGTCCCGACACCTTCCAGCCAGCTCGGGTCGATTTCATCGGCGCGCTGGATCAAACGGGCGTCAGTCCCCAGCCTTTCCGATACTTCGACCAAACGAAGGGAATTGGAAGAATTCGGTGCGCCGATTACCAGTACCAGGTCGCAGCTTGCCGCAATCCGCTTAACGGCCGCCTGTCTGTTGCTTGTCGCGTAGCAGATGTCTTCCGCCTTCGGGGCGACGATCTGCGGGAAGCGTTCTTGCAGCGCGGCGATGATATCGTGGGTATCGTCGACCGATAGGGTGGTCTGCGACAGATAGGACAAATTGTCTTCTGGCGTGAAATCGAGATCGGCAACGTCCTCGACCGTCTCGACCAGAGTGATCTGACCCGGCGGTACCTGGCCCATCGTCCCAACGACTTCGGGGTGTCCGGCATGCCCGATAAACAGGATGTGTTGGCCCTTTTCGACCTGCCGCTCCGCCTGCCGGTGAACCTTGCTGACGAGGGGACAGGTCGCATCGACATACAGCATGTTGCGGCGTTCGGCTTCGGCAGGCACCGTCTTGGGGACGCCGTGAGCACTGAAAACCACCGGCGCATCGTCGGGAACCTCGTCCAGCTCCTCGACAAATATGGCCCCCTTGGCTTTGAGACTGTCGACCACGTACTGATTGTGCACGATTTCGTGACGCACATAGACGGGCGCGCCGAACTTGAGCAGCGCCCTCTCGACTATCTCGATCGCACGATCGACGCCGGCACAGAATCCGCGGGGCGCTGCGACAATGAGCTTCAAAGGCAGACGCGGATCGCGTCCGGGTATGGCAGGCGTGGATGGAAAGGGGGCGTTCATGTCCCGCCCTCTAGCGCTTTCGTGCAGGCCAAGCTAGGGCAAGCGCAGTCCCGAGGGGCGACGAATTCGAATGACCGTAAAAGGGAAACTAGCCGCATGACCATCCGTACCCGCCTTCTTCCCGCGCTCGCCTTGGGCCTAGCGTTGGCCGGATGCGCCAAGGAAGGGGACCTGGTGATCGATCAGGGTGTCGGCATTACCGCGGTGAGGAGTACCTGTCCTGCCGTTGGGATTCCCGATTACACGGGCGATATCACGACGTTCCGTACTCCCGGTTCGACCACCAGCGCCGATCTGGACGTGACGGCAGCGATCACGAACCTGCGTTCGACCTGCAATGAAAGCGCAGATGATCGGGTTTACACCGAAGCGACCTTCGATGTCGTGGCACGTCGTGCGGACACCAGTGGCAGCCGGACCGTTACGCTGCCTTATTTCTCCACCGTCCTGCGTGGCGGTTCTTCGGTTGTGACCAAGCGCATCGGCAGCGTGACCCTTCAGTTTGCCGATGGGCAGGAACGCGCTCAGGCACGCGGCACGGCTGGCGCTTATGTAAATCGCGCCGAAGCCACGCTTCCTGCTGAAATTCGCGACCAGATCACCCGCAAACGCGAAGCTGGCGATCCCGACGCTGCGCTTGATCCACTGGCCGATCCGACGGTGCGCGCTGCACTCCAGCGGGCTACCTTCGAACTGCTGGTGGGGTTCCAACTGACCGAAGATCAGCTGCGTTACAACGCTACGCGATAGTCGCTGCTATCTTGCCATTTCGCGTCGATAGGCTAGGCGCGCGCCATGGCTGAAATGCAGACACTTCACGCGGCCTTCGCGGCCCGGATCGACGCGGTATTGGATGCTCTCGAAATGGAGGGCTCGCTGCCTGCCGACGCGGCACGCGGCAATGTTACCGTGGAACCGCCGCGAGACCCGTCCCATGGCGACCTCGCGACAAACGCGGCGATGGTTCTTGCCAAGCAGGCGAAAAGCAATCCGCGCGCACTGGCGGAAAAGATCGTCGAACATCTTCAGCGTGATCCGGCGATTGCCAAGGCCGAGATCGCAGGTCCCGGCTTCATCAACCTGCGGTTGGAAAGCGACGTATGGCGGCGTGAAATCCAGGCGATTGCGTCGCTGGGTGCCGATTACGGCAGGTCGGATATGGGCAAAGGCCTCACGGTCAACGTCGAATATGTTTCTGCAAACCCTACCGGCCCCATGCATATGGGGCACTGCCGCGGTGCGGTGGTGGGCGACGCGCTTTGCGGCCTGCTCGAATGGGCTGGTTATCGCGTCACCCGCGAATATTACGTCAACGATGCCGGCGGGCAGGTGGACGTGCTCGCCCGGTCCGCTCACCTGCGGTATCGGGAGGCATTGGGTGAAGAGATCGGGGATATCCCCGAAGGGCTCTATCCCGGCGACTATCTGAAGCCGGTCGGGGAACGACTCGCACAGGAATTCGGCCCGGCGTACAGGGATGGTGATGAAAGCGAATGGCTTGCGCTGTTCCGCCAGCGTTCGGTCGCCGCGATGATGGAAATGATTCGCGAAGACCTGTCGCTTCTGGGCATTCATCACGACCTCTTTTCATCGGAAGCGGAGTTGCAGGCGGCGAAGAAGCCCGAAGCAGCGGAAGCATGGCTGCGCGAACATGGTTTCGTCTACGATGACGTGCTCGAGGCGCCAAAGGGCAAGGCTCCGCCGGAGGATTGGGAACCTGTCGAACTACCTCTGTTCCGTTCGACAGAATTCGGCGATGATCAGGATCGCCCGATCAAGAAATCGAATGGGGCATGGACCTATTTCGGCGCCGATCTCGCCTATCACTTCCAGAAGGCGGAGAAGGCGGATGCGCTTATCGATATCTGGGGTGCGGACCATGCAGGCACCGTCAAGCGTATCAAGGCCGCGGTCGCAGCGCTCACCAAAGGCGCCGGGCGCGATGTACCTTTCGACGTCAAGCTGGTGCAGATGGTCAAGCTCCTGCGCGATGGCGAGCCGGTCAAGATGTCGAAGCGTTCGGGCACCTTCGTCACGCTGGCGGATGTCGTCAACGAAGTGGGCAAGGACGTGGTGCGCTTTACCATGCTTACCCGCAAACCCGATGCGCAGATGGAATTCGATTTCGCAAAGGTCGTTGAGGCGTCCAAGGACAATCCGGTTTTTTATCTCCAATATGCCCATGCACGAATGCGCTCGACGCTGCGCAAGGCTGGCGTGGAGCCGGACGATGCGCATCTGGACCGGTTGGACGACAGCGAGTTGGCACTGGTGCGCGAAGCGGCGCAATTCCCGCGCGTGGTAGAAGCCGCCGCGAAGGCGCGCGAACCGCATCGCATCGCATTCTTCCTGGGCGATTTGGCTGCGGCCTTTCACAGCTTTTGGAATGCGGGTAATGACGATCCCTCGAAGCGGATCATTCAGGATAGCGATCCCGAATTGACCGCCGCGCGCCTGTTTCTGGTGGCGCAGGTCGGGCAGGTGATCCGCAACGGCCTCGCCATTCTGGGGGTCGAGGCGGTCGAGGAGATGTGAGTATGATGGGGTCCACGCCGTACGATACGGACGACGATTGGGAGAGCGAGGGCGAACTCGATCTCGCCGACGATGAGAGCCTGCCCTGGCTCGAGGCGGCGGACGACGAAGGCGATGCCGCGGGGTTCGATACGTCCCGGCTTATCATGCTCGGAACACTGGCGATTACATTGCTGGCTGCGGTGGTCGGGGGAATATGGTTTGTGACCAGTCAGGTTTCCAACGAGCCCGAAGCGGATGGCAGCCTGATCGAAGCGCCTGAAGGACCGTACAAGACGAGACCCGAAAATCCCGGTGGCAAGACTTTCGCCGGAACCGGTGATACCAGTTTCGCCGTGGGCGAAGGGCAAACGCGTGAAGGAAAGCTGGCCGATCGGCCAGCTTCGGCACCGATGGACAGCGTGGCAGCGAGCCCATCCATCGCATCCACGGTCAGTGAGCCGCCGGTCGAAACGACGCAGTCTTCCGCAGGGGCCGTCCAGGTCGGTGCTTTCCCGCGGCGCGAGGACGCGGAAGCTGCATGGTCTAACCTTATCCGCCAGACGGAGGCGTTGAATGGAGTGCGGCATCGCGTCGTCGAAGCGCAGGTCGACATCGGGCGGGTTTTTCGTTTGCAGGCTATGACCGGCGACCGTGCCGCCGCAAACAGGCTATGCAATGCACTGAAGGCCGATGGTCTGGCATGCTTCGTCAAATAGGCGCGCAGTAAGGCTCAATTTCCACACCCGCCAACGGCACCGATCTTGCGGGAAATCTGCAAAGGCCTCACTTTCCAGCCATGACACCCGCCATCTTCGGCATTTCCGGCCTCGAATTGACGGCCGACGAACGCGCCTTCTTCAAGGATGCCGATCCTGCCGGGTACATCCTTTTCGGGCGCAATTGCGATAGCAAGGATCAGTTGCGCAAACTGACGGACGACCTTCGCGAAATTCATGGTCGCGAACGCTTGATCGTCTCGATCGATCAGGAAGGCGGGCGGGTCGCCCGGATGAAGCCGCCGGTATGGCAACGCTATCCTGCGGGAGAGGCCTTCGCTGAACTATGGAATGTCGCGCCGGCTTCCGCGATCGAGGCAGCGCGCGCCAATGCAGAAGCCATGGGCCGCGAACTCGCAGAAATGGGAATTTCGGTCGATTACCATGCGCCCTTCGACGTGCGCCGGCCCGAGACCGACGATGTGATTGGCGACCGTGCTCTCGGGACCGAACCGATGCAGGTGGCCGCACTCGGCCGGGCGGTGCTGGATGGATTGTGCCGGGCAGGTATCGTCGGGTGCCTGAAACATATGCCGGGTCACGGCCGTGCGACCAGCGATTCGCACAAGGAACTTCCGCGCGTCGACGCCAGCGATGAGGAGCTCGAAATCGATATTGAGCCTTTTCGCACCTTGTCGTCGCACCCACTCGGCATGAGCGCGCACATGGTATTCGAAGCCTGGGACGCGGACCACCCGGCAACATTGTCGGCAAAAGTTATTGGCGAGATCATCCGTGGCCGGATCGGTTTCGATGGCCTGCTGCTATCCGACGACATCGACATGCAGGCGCTGGATGGGACCATCGTCGAGCGATCTATCCGCGCGCTCGATGCAGGGTGCGATATCGTACTCAACTGCTGGGCCAGGATGGATGACCAGGTCGCGATAGCTGAAAGCGGCAAGGCCATGGGGCAGAAGACGATCGAACGGCTCGACCGGGTGCTCGCGGCAATGCACGAACCGGATGATGGGCCGGAAACGGCGGAATTGCTGGCGAAACGGGATACATTGCTGGCTATCGCCCAAGAACAGCCGACATGAGCGCAAACGGCCTGCTCTTTAGCGAAAATGCGGCCACTGACCAAGATGGGTGGGAAGGCATCGCCAGTGAAAATGCTGCCGATGAAAATTCCCTGTATCTTGAACTCGATGGGTGGGAAGGGCCGCTCGATCTGCTGCTCGATCTTGCGCGGCGCCAAAAGGTCGACTTGCGTTCGATTTCGATACTTTCGCTGGTCGACCAGTATCTCGATTACATCGATACGGCAGAAGCACTGAAACTGGAACTTGCCGCCGACTACCTCGTGATGGCGGCATGGCTGGCATACCTTAAATCGGCGATGCTCCTGCCCAAGGAAGAGCAGGAGGATCCGAGCCCCGAGGAACTGGCTCTGAAGCTTCAGTTGCGGCTTCAGCGCCTTGGCGCAATGCGCGATGCGGCCGCGCGCCTGATGGGGGGGGACCGGATCGGGCGCGATGTCTTCCTGCGCGGCAGTCCGGAGGGGTTGGAAATAGCGCGCAAGAACCTTTGGCAGTGCGATCAATTCTCGTTGATAGAAGCGTACGGGAGAGTGAAGGCGCGTACTGCACCTGCCATTCACATGGTCCGCGAACGTCCCGTCATGACGCTGGAATCGGCACTCGACCGGGTTTCGAACATGCTGGGTGTTACGCTCGACTGGATGGAGTTGCGCGAATTTCTTCCTCCCCATGCGGAGTCACGCCTCAAACGATCGGCGCTTGCATCCAGTTTCGTTGCCGCGCTCGAACTGGCCAGGTTGGGCAAAGCCGAACTGCAGCAGGAAGATACGTTCGGTCCGCTTCACCTTCGCCGGGTTTCCACCTGATGGAGGAACTGGACCGCGCTGTAGAAGCTGCCTTGTTTGCAGCAGAGGAACCGATGACTGCAGAAGCGCTTGCAGGCTTTCTCGGCGGCGCTGCGGTAGGCGATGTCCGCAACGCATTGCGGAGCGTCGCCGATCATTACGAGAAGAGAGGCGTGCATCTGGTCGAGCGGGGCAAGCGCTGGCACTTCGAAACCGCGCCCGACCTGGCGCATCTCTTGCGGCGTGAGAAAGAACAGGTTCGCAGGCTCAGCCGCGCGGCCACGGAGGTCTTGGCGATAATTGCCTACCACGAGCCGGTAAGCCGCGCCGAGATCGAATCAATTCGCGGAGTACAGACCAGCGGCGGTACGCTGGATGTGCTGATGGAAGCCGGTTGGGTCAAAATCGCCGGGCGGCGTGAGGTGCCGGGGCGTCCGACGATATACGCCACCACAACGGAATTCCTCGAACATTTCGGTTTGTCGAGCCGTCGGGATTTACCGGGAATTGCCGAATTGCGGGCTACGGGTCTGCTCGATCCTGTCGAAGATGCTTATGATGAGCTGGTTGGCGAGAGCGATGCCAACCAACAAGGCGATAACGCAGATGGGAATTGCGACCCTATCGGTGAGGACTGACTGGTACAAACGTCCCACAACGCCTATAATCAAAACTGCATAACCGAGAAAGAAGGTCCAATGGGTCTCAGTGTCTGGCAACTCGCCATCATCGCCGTCGTCATCCTCGTCCTGTTCGGCCGTGGCCGTATCTCCGAGATGATGGGCGATTTCGGAAAAGGTATCAAAAGCTTCAAGCAGGGCATGAATGAAGAAGAAAAGCCCGCCAAGCAGATATCTCATGACGCAAAGCCTGCGGACGAAGGCCTGACCGCAGATCAGGTCAAGCAGACCACCGACCCGAAATAATCCGCTAGCGGGCGGAGGCAGCCATGTTCGATATCGGTGCCAGCGAATTGCTGGTGATCGTCATTGTGGCGATCCTGGTGATTGGGCCAAAAGACATGCCCAAGGCGCTTCGTACGGCTGGTCGCTGGATCGGCAAGCTGCGCCGCATGTCCAACCATTTCCGTGCCGGGATCGACGAAGTCGTTCGTCAGGCCGAAATCGAGGAAATGGAAGAGAAATGGGCGGCACGGAACAAGGAAATCATGGCAAAGTATCCCGACGGCGCGCAACCGGAAGGTGGTGGGCCCGAAAATCTATTGCCGAATGAGATGGAGCCTCTGTCGGCGGTAGGTGAAGTCCCCGATGCCGATGCCGCGGCGGAAGCTGCGATCAGGCGCGCTGCACCGGTGAAGGCGCCAGAGCATTCGGACGAACCGCCACTGCCTCTCGATCCTCCCGCTTCGGGGAAGGACAGCTGACATGGCGGTGATAAGGGACATCGACGAAAGCCAGGCTCCGCTTCTCGATCATCTGATCGAACTACGCTCGCGGCTCGTAAAATGCGTGCTCGCGTTGGTGGTGGCCTTCGGGGTGTGCCTGTACTTCGCCGATCCCATTCTCGGGTTTCTGATCCAACCGCTCAAGAATGCCTTTCCCGAAGGAGAAGGCCAGCTCATCTTCACGAAGCTCTACGAAGTGTTCTTCGTCGAGTTGAAGGTGGCGCTGTTCGCCGGGTTCTGTCTGAGCTTCCCGGTCATCGCCAATCAGCTTTGGGCGTTCGTTGCCCCAGGGCTTTATGCGCGCGAGAAGAAAGCTTTCCTGCCATTTATTCTGGCCACGCCCATCCTTTTCCTGATGGGTGCGTCGCTCGCCTATTTCGTCGTCATGCCCACCGCGTTTCGCTGGTTTCTGGGCTTTCAGGGAACGGCGGGCGGTCTCGAAATTCAGGCGCTTCCGACCGCAAACGAATATCTCGGTCTGGTGATGCAGTTCATTCTCGCTTTCGGAATGAGCTTCCTCCTGCCTGTCTTGCTTTTGCTATTACATCGGGCAGGGATCGTGACCCGCGACCAGCTTGTGGCGGCAAGACGGTATGTGGTTGTGCTCGTGGTTGCGGTTGCGGCCATCATCACGCCGCCCGATCCCGGCTCGCAATTGCTGCTCGCAATTCCGCTTCTGCTCTTGTTCGAAGGCTCGCTGGTGCTGATGCGTCTGACCGAGAAACGCCGGAAAGCAGTCGTCGAAAAGCCCGAAGAGACTCAGTCCGCGTCGTAGACCTTCCGTCCGCCGACCCAGGTTTCGATCACCTTCGTGGCCCGCAACTCTCCCGGACTGGAGATCAGGGGATCGCGATCGATGAGAACGAAATCGGCGCGTTCGCCGGGTAGCAGCTTGCCGAAGCGGCCCTCTGCAAACCCTGCATAGGCGGCTTCGCTGGTGAAGGCCGCCAGCGCCTGTTCGCGGTTCACGCGTTCTTCGGGGTGCCAGCCGCCAAATGGCTCGCCGTTCGCATCCATGCGCGTCGTCGCAGCAGCCAGTGCTGCGAACGGGTCAGGCGATTCGACCGGAGCATCGGACCCGAACGCCAGCCGTCCGCCCGCTTTCAGGATCGAGTTCCATGCATAGGCGCCGGCGAGACGGTCGAGGCCGAGCCGGGCTTCTGCCATGACGCGATCGCTCGTCTGATGGACAGGTTGCATGGACGCGATAATGCCGTCCTGACCGAACTTTGGCAGGTCGACCGGATCGACGATCTGCGCATGCTCGATGCGCCAGCGCCGATCACCCGGGAAGCTTTCGGCAATCTCTATGATCGCGTCCAGTGCATCCTCATTCGCCGCGGTCCCGATGGCGTGGATCGCGGGCTGGAAATTCCCCTGGGCGGCGCGCACCAGCACGTTGCGCAGTTTGGCGGGACCCGTGAGCGGAAGTCCGGTATTGCCTGGATCGTCGGCATAGGGCTGCTTCAGCCACGCGCCCCGGCTGCCGAGTGCGCCGTCGAGATAGATCTTGATCCCGTTCATCCGCAGCTTGTCGTCATAAAGCCAGGGCGAAGGCCGGGCGCCGGCAATAAGCTCCATCTGCTCGGGACCGGCGGCATAGGACATGATCCTCACCGTAAGGGCGCCTTTGTCGCCTGCCCTGCGATATGCCTGCCAGTCCTCTATGGTCGTTCCCATGTCCGCGACTGCAGTGATCCCGTAACTGTTCAGGACCTTTTGTGCTTCTGCGAAGGCAAGGTCGCGTTCGTTCGGGCGCGGCGCCGGAATGGCGCGCGTCATCAGTTCTTCTGCGGCATCGACGAACACGCCCGAGGGCTGCTGTGATCCCGCCATCCGCTCCACGCGGCCACCTTCCGGACTCTTCGTTTCTGCAGTGATGCCAGCAGCCTGCATGGCGATGCTGTTCGCCCAGCCGGCATGGCCGTCCACGCGCTGCAGATAAACTGGCCGGTCGGAGACCGCACTGTCGAGTTCGGCAGCCGTTGGAAACCTGCCAAGGCCCCATTTTTCCTGGTTCCAGCCACGCCCGAGAATCCACGGCCGCGACTCGTTCTCAGCAGCAAAGCGGCGGATCTTGTCCAGCGCTTCCTCCAGCGAATTCGTCTCTGACAGATCCAGCGTCAGCGCACCGATGCCGATGCCCATTACGTGCGCGTGAGCATCGATCAGCCCGGGAATCATGACCGCGCCCCTGCCGTTCTCGCGGTAATCGGTCTGGGGCTTCTTGTCTTTCGATGACAGGATCTGCGCGACCTTGCCGTCATCATCGATGACCAGCGCATTGAACCGCTTGATCTTGCCATCTTCGTCGAAGGTAATCCCTTCCACATTATCGACCAGCACGTCGGCCGCGGCTGGCATGGCGAGTGCAAAGGCAAAAGTGGTGGCAAGGAGTTTGAACTTCATTTCAGGCGATCCAGTGCTCGTTTCCAGCGGCATCCGATAAGGCATAGCTTGCTGTAGGCAAACCCTTTCGGACGTTGCGTCGCATGGCGCCTAGCCGTAGGGCCGCTAACATGAACGAAGCATCTTCCGTCCGTGCTGCCGCCAAGGCGACCGAGCTCCTTACCCTCGACGATGTGCGCGCTGCCGCTGCGCGTATCGAAGGTGCCGTGGTCCGGACGCCGATGTTGCGCTCGCAGACCCTGTCGGAAATTTCCGGGGCCGACATCTGGCTCAAGTTCGAAAATCACCAGTTCACAGCCGCATACAAGGAACGCGGCGCGCTCAATGCGCTGCTCCATCTCAACGAGGAACAGCGCGCGCGGGGCGTGATCGCGGCATCCGCCGGGAATCACTCCCAGGGGTTGAGCTATCATGGCCGGCGTCTGGGCGTTCCGGTCACCATCGTAATGCCGCAGACCACACCCAGCGTTAAGGTCATGCAGACCGAAAGCGTGGGCGGGAATGTCACGCTCTTCGGCGAGACCTTCGACGAGGCCTATGCCCATGCGCGCGAACTGGAAAAGGAACGCGGCCTAACCTTTGTCCACCCGTTCGACGATCCTCTGGTGGCGGCCGGGCAGGGCACGGTCGCGCTGGAGATGATCGAGGACAAGGACGACTTCGATTGTCTTGTCGTGCCGATCGGCGGCGGCGGATTGATGAGCGGGATGGCCACCGTGGCCAGAGCGCTCAAGCCCGATATCGAAATGGTCGGTGTTCAGGCCGAACTCTACCCATCGATGTATTCGGCAGTAACGGGTGACGAGCGTCCCTGTGGCGGCGATACGCTGGCGGAAGGCATTGCCGTGAAGGCGCCTGGGCAGTTCACCCGCCAGATCATCGCCGAACTGGTCGATGATGTGCTTCTGGTACCAGAAGCGGCCCTCGAACATGCGGTCGCGCTCCTGCTGCAGATCGAAAAGACCGTTGTCGAAGGTGCGGGGGCTGCGGGCCTTGCAGCGATCTTGTCGAACCCGGACAAGTTCAGGGGAAAGACCGTCGGTCTCGTCCTTTGCGGCGGCAATATTGACACGCGCCTGCTCGCCAATGTGCTCCTGCGCGACCTTGCGCGATCAGGGCGTCTCGCTCGCTTGCAGATCGTGTTGCAGGATCGACCGGGCGCATTGTTCAAGGTCATGCGCGAGTTCAACGAACACAACGTCAACATCATCGAAATCTATCACCAGCGCATTTTCACAACACTGCCGGCCAAAGGCCTGACGGCAGAAATCGAATGCGAAGCGCGCGACGGTGAACAGATCGATCGGCTCGTGAACTCGCTGCGCGACAAGGGATATGTAGTCGAAATGGCCGAACTGGCCTGACTGGCGGGCGGTATGCCGCCCATCCGAGCATGCGATTTTGGCGCTCGTTTCGAGTAATTCGACGGATGGCCTGTGCTTTTCATGGTTAAGAGGGTTTTAACGCTGGATCGCGTCTGGCATTGATGCGTCTAACAGGTAAGGATTTCTTAACCTCTGAAAGGATGCAGCCGAAAGTGACCGCACCGATTCGCTTCCCGCGCTTTTTCGTGACCAGCCCTGCGCCGTGTCCGTATCTGCCGGGCAAGAGCGAACGCAAGGTGTTCACCGAACTGCGCGGCGACAATGCCGACGAGCTGAACGAAGCGCTGGGCCGCATCGGTTTTCGCCGCAGTCAGACGGTCGCCTATCGCCCATCCTGTCTCGATTGCCAGGCCTGCGTCTCGGTGCGTGTCGTGGCGGATGAATTCCAGCCATCGTCGACACAGAAACGCACGCTGAAAGCCCACGACGATCTGATCGCCACGGAATGCCGCCCATGGGCCACGGCGGAACAGTTCGAATTGCTGCAGAAATATCTCGCTGCACGTCACCCCGGTGGCGGGATGACGCAGATGGAAGAAACCGATTTCGCAGATATGGTGGAACACACCAGCGTATCTAGCTATGTGATCGAATATCGTGAGCCGGGGATCGGTGCCGAGCAGGGGCGCTTGGTCGGAGCTTGCCTCACGGATTATCAGGGTGACGGGCTGTCGATGATCTACAGCTTCTACGATCCTGACCACGAGGGACGCGCCGGGCTTGGGAACTACATCATTCTCGACCACATCCGCAGAGCGGCGGAACGAGACCTGCCCTATGTCTATCTCGGCTATTGGGTCGAAGGGGCAGAGCGGATGCAGTACAAAGTCCGTTATCGGCCGCTCGAACGCCTTACCCGCGGTGGATGGGAACGCATGCCCGAACGGGAACAGAAGCGTCTCATCGCCAATGCAACCGCTCCACGGGGCCGGCGCCGCGAAGAAGCTCTCCCCGCAAAGGACGGGCTCGCAGCGGAATATCGCATTACCGACTGATATTGCGGGGTCCGTTATCGGAACCTGTCTGGCAGCAATCGCGCTGGCGGGCGCCACTCCCTTGGCTGCGCAGGATAGTCCTGCCACCTCTTCGCTCGATGAGCTCATACCGGACAGCGCCGTCGAAAGCCCCGATGACTGGGCGCAGCAGGGCACGGACGAACAGGTCATCTCGCAAGCCGAGGCAGGGTCGCAGCTCGATGCGGAAACTCCGATTTCCGAAGCGCCCGACATGTCGATCGCCTGGCCGGAAGATGTCGATCTCGATCCGCTGGTTCCGCTCGAGCCGGAAGAGGATATCGAATTCGTTCAGTTGCTCGACGATGCACCGCGGCTGGCATTCGACGAAACCGATGTAGAGGAACTGTCGGGCTCGCTGGTGCTGGGATTCCCGCAGAAGGAGCCGCCCTTCAGCGAGCGCGAGGATTTTGTCGACAGGTTCGAAGCTCTTTCAACCATTGAGGAACTGGGCGACGGCGACGAAAATGTCGCGCAGCTTGCCGCCCGTGCCCGAAAGGACGAGGAACTCCTCGAAACGCTGCTACGGGTCTATGGCTATTACGAAGGCGAGGTCATCCGCACGATCGGTACCCGCCGGGCCGGAGAGGATTCGGCGGATCGGCGCCCTCGCGTGCGGTTCGATGTCATTCCGGGTGCACGATATACATATGGTGCGATCGATCTCGGCGATCTCGACACGGCAGTAGATGCCGGAACTCTGCGTCAGTCTTTCGATATCAAGGTTGGCGACTATCTTCAGTCGGACACGATCGTCACGCAGCGTTTCAACCTCGATCGGGCATTGGGCGAAACCGGATACGCCTTTGCCGAAATCGACGAACCCGAACTGCTGATCGATCACGAACGGGTGCAGGGCGACCTGACCATGCATGTGCGGCCTAAGGGCAAGTATGTGTTCGGGGATGTGGTCAGCAACGACGAGGAATTCCTTTCCGGCCGCCACCTGGCCACGATCGCCCGTTTCGACGCGGGGGATGTGTACAAGCGCAGTATCGAGCTCGACTTGCGCCGTGCAATTACGGCTACCAGTCTGGTCTCCACCGTCGATGTGCAGGCCCGCGAAGTCGTGCCTCCCCGTGGGGACGAGCCCGGTGTGGTCGCCATGGATGTCACGATGGAGCGGGCCAAACTGCGCACCATATCGGGCGCTGTCGGCTACGGTTCGGAAGAAGGTATCCGGCTGCAGGCAAGCTGGGAACATCGCAACCTGTTCCCGCCTGAAGGTTCTCTGCGATTGCGCGGGATTATCGGAACGCGCGAACAGCTCGCCGGTGTGACCTTCCGCAGGAACAATCTGGGTGGCCGGGACAAGGTTCTTACCGCGGATGTCTATGCATCCAGTATCGACACCATTGCTTACGATGCCGACACGGTGGCGCTGACCGGCACATATGAACGGACATCCACCCTGTTGTTCCAGAAGCCGCTGGCTTGGGGCATCGGCATGGAAATCCTCGCGACCGATGAACGCAACCGGGTGATTGGCGGCATTCCCCGCCCCCGTCAGACCTATTTCATCGCCTCGCTTTTTGGCAGGGCCACCATCGACACCAGCGATTCACTCCTCGATCCCACGCGTGGCTTTCGCCTGACCGGGTTCCTCGGTCCGGAAACCTCCCGCACGGGCGGCCAGCAATATTACTATCTGAGGAATCAGGCGGACGCGTCCTTCTATCAGTCCGTAGGCCAGAGGACGGTGATCGCCGCTCGCGCAAGATTTGCCAGCATTCAGGGTGCCGAACTGGCTGGCATCGCACCGTCACGCAGGCTTTACGCAGGTGGCGGCGGTTCTGTCCGTGGCTATGGTTTCCAGGCGATCGGACCGAAGAACGATCTGCTTGAACCCACGGGCGGGCGCAGCCTCGTCGAAGCATCCCTGGAAGCGCGTGTCGGCACCGGTCTGTTCGACGGCGCGCTCTCCGTCGTGCCCTTCATCGATGCCGGTAGCGTCTCGATCGACACAGTGCCCAACTTCCGCTTCATCAAGTTCGGCGCCGGTGTAGGTGTGCGATACACCACCGGTTTCGGCCCGATCCGGCTCGATGTGGGCATTCCGCTAAACCCAGAACCAGAAGATTCGCCCGTCGGAGTCTACATTTCGCTGGGTCAGGCTTTCTGATGGCCACCGATCAACCGGCCGCAGACATTGAGGAGCGTCCTGCCCGCCGCCGCCTTCACGTTGGGCGCGTTGGCAAGTGGCTGCTCGGCATTGCGGGTGCTTTCGTACTTCTGATCGTTGGGGCGCTTGTCGTTCTCAACACGCCGCTTGGTGAACGCTTCATCGCCAGCCGCATTGCGGAACGCACTTTCCCCAACGGCCTCAACATCCGGATCGGACGAATAGAGGGTAATCTCTATGGGGCAGCAGTCCTTCACGATGTGCGCCTGTCCGATCCCAAGGGCGTCTTTCTCACCATACCTCGCGCCGAAATCGACTGGAATCCGGGGGGATGGCTTTCCAACCGGCTGGAAATCGACAGCTTCGCCGCTCGCCGGGCTACTCTCGCGCGCACTCCGGAATTCTTGCCAAGCGAAGAAGACAATCCCGTATTGCCCGGGTTCGACATTTTGATCGACCGGCTCGAAATAGACAATCTGACCCTTGCTCCCGGTATCGCCGGCAACCGCCCGCAGCGGGTCGATATCACCGGCAGTGCCGATGTTACCGACAGTCGCCTCATGGTCGATATCGATGGCCGTCTGGGCGAACGGGACCGGCTCGCGCTGCTGCTGGATGCCGAACCGGACGGCGATGCCTTCGACCTGTCCCTGGATGTCGATGCATCGGCAGATGGTCCGATCACAGCCATGGCCGGTCTCGACGCCCCCTATACCGCACGCATTCGCGGGGATGGCACATGGTCGCAATGGTCCGGCAGCCTGCTGGTCCGTAGCGAGGACGCTCGCATCGCCGCGATGCGCATTACCAATGCATCGGGACGTTTGGGCCTCCTTGGAAAGTTCGATCCGTCGGATTTCCTCAGCGGTATCCCCGCGCGTGCGCTGGGCGATGATGTCGCGCTCAAAGCGGACATCGCGATAGACCAGCGCCGCTTTAATGGCCGTGTCATGATGGCCGGGCGTGGGTTGATACTGGATGCCAATGGCCTGCTCGACCTTGCGGACAACAGGGCAGAAAATATCGAACTGGCCGCTTCCGTGCGCGACCCGGCCCTGCTCGGCGAAGGTATCGCCCTTCGCAACGGGCGGATCGATGCGATGGTCGACGGGGCCTTTTCGGATCTTGCGATCCGTCACGATCTGACGGTGGGCGAAGTCGACATCGGCGGTACGAAGCTGGCTGGCCTCCGGCAGCAGGGCACTGCCCGGTACGATGGCACACGGTGGACGCTGCCCTTGGGGCTTGCGGTCTCGCGGGTGACGAGCGGCAATGCCATGCTCGATCCGCGCCTGGTGAACGGCAACGGGCGCGGCACGCTTGTGCTGAGCGGGTCGACCCTTCTGTCGGACGATCTGCGTTTTACGTTCCCCGGCACCTCGGCCAATCTGGCTCTTCGCGGTGACCTGTCCGCGGGACGATACCAGATTCGCGGGCCGATCCGCGCAGAACGGCTGGCCCTCGACAATGTCGGCACGTTGAACGGGACCGCGGTCATCCAGCTTGCCCTTGCGCCGCAAGCGCCGTGGCGTCTCTCGGCCGATCTCGATGCGCGCATTGCCCCTGTTACCAACGCGACGCTGGCCAACCTCGCCGGCACACCCATCCGCGTGCGCGGCGGGGTCGCGGTGGGCGGCAATGCCCCGCTCGATTTCAACCGTCTGCGTATTGATGCAAGCAAGGTGCAGATGGCGCTCGATGGCAGCGTTCGAGACGGGACGACCCAGCTTGCAGGGGAGGGCACGCATACCGATTTCGGCCCCTTCACCGTAGAAGCCAGCCTCACCGACGCCGGGCCGAGCGCCGCGCTGGTTTTCGCACGGCCTGCGACTGGCCTCGACAACGTCCGCGTGGCGATCGCTCCGTCAGAAGAGGGTTTTGCCATCGATACCGAAGGCAATTCGGTGCTCGGACCCTTTGCCGGCCAGCTTGGCCTTTTCGCACCGTCCGGCGGTCCGACCCGCATCGCGATCGAGACCATGCGCGTGTCCGACACCAGTGTCACCGGCGCCATCGCGCTGGTAAACGGCGGCGCGGACGGCACGCTCGCTTTCGCCGGTGGCGGTCTCGACGGAACCGTGGCGCTGGCGCCGCGCGGCGGCGGACAGGGCCTTCAGGTCGACCTGCAGGCCCGCAATGCGCGCTTCGGCGGCGATACGCCCTTGCGCATCACCCGCGCAGATATCGATGCGACGGGTCTCATTCGCGATGGCAATACGAGCTTTTCCGGCTCGGGTACGGCAGCCGGATTGTCTTACGGCACGCTGTTCATTTCCCAGCTTGCAGCCCGCGGCGAGGTCGAGAACGGCGTCGGGCGGGTGGATGCCTCGCTCTCGGGCAGGCGCAGCGGGCGCTTCGTGCTGGATGCGAATGCGACCATCCGGCCCGATCGCATTGCGCTCGCCGCACAGGGTCGGTTTGCCGGTCGCCGCATTTCCATGCCGCGCCGCGCCGTGCTCACAAGTCTGGACGGCGGGGGCTGGCGCCTCGCGCCGACGCAATTCTCCTATGGCGATGGCGGGATGATCGTGTCCGGCGATTTCGGCGGCAGGGATCTCGATTTCGATTTCAAGCTCGCCCGCATGCCGCTCTCCCTGATCGATGTCGCGAAAGCCGATACCGGCCTTGGCGGGACGATTTCGGGCACGGTCCATTATCGCACCGGTGCCGACATGGTGCCGGTGGGTGAAGCCAAGGTGAAGATCGAAGGGCTGACGCGCTCCGGCCTCGTGCTGACGTCGCGCCCGGTAAACGTCTCGCTGGTTGCGGAACTGACCGAGAGCGATCTTCAGGCGCGCGCCCTGTTGCAGAACGAGGATATCCAGCGCGGGCGTGTGCAGGCGCGGATTACCGGCCTGCCGCAGCAGGGCATCCTTATCGAACGGCTGCGCGCAGGCCGCCTGTCGGGCCAGCTACGCTATCGCGGCGCGGCAGAAAGCCTGTGGCGGCTCGCCGCTCTCGATACGTTCGACATAACCGGCCCCATCGCCATCGCCGCAAATGCAACCGGCACGTTGCGCGATCCCACGGTGCGCGGCTCCATCTCGGGCGACAGCCTGCAATTGCGCAGTTCGCTGTCGGGCACCGACATTCGCGATATTGCCATGCGCGGCCGGTTTCAGGGATCGCGCCTTCAGCTTACGCGCTTTGCCGGTACGGCGGTCAACGGCGGCAGTGTCAGCGGCAGCGGCATCGTCGATCTGCGGACCCTGGGCGAAACGGTTCAGGGCAGGGTACTGGAAATCCGCGGGCCGATCATCGATCTACGCGCCTCGGCCAAGAACGCGCGCCTGCTCGATACGGGCGGCCTCAGCGCCACGGTTACCGGACCGCTGCGGATCGTCTCGGACGGGCTCGGCGGGACGATTGCGGGCAAGGTCCGCGTCAACCGGGCCAGCTGGACGCTGGGTACGGCGGCCGACGATTTGCGTGTCCCGCAAATCGCCACGCGCGAAATCAATACGCCTGCAAACCGCGATCCGCAGGTGGCGGCCGGCCGGCCCTGGCAATATCTCATCAACGCCAAGGCGAGCAGCCGGATCGATGTCGATGGCATGGGGCTGGACAGCGAATGGGCTGCGGACATCGTCCTGCGCGGCAATACGTCCGATCCGCGCATCGGCGGGCGGGCGGAAGTGGTTCGCGGCAATTACACCTTTGCCGGAACACGCTTCGAACTGACCCGCGGCGAGATTGAATTCGATGTGGACGCGCCGATCGATCCCCTGCTCGACATTCGTGCGGAAACGGACCGGGATGGCCTCAACGTCGAAGCGAACGTCAGGGGCAGCGCGACGCAGCCCGAAATCACCTTCACGTCCAACCCATCCCTGCCTGAAGAGGAACTGCTGGCCCGCCTGCTCTTCGGCGGTTCGGTCACCAGCCTCTCGGCGACCGACGCTCTGCAGCTTGGCGCGGCCGTGGCCAGTCTGCGCGGCGGGGGCGGCATGGACCCGATCAACCAGTTGCGCTCGGCGATCGGGCTCGATCGCCTGCGTATCGTCAGCGCCGATCCCGCACTGGGCCGCGGCACGGGCGTCGCATTGGGCAAGAATTTCGGGCGCCGCTTCTACGCGGAAATCATCACGGATGGACGCGGCTACAGCGCTACGGAAGTGGAATTCCGTGTGACCAGCTGGCTGTCGCTACTCGCTGCCGTGTCGACGGTCGGGCGCGAAAGCGTCGTCGCCGAAATCAGTCGCGATTACTGACCCGCGCGGTCAGTCCTTCGGCGGCATCAGCACCTGGCTGATCGGTATGACGACACCGTTGTTGGTGGCGGTCGCCGTCCCGGCAAAATTGGCGCTGCCGCCATCTTCCAGCTCCGCCTTGATGCCGTCGCCTTCCCGGGAGAAGACGACATCCGTCTCGCCAAGCGTGGCCATCGTCACCGGGCCGCCCTTGCGGTCGATGGCTTCCCCAATCGATTCCGGCGTCAGATGGCCGGGCAACAGATGGTCGCGCAATAGCGCCACCAGAACCGGGCGTTGCTCGTCTTCGAGCAGCGTTTCGCCTTCCTTGCCCAGGGCTTCGAATGCCGCGTCGTCGGGCGCCAGAATCGTGTAGCTGGCCGGGCCGTCGAGAACGCCGGACAGTTCGGATTCGTCCATCGCCTCGCGCACGATATCGAGATCCTTCTCGGCCCCCAGGGCGGCTGCCAGCGTAAGGGTTCCATCGTCCCGCGTGGCGCCTTGTGCAGTATGTTCTTCCGTATTGCTGCATGCTGCAACCAGGGGAAGGGTAACGAGAGCGGTTGCGGCAAGGCCGCTTTTCCATGCGTCGGTCATGTTCTGTCCCTTCAGACCAGCAGGTCGATGGCGGCGGAAATCAACTGGGTCTGGGGGTCGATCTGATAGACATAGCCATCCGAATATCGATACCACGCGTCGTCATTGTCGTTGTACCGGTCCCGATACGGGTAGGGCACGTTATAGACGTCATAGCCTGACGGCATCGGCTCACCGATGGTGAAATCGTCACCGGTCAGCAGGGCAACCACCGACTGGATCGCTGAATCGCTCGGGTTCACCCGGTAAATGACATTGTCGGCATAGCGGTAGGAATCTCTCGGCCCCAGATCGTAATAATCGACGTAATAGTCGGGCACCGAATGGCTCGAATAGCTCGACGGCCACTGATTGCCGATCGCCAGCGCTCCTCCCAGAAGGGGGATATATCCAGCTATTCCGCCATCGCTCGCCGGACGCAGAAGATAGCCGTCGTCGTAATAATACCGGCCCGAACTGTAATTCTTCAGGCCGAACAGGCGGGGTCGATAATCGTACCCGTTCCAGGTGCGGTAATTGTCGTACCGCTTCTTGGCCTGTCCCGGCGGCATGCAGCCATTGTACTTCTTCGCCAGACCCGGCGGACAGCCGGCGATCGCCCGCCGGTCCCTGTCGCGCACGAGGAAGGTCCGGTCCTGGTCGTACCGCACGCGGTCGACATAATTGATAAGGTTTCGATCGCCCCGCCGGACATCGCGGCGTCCGTCCCTTCGGTCCACGCGTCGCTCGACGGATCGCTCGATGCGACGCTCGGCCCGCTGCAACAGATCCCTGCGGTCATCGCGCCGGTCCATCCGCCGTTCGACAGCGCGCTCTTGAGGTCGCTGACTGACCCGGCGTTCGATTTCACGGGGGACATTCTGGCGGGCATCTCGTCTGTCGGGCTGCTGGGCCACGCGTTTGTCCGGCCTGGCATCCCTGTTGCCGTTGTTGCCTGGACGCTGTGGGCCGCGATCCGGCGGACCACGCTCGACCTTGGCGGCATTATTGTGCTTGCCGTTACCCGGGCCGTTGCCGTTGTCTCCGTTCTTGCCCGGCTGGGCATAGGCGCCACTTGCTGCCAAGGCGATCGCGGCTGCTCCTGCTAGCAGGATACGCATCATTAGAACTCCTTTGCCGGGCTAACGGGGGATGGAGGCTTCCGGTTCCGGTTAACCTACGCGCAAGAATTGGCAGAACTCTGCGGTTTTCAAGCTTCCCCATAAAGCGCAGCCTCGGCGCGCCGGCGGCGGATCAGGCCTTTCAGCACTCGTCCGGCCGCGTAAACCCAACGGTGGAATTCTTTGGCCGCGCCTGCATGATCGCCCGCCAGGTGCCGTTTGAGCAGTGTCGAACGGGCAATCGCGCCGGTGTTGTAATGGAAGCTCACCAGCGCATCGAATTGCGCCTGGCTGGTCGGCGCATCGCCGATGGCCTGCACCACATCGCGGGCATGGCGCTCGATATCGGCAGCAAGGCGCCGGTCGCATTCCTCCCGGGTCCACACCGTGCCGGGTCCGATACCGGGTCCCGTTGCCCCCCATCCGATCGTCCACGGATCGCCGCCGCTGCCGGGATCGGGATAGGCCTCGACCATGCCGTCGCCCCGCACGCGCGCACAGCCTTCGAACTCCTGAATCAGGCGTATGCCTGCCGGGCTGACCTCACGCGGTGCCCCGGCCACGCCGGTCATCGTGTCGATCGCCTTGTCCAGTGCGTCGACCTCTGATTGGCGCAGGCCTCGGCCAAGCAGGTTTCTCACGATGTCGAACAGGGGTTTGCGGTTCATCAGGGCCTCCATGAAAACGAGGCAACCTGATTAGGCATCGAATGGGCGTGTAGGAAAATGGTTTTTCACCGGGCGCGCGAAAAAGGCCGCCCGGTCGCCCGGACGGCCTTTCCTCGGTAAAATAACAGGACCGATCAGGCGCTGTAATACATGTCGAATTCGGCGGGGCAGGGCGTCGTGTCGACGCGCAGGACTTCTTCCCACTTCAGTTCGGTATAGGCCTCGATCTGGTCCTTGGTGAAGACGTCGCCCTTCAGCAGGAACTCGTGATCGGCTTCCAGTGCTTCCAGTGCTTCGCGCAGCGATCCGCAAACCGTCGGGACCTCGGCCAGCTCTGCCGGCGGCAGGTCGTACAGGTTCTTGTCCATGGCTTCGCCTGGGTGGATCTTGTTCTGGATCCCGTCGAGACCGGCCATCAGCAAGGCGGCATAGGCAAGGTAGGGGTTGGCCATGGCGTCGGGGAAACGGAATTCCACGCGCTTTGCCTTGTCGCCCGCACCGTAGGGGATGCGGCACGAAGCGGAACGGTTGCGCGCCGAATAGGCCAGCAGAACCGGTGCTTCGAAGCCCGGGACCAGCCGCTTGTAGCTGTTGGTCGTCGGGTTGGTGAAGGCGTTCAGGGCCTTGGCATGCTTGATGACGCCGCCGATGTAATAGAGGCAGTTTTCGCTCAGGCCGCCGTACTGGTTGCCGGCGAAGGTCGGTTTGCCGTCGTCCCAGATCGACATATGCGTGTGCATGCCGCTGCCGTTATCCGCCTTGATCGGCTTGGGCATGAAGGTCGCGGTCTTGCCGTAGATGTGGGCCACCTGATGCACGACATACTTGTAGATCTGCATGTTGTCGGCGGTTTCGACCAGCGTGCCGAAGGTCAAGCCCAGTTCGTGCTGCGCCGCGGCCACTTCGTGGTGGTGCTTGTCGCAGTTCAATCCCATTTCGATCATGGTCGAAACCATTTCGCCGCGGATGTCGACGGCGCTGTCGACCGGGGCAACGGGGAAATATCCGCCCTTGGCGCGGGGGCGGTGCGCCATGTTGCCGCTTTCGTATTCCTTGCCGCTGTTGGTCGGCAGTTCGATGTCGTCGATCGCGTATCCCGAACCGGCATAACCGTCTTCGAAACGCACATCGTCGAACATGAAGAATTCGGCTTCGGGACCGACATAGATCGTGTCGCCGATGCCCGTCGACTTCAGGAAGGCTTCGGCGCGCTTGGCGGTCGTGCGCGGATCGCGCGCATACCATTCGCCCGTCGAAGGTTCGACGATGTCGCAGAACAGGATCATCATCGGCTCTGCGCTGAACGGATCGATATAGACCCGTTCCAGGTCGGGCTTCAGGATCATGTCGCTTTCGTTGATGACTTTCCAGCCGGCGATGGACGAACCGTCGAACATCAGGCCGTCATCGAGTTCGTCTTCGGTCAGGATCCCGGCCACCATCGTCAGGTGCTGCCACTTGCCCTTGGGATCGGTGAAGCGCAGATCGACCCACTCGATGCTTTCGTCCTTGATCTGTTTCAGGACGTCGCTTGCACTTGCCATTGGTATTGCCTCCGTTTGAACTGAAAATTCCTGCGGGTTTTCCCGCGCTAACTCAAATTGCGTCGTCGTCGCGCTCGCCTGTGCGGATGCGCAGGGCGCCTTCGATCGACGAAATGAAAATCTTGCCGTCGCCGATGCGGCCCGTCTGGGCGGCGGCGGCGACGGCTTCCACCGTGCGGTCCGCGATGCCGTCTGCCACCACGACCTCCAGCTTCACCTTGGGTAGGAAATCGACGACGTATTCGGCGCCGCGATACAGCTCGGTATGGCCTTTCTGCCGCCCGAAGCCTTTCGCCTCGGTCACGGTGATTCCCGACACGCCGATTTCGTGCAGGGCTTCCTTCACCTCGTCGAGCTTGAATGGCTTGATGATCGCTTCGATCTTTTTCACGTCGTCTCCGAACCCCTGAGGAATGGTGTCGCTCCACCCTTCGCGCGTTTCTTTCCAAGAATCGTGCCAAGGCCTTGGCGGAGGGGCCTAACCGAAGAATCGATGCGCGCCAAACTGAGTTGGCGCAATTTTTGCGATGATTGGTGCGCAATCAGCGCAACTGCCTCGATAGGAGCGCAGAGTGCTGCTTACACGGCGGTCACGACTTGCCTAATTTTTGGGCAGGATGAGGCCGGCGGTCTCGGGCAGGCCGCACATCAGATTGAGGTTCTGCACGGCTGCACCGCTCGCTCCTTTGCCCAGATTGTCGAGCCGGGCGATCAAGCGCGCATTCCATCCGCCTTCGTTTCCGAACACGAACAGTTCCAGCCCGTCGGACGGCGCGGCATCGGTGTCGAGCAGGAGCTCGCTCACCGGGGTGGCATCATGAACCGCGACGACGTCCGATCCCGCGTAGAATTCGGCCAGGGCCGTTCGCAGGTCGTCCGCATGCCGCTCGCCGTCCATGGCGCCGAGATGAAGCGGCATCTCGACGATCATGCCGCGATAGGCCGGGACGACCGACGGTGCGAACAGCACGGGGTGTTCCAGTTCGGCATGCGCCTGCATTTCCGGCAGGTGTTTGTGCGCCAGATCGAGCGCATATGTCCGAAACGATATGTTCGGCTCCTCGATCATACGTTTGATTAGCATGCTTCCGCCGCCGGAATATCCGCTCACGGCGTTGACCGTGTACGGCCAGTCGGCTGGCAACAGCCCCGCCCGCACCAGCGGCGCGACCAGCGCGAGGAAGCCTGTGGGGTAGCATCCGGGGTTGCTCACCCGCCGCGCATCGGCCACCCTCTCGCTGCCGATCAGCTCGGGAAAACCATAGCACCAGCCCTCGCTCGTGCGGTGCGCGCTGGACGCGTCGATCACTCTCGTGCCGCCGGAAGTGTCAATCATTTCAACCGCTTCGCGCGCCGCATCGTCGGGCAGGCACAGGATGGCGATATCCGCTTCGTTCAGCGCTTCGCGACGTGCAGCAGGGTCCTTGCGCTTCGCATCGTCCAGCCTCAGCAGCTCGAACTCGCTGCGCTCGGCCAGCCGGTCGGCAATCTCGAGGCCGGTCGTGCCTGCAGCCCCGTCGATGAAGATTTTATGTGTCACTCGCTCGCAGCCAGCATGCCCAGCCGGATATATCCGCTCGGCCCTTCCGGCCCGTACGCCACCCACGCCCAGTCGCCCGCGCAGTCCAGCACCTCGACTTCCTGTCCGGCATCCAGCGTAGCGCCGACCTCGGCATCGTCGCGCATGGCGAGCATCAGCGTGGCAGGCGCATCGCCGATATTGCGGGGCTGGGGGATGACATAATGGGCGGCCAGATAATGTTTCGCCAAGGCAATATGCGCGAGATCGCCGCGCAACGGCAAAGTGCCGGGCGCGGGCTTTTCCACCGGACCGGTAAGTCCGACGATACCTTCGGGAAGAGAGTAGCTGGCTTGAGCAGTCACGCTGAGGGCAGAATCCGGAAATGAACGTTGCGCGCGCTTAACGCCGCGGCTCACTTCAGGCAAGGCGGCGAGCCTCAGCCTCCACCGAAACGCGCCTGCAACATGTGCCATGCGGCCCTCAACCCATAGGCATCGCCGCCCTTGGGACGTCCCGGTTTTGCCTGCGGACGCCAGGCAAAGGTATCGAAATGCGCCCAGTCGATCCCTTCGCCGACGAACTTGTCGAGGAACAGGCCCGCGACACTCGCACCCGCAAAGGCATTGCCGTGGGCATTGTTGGTGTCGGCAATTTCCGAGACCAGCCATTCGCGATAGGCATCGGGAAGGGGTAGGCGCCAGGGTTCGTCGTCATGAGCCTTGCCTGCAGCGATCAGCGCCTCCGCGGTTGCATCCCTGCGTGTCATAAGCGCTGGATATTCAGGCCCGAGCGCCACCCGCGCAGCGCCGGTGAGCGTAGCGAAATCGATAATAAGGTCGGGCTTCTCCTCGCTTGCCCGTTGCAGCGCGTCGCCCAGTATAAGCCGGCCTTCGGCGTCTGTATTGCCGATTTCGACAGTCAGTCCCTTACGGCTTTTGAGGACATCGCCAGGGCGGAAGCTGTTGGAACTGATGGCATTTTCGACTGCCGGGACAAGCAGGTGCAAGCGGACAGGAAGACCTGCATTCATAACGAGGCCTGCCAGCGCGATGGCGTGCGCCGCGCCGCCCATATCCTTTTTCATGAGCAGCATGCCGGTGGAGCTTTTTACGTCCAAACCGCCGCTGTCGAAACACACGCCCTTACCGACGATGGCCAGGACCGGATCGCTCTCCTTGCCCCATGTAAGATGCATGATACGCGGTGCATGATGGCGCGCGGCGGCGCGTCCCACGGCATGAACCATGGGATACTCCTGTTCGAGTGCATCGCCCTTTGTGACGCTCAATTTGGCGGAATGCTGCTTCGCCAGCTTTTCGCATTGCTCTTCAAGCGCTGCCGGCCCCATGTCTTCTGCCGGCGTGTTGACCAGATCGCGCACCAGGCACACCGCCTGCGCTTCTGCGACGGCGCTATCGATCGCTTTCACGTCCTTGGTCAGGATCACCCGGGGGCCCGTCGGCCGTTCGGGTTTCTTGTAACGATCGAATATATGCTGCGCTGTCTGCCATCCATGCAGGGCGGGGCCCGGTTCGCCCTCAGCCCTGCGATACGTACCTTCGGGAAGGTTTTCCGCGAGCTTGGCCATGCACCAGCTGGAGAGTTCCTTCGGGTCAGCGACCCCGCCGACGGCGAACCAGCCGTCACCATCCGGTACGATGCCGACCTGATAGCCGCTCCCGTCGAATTTCTGGCCTTCCAGAGCCGCGCGTTGGCTGGTCGAAAGTTTTTTGCGCCAGTCCGAGTATCCGTCGCGGTTGACGAGATGAATGGAAATCGCTTCCTGTCCCTGGTCGGGCTGGATAAGCGTTTGCTTGTCGGCCATATTCAAGACGTACCCCTGACTATCGTTGTCGCAAAGGAAACCGTGATGCGCGCGCCCCTGTTCCTGATTTCGCTCGCCCTGTCGAGTGCAGCCTGCTCCGACGGAGCCGAGTACGCCGACAAGACGGGGACGTCCAATCCGTCCGCGCAGGCGAGTGCTTCGGCCAGTTCAAGCACCAAGGCGGAAGCGGTCAACATCGCGAAAACCGCCGAGAAAGATGGCGGAACCTGGGAGTTTTCCTACAAATGGCCCGCTGCAGTAAGCGCCATTCCAGAACTCGTAAAGCAGTTGGGGGCAGAGCGTGATCAGCGCGAGAAGGAAGACCGCGCCGAATGGGATGCAACGCTGACCGAACTCGCCGGTGACGGCGATTGCGGTGGTTGTCGTAGCCGCAGCTTCGCCAAGGAATGGAAGGTCGTCGCCAGCCTGCCCGATTTCCTCAGTCTGTCGGCCGACTATTCCGATTATACCGGCGGCGCGCACGGAATGTATGGCAAGCAGTCGCTGGTATGGGACAAGCAGGCCAAGGCGTCTCTTGCCGGGGTCGAAATGTTCAATTCGCCGGTCGCCCTGGAGCAGGGGCTTGGCGCGCGGCTTTGCGATGCGCTCAACAAGGAACGGGAAAAGCGGCGAGGCACGGCGGTCCAACCCGATAGCGACAGCATGTTCGATAATTGCCCCGGGCTCGACGAAGCCACGGTGCTGGTCAGATCGTCAAATGGCAACACCTTCGATCGGATCGGGATATATTTCGGCCCGTATGTTGCCGGACCCTATGCAGAAGGCGCCTATGAGCTGGATTTCGATGTGACAGCCAGCGTGATCGATGCAGTGAAGCCTGCATATGCGAGTGCGTTCAGCGTTCGCCGATAGGCATCTCGCAATTGCGGCCCGAAGTCACTATGTGCACGGCATGACGGAATATCAGGTAATCGAGGCGGACGAGACCGTCTATCGCGATGGGACAATCAAGCTGCATGGCCCGGACGGGTATGACGGCATGCGCAAGGCAGGGCGTCTTGCGGCGGAAATCCTCGACGAGCTGACCACTTTCGTCCAGCCAGGTGTGACGACCGGCGAGATAGACGACAAGGCGCGCACCATGATGCTTGATGCAGGTGCTGTGCCTGCAACCATGGGGTATCGCGGTTATGCGCATAGCTGCTGCACGTCGATCAATCATGTGATCTGTCATGGCATACCGTCCGACAAGGCTCTCAAGGACGGCGACATCGTCAATATCGACGTCACGCCGCTGCTGGCTGGCTGGCATGGCGATACCAGCCGGATGTATTTTGCCGGCGAACCTTCGCTCAAGGCGCGCAAGCTGGTCGATGTGACCTATGAATGCCTGATGCTGGGGATCGATGCTGCGTCGAAACCGGGCGCACGCCTTGGGGATATCGGTGCGGCGATCGAGGAACATGCGCGCCAGTTCCGTTATGGCGTCGTGCAGGAGTTCTGCGGTCACGGCCTTGGCCGGTTGTTCCATGATGCGCCGGAGGTGATCCATGCGGCGCGCGCCGGAACGGGACCGGAACTGAAACCCGGCATGTTCTTCACCATCGAACCGATGATCAATGCGGGCCGACCACACGCCAAGATCCTCCGCGATGGCTGGACTGCCGTGACGCGCGACAAGTCGCTATCGGCGCAGTTCGAACATTCCATCGCAGTCACCGACGATGGTGTGGAAATCTTTACCGAAAGTCCCAAGGGGCTGCACAAGCCGCCGTATTAGGTTTCGCGGGCTGCCTTCAGCGCAGCCCCGGCGCCGAAGGGTGCGACAGCGCACAACCCCAGACTGATCGCTCCGGTAAGAAATAGCCCACCGGGATCGGGGCGCGCGAGAGCACCAGCCCCGAAAATGAGGATCGGCACCGCCAGGGGGATGACCATCAATCCTGCCAGCGCCGCGCCGCCGCGCATGCTTGCGGTAAGCGCTGCGACGATAAGGCCAACCGCAGCCAGTCCGGGCGTGCCTGCTACCAGGCCGAGGAGCACGGTCTGTGTGGTCTTGCCATCAAGGCCAAGCAAAGCGGCTGCCGGTAAGGTTGCGAGCAGAAGGAGCGGCGCAAAGGCCAGCCAGTGTGCGAGCAATCTGACGGCCATGGCCGTTTCTTCGCTGATACCGCGCAGACGCAGCTGATCGAATATCCCGGCGTCGAGATCGCCCGTCGCCAGCTTTTCCAGCGGCAGTATCGCGGCGAGGAGAGCTGCAATCCAGATCACACCCCCGCCGGTCCGTGCGAGCAATTGCGCGTCGGGGCCGACGGCAAATGGGTACAGCATGGCGACGGCAAGAAAGAACAGCAGCGGCAGCAGCCCGCTGCCGCCGCGTCCGCCCGGCAGCAAGGTGGCCAGATCCCGTCTGAGCAGCGCAGCGATCATGCGGCAAAGTCCGCCAGAGCGATGGCTTGCGGCGCGGGTAGCGCGATTGGCTGGTGCGATGCGGCAATAGCGATCCCACCGGCACGGCAATGCTGATCTATCAGCGCTTCGAAAACCGTTTGCGCATGATGGTCCAACCCGTTCAGCGGTTCGTCCAGCAGCCAGATCGGGCAATTGGAGTTGATCAGGCGGGCAAGGGCAGCGCGCTTTTTCTGCCCGGTCGAGAGATATCGAACCGGAATGTCCAGTAACGGCGCGAGCTGGAGCAGGTCGCCCGCGCGTCCCATATCGGCATTGCCATCCAGTCGTTCCCAAAAGGCCAGGGCCTTGCTCAGCGGCAGATTGGCGTCGAGTGCCAACCGTTCATCGACCAGGCCCCTTCCGCCGTAATGCTGCACATCCCCTGCATAGGGACGGAGCAAGCCGGCAAGAATACGGATCAAGCTGGATTTGCCGACGCCGTTGGGCCCCGTAACGTGCACGGCATCGCCGGCGACGCAGTCTATCGACAGCTTGCGGAAAAGCAGTCTTTCGCCCCGACGGCAGGCAATGTCCTTTGCGGCGAGGCGAGCTTGCATGGGCGGGAGCGATAGGCAAAAGGCGCCCACGCGACAAGCGAGAGGAGATTCGTGCGTTATGGCAGTAGAACAGTTGAGCGAGGAAGAACGCGATAGCTGGCTGAGGGCGCTGCCGAAGTGGTTGTCGTGCCGCGATGGCGCTGCGATCGAGCGCAAGTTCGAATTCTCCGATTTCTCCGAAGCGTTTTCGTTCATGACGCGGGTGGCCATGATTGCCGAAACGCGCGATCACCACCCCGAATGGTTCAATGTGTATAATCGGGTCGAAATCACACTGACGACGCATGATGCAGGCGGGTTGAGCCTGCGCGATGTGAAAATGGCGCGCAAGATCGACGCGCTGCTGGCCTAACCTTCGTTATTCGCCCATCGGCCTCGTCAGCGCGCGCGTCTGCTTGCGAACCCGGCCAGGCAGCCAGCGTGCGCCGAACGCCAGCGTTTTAGCGGTCTTGCCGACGACGGTATGCAACTTGTCGCCGTGGATGGCGGCCCATGCCGCAGCAGCGACATCCGCGACCGGTGTGATTTCGAGCCCTGCACCCGTCACCCGCTGGCGAATATCCTCGTTCGATCGCGCATTGGGGTTGTGATCGAGCAGGGGGGTGTCGATGAAACTGGGCATGAGGGAGCGGACATTGATCCCATCCACAGCCCATTCCCCATCCAGGCTTTCCGTCACGGCACGAACCCCGAACTTGGTCGCCGAATAGACGCTTGCCCCGGGTGTTCCGTACAAGCCCGCTGCACTCGCGGTATTAAGCAGGCACGAGCCGGGGGCCGTCCGCTTGAGGTAGGGGTAGGCCGCCTGTGCGCCGAACAGAACGCCCTTGAGATTGATGTCGAGCGTGCGTTCAATTTCCTCGGCGCTGTTTTCGGTCAGCGATCCGCCCAGCGGTACGCCTGCGTTGTTGAACAGCACATCGATGCGCCCGCCGGCAGCCACGCAAAACGCATCCAGCGCTTCGTCCCAAGCGGAGCGGTCACGCACATCGAGGGGATGCGAATAGACAAAGCCGTTTCCGATTACATCTTCGGTTTGGCGCATGCCCGCCTTGTCGATATCGCCCAGGCCGACAAACCAGCCGCGCTGGCCGAAATAAACGGCAACCGCGCGTCCGATTCCGGATCCACCGCCAGTAATGAAAATGGCCCTGCGATCACCCATGCTGTCTCTCCCTCACGCGCGTCTAAAGCGCGGCGTTATTATATGTGTGCCATGTGAAGATGGCCATTGCGCCGCGATGGGGCCGCCATCTTTCCCCCAACTCACGCGTTTCCTTCTCGCCCGGTCTTGCCGGCAATTCGAGCATGCGTCCGACGGCCTCCTGCACCGCCAGGTCGCCCGCAGGCCAGATGTCCTGACGCCCCTCTGCAAACAGCAAATATATCTCCGCCGACCAGCGGCCAATGCCCTTGATCCTGGTGAGTTCGGCAATGGCCGCTTCATCGTCTTCGGGCAGGTTGTCGAAGGCCAGTTCTCCACTCGCCACCAATTCGCACAGGCTGCGGGCGTAGCCCTGTTTCTGACGGGACAGTCCGCAGGCGCGCAATGTATCGAAGTCGCGGGCCAGCAGATCCTGTGGAAGCATGTCCTCACCAAGTTCCGCCTCCAGCTTGTTCCAGACTGCTGCAGCGGACGCGACGCTCACCTGCTGACCTACGATTGTGCGCAGGAGCGTGCGGTAACCCGTGGAGCGAATGCGCTCTTCGGGATAGCCGCACCGCTCGATTGCGGCGGCGACGATGGCGTCATCTGCGGCCACAGCGTCGAGATGTTTGCGCAATTGTGCGTTGGTCAGGCCCATGGCGAGTGTGCTTGCCTTCCCTTTCCCGATTGAATAGCAGCGCGACGCATAGGTTGGGCCAGTGGCCCTTTGCAACCGAGGAAAGACGTAAAATGCCGAAACTGATCGTCACCACACGCGAAGGCGAGACCAGCGAAATCGACGTATCCGACGGCCTGACCGTGATGGAAGCGATCCGCGATAACGGTTTCGACGAACTCCTGGCCTTGTGTGGTGGCTGTTGTTCCTGCGCAACCTGCCATGTTCACGTCGACGAATTCTTCGCCGGCAAATTGCCGGAAATGAGCGAGGACGAAGACGATCTGCTGGAATCGACCGATCATCGCAGCCCGACATCGCGCCTTTCCTGCCAGATACCCTTCACGCCGGAACTCGACGGATTGAAGGTTACTATCGCGCCTGAAGATTGATGTTGTTTGCGAGTTAAGGTGGCTACGCCTACCTCGCCAGACATGACTTCAATTCCAGTACGCGAGCACAAGCTCGATCTCATCGGCAACACGCCGCTCGTCCGCCTCGAAGGGCCGAGCGCGGAAGCCGGCTGCGACATCTTCGGGAAATGCGAATTCGCCAATCCAGGCGCAAGCGTGAAGGACCGGGCCGCCCTTTATATCATTCGCGATGCGGAAGCGCGTGGAGACCTTAAGCCCGGCGGCACTGTGGTCGAAGGAACCGCGGGCAATACCGGCATCGGTATCGCGCTGGTGGCCAATGCGCTGGGCTATCGGACCATCATCGTGATGCCCGACAACCAGAGCCACGAGAAGATGGACACGATCCGCGCGCTTGGGGCGGAACTGGTCACCGTGCCGCCGACCAAATATGCCGACTGCAACCATTTCCAGCACGTGTCGCGCCGGATGGCAGAGGAAATCGACGGTGCGATCTGGGCGGGCCAGTTCGACAACACCGCCAATCGCAAGGCGCACATCGAAACGACGGCAAAGGAACTGTGGGAGCAACTCGAAGGCCGGATCGACGGCTTTACCTGTGCCGCAGGAACCGGCGGGACCATCGCCGGCGTCGGTATGGGCCTGAAAGAGTTCGACGAAAACATCGTCATTGCGCTGACCGACCCGCACGGCGCAGCTCTGTACAACTATTTCGCCAATGGCGAGCTCAAGGCTGAAGGGTCCTCTGTCGCCGAAGGGATCGGGCAGGGGCGTATAACCGGAAATCTGGAAGGCGCGCCGATCGATACGCAGTTCCGCGTTTCGGATGAAGAAGGCCTAGAATGGGTTGCCCGCCTGCTGCGCGAAGAAGGGCTGTGCCTCGGTCTGTCGAGCGGCATCAACGTTGCCGGCGCCATCGCCCTGGGCAAGCAACTGGTCGCAGAGGGGCGCGAAAATCCGCGGGTGGCCACGATATTGTGCGACACCGGCTTCCGCTACCTCTCCACGCTCTACAATGCCAAATGGCTGGCGTCGAAAAAGTTGCCGGTTTTCGATTGGTTGCAATACGGCGATTGACTGGCAGGCAGGGGTGCCTAGGCTAATGCGCGTGCCGCAATTTTTCGACATGAGCCGCAAGCCATCGGTGCGCGAGCTGCCCGACGTCAACGGGGGCGTCGACGCGCGCCGCGAGCGGACGGTGCAACGTCTGCAGATCGGCGCGACCGGGATCGTCATGATGATCCTGCTCGTCGGGTTGGCTAGCATCATTCAGAACCGCGCTGCCGAAACGGATGCGACGACGGTGCCCGAGGCTGCCCCTACTACCGAGCCGACGCAGACAGCTCCGCGGAACGATCCGTTGGTAGAGGCCGGTGTGGTTCCCGATCTCGCAGTCGAGCCGACGGCCGTTCCAGATACCGTATTGACGCCGCCGCCACGGGTTGAGAGCAATGCTTCGCCTGCCGAGAACTAAAGGTGTTCTTACATTGCTGGCGGTGCTGCTTGCAGCCTGTTCCACGGGCAAGGTCAGCGAAGAGGCTGCTCCCAAACACCCTGTCGGTCTATTCTCGACCCTGCCGATCTATTGGGGCGAGGGCGACATGGCAGCAATACTCGATGGCTCAAACCACAGCGACTGGGTCCGCGACCTTATCGAACAGCGATTTGACATCGAGCCGCTCGACACTGTGGAGCCCGATGCGATCGACGGGCTCGATCGCATAATTATGGCGCAACCGCGACCGCTTGCTCCGTCCGAAAATGTGGCACTGGACAATTGGGTGCGCGCGGGAGGTCGGTTGCTGATTTTCGCCGATCCACTTCTGACACGTCACAGCGATTTTGCGCTCGGCGATCGTCGCCGACCGCAAGATGTGGTGCTTCTTTCTCCCATCCTCACCCGCTGGGGACTCGAGCTGCGCTTCGACGATGCCCAGCCAAGCGAGGAGCGCCTGATATCTGCTTCCGGCAATCAGTATCCCGTCAATCTTGCGGGCCAGTTCGTCGCGACGGGAGATGGCAAATGCACAATTTCGGAAGCGGGGCTTTTCGCTTGGTGCAGTGTCGGGAACGGGCGGGTCACATTGATGGCGGATGCAGCGATACTGGATAGTGAAGAGACGGCGGCGACCTCAGCGCAAAGGCAAGTCTTGCTGGCGACCCTGATCGGCGATGCACTGAACTGATCCCACGGGATTTTACGGGAAAGATTCGGGATCATGACGCGAGTCCATCGATGGACTCGCGCAAATTCGTGTTTTTGCTGATATCCAATGGGGCGCTCGGTAATGAGATTAATTCTGCCCGAACGAATTATATATAAGTAATTCAATGCCTTATGAGCTTATCCCGTAAAATCCCGCAATTTTCCCTTCCATCCCGGCTCTGCCCGCGATAAACCAAACGCACATCGGACAAGCACTGTCTATTCGCGCTCGGTCAACGGGGCGGGCGCCTCGCCCACCTGTGTGGGCGAACGGGGAAGTGTTGCCTGATGGGGAGGTAATCGAAACCGTATTTGGGGTTTGGGGACAGTGTCTTTCGGAGGGTATAGCGGACAGGCCTATTCGCCCGCGGGCGACAAGGGCCGCTTCGTGCTTCCCCCCCTTTTCCGTAAGGCTGTTAAGGAATCGAGCGACGGGCGCGTCCTGTGCCTGATGAAGCATCCGTCATGGAACTGCCTCGTCGGCTTCGGCCTGTCGCGCAAGCCCGAGCTCGAGGCCCAGCTCGATCGCGAAGAAGAACTTGCGGTTCGGCTTGGCAAGGAATTCGATCGCGATACCCGGTCCAGCCAGCTCTTCGGCTTCATCGAAATGCCGTTCGACGACAGCGGTCGCTTCGTCATGCCCGATCACCTGCGCACGCTCGGCAACATCGACGATGGCCTCTATTTCCAGGGTGGCGGGCGCTTCTTCACATTGTGGAATCCGGAAGAGCTTGCCCAGATGGGCGACGACTGGGCCGGCGCCAAGGCGGCATGCGAAAGCTTTCTGGCCGATGCGAAGGATAAGGGCGCTGCCAAAGGTGCTGGCAAGTGACCGGGGCGCCGCACATCCCCGTCCTTCTCGACGAAGTAATCGAAGCGCTTGACCCGCAGCCGGGCGACGTCGTGATCGACGCGACCTTCGGGGCGGGCGGTTATACGCGCGCGCTGCTGGAACGCGGTGCCATCGTTCATGCGTTCGACCGGGATCCCGACGCAATCGCCGCAGGCCGCGGCTGGAGCGAAGCGGAAGAAAATCCACCCCGTCTGGTTCTGCATCCCCATCGCTTTTCCGAAATGGTCGACGTCATGGCGGCGGCGGGTATCGCGCGGGTCGACGGTGTGGTGATGGATATTGGCGTATCATCGATGCAGCTCGACCAGGCGCATCGCGGATTTGCCTTCTCGTCGGATGGTCCGCTGGACATGCGCATGAGCCAGGAAGGGGCGAGCGCGGCGGATTTTCTCAACGGTGCCGACGAGAAGGCGATCGCCGATGTTCTCTATACATATGGAGAAGAACGCCAGTCCCGCCGGGTTGCCCGCGCCATCGTCGCAGCACGTCCGCTCGAAACGACCGGCGAACTGGCGCGTGTCGTGCGCAAGGCGCTGGGCCACAAGCCGCACGATAAGAAAGACCCGGCCACCCGAACTTTTCAAGCCATCAGAATTCACGTGAACGGCGAGCTGGACGAACTGTCCCAAGCACTGTCCGCCGCCGAGCACGTGCTGCGTGAAGGGGGCCGCCTCGTGGTGGTCAGCTTCCACAGCCTCGAAGACCGGATCGTCAAGCGCTTCCTGCGCGAGGCGTCCTCAACCCCGAGCGCCTCGCGTCATGTCCCTTTGGCAGCGCAGGACGATCCGGTTTTTTCGAAAGTCAGCAAAGCCATCAAGCCGGGTGAGGCCGAGATCGAACGCAATCCGCGCGCCCGTTCCTCTGTCCTGCGCGCTGCGACGCGGACCGCGACGCCCGCACGGGAGGCCGCGTAATGGTCGGTGGATCGCGTATTCGTCAGATCGGCTGGGCGCTTGTTCTGGCCGTTTGTTTCGCCCTGCTTCTGGCGTTGACGTTCAAGGTGAACGCCGTGAAGAGCGACGTGCGCCTCGCCGAACGCCAGATCATCGCCGCACAGCAGGCCAAGCTCATGCTCGAAACCGAATTCGAAACTCGCGCCAGCCAGCAGCAGTTGTCGGATTGGAACGCGGTCGAGTTCGGTTATTCCGCTCCACGTGCCGACCAATATCTCGAGAGTGAACGCCAGCTTGCGGCTTTGGGCACTCCGCGCGGTATCAACGCGCCATCTCCGGTGCGCGTGGCCTTGAACCGACCGGAACCTGAATCGGAAAGCCTCTTCGCCGACTGGATCGACGATGACGAGGAAAGCGCCGCTCATCGTCCGGACCGGCGCGAACTGGCAGCGGTAACAGCCGGGGGGCTCGCCGAGCGCCTGTCCAGCCCGGCGGTCGGCATCGCCGCCGTGGCGGAGGTCAGCCAGTGAACGCCTTTTCCGGCTTTGGCCCCGCCATTGCCGCGGGAAAAAGCGGGCATGGTGCAGTCAGCATGGCGGTGGCCTCCGGCCGGGTCCAGCTTGTCACCATTCGCCAGCAATCGCTCACACTCGCGCGCTGGCGGGTCTTGTGGGTCGTTCTGGGGTTTGCCTTCATCGCGATGCTTGCGCTGGTCCGTATTGCTTATCTCGGCATGTCGGACGAAGGCCTCAGGGGGACCTCGCTCGAAGAAGCGCTCCTTCCGCCACGGGGCGAGATTACGGACCGCAACGGTATTCCGCTGGCGCGCGCATTTCCGGCTTACGCTTTGTGGTTCAATCCCGAAGCGCTTGGCGAGGGCGGTACACCGCTGGTGCGCGAACCGGCGGTCGTTGCTGCGAAACTCAAGGCGATTTTCCCGGATCTGAACGAAAAGGCCGTCGCCGCGCAATTTGCGGCCGGCAAGCAGGGCTACATTCGCCGTCGCGTGCTGCCCGAAGAGGCGAACCGGGTTCAGGAAATCGGCGAGCTGGCGCTCGAAATGCCGACGGAAACCGATCGTCATTACCCGCAAGGATCGATGGCGGCTCACGTCCTCGGCTATGTTGCCGCCGACGGTGACGGGCGCGTGGGGATGGAACAGGTCTTCAACAAACATCTGTCCGATCCGGCTACGCGCGGCACGCCCATCGCCCTGTCGATCGATTCCCGTGTTCAGGGCGCGCTCGAAGATGAACTGCGCCGCGGGATGAAGCTCGTACAGGCGCAAGGCGGGGCCGGCATCGTTCTGGATGTGAATACCGGCGAGGTGCTGGCACTCGCATCGCTGCCCGAATTCGATCCTAACAAGATCGACGCGCGCGGCGAAAAGCTGATGTTCAACCGCGTCACAAACCAGGTCTACGAACTCGGATCGACATTCAAGCCGCTGTCGGTCGCCGCGGCGATCGACGCTGGTGTGGTCCGTGACCTTGGCCGACGGTGGGATGCAACCCCGGTCAAAGCGGGACGCTTCCGCATCAAGGACAGCCACGACATGGGCGCGACCCTGAATGTCGTGGAAACGCTGATCCATTCGTCTAACACCGTAACGGCCCGCGTCGTCGACGAGCTCGGTCCGGAGCGGATGCGTCGTTACATGATGGATCTGGGCATGAACGAACGGCCCTATATCGAACTGCCGGCAAAGGGCTTTCCGATCTGGCCCGGCGAGAAATGGCCACGTCTGCGCTCGATGACCGTGGGATATGGGCATGGCATCGCCGTGACCCCACTTCATCTGGCCAGTGCCTATGCGGCAATGGTCAACGGCGGCATCTGGCGCCCGGCCACGCTGAAGAAACTGGGCCCGGGCGAGGCGCCGAAGGGCCGCCGCGTGTTCAAGGCGTCCACGTCCAGCCGCATGCGCCAGTTGCTGCGTGCGATCTCGATCTATGGCACGGGACGCAATGCGGATGCACCCGGCTACCGCGTCGGCGGCAAAACGGGTTCGGCTGAAAAGCCGGGCGGTTCGGCTGGCTATCGTCGCACTGCACTGGTTTCGACCTTTGCGGCCGCGTTCCCGATGGATCGGCCGCGCTACGTCGTCATCGCCATGCTCGACGAACCGCGCGGGACGGTCGCTAGCTCCTACCAGCGCACCGCCGCATGGAACGCCGCGCCGATCGTGGGCCGGCTGGTGCCGCGCATCGGACCTCTCATCGGCGTGCGCCCCGACGATACGCGCGATGTCGACATCTCCGACATCAAGCCGCTTATCCCGGAGGCCAACCGGTGAAGCTGTCCAAGCTCTGTGCTGCTGCGGGGATCGCGTGCGACGCCGACGTCAATGTGACGGGCTTCGCGATCGACAATCGCAAGGTTGCCCCGGGAACGGTTTTCGGTGCGTTCCAAGGTGCGCAGGTCAATGGCGAGGATTTCATTCCCGCAGCGATAGAAAGCGGCGCGGTCGCCATTGTGGCCCGGCACGAAGCTATCGTGAATGGTGCCGTCCATATCGCCGACGACACACCGCGCCGTGCATTTGCAGCGCTGGCGGCCCGGTACTTCACTCCGGTACCGCAGCATATCGTTGCGGTGACAGGTACGAACGGCAAAACCTCGACGGTCGAAATGACTCGCCAGATCTGGCGTATGGCAGGTGAACGGGCCGCGAGCATCGGCACGTTGGGCGTCACCACCCCCGATGGTAGCGTCTCCACCGGTCTGACCACCCCGGATATTGTCACCTTCCTGTCGAACTTGAGCGGCCTGGCGCGTGAAGGTGTGACACACGTGGCTTTTGAAGCGTCGAGCCATGGTCTCTCGCAATTCCGCAACGAGGGCGTGTCCGTCGAAGCAGCGGGCTTCACCAACTTCAGCCGCGATCATCTCGATTACCATGCGGATATGGAAGACTATTTCGCCGCCAAGATGCGGCTCTTCGACGAGGTTGTGGCGGACGATGCGACCGCAGTCGTGTGGATGGGATCTGGCGATAGCGGCTGGAATGCCCGCGTAGTCCAGCATGCCGAGGCGCGCGGCTTGAGGATCATGACTGTCGGCGAACAGGGCGAAACGATCCGCCTGACGAAAAGAGAGCCGACCCAGCTTGGGCAGTCGCTGAGCGTTGAGCATGAGGGCAAGAGCCGGACGATCAATCTGCCGCTGATCGGCGCCTATCAGGTTTCCAACGCGCTCACCGCAGCAGGACTTGCACTCGCATCCGGTCTCGATGCGGGGTTGGTTTGGGATGCCGTTGCCCGTCTGCAACCCGTTCGCGGCAGGCTCGAACGCGCGGTCATCGCGCCTTCGGGCGCGCCGGTGTATGTCGATTACGCCCATACCGCCGATGCGCTCGAAGCGGCGATCCAGGCGCTCGAGCCGCATGTTTCGGGCCGCCTCATCACCGTGTTCGGCGCCGGCGGGGATCGGGATCACGGGAAGCGGGCACCCATGGGCGAGGCGGCGGCCAAGGCAAGCCATGTCGTAATCGTGACCGACGATAACCCCCGCGGTGAGGATCCTGCGGATATCCGCCGCCAAGTGCTTGAGGGAGCGCCGCAGGCACGCGAAATAGGCGACCGTCGCGAAGCCATCCTTGTAGCCATCGCCGAAGCAGGTGCGGACGATATCGTCCTCATCGCCGGCAAGGGACATGAAACGGGTCAGATCATCGGATCGGGAGAAAATATGCGGGTCCTGCCTTTCGACGATGTCGAGGTTGCGCGCGAGTGCGCTGCGCAGATCGCCAGAGGTGATGCATGAGCGCGGCCATCCTGCGACATCCGGCCTATATTGAGTGGCCTGCCGATCCGCGCGACCGCCTACCGCTGACGCTGTGGACGGCAAAGGATATTGCCGACGCTGTAGGTGGTACGGCCAGCCATGACTTTCAGGTTGCCGGGGTCGAAATGGACAGCCGGGATGTGGTCAATGGCGATCTGTTCGTCGCGCTCAGGGGCGAAGCGATGGATGGCCATCGCTTCCTCGAAAAAGCCTTCGCCAACGGCGCTGCGGGTGCGATCGTCGATCGCCCGATCGACTGGCCCCACATCCTGGTCGATGACACGACTGAAGCGCTGAAGGCGCTTGCCCGTGCAGCGCGCAACCGTGTGGAAGCGAAGATTATCGGCGTGACCGGATCGGTCGGCAAGACCGGCGTAAAGGAAGCCATCTTCGCCAGTCTCGAACGCGCGAGCCGCGGTGCGGCCCATCGTTCCACCCGCAGCTATAACAACCACGTCGGTGTGCCGCTGAGCCTGACGCGTATGCCTGCGCGCAGCCGCTTCGGCATTTTCGAAATGGGCATGAACCATGCTGGCGAGATCGAAGGGCTGACTGCTCAGGTTCGCCCGCACGTAGCGGTTATCACCACGATAGCCCCGGCACATATCGAAAATCTCGGCAGCATGGAGGCGATCGCTGCAGCCAAGGCCGAGATCTTTGCCGGTCTGGAGCCAGGCGGCACGGCCGTCATCCCGGCCGACACCGAACATTACGAACAACTCAAGCTGGCCGCCCTGCGCGCGGGCGCAAAGGTCGTCAGCTTCGGAAGGGCACGTTTTGCCGACGTTCGCTTGCTGGATGCCATTCCCAGCGCCAACGGCGGCAGCCTCGTGACGTGCGAATTCCCCGAAGGACGGCTTTGTTACACCGTTGCCGAACCTGGCGATCACTGGGTCGTGAACTCGCTGGCCGTGATGGCTGCTGTACGCGCTGCGGGCGGCGATATGGCGGCTGCCGGCCTGGCACTTGCCGAGATGGGTGGGCTGAAGGGGCGGGGTGCGCGTCACGGCATCGATGTGCCCGGCGGCAAAGCGCTGCTGATTGACGAAAGTTACAACGCCAACCCGGCCAGTATGCGCGCTACTTTGGCGCAGCTAGGCCAGACGCCGTCGGGGCGCCGCATTGCCGTGCTTGGCGCGATGAAGGAACTGGGCGATTTCGGTCCCCAGTTTCACGCCGCTCTATCCGAGCCGGTGCTGGCTGCCGATGTCGATTATGCCATTCTGGTTGGCGAAGAGATGTCCGTCCTCGCACGCGAACTGGGGAAACCGGAGAGTTCCGTCCTTGGCAAGCCCATTGCGTGGGCGCATTGCCGAACTGCCGACGAGGCGATCGAGCTGCTCGAAGACTTCGGTGTCGTCGCAGGCGATGCCGTGCTGGTCAAGGGCTCCAACTCGGTCGGTCTTGGCCGGCTCGTGGATCATTTCATCCGCGCCCGCTAGGCGCGACGAGAGGCCGATTTGCTATACCTCCTCGCCGAATGGTTGAATTTCGAAGGCATCTTCAACCTCGTGCGTTACCAGACGTTCCGCGCCGGGGCGACGCTGATGACCGCGCTCGTGATCGGGCTCGTCATCGGCCCGCGCTTCATCGACATGCTTCGGGTGCGGCAGGGCAAAGGGCAGCCGATCCGCGAAGATGGCCCGCAGAGCCATCTGGCCAAGCGCGGTACGCCGACAATGGGCGGCTTGATGATCCTGATCAGCCTGTCGCTGGCCGTTCTGATCTGGATGGATCTGCGCAATCCTTTCATCTGGGCCGTGCTCGCGGTGACGCTCGGCTTCGGCCTGATCGGATTCCTGGACGATTACGACAAGGTGACGAAGTCGAGCCACAAGGGGGTTTCGGCCCGGGTCCGGCTATTGATGGAATTCGCGGTTGCGGGCGTGGCGAGCTATCTCGCCGTCAGCCAGATCAACACGTTTCTGTACGTCCCGTTCTTCAATAACCTCGGCCTGGAAATGGGCCCGTTCTACTATGTCTTCGCGGCCATCGTGATCGTGGGGGCGGGCAATGCGGTCAATCTGACTGACGGTCTGGATGGGTTGGCGACGATGCCGGTCATTATCGCGGCAGGCACATTCGCGCTCATTTCCTACCTTGTCGGGCGTGTCGATTTTTCGAGCTATCTCGGCATTCCGCATGTTCCCGGTGCGGGTGAGTTGGCGATCTTCTGTGCCGCTATCATGGGGGCAGGGCTTGCGTTTCTCTGGTTCAATGCGCCTCCGGCTGCCGTTTTCATGGGTGATACCGGGTCTCTGGCGCTTGGCGGCGCACTCGGGGCAGTTGCGGTCTCCACACACCACGAAATCGTTCTCGCGGTGGTCGGCGGGCTGTTCGTGTTCGAGGCGCTGAGCGTCATCATCCAGGTCTTCTGGTTCAAGCGGACCGGCAAGCGGGTCTTCCGCATGGCGCCGATCCACCACCATTTCGAACAGCTTGGCTGGTCGGAGAGCAAGGTCGTGATCCGGTTCTGGATCGTGGCGATCGTGCTTGCACTCATGGGGCTGGCGACGCTCAAGCTGCGATGATCACTTCATCCGCCTGGAAGGACAAGAAGTACGCCGTTCTCGGACTGGCGCGCTCCGGCCGGGCCACGGTCGAGGCGCTGCTGGCGGCAGGAGCCGAGGTGCTGGTATGGGACGACCGCGTAGAGGCGCGCGAGCCTTTTGCCGGGCGCTGCGCCATCGGGGATCCGCTGGAGGCGGACCTAACCGGTTACGCGGGCGTCGTCGTCAGTCCCGGCGTTCCGCTCAACACGCACCCGATCAAGCCGCATGCGGATGGTTATGGCGTGCCGGTCATCGGCGACATCGAACTCTTCGCGCAGGCGCGGCCGGTTATGCCGCCGCACAAGGTTGTCGGCATAACCGGTACCAACGGAAAATCGACTACCACCGCGCTGGTTCATCACATCCTGAAAGCGGCGGGCGTGCCTACGACGATGGGTGGGAATATCGGTCTGCCGATCCTCGAGCAGGAGCCGTTGCCGGAAGGCGGGGTCTATGTCCTGGAGCTGTCGAGCTATCAGATCGACCTGACCTTTTCGCTCGCTTGCGATGTGGCGATCCTGCTGAATATCACGCCGGACCATCTGGACCGGTATGACGGTTTCGACGCCTATGCGGCGAGCAAGTCACGGCTGTTTGCGATGCAGGGGCGGGGCCAGCATTCCATCGCGCGCTTTACCGATGCGCGCTCGCTCGGCCAGTTCGCGGAAGGGTCGATCGCCAGCATTCTGGAGGACGTCTTCCAGCACAGAGGGATTGCGCCGGACGAGCAGAATGGTTGGAAATCCTTGGCAGGGTCCCACAACCGCGAGAATGCAGCAGCTGCGATCGAGGCGTGCGACATCCTTGGCATTCCGATCGATCAGATCCGCGAAGGCTTGCGCACGTATCCGGGTCTTCCGCACCGTATGGAGCGGGTCGCGGAGATCGGTGGGGTGGCGTATGTCAACGACAGCAAGGGCACGAATACGGCCGCTTCGGCCCCGGCGCTGGCGGCTTTCGAGAACATTCACTGGATTGTTGGCGGGCTGGCGAAAGAGCCGGGCCTGGGCGAGTGCGAGGCCGAACTGGGCCATGTGAAGGCCGCCTATACCATCGGCAAATCGGGCGACGAGTTCGCCCGACTGTTGGAGAAAAGGGTGTCGATCAAACGTTCAGTTACGCTCGAACAAGCGTTGTTCGACGCGTCGAACGCAGCCGTGTCGGGTGATACCGTCCTGCTGTCGCCCGCCTGCGCCAGTTTCGACCAGTATCGCGACTTCGAAGCGCGCGGCGACCATTTCCGCGAACTGGTGGAGGCGCTCAGATGAGCACCATGCAGCCCTATGTTCCCGGCAAGCGTCAGCCGGCGCATATGCCGAAAGGCAAGTTGTCGCGCTGGTCCGAACTGAAGATCTGGTGGCGCGAGATCGATCGCGTGCTGCTGCTGCTCGTGCTGCTGCTGATGGGGCTGGGCACGGTGGCCGTTGCCGCGGCGAGCCCGGCGAGCGCCAACCGGCTGTCGACCAGCAGCGAGACGCTGAACCCGCTGTATTTCTTCTATCGCCATCTGGCCTGGCAGGTGCTGGCCATCGGAACCATGCTCGGAATATCGATGCTGACGCGGGAGAATGCGCGGCGCTTCGGCCTGCTGCTGGCCGCGGGGATGACGGCACTGCTGTTCATCGTCCCTTTCGTCGGGGTCGAGATAAATGGCGCGCGGCGCTGGATAAGCCTGGGCATGCAGTTCCAGCCGTCCGAGTTCCTCAAGCCCGGTTTCGCCATTGCGACCGCATGGATCCTGTCATGGCGGATGCGCGATCCGAACATGCCGGTGGCGGGCATCGCGACCGGATATGTGGCGCTGATCGCGGCGCTGATGATGATGCAGCCCGATTTCGGCGGCACGATCCTGTTCGGCGGGGTCTGGTTCGTCGCCATGATCCTGGCCGGGATCGACGTGAAGCGGCTGGGCGCAGTCATCGGCGGCGTGCTGGCCGTGCTGACGGCGACCTATTTCCTCTATGACAATGCGCGCCACCGTATCGACAGCTTCATCGGCGGCGGGACCGCATACGATCAGGTCGACCTGGGCGCGCGCACGATCGTGGCGGGCGGCTGGCTGGGCGCGGGTTATGGGCTGGGCATCCGCAAGATGAGCCTGCCCGAGGCGCATACCGACTATATCTTCAGCGTCATCGGCGAGGAATTCGGCCTGATCGCCTGCGGACTGATCGTCCTGCTGTATCTGGCCATCGTGGCGCGGGTGCTGCTGCGCCTGATCGACGAGGAAGACCTGTTCGCGCTTCTGGCCGGAGCGGGCCTGACGGCCCTGCTGGGCGGGCAGGCGTTCATCAACATACTGGTCAACCTGCAGCTGTTCCCGTCGAAGGGGATGACGCTGCCGCTGGTGAGCTATGGCGGGTCTTCCACGATCGCCATCTGTCTCAACATCGGATTGCTTCTGGCAATCACGCGGCGAAATCCGTTCCTGAAAAGCCGGACCAAGGGGCTTGGCGATTTGTTCGGCATGGGGCAGACGGCCCCGATGAAAGACCAGACGAACCCAATCAGAAGCCAGACGGGCAGTGTTCGCCGGGAGATCCACCCATGACCGGCGCCAATCGCCATTACGTCCTTGCCGCGGGCGGGACCGGCGGGCATCTGCTGCCCGCCTTCGCACTTGCCACCGAACTGGAACGGCGCGGCCACCACGTCGCGCTGATCACCGATACGCGCGGGGCGGAGATTCCCGGCAAGCCTGATTTCCTGCCCGCCCATGTCATCCCGGCCGGCCGGTTCGGCAAGAACCCGCTGACCTGGATCAAAGGGATCAAGGCGGTGCTGGAAGGGCGGCGCATGGCGCTGCGCCTGTTCGAAAGCTTCGAGCCGAGCGCCGTCGTCGGCTTCGGCGGTTATCCTTCGCTGCCGACCATCCTTGCCGCGAGCAGTGCGGACGTGCCTATCGTGGTGCATGAACAGAATGCCGTTCTGGGCAGGGTGAACCGCCTCTTTGCCCGGCGGGTCAATGCGATCGCCACGGCCTATCCCGAAGTGCAGCGGCTGGACGCCAAGCACGCCGAGAAAGTGCATCTTGTCGGCAACCCCGTGCGCGCGGGCGTACTGTCGCTGCGCGAAGAACCCTTTCCGGCATTCGGTGAAGACGGCCTGCTGCGCGTACTGGTGACCGGCGGAAGCCAGGGGGCGCGTGTGCTGTCCGAAGTGGTGCCCGATGGGCTGTCCATGCTTCCGCCCGCGCTGCGCCAGCGGTTGCAGGTGACGCAGCAGTGCCGCCCGGAAGATCTCGATGCCGTACGCGAACGCTATCGCAATCATGGCATACCGGCCGAACTGGCGACCTATTTCGAGGACATGGCCGCGCGGCTTGCCGATACGCATCTGTTTATCGGCCGGGCCGGGGCATCGACCATCGCGGAACTGACTGCTGTGGGGCGGCCCGCCATACTGGTGCCGCTGCCGATCGCGACCGACGATCATCAGGCGGCCAATGCGCGCGAACTGTCCAAATCGGGCGGGGCACGGATGATCCGCCAGGAACGCTTTACGGGCAAGGAACTGGCCAAGCAGATCAAGGCGCTGGCCGAAAATCCGCAAGGGCTGGCCAATGCCGCCCATGCGGCCTGGAATTGCGGTCGGCCCAAGGCCGTCGAAGACCTGGCCGATCTGGTCGAAAGCTTCGGCGGTGCAGAGATGATGGATGTCATCCGCGTGGGCGGAAATAATGCGCGCGGCGCATCGCAAGGCATCGCTGCCGGTCAGGCCATGAGGCAGGCCCATGGCAAGCGCGCGGCACGGGAGATGTCGGAATGAGAGGTGTCCCGACAGATATCGGCACGATCCACTTCGTCGGCATCGGCGGCATCGGGATGTCCGGCATCGCCGAGGTGATGGCGAACCTGGGCTATACGGTGCAGGGCTCCGACATGAAGGAGAGCGCGACCGTCGAACGGCTGCGCCAGCGCGGCGTAAAGATCGCCATCGGCCATGCACCCGAAAACGTCGAAGGCGCTGCGGTCGTCGTAACATCTACCGCGGTGAAGCGTACCAACCCCGAAGTCGCCTTTGCGCTGGAAAACCGTATTCCCGTAGTGCGCCGCGCGGAAATGCTGGCCGAGCTGATGCGGCTAAAATCGACCGTCGCCGTGGCCGGTACGCATGGCAAGACGACCACGACCAGCATGATCGCGGCCCTGCTGGATGCAGGCAACATCGACCCGACCGTCATCAATGGCGGGATCATCGAACAATATGGTTCGAATGCGCGGCTGGGCGACAGCGAGTGGATGGTGGTCGAGGCCGACGAAAGCGACGGCAGCTTCCTGCGGCTGGACGGCACCATCGCGGTAGTCACCAATATCGATCCCGAGCATCTGGACCATTACGGCGATTTCGACGGGGTAAAGGACGCGTTCGTGGAGTTCATCCACAATGTCCCCTTCTATGGCGCGGCGATCCTGTGCATCGATCACGAGGAAGTGCAGGCCGTGATCGGCAAGGTCCGCGACCGTAATGTCGTGACCTATGGCTTCAATCTGCAGGCCGATATCTGCGGTGTGAACGTGCGCCCGGATGCCGGAGGCAATGTGTTCGACGTCATCGTGCGCCGGCGCGGCAAGGAAGACCGCCGGATCGAAGGCGTGCGACTGCCGATGCCCGGGCGCCACAATGTCCAGAATGCACTGGCCGCGATTGCCGTGTCGATCGAAATGGGCTGCCCCGACGAGATCATCTGCAATGGCTTTTCCGCATTCGGCGGTGTCCGTCGGCGGTTCACCAAGGTGGGCGAAGTTCCCAGCGGCGGCGGCGTTGCCACGATCATCGACGATTACGGCCACCACCCGGTGGAGATCAAGGCCGTGCTGGCCGCCGCACGCGAGAGCGCAGGCGAAGGCCGCGTCATCGCGGTGGTCCAGCCGCACCGTTACACCCGCCTGCGCGATCTGATGGATGACTTCCAGAGCTGCTTCAATGCGGCGGACGAAGTCTATGTCACCCCGGTCTATGCCGCGGGCGAGGATCCGATCGACGGCGTCGATGCCGACGCACTTGTCGCAGGGTTGAAAGCGCGCGGCCACCGGGCGGCACGCACGGTGACGGACGAAACCGATCTGGCGGAAAAGCTGGTCGAGGATCTGCGCGCCGGCGATTTCGTGGTCTGCCTTGGTGCAGGCGATATCACGCAGTGGGCGGCCGGACTTGCCAATGGCATCGCGAAGGTGACGACATCGTGAGCGAGATGGAGCAGCCCGACGATGTGTGGAACTGGGATAGCGGCATGGCGCCCGACTGCGAAGTCGAAGGCAGCGTCATCGCGCCCATCGACACCTACGGTCTGCGCGGCAAGCTGACGCCCGATGCGCCGCTGGCCAAGCTGGTCTGGTTCAAGGCGGGTGGCCACGCCGACTGGCTGTTCGAGCCGGCCGATACCGACGATCTGAAGCTGTTCCTGGAACGGCTGGACGGCGATCTTCCGGTGATGGCGCTGGGGCTGGGGTCGAACCTCATCGTGCGCGACGGCGGCGTGCCGGGCGTGGTGGTAAAGCTGGGCAAGCCCTTTGCCAGTATCGAAGTGGGCGAGGACCATACGCTGACCTGCGGGGCTGGCGCGCACGGCATACTCGTTGCCTCCACCGCCCGCGATGCAGGGATTGCAGGCGTCGAGTTCATGCGCGGTATTCCCGGCACCGTCGGCGGCTTCGTGCGCATGAACGGCGGCGCTTACGGCCGCGAGGTCAGCGACGTGCTGATCGATTGCGACGTGATCCTGCCGGGCGGCCGGCTGGTGACGCTTCCCGCGGCCGATCTGCGCTATACCTATCGTCATTCCGCCTTGCCCGACGCGGCTGTGGTCGTCCGCGCGCGGTTTCAGGGCGAGCCAGGCGATCCTGCGACAATCGGCGCGAAGATGGACGAAATCGGCGAAGCGCGCGAAAATTCGCAGCCGCTGCGCACCAAGACCGGTGGATCCACTTTCAAGAACCCGCCGGGAAAGAAGGCGTGGGAGCTGGTCGATGCAGCCGGGTGCCGCGGGCTGAGGTTGGGCGGTGCACAGGTGAGCGAGAAGCACACCAACTTCCTGCTCAATGTCGACAATGCCACCAGCGCCGACATCGAAGGGCTGGGCGAACTGGTGAAGCGCCGCGTCTACGAACATTCGGGCGTGCTGCTGGAATGGGAAATTCAACGAGTGGGGCGACCGTGATCAGGTTTGTGTTCAGGAATCTGTTTGGATTGGGAATCGTAGCGTTTGGAACGCTGATCCTGTGTTTCACCGCGCTTGCGAGCGCGTTGGCCGACTTTCGCAATCTCGATCTGGTCGCTGCGTGGAAGGTTGGCAGTGGCTCCTTCCTCATGTCCTTGGGTTTCTACGCCGCAACCGTGTGGGGATTTTGGCTCGCTTACGTGGGCGTGGGGCTGATGGAGCGCGGGAATGACTAGCCTCCCTAAACTCCACGTCGCGGTTCTGATGGGTGGCTGGGCCAATGAACGGCCGGTCAGCCTGATGTCGGGCGAAGGCGTGGCCAAGGCACTGGAAGAGCGCGGCCACACGGTCACGCGCATCGACATGGATCGCAAGGTGGCCGCGCGCATCGCCGAGGTGGCGCCGGACGTCGTCTTCAACGCGTTGCACGGCGTGCCGGGTGAAGACGGGACGGTGCAGGGCATGCTCGACCTGATGGGCGTGCCCTATACGCATTCGGGCCTGGCGACATCGGTCATCGCGATCGACAAGCAGCTGACCAAGCAGGCACTGGTGCCGCATGGCATCCCCATGCCCGGCGGCCGGATCGTGAAAAGTGCGGAACTGCACGAGCGCGACCCCATGCCACGCCCCTATGTGCTGAAGCCCGTCAACGAAGGCAGTTCGGTGGGTGTCGCCATCGTCACAGATGAAGGCAATTACGGCAATCCGATCATGCCCGATGCCAAGGGCCCGTGGCAGGAGTTCGCCGAACTGCTGGCCGAACCCTATATCAAGGGGCGCGAGCTGACGTCGGCCGTGGTCGATTTCGAGGGCGGGCCGCGCGCGCTGGGCGTGACCGAGCTGAAACCCAAAAGCGGGTTCTACGATTTCGAAGCCAAATATACCGATGGGATGACCGATCACATCTGCCCGGCGGAAATCCCCGAGCATATTACCGATCTGTGCCTCGAATATGCGCTGAAGGCACACAAGGCACTGGGGTGCCGGGGTACCAGCCGGACCGATTTCCGCTGGGACGAGGAGCAGGGCGAAGAGGGCCTGTTCGTCCTGGAAACCAATACCCAGCCCGGCATGACGCCGCTGAGCCTGGTGCCCGAGCAGGCGCGCTTTGCCGGCATCGAATATGGCGAATTGTGCGAACTGGTGGTTGCCGCTGCATTGCGCGATCACGCGGTGAAGCCCGGGGGCGGCGATGGCTAAGGTCACGCGCAAACCCACAGGGGTGCGCCGTTCCGCAGCGGCGCGCAATCGCAGCCAGAAGGCCCGCGCTGCACGCAGCCACACCAGCGGGCTGTTCGATCGCGCCATGGCCGCGCTGCCGTTTACCGAAGAGCAGTGGCACAGGTTCTTTCTGGGCGCGATCATCGCCGCCGGCCTGGCGATCGCCTGGACCATCGCGAGCTATGCCGGCGTGCCGGAACTGGCCAAGGCGGAACTGTCCAAATCGGCCGCGCGATCCGGATTCGAGGTCAGCCGGGTGCGGGTTTCGGGCGTGGAGCGCATGAACGAGCAGCTGGTCTACGAGCGGGTACTGGCGGAACAGGATCGCCCGATGCCGCTGGTCGATCTGGAAGATGTGCGCGCGCGCCTGCTGGAGCTTCCCTGGGTCGAGGACGCGCGCGTATCGCGCCAGCTGCCCGATACACTGAAGGTGGATATCGTCGAGCGGGTACCACATGCGGTGCTGCGCAAGCCCGACCGGCTGGTGCTGATCGATGCCGAGGGCCACGAGCTCGAGCCGATCAGCGCGAAGGCAGCCGAAGGCAAGCTGCTGATCGAAGGGCCGGGCGCGGCGCGTCAGGTGCAGGAACTGGGCCGGCTGCTCGATGCAGCGCCCGCGCTGAAGCCGCAGATCGCGTCTGCCCAATGGGTCGGTAACCGGCGCTGGAACCTCACGTTCAAGAGCGGGCAGTTGCTCGCACTTCCCGAAGGCGATCTCGGCGCGCCGGCGCTGGTGAAATTCGCCCAGCTCGACGGGATGCACCGCCTGATCGGGGGCAAGCCGATCGCGATCGACATGCGCGTTCCCGACCGGGCCTATCTGCGCTGTGCGGACGGGCCGTGCCCGAAGCAGATGGCGTTGAACGGAAGGGCTCAATAGTGGCAACCCAGCAGCCGCGCATTACCCGGGTCTTCGGGGCGGTGAATATCGGTTCGTTCAGGGTTTCGGCCATGATCATGGGGCAGGCAGAGGGCGGCGAGATGGTCGTGCTCGGCTCCAGCCACCGGGCCAGCGAAGGCATCAAGCGCGGCTATGTCGCCGACATGCGCGCGGCAAGCCATGCGATCCGCACCGCGGTCGAGAAGGCGGAAGCCAATGCCAACACATCGGTCCAGAGCGTGTGGATCGGTTGTGCGGGCGCGGGCCTGTCGAGCAAGATATCGAGCGTCGAGATCGCCATCGGCGGGCGGCGCATCGAAGAAGACGATATCGAACACCTCCTGTATGCCGCGCGCGACCATCTGCATCCCGACGGGCGCATGGTGCTGCACGCGCAGCCGGCGCATTATACGCTGGACGGGGCGCATGGCGTGGCAAACCCCAAGGGCCTGCACGCCGAAGCGCTGGGCGTGGATGTCCATGTGACGCTCGCCGAAGGCGCGCCGGTGCGCAATCTGATCGAGGCGGTGCAGACCGCGCATCTCGATGTCGAGGGCGTGGTGGCGAGCCCGCTTGCCGCGGCCTATGCCTGCCTCACCCGCGAAGAGCGCGACCTGGGTGTGGCGCTGGTCGAGATCGGGGCGCAGGTCACCAATGTATCGGTGCATGCGGCAGGCATGCTGCTGGGGCTGAAATCCACTCCGATCGGTTCGAACGACATCACCGATGCGATCGCATCGTCGCTGGGCATCCGGCGCAGCCAGGCGGAACGGCTGAAATGCGTATCGGGTTCGGCCATCGCGACGCCGACCGATCACCGCGAGATGATCCCTGTGAACGGACCCGGCGAGGACCCCGGCGGGCGGCTGGCGCGCGGTGCGGACGAACACAACCGGATCGCCAGGGCGGAACTGGTGTCGATCGTCACCGACAGGCTGGGCATCATCACGACGGAAATCGGCAAGGCGCTCAAGTCGATGGGCTTTACCGGCGCGCAAGGCGGACAGGTGGTGCTGACCGGCGGGGGCGCGGAATTGCACGGCGTCGCAGAATTCATGCAGGGCGCGCTGGGGCGCCCGGTCCGGATCGGCAAGCCGCCGGCATTGCAGGGGCTGCCCGAAGCGCATGCGACGCCCGGATTCGCGACGCTGGCGGGCCTGTGCCTTTATGCCGCGGACGACCCGGTCGACATCCGATCGGTCGGCCCGCGCTATCAGCCGACCAACCGCTATCGCGGCATCGGTCTGGTCAACCGTGTGTTTCAAGCGGTGCGTGAGTATTTTTAAGGTTGTATCACAGCGTTACTGCGCCATTAGCCCTTGTGGATAAGGCAAGTATCGCTTCGACCTGCGATTAGCTTTATGCCAGAGTTGTGACATAACGCCCACGGGCGACTTTTGAATTCTACGGGGACTCTTGAATGAGCATCAATATCGGACCGGCATCGGACGACGACCTTCGTCCCAAGATCATGGTCGTGGGCGTCGGTGGTGCCGGCGGCAACGCGATCGCCAACATGATGCAGGCACAGATCGAAGGCGTCGAGTTCATCGTCGCCAATACCGACGCGCAGGCTCTGAGTACCTCGCCTTCCGACAAGCGGATCCAGCTCGGCCCCGACATCACGGGCGGCCTCGGTGCGGGCGCGCGCCCCGAAGTGGGCAAGGCCGCGGCTGAAGAAACGGTCGAAGAGATCGAAGACGCGATGGACGGCGTCAACATGGTCTTCATCGCAGCAGGCATGGGCGGCGGCACCGGGACCGGCGCCGCACCCGTCATCGCAGAAGCGGCGCGCAAGAAGGGCGTGCTGACCGTCGGCGTCGTGACCAAGCCCTTCCTGTTCGAAGGCACGCGCCGCATGCGCGCGGCCGAAGCGGGCATCGACGAGCTGCAGAAGCACGTCGATACGCTGATCGTCATCCCCAACCAGAACCTGTTCCTGGTGGCCAAGGCCGAAACGACCTTCAAGGAAGCATTCATGCTTGCCGACGAGGTGCTGCAGCAGGGTGTGCGGTCGATTACCGACCTCATGGTCATGCCGGGCCTCATCAACCTCGACTTTGCCGACGTGCGTTCGGTGATGAGCGAAATGGGCAAGGCGATGATGGGCACTGGCGAAGGCGAAGGCGACAACCGCGCTCTCGAAGCTGCCGAGCGCGCCATCGCCAATCCGCTGCTCGACGGCGTATCGATGACCGGTGCCAAGGGCGTCATCATCTCGATCATCGGCGGCGAGGACATGAAGCTGCTCGAAGTCGATGAGGCGGCCAATCACATCCGCGAACTGGTCGACGAAGATGCGAACATCATCTGGGGTTCGGCGTTCAATCCCGATCTCGATGGCAAAATCCGCGTATCGGTCGTTGCGACAGGTATCGAACATGACGGTTCGATCGCGGCAGCCCCGTCGCGTTCGTTCTCGATGCGCGAAAGCAGTGCGCCGAAGCGCCCCGTGCTCGACCTGCCGAACCGTAGCGAACCGGAAGACGAGCCGTTCGAACTGAACGAAGGCCTGTCTGCCGATCCGGAGCCGGCCGAAGCCGATGCTTTCGACCTCACGGACGAGGCCGATGACGATAGCGCACAGCCATTAGGCCTGTCGCCCGCCACGTCGCGCTCGCTGAACGACGACGCCGAAGACGAATATGACGATGTCGACGATATCGTCGATCCTCTCGCCGGGCTGCGTAACGAACGGACCGAGCGTTTCGATGACGAAGATTCCGTCCCTGCACCGGCAGACGACAGCGGCTTCGGCGGTGCGCCGACCGACGATGGCTGGGGCGACGAGCGCGAACCGCTCAACCTTTCCGACCCGGCGGGCAATTCGCAGGACGAATTCGAACTCGGTGACGAACATGTCGCGGGCGAAAGCCCGTTGGCGACCAAACCGGGACGCCGTCGTCCGCTGGTGCCCGGCGAATCCGGCGGGAGCGAAGAAGGCGGTTCGGGCGGCGGTTCCGGCTCCGGCGAACGTGGCGGCGGTTCGCTGCCGGGCAATACGCTGTTCGAACGCATGGCCAATCTGTCGCGCGGAGCAACGCGTCCCGAAGACGATAGCGACGACGATGACGACGATGGCAATGGTTCGGGGCTCAACATCCCGCGTTTTCTCGGTCGCCAGAACAATCAGTAATTGCGACCGCGTCAGCGCTGGTTAACGCCCGGGCTGCCAAGGACAGGACATGATTTCGAAAGGGCAATTCGGTGCTGCTGTGGCGCTGCTGGCATTGGCAGCGCAGTCAGAGCGCGTGTCCGCTCAGCGCGAGATCGTCCAGCCGCTTCCGGCGCCTGCCGAAGGTCGGCTGGGTGATGCGCTGTCCCGCCTTGCGCGGGACGCCACGGACGTGTCCGCCCTGCTCGATGCGGGCGAGGCGTCTCTGGAGTTGGGGGACATAGAAGCCGCAATCGGCTTCTTCGGCCGTGCCAACGATCTGTCGCCCAACAATGCGCGAATGAAGCTGGGACTGGCGAAAGCCTATACCCGCTCGCGCAGGCCGGTCGAAGCCTTGCGGCTCTTCGCAGAAGCCGAACAAGCGGGCGTGACGACGGCGCAGATGGCCGAAGACCGTGGACTCGCTTTCGATCTTGTGGGCGACGCAGCCAGTGCGCAGCAGCTTTATCGCGTCGCGCTGGCCAATGGTTCAGGCGACGAGATCACTCGGCGCCTTGCCTTGAGCCAGGCAATTTCCGGCGATCGCGAGGGATTCGAGGCGACTTTGCTGCCGCTGCTCCAAAAACGCGACGTATCCGCATATCGCACACGTGCTTTCGGCCTGGCGATCATGGGCAAGGCGCGCGAAGCGAAGGAAATCGCGAACACCATGCTGTCATCCGGCATGGGGGCGCGAATGGGGGCCTATTTCGAGTATATGCCGCGTCTTACCAAAGCCCAGCAGGCTGCGGCAGGCAATCTCGGCATATTCCCGCGCGCTGCTGCCATCGGCACGGACGACAGGCGTATCGCGAACTATTCCGGTACATCGGCACAAACGGCGCAGCCTGCGCCGCAACCGGCCAGAGTGGCACAGGCCGATATGCGTCCGGCGACGGCATCACTTACGGCGCCCACGCCGACACCGACACCGAGGTTCGTGCCTTCACCGGCACCCACACCGACGCCAGGTCCTGCGCCCACCTCAACGCCGTCGGGCGAATTGCCTCCTGCACTTTCGCCGCAATCGGCGACAGCAACCCTGAGCGGACAGCGACCTTCGCTGGCGACGACGGTAACCGAACGTGAACTGCCGCGCGCGACGGGAGAGGCAGCTGGTTTGGCGCGTGCAGGCGAGGCCGGGGCGTTCCCCAATTCGCAATCCGCTTCGCCCTTGCCATCCGCGCAGGAGGAGCCCGATCTCGCTTCGGTCGAGGAGGCTTTCAGCAGCTTTTCGCTGGCGCCCGAAAGCAGGGTGCCTGCGGCAAACGGTGCGGTCGACATCACCAAGATCAAGATCCCGCGTGAGCGGGACGATCCCAAGCCACCACCGCCGCCCGCGCATCCTTCGCGACATTGGGTTCAGGTTGCCACTGGCAAGGATACCGATGCCCTGGGGTTCGACTGGCGGCGCATTTCACGCAAGGCGGAAGGCAAGCTCGAGGGCAAAGGGCCGTTCGTGACCCCGTGGGGCGAAGCGAACCGCCTCTTATCCGGTCCCTATGACAGTGCTGCCAAGGCCCGTGAAATGGTGAAGGAACTCAAGGAGTTGGGGGTCGATTCCTTTACGTTTACCAGCGCGGCCGGCGAAGCGATCGAAAAGCTGTGACACGGGCGCGGCAGAGGCCGCGCGAAGATTTGTTCACAGGCTTTGCACAGGCCTTAACGGTTCTCCCCAGCGTCGACGCCCGGTTCCATTGCCAAGGTGCCCATCGCTTCTGCATCCAGCCGTCATGACTTGGATGGAACAGTTTCGATGAGACCGTCGGAAGAACGCTACGAAGTAGACCAGGGCGCGGCACCTCTCGAAATGCTCATCGCCTTGTTCGAGGCCCGGGGCTGGCCCTGCGAATCGACGCAAACCGAAATGAGCGGCGAAATCCAGGGAAGTTGGACCAAATATCAGCTGCGCGGAATCTGGCGACCGGACGACATGGTCCTGCAGATCCTGTGCCTGCCGGACATTCGCATTTCCAAGGACAAGATGGCGTCGGCGCATGAACTGGTGTCGCTGGTCAACGAACAGATGTGGCTGGGACATTTCGACATCTGGTCCAACGGCGGGGTGCTGCTGTATCGGAACGGCACCATGCTGGGAGATGACGGATTGCTGAGCCTGGGCCAGGCGCAGGCGCTGGTGGAAATTGCGGTCGACGAGTGTGACCGGTTCTACCCCGCATTCCAGTTCATTCTATGGGGCGGGCGCACGCCGGAAGAGGCGCTGGAAGATGCCATGGTGGATGCGGCAGGCGAAGCCTGAGAATATTCCCAGTAACCGTTAACTGGAATGTCCGGTTTCGCTTGAAATCGGGGAGCTAAATGTCGATATTCCCGTTGAGGAGTAGGGCGTATTTCCGCTCTGCCAGAAGGAGTTTTAAACAGATGGCCAATTGGAACGACACCGACCAGAGGCAGGGCTTCGGCTCGGTGCCGCGCGCTGGCGACGCCGTTGCCAGGCAGGAGACCTTCGACGCTGGGCTGCGCAAGCACATGCTGTCGATCTACAACTACATGACTTCGGGCGTTTTGCTGACCGGCGTCGTGGCCTTGCTGGCCGCGCAAAGCGGGCTGGCAGTGTCCTTCGCCAGCGGGCCGCTGATGTGGATCGTCGCACTCGCACCGCTCGGCTTCGTTCTGGCCATGAGCTTCGGCCTGAACAAGATGAGCAAGGCAACGCTGCAGATTCTGTTCTGGTCGTTCGCGATCGTCATGGGTCTGTCCATGTCCACGATTTTCCTGCGCTTCACGGGTGAATCGATCGCCGCAACCTTCTTTGCAACCGCGGGTGCCTTCGCCGGCCTCAGCCTGTACGGCTATACCACGAAGAAGAACCTTCAGGGCTTTGGCACCTTCCTCGTGATGGGTGTGATCGGCCTACTGATTGCGATGGTGATCAATATCTTCCTGCAGTCGAACACGATGGCGATGGCAATCAGCTTCATCGGCGTGCTGATCTTCGCGGGTCTTACGGCTTACGATACGCAGCGCCTGAAGATGGAATATCAGTATCTGCGCGGTACCGAATTCGCCGGTAAGGCGATCATCATGGGCGCGCTGAGCCTGTACCTCGATTTCATCAACATGTTCATGTTCCTGCTGCAGTTCATGGGCAATCGCGAATAGAGTTAACCTACTCGTCGCACACAGGAATCGCTTGAACGTGCCCGGGGTGTAATCGACACTCCGGGCATTTTCTTTGTCCGAACAACCGTCTACGGAAAGAACCGCTTCATCCCCCGTCAAGGCGTGACGGCGCAGGGTGAATGTCAGCTTTATCGAGGAGGGTCAGCGCGCCATGAGCCGCGGTTCAAATATCACCATTCGTATGGCAGCCGTGGCTGTCGGAATATCCGCTCTGGCTGCCTGCGCCACGCCGCCTCCTCCACCGCCCCCACCGCCGCCTCCGCCGCCGGTCGAAGAAGTGCCCATCAGGCCGCTGCCGCCGAGCCAGGCGTCCTATGTCATGGATATTCCGCAGGTGAACGCGCTGGGCATGCGCGAGACGGTCAATCTCGGCATTTCGGACGACGAGAAGGTCTGGCATTTCCGGTCGGCATGGAACGTTGCGGCGCTGAACTGCCTCGATCCGCAGTATCAAACCGTACTCGATAGCTACAGCAGCTATATAAAGGATCACGCGCGGACGCTGAAGCAGGTCAACGACCGCATCGATGCCCAGTACCGCAAGGAATATGGCAAGGGCCGTCCCGCCATCCAGGCTCGCGAAGGCCAGATGACGATGGTCTATAACTATTTCGCCCTGCCACCCGCACGCGCGGATCTCTGTCGCACGGCGCTGGGCATTTCCCAGCAATATGCGGCAGCCGAAGATCTGGATGCGCAGGCCTTTGCCCTGGCGAATTTCGCAGCGCTCGAAGGGCCGTTCGAACGTTTCTTCGTCGCGTACGAGCAGTATGAGAAAGACGCCGCTGCCTGGGATGCGAAATATGGCGAACGTTACGGTGCCTCGCAGCCCGGTTATGTTGCCGTCAAGAACGCACGGGCGTTCGACCGGCCGCAGCCAGGGGCCGATCCCTCTACGCTGAGCGCGGCCCCTGTGGCCGAAACCAAGGTTATCGATCCGGATACCGGAGCGCAGATACCGGTGGCACCGGTTGACGAAACGCGGTCTTCCGTGCCGATCGTGCAGCCCATTCCCAATGATGCGGGTGACGACGACACGCCGCAGAACTGATCTCAACGATGCTTTTCAGGCGCGCCGTCATCCGCTAGACGGCGCGTCTAGCATCGCTTTATGTCGCGGTGCCGCAAACCTGGAACGGGGCCGTAGCTCAGTTGGGAGAGCGCGTCGTTCGCAATGACGAGGTCAGCGGTTCGATCCCGCTCGGCTCCACCAGGAAATCCGGCAGAGTGTCAGATCGCGCCGAAGGTCCAGCCTTCGGTTCGGGCTAGGTCCGGGGCAAGAGTGGCGGGCTTCCATCGCGCGCTGTCATTGCCTGCCTTGCGCAGCCATGCGGCCGTCAACAGAGCGTCTGACGAGTGATCGTCGATCGGGCCGGTGCCCGCGACCTGTGCGCTGCCCAGCGATGCCAATGCTTCATTCAGAGCTTCGAAGCTGCGCATCTTGGCCTTTGACGCGCTGCGCCCGGCCTCCAGCGCGGCAAGGCTGGTGTAGATTTCCGCGACAACCGAGCCGTTCGAAGGCAGGCTATCTATCGGCCACACCGGAAGTTGGCCGCGAAGTCTGTGCAGCATGCGCATACCGGTGAGGCTCGACTTGCCGACCTGTGCAGCGCCGACGAGGTTGAAGTTTGAATAGGGTTTGCATCCCATAGCCGCCTGCGCATGTTCGGTGACGCGGAAGCGCCCGCGGCCATGCGCCGCCCCATCGCACCCGAAATGCATTCCGGTATGAACGCCGTCGCGAAAGTACGGTTTGAATTCGGGGTGGTCGACGAAGGTCTGGGCTCCGAGATTGGGATCGCCTGCACAGATGTCGTCGATCAGCGCCCATAGCGACGGTGCATCGGGCAGGGCCGAACCGCGGCCGGGAAAATAGGCACCGCAATCGGCAAAGGGCAGCGCGATGCCCAGATCCAGGCCGACCAGCGTATCGTCCGGCAAATCGTTGCGAAGAAGGGCGAGGACGTCTTCGCGCGACCACCCGCGGCCGGGTTCAACCAGAACCGGCGGCCCGCTATCTGTGTGAGAAAGCGCGAGCGCTATGCCTTTCTGAACAGGCCCCTTGGCACCGGACCAGTCGATGGCGAGAAAATGACTAAACCTCGCCACGATCGCGCCGTAGCTTCTCCCAATAGTCGAGCCGCTTCTTTACCTCGCGCTCGAATCCGCGTTCGACGGGTTGATAATAGTGCTGGGGTTCCATTTCGTCGGGCCAGTAATTGTCGCCCGAGAAGCCTTCCTGCGCGTCGTGATCGTAGGTGTAGCCCGAACCATAGCCGATGTCCTTCATCAGCTTGGTAGGGGCATTGAGGATGTTCTGCGGTGGCATCAGGCTGCCCGTCTCTCGCGCGGATTTGAAGGAGGCCTTCTGAGCCTTGTAGACCGCGTTCGATTTGGGCGCCGTGGCAAGATAGGTGCAGGCCTGAACCAGTGCGAGCTCGCCTTCCGGACTGCCGAGAAATTCGAACGCGTCTTTGGCTGCCATGCACTGGACCAGCGCCTGCGGATCGGCCATGCCGATATCCTCGACCGCCATCCGGATGAGGCGGCGCGCGAGAAAGCGCGGCTCTTCCCCGGCAGTTAGCATCCGGGCGAGGTAGTAGAGGCTTGCCTGGACGTCGCTGCCGCGCACCGCCTTGTGAAGCGCGGAGATGAGGTTGTAGTGACCTTCGCGATCCTTGTCGTAAACTGCGACGCGCCGCTGCAGAAACTGGCCGAGCGCCGCGGGGTCTAGCGGCTCTTCGATCTTCGCGTTGTATAGCGTTTCCGCTTGGTTGAGCAGAAAGCGGCCGTCACCGTCGGCGCTGGCGACAAGGGCGTTACGCGCCTCGGCGGTGAGGGGAAGGGGGCCTTCGAGCTCTTCAGCCTTGTCGAGCAGCGTGCCGAGCGCCTCGTGGTCGAGCCGTTGCAGTATCAGTACCTGCGCGCGGCTGAGCAATGCGGCGTTCAGCGCGAAGCTGGGATTTTCGGTCGTCGCGCCGACCAATGTAACGGTGCCGCGTTCGACGAATGGCAGGAAACCGTCCTGCTGTGCGCGGTTGAAACGGTGAATCTCGTCAACAAACAGCAGCGTGCGTTGGCCCGCCTCGGCGGCCTTGTCTGCGGCGGCGAAAGCCTTCTTCAGATCGGCGACACCGCTAAAGACCGCACTGACGCTTTCGAAGCGCATACCGACGCTGTCCGCGAGTAGCCGGGCAATAGTCGTCTTGCCCGTCCCGGGCGGGCCCCACAGGATCATACTGGACAGACGCCCTGCCGCGACCATGCGCCCGATCGCGCCTTCGGGACCAGTCAGATGGTGTTGACCGACTACCTCATTAAGCGAGCGCGGGCGCAGGCGATCGGCCAGCGGCGCATCTTCGCGCGGAGCATCGTCCGGTGTGGGGGCGGGAAAGCTATCGGGAAACAGGTCGGCCATTGGTCGACTGACATAGTGTTTTCATCCGGGTTTTGCATGACTCTCTTGCGGGAGGTTAATAAGATATATCGGAGGCATATCTTACAGGAGACTCGATATGACTAATGACAGGCGCGGAGATGAACCCGACGAAGGACATATTCCCGATTATCCCGAGGGCCGTGACTTCGATGTGGATGTCAAAATAGACATCGATGCCGACGATGATCGGGATGGGAGGTTCAGGAAGTCGTTCAGTACGAACAGCTTTTTCGGGCCCGATGGCATCTTTGGTCCGAAAGGTCCGTTCGGGCCCGACGGACCGTTCGGACCCAGTGGGCCGTTCGGCGCGGGTGGCCCATTCTCAACCGGCCACCGCCGGGACAAGAAGCAGCGTACACGCGGGCGGCGCATGTTTGCTCCCGGAGAGTTGCGGTTGCTGCTTCTACACCTGATCGCACAGGAGCCGCGTCATGGTTACGAGCTGATCAAGGCGGTCGAAGATATGACAGGCGGCAGCTATTCGCCGAGCCCCGGCACGGTCTATCCCACCCTGTCGCTGCTCGAAGACGAGGGACTTATCCGCGAGGTCGAAGGCGACGAACCGCGCAAGGCCTACCGCGCCACCGAAAAGGGACGTGGCGAGTTGACCGACAGGAAGGACGAAACCGACGGACTGATCGAGCGGATCGAAGGGCAGCGGGAGCGGCGCGCCAAATCGGGGAAGGCCTTCGCGACGCCGGAAATGTTCCGCGCGATCGGGAATCTGGCGACCGTGCTGAAAAATCGTGCACGGTCGGGCAAACTAGAAGAAGAGACGATGCGCGAAATCGTCGATCTGGTTGACGACCTCGCCAAGAAGATCGAACGCCTCTGACCGGCGTCTCTCTTTGCTCCCGGTGCCGCACGTGATATTCTGCTGCACCGGGTCGCGAGGGGAGGGTTCAGTCATGAATACATCCATCACGACGCCGTGGCACTTGTGGGCAGTCGGCATAGTCACGCTACTTTGGAACGGGCTTGGGATCACAAGTTACCTGATGACCGAACTGGGGCAGCTTGACGCCTTGGGAATGTCGTCCAGCCAGATCGCCTATTTCGATACTTTTCCGGCTTGGGCGACCGGCTTCTGGGCATTGGGCGTCTGGGGGGCGTTTCTAGGTTCGATCCTGCTTCTGGCCCGGTCGAGATTTGCGATCCATTCGCTGGCAATTTCGATTGTCGGCCTAGTTGGGACGACGTATTTTCAGCGCGTCGCAATCGATCTGCCGGAAGACATGAACAATCCGGCGCTCGACGCGGCAATCTGGATCATCACGTTTTTCACCTTGTGGTACGCGATCAGGATGCGCGCGCAGGGCGTCCTCAGCTAGATCAGCGTCCGCGCTGCCTTTGCAGGCGAAGGTATGTGTCGACGACAGATTGGTTGATGGCGTCCCAGGAGTAGGCGCGAGAGGCTTTTTCGCCATTCGCGCCGTGTTCGAGGCGCAAGGCGTCGTCCATGCAGTAGGGGGCAAGTGCTTCCGCACAGGCTTGCGCGAAGGCATCGGGCTTGTCGGGTTCGACGAGCCGTCCGGTCTCGCCATCGTTCACGAGACTGGCCGCGCCTGTCGCCCCAGCCGCAACGACCGGCAGACCGCTGGCCATGGCTTCCAGAGTGACATTGCCGAAGGTTTCGGTAATCGAAGGGTTGAAGAAAATGTCTCCGCTGGCGAGCGCCTGGCTGAGATCGGCGCCGGTTCTGAAACCGACGAAGGTTCCCCCGGGCAAAGCCTTTTCGAACCAGCTGCGAGCGGGACCATCGCCAATGACCAATACCTTGTGAGGTATCTGGCGCCTGCGTAGCTGGACAATGGTCTCGGCGAAAACGTCGAGACCTTTTTCCATCACAAGTCGGCCAAGGAACACGATGGCCACATCGTCGTCGGCGAGGCCATTTGCTCTTCTCCATTCCAGATCGCGCTTCGACGGATCGAATACGGTCCGGTCCACGCCGCGCGACCAAAGGGAAATGTCGTCGTGCATGTCCTGCGCCTTGAGCTCTTCGATCTGGCTCTGCGAAGGCGCAACCAGAGCATCGCAACGGTGGTAGAAGCGACGAAGGAAGGATTCGACCACTGGCTCCAGGAACCCGACGTTGTAATAACGCGGATAGGTTTCGAACCGGGTATGCACCGATGCGAGAACGGGAATGTCCCGCTTTCGCGACCATTTCAACGCCGAATGGCCGGTAAAATCGGGAGCGGAAAGATGCACCATATTGGGAGCGAAGGCCGCCAAGTCCGCTCGCGCTTTTGAATCGAGAGGCAGGCCGAGGCGGTATTCCCCCCGACGGGGCACCGGCATCCGCATATTCGGCACGTCCACCAGATCGCCCGTCGGTGGGAAATCCGGCTTTTCCACTACTGGCGAATACACTCGCAAGGCCGCTCCCTGCCGCAGCAGGTAGTCGGCGAGGCGATTGAGCGCCTGATTGCAGCCGTCGCGGGTATAATTGTAGTTTCCGCTAAACAGCGCGATGCGAAGATCGGTCACGTCCATTGCGGGCGGCCATAGTCCGGCACGACGGTTTTGGCGAGTGGTCGCTTGTCGATACACAGACCCGGTTTGCCGCTTGTCCAGCATTTCGCATTGACTTGCTCACGCGCAACTATATTGCCGCCGACGGGCCACGCGGTCCCAACGCCGCGCGAGCTCTCTGCAAGGAGAGAATACATGACTGCCGAACCGACGCTCAAACCCGAGCGCCCTTTCTTTTCGTCCGGACCGACCGCCAAGCACAAGGGCTGGTCTGCCGCCAATCTCAAAACCGAATCGCTCGGCCGCTCGCATCGCAGCGCGCTTGGCAAGTCACGGCTGAAACATGCCATCGACCTGTCCAAGGAAATGCTGGGCGTTCCCGAAGACTATCTGGTCGGCATCATGCCTGCCTCGGACACCGGGGCGCTGGAATGCGCAATGTGGACGATGCTGAAGCCCGATCGCCCGGCGACTGTCGCGGCATGGGAAAGCTTCGGCAACGTCTGGATTCAGGACGCGGTCAAGCAGCTCAAGCTGCCCAAGCTGACCACGCTGGATGCCGATTACGGCGAGATCCCGGACCTGGCATCCATCCCGCAGGATAACGACGTCGTCTTTACCTGGAACGGGACCACTTCGGGTGCGAAGATACCGGACACGGACTGGCTCGCGAAGGATCGCGAAGGCGTGACGATCAACGATGCCACCAGTGCCATCTTCGCCATGGAGATGGACTGGGCGAAGCTCGATGCCACCACGTACAGCTGGCAGAAGGTGATGGGCTCGGAAGCCCAGCACGGCATGCTGATCCTCAGCCCCAAGGCCGTGGCCCGGATCGAGGAATACGATCCCGAATGGCCGCTCCCCAAGCTCTTCCGTCTCAAGAAGGGCGGAAAGATCAACACCGGCATCTTCGAAGGCGCGACGATCAATACGCCATCGATGCTCGCGACCGAGGATTACATCGACGCACTCGAATGGGCGCAGTCGATCGGCGGCCGCAAGGCGATGTTCGAGCGGGCAGATGCCAATGCGAAGCTGGTCAAGGACTGGATCGAGGCGACGCCCTGGCTGCGCAACATGGTTGCCGATCCGGCCAAGCGGACCAACACCGGCGTTTGCTTCGTTTTCCAAGGCGACTGGTACGACAGCCTGTCAGACGAGGAAAAGGCGGGCGTTCCGAAGAAGATCGTCAAACTGCTGGAAGACCGCGACGTCGGGTACGACTTCAACGGCTATCGCGATGCCCCGCCGTCCCTGCGCATCTGGTGCGGCGGCACGGTCGAGCAGGAAGACCTCAAGCGTTTGCTGCCGTGGATCGAGTGGGCCTACGAGCAGGTCAAGAACGGTTGATCCGGTTGGCGGCAGGGGCCCCCTGCCGCCACCAGCCCTATTTCCAATTCATGACCCGGCCTCATGGCCGGGGGCAACGACAGGAGCATCTGTCATGAGCAAGCCCAAAGTCCTCATTTCGGACAAAATGGACCCGAACGCCGCACGCATTTTCGAAGAACGTGGCTGCGACGTCGATGTGAAGCCGGGCATGACGCCCGATGAACTGAAGGCGGTCATTGGCCAGTATGATGGCCTCGCCATCCGTTCGGCTACCAAGGTTACCAAGGATATCATCGATGCCGCGGACAATCTGAAGGTTGTCGGGCGCGCAGGCATCGGGGTCGACAACGTCGATATTCCTGCCGCCAGCGCCAAGGGTGTGGTGGTGATGAACACGCCTTTCGGCAATTCGATCACCACGGCCGAGCACGCCATCGCCATGATGTTCGCGCTTGCGCGCCAGATACCGGCCGCGAACGCGCGGACGCAGGCCGGTGAATGGCCCAAGAACGACTTCATGGGCGTCGAGGTGACCGGCAAGACGCTTGGCCTTATCGGTGCGGGCAATATCGGATCGATCGTCGCTGCGCGCGCTTTGGGACTGCGGATGAAGGTCGTGGCTTACGATCCCTTCCTCACCGAAGAGCGCGCAGTAGAAATCGGCGTGGAGAAAGCAGACCTCGATACGCTGCTCGGCAAGGCGGATTTCATTACGCTGCACACGCCGCTGACCGACGAAACACGCAATATCCTGTCGAAGGAAAATCTTGCGAAAACGAAGCCCGGTGTCCGGATCGTCAATTGCGCACGAGGTGGGTTGATCGACGAAGCAGCGCTCGCAGAAGCCCTCGACAGTGGGCAGGTCGCCGGGGCGGCCCTGGACGTGTTCCAGACGGAGCCGGCCAAGGACAGCCCGCTGTTCGGCAAACCCAATTTCATCTGCACCCCGCATCTCGGTGCGAGCACGACCGAAGCGCAGGTCAACGTCGCGCTGCAGGTGGCGGAACAGATGGCTGATTATCTGGTCAGCGGCGGCGTTACCAATGCCCTCAACATGCCATCGCTGAGCGCCGAAGAAGCGCCCAAGCTAAAACCCTATATGAAGCTGGCGGAAAACCTCGGCAGTCTCGTGGGTCAGCTTGCACACGGGAATCTGACCAAGATCAGCATCGAGCGCGAGGGGGCCGCTGCAGAGCTTTCCGGCAAGCCGATCGAGGGCGCGGTTCTGGCCGGCCTGATGCGGCAGTATTCGGACACGGTGAACATGGTCAATGCGCCTTTCCTGGCCAAGGAACGTGGTCTCGACATCCGGTCCATTCGCCACGAGAAAGAAGGCGCCTATAACACGCTGCTGCGTGTCACGGTGGGCACCGAGGCTGGCGACCGTTCGGTCGCCGGTACGCTGTTCGGTGCCGATGCGCCGCGTCTGACGGAAATCTTCGGCGTCCGGATCGAAGCCGAACTCGATGGCCATATGCTCTATATCGTGAATGAGGACGCGCCCGGTTTCATCGGTCGGATCGGTTCTCTTCTGGGCGAGAACGGCATCAACATCGGCACGTTCAACCTTGGCCGCCGCGCGGCAGGAGGGGAAGCGGTGCTTCTGCTGAGTGTCGACCAGCCGATCCCGGACGACGTCGTAAAGGCGGCCTGCGCGCTGGAAGGCGTGAAGACCGTGATGCCGCTGGCGTTCTGACAAACGATAGGGCAGGGGGCGCGTCATTATGACAACAGCTGACGACCTCCTGCCTGTCGGTCTCGAAGACGCTCTGCCGGATCGCGCCCGCAAGATCACTTCTGCGATGCGCGCAGTACTCGATGCGATGGATGGCCACGGCTATGACCGCGTCCGCCCTCCACTGGTCGAGTTCGAACAATCGCTGGCCGGCCGCATGGATGGCGTGGCGACGCGCCGGATGGTGCGTTTTACCGATCCTGACAGTTTGCGAACGCTCGCGCTTCGCAGCGACATCACCGTGCAGATCGGGCGTATCGCGGCGACGGGTATGGCACATGCGCCGCGCCCCTTGCGCCTATGTTATGCAGGTGACGTCGCCTTCCTCAGCGCGAGCCAGCTGGATCCGGCACGCCAGCGGCTGCAAATGGGCGCGGAGTTGATCGGAACGGACAGCGTGGCAGCGGCCAGCGAAATCGTCTCGGTCGCGATCGACGCGCTCATGGCTGCGGGCGTTACCAATATCTCGGTCGATTTTACCTTGCCAGATCTGGTCGATGCTCTGGCGCAGGATGCCATGCCACTGGCACCGGACCAGCGCGAGGCGGTGCGGCGCGAACTCGACACGAAAGATGCAGGCGGTCTGCGGGAAGCGGGCGGCGATGCCTACCTTCCGCTACTCTATGCCACCGGTGACTTCGCTACGGCCATCGACAAGCTCGCCGCGCTTGATGCGGGCGGCGCGCTGGCCAGCAGGATCGAGGGTTTGAGGACGATTGCGGCGACGATCGGTGAGCGAGCAAGGGTAACGCTCGATCCCACGGAACGGCATGGTTTCGAATACCAGAGCTGGTTCGGCTTCACGCTTTATGGCGACGGAGCGCGCGGCGCGCTTGGGCGAGGTGGGACTTATACTATTCGCGGGAGCGAAGAAGCTGCGACAGGCTTTTCGCTCTACATGGGCCCCTTGCTCGATGCGCTGGGTGCCACGAATGGCGATGACGGGAAGAAGCTTTTTCTCCCGCTCGGCCATGATCGTGGGACGGCAGACCGGCTGCGAGCGATCGGCTGGCGTACGGTGGCGGCGGTTGAACCGACCGACGACCCGCAGCAGCTGGGATGTTCGCATGTTCTGAATGGGGACGCCCCCCGGACGCTCTAATCCGCTGACTTCCATTGCGGATGTTTCTGCATCACCCTGGCGAAAAGGTCCGAGACAAGGAGTCCTTCCAGCCACTTTTGGAGAGCGGGCAGGTCCAACGCGTCGAACCAAGCACGGTCGGCATTTGCAAACTGACGGATGAAGGGAAAGATCGCGATGTCTGCCAAGCCGCGCCGAGCTCCGCATAAATAGGCGGTACTGGCCAGCCGCTCGTCGAGTTGCTCGAGGATATCGAACGCTGCCGCCCGGTGCTCTTCAGGGTCCACGTCATCATAGCGGGTCGCGTATTTGTAGCGATCCAGATGGTGCTTGAAGGGGCCATCATTGGTCTCGATCAAGAGCTGATCGTTTCGATCGAGCCAGCCTTCCGAATCGTTTTGTCCCAGTGCCCAGTGCATTATGTCCAGGCTTTCTTCCAAGGGCGGGGCACCCGGCACGACCAGAACAGGGACCGTTCCTTTGGGTGACACCTCCAGCATCTCGGGCGGCTTGTCGCGTAACACCACTTCGCGGTGCTCGTAACTGGCACCGCTCACGCTCAACGCCATGCGTGCGCGCATCGCATAGGGACAACGACGGAAACTGTAGAGGATCACCTCAGTCATCCGTTTCGATATCATCCTTGCGACCGATATGATCCTGTCCACGCGCACCGGCTAACGTCGCCTGCCGGTGCCGCTCGCTATAACGAGCTCGCTGTTCTTCGCTGCGTTCGCCATGGCAGCGGTGGCACGATACGCCTTCGACGAAATGCTCGTGCGCCATATCTTCCCTGCTCAAGGGCCGCCTGCACGCACGACATAGTGAATGATCGCCAAGCTTGAGACCATGGCCCACGCTGACCCGTTCATCGAAGACGAAGCATTCGCCGCGCCACAGGCTTTCCTGTTCCGGCACATGTTCGAGGTAGTTCAGAATGCCGCCTTTGAGGTGGTAGACTTCCTTTACCCCTTCGGAACGAGCGAAGGCGGTCGACTTTTCGCAGCGGATCCCGCCGGTGCAGAACATGGCGATTTTTGGTGAGCGACCTGTGTCTTCGATCTCTGCCCGCTTGGCTCGGAACCAATCGGGGAACTCTCCGAAGCTTTTCGTTTCAGGGTCGATCGCCCCTTCGAAGGTACCAATCTGCACTTCGTAATCGTTGCGAGTATCGATCACAATCACGTCGGGATCGGCGATCAGCGCGTTCCAGTCTTGGGGATCGACATAGGTACCCACTCCGGACAACGGATCGAGATCGGGCTGGCCCATTGTCACGATCTCCTTCTTCAGCCGCACTTTGGTGCGATGGAAGGGCATCGTGTCGGAACGCGATTCCTTGACCTCGATGTTGGAGCAGCCGGGCAAGGCGCGGACATGAGCGAGAACGGCGTCGATACTCTCGTCCGACCCTGCGATGGTGCCATTGATCCCTTCACGGGCCAGAAGCAGAGTGCCGCGCACGCCAGTCTTTTCCATACACGCCGACAAATCGGGCTTGATGGACGCGGGATCGTCAAATCTCGCGAACTGGTAGAGCGCGGCAATGCGGATCGGTCGAGGGGCGGGTTCGGTTTTCACGGCGCCGCCTTTAGCAGTCTCTTTAGCAGGCTGCATCCCCGGCTTTCTCCAATCTTACTCGTTCAGTTTGCTCGGCTCTGGACCTATCCGGCCATCAGCATCGTCCAATGCATCGATCCGTTTCATCTGTTCATCCGACAGGGTGAAAGAGATCGCTGAGAAGTTTGCTTCGATATGGTCACGGCTGGAAGCCTTTGGGATTGGGCAAAGCCCGTGCTGCAGATGCCACCGCAAGATCACGGCACTGGCTGAATGCCCAGTCTCTTCGGCAATGCTCGCAATCGTTGAATTTTCCATGCCCGCGCCTTGTCCAAGGGGGGACCAGCTTTGCGTGACGATACCCATATCGCTATGCTGCTTGCGCAGTTCGCGTTGCTGAAAGGACGGATGCAGTTCAATTTGATTGAGAGCGGGCGTTACTCCAGTGTCGTCCGCGATCCGCTTCAGATCTTCCGTCCTGAAGTTCGACACGCCGATGGATTTGGCTTTTCCCTGATCGCGAAGCTCGATCAGTGCTTTCCACGTGTCGACGAACAACCCTTTCTCCGGACAGGGCCAGTGAATGAGCAGCATGTCGACGTGATCACGCCCGAGGCGGTCTAGGCATTTATCTGCCGCTTTCAGAGTTCTGTCGTACCCTTGGCTCGCGTTCCAGATTTTCGTCTGCAGGAATATGTCCGGAGTTTCGGTCAGGCCGTCACCGACGCCGTCTTCATTCTGATAAACGGCTGCCGTATCGACCATTTTGTAACCAACATCGACGGCCGTCCGCACAGCTTCTGCGGCTTTGTCATTATCGATCTGGTACGTACCGAAGCCGATCTGCGGAAGCTGGCGGCCATCGTTCAGGGTGAGCATGGGATAGTCTGTCATGAAATCTCCTTGTGTTCAGTCAATGGTAGAGCGCAGCAAAGTTTCCGCGGCTTGACGGGAAACTCATGGCCCCCTAGGTCGCGCACCGCATTTGAAGCGGGTTTTCGCTTCTCCATTCCATCCCTTGGTCGAGTCCTGTCGAAGGACCTCGTGGATCCCCTGGCAGGGGAAAAGGCGTAATCATGGCAAATGTGACCGTAATCGGTGCCCAGTGGGGCGATGAGGGCAAAGGCAAAATCGTCGATTGGCTTGCCAGTCGGGCCGATGCCGTCGTGCGTTTTCAGGGTGGCCACAACGCGGGCCACACGCTCGTGGTTGGCGATACGACGTACAAGCTCTCGTTATTGCCGAGCGGTATCGTCACCGGTACGTTGAGTATTGTCGGCAATGGCGTGGTGCTGGATCCCTGGCATCTCAAGGCCGAGGTGGAAAAGCTCGAGGGGCAGGGCGTCGAGATCAATCCCGACAACTTCGCTGTCGCAGACAACTGCCCGCTGATCCTGCCGTTTCACCGCGACCTTGACGGATTGCGGGAGACGGCTGCCGGATCGGGCAAGATCGGGACAACCGGTCGCGGGATCGGGCCGGCTTACGAGGACAAGGTTGGCCGCCGAGCCATTCGGGTATGCGACCTTGCGCATCTCGACGATCTCGACCCTCAACTGGACCGTCTCTGCGCCCATCACGATGCGCTTCGTGCGGGTTTCGACCAACCACCCATCGATCGGGAGGAACTGCTTTCGCAATTGCGCGAAATCGCTCCGTTTGTGCTCCAGTTCGCCCAACCGGTGTGGAAGCGGCTCAAGAAGGTTCGCAAGGCAGGAGCCAAAATTCTGTTCGAGGGTGCGCAGGGCGTACTGCTCGATATCGATCACGGAACCTATCCGTTCGTTACCAGCTCAAATACTGTCAGCGGCACTGCGGCAGCGGGAAGCGGCCTCGGGCCCAATGCAACCGGTTATGTGCTCGGTATCGTCAAGGCTTATACCACTCGCGTGGGTAGTGGGCCGTTTCCGACCGAGCTGGAAGACGAAATTGGCCAGGGTATCGGGGAGCGTGGTCACGAGTTCGGCACTGTTACCGGGCGCCAGCGCCGTGTGGGTTGGTTCGATGCGGTGCTTGTGCGTCAGAGCTGTGCGATCAGTGGCGTCACTGGCATCGCCTTGACTAAAATCGACGTGCTGGATGGGCTGGACGAGGTGACAATCTGTACGGGCTATCGCCTTCGCGGCCAGGTATACGATTACTTCCCAAGTCATTCGGCCGACCAGGCGGCACTCGAGCCGATCTATGAAACCATGGATGGCTGGACGGAGTCCACTGCTGGCGCGCGTAGCTTTGCCGATCTCCCGGCCAATGCCGTGAAGTATATCCAACGCATACAGGAATTGATCGAAACCCCCGTCTCGCTGGTGTCGACCAGTCCGGAGCGCGACGATACCATACTGATGCGCGATCCATTCATGGATTGAGGCCGAAAATGCGCTATGGTGGCGAAGCCATGCGCTTCGCCGCCATCTCGTTTTGCCTGCTAGCCGCGGCCCTGCTGCTTTCCGCACCGCCTGCTCAAGCCCAGAAGGCCCGAGCGGGGGAGCGAGCCGATTTCGTTCTGATCGACAAGTCCGACCGCAAGTTATGGCTCTATCAGGACGGCAAGGTCATCCGCGCTTATTCAGATCTGCAATATGGCGATGCGCCGGTGGGTCACAAACAGTTCGAAGGTGACGAGCGAACGCCGGAAGGGCGTTATACGATCAGCTACGGTAACGAACAGTCGAGCTATTATCTCAGCCTGTATATCGATTATCCCAATGCGCAGGACAGGGCATTCGCAAATGCGCGCGGGCGGTCTCCGGGCGGGCTTATCTTTATTCACGGACAACCCAACGGCATGCCGTTCGATGCGCGCGTACCAGGTGACTGGACCGATGGTTGCATCGCAATGTCCAACGCGGAAATAGCGGAGGTATGGAGCCTCGTGCCTGATGGCACACCGATCGAAATCCGGCCATAGTTCGACAAAGCAATCCGGCCACTCCTTCGAACCATGTCGCTGCTGGACTGCAGATAGCATAGACAGAATTCTTGACTCAACCCTGCTTTGTTCTCATTTTGTTCGAGAAAGAGGAATGGAGCGCGATTCGATGCAGCAGGATTTTCTGTACGAGCCGATATGCAATGCTGCTGGATGCCAGCTGACCGTAACGGTGCTGGCTGATCGCGATTATCTGCGGGAAGAAATGTGTGCGGATGCATCTTCTGCCGGTTTTCGCGTGCTCGATAGCTGCAGTCTGGAAGAATACGCACAAGGGCCACTGACGGCGTTGGGGGATCTGGTGCTCGTCGATTGTTCTGAAGCCACTGCGGATGCGATGGCGCTCTTATCCCGGCTGGATATGCGCGGCGGCAAGGCCGGTGCCCATCTGGTCATTTCCACAACTATGGGGGCGCTCGACAGCGTCTTTGGATGTCTTTCGATGTCCGCAGTACAGATTCTCGTTGATCCGGCCCGTGCAGAACGCGTGATTGCAATTGGCCGCGTGCTTGCGCTTCTTCCAAATCTGCGTTTGCGGGAAATGGGGGAAGACGACCGCTTGATGCTGCTCCGTCTCACCGAACAGGTGGGCCGTATTGCCGAAAGGCTGGAATTAATGTCGCCGGGACAGCGAGCCGGGGGCGGCGCGTTTCGATTTGAATCTCCGTCTCCCGGATGGCGAGGTGAGGAAGACGATCACTCGGGCTCTCGAAAACGGACCGAGCGGGTCCAGTTGCCTGACTCTTCCATTATCCGCAGGCTGATAAAGGCCCGGCAATTGCGCGCGCAGTATTTCGATGCCGGTTTGTTTGCCGACCCGGCCTGGGATATTCTGCTCGACCTGGCGGCTGCCCGATCAGAGCGGCGACGGGTTAGCGTCACTTCGCTTTGTATCGCAGCGGGCGTGCCAGCGACCACGGCCCTGCGCTGGATTGGCCAGATGGTCGATGCCGATCTACTGATGCGTCTTTCCGATCCCCACGATCGCCGCCGCGCTTATATCGCTCTTGCAGATACAACGGCGGACGCGATGGCCAGCTATCTTGCGGAAGTAGGCGCTGCGGAACTGGCGAGCGTCTAGCCCTTACGGCGTAGAATTACAGTCAATCCCTCGGCCGGCGGGTCGGCGGGCAGTGCTTTCCTAACAGCGTCGGCGCGAGCGCGCGCCAGAATGGTATCCGGAATGTGTGCATCATGCAGAATGATGTCGGCCTTTCCCAGAGCGCGTGCCTGACGCAGCGTCAAATCTTCGGGGTCGTCGCTCGCAATAGTAAATTCAACGACCTGTGAACTCGCGTTTTCTTGTGCGCCATCAAGCCAGTTTTCAACTGAAGCGGCGCTCGCTTCTTCGAACGGATCCAGCTCGCCATGTTCCTGAAGGGCTGCATCAATCGCTCGCCTGCGCGCATTGCTTTCGGGAAAGCGGGTGCGGATCCTGTCACGGGCAGTGAACAAAGCCGTAGCCAGTGTACCGAGGGTCTGGGGCAGTATGGCTTCGAGCCGGAGACGAAGGTGCTTGGCCAGGCCAGCCGACGCCCCGCCCGTACTTACCGCCACCAGTACCGGATCGCGGTCGAGCACGCTGGGCAGGGTGAAATCGCAAAGGTCGGGCCGGTCGGCGACATTCACCAGCAAACCGGCCTGCTTAAGCCGGCGGGCCGCGCTCTCGGAAGCGCGCTCGTCCTCCAGCGCAACGAAGGCAAGCTGCGCATAATGCGCTTCGGTTTCAGCACATGGAATGCCGCCCGCCCGTTCGACAAGCCGAGCTTTGGCGTCGGCCAGATCACCAACGCCTACCACGACGACGCGCTTCCCCGAAATGCGATGGAAAAGCGGGAGCGAATGCATCAGCCGAGCCAGTCCGGTACGCGTTCGGCATCCATTATGGCAGCCGCCGCAATGCGGTCCGCCACCACGGCAAAGCGATCGCCGTCTACCAGCACTTCGGCCACGAAACCGCGGGAATTATACGAAGACGCCATGGTCGCACCGTATGCGCCCGCCGTGCGGAAGACGGCGAGATCGCCCGCCACCAGCGCGTCGCATTCGCGGTCCATCGCAAAGGTGTCGCCGGTCTCGCAGATCGGACCCACGATATGTGCGGTCATGCGATCACCGGTCGGCGCGACTGCATCGAAATCATGCCAGGCGCCATACATTGCTGGTCGCGCAAGATCGTTCATTGCAGCATCGACCACTACGAAAGGCGGCCCGTTCCCGCTGCGCTTGGATCGGATGACCCGCGTTAGCAGGACGCCGGCATTGCCCGCGATGACGCGGCCTGGCTCGAACATCAGGCGGACATCCCATTTCGCAGTGACCCGGGCGACCATCGCGCCGTATTCTTCGGGCGAGGGCATTTTTTCTCCCGCCTTGTAAGGAACACCCAGACCGCCACCGAGGTCGGCATGCGTGACGGCGCAGCCATTATCCCGCAGTTCCGCAATGAGCGCGCCGACTTTCTCGAAGGCGGTTTCCAAGGGTTCGAGAGTTGAAAGCTGGCTGCCGATGTGGACGGCCACGCCGCGCATATCGAGGCCGTCTTCCTGCGCAAGCCGGGTATATATTTCGGCAGCCCGATCCAGCGGGACACCGAACTTGTTTTCCCGCTTGCCGGTCGAGATTTTTTCATGGGTGCGGGCATCCACATCGGGATTGACGCGCAGGGCGCAGGCTGCGCGGCTGCCATGCCGTTCAGCGATTGCAGCCAGTTCGTATCCCTCTTCCTCGCTCTCGATATTGAACTGGCCGATGCCTGCTTCCAGTCCATGCAGGAGTTCCGCATGGGTTTTTCCGACACCTGAAAAAACGATGTCCGCAGGTTTCATGCCGGCTGCCAACGCGCGCGCCAGTTCGCCGCTGGAAACTACGTCCGCGCCATAGCCTTCGTTGGCCAAGACCTTGAGAACTGCAAGGTTCGGATTCGCCTTAACCGCGAAGGCGATATGCGGATCATGGAGGCCGGAAAGCGCATCCCGGAAGACCCGAGCATGGCGTTCGAGAGTAGCGCGCGAATAGACGTAAACCGGTGTGCCCACCTCTTCCGCGATACGGGACAGGGCAACGTCTTCGGCGTGGAGGACGCCGTCTTTAAGCTGGAAATAGTCCATGGCTGCCGCCTGTGCCGAAAGCGCGCGTCACTGTCGAGCAAGCCTTGCTTCGGGCGCTGAAATTACTGGGGAGGGAGGTCGAACGGATCGTCCTCGCGTTCCTCCGAGCGAGTGCGCAGTTCCACGTTGCGATCGGGCGCCGCTTCCGGATCCAGTTCAAGGAGTTGGTCCGCAGTCGGCTGAACCTGCGCGCCATAGGGTGCGGGCGGAAGCGACGATCCTTCAACCGGTTCCAGTGCGGATTTCTGCCCGCAAGCACCGAGCATGAGCAAAGCGACAAGTACAACCCAGTTACGCATCAATCCTCCAGCCCGAGGCGCTTTTTCGCCGCGGCTACCTGTTCCCTTACGCGAACCGGGGCGGTGCCGCCATAGGACGCGCGTGCCGCGACAGACGCATCGACCGACAGCGCATCGAACACGCGCTCGTCGATCCGGGCATCGATCGCCTTAAGATCGCCGATGGACAAGCCGTCCAGAGCCACACCTTTTTCGTCGGCCAGTTTTACCGCCGCGCCCGTGATATGATGGGCCTCGCGAAACGGGATGTCGGCCTGACGGACCAGCCAGTCGGCAAGATCGGTGGCGGTCGCATGTCCCGCTTCGGCCGCCTGGCGCATGCGAGCCGTTTCAAAGCGGCTGTCCGCCACCATCCCCGCCATTGCCGCCAGGCTGAGATCGAGCAGACCGGCAGCTTCGAATACCGGCGGCTTGTCGTCCTGCATGTCTTTCGAATAGGCGAGAGGGAGGCCCTTCATGGTGATCATCAGACTGGTCACGCAGCCGATGACCCGGCCCGCGTGCCCGCGCACCAGTTCGGCCGCATCGGGATTGCGCTTCTGCGGCATGATCGAACTGCCGGTCGAAAGCGTATCCGGCAGCTTGACGAAACCGAAGGGCTGGCTGGCCCAGATGATGAATTCTTCCGCAAGGCGGCTGAGGTGAAGCGAGCACTGGCTCGCAGCCATCAGGTAATCGAGCGCGAAATCGCGGTCGGACACGGCATCGAGACTATTGCGGGTCGGTTGCGCGAAGCCGAGCGCGTTTGCCGTCATGTCGCGATCGATATCGAACCCCGTTCCGGCCAGTGCTGCCGAGCCGAGCGGACATTCATCCATCCGTACCAGGGCATCATTAAAGCGCGAGCGATCGCGGATCAGCATTTCGAAATAGGCGAGCAGGTGATGTCCCAGAGTTACCGGCTGCGCCGTCTGCAAATGCGTGAACCCGGGCATGATGCTATCGGCATGCTCTTCGGCCCTGCCGACCAGCGCCGAAAGCAGGGCATCGATACCCGCAATGGAGCGCTGCATGGCGCTGCGCACCCACATGCGGAAATCGGTCGCCACCTGATCGTTGCGGCTGCGGGCCGTGTGCAAGCGCCCGGCAGCGGGGCCGACGATCTCGGTCAGGCGGGCTTCTGCGGTCATGTGGATGTCCTCGAGGTCCCAATCCTCGGGCACGCCGTCGCGTTCATATTCTGCGGCCACTTGCTGCAAGCCTTCATCGATCGCCTTCGCGTCAGCCTCGCTCACAATGCCTTGCTGGGCCAGCATGGACACATGCGCCCGGCTTCCCGCGATATCCTCGCGCCAGAGCGCCTTGTCGAAAGGGATTGAGGCATTGATTTCGCGCATGATCGCGCTAGGCCCTTCGGCGAACCTGCCTCCCCACATGCTGTTGGAGTTTTTCGTGTCCCGTACGTCGTTCACGCTAGCCATCGTCCTCGGTCTTGCTGTCGCGGCCTGCGATAGGAGCACGTCCGAAGACGCGCAAGAAAGCAGCGCTTTATCCGTGCCTACCGGAGAAATCGATACCAGTGAGGCCGGCGCGCTGATGCCCGCGGTCAACCTGAGCAACCCGGATGGGCGCACGCTCAATCTCGGGGCGTTACAGGGCACGCCGGTCCTGCTCAACCTCTGGGCAACCTGGTGTGCCCCGTGCGTGAAGGAAATGCCGCTGCTGGACGATCTGGCGAGCGAGTACGACGGCCGGCTCAGGGTGGTGACGGCGAGCCAGGACATGCAAGGCGCCGAGAAAGTCGCACCATTTTTCGCAGAAAAGGGTTACGCCCGGCTCGAACCTTGGATGGACCCGGAAAACGAACTCAGCTTTGCGATTGGGGGCGGGGTCATGCCGACGACCGTCCTGTACGATGGTGCCGGTCAGGAAATCTGGCGCGTACAGGGCGATTACGATTGGTCCAGCGAGGACGCACGCGCGGCCATCGACGCGGCGATCGCCGAATAGTCGGGCACTTCCAGGCCGAGCATGGGGAGCGGAAATCCGAACAATCCGCTCATCAGCTGTGCCTGTATCCGCGCCACCGGGCCAAAACGGGATAGCGGCGCGACGATACGGTCGCGGATCCACGGCCATAAAACATCGCTCGATTGAAACAGGGGCGTGAACGCGGCCGTCACCGCCTGATACAGCGCGACATGATCGCGCCGCCAGCTGGCGGACAGCCGTAATCCTTCGGTTAGAGTGCGTCCTTCGCGCAGACCTGCTGCGAGCCCCCACGCATCGAGCAAAGCCATGTTCGCTCCCTGGCCGAGTTGCGGACTTGCTGAATGCCAGGCATCCCCGATTCGTACCAGACGTTCACGATACGGGCGATGTGAGCTGCGATGGGCGTAACGTGCAAAGGTAAGGTCGTCGTGACAGGAAATTCTGTCCAGGAGGAAATCGGTCTCGGGCCACAGAGTGCGGACCTGGCTTTTCCATACAGCGAGGGGTGAGGACCGCCACTGAGAATACTCGTCGCGCTTCAACGACCAGAACAGAGCCACCTCGTCGGGCAAGCCCGGGCCGCGCGAGCCGATTGGCAGTATGCCGATCATCTGGGAGGCGCGGCGATAGCGCTGTTCGAGGAGGTTTTTCGCGTGCCGGTCACTCGGCTCGACAAGAATTGCCGCCCAAAGTGCGCCGAACGGGAGCAGGCCCTGCTGCTCGCCGAACTCGATACGTGACGCCCATCCGCTTGCGTCTACGACCAGATCGAAGGGTCCCGCACGGGTGCCGTCACGCGCGATAACGTGACGTCTTCGCCCTTCCAGCACGCTGTTGTGGATTTCCGACCCGGTGAGAATGGATATGCCCGCTGCGATTGCCCGCGCATACAGCACCGCGAACAGGCTTGCCCGGTGGATACCGATTCCGAACGCCTCACCTGACCCGAGCTTGGAATAGGGGGCGTCCAATGCAGGTCGACCGTGTTCGTCGAGACCGAACAGTGCGTCGATCCGCGCGCCGCGGGCAGCGATTTCATTCGACAGGCCCATTCGGTCGAGAACGGCCATGCCAGAAGGTTGCAGCATCAGGCCGGAACCCAGAGGTTGTGGCTGATCGAATCGCTCGAACAGCGTCACCTGGTGACCATCGCCATGCAACAGGATGGCCGCGGCAAGGCCTGCCGGACCACATCCAATGATCGCGATGTCGTAAGTCTGGCGGATACCCTCTCCCGCGCTACCGCCTGTGTGGCCCCTGTCGGGGAATGGTGGGCGCTGACGGGCTCGAACCGCCGACCCTCTCGGTGTAAACGAGATGCTCTACCAACTGAGCTAAGCGCCCGCTCCATGTGCGGAGGTGCTGCTAATAGCGTCCAAATCTTCAAAATCAATTGCCGAGATTGCATGGGCGCCGCTAGGCGGCTGCATATGAAGAGCAAGCTCACCGTATTGGCTACCGGTGGCACGATTGCCGGGATAGCTGGCAGTGCCATCGCGAAGGATTATCGCGCGGGAGAGATCGGAATCGAGGATTACCTCGATCGGGTCGGGGGGCTCGGTCTTGAAGCTGAGCTTTCGGGAACGCAGATCGCGAATATCGATTCGGCCGATGTCGGACCTGCCGTGTGGCACCCGCTGCATGCGCGCGCGATGGAAGCCTTGGCTGACGAGGAATGCGACGGGCTTATCGTTACGCATGGTACCGATACGCTGGAAGAAACCGCTTTCCTGCTCGATCTGACTTTGCCGGCGAACAAACCGGTCGTGGTGGTGGGCGCGATGCGGCCTGCCGATGCTGTGGGCTACGACGGTTTGCGAAACTTCGCCAATGCCGTACGCGTGGCCAGTGATGCGCAGGCAGCGGGGCGAGGGGTGCTGGTAGTCATGGGCGATCGCATCTTCGCAGCGCGAGACGTCTACAAGGTCCGCACACGCGGCACCGAAGCGTTTCGCGGTTTCCCTCGCGAATCGGTAGGCATGGTGACACCCGCCTCACTTGAGTGGTTCGGAGCGCCTTGGCGCAGCGATACGCCGGCTCGGTGCGGCCTGCCGAAAGACCTGCCGGAAGTTGCGATCGTGTATGTTTACGCCGGGCTGGATGCGCAAAGCGTATCCCGCCAGCTAGGCAGTACGACGCGCGGCGTGGTGGTGGCGGGCGTGGGTGAAGGAAATTTGCCGGAATGTGTGCGCCAGGAACTGGTCAAGCTCGCAAGAAAGGGCACACTGGTCGTGCGCGCCAGTCGCGCGGACGAGGGCATGGTCGATCGCGAACCCGACGACGATACGAACGCTTTTGTTGCTGCTCGTGCGCTGAACCCGCAGAAGGCACGCATTCTGCTGCAATTGCTGCTGGCGGGCGGCGAGACCGAACCCGCCGCCATCCAGCGCGCTTTCGACGGACGCTAAATCAGCCGTTGGGCATAACCAGATATTTCTCGCCGGTTTTCATCTGGCGGTAATCCAGAATAGCGTCCTTGGTCAGCATGCCTTCGAGATCGACCTTCGACTTGTAGCTGCTGGCAAAGGTGGTGGTCAGATTGTCCAGCACGCGCTTGCGCATTCGGGCGACAGTCTCGCGCCCGGCCATCTGCAGGAACGGCGTCAGCAGCCATCCCGACAGGGTCCACCCGAAACCATAGGAGGGGGTGAGGGTGGTGGGCCCCATGTCCAGCCGGCCGTAAATGAACATCCGCTTCTGCTGGTTCGAACCATAGCGCGAATATTCGCTCATTTTTTTCGAAGCGACCTGCTCCATCGCCTTGAAGCAGCTGTCGACCATCTTGCCGCCACCGATAGGGTCGAAGCCGTAGAAGGCGTTGGTTTCGTCGATCGCGGATTTTAGCTGATCCATGAAATCGTCATCCGCAGAATTGACGATGTGCTTCGCGCCGAGATCTTTCAGCAAGTCGACCTGATCGCTCTTCCGCACGATATTGACCAAACCAAGGTCATCTTCCTGGCAGATTTTCACGAGCATCTGACCCAGATTGGAGGCGCCGACAGTGTGAAGGATTGCTTCCTGACCATCCATCTTCGCGTTTTCCGCAAAACCGAGAGCGGTCATGGGGTTAACGAAGCTCGATGCGCCGTCCTCTGCACTGTGATCGCCCAGCGGCAGGCACATCGAAGCGTCGGCGATTGCATACTGGCTGTAGGCCGTGCCCGGCACGCAGGCGACGCGCTGGCCCATCAACGCCTTGGCCATGTCGGAATCGCCCGTGGCGACCACCGTGCCCGCACCTTCGTTACCGGCTGGCAGGCGCTGGCCATGGCGCGCTTTCTGCCCGCTGTTGAACGGCTCGGGCATCTTTGCGACGACCTTACCCGGCGAATATTCGGCATTTTCGAAATCTGCAGCGCCGGTCAGAATTGCGAGGTCGCTCGGATTGATCGGCGCGGCCTCCATTTTTACCAGCACCTGATTGCCGGTGGGATCGGGAAACTCGCTATTTGCGATCTCGACGGTGAGGGTGCCATCGCTCGTCAGAGTGGTGAAAAGTTGTTTGCCTGTAGTCGTCATCCTCGTGCCCTTTCGTTGCGATACGAAACGTATTGGGCGTTTCGCTACGCCGCGAAATCGGCCTTGGCTAGGGTGACGTTAGGTCAAGTATCGTCGGGATAGACGGCCCGAACGAAATAAAGGCCGTGCGGAGGAGCATTGAGCCCAAGCGCTTGTCGATCGCGCGCTTGCAGCGCTTCGGCCAATCGTGTTTCGCGCCACCGGCCCATTCCCACAAGCGCCAGACAGCCGACCATCGATCGTACCTGATGATGAAGGAAACTGCGCGCTGCTGCATGAATGCGAACTTCATCACCATCCCGCTCAACGTCTAGCCGGTCGAGAGTTTTTATCGGGCTTTCCGCCTGACAGTGCACGGAACGGAACGTGGTGAAATCATGTAAGCCAACCAGCGCTTGCGCCGCCCGGTGCATGGCTTCGTGGTCCAGATCCTGCGGGATCTGCCAGAGTCGATCTTTCTCCAAGGTCAGCGGCGCGCGGCGATTTGCAATGCGATAGACATATGCGCGGCCAGAGCAGGAAAAGCGTGAATGCCAATCGTCCGCCACCACTTCGCAATGCGTCACCGCTATGGGATCGGGGCGTAAATGAGCGTTGAGCGCCTCCATCAGACGGAAAGGCTCTATATGCTTCTCGATGTCGAAATGACTGCGCATGGCGAGTGCATGAACACCGGTGTCCGTGCGGCCCGCGCTGTGCAGCCGGACTTCTTCACCAAGAACGCGATAGGCCGCTTCCTCTACTGCCTGCTGCACGCTCGGCCCGTCCTTCTGCCGCTGGAGGCCGAAAAACGGGGTTCCGTCGAATTCGAGGGTCAGAGCAAAACGGGTCAAGCGAGGCGGGTTCCTTTGGCAACCGATTTGCCGCGCAGAAAGGTCTCGAGATCCATCTTCGGTTTGCCAGCACGCTGAAGTTCTACCGGACGAATAGCGCCTTCGCTGCAAGCGATCGTCAGGCGATCGTCGGTCACTTCGCCGGGCGAACCGGCGGCTTCGACACATTCGGCACGCAGCACTTTGACACGGGTTTCGTCGAGCTCGAACCATGCGCCGGGAAAAGGTGACAGACCATGGATGTGCCGGACCACATCCCCGGCGGGACGGTTCCAGTCGATCCGCGCCTCTGCCTTGTCGATCTTGTCGGCGTACGTCGCGTCCTTGTCGTCCTGCTCCAGCGGATGCAGCGCGGTCAGATCGATCAACGTGCCGACCATCAGTTGCGCCCCGATCTCGGCAAGTTCGTCAGTGAGTTCGCCGGTTGTCTTGTCTTCGATAGGGGTTCGGGCAAATGTAATCATCGGGCCGGTATCGAGGCCCGCTTCCATCTGCATGATCGTGACCCCCGTTACCGGATCGCCCGCCATAACCGCCCGGTGAATCGGCGCGGCACCGCGCCAGCGCGGCAGGATAGACGCATGGACGTTGAGACAGCCATGTGCGGGCGCATCGAGTATTGGCTGGGGGAGGATCAGGCCGTAGGCTGCGACGATTGCCACGTCGGCCTTCAGGGCGGCAAAGGCCTCCTGCTCCTCTTCAGACTTGAGCGATTTGGGATGGCGCACCTCGACCCCGAGATCGCTTGCACGCTGGTGCACGGGTGTTTTGGTCAGTTCTTTTCCCCGCCGACCGCCCGGACGCGGCGGCTGGGTATAGACGCAGACCACCTCATGCGCGGCATCGACCAGCGCCTGAAGCGTCGGCACTGCGAATTCCGGCGATCCCATAAAGATTGTGCGCATGAACGGCTCTTGTGGTCTTTCTCTGTTCTTATCGCGCCCCTATCTGTGCAACCATGGCATCGCAAGAGATCGAGACGCTGGCTTCCGTGCTGGCACGGCTGCCCGGCCTTGGCCCACGTAGTGCACGCCGGGCGGTGTTGTGGCTGGTCAAACGCAGGGAAAGCGCGCTGCCGGCACTGCTCGAAGCGCTCGCGACCGTTGGCGAGGCGCTCGTCGAATGCGACACCTGCGGCAATGTCGACACAACCAATCCGTGCGCGATTTGCGCCGATCCGCGGCGCGAGGTAAAATCGCTCTGCGTGGTCGAGGACGTGGCCGATTTGTGGGCTCTCGACCGGGCAAAGCTGTTTACCGGGAAGTATCACGTACTCGGCGGCAAGCTGTCCGCGCTCGACGGGGTGCGACCCGAAGATCTCAACATCGCATCACTACTGGCGCGTGTGGAGGAAGGCGGGGTGGACGAGATCGTCCTTGCCATGAACGCCACTCTGGAAGGCCAGACTACCGCCCATTATCTTGCGGAAAGGCTGGACACTTTTCCCGTGCGCATCACGCAGTTGGCCCATGGATTGCCGGTCGGCGGCGAACTCGATTATCTGGATGAAGGCACGCTTGCTCAGGCAATACGGGCGCGCAGACCGATGGGCTGACCGATCACAGTATGCTCCCTATTCAGATTGAATAAACGGCGCAACGCGCATATCTTGTGGCCATGGCGATAAGACAGATTCTCGAAGTGCCGGATCCCCGGCTCAAAACCGTGTCCGAACCGGTTACCGAATTCAACGACGAGCTTAACGAGCTCGTCGCGGACATGTTCGAAACGATGTATGCGGCACCCGGCATCGGGCTGGCGGCGATCCAGGTCGGCGTTCCAAAGCGTGTGCTGGTGATCGACCTTCAGCCGGAAGACGAGGAAGCCGAGGGCGAGGTCTGCAATCACGGCGGCCACGAGCATGTGCATTACCCGACCGTCAAAGAGCCGCGGGTCTTCATCAATCCGGAAATTCTCGACCCGGCGGAAGAGCTGGCGAGCTATCAGGAAGGGTGCCTGTCGGTGCCCGACATCTTCGCGGATGTCGATCGTCCGGCCACCTGCCGTGTGCGGTACCAGGACCTCGAAGGCGAAACGCATGAAGAGGATCTTGAAGGCCTCATGGCGACCTGCGTTCAGCATGAGATGGACCATCTCGAAGGTATCCTGTTCATCGACCATCTTTCGCGGTTGAAGCGGAACATGGCACTCAAGAAGCTGAAGAAGCTGCGCGAAGCGGCGTAGGCTTCCTACACAATCACGGATTTCGAAGAGGCGATTCGCGGTAGCGGGTCGCCTTTTTGCTGGGCTGGTTGATGAAGTACATTCGCTGGCACCGCTTTATTCGAGAAAAACGGGCGCGTGGTCGTGCCCTTGGAATAGAGGGACCCGATGCGAACATAGCGTCGGGGATTGCTGTAGGAAAGGGCTGGTGTTCCGCATGTGTTCCGCCTAGCCTGCGCCCATGGAAATGGCAGTCATTGCAATCGTGGCGCTGCTCGCAGGAGCGGGCCTGGGATGGTTTTTGGGATCGCGGCCCGTGGCCGAATGGAAGGCGCGCCATGGGGAGCGCGATGCGGAAGCGCGCGAGACGGAAGAGAAGTTTCGCAAGGCGATCGTCGATCTGGAAAATGCGACCGTGCGGGCAGGGCGGGCCGATGCGCTCGACGCCGAATTGCGCGATGTGCGCAGGAACCATGAGGCGGCGCTCGACAATCTGCGGCGCAGCAATGGCGAACTGGGCGCCGAACTCGCGACGCTGAAGGAAAAGACCGCCAATTTCGACGAGCAGAAACGGCTGCTGATCGAAGCGCGCGAAGAATTGCTCAAGGAATTCCAGAACACCGGCTCGGCCGTATTGTCGAAGGCACAGGAAGCCTTCCTCGAGCGGGCGAACGAGCGGCTTGGCCATTCGGAAAAGACCAGCGAGGAAAAACTGCGCGCATTGCTCGACCCGGTCGGCAAGCGGCTGGAAGCCTATGAAAAACAGGTCGCGGCGCTGGAGGAAAAGCGCACCGATGCATTCGGCCGGCTTTACCAGCAGATCACCGAAATGCAGCGCGGGCAAGAGGAAGTGCGGCGCGAGGCGCAGCGGCTCGGCAATTCACTGACCAATGCCCCCAAGGCGCGGGGGCGCTGGGGTGAGCGGGCATTGCAGAACGTGCTGGAGCAATGCGGCCTGTCGGAACATACCGATTTCAATCTGGAGCATTCGATCGAAACCGACGAAGGCCGCCTGCGGCCCGATGCGGTGGTCCACGTTCCGGGCCAGAAGAAGCTGGTGATCGATGCCAAGGTGTCGCTGAACGCCTATCAGGCCGCATTCGAGGCGGATGACGAGAACGAGCGTATCAGAAACCTCGATCTGCATGCGAAGTCCATGCGCAATCACGTCCAGACGTTGGGTTCGAAAAGCTATCAGAGCCAGTTCGACGATACGCCGGATTACGTGGTTATGTTCGTCCCGGGCGAGCATTTCGTGGCCGCCGCGCTCGAGCACGATCCCGAATTGTGGGATTTCGCTTTCCGCAACAAGGTGTTGCTGGCGACCCCGACCAACCTTGTCGCCATCGCGCGCACGGTCGCGCAGGTCTGGCGGCAGGACACCATCGCGCGTGAAGCGGTAGAGATCGGCAAGGCGGGGGCGGAACTGTACGATCGCCTGGCAGTGGCTGCCGAACATATGAAGCGCGTGGGTGGCGGGCTGGAGACAGCCGTCAACAATTACAACAAGTTCGTCGGCAGTTTCGAGCGCAATGTACTGTCCGCCGGACGCCGGCTGCACGACAAGGGCATCGAGATCGGCAAGCGCGAGATTGACGAGGTGCCGATAGTCGAGGCGACACCGCGCTATAACGCCGAAGATGCCGCCCTGATCGGCAATGACGGACAGCCGGATCGCGAAGCTGCGGAATAGCCAAGGGGAAAAAACCGGGACCCCACCGGCGTTTTTGGCGTTGCTACCGCAATAGTTACCGGCATATGCCGGGTTAACAGACAGGTTGAAGTAGCAGGAAACCCTTACATGCATCGCGGCAACGGCGATGGGTCGCGCAAAACTTTCGAACAGGCCCAACATACCGGGCGGCCTTTCAATGCTGAGGAGGACAACTTCCCCGGCTCGTCAGGCCTGCTTTTCGAACAGGCAATGGCGCAGACCCGCATGGCGGTTTGCCTGACCGACCCGCGCCTGGAAGACGACCCCATCGTCTTCTGTAACAAGGCGTTCGAAAAACTTACCGGTTACAAGCAGGACGAGATCGTCGGCAGAAACTGCCGTTTCCTGCAGGGCCCCAAGACCGACCAGTCGCAGGTCGCGAAAATCCGCGATGCCATACGCACCGAAGAAGTGCTGGTCGTCGAGCTGCTGAATTACCGCAAGGATGGTTCGACATTCTGGAATGCTCTCCATCTCGGTCCGATTTACGACGAAGAGGGCAAGCTGCGGTATTTCTTCGGCAGCCAGTGGGACGTCACCGACATCCATCTGGCCCGTGCGGAAGAAAAACACGCCAAGGCGATGGCCCGCGAAGTTTCACACCGGCTGAAAAACGTCTTTGCCGTAATCGGCGGAATCGTGAACATAACCGGGCGCGCGATGAATGCGCGCAACGTATCGAGCAAGATCAACGAACGCGTCCAGGCACTGGGCCGCGCTTATGAGCCGACGCTGGACGATGCCGCGCTGGGCACGATTGAGGTCGGGCAGGCGATCCGGTCGGTCTTGAATCCCTACGATCCCGAAGGCGATCGCATCCTGTTCGAAGGCAATGGCGCGCGGACCGAGCCGAATGCGGTTTCCGCCATGGGGCTGACACTGCACGAACTTGCGACCAATGCGTCGAAATATGGCGCGCTGTCCAATGAGGACGGCAAGATCACCGTATCCTGGCATCACACGGAGGACCGGCACGAACGCCAGGCGCTGGTGATCGATTGGAAGGAAACCGGCGGTCCCCGCATTTCGGGCGAGCCGGAAATCACCGGTACGGGGTTCGACATCGCAGAAAGATTACTGGCCTACTCGCGCGGAACGCTCGACCGGACATGGGAGGAAGACGGGTTGCGGGCCAAAATCTCGCTGCCGCTGAAATCATGAAGTGCATTCTGATACTTGAAGATGAGCCATTGATCGCGATGGACCTGCAACTTGCATTCGAAGATGCAGGGGCCGAGGCAGTCGTGACGGTATCCTGCGATGAAGCCTTCGAAGCCATGGACGGAGCGGAGTTCGACGGCGCGGTGCTCGACGTCAATCTGGGCAAGGGGGAAACCTGCGAGCCGGTGGCGGTCGAGCTACGCGCACGCGGCGTGCCGTTCCTGCTGCATACCGGCGATCTCGACCGGGCCGGAGAAGCATTGCGCGATCTGGATGCACCGATACTGGCCAAGCCCAGCGGTGCCGACGATGTCGTGTCGCGTCTGTTCGGCCTGAACGGCCAGCTTCAGCCAGCCTGATTGCGCGGACGCCTCAGGCGTCGAGCGCTGCCAGAACTTCGTATCCCAGAACAGCCGCGGCTACCGCAGCATTGAGGCTGTCTGCGCGCCCTTTCATCGGCATGGTCACTCGCAGATCGCAGGCCATTTCGTATTCTTCCGGAAGGCCGCGACTTTCATTCCCGACCATGACGAAGCAGGGCGCGGCGTAAGGTGCGCTGCGATAGGGTTGGGCATCACGAAGGCTGGCCGCAACCAGCTGACCCGTGCCTGCCCGCAGCCAGCTTTCGAATTCATCCCAGCGCGCGAGCGCGATGGATTGCGTAAACACCGCGCCCATGCTGGCGCGCACCGCCTCAACACTGAAAGGGTCGGCGCAATCGTCGATCAGGATGACCCCGCCTGCGCCAATGGCATCGCCGGTCCGCAACATCGTGCCCAGATTGCCGGGATCGCGAAGGGCCTGCGCGACGAGCCAGATATCGCTCCGTGACCGGTCGAGAGCGCCGAGCGAGGTATCGAATTCTGCAAATACACCGGCTACCGCCTGCGGATTGTCCTTGCCCGTAATCTTGGAAAGGATGTCCGGCGTGGTTTCGATCACCTCGCCGCCACCTGATTCAACTGCGGCTTCCAGTGCGCTGAGCAAGGGGTGCGGATCACGGCGATCGGCGAGAACGAGTGTTTCGGGCACATGCCCGCATTCGCGCGCATCGGTCAGCAATCGCAGCCCTTCGGCCAGGAACCGGCCCGAAGCCTTGCGGTGTTTCTTTTCCCGCAAGGCGCGCAGAGCCTTGACGGTGGGATTGGAAAAACCGGTGATGTGACGGCGGTTCATTTCGCTTGAAGCCATGATCCTACGGCTCTCCGAAGCCATCCTCGACCATGGCGGACAGTTCGGCCATCACCGCTTCGGCATTATCGCCTGCCACGATGATTTCGATCGTGTCGCCCTTGGCCGCACCAAGCATCATCAGGCCCAATATCGAGCCGCCGGCCGCTTCGTTGTCGCCCTTGGCAACGCGAACGGTGCACGTGTCCGGAAGTTCGGCAACCGCGTTGACGAATTTGGCGCTGGCCCGTGCATGCAGGCCCCGCTGGTTGACGACCTCGATTGACCGGCGCAGCTCGCTCAAGAGGCTTTCCGCGCGCTCTGGATGTCCTGGCCCAGAAATTCGCTGGCCACGGTGATGTAATTGCGCCCGGCGGTCTGCGCCGCGTGCACTGCATCGACCACATCCATGCTTTTGCGGGCGCCAGCCAAGCGGATCAGCATGGGCAGGTTGATCCCGGCGATGACTTCCACCCGCCCCGTATCGAGCAGCGAGATTGCCAGATTGGACGGGGTACCGCCGAACAGATCGGTCAGGATGATGGCGCCCTTGCCGCTATCGACCTCTTTGATCGCATTGGCGATATCGGCGCGACGCTGTTCCATGTCATCGTTCGGGCCGATGCATATGGTGGCCACATGCTCCTGCTTGCCAACGACATGCTCCATAGCGTCGATGAAATGTTCGGCCAATTTGCCGTGGGTGACGAGGATCATGCCGATCATGCAGCTTCAGTTCCGTTGCGATGCCCGAAGAGTGTGCCTGCGTGGCCCTTAACCATTCCTTGCCCTTGGGTCTAGCGGCGCTCCAGCCGGTCGGCGGGACGCGACCCAAGGTTGCGATGCAGAACCGTGGGCGAAAATCCATCTTCGCGCAAGACCTCTGCCGCCCGTTCCGCACTGTAAACCGAGCGGTGTCTCCCTCCGGTACACCCGAAAGCGATATTGAGATAGCTGCGCCCCTGGGCGGCATAGCGCGGCATGACTTCGCGCAGCAGATCGATGATGCGGTCGAATGCGGGGGTAAAGGCGGGGTCGGCGGCGATATGTTCGGCCACCGGCGCATCGAGGCCGGTCAGCTCGCGCAGGCCGGGGACCCAGTGCGGATTGTCGAGAAACCGCATATCGAACAGCAGATCGGCCAGAGGCGGCATGCCGCGGGCAAAGCCGAAACTGGAAATCGTGATCGTCATGTGGCGTTCGGTGTCGTCGGCAAAGCGTTCGCGCACGACCTGCTGCAACTGATTGGTTGCATAGGTGGTGGTGTCGACGACGATATCGGCCCAGCGCCGTAGCGGTTCGAGCAGTTCGCGTTCGGCCTTTATGCCGTCCAGCACAGGGCGACCGCGAGCCATGGGGTGAAGCCGGCGCGTTTCATTGTAGCGCCGTTCGAGTTCCGTACTGCCGCAATCGATGAACAGGGTGGTCAGTTCGACATCGTCGCGCGCCTCGAGTTGTTTGCACAGCGCGATGATTTCCGCCGGGACGAAGCCGCGTGTCCGCGAATCGAAACCGATGGCCACAGGCAAGGTGTTGTCCCCGCTATCGACAAGGCTGCCGAGCATGCGGATCGGGAAATTGTCGAGCGCTTCCCAGCCGAGATCTTCGAGCACCTGAAGCGCGGTCGATTTGCCCGCGCCCGAAAGGCCGGTGACGAGCAGGATGCGCTGCGGAGAGGGCGATTCGTCGGGCATGTGCGCCATCTCTATTGTGTTGCACCCGAATTGGGGAAGGGGAGACCGTGATGCGCCAGTGCATATTCCGCGCGCAGGGCCTGCACGGCATCGCCCGGCGCGAAGGGCAGGGACGGAATATCGACCCCCGCAATCGTTCGCATTGCTGGATCGAGCGGGAAGCGGGGCGCTTCGGGATCGAGGGTGAGGAAGAGGGCCAATGGACCGCTCGACACGGGCAATTCGACGATACCGACGTTGCGGATTTCGATGAGGCCGCAGGTATTGGGGGGCGGGGAGGCGATCAGCGCCGCGCCGTCATGCGCCAGATGCACCGCATCGTCGCCGATCAGCAGGGCGCCGCGATCGATCAGGGCGAGGGCGAGGGAGGACTTGCCCGATCCCGGCGGACCATCGATCAGCAAGGCACGGCCACCGATCGCAACGGCCGTGACATTGGCAAGGACCGTCACCGCTTGGCCGGGAGACTGAGCTGGAGGCAGGCGCCTTCGTCGCCGTCGGCACGCGATGTCGCGACCAGCGTGCCATCATGCGCTTCGGCAATGGTGCGGGCGATGGCGAGGCCGAGCCCGGAATGGTTGCCGAAATCCTCTTCCTCGGGACGGTCGGAGTGGAAGCGCTGGAACACCCGTTCGCGCTTTTCTTCCGGAATGCCCGGCCCTTCGTCGGAAATGGAGAGGGTGATGCGATTGTCGCTGCGAGTGATTTCGGCCACGATCCTGCCGGCCGGCGGCGAGAAGGAGACGGCGTTGTCGAGCAGGTTCTGGATGACGCGTTCCAGCCGTGCGGGCACGCCCATGATCGGCACGGACCGGTCGTCACCGGTGATGACGACCATGCGGCCCTCGTTCTCGTCGCGCGTCTCGCGATTGTCGACGATGGTGCGCAGCAGCTGCGCAAGGTCCACCGGTTCGAATTCGGTCCGCGACATTTCCGCATCGATCCGGCTGGCGTCGGAAATCTCGGTCACGAGACGATCGATCCGGCGCACGTCGTGGATGGCGATATCGATCAGTTGCCCGCGCAGCTTGGGGTCTTCCACCTTGGCGAGCGATTCGGTCGCACTGCGCAGGGAGGCGAGGGGGTTCTTTATCTCGTGCGCGACATCCGCGGCAAAATGTTCGACCGCGTCGATGCGCTGGCGCAGGGCCGCGGTCATGTCGGAGATCGAGCGGGCGAGCATGCCGATCTCGTCGCGGCGCTGGGGCAGGCGCGGAACCTCCACCTGGCGGTCGCGCCCCTGCCGCACGCGCACGGCGGCCTGAACCAGCTCGCGCAAGGGGCGCACGATGGTCTGCGCCAGAAACAGCGACAGCAGCGTGGAAATGACGAGCGCGAGGAAGACCACCAGCGCGACCGTGGAGCGTGCCGTCCGCACCCGGGCGGTGATGTCGACCGGATTGCGGGTGAGCAGGAGCGTGTCGCCATCGAGCCCGACAGGGGCAGCGGCGTTGATGACATGCGTGCCGTCGGGCGCATCGCGCAGGACGATCTGAGTCAGGCTTTCGCCGCGGGCCCGCAGCAGTTCGGGCCAGTCGTTGATGTCGTCCGTCTCCGGCTCGCGGTAGTCGGGAACGGCCGGCGCGCCGACCACCCGGTCGAACCAGCGGTCCATCCGCAGCGCGAAGGCGTTGGGGTCGACATCTTCCTTGCGCGCCAGTGCGAAGCTGGGCGGGGCGAGCTTGAAGCTGTCGGCTTCGAGCGAACCGTCGGGGCTGTAGACCCGCAGGCGCAGGCGCTGTTCCTTGCCGATCTGTATCAGCAGGGCTTCCTGGCGCTTGGGCGATGCGCCGGCCAGCGCTTCTGCCGTGATCTGCGCTTCGACAAGGGCGAGCTTGAAGCGTTCGTCGAGGAGCTGCTTGCGATAGGCGTCGACATAGATGACGCCGCCGCCCAGCAGGACCAGCGGCAGGATGTTCACGAACAGGATGCGGCTGGTGAGCGAGAGCCGCCGCGACCAACGCAGCTTTTCCAGCCGCGGATCGCCTTTCAATACGCTACCGATTTCCGCCATCAGCCTTCGTTGAAACTGTAGCCTGCGCCGTAAAGCGTTTCGATGGCGGAAAAGGTCTTGTCGACGGCGCGGAACTTGCGCCGCATGCGCTTGATGTGGCTGTCGACCGTTCGATCGTCGACGAAGACATCGTCGGGATAGGCGGCATCCATCAACTGGTTGCGGCTCTTGATCACGCCGGGGCGCGTGGCCAGCGCCTCGAGCAGGAGGAATTCGGTCACCGTCAGCGAAACGGCTTCCCCCTCCCACGTGACGTGATGCCGGGCGGGGTCCATGTACAGGCGACCACGTTCGAGCACTTCGCCCGGCTTTTCGTCGAACTGTTCGGACAGGATCAGCGGATGGTCGCTGCCGCTGCGCCGGAGGATGGCGCGGATGCGGGCCAGCAGCAGGCGCAGGCTGAAAGGCTTGGCGATGTAATCATCCGCGCCCATTTCGAAGCCGGCTTCCTCGTCGGTTTCGTCATCCTTGCTGGTCAGGAAAATGACCGGGAGTGGCGATTTTTCGCGCAGGCGGCGCAAAAGTTCCATCCCGTCCATCTTGGGCATCTTGATGTCGAAGATGGCTAGGTCGGGCGGATTGGACAACAACGCGCCAAGAGCAGCCTCGCCGTCTGAATAGACGCGCGTGGCAAAGCCTTCGCCCTGCAGCGCGATCGAGACGGTGGTCAGAATATTGCGATCGTCATCGACCAGCGCGATGACCGTCCGGTTGCTTTCGCCCTGCGGCGCGGCATCTGCTGTCATGCTCTCCATAAGGAGAGTGACTAGCGACATTGAAAGGGCAAAACAACGTGGCCCGCGCATACGCCACAACATATTGTTCGATGGCGATTTGACGCCGCGTTACGGCAGGACTATTGGCGTCTGAGAAAGCCACGCATTCGTATGCGCCGGCGATTCCAGAACGAACCCGCACACGCGCCGGAGAATTCAGTGACCTTTTCGCTTTCCCACTCGCTTGCCGCGCAGGGCATCGAGACTTCCGCAACCATTCACCCGAACCTCACGTCGGAAGAGCTGACCGCCGCTGCACTGGAAAATGGCGAAGGCCGCAAAGCCAAGCATGGCCCGCTGGTCGTGGAAACGGGCAAGCACACAGGCCGCAGCGCGAAGGACAAGTTCATTGTTCGCGATGGCGAAACCGAAGATACCGTGTGGTGGGACAACAACGCTTCGATGTCGCCCGACCATTTCGCGGCACTCAAGGAAGATTTTCTCAAGGCGGTCGCCGACAAGGGCGACCTCTACGTTGCCGACCTGTTCGGCGGCTCGCAGCCGGAATATCGCGTCAACGTGCGCGTCGTCAACGAACTTGCCTGGCACAACCAGTTCATTCGCACGCTGCTGGTTCGCCCTACCGAGGCTGAACTGGACGGGTTCGTGCCCGAATACACGATCATCGACCTGCCGAGCTTCCGCGCGGATCCTGAACGCCATGGCACGCGCAGCGAAACCGTGATCGCGGTCAATCTCAGCGAAAAGCTGATCCTCATTGGCGGCACGCGCTATGCCGGTGAAATGAAGAAGAGCGTCTTCGGCATTCTGAATTACCTGCTGCCGGTGAAGGGTGTCATGCCGATGCATTGTTCGGCGAATATCGGACAGGACGGCAAGAGCGCCGTGTTCTTCGGCCTGTCTGGCACCGGAAAGACCACGCTTTCCGCCGATGCCAGCCGCACGCTGATCGGCGATGACGAGCATGGCTGGTCGGATACTGCAGTCTTCAATTTCGAAGGCGGCTGTTATGCAAAGATGATCCGCCTGAACCCGGAGGCAGAGCCCGAAATCTACGCCACCACCAAGATGGAAGGCACCGTGCTCGAAAACGTCGTGATGAACGATGCGGGTGAAATCGACCTCGACGACAACAGCCTCGCGGAAAATACCCGCGGTGCCTATCCGCTGTCGTCAATTCCCAATACCTCCGCCGAGAACATGGGGCCTCCGCCCAGCAACGTGATCATGTTGACCGCCGATGCTTTCGGCGTTCTCCCCCCGATCGCGCGGTTGACCCCCGATCAGGCGATGTATCACTTCCTGTCGGGCTATACGGCCAAGGTCGCCGGCACCGAAATCGGCGTGACGGAACCCGAAGCAACTTTCAGCACCTGCTTCGGCGCGCCCTTCATGCCTCGCCATCCCAGCGTCTACGGCAATCTCTTGAAAGAGCGGATCGCGAAGGGCGAAGTCGCCTGCTGGCTGGTCAACACCGGCTGGACTGGCGGCAAATACGGCACCGGTAGCCGCATGCCGATCAAGGCCACGCGTGCACTGCTCAACGCCGCGCTCGACGGCAGCCTTAACAATGTGGAATTCCGCAAGGATCCCAATTTCGGTTTCGAAGTCCCGGTCAGCGTCGCGGGCGTAGATGATGGCATCCTCGACCCCCGTTCGACCTGGACCGACAAAGACGAATACGACCGTACCGCGCGCAAGCTGGTGCAGCTGTTCGTCGACAATTTCGAGCCCTTCGCGGCCCATGTCGACCAAGGCGTGCGCGATGCCGCGCCGAACACGGCTGTCGCCGCCTGATGAGATCGGTTCCGCTGTCCAGCGGAACCCGAGCGTTGGAGAGGAGACCCCCGGCCGCTGAAAAGCGGACCGGGGGCCGTTGATTCCGGGCGCCGATCAATTCATGCAAGGCTAAGCCCCGGAAACGGATGGGAGAGATCATGACGCACCGTGCCATCCTGTTCATTGCCGCCGCTTTCACGTGGCTAACCCCGGCCATGGCTCCCGTGGCGACAGCTCAGGACGCTGCCCCGTCAGCAGAGAGAACGCCAGCCCCTGAGGTTTATAGCGGGCCGGCAGTCTATCGCGCCGAAATCGTCGCGACATATCCGCATGATACCGCAGCGTTCACGCAAGGCCTCGTCTGGCACGACGGGCATCTGTTCGAAAGCACCGGACAGGAAGGGCAGTCCGAAGTTCGTAAGGTCGATCTCGAAACGGGCAAGGTCCTCACCAGAAGCGCTATCCCCGCGGACCAGTTCGGAGAGGGGCTGGCGCTGTCGGGGCGGGAATTTATCAGCCTGACGTGGCGAAACGGTGTGATCCACCGCTGGAATGCAAAAACCCTCAAGCCCGCAGGCTCGAAAGAGGGAGTCCCCTTCGAAGGGTGGGGGCTTACGACGTCGGATGAAGGTCTCATTCACTCCGATGGCACTGCTACCTTGCGCGTTCTGGACCCAGAAAGCTTCGAGGTTCTGCGCATGATCCCGGTCACGTTGAATGGCCAGCCCCTGCCAAACCTCAATGAACTCGAGATGATTGACGGTCTGGTCTATGCCAATGTGTGGCAATCCCCCTTCATCGTCGCCATCGACCCGGCCGATGGCGTGATCAAGCGCCTCATCGATTTGCGAGCGATCGTCGATAGCATCCCAATGACGGACCGCGACACGGTGCTCAACGGCATCGCTTGGGACCCGAAGAAGCGACGTCTTTTCGTGACCGGAAAACGATGGCAGAGCCTATTCGAAATCAACCTGATCGAAACCGAAGCGCAGGTCCGCTAGAGCACATCGAATATTCAAAGTTAGTGCGGCCCTAGAAATCGTCTTCAGCATTGTCATCGCTCGTGCTGGCTACGATTGCCTCGGCCAGATCGAGCACGGGCCGCGGTGACCATTCTGTTCCTTCGGGCACACCTTCCATCTGGTCGATGAAACGCTGGGCCTCGCTAGCCATATTGCCGCCATGCGGATTGGTAGCGACAGGACCCAATGTATGACGGGCAAGTTCGATTTTTCCCTCGCGCGCCTGCATAAGCCCCGCCCTCATCGCAAGGCTGCGATCGAAGGGTGAAAGCTGTGCAGCTCGTTCCAGTGCATGGCGAGCCGTCTCGTCCGGCTCGACGCCTCGCTGCTCGAAGCTGAGGTAGTAGTATATCAGCGGGAGAGGATGATCATTCTCAAGCCGGTTCAGTGCTGAGAAAGGCTTCATGGCTGCGCTGTAGGCAGCGTCTTCGTCATCGGCCTCCGCTGCCTTGGCGAAAAGCGCAAAGCCTTTCTGAACAAGCGCATTCTTGGCGGTCGGGTCGATCGCCAGAGCTGCGTCCGCAGCGGCGATTGCCCGGTCAAAGTTGCCAGCATCGTGTTCCGCTTCGGCGAGCGCCGCGAGCACGGCCGCGTCACGCGGAAATTCGGCAGCAACCTTCTGAACTTGTGGCAGCAATTCAAGCGCCTGTTCGCGCGAAACGCCCCGCTGCGATCGAATGCGCAATGGCATGACATCTGCCTCACCCTGCGACAGTTTGCTAACGCGGACAGGGTTGCTGGTCAGGACGTCCGCGCCTAGATTCCAAACTTTGATACGGCGCTGATCGAGGTAGCGATCAAGGTCCTTCTGAAGGTCGCCAAGGTCGCCGAAAGCTTGCTCGGCCGCTTCGACCTGGTCGACCCCGTTGGACATGCCCTCCAGATACTTGTGAAGCTGCCCAGTTCGACTTTCGGAAAAATACAGATAGTGGTAAAGCGCCCATGCCCGACCATAAAAGGCGTCGTAGCGCTTGCCTTTCTTCTCTTCGTAAAGCTTTGGGTCGACCAACTCTTCTACGCTCACATCCCGCGCATAGGCCAGTTCTGCTGCGCGGTGACGGGCTGGGCGTCCTATAGAAAGGCCTCCGTCCCTTTCAAACTTGGCAGAGGCGAAGAATTCTGCTGCGCCTTCGTCCACCCACCGCGGCATCGCGATCGTCGTATTCGAGATGAAATAGTGGTGAGCATATTCATGCAGCAGGACGGTCATCGACCAATCGGTTTCGCGTCCGCGCATGCGAATGTCCGGCACGAACGCGACGGATGAACCTGCGCGCGGAATATAGAATCCTGCGATTGTCTTTGACTTGTCGTCCGCAAGCTTCCCGATTTCGTTCTGACTGCCGACGACGAATATGGTTAGTCGGTTCGATGGGCTAGGCTTGGTCGCTTCGCGCTTGCTCAGTAGATTGAGGGCGGCATTGTAGCTCTCGAGCGCTTCGCCGAATGCTTGCAAATCCTTGGCCTGATCATCGGCATAGATGACGAAATTGTCGGATTCGGCAACATGCCAGTCGGCATGGGCAGGTACGGAAAAAGCAATGACGAACAAGCTAAGAATGAAACGCATGAAACGACCCCCGTGTATTCAGCAGTTCATAGTACTACATGGGAAAGCAAGGAGATGGAAAAGGAAAAGCCGTTAAATGGATCCAGATGCGATGTACCGGCCGACATTCTTTTCCAGCACATCCATCGGCACGTTGCCGCCGAGCACGACTGCGTCGTTGAAGGCCTTGAAATCGTAAGCGGTGCCCATGGTTGTTTCCGCCCTGGCACGTTGATCGACGATGCGGCTGTGGCCGAGCTTGTAGCCGGTGGCCTGTCCGGGCCAGCTGCAGTATCGATCCACTTCGCTTTCGACTTCTGCCGGTTTGCTGCCATTGCGTTCGACAAAGAAGTTGACCGCCTGAGCGCGGCTCCAGCCCTTGGCATGGAGGCCGGTGTCGACCACCATGCGGCAGGCCCGGAAAGCGAGGCTCTGGAGATAGCCGAGGCGGCCAACGACAAATTCGTCATAGGCCCCCAGTTCATCGGCCAGCTGTTCGCCGTAAAGAGCCCAGCCTTCGCTGAAGGGATTGAAGGCCAGCACCGAGCGGATCAGCGGCAGGCGGTTGGAGTATTCGCCTTCCCACACATGACCAGGGATGGCTTCGTGATAGGTCAGGTCGGCGAGATCGTATTTGCGATGGAGGTCGGTGGTCCTCAGGTTGATCCAGAAACGGCCCGGGATCGTGCCATCCTTGCTACCCGCCCCGCCATAGGCACCGGGTGCCCCGACCTCTTCCGCCGGCGGGATGCGGCGTACTTCCATGTTGGGATCGACAAGCGTGTGGAAAGCGCGCGGCATCTGGCCGCGAATCCAGTCCAGCCGCTCTGCGATGAAGTCCATGATCTGCTTGCGGCCAGGATCGCCTTCGGCAAATTTGTACCGCGGATCTTGCGACAATGCCTGCATCCGGTCGCCAACCGAACCGGAGGTATAGCCGATCTCGCGAAGGATCGGATCCATGCGGGCATGCAGTTCTTCAAGCTCTTCGAGACCCTGCTGGTGGACCTCTTCGGGTGTAAGCCGGGTCGTCGTGCTGGATCGTAACGCCCAATTGTAGAATGCATCGCCCTGCGGCCGGGCGGAAATGCCAGGCTCCGCCGTCGCCACGGCCCGTTCCGCGCGCAGTTCCCGAAGTTGGCGATCGAGCGCTTCTGCGATCGGCCCGGTTTCGAGAATCCTTGCCCGGTTCGCGTGACTTTCAGGCATGCCCATGGCGGTGAGTTTGGCGCGCAGATCGTCGGCGAACAGTTCGCCTTTGCCTGCACTGGCGATGGTCTGTTCCATCTGACCGATTGCCTTGTCGAGCAGGAAATCGGGCGGAACCACGCCCATTCCTCGGGCAGCCTTGATCCGTTCCAGCTCGCCATCGAAGACGGCAGGCATCTGTTCCATGCGTTCGATATAGGCGTCGGCATCATTGCCATCTTCGACCTTGTGATCCGATTGCATGAAGCGCGGCAGGGCGAGGTACTGGCCGACATTCTGGATCACGACGTAGGGCGCCGTGCGCCAGTTGCCGACCGGCGTATCGCCATAGGGCAGGGCGAATCCATCGAGCGCCACTTCGTAAGCGCTTTCGACGACTTCCAGATTGGTCAGATTTTCGCTGTCGAGCCCGTCCCGCGGAACGGCACGCACCAGATCGAGGTCTCTGCGAAGGGTTGCGGCATAGGCTTCCTGCCCAGCAATCGACTGATCTTCGAGCTTGCTGCGCAGGTCGTAATGCCGGCCCGTATCTACACCCAGCGATGTCGCCCGCTCCGGCTCGTGTTCAAGCAGATTATACCCGACGATCTCGAGCAGCCGTTCCAAGCCCACGGACTGGGCCTGGGTAACCGCTCCGGTGCGTCCGGTGGTGGCACATCCGGTCAAAGCGAGGGCAGAGGTTGCGCCAAGGCCTGAAAGAGCCTGTCGGCGGGTGATGTCGAAGCGTGTCTGGTTCATGCACGCGGGTGTGCGGCCCGCGTGCAAGTCTGTCAAATCAGTCGAGGAATTCGGCTGGAACCCTGCCGCCGCTTGCGGCCAGTTCCTTCATGACACGCCGGTGCAGCCACATATTGTCTTCCGCACTGCCCGAATAATCCTCGCGCCCCAACTCTACCGCGAGCGCTTTGCGGCTATCGTAATCACTATCGACGCCGATCAGCTTCATCAGGTCGACGATCGATGTGCGCCAGTTCATCCGGTCGGCGCCGGGCATGTTGTCGAGATTGTTCTCGATATCGATGACGGGTCTGGCCTGCTGTTCTACGACCGGAGCATCGGCCCAGGCGTTACCGGTGGGTTGCGGCGCTGCCTTGGTGGCCGGTGCGGTCGCAGGTGTTTCCTGCGGCTCCGGCTTCTTGCCGAAAATCGAATCCTTGATCTTTCCGAATATGCTCATGGTCGTCTCCTTGCATCTTCGAACGGGCCAGGGGTGGGCGCGTTCCGCATTGATGGCTTGCGATGAAAATGGGGGAAGCTATGGCAAGACCATGCTCGACGCCGTGCTCTCCATCACCGTTCTCGCTGCAATCCTGCTGGTTGCGGGCGCCTATTTCATGTGGCGCCGAACCGGGAACGTAAAAAACGCTTTGCTGATGGTCGTGCTGGCCGCCATCGCGCTGATGAATGTGGCGATATGGACCGTTCCCGACGCAGGGGGCAGTGCCCCGCTCGACAAGCTCGAGCAGGGCACCCGATAAGCCTAGTTAGGCAATTCCCACTTCACCGCGCTGGAGAAGGTTCCGGCAACCGGCTCGCCGTTCGATCCGCGTGCAGGTTCGAACCGCGCTCTTTTCGTAACCAGCGCACAGGTCGCCGCGTCGAGCTCCGAATGGCCTGTCGACCCGGTTACGGTGCAACTGATGACCTTGCCGGTAGCCGCAATTTCCAGCCTGAACCGGGCCGTGCCGGTCAATTCGCGCCGGGCCCAGCTTGGGCGGTAATCGTTATCGGTCAGCCAGCGCGCCGGATCGTTGCGCGGCTTTGCGCTTACGGGGTCGAAACTTGGCTGCGGCGTCGGGGTCGGTAATTCAAAGGTTGTTCCGGACGGGACGGTTGGCAGGTTCGGAACAGGGATCGGCGTGGTATCGAATGGCGTGTCGATGGGATTGATGTCGATCTGGGTCGGCGGCGCCTGAACAATGGTTGGCGTGGATTCGCTGGTGCTTGGTTCGACAGGATCGGCCGGCGGCGGCGGCGGCGGGATCGGTATGTTGGTCGCCCCGATCTTGTTCACGATTTCCGGCATTGCGCCGCTGACGGTCAGGCCGGCGATAAGCGCGGCACCGATAGCTGCATGAACCCCGATCACCGCTGCCATACTGGCGGGGGAGGGGCGGCGGGACTGGTCAACGAAGGACATGAGTGTTGCTCCTCTTCCAAATCGAAGTCGCTTTTGCGAGTCTTCAACTGGCAATGTTACAACGTAACAAAAAAGAGGCAAGCGGTATCGTGCAGCATATGGCTGCCGACTGGATGTGTGTTTGAGGAGCGGGGTGTCGGCCCGATCAGATCACTTGATCGGGCAGCTCGGATCGAGGCGGAAGTCGAGGTAATTGTCGACCGACTTCATCAGTTCTTCCTGCTCGTTTTCGAAGAAGTGATTGGCGCGCGGGATTTCTTCGTGATGCACGGTGATATGCTTCTGCGTGCGAAGCTTTTCGACCAGCTTGGTAACCGCCTGCGGCTGCACCACCGTATCCTGTGCACCGTGGATGAAAATACCGCTGGCAGGGCAAGGAGCGAGGAAGGAGAAATCGTACATGCTCGCCGGCGCGCCGATGCTGATCCAGCCGCGAATTTCGGGGCGACGCATCAGGAGTTGCATGCCGATCAGGGCGCCGAAGCTGACCCCTGCGACCCAGGTCACCTGCGCTTCCGGATGAATCTGCTGCACCCAGTCGAGCGCGCTTGCAGCGTCCGACAATTCGCCGACGCCATTGTCGAAGCTGCCCTGGCTGCGACCGACGCCGCGGAAATTGAAGCGAAGCGTCGCGAAACCGCGGTTGACGAAGGTCTTGTAAAGACGCTGCGTCATCTGCTCGTTCATGGTGCCGCCGCCCTGCGGATGCGGGTGCAGGATCATGGCCACGGGCGCACGGGGGCGCGGGGCGGGTGAGAAACGGCCTTCGAGGCGGCCTTCGGGGCCGGGAAAGATCACGGTCGGCATGGGAGGGGTACCCTAAGCAAAAGTCGAAGCGCTTGCACCGGACAGGGCTTTGCGCGAAGTGGCGCGCTATATAGGGTTTGTCGTCCAAATCGCAATCATTTCGAGCACGTATCATCCCGAAACGCATCTATCTCGACCATGCCGCCACCACGCCGCTGCGCCCTGAAGCGCGTGCGGCGATGGATGAAGGCTTCGCGCTGTGGGCCAATCCGTCCAGTCCCCATGCCGAGGGACGCAAGGCGCGCAGCCTCCTCGAGGACGCTCGTGAGCGGGTGAAGGCTCGGCTGGATTGGAGTGGCGAAGTAATCTTCACCAGCGGCGCGAGCGAGGCTGCGATCATGGCGCTTCGCCATGCAAAGGCAGGTGCGCGCCTGGTATCGACAGTGGAGCATGATTGCCTGCTGCAAGCCGCGCCGGAGGCAGAAAGGCTGCCGGTTCGCAGCGATGGTGCGCTCGATCTCGACGTGCTGATCGAAGCGGTGGAGCGCGAACGCCCACTGGTCGCTGTGCAGCATGTCAATTCGGAGACGGGCAACCGCCAGGACCTGTCCGCCGCTGCCGACATGGTCCGAAACGCCGGCGGACTGCTGTTGGCCGACTGCGCGCAAAGCGCTGGCAAGATGATGCTGCCGCCCTGCGATATGGCGATCGTGTCGGCGCATAAATTCGGCGGCCCCATCGGAGTGGGTGCGCTGCTGGTAACCGATTACGCCCTTATCGAACCATTGGGCGGGCAGGAGCGTGGTTATCGGCGCGGGACAGAAAACCTGCCTGGCGGGCTCGGCATGGCGGCAGCCCTCGAAGCCTGTGGTGATCCTTACCTCACCCCGGACGTTCTCGAACCGCTCGATGCGCTGGCACGTGAATGTCGCAAGATCGGCGGCACATGGCTGTCCGATAGTCTTGCGGAACCAACGCCGTTAATACGGGCCATCGCGATGCCCAGCATGAGCGCGACGGCACAGGTCATGCGTTTCGACATGGCAGGTATCGCAGTATCGCAGGGATCGGCCTGTTCCAGCGGGACGATGAAGACCAGCCGCGTGCTCGAGGCGATGCAGGTCCAGCCCGAGATTGCGGCAAACACCATCCGGGTCTCGACAGGCTGGAATACCTCACGCGAGGAAGTTGAACGCTTCTGCGAAGTCTGGCTCGATCTGGCAGGTGCCTAGTTCTCCTTTTGCGGCCAAAGGGGGCGTGGGGTGGAACTTCGCCATGCACCCTTCGCTTCGCTGGTAATGACTGTATGAGAGTGAAGTGATCTATCTCGACTATCAGGCCACTACCCCGCTCGCGCCCGAGGCGCGGGACGCGATGCTGCGGTGGCTCGACGGGCCCGGCGGTACCGGCTTCGGTAATCCGCACAGCGCGCACCGCATGGGACGGCAGGCGAAAGCCGCGGTGGAACTCGCTCGAGATCAGGTGGCCGCGCTGTTTCCGGCCGGTGGGAAGATCGTGTTCACGAGTGGGGCGACCGAGGCGCTCAATCTGGCGATCCGAGGGTCGGGGCGGGGCGGCACCGTGTCCTATTCGGCGATCGAGCATTCTGCTGTGGGCGATACCGCAAGGGCAGCAGGGCCGAGCCATGTCTTGAACGTCGCAAAGGATGGCCAGTGCAACACGCGGCAGGACGTGCCAGACGATACGCGGCTGATCTGCGTTATGCAGGTCAATAACGAGATCGGCACGATCCAGCCGACCATCGAATGGTATCGCAAGGCCAAGGAAAACAATGCGTTGTTCCTGTGTGATGCAGTTCAGGCCTATGGGCGGATCGAGCTGACCGGTGCAGACATGATCGCCATTTCGGCCCACAAGTTCCATGGACCCAAAGGCGTTGGCGCGCTGTGGGTGCGCGACGGGCTGGACCTCGAAGAGGTGCAAACCGGCGGCGGGCAGGAGTTCGGTCTGCGATCGGGAACGCTGTCGCCGGCATTGATCGCCGGCATGGGGGCGGCGGCACAACGTGCGAATGAGACGTTTGATCAGGACGCCGAACACGTCCGAACACTGTGGAACAGTGCCCGCGAACTGTTTGATGACTGGACGCTCAACGGCAGCGCCGAAGCGCGCTGGCACGGCAATCTCAACATCCGCCGAGAAGGACTGGATGTGGGCAGGTTGATGAGCGATGTGCGCGATGTGATGTTCTCCGCGGGCAGCGCCTGTGCCAGCGGATCGGGTCGCCCGAGCCATGTGCTGAAGGCCATCGGCCTATCGGACAAGCAGGCGAAATCCTCGATCCGGCTAGGCTTCGGGCGCTATACCACGCTCGACGAGATCGAGGAGGCCGCTGCCAAGATCAATGCTGCTGCGGAGGCGCAAGGATTGTGAAAATCGAATTCGTCACGTCGAACGGGGACGCCGTCAGCGCACACGCCGAAGCGGGCGACAACCTCCTGCGTGTGGCGCAGGCGGCGGGCCTGCCGCTGGAAGGGACCTGCGAAGGGCAGATGGCCTGTTCCACATGTCATGTCATCGTTGCGGGCGAATGGTTCGACCGCTTCGAAGAAGCGAGCGAAGAGGAAGAGGACATGCTGGACCTTGCAGCAGGTGTTGCGCGCACCAGCCGCCTGTCGTGCCAGATCGACCTGACCGAAGAGATGGACGGCCTTACTGTTACCATTCCGGCTGAAAGTTATGACATGCGGCGTTGACCGCCGGTCCCTTTTCGATTGCCCTTGGTCGATTGGCCTTTGCCCCGGTCCCGCTGCCATGTAGCGATGTCGCCACCAAACACCGGGACTTTTGAGGGATTGTCATGCGTTTCCAGAATACTCTGCTGCTCGCCGCAGCACCTGTCGCATTGTTCGCGGTCACCGCGCCTGCCTTTGCGCAAACCGCCCCAGCCGAGACGAGCGAAGCGTCCAGCGAAAATCACAATGCCGAATTGCGCGCCTGGTTCGATGCGAAATACGAAGAGCAGGTGATGGACAGCCCCCTGTGGCTTACCTCGCTGGGTCGCAAGGAACGCTACGGCGAAATCGATGATTTTTCGCTCGCCGCGCAGGACAAGGATCTGGCGTGGAAGAAAGCTACCGTCGAGGAAATGGAGCGTACCTTCGATTACGATAGCCTAAGTAGTGCCGACAAGCTGTCGTACGACCTCTGGAAATACGAGTACGAACAGGCGGCAGAATCGGCCAAATGGCGCGACGATGGCTATGTCTTTACCCAGATGCACGGGGCGCATACCTATCTCCCGACGCTACTGATTTCGCAGCACCGCGTGGATACGGCGCAGGACATGCGCGATTATATTTCGCGCGTGTCGGAAATCGGGCGTGCTCTGGGCCAGCTGGTCGACATCGCGGAACCCCGTGCAGCCGCTGGCGTACGTCCGCCCTATTTCGCGTATGACTTCGTGATCGACGAATCGAAGAAGCTGATTTCCGGTGCGCCGTTCGATGATACTGCCGACAACGCATTGTGGGAGGACGGCAAGAAGAAGATCGCCGCTCTGGTCGAAGCCGGCACGATCACCGCTGCCGATGGCGAAACGATGCAGGGCGAGCTCGAAGCTGCGCTGAAGGGCGGGTACAAGGCAGGCTACGACAGGCTGATCACGTTCATGACCGCAGACCGCCCCAATGCCCCCGAAATCGGTGTCGGTGTCGGGGTGCTGCCCAATGGGGACGGGTATTACGCCCATCGTCTGTCGAACAGCACGACCACCGATCTGACCGCGGAGCAGGTGCACCAGATCGGTCTTGACGATGTGAAGCGCATTCATGCCGAAATGGAAGCGATCAAGGGCCAGGTGGGCTTCGACGGCGATCTCCAGTCATTCTTCACCTATATCAAGGAAGACAAGGACAATTACTTCCCGCAGGGCGACGAAGGCGCACAGATGTACATCGACGCTGCGACGGCGGCGCTGGACAACATCGAATCCAAACTGCCCCAGTATTTCGGTCTGCTGCCTAAGGCCGGGCTCGAAGTGCGGAGGGTGGAGCCGTTCCGCGAGCAAGATGGCGGGGCGCAGCATTACAATTCGGGCACGCCCGACGGATCGCGGCCGGGGATCTATTACGCCCACCTGTCCGACATGAGCGCGATGCCGAAGAACATGCTGGAGGTGATCGCCTATCACGAAGGCCTGCCAGGCCATCACATGCAAATCTCTATCGCCCAGGAACTGACCGGCGTACCGAAGTTCCAGACCCAGCAATTCTACGGTGCCTACACGGAAGGGTGGGGTCTGTATTCGGAGCGTTTTGCCAAGGAAATTCCCGGGACGTATCAGGACCCTTATTCGGACTTCGGGCGGCTGAGTTCGGAACTGTGGCGCGCGATCAGGCTGGTCGTGGACACGGGGCTGCATTCCAAGGGCTGGACCGAAGATCAGGCCATTGCCTATTTCACCGAGAATTCGCCCCAGAATGCGGAAACAATCCGCAACGAGGTGCGGCGCTATCTGGTCATGCCCGGGCAGGCGACGAGCTATAAGATCGGGATGAACAAGATCCTCGATCTGCGTGCCAAGGCGGAAACCGAACTCGGCGATAAATTCGACATTCGCGGGTTCCACGATGTGGTGTTGGGCGACGGCGCTCTGCCGCTTTCGCTGCTGGAACGCCGCGTCGATGCCTGGATCGCCGAGCAACAGACAAGCTGACGAGCAAATACTGTCTGGGACTTTCGGCTGAAGAACGTAGTCCCAAACGAAAAGCCCCGCCGCAGTGATGCGGCGGGGCTCTCGCTGTTACAGGGTGTTTAGGTTCAGGCGGCCTCAAGCTCTGCCTTGTCGACCGTTTCGCCAAGCATTTCGATCAGTGCCTTGCTGAAGGCAGGGATGTCATCGGGGTTGCGGCTGGTGATCAGGTTGCCGTCTTGGGCAACCTCCTGATCGACCACGTTGGCGCCGGCATTCTTCAGATCGGTGCGGATCGATTTGTAGCAGGTTGCCGTCTTGCCTTCGACGATGCCGGCTTCAATCAGCATCCACGGGGCATGGCAGATGGCTGCGATCGGCTTACCCGCATCATTGAATTCACGCACGATCGCGACTGCGCGATCGTTCACGCGGAGAAGGTCGGGATTGATTTGGCCCCCGGGAAGCAGCAGTCCATCGAAATCGGAACAGTCTGATACATCATCGATAACCTTGTCGACCTTGACGCTGTTGCCCCAGTCATCCTGGTCCCAACCCTTGATTTCACCGCTTTCGAGGCTGACGACGACGGTTTCGATACCGGCCTTTTCGAGGTTCGCCTTTGGCTTTTCGAGTTCGGACTGTTCGAAGCCGTCGGTGGCGAGGATCATTACGCGCTTGCTCATGGGAAACTCCTTGATTTGCTGTTACTCATGCAATGCGTGGGGAAAGCGGGTTGTTCCGTTCTTCTAGGCGGGGCGTGGCGGTGGTAGGGCGAGTGTCATGGCCGCCAATGAAACCACGCTCGACAGTGACAAAGACCCGTTCGACGCGATCGTCGACGCCCCGTTCGACAGCGCTCTGTCCGAAAGGTATCTGGTCTATGCACTGAGCACGATCACCGCACGATCGCTGCCGGACCTTCGCGACGGGTTGAAGCCCGTGCATCGCCGCCTGCTGTGGGCGATGCGCCAGCTGAAGCTCGACCCTTCCAGCGCGTTCAAGAAATCCGCACGCGTGGTGGGCGACGTGATCGGCAAGTATCACCCCCACGGCGATGCCAGCGTCTACGATGCGATGGTCCGCCTCGCGCAGGATTTCGCGCTGCGATATCCGCTGGTCGAAGGCCAGGGCAACTTCGGCAATATCGATGGCGATAACGCCGCCGCCTATCGGTACACCGAAGCGCGACTGACGAAGACCGCGCTGCGGCTGATGGAGGGGCTCGACGAAGGCACGGTCGAGTTCATTCCTACCTACAATGGGGAAGAGCAGGAGCCGGAGATATTCCCCGGCCTGTTCCCCAATCTGCTTGCCAACGGCGCGAGCGGCATCGCCGTGGGCATGGCGACCAACATACCCAGCCACAATGTCGCAGAGATCGTCGACGCGACGCTTGAAGTAATCGACAATCCGCATGTCGAACATGCGCGGCTGATGGAGCTGTTCAAGGGCCCGGACTTCGCCACCGGAGGCATCGTAGCCGAAAGCGCGGAGCTTGTTGCTGCGGCGTATGAAACCGGCCGCGGGTCATTCCGTGTGCGCGGGCGTTTTCACGCGGCAGAAGCAGCCAGCGCGGAGGATCGCGAAGCGGGAATCGAGCGGATGGGTGGCGGGCAATGGCAGCTCGTCATCAGCGAGATCCCCTATCAGGTGGCCAAGGGCAAGCTGATCGAGCAGATCGCGCAGGCAATCGCCGACCGGAAGCTGCCGATCCTGGAAGACGTGCGCGACGAGAGCGATGAAAAGATCCGCATCGTGCTGGTCCCGCGCAGCCGCAATGTCGACCCCGAGCTGCTCAAGGAAAGCCTGTACAAGCTGACCGATATGGAAACCCGGTTCGGGCTCAACCTGAACGTGCTCGACGCCAGCCGCACGCCGATGGTGATGGGGCTGAAGGAACTGCTGAACAACTGGATCGCCAGCCAGATCGACATTCTGCAGCGCCGTAGCCAGCACCGGCTGGACCAGATCGCACGGCGGCTGGAGCTGGTCGAAGGCTACATCATCGCCTTCCTCAACCTCGACCGGGTGATCGAGATCATCCGTTACGAGGATGAGCCCAAGTCGGTGATGATGGAGGAATTCAGCCTGACCGACCGGCAGGCCGAAGCGATCCTGAACATGCGGCTGCGCAGTTTGCGCAAGCTTGAGGAAATGCAGCTTCGCCAGGAAAAGGACGACCTGCTCAAGGAACAGGACGAACTGGAAAAGCTGCTCGGCTCGCCAGCACGCCAGCGCACGCGGCTGAAGCGCGATCTCAATGCGCTGCGCAAGGAATATGGCGAAGACACTGCATTGGGGGCCCGCCGCACCAGCATTCGGGAAGCGGCGCCCGCGGTCGAATTCAGCATGGACGCGATGATAGAGAAGGAGCCGGTAACGGTGATCCTGTCGCAGAAGGGCTGGATCCGCGGTGCAAAGGGACATCTGCCGCTGGATCAGGATTTCAAATACAAGGAAGGCGATGGTCCGGCCTTCGTGATCCATGCGCAGACTACCGACAAGCTGCTGCTGGCGACGGACAAGGGGCGGTTCTTCACGATCGGCGCGGACAAGCTGCCCGGCGCGCGCGGCTTTGGCGAACCGGTGCGCAATACGCTGGATATCGATGCCAGCGCGCATATGGTGGCGCTGATCGTCCACAAACCGAAGCAGCGCCTGCTGCTGGTGGCGGACACGGGCAAGGGCTTCGGTACGACCACCGACGAACTGCTCGCCGAAACGCGCAAGGGGCGGCAGGTCGTCAACCTCAAGGGTGATGCGAAGATGGTTGTGGCACGGACGATCGAAGAAGGTCACGACCACGTCGCCTGCGTGGGGGACAATCGCAAACTGGTGGTATTCAATCTCGAGGAACTGCCCGAACTTGCCCGCGGCCAGGGCGTGACCTTGCAGCGTTATCGCGACGGGGGCCTTTCCGATGCGACCACCTTCACTCTGGCAGAGGGGTTGAGCTGGACGATGGGCGGCAAGGAAGGCCGCACACGCACGGAAGGCGAGATGTGGCAATGGAAGGTGGCCCGCGGCGGGGCAGGGCGGATGCCGCCGCAGGGTTTCCCGCGCGACAACAAGTTTACCTGACGCAGCCGTTCCGATGACTGCCGCGGCAGAGGTGGATTGACCGCATGAGAAAAGGCCGGAAGCGCTTGCGCACTCCCGGCCTTTCGCGACCCTGAAACAGGCTCAGGGATTATTCGCTAGACGATTACTCGCCCGCGCTTTCGGCAGCGGGTGCCGAGGCGCCCATGGCCGCATCGATTTGCGCATTGGTGAGCAGCGCCATCAGGGTGCCGGTCGGGCTGGCAGCGAAATGTTCGCGCAGCAGGGTGACCTTCTTGGTCTCGTCGCCGCCACGGGCGATGATCACATTGTCACCGTCGATTTCGAGAACGGTGCCGAGCGGCGCGTTCTTGGCAGTGACGGCATTGGCACCGACGACCAGGGCAGCGTCACGCTTGGCAACGGCTTCCTGATGGGCCGCCTGCAGCATGCTGACGATCTGCGCCTTGGTGGCGTTGAGCGAGGTTCCGTTGTCGTTCGTGCCGAACGCATTGGTCGGAACCGGAGCGCGCATGTCGTCGACCACGAGGATCACGGTGTCGCCCTGAACGGCTTCGATGGTGCCGATTTCGGCGCCGTCATTGCCATAGACGGTTGCGCCAGCTGCGACGGAAGCGGTGGCTTCCTGCGCGACGGCAACGCCGGGGGCAACGGCTGCGGTGGTGGTGAGGGCGACGGCGGCAAGCGCCAGCTTCGCGATTTTCATATAAAACTCCAAGGCTTGTTATTCGAAATACGCGGCTCCCCCACACGCGAAACGCGCGATCGAGCCGATCAAGAATGGAAAGAGCGGGCGAGAGTGTGGTTCCCGACACCCGCAAGTCCCCCCACGGGAGAACGGGTACTGTATGTCACGGACTGCGTTTTTTTGCAACCGCGAGGCCTTTATGCTGCAGTGCACCTTAAGCGAGGCTGAAGCGCACAAAGGGTGGATGTTCAGCGAGCGGCGAGTTCCTCGTCGAGCAATTCTTCAACCCTGGTGCGCGGCGGGAATTGTTCATCCACCCATCGCTTTTCGATCCGCTGCAGTATGCGCGCGACTTCGGGCCCCTTGCCGACGCCGCGTGCAACGATCTCGCCCCCTTTCAGCGGGAAGCGAGGCGCTTCCCAGCCGAGGATCGACGACGGGTCTTTTCCTGCGATCAACAGGCGATCAAGCGCGCAATCCTTTCCGACGTCATAAGCCAGGCCGCGAGGACGATCACCGTCGCGGGCATCGCGGCGGGCCACGCACATCAGGCGATCGCGCTGGCTGCGGGACAGACGCAGGCGGGCCGATACAGCCTCTGCAACCGGCGGCACTGCGGGCAAAAGCGCAGCCATCCGCCGCATGGCATCGGGTTCTATGTCGGAGGCCCTTTCCGCCTCGATCAGGCGGCCCAGCTGATCCACTTCGCGCCTGCCGCATTCGGGCAGCACTTCCTGCAACACCCCGAGGGCGCGCATCTTCGCAATTGTCGCGGACGGATCGGGAAGGGCGAGAAGGTTCTGCATTTCCCAGCCCACGCGTTCGCGGCTCAGGCCCTTCAGGGTCGGGGCGAGGGCGCTGCACGCGGCAGTGGCCTCTTCATCCCAGCCATCGCCGAAACGCGTGGTGAAGCGGAAATAGCGCAATATGCGCAGGTGATCTTCCTGTATGCGCGTTTTGGCATCGCCGATGAAGCGCACACGCCTGGCGGAAAGGTCGGCAAGACCGCCGAAATAGTCGGAGATTTCGAGCGTTTCCGGATGGGCATACAGCGCATTGATGGTGAAATCGCGCCGCGCCGCGTCGTCTTTCCATTCGTGGGAGAAGGCGATCGTGGCGCGCCTGCCATCGGTCGCAACATCGCGCCGCAGCGTAGTGATCTCAACATTTCCGTCGTCGAAGATCGCGGTCACGGTGCCGTGGTCGATACCGGTGGGAATAGTGCGGATACCGGCATCCTTGCAGCGATCGATGACGGTGGCGGGCAGATGCCGCGTCGCCGCGTCGATATCATGCGCGCGATAGTCCAGCATCGTGTCGCGTACGCAGCCGCCGACCCAGCGAATATCGTCAGCGCCCAGCGTTTCGACGAGCTTGGCCAGGCTCGCGCGCTGCGTCCATTCGGCCTTTGGCAGATGTGCCGTCATCAATGCGCCTCCAGCCACGCTATCCGGCGGGACAGGTTCCAGCAGATGGCTGCCGTCACACCCCAGATCCGGTAACCATCATGATTCATTTCCAGATATTCGCGCGTAGCCCCTTTCCAGAAGACCGAATCGCGGTTCCATTGCGAAGCGTCCATGAGCTTTTCGAGTGGGCATTCGAACCAGCTTTCGACTTCACGCGGGTCCGGGCGGATGGAAAGATCGCGCGGCACTGTGGCAAGGACCGGGGTGATATCGAACCCTGTACCGGTTTGATACCGGTCGGTTGTGCCGATCAGTCGGACGTTCTCTGGCTCGATCGCCAGTTCTTCCCATGCTTCGCGTAGCGCCGCGTCCACCGCGCTTTCGCCGTCTTCGACCTTGCCCCCGGGGAACGCGACCTGTCCGGGATGATCGCGCATGGTCCGCGGTCTTTGCGTCAGGATGACTGTGGGATCGGGTCGCTCGGTCACCGCGATCAGGACGGCTGCGTCGGCGGTGCGATCAAGGTCGGCGAAGCGGCTGTCCGACATGAGCTCGCCGACATCACGCGCATGACCCTGTTCGAACAACTGGGTAAGACGGTCGAAGATCGCGCTCATGCAGGCAGAAGCGAAAAAGTCTCGCCGCCGCTCTTCACGGTCCAGTCGTCACCGCGATCGAGTGCGATGCGGGCGAGCTGTTCATAGGTCGAACGGTTTAGCCGCGCCTCGCAACCGCGACGGACATGAATGTAGAGCGATGGACTGTCGGCATCGCCAGCCGCGCGTATCGGATGATCAAGCCCAGCCACCACCAGTTCGTCGGTGTTCAGCCGAAAGGCGAGGTCGCCTTCGGTCTCGCTGACATCGGTTGCGATGAAGCAGGCATCTTCCACCTCTATCGACAGTTTCTGATAAGGCACGACGAGCCAGTAGCTGCCGTCTTCTTCCCGGTTCAGGAGGCCCGCAAAGGCGCGCACCATGCCGGGGCGCTTGATCGCCGAACCCTCGTGATACCAGGTTCCGTCGGCACCAATGCGCATGTGACTGTCATCGATATTGTCGGGCGACCATTGTTCGACCGGCGGAAGCTTTCGCTCCGCAACGGCCTCGGCAATCTGTGCCAGCGACATGCCGGCGAGTTCTGGGGGCGGGGTATAGGGCATCGTGGAACTGCCGATGCCAGATAGCGACTAGTTCGCCAAGCTCCACGGGCCCAGCATTCCTTCTGCGGGCAGGATTGCCGGATTGCCGCTGCGCGCCAGCAAGCGGTGTTTTTCGAACGGACCCGGGCAGTGCCAGCCCTGCGTGTGCGCAGCGGTGAACTGCCAGCGATCGTAATAGTCGGGATCACCGATCATCACCTGAGGCAGGGGCGAGGCGCCGTCTTCGAAACCGGCGTCGATCGCGCCAAGACTGGCGGCCATCAGCGCCTTGCCGAAACCTTCGCCCTGCCGTCCCGGCATGACTGCAACCGGACCCACCATGATCATCGGGTGCGCGCGTCCGCGCGGGTCCGTCAGCGCGACCGGCCAGAGCTGGATCGTGCCGGCCAGATAATCGTCATCGTCGAGCGCGGCAAAGCTCAGCGCGTCAAGCCAGTCGGTCCCTTCGCGGATGCGATAGGCCGTGCGGGCATGTCGCCCCTCGCCGAAGGAGGCATCGAGCAATTCTTCGACCATTTGCGGGTCGATAGCGGAAAGGGGAACGAGCGTCGCCATAAGGGCGCGCCGATTAGGGCGCGCCGCAGGCCAAGTCGATCAAATTCGCCTTAGCCTGGTGTTAGTTTGAGCAGCCGCCCGCCTTCCTTGTCTTCGAGCACCCAGATCGCGCCGTCTGGACCCTGTACGATTTCACGCAGACGTTTTTCAAACGGTATGCGCTGCGTTTCGCGCGCGCTTTCACCGTCGATCGTCACGACGACGAGAGCGGAAGGCTTCATGGCCGCGATCACCGCCGCGCCCTTCCAACCTGCGAACTGATCACCGGAATAGAAGATGAAATCGCCCGGCGCGATTACCGGAGTCCAGTTGACTGCCGGCTTGATGAAATCGTCTCTCGTGGAATTGCGGGGTATCGGTTTGCCATCGTAGTGATCGCCGCCAGAGACCTCGGGCCAGCCGTAATTCCCGCCCGATTGCACGAGGTTCAATTCGTCACCGCCAGCGGGGCCGTGCTCCAGATCCCACAGGCGACCCTGGCCATCGAACTGCAGGCCGAGGATGTTGCGGTGTCCCCACGACCATAGCTGTGCGCTGATACCGCCTTCGCCAGCAAGCGGATTGCCTGCTGCAGTCGATCCGTCGAGGTTCAGACGCACGATAGAGCCGAGATTATTCGACGTATCCTGTGCAGGCTGCATTTTCTGGCGGTCGCCGCTGGCTACGAAGAGATAGCGTTCGTCCGGGCTGAAGGCGAGGCGGTGCGAATAGTGCCCGCGGCCCGTTACCTTCGGCGCCTGCCGCCAGATTACCTCCAGCCCCTCGATTGCACAGGCATTCGTCTGCGCGCATTCCAGAGTTCCACGGCCGACCACGGCCCCGCGCGTATCGCCTTCGCCTGCTTCGGCCCAGCTCAGATAGATCGTGCGGCGATCCAGGCTGCTCGAGGATTCGGACGGCAGAAAAGCTATGTCGCCAAGCCCGCCCTGGCCGCCATAATCGACCTCGGGCGCGCCTGTTACGGTCCCTTGCGTACCGTTTGCCGTATCTACGAATTTGATCGTGCCCCCACGTTCGGTAATGAACAGCGTATCGGTGCCTGGCGCAAATTCAGCCGCCCACGGCTCGTCGAAGGTGCCGTAATCCTGCGCGTTCAGATCCTGGCCGCTGGAAACGGAGATGGTTTCCGATGGCATGGGCGTTGATTGGGTCTGCGCGCTATCCCCGGAAGCAGCGTTGCCGCAACTTGCGAGCAGAGCCATAGGCGATAGGGTGGCAGCAAGGACGAACTGGCGCATGTATCATTCAACTCCCGATTGTGGCCTTGGTGCTGCGCCGCTGATCGTCGGTGTGGACGAGGCGGGCCGCGGGCCGCTGGCAGGGCCGGTGGTGGCGGCCGCGGTGGTATTGTGCAACCCGGCACCTCCGGGTCTCGACGATTCTAAAAAGCTTTCGGCCAAGCGCCGTTCCCTGCTCGAGCCGCAAATTCGTACACGATGCGTCTGGGGGCTTGCCGTGGTCGAGCCCGAAGAGATCGACCGTATCAACATTTTTCAGGCCACCATGCTGGCGATGACGCTGGCGGTAAGCCGGCTGGTCGACGCCATGGGCTGCGAGCCGGAAGAGGTTCTGATCGATGGCAACATGACGCCGCACGGTCGCCATCCCGAATGGCGCTGGGCAGGAGCGCGGCCCATCGTGGGCGGGGATGGCAAGGAGAAATGCATCGGTGCCGCCAGCATCCTCGCCAAGGAACATCGCGACCGTCTGATGCGCGAAGCCGCCGAAACCCACCCGCATTACGGCTGGGACCGCAATGCCGGATATGGCACCGCCGAACATATGGAAGCGCTGCGCATGCACGGGCCCACGCCGCTGCACCGGCGCAGCTTCGCCCCGGTGTCGCAGATGGCGCTGCTCTGACATCTGCCGTATCGGGCGAGATTGAGTCCTGAGTGCCACACCCCACAATATTGAGTCCGCATATTTCGCATGGACTCAATATCTTGTGGCGGACACCTTCTGTTCTCTGTAAGAAACCCGACGTTAACCATCGTGGCTTAGGTTTTTCGTGCTTGACGCGGAGTCCGCTTGGACTCACCCTGTGGATAACTAAGGACAGGGACGAATATCATGGGGGTCATCGAGACCACGAAGAGTCGCGTAAACGCGGCGGTTAAAATTGCGGATGTACCGAAGGAATTGCTGCCCTTGGGGCGCATCTTGGACGGTGACTGCGTGGAAGCGATGCGTTCGCTGCCCGATGCGTCCGTGGACCTCGTCTTTGCCGATCCGCCTTACAATCTCCAGCTGGGCGGCGATCTGAACCGGCCTGATGGCAGCCATGTGGATGCGGTGACCGATCACTGGGACCAGTTCGACAGCTTCAAGATCTACGACGATTTCACCCGCGAATGGCTGACGGAAGCCAAGCGCGTGCTCAAGCCCGATGGGGCGCTATGGGTCATCGGCAGCTATCATAACATTTACCGTGTCGGCGCGATCCTGCAGGATCTGGGCTTCTGGATCCTCAACGACATCGTCTGGCGCAAGTCGAACCCCATGCCCAATTTCAAGGGCACCCGCTTCACAAATGCGCATGAAACGCTGCTGTGGTGCAGCCAGGGCGAAAAGGCCAAATACCATTTCAACTATCGCGCCATGAAGACGCTGAACGATGAATTACAGATGCGCAGCGACTGGGTTCTGCCGATCTGCAATGGCGGGGAGCGGTTGAAGGAAGGCGGCCAAAAGGTCCACCCGACGCAGAAACCCGAGGCATTGCTCTATCGTGTGCTGCTGTCCACGACCGAACGCGGCGACGTGGTGCTCGACCCGTTCTTCGGCACCGGCACTACGGGCGCCGTGGCCAAGCGTCTGGGGCGCGAATGGATCGGCTGCGAACGCGAAGGCAATTATCGCGATGCGGCGCTGAAGCGGATCGAGAAGGAACTCCCACTCGACGAAAGCGCGCTGACCACGATGCAGAGCGCGAAAGCCGCGCCAAAGGTCGCTTTCGGGGCACTGGTCGAAAACGGCTTTATCAAACCGGGCACGCACGTGTTCGACAAGAAACGCCGCTGGGTCGCAAAGGTCCGCGCCGACGGCTCGCTGGCTTATGAAAAGCAGACCGGTAGCATCCACGGGCTTGGCAAAGACCTGCAAGGCGCCCCCAGTTGCAATGGGTGGACCTTCTGGCATTATGAAAATGGCGGCGAGGTAAAGCCCATCGACGCGGCCCGTCAGCTGTATCTGCTGGCTGTGGAAGACTGACACACGATCCGCGCGACTTTTTTTCAAGAATTTACCAATCGACGGTATTGCCGCACCCGGCCTCATGCAGGCCGGGCAGGTAAATTGTAGTGGCAGGCAGATGAAACAGGACACTATCGGCAGCAAAGTCCTGGCGTTTCTCGCCGGCAATCTGCTCGATCCCACTCCGTTCAACTATCGCTTCGGCTATCTCTATCTCAACCGGACCAGCAAGGTGATCGTCGAGGAAACCGACACCTATATCGATAGCGGCATGCGTATGACGCAGGAAGCTGTCGCCGAAATCATGCAGAAATTCGCCCAGGCTTCGGAAGATCCGGCAGAACGGATTGCCGCACGTGACGAGGCGCTCGACTTGTTTCTCGACGCAGCAGGTGAATTGGCGCGTGAAACGCAGCGTCAGGCGGGCGACGTGGGCCGCGACATTGCCGAGGAAAGCCAGGTGATCCGCGAAGGGGCAGAAGGCGAAGATCTGACCAGCGCAATCGGTCGCATCGTCGATCGGGCGGCCCAGGCCGAACGCGAACTGGCCAATTCATCCAACCGGATCGACAGGCTGCAGCGCGATCTCGAAGAAGCGCGCAACAAGGCGCTGGTGGATGAACTGACCGGCATCGCCAACCGCCGCGCCGCCCGCACGACCATCCAGGATCTCGAAACGCGCAAGGTTCGCTATTGCATCGCGATCATCGATGTCGATCATTTCAAGTCGATCAACGATACCTATGGCCATACGGTCGGCGACCGGGCCCTGAAACTGGTCGCGACCGCGCTGGAGGAATCGCTCGCGCCCTGGCCGGTGGCACGCTGGGGCGGGGAGGAATTCCTGGTGATCGCCGAAATCCCCGACCCTGCGAGGATGGTCGAAAAGGTGCAGGCTGCCAAGGATGACCTGGCCTTTCGCAAACTGAGGCTGCGCGAAACCGACGAGCCGATGAACCCGATCACCTTCTCTGCCGGCGTGGCAGGCTGCTCGAGCACCAGTGAACAAACCCTGCGGCGCGCCGACAATGCGCTGTACAAAGCCAAGCAAAGCGGTCGCAACACAGTACTGATCGCGCCGGAGACAGGACGCGTAGGAGACGCTTGACGGTGGCTCGGGAACAAGGCTTTCGGCATCCTACGATAACTGGCTAAACCGCACGACTGCACATCGACGGCGTTGAAGGCACAGCGCGGGGCCCGCTGGACTAATTGCGCCGCCGCCCATAGAGAGCGCTTCGATGGCGCTCATTCCCCGCAGACCCCGGTTTCTGAAAGGCAAGATGCCGCAGGAACTGGTCGGTGCGGACGACTGGCACCGGCGTATCGCCATGCTGGTTTCGGCGATACTGATCGGCCTGGCCGCGCTGCTCTTTGCCAAACTGGGCGATGGGGCGCAGGCGATGTTCGCCTCGCTGCGCCGTGATTACGTCTATCTTCCGCTGGTCCTGACCCCGCTGACGTTCCTGCTCGTGTCCGTGCTGACCCGTCGTTTCGCCCGTGAGGCGCGCGGGTCCGGCATACCACAGGTCATGGCCGCCAGCCGCCAACCTATGGGGCGTATCGCCCGCGCATTGCTTTCCTTGCGCGCTGCATTGGCGAAGATCGTCCTGACAGTCGTTGCATTGCTGGGCGGCGCATCGGTGGGGCGCGAGGGGCCGACGGTGCAGCTGGCCGGCGCGATAATGGTACAGGTCCATCGGCTGTTTCGCCTGCGCGTGACGCCTGGCGTGGTGATTGCGGGCGGTGCTGCCGGCGTTGCGGCCGCGTTCAATACGCCGCTGGCCGGAATTGCCTTCGCGATCGAGGAACTGGCCGTCGCCTACGAACAACGCGTAGCGATCCTCGTCATGGGCGCGGTTATGATCGCCGGGCTCACGGCACAGGGGCTGGCGGGCGACTACATCTACTTCGGCGAACTGGAGGGCAGCCTTCCCATCACCACGGTGCTGGTCGCTGCGCCGCTGGCGGGCCTGCTGGGCGGGCTCCTGGGAGGATTGTTCTCTCGTATTTTCCTGATGCTGCGCGGCCCGGATGGGCGCTGGGCTGCCTTGCTCGACCGCAAGCCGATGATCACGGCGCTGGTCTGTGGCATCGTAGTAGGACTGCTGATCTTCGTCACCGATGGTGATGCAGCCGGAACAGGCTATGAGCCGACGACCGCTCTGCTCGAGGGGCGGGATGGCGACTTCTGGTTCGGCCCGGCCAAGTTCTTCGCTGCGCTGGCGACCAGTGCGAGCGGAATTCCAGGCGGGATTTTCGCGCCCTCGCTGGCGGCGGGTGCCGGGTTCGGACAGTGGCTGACTCCGCTTTTCCCAAGCGAACAGGCGGGGCTGATCGTGCTGCTCGGCATGGCGGGATATTTCACCGGCGTGGTCCGCGCACCTCTGACGGCGGTGATCATTCTGGGTGAAGCAACCGGCAGCAGCCACGTCATCCTGCCTCTTTTCGCCACTGCACTGATCGGAGACTGGGCCGGCAGCATGGTGTGCCGCGAAAAACTCTACATTGTCCTCGCTCGCGGCTTCCTGCCGCAGCAACCGCGCGAAGATCGACCAGACTGACCCGCTGTGTTCGAGCGCTTCCGCGCGCTACGACGTGCAGCATGATCCAGTTGAACGCCTCGAGTGCAGCCTTGTCGTCCAGATGACGGGCAAGAAAAAAGCCCCGGTCCACTGGACCGGGGCTTTCTTGTAGGTTTGGCCGGATTTACCCTGCCGGAGCGACAGTCGACCAGACGATGTCGTTCGCATCCGTGTTCTCGAACAGGGCCACGAAGTTTCCATCGACCGAAAGAAGCGTGCTGTTACCGACTTGTTCGAACACCACGTCGGCATCTACGGTGTTGAACAGTTCGACCGTATCGCCCGCTTCGTAATCGCGAACCAGGTTGAACCCGTTGCCGACATCGTCGCCGTTGAAGGCGAAAACATCGTCACCATTGCCCCCGAAGAGGGTGTTGGATCCTGCGCCCCCGTAGAGGTAGTCATTGCCGGCATTGCCGCGCAGTTCGTCGTTTCCGGCACCCCCGAACAACTGGTCGTCGCCTCCACGGCCAAAGAGGATATCATTCCCGGTGCCACCGGTCAGGATGTCGCGACCTTGTCCGCCGTCCAGCCGGTCGTTGCCTTCGCCGCCGTCAAGGGTATCGGCACCGGCACCGCCTTCGATGGTGTCGTCGCCCGCACCGCCGGAGATGATATCGTCACCGCCGTTGCCATTGATGACATCGTCGCCATCGCCACCATCGATGGTGTCGTTACCGTTCCTGGCTTCGATGAGATCATCGCCTGCGCCGCCGTAGACGATATTGTCCCCCTGACCGGTGATGATGACATCGTCGCCACCAAGACCGTCGAGGATGTTGCTGTTGTTGTCACCCACCAGCACATCGTTGAACTGGCTGCCCTGAAGGCCTTCGATGCTGCGATAGGTGTCGCCTTCCGAATTTGTACCATTCAAGAGCGAGGCGGTTACGCCGGTTTCGGACTGGATATAGCTCGCAATGTCCGTACCCCTTCCGCCATCGAGCAGATCGGAGCCGCCGCGTCCGATGAGCACGTCATCGCCGCCGTTGCCATACAGTTCGTTGTTAAGGCCGTTACCCAGCAGGGTGTCGTTGCCGCTACCGCCTTCAGCGTTCTCGATTTCGACACCACGGGCGATAGTGATGCCCCCGAAAACGCCATCGACATAGGAGACGACGCCGCCGCCGGTCGGGGTGTAGTCGATCGTAGCCGCCAGCAGGTCGATCTGGGCATTGCGCTGACCGCTATACTTGATCGTATCGTTGCCACCGGTGTCCCAGATGGTCTCGTAATATGTGCCTTCGACGTTTTCGTCTTCGAGGACATATACGTCATCGCCCGTCGCATGCGGATTGATGATGCCATAGCGTTCCTGAAGAACGGCTATATCGAATGCACTGAGTGTACCCGACCAGCCGTGTCCGATCCCGTCCAGGGTGAAGGGAGATGGGCCGTTCGGTCCCGTATCGAACGCATCATTATACGACATCACCGTATAAACGCCCTGGTTGAGGTCGAAGATGCCGTACGATCCGGACGGGCCGGTCACGCCGACCATAACGTCCGATCCGCCGCCGGTATCGTGGGGGTGGGCAACACCATGAGCGTGGCCGAATTCATGCAGCACTACTGCGAAGGCATAGCCACCCTGCTGCAGGGCCTCTTGGCCGGGAAGGTTCCAGCCGCCGCTCAGGACATTGAATACGCCGACACCCTGGGCATCGCCATAAGCCGGATCCTGCGGGAAGAAATAGGCCCCGTATTCCGCAGATTCAGTTTTGAGCAGACGGAACGTCGCTTCGTCGGCGTCTTCGGTAATCCGGTATTCGTATCCCAGGATATTCTCATATTCGCCGAGCGCCGACATGACCTGATCGACTTCGTAATCGTTCCAGTCGATGGTCACCATGGGGCCACCGTCGTCACCGGTCTGATTGAAGTTCTCGTCGGAATCGCCGAAGTAGACGTAGACTACCCCATCTTCATTCGGAGTGATATTCTCGGCATTGACCCAATTGAGGGAATCGAGCGGATCCAGATCTGCAAGGGCAGTTTGCTGTGCCGTGATCGAATACCCGCCGGTCTGCCCGCCGTAAGCCACCACATCGATGTAGTAGGTGCCACCTTCTTGCGCGAGGAAGCTGGCCCTCGAACTGATATCGTTGGGGAAGTTGATGTCATCATTGGACGCGACCACATTGCCATCGGCATCGTAAATGGTGATGATCGTGTCCAGTTCGCCCGCTGGCACATTCAGATAGCTGGTGTTGTAATCTGCACCGCCTGTCAGCTCGAAGCTGTAGATCTGACCTGCCTGGGCTTCGAACGTGTATGTGTCGATCTCGCCGAAGCCGGCTACCGGACCCGTCCCCGAATCGATGAAGCCATAGGTAATGCCATCGGTCGAGATGGTGACCGCGCCGTCAAAGATATCGGGCACTTCGTCAGTCGCGGCCTGCTCAACGACGTCGACAGTATAGCTGCCGGTAGCACTCTGACCGGGATTGGCAAAGCCTGCCACCCCTATGGTGTATTGGCCCGTATACTCGGCGGTGAAGGTCAGCAGGGAATTGACGCCTGCGCCGCCATCATCGTCCGAATTCACGAGGATGCCTTCGTTGTCCAACAGCGCCAGGAACGTATCGGGAAGCGGGTTGTCGCCCGCTCCGTACAGGCTGATCATGTAGGTCTGGCCTGCGACAACATCGATGGAGATGAAGTCGACCTCTCCTTCGACGGCGATGTCTCCATCGGTGGAACTGACTATTTCAGCTGCGATGGGGTTGGCGCCACTCGCGGCGGCGGTCGATCCGGAAGCGATCGACGGAGCAGAGCGAGCTTCCGAAAAATCGGCGAACAGGTCCGAACCCGGCTTGCTCTCATGCTCATGCGATCCCCCTTCGAGGGGATGAAAATGCTCGCTCAGATAATAGTATTTATCGAGCAAGTCCGAAGAAGACATGGACGGTGAGAACATGGAAGCGGCAGCGACAGTATTACCAATCGCGCCATTTGAACTGCCGCCTCCGGCGTTTGCGCCATTGCCACTCGCGACATCCAGGAGCAGCGGACGGAACTGCGCGGAAATAGCGGAAGGCGACGTCGATGAAAGCTGAGCGGAAGTCTGCGCGGAATGTGAAGAAGGAGTGTAGCCTGATCGGACGGTATTAAACCCAAGGTAGTCGTGATCGAAGGCTTGCCGCCCGAATAAATTCTCGAGGCCAATACGCATATGATACTCCCCTTTTTCCGCTGATAATATTGAATCCAAGCACGATTCGCGCTATTTCTGCGAAGGGTCAGCATCCACTATCATTCAAGGATGGCAACAGATTCTTAATAATATTTTTCTTGAGACACGATGGACCGTGCTTTTATTCGCATCAGTCGCGTCGTCGGCTTGCGCACAACCAACGCCGCAGCAAATGGCAAAAACAGACGCGGGACGGGACATGGAAAAAAGCAACACAGAAAAAGTTAAAGCGGCAATGGCGGCCAGTGCCGGGCAGAAGGGCGCGGACATCGGGGCGGTGGATTCAGGGGAAGATGATCAAGGCGTTGCAGACCTCCCGTTCTCGAGGGGCAAGACCTTCACATCGCTCGATGAATATCTCGCTCACCTCAAGGAAGGTGGCGCGGTCGATCTGCCATGGTGGCGTGAAATCCAACCTGGCGTATACGAATATGTCACGAACAAGACCGATGCTGAACGCAAAACAGCCACACGCGAAGAACTGATGGAGCGGTTCGGATTCGCACGCTGATTTTTACCTAATCGTGCTGTCTTCTGGGGCTTGCTCGACATTCCCGTGAAGGGTTGGCTTTTCGCCTGAGACTGGAAATTTGCCACAACGCGCTATTGCTTCCGGGTCTGTCCTACTCACGCATTGCAGGCTAGACCTTGCGGAATGAACCTCTTCGGCATTCCGCTTGGCGCATTTCGCAACCACCCAATTCGAAGATCTTTTTTAGCTCATGAACGGTGTAACACCCGGTCCATGTCTCAGGTCTTGAGGGACAAAGCTGAATGAGTGATACTGTCTATATCCGGCCCGTCGGCCTCGTGTCGGGTCCGCAGAGCGAGCATGGCAATGCGATCCGGCTTGCGGGCGGCATGGTGTATGCCAGTCGCTTTGCCGTCATTCTGCGCCGCGATGGCGTTGTGGCGGAGCGCTGGCTGGCAGCCCCCGACAGCATGGCCGAAATACTGGGTCGGTTGCCGGATGAGTGCGCGGCGGAGGCGGAAACGCAGTGGTCCAATCTCGCGCTTGCGCAGCCGCCCTTGGAGCTGGGCGCACGAACGATCCGGCTCGACCAGCCGCAAATTATGGGCATCCTCAACGCGACACCCGACAGTTTCAGCGACGGGGGCCGGTTCCTCGATGACCGCGAGGCGGGGCGCGATCACGCGGCCACTATGGTCGAGGCGGGCGCTGCGATCATCGATATCGGCGGCGAAAGTACCCGCCCGGGTGCAAAGGCCCTTTGGGAAGGGGACGAGATTGACCGCATAGTGCCGGCCATCGAAGCCTGTGTCGGCATGGGCGCCGCGGTCAGCATCGACACGCGCAAGGCTGCCGTGATGGAGGCGGCGCTGGCGGCGGGCGCGCATCTGGTCAACGACGTATCCGGCCTGGCGTATGATCCGCGCAGCGCGGAGGTCGTGGCTCAGGCCGGTTGTCCGGTCGTCCTTATGCACGCGCCGGGTGCGGGCGGGGACGATCTTCACCACGGTGGGGAATATTCTAACGTCGTCTTCGACGTGTTCGACGCCTTGCGCGAGCGACGCGATGCGGCGCTGTCGGCGGGGATCGAGGCCAGCAATATCCTGCTCGATCCGGGTATCGGCTTCGGCAAGAGCCTGGCGGACAACCTCGCCTTGATGAACGCATTGCCCCTGTTCCACGCGCTCGGGCACCCACTCTTGCTCGGCGTCAGCCGCAAGCGAATGATCGGCGCACTTTCGAATGAAGCAGAGGCTGGCGAACGACTTGGCGGCAGCGTCGCGCTGGCGGTGAAAGGCATGGATGCAGGCGTTCAGATCATGCGCGTGCACGACGTCGCCGAAACGGTTCAGGCGCGCAATGTGTGGCGGGGCCTGCGCGATGCGGCGCTGACCGATTTCGCCGACCTGCCCGGCTGATCGCTTCTCTTACGCGGCGATCAGGCGGCGTCGTCGATCCCGAGTTCGGCGAGTTTGCGATACAATGTCGAGCGGCCGATGCCGAGCCTGCGAGCCACCTCGGTCATGCGCCCGCGATAATGGCCGATGGCGAGACGGATGATATCGGCCTCGATCTCTTCCAGCGGCCTGACATGCCCGTCTTCGGTGTACAGCAGGACACCCAATCCCCGGGCCCGGCTCTCGCCGCGGTCGGCCTTGTCGCCGATCAGGGCGGCCAGCTTCTGGAAACTGTGCGCGGTCAGGGCTTCGCGCTGTTCGAACACGCAGGCCCGGAACAGCACGGCCTGGAACTGGCGGATATTTCCGGGCCAATCATAGGCTTCGAGCAGGCTGAGCGCGCTGTCTGCGATAGAATGATGTTTGAGGCCGGGCCGCTCACCGATGAGGCTGAGGAAGTACCGGGTCAGCGCCGGTATGTCGCCCAGCCGTTCGCGCAGTGCCGGCAGGCGGATGCGCGTGGCGGAAAGCTGTTCGAACAGTTCCTTGGAAAACTCGCCATTCGCCGTCAGCTTGTCGAGCGGAAGCGTGGAGGTGGCAAAGATACGCAGATCGATCTTGAACCCATGGGAGGCGCCCGTCGGGCGAACGATGCCGCTGGCAAGCACCCCGGCAAGCCGCTGTTGCTGGTCAGCGGGGAGGCGATCGACATCGACCAGGATCAGTGTTCCGCCATCGCAATATTCGATAAGCCCGGTCTGGCGGTCGAACGCGCCCGCAAAGGCTCCCTTTTCGTGCCCGAACAGCAGCGATTCGAGCGATGCGGGAGGCATTCCTCCGCAATGGACCACCCGCATGATCGCCTTGGCCCGGGTACTGGCGGCATGCATTGCCCGTGTCAGCATGTCCTTGCCGGTGCCGCGCTCGCCCTCGACCAGCACATGGGCGTGACCGCGCGAAGCAGTGGCTGCCTTGGCCAGAGCGGTACGGAACGGTGCTGCCGAACCGACCATGGCATCGAAATCGACCGGGTGCGGCAGTTTCTCTGCCAGGGGTTGAAGCTCGGCGTCGGGTAGTTCGGAATGATCCGCCCTGTCGAGCGCCTGCAGCAGGCGATTGGGGCCGAGCGGTTTGACCAGAAAATCGGTCGCGCCCGCCCGCATGGCCTCGACCGCGAACAGCGGTGAATTGTCGGCCGTCAGCGCCAGAAGCGGCGTATCTGGCCGCGCATCGCGCAATTCGCGGATCAAGTCGCGCGGCGCATTTCCGTCGGTCCATTTGTCGAACAGTATTGCGTGGACCTGATCAGATTCCGGAGACGCCAGCATCTCGAGCGCTTCTTCGCCACTCGTGAAACTGACGACGCGCCAGCCTGCGCGTGCGGCGAGGGTTGCGACGAGCCGGTTCTGCGCCGGTTCGTCGTTGATCAGCATCAGCAGGCGTGGTTCCTGTGTTGCCATCTTGGTTCGCAATGCTCCCTCGGTCCCCGGACATGGTACATATCCGTTCGCTTATGTCTTACGCGCGGCGGGTTAATTGCCAATTAAGGCTGTTCCAAGCGGTATTTGGCAACAGCGGGGTTGAGCAGCGCGCACCACCGCGATAGATCGACTTCAATATCAAACTCCATGATGGGAATACGAAAGATGGACTCCGCCAACGACATGAAGGCGCACAGCAGGACTTACGGCTCCTTTATCGGTACGCTCAAATGGTCCGTGCCGCTGATTGCCCTGATTGCCCTGTTCGTCGTCATCCTGATTTCAGACTAGGCGCATGGCGCTACGCATCGCGGTGATGAAAGAACGCGCTCCCGGTGAAAGCCGGGTGGCGCTGACACCCGAAACGGCGAAGAAGTTCGCTGCGCTCGGGGCCACGGTCGCAATCGAACAAGGTGCCGGGCTCGGCGCCTCGATCACCGACGATGCGTATCGCGAGGCGGGGGCCGAAGTCGGCACCTCGGCCGATGTTATCAGCGGCGCCGATATCGTCCTCGGCGTTCAAGCCCCCGATCCGACACAGCTAACGGGTGCGAAACCCGGCGCGTGGGTTGCAGCGACGTTCGATCCGTTCCGTAATGGTGAGCTGGTTGCGGCCTATGCTGCGGCGGGGCTGGAAGCCTTGAGCATGGAATTCATGCCGCGTATCACGCGTGCGCAGAGCATGGACGTTTTGTCGAGCCAGTCGAACCTCGCCGGATACAAGGCAGTGCTTACTGCCGCGAATACCTATGGCCGTGCATTTCCTATGATGATGACCGCTGCCGGTACCGTTCAGGCGGCCAAGGTTTTCGTAATGGGTGTGGGGGTGGCCGGTTTGCAGGCAATCGCTACGGCGAAGCGGCTCGGCGCACAGGTAAGTGCAACCGACGTACGCTCTGCGACCAGGGAGCAGATTCAATCGCTGGGTGCGAAACCGATCTTCGTCGAAAATGTCGCCGGTATCGAGGGCGAAGGTTCGGGCGGTTATGCCACCGAGATGAGCGAAGAATATCAGAAAGCTCAGGCCGAACTGGTTTCTGCACACATCGCGAAGCAGGACATCGTCATTACGACTGCCCTTATCCCGGGCAGGCCTGCACCGCGATTGATCTCGGACGGACAGATCGCCAGCATGAAACCGGGCAGCGTGATCTTCGATCTCGCCGTGGCGCAGGGCGGCAATGTGGAAGGTTCGGTGCCTGACCAGGCGGTAGAGAAACACGGCGTGAGAATCGTTGGCTACGCGAACACCGCCAATCATCTCGCTGCTGATGCCTCGGCGTTATTCGCGCGCAACCTCTACAATTTCCTCTCCGCTTTCTGGGACAAGGAGATGGGACGTCCCGTGCTGGACGAAGAAATTGGCGATGCCGTTCGGCTGACAAAAGACAACAAGGTCGTGAACTCCAGACTGGCAGGCTGAGCTTCCTGCGCACCCTTCAAAATAAAAGTGCATCCGATCTGCACATGGCCGCGTAACTGTTCCTGTAGAAACAGGAGCATCCCACTATGAACTATCCAAAGAAATTCGCCTTCGCCGCTCTCGCAGCGATGAGCGTCGCCACGGCCGGCTGCATGAGCATGGGCGATAACATGGCGATGGACGAACAGGTGGCTTACGTGGACGGTGCGGCAATGTACCCCACGATGAACATCATCGAAAACGCGGTAAATTCGCCAATTCACACGACATTGGTAGCTGCAGTGAAGCAGGCGCAGTTGGTCGATACGCTTTCCGGGCCCGGACCGTTCACCGTATTCGCACCCACCGACGAGGCCTTCTCGCGCGTTCCTCAATCCATGCTCAATTCGCTCATGATGGACAGCAATCGTGCTGCCTTGCAGAAGGTGCTGACCTATCATGTCGTACCCGGACGCATCACGGCTGCCGATCTCATGCAGCGGATCCGCGCTGGTAACGGCACGGCAACGCTAACCACGGTCGAAGGGGAGCCGCTCACCTTCACCATGCAGGGCGGAAATGTGATGATCAAAGGCATGAACAACAGTTCGGCTACGGTGACGCAAGCCGACGTCATGCAGTCGAACGGCGTGATCCACGTCATCAATGGCGTGCTGACGCCCTCGATGTAGTTCGACCTGTATCGAATAGCGGGGCCGCGGATGCATCGAGCATTCGCGGCCCATTTCGTTTGGCGCTCGACTTGCCATGCCCTGCTTGCAATAAGGCAGGGACAAAGAGGGAAGGGGACGTCGCCTTGGATTTCATAAGCATCCTGTCGATCTTCGTGCTGGCATGCTTCGTCGGCTATTACGTGGTCTGGTCGGTCACGCCCGCGCTGCACACGCCCCTGATGGCGGTGACCAATGCGATCTCTTCGGTCATTATCGTCGGTGCGTTGATCGCGGCGGCGGCGGCCGACGTGCCGGGGGCTAAATGGCTGGGGCTGCTCGGCATCGTGCTCGCCAGCGTCAATATCTTCGGCGGCTTCGCGGTAACGGCCAGAATGCTGGCGATGTACAAAAAGAAGGAGAAGAAGTGATGCTTCGCCTTCTGCTTGCCGCGCCATTCGCGGTCTTGGCCGTGCCCGCCCATGCCGCCACAGGAGAGACCGTCAGCCCTTGGGTCGCGCTCGCCTATCTCGTCGCGGGCGTGTTCTTCATCCTGGCGCTGCGCGGCTTATCCAGCCCTGCGACGAGCCGGACGGGCAACCGCTTCGGCATGGTCGGAATGCTGATCGCCGTCGTGACGACGCTGATGACGCATTGGCCGATGCAATCGAGTGGAAACTGCGATAATTTAAAACTCAGTGACGGGGCCACGTTTGGTTTCTGCACCGAAATTTTCGTCATCGACTGGGCATCCTTCGGCGAAATCCTCGCCGCGATTGCCATCGGCGCGCTGATCGGCATCACCATCGCCCGCCGTATCGCCATGACGGCGATGCCCGAACTGGTGGCGGGGTTCCACAGCCTCGTCGGTCTTGCCGCAGTGCTGGTGGGCTGGGCGGCCTATCTCAATCCCGACGCCTTCGGGCTGTTCGTAGAGATAGACCGGATCGTCGATCTCGATGTTGAGAACATCATGATGGGCATTTCTTCGGTTTCCAAGGTCGAGATGGGCCTCGGCATCGCTATCGGGGCGATCACATTCTCCGGCTCAGTCATCGCCTTCCTCAAGCTCTCGGGCAAAATGAGCGGTTCGCCCATTCTCCTTCCCGCAAGGCATGTCATCAATCTCGGCACGCTCGCCGCAATCATCGTGCTTACTGCGCTCTTCGCTATGGCAGGGCCCGACGAGACCTTGCCGCTGATCATTGCGCTGACCGTGCTCGCTTTCGTCATCGGCTTCCTACTTATAATCCCCATTGGCGGGGCGGACATGCCGGTCGTGGTGTCGATGCTGAACAGCTATTCGGGCTGGGCGGCAGCGGCGATGGGCTTTACGCTCGGCAATACGGCAATGATCATCACCGGCGCGCTGGTCGGATCGTCGGGCGCGATCCTCAGCTACATCATGTGCCGCGCGATGAACCGCAGCTTCATCAGCGTGATTGCAGGCGGGTTCGGCGCGGATGACGGCGGCGGCGCTTCCGGCGAGCCGCGCGAACAGCGCCCGTACAAGCAGGGCAGTGCGGCCGACGCCGCCTTCATGCTGGAACAGGCGGAAAAGGTCATTATCATTCCGGGTTACGGCATGGCGGTGGCGCAGGCGCAGCACGCGCTGCGCGAAATGACTGACGTGCTGGAAGAAAAGGGCGTCGAGGTGAGGTTCGCCATCCATCCCGTCGCCGGCCGCATGCCGGGTCATATGAACGTGCTGCTGGCCGAAGCCAGTGTGGATTACGACAAGGTGTTCGAGCTGGAGGACATCAACAGCGAATTTTCGCAGGCCGATGTGGCTTTCATCATCGGGGCCAACGACGTGGTCAATCCGGCGGCCAAGACCGACAAATCTTCGCCCATCTATGGCATGCCCGTATTCGACGTGGACAAGGCCAAGCAGGTCTTCTTTATCAAGCGGTCGATGGGCGGCGTCGGCTATGCCGGGGTCGATAACGATGTGTTCTATATGGACCAGACCATGATGCTGCTATCCGATGCCAAGAAGATGGTCGAAGAAATCGTGAAGGCGCTCGACTGACATGAAACGGGTCGCGATTATTCTTGCCGTTCTGGTTATCGCCGGGGTGATCCTGTGGGCAACCGTTGGCGGCGGCTTCCAGGGCTCGGTGGAAGATAGGCTCGAGGATGAAATGGTGGCTGCCGGACTGCCCCAGCCCATGGCAGAGTGCATGGCAGGCCGCATGGCGGACCGGCTTTCGATCGGCCAGCTGCGCAAGCTCGAAAGCCTCCGGCCCGAGGAAGGCGAAGCGGATATTCCGCTGAACATCGCCGAATTTCTCGAGCGGGTACGCCGCGTGGCCGACCCCGAAGTGCTGGAAGTTTCCGCCACGTCCGCTGCCATATGCGCCTTCGGGGCCGGCTGAGACGCTTGCAATCGTTCGACCTTGCGCCACAATGCGTTGCAAGGGAGAGACTCATGACCATCAGACTGCCGCTTGCCGCTGCATTGCTCGCTTGTGCAATGCCCGCATTCGCCGCGACACATAATGTCGCCCCGGGCGAAGACGCTCAGAAGGCCTTGCAGGAGGCGCTCATCCTTGCCGAGCCGGGCGACGAGATCGTCCTTGCGGCGGGCCGCTATGCCGTCACCGATGGCCTCAGCCTCGATGTCGACAATGTCACCGTCCGCGGTGCGGGAATGGACGGCACGGTCCTCGATTTCACCGGCCAGCAGGGTTCGGGCGAAGGGCTGCTGGTCACCAGCGACAACGTAACCCTGCGCGATTTCGCGCTGGAAAACCCCAAGGGCGACGGTATCAAGTCCAAGGGCGCCGACAACATCGTCTATCACCGCATCCGCGTCACATGGACGCGCGGCCCGCACGCGGAAAACGGCGCATACGGTATTTATCCCGTCGAAAGCACCGGGGTCTTGATCGACGGCGTGAAGGTCACCGGGGCATCCGATGCCGGCATCTATGTGGGCCAATCGAACGGCATCACGGTGCGCAATTCGATCGCCGAAGCGAATGTCGCCGGGATCGAGATCGAGAACAGCCGCAATGCCCTGGTCGAACATAACGTCGCGACGCGCAATACCGGCGGCATTCTGGTGTTCGACCTGCCGGCGTTACCGGTCATGGGCGGCGGCAATGTGATCGTGGCGAACAATCTCGTGGTCGCGAACGACACGCCCAATTTCGCGCCTCCCGGCAATATCGTCGCGAGCGTGCGCCGGGGCACCGGCATCCTGATCATGGCCAATGACAAGGTCCTTATCGAAAACAACATCCTTTCGAGAAATCCGACCGCTCCGATCATGGTCATCGCTTATACCCAGAGCTTCGACGACGAGCGGTACAACCCGCTTCCGCGCGATGTCGTGATCGGCGAAAACCTCTATGACGGCGGGGGTTACGACCCCCAGCTCGACGGGGCGGAGATGTTGCTCGGTGCCTTCGGGGGCGAGTTGCCGCCGGTGCTGTGGGATGGGCTTGGCTCCGTGACCGCGGTCGAGGATACCTCCGGCTGGAGCCTCAATCTCACCGAAGTGGGCAAGGGGCTCGATGCGGCGAAGCCCGCGCCGTTGACCGTTCCAGCGCCGACTGGCGAATTCGACAGAAACGGCATTGGCGCGCCCGCCGAACTGGACGACCGGTTGGGGGCATGAAACCGGCTGTCGCCCTGCTTGCGAGCGCATGCTTGGCGCTGGCCGGGTCCGTTGCCGTGCGGGCGGAACTTCTCCAGCCGGGAAACTCGCGCGCACAGGTGAACGATGCGGCGGTGCTGCAGGGTTTGCCGCAGAACTTGTCCGACTTCGGCTTCTTCGAAAACCAGACTGAACAGCAACCGGGGCAGGGGGTCACGCCTTACCGGCTCAATACACCCCTTTATTCGGACGGCGCCGAGAAATTGCGTTTCGTCTATGTGCCCGGTGGCGCTGCGATGAAGGCGCAAGGCGAAGGGCTGCTCGACATTCCGGTAGGAGGGGCGCTGATCAAGACTTTCGCATTCGATCAGGATGGCGGGCGCCGCCTGATCGAAACGCGTGTACTGCTGCATCGCGCGGATGGCTGGCTGGCACTGCCTTACGTCTGGAATGACGAACAGACCGAGGCGCGGCTGGCCATTGCAGGCGCGCGTGTCCATGTCACGACACCGGGCGGGGAGGCTATCAGCTACCGCGTTCCGAACAAGAACCAGTGCAAGGAATGCCATGGCCTCGGGGGTGCGGTTACGCCGATCGGACCCAAGGCGCGAAACCTGTCGCGCGAATGGCTCGGCAAAATGGTCGCCTCGGCCCATCTCGATGCGGTTCCGGATGGATCGGACCAGTTGCCGATCTGGGAAATGCGGCAGAGCGCGGATCTGGCCGATGCCGCGCGTGGCTATCTGGACGTCAATTGCGCGCATTGCCATCAGCCCGATGCGACAGCTTCGAACAGCGGGCTGGACCTGCGTTGGGAACAGAAGTCACCGGATGCGATCGGGATCGGCAAACGCCCGGTTGCCGCCGGTCGCGGGGCTGGCGGCCACATGTTCGATATCGTGCCGGGTTCGCCTGACACATCCATCCTGACCTATCGCATGGCCAGCGCCGAGCCCGGTGTTGCGATGCCGGAGCTTGGCAAATCCACAGTCGATGACGACGGGCTGGATATAGTACGACGCTGGATCGCACGGATGACACCGTGACGTTCGCACGCTTGTCTGCGGGCGGGAATACCTCGTTTCGGGTCTTCTTGGGCACACTGGCGCAGAACCATGGAAAAGCGATGGAACCGCCTCTGGCGCAACCCGTTCTAACCCCCTGATACGTGGGCAAACTGCGATCAGGTTGATTTCAGGGCGGAAAAGGACGGACGGTTGCGGAAACTCGGCATTATCGGGGGCATGAGTTGGATTTCCACTCGGGCATATTACGAACGGATCAATAAAATCGTGCAGAAGAAGGCGCCGCCGATGGCGAGCCCTCCGATGCTGATCGAAAGTCTGGACTATGCGCCGATCGCGGCGGCCAAGAACGCCGACGATTGGGACAGCATCGCTTCGACGCTGGTCGAATCCGCCCGGCGGCTGGAAGCTGGCGGAGCCGAAGGGCTCGTCATGGCAGCCAATACGATGCACAAGGTCTATGATCGCCTGACCGAAGCCGTTTCCATTCCGGTGCTCCACATTGCCGATTGCGTTGGCAAGGCGATGGAGGAAGACGACTGCAAGAATGCCGCGCTTCTGGGTACCCGCTTCGTGATGACGGAAAGCTTTTATCGCCAGCGTCTCGTTTCGCATGGCGTGGATCTGCTCCCGCCCGATCAGGGTGATGTCGAACTCGTCGACGGGATCATTTACAAGGAACTCATGCTCGGCCGGGTCACACGCGATGCCGAACGCGCGCTCAAGACCATCATTACGATGAAGGAAAAAGAAGGGGCGGAAGCCATCGTGCTCGCCTGCACCGAACTCGAACTCGTCGTCGATACCGACGCCAACGTACTCCCGGTCTACAATTCCACCGATATTCACTGCCGGGCTGCGGCGGATTGGATTCTGTCCTGACCTGATCCGGACGACGAACCCGGCCTCTGCGCCGCACAACCTGCCGAAAATCCGCCGGGTTCGCTTTTCGTTCACGTTGTCGCCCCCCTGCCGCTGACCTAAGCGTCGCCGCGCATGCACACAGCACCCTACGCATCCGATCCCGCCGCAAGTCGCGGGCGCGAGTTTCCCGAGGAACGAGCAGGTTCGCGCGGCCCCCGCAGCGAATTCCAGCGTGACCGCGACCGGATTGTCCATTCCATCGCATTCCGGCGCCTGCGATCGAAGACGCAGGTATTCATCGCACCGGATGGTGACCACTACCGCACCCGCCTGACACACAGTCTGGAAGTGGCCCAGGTCGGTCGGGTAATCGCACGCGAACTGGGCCTTAACGAAGATCTGACGGAGGCGCTTTGTCTCGGGCATGATATCGGACATCCGCCGTTCGGACATGCAGGCGAAAAGGCGCTCGAACAGGCGATGGTCCATGCGGGCGGTTATGATCACAATGCTCAGGGCCTGCGCACCCTGGCCCGGCTCGAAGGTCCCTATTGCGACCATGATGGCTTGAACCTGACGTGGGAAACGCTTGAAGGTCTGGCCAAGCACAACGGCCCCGTGGCGGCTCCCAGCTGGGCGCTTGCTGAAATCGATCAGGCCTTTTCGCTCGAACTGTCGACCTGGCCCTCGCTCGAAGCGCAGGTCGCCGCTGTTGCGGACGATATCGCCTATGACAATCACGACATAGACGATGGTCTGCGCGCAGGTTTCCTCTCGCTCGACGATCTGCTCTCGCTCGACTGGCTTGCCGATCAATGGCGCGAAGTCGAACGGCGGTTTCCCCACGCCCCGCGTGATCGCCAGCAGCGCGAGCTCGTCAGGACGCAAATCGGGTTGATGGTAAACGACGTGATCACGCATACCCGCGCGCAGACCAGCGGGATCATGAGCGTCGACGAAGTGCGCGCAGCAGGGCGCCAACTGGCCACTTTCACTCCGGCGATGCGCGAGCATGAGCGCAGGCTCAAGCGGTTCATGTACGATCGGCTATATTATCACGATGAACAGATCGCGACGGCTGAACATGCCCGGGACGTCATTGCCCGCCTGTTCGCAGCCTACCATCAGGATGAAACCAACCTGCCTTCACCGTGGCTTGCATCGCTGCCGAAACAGGAACCGGAGCGCAGCCGCCATATCGCCGATTTCATCGCCGGTATGACCGATCGCTATGCCATTGATCAGTGTAGGCGCATTTACGGTCGTGCCCCTGAGGGACTGAGCAATGTCTGATGCGATCCGCATCGCGTTGATCGGCGCAACGGGGCTGATCGGCACGACGGTTATCGGTCAATGCATCGGGCGCGAGGATGTTCGCCTGACGGGCATTGCGCGGCGCGAAATGAAGTTGCCTCGCGGCATTCGGATGGAACTTTTCGTCGCTGAACCTGCCAAGTGGGGCGAAGTGATCGAGGCGATACGGCCCACGGCTCTGATTTGTGCGCTGGGTACGACCTGGAAAAAAGCTGGCGAGGAAGAAGCGGCGTTCCGCGCCGTCGATCATGATCTGGTTCTGGAAACCGCACAGGCTGCGAAGAAACTGGATGTAGAACGTTTCGTCCATGTCAGCTCTGCAGGCGCAGATCCAATGTCGGGCAAGTTCTATCTGAAAGTGAAGGGTGAGGTCGAACGGGAACTGACCAAGATGCGTTTCGGCCGGTTGGACATACTGCGGCCCGGACTTCTGGTCGGAAAGCGCGAGGGCGATCGCCGTCCAGCGGAACGGTTTGGTATCGCTGCGGCGCCTTTGGGCAACCTCCTGCTGCACGGCAACTACCGCCGGTTTCGCGCAATCAGGGCCGACAGTGTCGCCCAGGCTGCGCTTGCGCTTGCAAAGCGGGCGGCGAGGGGCCGTTTCGTCCATGACAATGACGGCATACTGCGCGCAGCGAAGACGTTACCGCAGATCGAACACGAAGCGAGTTAGAGCCTAAGGAGATCCGGCATGTGGGATACGGTTTTCAGCACTGCGAACCTGCTCGCCATGGCCATGTGGGCAGGATTGATACTGCTTCCGCGCTGGCCGGCATTGCTGGCTGCTGTCCTTTACGCAGGGGTCGGCCTGTTAAGCTTTGCGTATCTCGTCGGGCTCGTGGGCATCCTTACTGGAACGTTCGATCCGGGTGGCTCAAGCGGCTCGGCCGGCTTTTCGACGATCGAAGGCGTACGCGCGATTTTTGCCAGCGATGGAGGCGTAACCATCGGGTGGATACATTACCTCGCTTTCGACCTCTTCGCCGGCTTGTGGATCGCGCGCGATGCCGACGCGAAGAACTTCTCCCGGCTTGTCCAGGCACCGATCCTGGTGGCCACCTTCATGGCCGGGCCGGTGGGACTGTTTCTATGGCTCGTAATTCGGGAAAAACGCGCCCGGTCAGCCGGTCGCTGGAAGTGAGGCGAAACAGGTTGCACGAAGCAACCGAGATGGCATGATGCTGCAAAAGCTGTCAAAAGCGGAGAGGCTTCATGACTGAAACGCAAAAGCTCACATTCGATGAGCTCATCCACCACTGGGCGCTCGAAAAACCGGATCAGGTTGCGCTCGAACAGGATGGCGATGCGCTGACCTTTTCTCAGCTCGAGGAGCGGTCGCGCAGAATTGTTTCCATGCTGCGAACGCACGGGCTGGCCAAGGGCGACAGGATTGCCTGGCTGGGCAAGAATGCGCGCCATTATTTCGAACTGTTCTATTCAGCTGCGCGCATGGGCGTGGTCATGGTCCCCATAGGCTGGCGACTTGCTGCACCGGAGATCGCCTATATCATCGAAGACACCGGGGCGCGGCTGCTGTTTACCGGGGAAGGGTTCGATGATCTTGCTGCCCTGGCTTGCAGCAAGATCGAAAGCCCACCCCAGGTAATCGATACGGTCGGCGCGCAGGCCGAAATTGCTTCTGCACCCGCCGACGATTTTACAGGAGCCGGGCCTCAGGACGCAGTCCTCCAGCTCTACACATCTGGCACCACAGGGAATCCCAAGGGCGCGGTCCTGACGAATGCCAATCTCTTTTCGCTACGCCAGCCAGCGGAAGAGGCGGCCCAACCATGGTCGAGCTGGGATGATGATGAAGCGATCCTCATCTGCATGCCATGCGCGCACATCGGCGGAACCGGTTTGGGGATCATGGCGCTGGCTGCCGGCATACGCGGAATTGTGCAGGCCGAATTCACACCCGATGGCGTGCTGGACGGGTTTGAACAGGGTATCACCCGGCTCTTCATCGTCCCGGCCGCGCTGCAGATGGTCGTTCACCATCCGCGCGCCAGGAACACCGATATGTCGGGGGTTAAATACGTCATGTATGGCGCGGCACCGATCCCCCTCGATCTGCTACGCGAAGCCGTCCAGACCATTCCGGATGCGGGCTTTTTGCAATGCTATGGCATGACGGAAACAACCGGCACGATCGCGATGCTGCCACCGGAGGACCATTGTCTCGAAGGCAACGAGCGCATGAAATCGGCGGGCAGGGCGGTCCCGGGAGCAGAGCTCAAGGTGGTGGGTGACGACGGCGAGGAACTACCCATCGGCGAGGTGGGCGAGCTGATCTGCAAAAGCCCCTCGAACATGGCTGGCTACTGGAACCTTCCAGACGCGACGACGGCGGCGCTCAAGGACGGCTGGATGCATACAGGGGATGCCGCCTATATGGACCGGGATGGCTATGTGTACATTCAGGACCGCATGAAGGACATGATCATATCGGGCGGCGAGAACGTCTATCCGGCGCAGGTGGAAAGCGCGATCTACGGTCATCCGGCGGTGGGAGAGGTCGCGGTGATCGGCGTACCCGACGAAACCTGGGGCGAAGCGGTCAAGGCCTGTGTGGTGCCGAAGCCGCGCCAGGTGCTGGATCCCGACGACGTCATTGCCTTCACGCGCGAGCGGCTGGCCGGTTTCAAGGTGCCCAAGACCGTGGATCTCATTCCGGAAATGCCGCGCAACGCCAGCGGCAAGATCCTGCGGCGCGAGCTGCGGGCCCCTTTCTGGCAAGGGCGGGACAGGCAGGTCAATTGAAACGTCATGCACCCGCTACGGCCCGCAACTCGGGACCGATTGCCGACGTGCTGGCGCAGGAACTGCCCGCCAGCGGACTGGTGCTCGAAATCGCCAGCGGCACGGGCGAACACGCCCTGTTCATGGCCAGCCGCTTTCCCGAACTGACCTGGCAGCCGAGCGATTTCGAACAGGAAGCGGTGGAGTCGATCGACGCGTGGGCCAGCGAAGCAAAGCTCGCCAACCTGCGGCCCGCAATCCAACTCGACGCATCCCAGCCCCCCTGGCCTGTTGGAAATGCAGACGCCATCCTATGCGTGAATATGGTTCACATCAGCCCATGGAGGGCGACCGAAGGCCTCTTTGCCGGAGCAAGGCGTATCCTGACCGGCAACGCCCCCCTGATCCTCTACGGCCCCTATATCGAGAGCGATATCGACACGTCGCACTCGAACCTCGAATTCGACGCCAGCCTCAAAGCCCGTAACCCCGAATGGGGCCTCCGGCAGATCTCAGATATGGATGATCTGGCACGCGCCAAACGCCTTCACCGTACCGCGCGGCACCCAATGCCCGCGAACAACCTGATGTTGGTCTACAGGCCCGCTCACCACCCCAAATGAAAACGCCCGCCAGTGGCGGGCGCTCTCGATGTGAGGTGGTCAGACCTTCAGATTTCGTCGTCCACCGTGTTTGCGGCGGATTCGAGATCGTCACCGGCACCGCGAACGGTGTTGCAGGCTGCGGCGGTCAGCGTCATCGAAGTGATGCCGAGTGCAAGCAGGATTTTCTTGATCATGGTTCTTCCTTCCCGAAAAGGCGCCCTGATTGGGTTCCGGGTACAGAACGGGAGATGAAGCTACCGGTTCCCGGTGCGATTGAACCTGAGCCGCAGCATATCCATATGCTCGCGCCATGGCCGAGCCCGACTTTCTTCTTTTTGCCAGCGATGCCGAACTCGCCGCGTTCTGGGGCGGTCTATTCCTGCTCATCGCATTGATCTGCATGTTGATGGAACGGCGTAGGTACAGGCGTCGCGAAATCAACCGCGTCGGCTGGATGCCATGGACCGGGCTTTTCCTGGTTTTTGCCGTGTTCGGAGGTGGTCTGCTGGCACTATCCGTGCCGGTAATCTTGCGTGGATAGTGATCAGTAACCGTTAAAGACAGGCTTCGAGATAAGCCTGGTCGAAGCCGAATTGCCGCGCTTTTTCGAGCGTATAGGGGCGCAGGCCAGATGAGCGGAATTCACCCAGGATCTTGCCATCTTCGCTCTCGTCCAGATATTCGAATTTGAACAGTTCCTGGGTAACGATCACATCGCCTTCCATCCCGATCACCTCGGTGATGTTGGTTGTGCGGCGCGAACCATCGCGAAGGCGCTTCACCTGCACGATGAGGTCGACAGATTCCGCAATCTGGCGCGAGATGGCTTCTTTCGGAATCTTGATGTCACCCATCAGAATCATGTTTTCCATACGGCCGAGACATTCGCGTGGACTGTTCGCGTGAAGCGTACACATCGAGCCGTCGTGGCCGGTGTTCATGGCGGCGAGGAGGTCGAAACATTCCGCGCCGCGGATTTCGCCGAGAATGATACGGTCCGGACGCATACGCAGGGCGTTCTTCACGAGATCGCCGATGGTGATGGCGCCTTGGCCCTCAAGGTTCGGGGGGCGGGTTTCAAGTGGCAGCCAGTGCGGCTGCTGCAGGCGCAACTCGGCCGCGTCCTCGATAGTGAGAACGCGCTCGCCTGGGTCGATCATCTTCGACAGGGCATTGAGCATGGTCGTCTTACCCGAACCGGTACCGCCCGAAATGACGATGTTCATCCGGCATGCGCCCGCGATCTTCAGTGCAGTACACATCTTTTCGCTCATCGAACCGAAGTCCTTGAGCATGTCGAGCGTGATCGGCTTTTCGGAGAATTTACGAATGGAAATGGCCGTGCCGCGCAGACTGAGCGGCGGCACGATGACGTTGACGCGCGATCCATCCTTGAGGCGCGCGTCGGCCAGAGGCGTGGTCTGATCGACGCGGCGGCCGACCTGGTTCACAATACGCTGGGCAATCTGGAAGAGGTGGGTTTCATCGCGGAACTTGATCGGCGCGATGATTAGTTTGCCCTTCTTCTCAATATATGTCTGGTCGGGTCCGTTCACCATGATGTCCGACACGTCGGGATCATTCAGCAACTCTTCGAGCGGGCCAAATCCCAGCAGCTCGTCGACCAGCACCTTTTCGAGCGCAAATTGTTCGCGGCGGTTTAGCGTTACTTTCAGCTCGGCCAGCACCTCCATGATGATCGGACGAAATTCTTCCGACAGTTCATCCTTGGACAAGGTGGCGGCGGCTTCCGGGTCCACTCGTTCGAGCAGGCGCGGGAGGACCTGCTCCTTGATCTTGTGAACGCTTGCTTCGAATCCCCCAACCTGACTCTCGCCAGAGTGGGTGGTGTTCATGCGCTCGTCCAGGCGGGACATCGCGTCGCTACTGCCGGCTGACATGCCAGTTGCCGTTGGCGCGTTTGCAGGAAGGGGCGGGAACTGTTCGCCGCCCGAAGATCCGGAATCCTTCGACTGCTCAGGCGTGGCTGTACCTCCACGCATGGGTTTCGCTACGCCAAATTGCGGACGCGCACCGGCACCCATTCCTGCCGGTCCGTTTTTCCGTCCGAATGCGCTCATTGTCGGTAACCCCCGAGGTATCTCTTGATTCGCCTGGCGCAACCCTGCCCATTCGCGGCAAAGCCCGTGTCTTGAAGCTTGGTGAATAAAATGGAAACCTTGATTTTTCCCTAATGTCTGGTGGTCGGAACCATGACCTCGGTCTGCAGCGAAAGGGTCCGGAAGCAAAACATTAGTAGGGCCAATTGATTGCACAGTGAGAACCGCTAAGGCTGCGCCGCGCAGCGCTAATCGGAGTATGCAATCCATGTGTGGAATTATCGGTATTGTCGGCAACAAACCTGTGGCGGAACGCCTCGTCGATGGTTTGCGCAGGATGGAATACCGCGGATACGATAGCGCCGGGATATGTACGATACATGAGGGCGCGCTCGTTCGGCGCAGAGCCGAAGGCAAGCTCAACAACCTCATTGCGGAATTGGCGGACAATCCGGCCCCGGGCGAGATCGGCATTGCTCATACGCGCTGGGCAACGCACGGGGCGCCGACCGCGAAGAACGCCCATCCACACGCTACGGAGCACGTGGCGCTCGTTCACAACGGGATCATCGAGAACTTCAAGGAATTGCGCGCCGAACTGCGCGATGCAGGTCGTACGCTGGAAAGCGACACGGACAGCGAGGTCGTAGCGCACCTTGTTTCGGAACTCGTTGAAAACGGCCGCAGCCCGCAGGAAGCTGTTGCAGATGTCCTGCCCCGTCTGCGTGGAGCCTTTGCGCTGGCGATAGCATTCCGTGATCATCCAGACATTCTGATCGGTGCCCGCAGAGGATCCCCGCTTGTCGTGGGGTATGGCGTAAACGAAACCTACATCGGCTCCGACGCGCTGGCGCTTGCGCCGCTCACGCAGGAAATCAGCTATCTCGAAGAAGGCGACTGGGTTGTGGTCACGCGTGATGGCGCGTCGATTTACGATGCGGAAAATACCGCGGTGACGCGTGAAATTTGCAACTCGGGTGCGTCGGCCGCAGCCGTGGAAAAAGGCAATTATCGCCATTTCATGCAGAAAGAGATCTTCGAACAGCCGACGGTGGTGGCCCAGACGCTCGGTTCCTATCTACGCCAATCGGATAATTCGGTCGCCCTGCCACAATTCGATTTCGATATTTCGCGCATCAAGCGCATCACCATCGTTGCCTGCGGAACATCCTATTACGCAGGGATGGTTGCGAAATACTGGTTCGAGCAGTTCGCGCGGGTTCCGGTCGACATCGATGTGGCTTCCGAGTTCCGCTATCGCGAACCGGTGCTTGAGGAAGGCGGCCTCGCGCTGTTCATTTCCCAGAGCGGAGAAACGGCCGATACGCTTGCGGCTCTGCGTCATTGCAAGGAAAACGGTCAGACAATCGGCGTGATCGTGAATGTGCCGACAAGTTCGATGGCGCGCGAGGCCGATCTCCTTTTGCCGACCCATGCCGGACCGGAAATTGGTGTCGCATCGACGAAAGCCTTCAGTTGTCAATTGGCTGTCCTTGCAGCTCTGGCTGCACATATGGCGGTCAAGAAGGGCTTGATGAGCCGGGAAGAAGAGCAGGCAGTTGTCGGTCATCTGCTGGAGGCCCCTGCTGCGCTTAATGCCGCGCTCGATCACGATGATGATATCGCCAGCATGGCTCACCTGATCGCGCCGGCACGCGATGTACTTTATCTCGGACGTGGCCCGGACTTTCCACTCGCGATGGAAGGCGCCTTAAAACTTAAGGAAATCAGTTACATTCACGCGGAAGGCTATGCCAGTGGCGAGATGAAACATGGGCCGATCGCGCTGATCGACAGCGAAGTGCCCGTTATCGTTCTCGCGCCGTCGGGACCCCTGTTTGAAAAGACAGTCTCGAATATGGAAGAGGTTCGCGCGCGGGGAGGGCAAATCGTTCTGATTTCAGATGCCAAGGGTTTGGAAGAAGCCGGGGAGGGGTGCCTTGCGACGATCGAAATGCCGCAGGTTCACCCCCTGATCGCACCGCTGGTATATGCCATCCCGGTCCAGTTGCTCGCTTACCATGTCGCTTGCGTCAAAGGCACGGATGTCGATCAACCACGCAACCTTGCAAAATCCGTGACGGTGGAGTGACTTATCGACATTTGATCGTACTGCTTGCGTTTTTACCGGGTAATAAGGTTTTGCGGCTAACCGTGCTCGTGTGAGCGAGCAGCCCAACAGACAGGACATGAGTGCTACTGCACTCTCTATCCGCCAAGCCATCGGGCTCGAATCGCCCGAAGGCAGCGATTGGGCGCTCATTCATGGGCGGCAATACGCCCTGCTCAGAGAGCGTGTACGAGCGCGGGCTATACTTCACATCACGGGATTTATCCTGATCGCAGCCGGGCTTTTCAGCTCGGTCAATACTCTTGTGATCGTTGCCTGGGCTGGTGCCTTGCTAGCAGCCGTCGTTTTCTCCGCTCGCGCAGACATGCGGCTGGCTGATGCGGAGAGTCGGTACGTGGCCGTCGCTGAAATGAAGTCTCATGCTTTTGCGGCGGCGGCGAAGGGGGCGGTGTGGTCATTGGGTATGATCACATGTGCTTTCATTGCGGATCCGGTTCAAACGGAAATCGTGTGGGCCGTGGTCGCGATGCTGATCCTTGGCACAACGGTAAGCCGCTTCAGCGTTCCGCTCAGTGCAATCGCCTTTGCCCTTGCAGCCGGCGTCGGCGGTTTCATTGCGAGTATCGTGACGTTCCAGTTCAGTCTGGCTGCCATCGTCCTCATTTCGACGTTACTGGCGACCTTCGGGGTGATCGAGAGCGCCCGTGTCGCGGTAGCTGCTCGAATTGCTGAAACGGCGATGCAGGAAAAGAGCGAAGTGGTGTCCATGCTGCTGCGCGAATTCGAGGAAGGCCAGGCGGACTGGCTTTGGCAGATCGACACGCGCCGGCGGCTTAAGGCTGTATCACCACGCTTTGCCTTTGCACTCGGTAAGGAACCTCGCGACGTGGAGGGGCAATCCTTTCTGCAACTCATTTCCGGCAGTGGCTGGAAGACGGGATCATTTCCGGAAAGTCTTCACGAGCTTGCCGAGAAGCTGAAGCGGCGGGAAAATTTCTCGAACTTCACCATCCGCGTGTCGATCGAAGGGCAGGACCGCTGGTGGGAATTGTCAGGTACGCCCATTGTGGATGATGTCGGCAATTACCAGGGGTTCCGCGGTGTCGGGTCCGATGTGACCGAACAGCGGGAATCATCGGAGAAGATCGCCTATCTCGCCCGCTACGACACGCTCACGCAGCTGCCCAATCGACGCATGCTAAACGAAGCCTTGGGCGATGCGCTGAAGTATTCGGCGGACTGGCGGTCCCGCTGTGCCTGCTTGATGATCGACCTGGACCGCTTCAAGGCCATCAACGATTCGCTCGGACATCTGGTCGGCGATCAAATGCTCGCTGAGGTTGCGGCACGCTTGAAGCCTCTGACTAGAGAAGGCGAGGTTTGCGGCCGATTGGGCGGAGACGAATTTGCAGTCGTGATCCGGGATGCGTCCGACAGGAGCCGTATCGAATGGCTGGCTCGCGCGATTATCGAACGGCTGTCCGAACCGTACAAGATCGAGAACCAGGTCCTTTATGTCGGCGCAAGCGTCGGCTCGGCCTGCGGCCCCCGCGATGGGCGAACCGTGGAAGAACTGCTCCGCAATGCCGATCTGGCGCTATACCGCGCCAAGGATGAAGGTGGCGGCATCCACTGCGAGTACGAACCTTCGCTGCATGCGAATGCGGAGGAGAAGCGGCAGCTCGAACATTCGCTACGCCACGCGCTCGAACGCAACGAGATGCAACTGCATTACCAGCCCGTGGTCGATGCCAATTCGGAGGCGATAGTCAGCTTCGAGGCCCTGATCCGCTGGAACAGCGCGGAGCACGGCTTTGTCAGTCCGGTAAAATTCATTCCTCTGGCCGAAGATACGCGCCTGATCGTGCCGATCGGTACGTGGGTCTTGCAGGAGGCGTGCAGGGAAGCGGCGGCGAAATGGCCCAAGGACGTGAAGGTCAACGTCAACGTGTCGCCCGAACAGCTGCTCGAACCGGACTTTGCCGCCACGGTCGTGCGTGCGCTGTCGCATAGCGGGCTCGAGCCGCACCGGTTGGAAATCGAGGTTACGGAAAGCATTTTCATGCGCGACGGGGGCGTGGCGCGCAAGGCGCTGGAGCAGTGCATGGCGCTTGGATGCTCGATTGCGCTGGACGATTTCGGGACCGGGTATTCGTCGCTGGGGTATTTGCGGAAGCTCAAGTTCTCGACGATCAAGGTCGACCGCAGCTTCGTGCAGGGGGCCGCGCAGAAGAGCCCGGAATCGCTGGCGATCATCCGCGCGGTGGTAGCCATGGCGGATAGCCTGGGCATGACGACGACCGCAGAAGGCGTTGAAAACGCTGAGGAAGCGGCGCTGATCCAGCACCTGGGTTGCAGCAAGATACAGGGCTATTACTTCGGCCGGCCGATGCCCGCCGAGGATGTCCATCGCCTGTTCGACCGGCAAGGCGGCGAGCGCCTCATCAGCGCATAATCAGACGATACGCATGTCAATCATACGTATGATCAGGCCGAAACAAGTGTCTTGATGGCATTTTCGAACAGGGCGAGACCGTCGGTTCCGCCATGCGCTGGGTCGACGGCGCGTTCGGGGTGCGGCATCATGCCGAGCACATTGCCTTCGGCGTTCAGAACACCGGCGATGTCGCGCTGCGAGCCGTTGCAGTTTTCGACGTAGCGGAAGGCGACACGCCCTTCGCCTTCGAGCATGTCGAGCGTTTCGTCGTCGGCGAAATAATTGCCGTCATGGTGCGCGACGGGAATATCGATGGTCTGCCCCGCTTCGTAACCGCTGGTGAACAGCGAGCGGTCGTTTTCCACCTTGAGCGCAACGGTGCGGCAGATGAAATTCTGGCTGGCATTGCGCATCAGTGCGCCCGGCAGGAGACCGGCTTCTGTGAGGACCTGGAAGCCGTTGCAGACACCGAGGACCGGTACGCCGCGTTCGGCCCGGCGCTTCACGCTTTGCATGATCGGGCTGTTCGCCGCCATCGCGCCCGAGCGCAGATAGTCGCCGTAGGAGAAACCGCCGGGCAGAGCGATGAAATCGAGATCTTCGGGCAAATGGGCATCGCCATGCCACACGCGGATCGGCGCAGTGCCCGAAACCCGTTCGATGGCGACAGCCATGTCGCGATCGCAATTCGACCCGGGGAAGGTGATGACGGCGGCGCGGAAAGCCATTAGTCGACCTTCTCGATGCGGTAGTTTTCGATCACCGTGTTGGCGAGCAGCTTTTCGCACATGTCGGCGAGCGCCGCGTCATCGGTGCCGTCGGCCACATCGAGTTCGATCAGCCTGCCGATACGCACATCTTCGACCCCGGCAAAGCCGAGCCCTTCGAGCGCATGGTGGACGGCGCGACCCTGCGGATCGAGAACGCCGGGCTTTAGCGAGACATGGACGCGGATTTTCATCGAGCAAGCCTTTCGTGTTGGCGCGCCTATGGCGCACCGTCGCCGAGCGTTCAAGCACCTCGCAACGATCGCATGGTGATGGCGCGGGGCGTGACATATCCGCGACGGCTGTAGCGCCACTGCAACAATTGTCACGATTCTGCCTTATGGGATGGAGAGGAACTCCATTTCATCTCGCAACCTGCTATTGTGCATGTGCGGCGAAGATTGCCGTACCCCTCCAAATGCCCGCCTATCCCAGTTGCGCGCTCAAGCAGGACACCTCCTCAAAATGACGATCCGGACCACCGCCGCCCATCTCTTCGGGGCGAGCACTATCGCTTTTGCAGCCTTCGCTGCGCAGCCCGCCATGGCGCAGACCGCCGATCAGGCGGGCACGGAAGCAGCCGCCGACGGGCAGCTCAACACGATTATCGTGACCGCGAACCGCCGTGAGGAGAATCTCCAGGACGTGCCGGTATCGGCCGCGACCCTGGATGCGAGCACGGTCCGCACGATCTTCGATGCAGGCGCCGAAATTACCGCGCTTTCGGCCCGCGTCCCGGGCCTGTTCATCGAAAGCTCGAACGGACGCGCGGCGCCCCGGTTCTATATCCGCGGTCTGGGCAATACCGATTTCGATCTGGCAGCATCGCAGCCCGTATCCGTCGTCATGGACGACGTGGTGATGGAAAACGTGACGCTGAAGTCCTTCCCGATTTTCGACGTCGAGCGGATCGAAGTTCTGCGCGGGCCGCAGGGCACCCTGTTCGGCCGCAACACGCCGGCCGGTATCGTAAAGATCGACACCGTGAAGCCGGGCGACGAGTTCGCCGTCAACGGTTCGCTGAGCTACGGCACTTTCAACACCGTATCCATCGATGGCGGCGTGACGGTACCGCTGGTACCGGGTCTGGCTTCGCTGCGAGTATCCGGCCTGTGGCAGCAACGCGACAACTGGGTCGACAACGGCTTTACCGGCGAGGAGGACGTGTACGGCGGCTACAGCGAGATCGCCGGTCGAGCGCAGCTGTTGGTCACCCCGAGTGACCGCCTGTCGATCCTCGGCAGCTATGCCGTGCGCGACCTCGACGGTCAGTCCACCCTGTTCCGGGCGAACATCCTTGGTCCGGGTAACAACGACCTGAACGACAATTACGACCGCGACACCGTTTTCTACGATGCGGGCGGGCGTAACGAAGCGGCCTACAAGGCGCAGATCGCCACGGCGAAGGTCGATTACGACGCCGACTTCGCCACGCTGACCAGCATCACAAGCTGGGCCGATACCGAGGGCCGCAGCCGCGGCGACATCGATGGCGGCAATCTGGTCACCGGGCCGGGTTTCATTCCGTTTCCCAGCGACACGCAGGATTCGATCGATCTGAACCAGTTCACCCAGGAAGTCAGGCTTGCGTCCAATTCGAACGGCCCGTTCGAATGGCAGGTCGGCGGGTTCTATTTCGACAGCGATTTCGACGTCACGACCGTCGGTTTCGACTTCCCGCCTCCCGTTACCGTAAACCACACGAACGAGAGCTGGGCGGTATTCGGTCAAGTCAGTTCGCAAGTGACAGATGCGCTGAAGCTGACGGGCGGCCTGCGTTATACCGAAGACGACAAGGATTTCGTGGTCGTGGCGGGAGCGGCACCGCAGTTCACGACTGTTTCCGACGAGCGGCTGAGCTGGGACCTGGCAGCATTCTACGATCTGAGCGGCGACGCCAGCATCTATGCGCGCGTAGCCAGCGGTTTCCGTGCGCCGACCATCCAGGGGCGCGACGTCGCTTTCGGTTCGGCACCGTCGGTCGCCACGTCGGAAAAGATCATGAGCTATGAAGCCGGCCTGAAGTCGGAGCTGGCGGATCGCCGCATTCGCCTGAACGGTGCGGTCTATTACTACACGATCAAGGACCCGCAGTTCACCGCCGTCGGCGGGGCGGACAATCTGGTCCAGCTGGTCAATGCCGACAAGGGACGCGGATACGGGTTCGAACTGGACAGCGCGTTTCAGGCTACGCCCAACTTCCTGATCACGGCCGGCGTGAGCTGGAACCACACCGAGATCGAGGACAATACGCTGGCGGTCGGCATCTGCGCCCAGTGCACGATCGTGGATCCCACTGTCGTGCTATCGGGCAGCACCCGGGCCCTGGTGGATGGTAACCCGTTCCCCAATGCCCCGGAATGGATTGCGGATCTGACGGCGCGCTATGCCTTCCCGATCGGCAATGCCGGAGAGATCTTCTTCTTCACCGACTGGGCATATCAGGGGAAGACCAACTTCTTCCTGTATGAAAGCGAGGAATTCAATTCGAACAACCAGATCGAAGGCGGTCTGCGGGCTGGCTATGCCAAGGCCGATGGAACGTTCGAACTGGCAGCCTTCGTGCGCAACATCACCGATGCCGACAATGTAAAAGGCGGGATCGACTTCAACAACAATACCGCTTTCGTCAACGATCCGCGCGTGTTCGGCGTATCTGCCCGTATTAATTACTGAGGCATATCGAACCGATCGAAAAGGGCCGGGAGGAGCGATCCTTCCGGCCCTTTTTTCATTCGGCATCCACCAGACTTTCGTGGACGATGCGGATGCGCAGTTCCTGTGCCGGATCGAGATAGCGCAGGGCCGCCTGCTGAAGCATTTCAGGGGTAATCGCGCGTATTCGGTCTTCGTAGCTGCGCACGCGTTCGAGGCGTTCGGCGCGCAGTTGCGCTTCGTCGATGATACCGAGCCACCAGCCATTTTCGCGCCGGCTCAGGGCGATCTTTTCCAGCAGCGGCTTGCGGGCACGTTCCAGTAGATCGGCGTCGACGGGCGCGCTGCGGAAGTCCTTCGCGATTTCATCGACGACTTCGAAGACTTCGTCCGCCTGTCCCGGTTCGACCCCGACCGAGGTGGAGAAAGTGCCGAAGTCGCGGTAGATGTGCGACATGCTCGATCCCGCCGAGGGCGAATAGGAAGCACCCAGTTCTTCGCGGATGCGGTCGAGCATTTCGAGGCGCATGACGGTGGCGAGCATCTGCATGGTCGCTTCTTCCTGCGCATCGTCGTCGTCGGTCGTGGGCCAGTAGGTCATGGCGAGGGCCTGATCCGGCGCGCCGGCATGGGTCAGCACCCGTTCCCTGCGGTCATCGGCAAAATGCGCGACCCGTTCGCTTTCATGGCTGTCGAGCGTTGCAGCGCGCGGAGGAAGCGCGCCGAAGCTGGTCGCGACCGCATCGATCACGGCATCGCTGTCGAAATCGCCGACGACCGATATTTCGACAGGCGCGGTGCCGATCCGTTCGCTGACGATACGGTGCGCGTCTTCCAGCGTCACCGATTCCAGCCTGTCTTCCGATGGAACGCCGAAGCGCGGATTGCCATCGGACAGGATCTGGGGGACCTGCGACCGCGCAACGGCCTGCGGGGTCGCATCGAGCTGGGCGATATAGGGCGGGATGAGGGCCTGCCAGCGGGTCAGCATTTCAGGGCGCAGGCCCGGATCGCTGAGATAGGCGGCACTGAGCTGCATCTGCAGTGGCAGGTCGGCCATGGTGCCGATGCCGCGCACGGTAAACATGTCCGCGCCCGCATCGAAACCGTAGGTGACCCGGCGACCTGCAAGGATCTGGCGTAGTTCGTCATAGCCATGCTGGCCGAGCCCGCCCATCGCACTGACGGCAGACAGGAAGACAGCCTGCGCGATTTCGTCTTCCGGGATGGACAGCTGGCCAGAACCGACGCGGATGGCGAAGCGCAGACGCCCCTTTTCGAAATCGGTAGGCTTGAGATTCAACCGGACATTGTTGGCAAAGCGAATGGTGCGCACGCCCAGATCTTCGATCACCGTATCGTCCGCGATTGCCGAGGGCGGCCCGAAATCGGTGTAGGCGAAGTCCAGCCCGCTGGTGTCGAGCGGGGCGGCGACCGGCTGCGTTTGCGAGGCCCGCCAGACATCGAAGATCGTTTCCTGTGCGTCGGGAATCGCCTGTTTGGTCGAGACGTGGATCAGCGGATCGGAGAGAGCATAATGCTGCGCGAAAGCCTGCGAGACAGCAGCCGCGGTGATGGACGGCTTTTGCGCGAGGAACAGGTCGTAGGTCGTCTGGGGGCTGACGAAAATCCGTTCGCGCCGTGCGGTCGAGAGAATACCGTCTGCCAGCTGGCTGTTGCGGCGCGTATCCTGCTGGCTGGCCGCATCGCGATAGCGCTGTTCGAAATTGGCCAGCTGTTCGGCCAGTTCTGCATCGGTAAAACCGTATTCCACGGCGCGCCGCCATTCCTGTTCGCCCACTTCGAGCGCGCGCTGCCATTCGCCTTCGCGGGCCTGCACCACGAGCTGGGCCTGACGCTGGATGTCGAAGAAGTCGGAAGAGGACGCGCTGGCGCCGATGATCGGGGCATCTGCGCCGTTGGCGATCGTCTGCAAACGGCGGTTGAGGATCGCCGTGCCGAGGCTGATCAGGCGCGACTGGTCCGTTTCCGCGACGGTGGGCTTGCGGTCCTGATAGGGGGCGAAGCGATCGATGGTGACCAAATACTGCACGTCGGGATCGACGAAATTCGCCGCAGCGGGTCCGCGCGAAAGATCGAGAGTGCCCTTGTCCACCTCGACCCGGGGCGTTTCCGGGGCCTGCCAGTCGCCGAAGCGGTCCTTGATGCTGGCTTCGACCGCGTCGGGATCGAGATCGCCGACGATGACGAGGGCCGCGTTGTCGGGACGATAGAAGCGGGAGTAGAGGTCGCGTACGGTCGCGCCCGGGGCCGTGTCGATGATAGCATCCGTGCCATCGGCGCGAAAACGCGTGGCATAGCGGGTGCCGGGCGCGATGAACTGGAAATAGTCCTTGATCCGCCGGATCGAGAAATTGTTGCGGGTGCGGGTTTCCGACCGGATGATGCCGCGTTCCCGGTCGACCGCCTCGTCGGCAATGGTCAGTTCGCTGGCCGTTTCGCGCATCAGCATCAGCGCGGTGTCGACCAGATCGGGGTCGGTCCGGGGCAGGTCCAGCTTGTAGATCGTATCTTCGAACCCGGTCGAGGCATTGGTGTCCGCGCCGAAGGCAAGGCCGAGCCGTTCGAGCAGCTTGATCATCTCGCCTTCGGGCACATTGGTCGACCCGTTGAAGGCCATGTGCTCGAGCAAGTGGGCAAGACCGAGTTCGTGCTCGCCTTCATCGATCCAGCCCACGTCGAAGCCGAACCGGATGACGGCGGTACCCTGCGGCGTACCGTTCCTGAGGATCGCATAGCGCATGCCGTTTTCGAGCACGCCGAAGCGGACCGCCGGATCGGGCGCGATATCGTAAACCGGATGACCCCAGCCGGTCGTCGACTGCACCGTGTCGGCCGGAGGGGCGGGGGGATCATCCTGTGCTGCGATGGGCTGGGTCAGGGCAAGGAGCGGCAGCGCGGCGATCGCGCGGCGAAAAACGGTCGACTTCATGCAGATCACGCTATGGGGGCGAGGGGGCAAAGCCAAGCAGCTTGCGACCAAATTCTGCTGGCTGCATCGTGGGTTCCACCAACTGCGTGTTTGCACCGGCATGGCCCTGCGATAGGGGAGGGGGATGCCTGCGCTCGACCTCGTCTACAATCCCGTTTCGGGCAGTTTCAGCGACGACCATCTGGAGGCCCTGCGCGATGCGCTGATCGAGGCGGGTTTTCGCGTTACGCCGATGCCAACGACGGCAGCAGGCGCGCGCCTTTCCGGCCAGGCCGATCTGGTCTGCGTCCATGGCGGCGACGGCACATTGCGCGATACGGTGCAGGCGCTGGGCGAGCGGGCAGGGAGCATGCCGATCTGCGTGGCACCTTCGGGCACGATCAATCTGGTCGCGCGCGAACTGGGCTATCCGCGGTCGCCCCAGCGCTTTGCCGGGGCCGTGCGCGCGGCGTGGGACCGCGGGCCGGAGAGCTGGGTGCAATCCCCGCTCTACCGGCTGGGGGACATGCCGATCGTGTCCTGCGTTTCCATCGGGCCGGACAGCCACGCCGTTGCGCGGGTGGACGGCAGGCTGAAGCAGCGCATCGGGCGCTATGCCTATGTCGTCGCGCTGGCGCAGCAGATGCGCGAGTGGCCCCGCGACACGATGACCATTCGCGGCGAACTCGCCGATGGGGAGCGGTTCGAATATGAAGCGGAAGCGGCCATCGTGAGCCACGCCGCGCTTTATGCCGGGCCGTTCCAGGTCAGCCCGGGAGCGAGGCTGGGCGCGGATTCGGTCGAACTGATCACGGTGAAACGCGCGACGCGGCTGGGCACGATCGCGCTGAGCCTGGGGGTGCTGCTGCGCCTGCCGCTGGCGCGGATGGGGATCGCCGACATCCGCACCTGCCGCAGGATCGAGTTCGATCGCTGCGTGACGCCGGTGCAGGTCGACGGCGATCACATGCCCGAATGCGCTTTCGCCATCGCGCCGAGCGGGCTGACGCTCAGCTACGTCGTCTGATTATTTCTTCGGCTTGGTCGGGGTCCGCAGCCGGCCACGGTGAGCGTTCATGTCGAGCACTTCGCCGGGGCCGCTATCGTCGTTCTGCAGCAGGCCGAGACGGCGCGCGACTTCCTGATAGGCTTCGCTTTCGCCGCCCAGGTCGCGGCGGAACCGGTCCTTGTCCAGCTTTTCGCCGGTGTTGATGTCCCACAGGCGGCAGCCGTCGGGGCTGATTTCGTCGGCGAGGATCACGCGGCTGTAATCGCCATCCCAGATACGTCCGAATTCGAGTTTGAAATCGACGAGCCGGATGTCGATCGCGGCGAACATGCCGCACATGAAGTCGTTGATGCGGATCGCCATGCTGGACATGTCCTGCAGTTCTTCATGGCTGCACCAGTTGAAGCAGGCGATTTCTTCTTCCGAGACCTTGGGGTCGCCCAGGGAATCGTCCTTGAGGCAATATTCGATCAGCGTGTGCGGGAGCATTTCGCCTTCTTCGATGCCGAGACGCTTGGACAGCGTGCCGGCAGCGACATTGCGCACCACGACTTCCAGCGGAATGATTTCCACCTGGCGGACGAGCTGTTCGCGCATGTTGAGGCGACGGATGAAATGCGTGGGGATGCCGATGTGCGACAGGCGGGTGAACACATATTCGCTGATGCGATTGTTGATCACGCCCTTGCCGTTGATGGTGCCCTTCTTCTGTGCATTGAAGGCGGTCGCGTCATCCTTGAAATACTGGATGATCGTACCCGGTTCGGGGCCTTCGTAGAGGATCTTGGCCTTGCCTTCGTAGATCTGGCGGCGACGTGCCATGGGCATGCATTCCTTCGCGCAAAAAAGCGTGCGCCCCGGCAGGTGGAATCGACGCGATCCGCACGCCCCGGGGCGATTGATCCCGCGCTTACCGGAAGGGGGCGGGGAAAGCAATCATGCGGGCGGACTGCCGCGGGCTTCCCGTTCCACGGCGGGCGCGCGATCTTCCTTCAGCTTTTCGATCAGCCGGCCCAGAGTGGCGCGCTGGACCAGAACGCTGAACAGGACGGCGGCGAATGTCGCGGCAAGGATGAGGTCGCGCGTTTCCCCGGGCGGGAGGGAAAGCGCGAGCGCGATCGAAATGCCGCCGCGCAGACCGCCCCACCACAGCACCGGTCCCGCACCCTTGTCCTGCAGGCGAGCGGCGGGGATCGTCCTGGTGGACACGATGATGCTGATGGCGCGGGCTGCCAGCGTAAGCGGTATCGCCGCCAGAGCGAGGATGGCTTCCTCGAAGCCGACGACCAGGACAATCATTTCGAGCCCGATGAGAAGGAACAGCACCGAATTGAGCAATTCGTCCACGAGCTCCCAGAACTTGATGACATAGTCGCGGGTCACATCGCTCATCGCATAGGTAACCCCCTGGTTGCCGACCAGCAGGCCCGCGACAGCCATGGCCAGCGGGCCCGATACATGCAGATAGCTGCACAGGGCATACCCGCCCATGACGATAGCCAGCGTCACCAGCACTTCCAGCGCGTATTCGTCCATTCCCGCCAGAGCGCGGTAGCCGACATAACCTGCCGCCAGCCCGACGAGGATGCCGCCGCCTGCCTCAATCGCGAACAGCCGCGCACCTTCGGCCAGTGAGAATTCGGTGCCGCTGATCGCAGCGCCCAGCAGAATGATGAAGACGACGATGCCCACACCGTCGTTGAACAGGCTTTCGCCCGCCACCGCGCTTTGCAGGGACTGAGGTACGTTCTCTTCCCTGAGCACACCGAGTACGGACACCGGATCTGTCGGGGCGATCAGCGCGCCGAAGACGAAGTACCAGATGGGTGCGACGGGTAGCGCAAGCAGCAGGCCGACGCCCCACATCGCCAGGCCGACGAGCACGGTCGAGACGATCACCCCCACGGTCGAAAGCAGGAGGACCGGAAGCCAGGCGACCTTCAGCCGGTCGAGATCGACATGCAATGCACCGGCGAAGAGCAGAAAACTCAGCATCCCCTGCAGCAGCGTTTCGGTGAAATTCAGCTGCCGCAGGATGTCGGCCACCCAGTCGCCCAGCGTAATTGCGGGAATGAAGGCATTCGCAATCATCAGGCCGATGGCCGTCAATGCGCCCATCACGGTCAAGCCGATGACATGGGGCAGCTTGATGAAATGATGGTTGAACCAGCCCAGCAAGGCGGAAGCCACAACGAGGATCGCGGCAATGTCGAAAGCGGAAAGCGCGCTGCTGGTGTCATGCATAGGGCGTGCCTAGCTTGCGCGGGGGTGGAGGGGAAGCGTCGCGGGTAAGGGGCAGGATGCATACCAGCGGTGAAGCCGAGTTATGCGGTCATCTTCACGGAACCGTGCGAGGTTCCTCAGCGTCAATACGTTAATCGGTCAGGTGAGTATGGACTGCAGTATAGGGGAGCTGGAAATAATCCAGCACTTCGCCTGCCGCTTTCCCGACCGTACTTTTTGAATCCTTGAAGAGCAATTCTCGTAGATTGATACCCAACCCCACAAAAATATGCCGCTTCGGGACGATACCGGCCGCCCTATCTTCCAGGAGGAAATCATCTCCGTGATAGCCCAGGTGCAGTTCGAGGTACCGCAGCGGGCTATTATCGAAGGCTTCGAAGCCGGCCGGCTTGAGCGCCAGAAAATAGCGTTGCTGCTGAAAATGTTCCTTACCGCTAATAGTGTAGATGTCGTCGTTGGGTTCGATCATCAGACGAAAATCCAACTTTTCATCCAATCCGGGAACGGAATTGCGCAATAGAGAAAATCCGGCGCCCATCGTGTTAAACGTCACGTCCTCCCAGGACCAGCCGCTGGTCGGCTCTATGCTGTCGAAAGCTTCTGTCCAAAGCATGACACCCGAAGCAAGAGCCGCAGCCGTGATTTCGATGCCGGGAGCGTCATTCGTATTTCGCTTGAGCCGGCCGTAAAGCAACTCGCTGATCACGTAGGCCGAGTACGCGTGAGCCAATTTATCGACGCCGACATTGTTGGTTGATCTGCCAAACCAGCCCTCACTTTGAAAGCTTGGCCATTGCGGGTCTTTCAATAGCTTGGGCGCATTGATTGCAGTGTAATAACCGGCGACCGCGGCAAATTCCCATTTGATAGCTTTCACATCCTCGCCGAACGACGCGTAATTCCGGCGCGCAGGATTTTCGAAGCCGTCTCGCGTCGTAACCGTCACTGGAACATGGTTCTCAACCTCCTGATAGTCGACCGTCTCGCGATCAAAGCCGGCAATAGTGGCTTCCTCAAGATAAGCGCCTGGCGCGACGAGCACTCGAGCTGTGTCACTCGACGCAGTGAGCTCGGTCGAAAATGCCTGATCCAGTTCGGCGAAAGTAGATAAAGGCACAAAGATCAGTTCATCCCCTGCGGCACTAGCAGATGCACTCGCCGTAATGACCCAAAAGCCGGTCAGTAATGAAACGACACGATGCAATCGCTGATGAAATGTTCCGCCTCTCTCCCTATTAAAAATCGCCATCTATCTGATTCCAAACCCAAAGAACGACTGCATTGTCGCCGCGTCATTTGGATCGCAATAACTTATCGGATTATATGGGAAGATATTTGCGTTTAAACCTGCCGAGAGACGGTGGCATTTCGCCAGCACCCACCCAACTCTGCTTATTGTCGAGATCGGCGAAGGGGGTATTGAATTGATGATCCGCAAATTGCGAAACATTCTCCATTTCCCGCCGCCATCCCACGTTGGGAAAAATGAAGTGACTGCCGCAGCGCAGACGAAGTTGTGGGCGCCACCGGTCAAGGATCAACCCGAACGCGCGCCCGTTTGGCGACTAGACCGAAGTCAGGCCATCGAATTCGATTTGCTGGAGAAGAAGTGGTGCCCAGGGGCGGAGTCGAACCACCGACACGACGATTTTCAATCGTCTGCTCTACCACTGAGCTACCCGGGCACACTGCGTCTGCTATGGAGCCCGAAAGGGCCCCGTGAGCAGTGAGAGCGCGCCTATGGCGAAGCTCGTCCGCCTTGGCAAGGGGGGAATTTCTACTCTTCCTTGCCGCCGCTGAATTCCGCCGCGATTTCTTCGGGCAGGGCGGGCCGCCCGGCCACGGAATAGCCGTCGCCAAACCATTTCGATAAATCGCGGTCGCGGCAGCGGCTGGAACAGAACGGCGCGTATTCTTCGCTGCGGGCCCGTTTGCAGATCGGGCAAGGGCGGGATCTAGTCGTCATGCGCAACGATCTGGGCAGTGGCCGCTTCGATCGCAAGCCCTGGGTCGATCGCGATGCGCACCGGGCGCGCGGTGCGCCGCTCGAGTTCGGCGATCCATTCGGGCCCGAGCCGTGGCCTCAACGCGGGATGAACGGTCAACAATGTTGCGCCGGGCCCTTCGACCATTTCGGCGCGGCGTAGCGCCATGCGGGCCGCCATACCTATGCGCGAGGTGGCGAAACGATGCAGCAGCGACGGGCCGTGAAGCCGGGCAACAATCTGAACGAGGCCGAACCCGTTCATCGCCGTGCGTTCATGGGAAAAACCCCACAACGCCTCTTCGAGCGCCGAATCCACCGCCTTGCGGTCGGATTTCGTCTGGAGGGTTGGAAAATCGATCCCGATCGAGCCGCCAAGATCGAAGAGCGTGAGCCAGCGCGCGATTTGCGGAACTGCGGCGAGGGACAGTTCGCGCGGAGGCAGGTCGCCATCGATATCGATCAGCGTCATGGCCGGCGTCACCGCAAAGAGTAGCGAGCCGCCGGCGAACTCGACCTCGCCAGAAGATGCAGCATGCCAGATATCTTCCCAGACCGCCGCGGGGAAGCGACGGACCGACCTGGCGTTGGCCATCGGGTCAGATATTGTGCCAGCAATCGCCGAAACCGGCCGGGCGGCAGGGAGCTTGAAGCGTCCGCGTTCCGTCATCGCGCCGCGCGTTATGGCGAAAAGATAGTTTGCGCCCTCGCTTGCATCGCGCGGAAGTTTATCCACCAGAACCTCGCGGCCGGAGGGGTGTTGCGCGGTTCCTCGTGCGCCTGTCTTGCGCAGCAGCTTGCCTTCGAATTCATCGCCCGCCTGGATTTCACCCGGCCAGTGGAGGCCGACGGCGAGAGGTGTTTCACCATCAAGCAGCAGGGCCCGGCGTTCGCCGATACCCTCTTCGACCTGCCATTCAGGCAATGTCGAACCCAGCGGCGCGCAGCAATGTGCGCGTTTCATAGAGAGGCAGGCCAACCACACCCGAGTGGCTGCCCTGGATCCGGCTGATCAGCCCTTCCGCGATGCCCTGAATGGCATAGCCACCTGCCTTGCCTTCCCATTCGCCGCTGGCGAGATAGGCGTCGATTTCGGCGGACGAGAGGCGCTTGAACATTACCACCGTTTCGCTCAGCCGTTCACGGATGGCGCCGTCCGGTGCGCGAAGGGCGATGGCGGAAAGGACGCGGTGGCGACGACCCGACAGCAGTTCGAGGCATTTGCGGGCCGTGGCTTCGTCTTCGGCCTTGGGCAGGATGCGGCGGCCCGCCGCGACGACCGTGTCGCCGGCGAGTACGTGGCCGTCACCGGATGCGGTAGCCTGCGCCTTTTCGCGCGCCATGCGCTTTGCATAGTCGCGCGGCAATTCGCCCTTATGGGGCGTTTCATCGATGTCCGCGGGATTGATGGCAGCAGGCGTCAACCCGAGACGGGCGAGAAGCTCGCGCCTGCGGGGACTGGCCGATGCTAGAACGAGGGTGGGCTGGCCCACGTGCGCTTATTGGGGGCCGGGGCCGCCGCGACCGGGCATGAAGCGGTAAGTAATGCGTGCCTTGGTGAGATCGTAGGGCGTCAGTTCACAAAGCACTTCGTCGCCGACGAGCACGCGGATACGGTTCTTGCGCATCTTGCCGGCGGTGTGGCCGAGCACTTCATGGCCGTTCTCGAGCTCGACGCGGAACATCGCATTGGGCAGCAGTTCCACCACCCTGCCGCGCATTTCGAGAAGTTCTTCTTTCGCCATGTAGTTCCTTGGACTGTGCCGTTGGTCGATTTGTGTCGCGCGCCCATAGCGGCAGCAGGGACAAAAGGGAAGACTCGGTCGTTAAGCGCGGCGCAAGGCTGGCGCGACATTTTGTTACCCGACATTTCTTGCCTGCCGGCTCCGCCTCGTCCAGCCATGCTGCCGGGGACGGAAGAGAATTGAGACAGGATCACAACGCTTTCCATGCACTATCTCCCCCGTATTTCCGCACTTGCGCTGACCATTGCGCTCGCCACGCCGGCCCTCGCGCAGGATGCCGATCCCGCTCCTGCGACAAGCCAGGACGGATCGCAGGACGAACCGCTTCCCGAAGATGCCATCATCGTAACCGGCGAACGTGTGCGTGGGCAGGTGCAGACCGATGTCCCGCCGGTGGTCGAACTCGATGAAGCGGACATTGCAGCCTACGGTGCGGATTCGCTGGCTGACCTGATCGAGCAACTGGGCCCCCAGACCGGATCGGCCAGCGGCCGCGGCAGCGGGCGTCCGGTCTTCCTGGTCAACGGACGGCGCGTTTCGAGCTTCCGCGAGTTCCGCCGCTATCCGCCGGAAGCGATCGTCAAGGTAGAGGTGTTCCCGGAAGAGGTCGCCCTGCAATATGGCTATCCCGCCGATCAGCGCGTGGTCAATTTCATCCTGAAGGACAATTTCGCCAGCCGCGAGGTAGAACTGGAATACGGGCAGCCCACGGCAGGGGGCCGGTCGAGCGGCGAAGCGGAATATTCGCAGCTGACTATCAATGGCGGCGACCGTCTGTTGCTGGGTGCGGAATTCAACACGTCATCCATGCTGACGGAAGCCGAACGCGGGATCATCCAGACCGAAAACAGCGTGCCGACCGTGGCGTCCGATCCGGATCCTGCCGCCTTTCGCAGCCTTGCCTCCGACAGCGAAGGGTTCGAGCTCGAGACAACCTGGAACACCAGTTTCGGCGAAGGCGCGCGGGCGCCGACTTTCTCGATCAACGGCAATCTGGAGCGCAGCGTCACCCGATCGCTGTCCGGGCTGGATACGGTGCTGCTGACCGATCCCGACGGTAACACCGAACTGCGCGCGATCGATGCCGATCCGATCACGCGCCGGACATCTTCGACCACCGCTTCATTGGGCAGTTCGTTGAACGCGCCCGTGGGCGACTGGAACCTTGCCCTGACGCTGGATGCAGCGCGCGGCTGGAGCACGTCGGAAATCGATCGCCGACGCGATACGAGCGGCCTGGTGGCAGCGGCCGCTGCGGGCGAGATCGACATCACGGGTGATCTGGGGGCCGTTCCCAGCGCTGGCTTCGATGAGGCGCGCAGCAAGACCTATACGATCGATACTCTCGCGACGCTCACGGGGCAGCCGATCCTGCTGCCGAGCGGCGAGGTCAATGTGACCGCCAAGGTCGGGTACAAACTCAATGGAATCGACAGCACAGACACGCGTACGAACGGGCTGGAAACATCGCTCAACCGCCGCCGCGCGCTTGCCGGGGTCAATCTGGGTATACCGCTTGCCAGCGCGCGCGAGGATTTCCTCGGCGCGTTGGGCGAACTCAGTCTCGATCTGGGCGGTGGCATCGACGACCTTTCCGATTTCGGGACGCTGACGAACTGGAATGCCGGATTGAACTGGCGGCCGTCGGAAAGCCTGTCGCTGCAGGCGAGCTACACCGTGCGCGAGGCCGCACCGAGCCTGACCCAGCTTGGATCGCCGCAGATCGTCGACGTCAACGTCCCGGTGTTCGACTTTGTCACGGGCGACACGGTGCTGGCCAACGTCGTCACGGGTGGCAATCCGGATCTGCTTGCGGAGACACAGCGCGACATCAAACTGTCCGCATCCTACGACTTCGATCTGTTCGACAGGTCCAATTTCCGCGTCGAATATTTCCGCAACCGTTCGGACGACGTGACCGAAAGCTTCCCCGTCCTGACACCCGCCATCGAGGCGGCATTCCCTGATCGCGTGACACGCGTCGATGGGCAGTTGGTGGAACTGGACCGGCGGCCGGTGACGTTTGCCGAACGTAATTCTTCGCGCATCCGCTACGGTTTCAACTTCTTCGGCAAAGTCGGCAAGCCCGCCCCCGAGAGCGAAGGCGGCGGCGGAAGGCGCGGAGGCTTCATGGCGCGCATGGGCGCTGCCGGAGGACAGGGATCGGCACCGGGACAGGGCGGAGCAGGGCGGGGCCGTGGCGGCTTCAACACCGAGCGCTTCGCCGAAATTCGCGCGCAATTCTGCAAGGAAGGCGCAGAGCCCGATGTATCGCAATTGCCGGAACAGATGCAGCAGCGACTGCGCGGCGAAGACGGACAGATCGATCCGGCCCGTGTCGCACAGATGCGCGAACGCTTCTGCAGCGCGGATGGTGCGCCCGATCCGCAGCGAATGGCCGCGATGCGCCAAGCGCTTTGCACAGGTTGGAACGCGGCCGATCCGTCCGCCTCCACCCCGGTCGATCTTGCCGCACTGCCCGAACGCATCCGTGAGCGCCTGACGGGCCCCGATGGCCAGATAGACGAAGCCCGGCTGAACGAGTTGCGCAGCCGGGTCTGCGCTTCGCCGCAAGCCGGGGAAGACGGAGCCGAAACGCGTACTGGCGGTTCGTCCGGAGCTGGTGAAGCGCGAGGAGGCGGCCGCCGTGGTGGTGGTGGCGGAGGACGTGGCGGTCGGGGCGGCGGCGACGGTCAAGGACGCTGGAACCTGTCGCTCTATCACACGATCGAGCTCGAAAATTCGGCGCTGATCGCGCCTGGCATTCCGGAACTCGATCTACTGAACGGGGACGCCCTGAGCGGATCGGGCATCAGCCGGCATAATTTCACCATGGAAGGCGGGCTGTTCCACAAGGGAATGGGTCTGCGCCTGTCGGGTAATTATGCCAGCGGCACCGATGTGGACACGCTGACGTTCCATGACCTTGCCACTTTCGACCTGCGCCTGTTCATGAATCTCGAGGAGCAGAAGTGGCTCACCGGTGAGACACCGGGCTTTTTCAAGGGAGCGCGCCTCTCCCTCCGGGTCGACAACATCTTCGACGCCCGGCAGCGTGTGACGGATGAGAACGGAATTGTCCCACTGGGCTATCAGCCTGACCTCGTCGATCCGTTGGGACGTGTGGTCTCGCTCGAGCTGCGGAAAGTCTTCTGATTGCTGGCGGGTTGGCGCGGGCGAGCGTCTACAGCGCGTCGCCCGCCGCGACGCCGCTAGCCCAGGCCCATTGGAAATTATAACCGCCAAGCCAGCCGGTCACATCCACTGCCTCACCAATGGCGAACAGACCTGGAAGGCGCTTCGCTTCCATTGTGCGGGACGACAGTTCGGCAGTGGAGATGCCGCCGACGGTGACCTCGGCCTTGGCAAAGCCTTCGGTGCCGTTCGGATGGAACGCCCAGCGTTTCAACCGCTCACCTGCGCTGCGTAAAGCCTTGTCGGGCACGTTGCCGAGGTCGCCTTCGATCCCGATCCTGTCGGCCAGGATATCGGCCAGCCGTGCCGGGAGCGCTTCACGTAACAGGGTCTTCAAGCCGACGCGCGGGCTGGTGCGCTTTGCATCCATCAGCCACTCGGCTGTCTGGTCGGGCAGGAAATCCACCAGCAGCGGATCGCCTGGTCGCCAGTACGAACTGGCCTGAAGGATCGCCGGACCTGACAAGCCGCGATGGGTGAATAACGCTGCTTCTGCAAAGGAGGCTTTGTTGGCAGTGGCCACAACGGGCGCGGACACGCCGGAAATGTCGCGAAACAGGATCTCTTCGCCGCCCAACGTCAACGGAACGAGCGCAGGGCGGGGCTCCACCAGCTTCAGGCCGAACTGGCGCGCCAATTCGTAGGCGTAACTGGTGGCGCCCATTTTCGGGATGGATGGTCCGCCGGTCGCAATGACAAGAGCGGGCGCGGTTGATGTTTCAGCCGAAGTGGTGACCTTAAATAGGCCATCGTGTTCGACCGACGCAATTTCCTCGCCGCAGCGGATTTCTACGTCGCCGCCACTCTCACGCGCACGCGCGCATTCCTCCAGTAGCATGGCAACGATCTGCTTTGCCGATCCATCGCAGAACAATTGGCCGAGCGTCTTTTCATGCCACGCGATGCCGTAGCTTTCTACAAGCGAGAGAAAGTCGCGCGAGGTATAGCGCGCCAGCGCCGATTTCGCGAAATGAGGATTGGCGCTGAGGTAATTGGTTGGTCCGGCGCCGATATTGGTGAAGTTGCATCGACCGCCGCCCGATATCAGGATTTTCTTACCCGGTTTTTCAGCCCGTTCGAGCACCAAGACGCGCTTGCCCCGTTGACCGGCACGCGCCGCGCACATCAATCCGGCGGCCCCCGCGCCGAGAATTATTGCGTCGAAATCGGCCATGTCAGCGCGGGGCGAGCGGTTCAGCCGGTCGTTCCTGGCGCGCGACAAAATAGAGCAGCGTTCCCGCCACGACCAAACCGCCGAAAACCTGCCAGCTCTGTGCATCGGCATGGGTGCCGACCCAAAGTGTGCTCAACACCGTGAGGATCGACACAAAGCCATGTACCGGATCGATCCTTCCTTCGCGATGTTCGATCACCGGCAGAGCGAAGGCTGCGATGAGGTAGGTGAGGAGACGGGTCAATGTGCCCGCCAAAGCCAGCACCATGAAACCTTCCCACAGCCCGAAGGCGATGCTCGCGGCGCCATAGAACAGGATCGAGTTGACCGGAGTATCAAGCCTTGGCGACACGGCCATGAACCAGCGTGGCAGCATGCCCCGCTCGGCCATGCCGAATGTCATCCGGGGGAGGCTGATGCCACCTGCGAAATTATTCGCTCCGATGCTGAAGGCCGCGGCAATAACTATGGCGATCGCGCCTGCCGGACCCATTGCCGCATCGGCTGCCAATGCCAACGGGTTTTCGGAATCCGCAGCCACGCCGGGATCGATGGCGATATAGGCCCAGATGACCAGCATGTAGAGCAGCGTAACCGCCCCCAGCATCGCGACCAGCGCCAGCGGTACGTCGCGCTTGGGGTTCTTCATTTCGCCTGCGGGCAGCACGACATATTCAAAGCCGATGAAGGCGTAATATGTAAGCAGAACCACGCTTTCCGCATCGGTGAATTTAGGCAGAACCAGCCCCGCACGCGGATCGCCGGCGAATAGCCCGGCCACGATCAAGGCCAACAGGGGCAGAAGCTTCACGGCTGTAAGGGCGCTCAGCGTGGCAACCGAACTTCTCAGACTGAAGAGGTTCACGATGGTAATGAAGCCAATGAAGCCTGCGACCAGCAGCGGGCGCAGTATCGGTCCGTCAAGCACGGGAAAGAGCGTGGCGAGATACGAGACCATGACATGCGTGTTTGCCGCTACGGTAACGATGGCGCTGGCATAACGCGCCCAGCCCGCCTGAAAACCGACGAACCGCCCGAACGCCGCTTCGCCATAGAGGATGGGACCACCCGAATGTTCGAACCGCGCCGACAGCCAGGCAAAGGTCAGCGTGAGCGGAAGGAACAGCAGGCCCCCCAGCAGTATCATCCACGGCGCAAAGTCGCCCACGGCCAAGAACAGTGTGGCGGGCAGGGCGAAGATCCCCGCGCCGATCATGCCGTTCACCGGCAATAGTGAAGCGCCGAACAGCCCCATGGTCCGCGGCGGTGCGAGTGGTTTCCCGTCCATCGCGCGGTGGATGGCCGCAAACGCTGCTTTGCACAAGCACTCGCCTCGCACTATCTGCACCGCCATGTCGCGTACGAAAGCCGGTTCACCACACGATCCGAGAGGCAAGGAGCGTTTTCACGAGGAAAGCGCGACCAAGGTCGTGGCCAGCGCGCAGCCCGATCTCGAAGCAGGTATCACGGCGATCCGCGATACGGTGAAAACCCTGAAGCCCCGGCCCGGCGTCTACCGTATGCTCGATACGCGAGGGGATGTGCTCTATGTCGGGAAAGCGCGCAGCCTGAAGGCGCGCGTGGCGAATTACACGCAAGTAAAGGGGCTGTCCAATCGCATCCAGCGCATGATCAGCCAGTGCCGCGCGATGGAAATCGTCACCACCAATTCCGAAGCAGAAGCGCTGCTGCTCGAAGCCCAGTTGATCAAACGCTATCGTCCGCCGTTCAATGTGCTGCTCCGCGACGACAAGAGCTTCCCCTTCATCCTGCTGCGCGCCGATCATGCCTATCCGCGGATCATGAAGCATCGCGGTGCGCGCAAGGCCAAGGGCAATTATTACGGCCCCTTCGCCAGCGCCGGTTCCGTCAACAAGACGCTGAACGCGCTGCAGAAGCTGTTCCTGCTGCGCAGCTGCACCGACAGCTTTTTCAACAATCGCGACCGGCCTTGTTTGCTTTACCAGATCAAGCGCTGTTCGGCCCCCTGTGTCGGCCGCATCGACGAAGCGGGCTACGCCAGCCTTGTGCGAGAAGCGAAGGATTTCCTTGGCGGCAAATCGGGCGCCGTTCAGACGCAGATCGAAAAGCAGATGGCGAGGGCGGCCGAAGATCTGGATTTCGAAACCGCCGCCATCCTGCGCGACCGTTTGCGTGCAGCAACCTTCATCCAGGGTAGCCAGGCCATCAATGCGCAGGGGATAGGCGATGCGGATGTCTTCGCACTCGCAGCCAAGGGTGGGCAAGTAGGCGTACAGGCTTTCTTCATTCGCGGCGGGCAGAACTGGGGGCACCGCACGTTCTATCCGCGCAATATCGGCGATCTCGACATGGACGAGGTGTTGTCCGATGTGCTGCTGCAATTTTACGAGGAAGTGCCTCCTCCGCGTACGATACTGGTCGATCGCGAACTTGCCGAACAGGAACTCGTTGCAGAAGCGCTGGCTGAAAAGGCTGGACATTCGGTGGCGATCTCGATCCCGCAGCGTGGCACGCGCCGGAAGCTGATGAGCCAGGCACAGCGCAATGCCGTTGAGGCATTGGACCGGAGGCTGGCCGAAAGCGGTACGAAGGCGAAGGTTCTGCGCGAACTGGCCGAATTCCTTGAACTGGATGACGTCCCGCAGCGTATCGAGGTTTACGACAACAGCCATATCCAGGGCACGAAGGCGGTTGGCGCGATGGTCGTGGCAAGTGCGGAAGGGTTCGAGAAGGGGCAGTACCGCAAGTTCAATATCAAGAGCGCGCAGACCAATGACGACTTCGGCATGATGCGCGAAGTGATGAGCCGCCGCTTCCGCAACCTCGCTGAAAATCCGGATGGCGAAGAGGGGAAGGCGAATAGTCACGAAACCGTATGGCCCGATCTCGTCCTGATCGACGGAGGCAAGGGCCAGATGTCATCGGTGCGCGACACTCTAGCGGAGATGGGGATCGAGAATGTACCCCTGATCGCGATTGCCAAGGGCCCGCATCACGGGCGGGAGGGTCGCGAGGTGTTCCACTTCCCGGATGGGCGGGAAAAGACGCTGCCGGTGAATTCACCGCTACTGTTTTATCTGCAGACCCTGCGCGATGAGGTCCACCGTTACGCCATCGGTGCCCACCGCGCAAAGCGCAGCCGCGCGATCACCGCATCACCGCTGGACGAGATCCCCGGCATCGGCCCCTCACGCAAGCGCGCGCTTTTGCTGCACTTCGGTACGGCGGGAAAAGTAAGAGCGGCCGCGCTAGACGACCTCAAACGAGCGCCCGGTATCAGCGAAGGCGTGGCGCAGCAGATCTACGACTTCTACCACGCTGGCGGGTGACGCTCAGAACCATTGAAGGCTAACTCCTCGTTCTAGCTAATGGATTTAGTCTGGCTAAGTTGATCGTGAATATTCATCAGGGTAGATGTGCTGTTTGATTTTAAGTGGCGAAAAACGTTCATTAGCGTCGCCGTTTTCCTGTGAGAGCATTCCCCGCAACACAACGTGAATGGGTGGCAGCCAGCAATGATGAGACTGTTAACTTGCCGATTTTGGGTAACACTTTCAGCGGTGTTTTTGCTTGGCGTTTTGCCCGCTGAAGGCTCCTTGGCGTCGGAAGACGTCCAATCGGAGCCTTCCCAACATGGCACTTTGCCCTTGGTAGGTTCTTATGAAGTTATCCACGCGAGGACTGGCGAACTTCCAAACGGCCTGCGTTACGTTATTTTGCCGCGCAAATCATCCGAGCCCGGAATTGGCATCGAGATGTACGTTGAAGGGGGATTCATTGCGGAACGCCGACCAGGTGAGCGTGGACTTGTCCATTTCATCGAGCACATGGCTTTCGATGGCACGACGAACATACCGCCGGGCCAACTCCTTGAGATAGGTATGCCAGTATCATTCCCGGCTCCATCTGCCGGAGCAACCGATTGGCGCGGTTCAAGGTACTACTTCTCGTCCCGCACTAGTGAAGTGAAGGACATAGATACCCTCCTATTTATTCTGCGGGAGTTTGCGAGCGAGCAGACCTTTCTGCCGGAAGCGATTGAGCGCCAACGTGCAGACGTGCTCAGAGAAATGGACGAGAAGAAGATTGGGAATCACATTTATGCCGATCTTGTCGCGGCCGTTGGGCCTGGAACACCGACCGACCTTATCGATGCTCAGAACTCGCAAGATGTGGCGAACGCACCAATCGAAGTGATCGAGGCACTTTATCGCGATCTTTATCACCCAGTATCGACAGTGATCAGCGTCGTTGGCGATGTCGATCCAGATGCAGTCATAGCCTTGATCGAGGACCGTTTCGGTGACTGGCGGCCAGAAGGTACGAGACGAGAGCCTTCTTCGGAATGGGAATTAGTAGCTGATAAGATTTCAAATCTCAGCGTCGCTGCCGAGCCTCGAAGTCGCATCGGCACAGCGCTGAGTTGGTCGCTTCCTTCGTCCGATACACCACTGCGACGTCTTGTTGCGCTCGATGCCGCCCTGATGGACATGCTGGCTGTCGAAGCCCTGTCCGCGCGCTTAGAAGCGCAGGATCCTAACACGGATAAAAGCACTCTGAGAGTGAGCATTGATGATGGCACAAACGGATACCGATTGGTTTTAATTGTTCTCGTGCAACCTGAGAGGGATTGGGTAGCGTCGGTATCCAATCTCTCCGAACTGGCCTGTTCTCTCCACAGTCGTGCATTCTCACCGGACGAGTGGCGCGCCGCAAAGGCATCAACCCTCGCATCGCTTCACGACCGGGCGAGGGCGGTTGGATCAGTTACGAACGTGGCTCTGGCCGGCCAGCTTGCAAACGCCCATTCCCGGGGAATTTGGGTTTTCAGCCCGTCAGAGCTTCTCTTCCATGCAACCAAGATTTTTCCCGACCTAGACGAGTCCCGGGGAAATGCGTGGCTGCGAGATCGGATTATCTCTGGTGTGCAGCATTTGCGTGTCGAGACACCCGCGCTGTCCGCTTACGAACACCCTACTGAGATTGTTGGCAAAGAATTTGGGTCGCAGAGTTGCGAGTAATCTTATTGCATTTCAACTTGAGAAACACACTTACTCTTGAGGTTGACGTACGCCTCTCACACCTTCGCTTTCCTCGCGCACTTGCTTGAACTCGGAGCCGTCCTTCCATTCAGGCCAGTGCTCGCTGTTTGCCAGCTCGGCGCCCATATCGCGGAACAGGGCGATGTCCTCCACCGCTCCTGCAAGGTTCCAGTCCTCGCTCCAAGCGTCGCAGGCGGCGTGGTAGCAATCGCCGGTATAGGCATCGACCCACGCCTGACCGGCGTCTGTACCGCCTTCGACCAGATCGGAAGCGCCCGCGATGCCCATCATCAGCATTACCGGCACGCCGCGCTTGGCAAGGCTGAAATGGTCGGCTCGATAGAACAGGCCACGTTCGGGTAGGCTTTCCTCGCTTACCGTACGCCCCTGGGCTTGCGCAAAGCGAGCAAGATCGTCTTCCAACGTACTTTGCCCTTTACCGACCAGGATCACATCCTTCGACTGGCCCGCGGTTTGCAAGATGTCCAGGTCGAAATTGGCGACGGTCTTGTCCAGCGGATATATCGGATTGGCGGCATAGTATTCGGATCCGAGCAACCCGCGCTCTTCCGCAGTCCAGAAGGCGAAGATCACGCTTCGCTCGGGCGCGGGGCCACTCTTGAATGCGCGGGCGATTTCAAACAGCCCTGCAACGCCCAGCGCATCGTCATTCGCGCCTGCGCGGTAGATGCGGCCCTGCTCGTCCGGTTCACCTTCACCATAGGCGTCCCAGTGAGCGCCGTAGATTATACTTTCGTCCGGTTTCGATGTGCCGGAGATCTTCGCCAGTACATTCTGGCTCTGAACTACATCGCTCTTTACGGGGAACGATGCGGAGAACGTCGTATCAAGATCGACGGGTTTGAAATCCCTGCGCCGCGCAGCGATGCTCAGTTCGGCCAGATCCTGCCCGGCAGAAGCGAACAGCGTTTCGGCGGTTTCTCCTGAGATCCACCCCTGCAGCGCGAGGCTGGTGATATCATCCTCGGGGCGGACGACATCGTAATTCTCGCCCCCAGGGCTCTCCACGACATTCCAGCCATAACCAGCGCCCGGCGTTTCGTGGACGATCAATGCACCGATCGCCCCCTGCCGCGCAGCCTCTTCGAATTTGTAGGTCCAGCGGCCGTAATAGGTCATCGTGCGGCCCCCGAATGTGCCCGCGACCTCTTCACCATCCTGGGCATGGAAATCCGGATCGTTCACCAGGAACACGGCGACCTTTCCCTTGAGGTCGACACCCTTGAAATCGTCCCAACCTCGTTCTGGCGCATCGACACCGTAACCGACAAAAACCAGCGGGGCGTTTTCGATAGCGGCCGTATCGGACGGCTGCAGGGTCGACACGTAAATATCTCTCGGGAAGTTCAGATTTTTGGTCGTGCCGCCATGTTTGAACGACAGGGTCCCCGGGGTGCCGAGTCGAGTGTGAAGCAATGGCACCTTCTGGGTCCACGTACCGTCTTCGCCACCCGGTTCCAGTCCCAGTCCCTGCAAACGCCCGATGAGGTAACCGATGGTCCGTTCTTCGCCGACCGTTCCAGGCGCTCGTCCCTCAAACTGGTCGGAAGCCATGGTGCGCACGGTTTCTTCCAGCCTGTCCGGACCGATGCCCGCCGGCTCTCCTTCCGGCTGCTGCGCGATCGCAGAAGCGGTGAAGAACAGGGCAGTCGTTATGGCAAGGCTGCGTAGGATCATTGAACGCTCCGGCTAGGGCAAAACATTACCCTAGCCGGTGTGTTCATAGGTGCAAGGTCAGCGGCCCACTTCAGGGCTTGGGCGGTTTACCCTTCCCCTTGAAGGGCTTGCCCTTCTTGAAGGGTTTGCCGCCGGCAGGTTTGTTATCGCCGGGTTTTCCCCTGAAGCCGCCGCCGGGTTTGCCCTCGCCAGACTTGCCCCGGAAACCGCCACCGGATTTGCTGTCGCTGGTCTTGCCGCGGAACCCGCTGCCCTCCGGCTTCCCATTGCCGGACTTCCCTCTGAAGCCGCCGCCGCCGCCGGGCTTTCTGTTCAGCGGGCGAGCGTGGACTTTGCCACCGCCACCATGCTTGCGGTTCTCGCGCGCTTCGACACGCGGGCCTTCCGGTGCTTCGACAATGGCAATGGCGTCCTGTTCGTCATCGGGGCTTGCTGTGCGCTGCACAGCATCCGCGAACTTGGCAGCAATGGGACGGGGCACCTGAAACCAGGTTTCATGCTGGCCAATGCGGATCGCACCGATTTCATTGCGCGTGATATGACCGCGGCGACAGATCAGCGGTAGGATCCAGCGCGGCTCGGCATTCTGGCGTCGTCCGATGTCCATGCGGAACCACACGACATCTTCGAAGCCGGGGCGGTGACGTTCGGCCTTGGCCTTTTCACGTGCTTCGGGCGTGTTGGCGAGCAGTTCTTCCGGCTCGGGCATTTCCGCCCTGTGCGCCTGCACCAGTGCAGCGGCGATATCTTCCGGGGCCATGCGGGTCATGATGTCGGCAGCGAGTTCGCGATCATACTCTTCGATTTCGCGCGGTGCCGTGAGGTTCTCGATCAGACGGGTACGGTCTTTTTTCCGGATGGCTTCCGGAGTCGGCGCATCGATCCATTCGGCTTCGATCTGCGCGCCCCGCAGCATGCCTTCCACCCGGCGGCGGCGGTTGTGGGGGACCACAATGGCGGCGATACCCTTTTTGCCCGCACGGCCTGTGCGACCGGAACGGTGCTGCAGCGTTTCCGCGTCGCGCGGTATCTCGACATGAATGACGAGGCTCAAGGTCGGAAGATCGATACCGCGAGCCGCAACGTCGGTCGCCACACACACGCGTGCGCGGCGGTCTCGCAGTGCCTGAAGGGCCTGATTGCGTTCGCTCTGCGAATGCTCACCAGAAAGCGCGACCACGCCGAAGCCACGGTTCTGCAAGGTCGCGTGAAGGCGGCGGACGCTTTCGCGAGTGGCGCAGAAGCAGATTGCCGTCTCAGCCTCGTGAAAACGCAGCAGGTTGACAACCGCGTTTTCGATTTCCGACGGCCCGACAGCAACGCCCTGATAGGCGATATCGCCATGTCCACGCGTTTCGCCGACCAGCGAAAGCCTCAATGCGTTGCGCTGATAGCGTTCGGCCAGCCGTTCGATCGGGCGGGGCATGGTGGCGGAGAAGAGAAGCGTGCGGCGTGTCTCGGGTGTCGCGTCGAGGATTTCCTCGAGATCTTCGCGAAAACCCATGTCGAGCATTTCGTCCGCTTCGTCGAGTACCACGCCGATAAGGCCCGACAAGTCCAATGCGCCGCGCTCGATATGGTCGCGCAGGCGCCCCGGGGTGCCGACGACGATGGCCGGTCCGCCACGCAGGTTGCGCCGTTCCTTGCTCGCATCCATCCCGCCGACACAGGTTGCGATGCGCAGGCTTGCACCTGCAAAAAGCCACCCGAGTTCACGGCTGACCTGCAGCGCCAGTTCGCGCGTTGGAGCCACTACGAGCACGAGGGGGGTCTCGCTCAGTGGTGAGCCGCCGAGGTCGCTCAGCAACTGGTCGGCAAGGGCCAGGCCGAAGGCAACCGTCTTCCCGCTGCCGGTCTGAGCGGAAACGATCAGGTCGCGACCATGCGATTCGGCTTCGGTCACGGCCTTCTGAACGGGCGTGAGCGCCTCGTAGCCACGAGCGGTCAAAGCCTCGCCGATCACCGGCGGGAGGTGGGAAAACGACATTGAATTCTTTCTTTTGGGCGCGGGGCTCGGCAGGGGGTGCCGGCTCGTCGCGGAGCGGGCACGGCCCGCAATCGCGTGCGCCCTACACGCAAATTGCGCGTTTGGCCCGCATTATTTGCACTGACGGTCGGTCGAGCGCTCGCGACGCCCGGCATTGTGACAAATGAAAGGCAAAAATAGCGCAATTGTCGTCAAACCGCCTCCGTGCGGCAATCAACCGGTCAAACACCGAAGCTAGGCGGCCCTCAACTTACTTGGAGGGCAACCATGAAAATCAGACATTCCCTATTCGCCGGCGCTGCAATCGCCGCCATGTCACTTCCCGTTCTTGCTCATGCTGGCGAGGTTGCCGGGACGGTTTCGGATACCAGCAAGACCATTGCGCTGCGCAGTGCGCAGGTCCGCATTGTCGAACTGGACCGCGTGACAGCCACATCGCGAGACGGCTCCTTCCTGTTTGCCGATGTTCCGGCTGGCGATTACACGCTGGAAATTACGTATGTCGGTGCGGAAACCGCCACCCGGGCGATCAGCGTCCCCGCTACCGGCACAGTGCGCGAGGATGTTGCGCTCGCAGGTTTCGGGGATGATGAGATCCTGGTTGTTGGTCAGGCTGCCAATTTGTCCAGCGCGCTTTCGCGCAAGAAGGAAGCCGACGGCATCTCCGATGTGTTGACGCGCGATGCGATCGGCCAGTTCCCCGACCAGAACGTCGCCGAAAGCTTGCGCCGCCTGCCCGGCGTGAACGTGCTGAACGATCAGGGGGAGGGGCGCTTCGTATCGGTGCGCGGCCTCGATCCGGAGCTCGTATCGACCTCACTCAATGGGGTCCGTTTGCCTTCACCCGAAAGCGATGTGCGCTCGGTCGCGCTCGACGTTATCTCCAGCGACATCATCGAATCGATCGAAGTGAAGAAATCGCTCACTCCCGACATGGATGCCGACACAATCGGTGCTTCGGTCGAAATCCAGACAACCAGCGCTTTCGATCGCAAGAAGGACTTGCTGATCGTCAAGCTCGAAGGGAGTTATAACGATTACGCCGACGCTCTGACGCCGAAAACAAGCCTCGATTTCGCCACTCTTCTTAGCGACAATTTCGGCGTATCCGGCGGCGTTTCCTATTATCGACGCAAGTTTGAGACCGACAACATCGAAGCCGACGACTGGATCGACGAGGGCGGCATCGTTCCTCTCGAACTGCAGTATCGCGATTATGACGTGGAACGCGAACGGATCAGCGGCACCTTGGGCTTCGATTTTCGCGCCAGCGATACCACCGACCTTTACGTCAAGGGGACGTGGAGCCAATTCGACGATCAGGAATATCGCCGTCGGCTGACGTTCGACATGGGCGACTTCGAAGATTACGGACCGACCAGCTTCGCCAATGGCATTGCGACGTTCAACGATGCGACCATTCAAGATCCGGAAAGCGACGATCCTGCGGACACGGTGCGCCAGCGGATCGGCGTAGAACGCGATATCAAGGACCGTTTCGAACGCCAGCGCATCTGGTCTGTCGTTGCAGGCGGAAAGACCGATACGGGAACCTGGTTCGCTGACTACTCTGCCAGCTATGCCCGCGCTTCCGAACGCGAGAATGGAAGCGTCGACCCGGCAGAATTCCGCCAGCGCTTCTCGGACGACGGCCTCGAAATCGGCTTCGATCTGACCGATCCGCGCGTTCCGCTCTACACCGTCAATGCCGATCCGGGCAGCTTCTACGATCCGGCCGCTTACGAACTGACCGATATCGAATACACTGCGCTTTCGGACGCGAGTGACGAGGAATGGGCGGGACGCGTCGACTTCGGGCGCCGGTTCATCACGGATGGGGGTGAATTTACGGTTCAGGCCGGTGCCAAGGGCCGTTGGCGGGACAAGCGTTACAATGCCAACATCGAATTTTACGAGAACGACAGTTTCACGCTGGACCAGGCCCTGGGCTCCGCCACCTACCGCCTGATTTCCCTCGAACCGATGGCGAGCAACACCGGTGCCAGCGATTTCTTCCGCGCAAATCGTGACGATTTCGAATTCGTCGCACTCGATAGTGCCTTCGATTCAGCGGTGTCTGACTATTCGGTCGGCGAAGACATCATGGCTGGTTATCTTCTTGGCCGATGGGACAGCTCGACACTGCGTGTCATCGGCGGTCTGCGTTACGAACACACCAGCAACGACATTCGCGGCAACCTCGTCACTCTCGTCGAGGAAGGGGGCACTTTGCCTGATGGGGGTGAAGCCGCCGACGACACTGTGCTCGTCGAACCCACCACGATCGACAAGAACTATGGCAACTGGCTGCCCAGCCTGAATGTCCGCTTCGAGCCGACCCGCAACGTGGTTCTGCGCTTGGCCGGATACCGCAGTCTCGTGCGTCCCAAACTGTCGCGCCTTGCGCCTCGTTTCGCTGTCGAACAGAATGATGATGACGAGCGCGAAGGCGAGTTCGGCAACCCCGACCTTCTGCCGTACAAGGCGTGGAATTTCGATGCCTCGGCCGAATATTACATGAGCAGCACGGGTGCGATCACGGCCGGCATCTTCTACAAATCCATCAAGGATTACATCGTGGATGCCAATTTCGAAGGTGACGATCCGCCGTTCAACGGTGTCTATCGCGGGATTGAATTCGACGAAGCGGTCATTCCTCTGAATGGCGATACGGCCGAGGTCTTCGGCGTGGAAATCGGCGTTTCGCAGGCGTTTACCTTCCTGCCCGAACCGTTCGATGGGTTCGTCGTCAGCGGTAACTACACTTATACCGATGCAACGGGCACGGTGTTCACCGATGGCGACATTGCCGATCCTCGCAAGATCACGCTCCCCGCGACATCCAAGCATACGGCCAACCTATCGCTCGGTTACGACAAAGGGCCGGTCGATATCCGCCTGTCGGGAACCTACCGCGACAAGTACCTCGACGAACTGGCTGGGACGGCCGAATACGATCGCTTTGTCGACGACCACTTCCAGCTCGACCTGTCGGCCAAATATCGCGTCACCGATGGTATTCAGATCTTCTATGAATGGGTGAACATCAACAACGCGAAATATTTCGCTTACAACACGCTCGGCAACCAGCGTAACCTGTTCCAGTACGAGGAATACAACTGGACCATGAAGGGCGGCGTGAGGGTGACTTTCTGATGCGCAGCACACTTCCCATCCTCGCCAGCGTCAGCCTTGCCGCATGTGCGACTACCCCAATGCCCGGCGATCCAGCCGTCCCGGTCTATGCCGTTGCAGAAACCGTGCCGGTAGCGACGGCGAATGAAGACGCTGCCGATGATCCTGCGATCTGGCGCAACGCCGCATCGCCGAGCGACAGCCTGATCGTCGCGACCGACAAGAAGGGCGGGCTCTACGTCTATGGCCTCGACGGCGAGGTGAAGAGCTTCAGCGAACACCCTGCGCTGAACAATGTCGATCTCGTCGACATGGGCGATATGGGCGTGATCGTCTTTGCCAGTGACCGGAGTGATCCCGTAAATGCCGGCATCATGCTTTATCGGCTCGATACGGCGAATGGCACACTGACGAAGCTAGGTCGCGTCGCCACCGGTCCGGGCGAGGCTTACGGTATCTGCGGTACACGTCGCGGCAACACCCTTGTCGTCTACACTGCCCCCAAAAGCGGGCGGATCGGGGAATGGGAAATCGCGCTCGACGCGGCGCCTGCCGCACGCGAACTGCGCACCATGCAGGTGCGCACCCAACCCGAAGGCTGCGTTGTCGATCATCGCAACGGTACGCTCTACATCGGTGAGGAGGACGTCGGCATCTGGCGCTTCCGGTCCGATGCAACGACGGGTGAGCTGGTCGCCGAGGTGGACGGGCGCAAGCTTGTCGCCGATGTCGAAGGATTGGCGCTCGTTCCCGAGGGCACCGATGGCGGCTGGCTCTACGCGTCCAGCCAGGGCGACAACACCTATATGCGTTATGCTTTGCCCGACATGACACCGGCAGGGCGGTTTCGCATCGCAAAAGGTGCTTTCGGCAGTGCCGAGGAAACCGACGGGATCGAAGCGATGGCAGGCGATTTCGGACCGGCATTTCCCGGCGGACTGTTCATCGCCCAGGACGGCATGAACGAAGGGAAGGCGCAGAATTTCAAACTGGTCCCGCTGGCTGAGATCGAGAAGGCGCTCGCGACCGAGTAAATACCTCGCGGACATGGTTTTCGCTGACAGAACCTTACCTTGACATCGATGCTCCGGTGGCGGACACATCGGTGTCAAGGGGGTAGATGAGACGAATGTCGGCTGCGCGCGAGGAATTGACGGGGGCGATGGCCGGCATTGCTGGCGGCGATCGTAGGGCGCTTAAAACCGTCTACCGCCTGACGTCGGCCAAGCTTTTCGGCACAATCGCGAGGATCGTTCCAGACCGCGAACGAGCCGAGGATGTCCTTCAGGATGTCTACGTCAAAGTCTGGCGCCGTGCCGCGCGTTTCGACAGCCGCAAGGGGAGTCCGATTACCTGGCTATGTACGATCGCACGGAACACCGCGCTCGACGAACTGCGCCGTGACGGTCGGATCGTCGAACGGGCGGAAGCGACGCTGCCCGAAGTCGAAGACATCGATGTTCTTCCCGCCGACGAATGGTTGTGTGCGATGGAAGAGAGCGAGGCATTGGCGCGCTGTTTGAAAAGGCTGTCGGGTGATCAGCGCCGTTCCATCAGGCTCGCGTTCTTCGATGGCTATTCATATTCCGAGCTTGCTCTCAAAATCGACGTTCCGCTTGGCACATTGAAGAGCTGGATCAGGCGCGGCCTTGCCGGTTTGAAGGGCTGCCTTGGTGGCTGATGACGAAGTAATTCAGTCGGACGAACCGTTCCTGACCGCGGGCGAACTCGCTCTGGGTGTACTCGAGGGCAGTGACCTGGCGGCCGCTCGTCGCTTGCAGCTTTCCGACGTGACCTTCGCGGCGGCGGTCGAATGGTGGGAGGCCCGGCTCGGCGCGATGAGTGAAGGAGCGCAGAGCGCTCTGCCCTCCGATGCTGTATGGCAGGGTATTGTTGCACGGATCGACGCAATTGATGCCCAGCGAGACATGCCGGCCGCAGCAGCGATGGCCCCTGTGCACGGGCGGGGCCCTGCGGGATGGAGCATTGCTGCTGCGCTCGTTGGCGTGAGCGCGGCCGCAGCGGCCTTGGTTCTGTTCCTGTCCACTCCCGCGACATCGCCGGTTGCACCACCGGAAATTGCCGCAGTTGCGGGTGATCAACTTGTTGCCCAACTGGCAGATGCGGAAGCCAATCGCAGTCTTGCGAGCCGGATCGATCCCGAAAGTGGGCAGCTAAGGCTCGCAATCGCCGGTCTTGAAGCGGAGCCGGGCAAGACCCCTGAACTATGGGTCATTCCTGCAGGCGGTGCCCCGATATCTTTGGGCGCAATTCCCCAGCAGGGCAATTTCGCTCGTGACCTGTCGGTAGAGGAAAGCTCGTTGTTGGCGGCGGGAGCAACGCTGGCCGTCACTTTCGAAGACGACACGGGCGAACGGCATGAAACGCCTACCATGCCGATCCTGCTGGCAGGTCCTCTGGCGGAAGTCTGAGTCAAATCTCAAAATAATTCTCTGATACTATTCAGGGCGTTGAGATGCATATTCTTATTTTTCTGCGCGCGAGTGCATCCGATCGGGCTGCACGCAAGTAGCTGTTGGCGTCATCTCGATCGGGATGGCAGCCGAGACCCGTAGGTCTTCGTGCAGAACTAGGTGGAATAACCGCCAGCTGTGGGAGAGGATGGCCCGCGTCGATCGGCTTTCTGGTCCGTTAAAGGAAAGAGAAAGCATCATGATCAAGACTTTCGAAAATCGCATCGCAGCCGCGCTTCTGGCCGGTACTGCAGCCCTGGCATTTGCCACGCCTGCGCTGGCAGATGGAACCCCGGAATGTAATGCCGCCAATACAAATTCTACCGAGTGCGGCGTAGATTCGGTTGCGACAGGTAACGGCGGCGTCGCCGTCGGAACAGGTGCCGTAGCAGATGGTACCGATGCAGTGGCGATCGGCAGCGACGATGCCGGAGCCGCCCCCGCTACCGCGACCGGCCCTTCCACCACCGCGGTCGGCGGAGAGTCGGTCGCTACCGGCCCTGGTGCAAGCGCTTATGGCTGGCAATCGATGGCAACCGGTGAACGTGCGACGGCCCTTGGCCATCTTGCGACTGCGCAAGGGGTTCGTTCTGTCGCGGTGGGCGAGAATGCCGATGCCCAGACAGACAATGCGACAGCGATCGGCAATGAATCGATCGCGAATGGCATCGATGCACTGGCTGTTGGTGACACGGCGATGGCAATGGGCAATTCGACCAGTGCAATTGGCGGCGAAAGCGTCGCAACCGGGCCGGGTGCGTCGGCCTTCGGCTGGCAAGCACTTGCAACCGCGGAACGCGCAACTGCTGTCGGGCATCTGGCAACCGCACAGGGTGTTCGCTCCGTCGCGATCGGTGAGAACGCCGATGCCCAGACGGACAATGCAACGGCGATTGGCAATGAATCGATCGCCAACGGTATCGACGCACTGGCTGTTGGCGATACGGCAATGGCCATGGGCAATTCGACCAGTGCGGTCGGCGGTGAAAGCGTCGCGACCGGACCGGGCGCGTCTGCCTTTGGCTGGCAAGCACAAGCCAATGCAGAGCGCTCTACCGCCTTGGGCCATCTGGCAACGTCGGATGGTTTCGCGTCGGTCGCAGTAGGTGAAGCTGCCGCTGCGCAGGGTCGTGGCGGCATAGCTATCGGCGGCAACACCGACGGTGGCGCATTCGGTGCCCTCGCAACCGATGACGCTGGCATCGCACTCGGCGGCGACGCCGAAGCTCGCGGCGTGGGCGCTATCTCCATCGGCAGCGATGGCGACGGTGATGGCGATGGCTCGGTTGCGGACGGTGTCGATGCACTTGCTCTTGGTGCAGACGCGACCGCCATGGGCAATTCGACCTCGGCTATCGGCGGCGAAAGCGTTGCCACCGGGCCGGGCGCGTCCGCTTTTGGCTGGCAGTCCTCTGCCGGTGCAGAGCGAGCCACTGCGCTCGGTCACCTCGCCACCGCTCAGGGCGTGCGCTCTGTCGCGATAGGTGAGAACGCCGATGCGCAGACTGACTTCAGCACCGCGATCGGCAATGAAGCGATCGCGAATGGAGTGGATGCTCTGGCAATTGGCGATACGGCGATGGCGATGGGCAATTCGACCACCGCAGTCGGCGGCGAAAGCGTTGCGACAGGTCCGGGCGCGACAGCTTATGGCTGGCAGTCATCGGCTGGAGCGGAACGTGCCACGGCGCTCGGCCACCTTTCAAATGCATCGGGTGTTCGCTCGGTCGCAGTAGGTGAAGCTGCCGCTGCGGCTGGCGATGGATCGATTGCTGTCGGTAATCTGGCCAGTGCGACGGGCGCGAATTCGGTCGCCATCGGTAATGGCGCGAGCGCGACCAATGATGGACAGGTCGTGGTCGCCTCGCTCGACACAAGCACAGGATCGCAAGTCGGACCCATTGCTGTGGTAACAGCCGATGCCAACGGAACGCTGGGCGTCAGTTCGTCAGCAGGGCTGAGTAATCTTGCCAGCTTCACCGACGTGCAGGCAAACAGCGTGGCGATCGCCGGCAACTCCGCCGCTATCATGGATCTGCAGGGCCAAACCGGTCTTCTGTTCGACCTTGCTGCCGAAAACAGCGTGCAGGCCCGCCGTGCGAACGAAGGCGTGGCAATGGCGCTAGCCATGGAATCGCCAATCATCATGCCGGGTAAGCGCTTCGGCGTAGCGGGCGGCTTCGGCTATTATAACGACCGTGTCGCAGGTTCGGCTTCGGTTGGCCTCCGCGTAAGCGACAGCACCGTGTTTACCGGTGGCCTTGGGGTCGGCTTCGACTCCGGTGAGGTGGGCGCACGCGCCGGGTTCCAGGCTTCCTGGTAATCCATCTGCCAGCTTCCTGAAGGACCAGGAAGGAAGGGCGGGGTGCCATGCATCCCGCCCTTTTTTGCGTCTGCATCCGCTGGGCCGAGCTATTCGCCCGTCTTTACCCGTTTCCGCATCATCCCTTCCTGAGCGACACTGGCGACCAGTTCGCCCGCGCGGTTGAAGATGCGTCCGCGGTTGAAACCCCTCCCGCCACCGCTCCAGGGGGCATCGGTGGCATAGAGCAGCCATTCGTCGGCGCGGGCGGGGCGATGGAACCAGATCGCATGATCCAGGCTGGCACCGACGAGTTCGCCCCGCATCCAGCTAAGCCCGTGGGGCAGCGCGCTGGTCCCCAACAAAGTATAGTCGCTCGCGTAGGCAATAATTGCACGATGTAGTGCAGGGTTCTCAACGATGGAAGGCAGATCGGAGACGGTACGGAACCAGGTATGCGCTCGGGGCGCGCGCGGTTCGCTGTTCATCCAGTGCAACTGATCGACCGTGCGCATGTCGATAGGTCGAGGGCGCAGGACGAGAGCGCGTTGCTGTTCGCCCATTCGGTCTCCGGCACGCTCGACCATGGCGCGGCGCATTTCCTGATCGCTCTTGAGTTCTTCGGGCGCTGTCACGTCCGGCATGGCCACATCGTCATGCGACAGGCCGTCCTCCGGTCGCTGGAAACTCGCGGTGAGGTTCAGGATAGCCCGCTGCTCGCCGGTATCATCTGCCTGACTGGCAACGACGCGTCGATTGGCAAAACTGCGTCCATCGAAGTCTCGCGCGGTACGATAGGCGATATCCACGCCCTCCTTCCCGCCGCGAAGGAAGTAGGCGTGCAGCGAATGGGCTTCCAGCCCATCGGGCGCGGTCGCTTGCGCGGCTTGCAGGGCCTGGGCAATGACCTGACCGCCAAATACGCGCCCGACCCCGCCAGCTTGCTGCGGGGCGGTAAAGGCGTCTTCGCCGTCGCGGGACACAGTCAGCAGGCTGACGAGCTCTGCGACCAATTGTTCAGGGGACTGTTTTTCGCTCACGCCAGTGGCTTTGCGGAGGGTTTACGTATCCGTCAAGCGCCCGACTTGTCGGCAAGTCACTTGCCGGAGCGGAAGGTCCTTCGCCAAACCCGGTAGGCCAGTGACTTTGCACGATTTCTGGCTGGCCAGCGCCCCGGCGCACGCGGGTTGATGCCCCATTTCCGCACGATCCCGTTGAAGCAGCGGGAATCGGATTCGGCGTAACTCCATTCGCTGCGCCAGGTGATGGAAAGCGAGATGGAGCTGGCCGATCCATTGCGCACGAAATGCGGCGCCATGACAGGCACGTAAACGGCCTCTCCAGGATCGATCGCGAAGGCGGTGCCGCCGGGCAGCAAATCGTTGCTCCAAGGCAGTTCGCGCGGTCCGCCAAGGTGATAGCTTTCATGGACCTCATCGGGAGCATAGGTGGGGTTGCCCGCCGGGAACTGGGTCATGACCTTGTTGCCCTTGAGCTGCAGCAAGATGTTGTGTTCCGGATCGAAATGGTAGGGCGTGACAGCGTTCGGGCTGGATATGAAGATGAAGCCCTGCGGTGTCAGCATGGTGCCGGTCGTCGCCTCGATCATGGGGCGAAGTTCTTCCAGAAGCCCCATCAGCAGAGCGTTATATTCGGGGATTTGCTCGATATTCTTGAGCACCGCCCAGCTGTTGCTGGTGGCGATATGGCGAATGGTTTCGCCGATGGTGAGCCCGTTCGAACCTGGCTTTCCGTCCACGCCAACCGGCAGATCTCCGCGGTTGTATTCGACGGAACGCTGCGGCAGAGCTTCCGCCAGACCGGCCAGCGCATCGAGCGCGAGCCGGTCGTCATCCTTCAAGTCATGGCGCAGGACGTGCGGTCTTTCGGGGTAATCACGTGCGAATCGAGCGTATGATTCACCCGAAAACACCCGTGTTCGGCGGGCAGTAAGCGTCTGATCGTGTGCGGTCATCGGTTGTTCTCCGACCTGCGGGCTTCGATTGATGTCAGAATGTCGCCGATCCCCAGGCGGATCGCGCCGCCGACCGGAATGGACACGGAAACGATTTCGCGGCGATCGTCCCAGATCTGTTCGATCATGGGATGGCCGGCAGCCGCGCAGCTATCGGTCATCCCGATTTCTTCACGCTCCAGCAGGGCGAGGTTTTCCACCTGCAACAGCATTCCGGGCGACAGCTTGTAAAGATCCTCGTCGAAAGCCGTCTTGAAGCTGTGGGCGAGGGGGGGCGTGACGAAATTGCAGAGCATCGCCACCGGCTTGCCATCGACATGGAACGCCAGCCGCTCCAGCCTTTGCTCCCGGGCCGCGCCGTGAAGGCTTTCGCGGAAAAAACAAGCGGTTTGCCGCGCGCTGACGAGCGAGGAACTTTCCTGTCCTTTCCAGCCTGCATTTTCGAGCTGGAGAAACTGGTCGATCCATTCGTCCAGACCGTCCTCCCCCGTCGCTCTGGTAAAAATCGTATGGCCGGTTTCCTCCAGCCGCCGCCGCTTGCGAGACAATTCCTTGCGGCGCTTCTTTCCGAGGATGGAGACCAGATGAGCTTCGGGAGACAGACCATGGCGAAGACAGGCTCGGCTAACGCGATGGACAGCCCGGTTAGGCCTTCGTTTCGCCTTGCAGACACGGTTCAGCGTATCGACCGCAATCCCGTCGGTGGGGAGACAGGCGATATGAAGGAACAGGCTCGATCGCCAATTGCGGTCGCTCCAGTCGAGTAGGGCCGACCAGAACGCTTCGGCATGATCCCCCGCAATCAACGGTTCCCCGCAGAAGCTATTCGGGTGCATCCAGTTGCCGATGTGGGGCAATGGATGGCCGTGATAGTCGCGGGCCCGGTAAAGTGGCATGAGGCCCGCCAGTTCGCCACCCACGACCAGTGTCGCCAGATGAGCGGTGCCGCGAGGATCGAACTGCTCGAGCGAGGGCAGCACGAACCAGTGTTCGCCAAATGGATTGGGCGTGGCTGCGGACGCGGCAAGACGGCGCCACGATTGCACGAACTCCGGAGATACGCAGTCTTTCCAGGGCCGCACGAAAAGCCCGTCGGGACCAATGGGGCGTGACCCGACGCTCGCGGGTTCACCACGCCAGCCGTCTTCGATCAGGTCTTCGATCCGCGTCAATTGAAGGCGTCCCCTTGTCGGGCGATAGCATATATCGAAGCGCCTTAAACTTGCTTAATGCGCCAAACGCAAAGGGCGGCGGTACCTAGAGATACCGCCGCCCTGGATTTGGACAAATTACAAGATCAGCCAGTCGCGAGCGCCGCCAGTAGCAGCAGGGCGACGATATTGGTGATCTTGATCATCGGGTTTACCGCCGGGCCTGCCGTATCTTTGTAGGGATCGCCCACGGTGTCGCCGGTCACTGCAGCCTTGTGCGCTTCACTGCCTTTACCGCCGTGATGGCCGTCTTCGATGTACTTCTTCGCATTGTCCCATGCGCCGCCACCGGCGGTCATGGACAATGCGACGAAGATACCGCCTACAATCACCCCGAGCAGCAGTGCGCCGAGCGCAGCGAAGCCGTTTTCCTGGCCCGCGATCAGCGTGATCACGTAATAGACCACGATCGGGGCCAGTACCGGCAGCATGGAAGGCACGATCATTTCCTTGATCGCCGCTTTGGTAACGAGATCGACCGTGCGGGCATAGTTCGGCTTGCTGGTGCCGGCCATGATGCCCGGATCGCCGGCGAACTGTTCACGCACGTCTTTCACCACATCGCCCGCGGCGCGGCCTACTGCGGTCATGCCCATTGCACCGAACAGGTAGGGGAGCAGCGCGCCCAGCAGCAGGCCGACGATGACGTATGGGTTCTCAAGACTGAAATCGACGTCCGCATTCGGGAAGAATTCGGCAAGATCGGTGGTGTAGGCTGCGAACAGGACCAACGCGGCGAGGCCGGCAGATCCGATAGCATAGCCCTTGGTCACCGCCTTGGTGGTGTTGCCCACAGCGTCGAGCAGGTCGGTCTTTTCCCGCACACTGTCGTCGAGGCCAGCCATTTCCGCGATGCCTCCGGCATTGTCGGTGACAGGGCCATAGGCATCCAGCGCCACGACCATGCCCGCCAGGGCCAGCATGGCGGTGGCCGCATAGGCAATGCCCATGAGCCCTGCGAGCTGGAACGTGGCTATGATGCCAGCAACGATCAGAATCGTGGGCAATGCGGTCGATTCAAGGCTGATGGCCAGACCCTGGATGACATTGGTGCCGTGGCCGGTTTCCGATGCCTTGGCGATCGATTTTACCGGGCGATAATTCGTGCCGGTATAATATTCGGTGATCCAGATGATCAGGCCCGTAATCGCAAGACCGATGAGCGAGCAGTAGAACAGCGACCAGCCGGTGAAACCGCCGATCTGTTCGGAAAGCCCCTCTTCTGCCAGATTGGTACCATCGGTTGCAGCAACGATTTCCGTTACCGTGCTGCCGCCGATGACGGTATCCATGCCGCCAAGGGCAACATTGATCACGATCCAGATCAGCGGGATCGAGAGCAGTGCGGTGACGAGGAAGCCTTTGTACATCGCCCCCATCACATTCGTGCTGCCCTTGCCGAGCTTAACGAAATAGGTTCCGATGATGCTGGTCACGATGCAGGCACCGCCGATCAGCAGCGGTAGCGCCATCATGGGCATCAGCAAATCGCCCAGTCCCTTGAGCAGCAGTGCGGTGAGAACCATGGTCGCACCGACGGTGACGACATAGGTTTCGAACAGGTCGGCCGCCATCCCGGCGCAGTCACCGACATTGTCGCCCACATTGTCGGCGATCACGGCAGGGTTGCGCGGATCGTCTTCCGGAATGCCGGCTTCCACCTTGCCGACCAGATCGGCGCCAACGTCGGCAGCCTTGGTGAAGATACCGCCGCCCAGACGCGCGAAGATGGAAATGAGCGAGGCGCCGAATGCCAGGCCGACCAGGCCGTCGATCACCTCACGGCTGTTGGGTGCGTGACCACTTGGGCCCACGAGGTACCAGAAGAACACCGCGATCGCGAGAAGGGCGAGGCCCGCCACCAGCATGCCGGTGATGGCACCGGCGCGAAACGCGATGGTGAGACCCTGCTGCAATCCGCTTTGCGCAGCGGCAGCCGTGCGGACGTTCGAGCGTACCGAGATATTCATCCCGATAAAGCCTGCAACGCCCGAAAGGATCGCGCCAATGATGAAGCCGGTTGCCGGGATAATGCCGAGGAAGATGAAGACGAGCACCGCCACGACCACACCGACAATGGCAATGGTGGTATACTGGCGCTTTAGATAGGCCTGCGCACCTTCCTGAATGGCCGCGGCGATTTCCTGCATCTTTTCGTTGCCGGCGCCGGAACTGAGCACCTGGCGGCTGGTGACGAAGCCGTACACGACGGCAAGCAGCCCCAGCACAATTGCTATGAAAACAAGGTCCACTGAAATTTCCCCTCCCGATTGATTTTATATGCGGTCTGCGCGGGAAACGCAGAACCATCTGGGCTAGGGGTATAAGGGGCCTATGTTGCGTGACAAGGCCGAAATGCGCAGCAATCTTCGCCTGCTAGCCATCATGCGCGCAAGCGATCAATGCCGGTAACCGAGGCCGTCTTCGGGTGTCAGCATGTCACCATCGAGGAGGAGCCCCGGCGGGCCCGAAAGGACGGTACCGATGCGGGTGGCCGATACGGGCAATGGGTTACCGTCCGACATGGTGAAGAGCAGCTGATAATCGTCACCCCAGCGCATGCATTCCTCGCGTCGTTCGGGATCGGCTGCAGGAATGCTGCCGGCCTCGGTTTCGAAGCATTTCCTGCTCGCCTGCGCCATACGCCAGCTATCGAGAAGAAGCCCGTCCGACACGTCCATCATCGCACTCACGAGAGGGGCGAGCGACTGGCCTTCCGCCAGTAGCGGCTGCGGCCGGCGATAGGCGAGATCGTTGGTACTGCCGGAGCCACGCTCCTCCATACCCAGCATTGCACGCCCCAGAACGCCGGTGACGTAAATGGCATCACCCGCCTGTGCGCCGCGCCGGTCCGGCACGGTAGCGCTGCTGGCCTTTCCAATCGCGGTACAACCCCAGACCCGCCGTCCATCGGCCCTAACCGTATCGCCTCCCAGAAGCGGTACGTCGTAAGCTTCCAGAATTTCGCCAAGGCCCTGTGCAAACCGATCGTCATCGTCGCCCAGCATATGGGACACGAGCACGCCGACCGGTTGCGCACCTTTCGCTGCAAGGTCGGAAAGGTTCACCGCAATGAGTTTCCACGCGATGTCGGCCGGGTCTTCATCCTCGCGCACATGGACGCCCTGAACCAGCGTATCATGCGTCAGGACAAGGCGTTCGCCGCCTATTTCGATGACTGCGGCGTCATCTTCCAGCCCACGGGCTGCCGAATTATCTGCCAGCGCCTTCAGCGCAGAGATGAACCCGGCTTCGTTCAGCGTCCGGCATCCTTGGCCACAGCATCCAGCACGCCGTTGACGAACTTCGCCTCGCGGTCGTCGAAGAAGGCTTTGGCGACATCGACATATTCACTGATCGCGCTGGCCTTGGGCACATCGGGCCGGGCGATCAGTTCGTAGGTTCCGGCACGCAAAATCTGCAGCATCGTCTTGTCGAGCCTTGCCAGCGTCCAGCCTTCGGCCAGCCGCGCGGTCAATTTGCCGTCGATCTCTTCGCGCCGGGCCTCGACCCCGCCGACGATGTCGTCGAAGAAGTCGACATCGGCTTCCGCATATTCCTCGTCCTCGATGACGCGGCCAAGGCGGTGCTGGTGAAATTCGTCAAGCAGCTTGGCAAGGCGCGTGCCTTCCATCTGCTGCTGGTAGAGCGCCTGAACGGCGCCGAGGCGAGCGGCGCTGCGGGCCTGGGATCTGGAATTCTGGCTCATTTCAGTCTCGTCGAAATCGATAGGGCGTGCGCGGGGAGACCTTCTGCCTCCGCCAGTTTCACCGCGGCCGGGCCGATGGCCGCAAGGGCAGCTTCGGAGGCGTCGATAAAACTGGTGCGCTTCATGAAATCAAGCACCGACAATCCGCTGGCAAAGCGGGCGCGGCGCCCAGTGGGAAGAACGTGGTTGGGCCCGGCAATATAATCGCCCACTGCCTCGGGCGTGTATCGGCCCAAAAACACGCTGCCTGCATGGCGCATGGCGTCGAACAGTGGTTGCGGTTCGTCGACCATAAGTTCGACATGTTCGGCAGCGAGGCGATCGGACAGGGCAGGGGCTTCGTCGAGGCTATCGACCAGTACGATCAAGCCATGGGTGTCCCAGCTTGCCTTCGCGGTCTTCGCCGTTGGCAATTTCATCAGGGTGATGTCGACCGCATCCTCGACCTGACGGGCAAGGTTTTCGCTGTCGGTAATCAGGATCGATTGGCTCGTCGGGTCATGCTCCGCCTGACTCAACAGATCGGCGGCGATCCAGTCAGGGTTGTTGTTGCCATCCGCGATCACGAGAATTTCGCTCGGCCCTGCCACCATGTCGATGCCGACCACGCCATAAAGCTGGCGCTTGGCTTCCGCGACCCAGGCGTTGCCCGGTCCGGCGATAACATCGACCTTGCCGATCCGTTTCGTACCGTAGGCGAGTGCGGCCACGGCCTGTGCCCCGCCGACGCGCCAGATTTCGTCGACCCCGGCGATATGGGCTGCTGCCAGAACCAGCGGATTGACCTCGCCTTTCGGCGTGGGTGTGGTGACGACGAGGCGCTCCACCCCGGCAACCCTTGCAGGGATCGCGTTCATCAGAAGGGAAGACGGATAGGCTGCGCGGCCCCCGGGAACATACAGCCCGGCGGCATCAACCGGCCGCCAACGCGCTCCGAGGCGCATGCCGATATCATCGGTGTAGTCGCGGTCAGAAGGTAGCTGGCCTTCGTGATAGGCACGGATGCGCGATGCGGCGAGTTCGAGCGCGTCGCGCAGATCGGCGTCGAGCGCTTCGTAGGCAGCGCGGCATTCCTCCAGCGGAATCTGCCAGTCGCTATCACGTGTCAGGTGATGCCCGTCAAAGCGGGTCGTGTATTCGACCAGCGCGCTATCGCCGCGTTCGCGCACTTCGTTGATCATCGTTGCGACATCACGCCCGACCTGAGCGTCGCTTTCGCGCCTGTCTCGCACGACGCGATCGAATTTCCTGGGAAAATCGGCGTCGCTGGTGCGCAGAAACTGCATCAGGCGGCCTCGCGCCGGGCAGCGTCGGCGCGGAATTCCTCGACCAGCGCAGCGACGCGCGGATCGGTCTTCAAGGCGGCGCGGTTGACGATAAGCCGGGCGGAGATGTCCAGAATGCGGCTGGTTTCAACCAGGCCGTTTTCGCGCAGTGTGGTCCCGGTGGAAACGAGGTCGACGATCCGCCCCGCCAGCCCCAGTGCAGGTGCGATTTCCATCGCCCCGTTCAGCTTGACGCATTCGGCCTGGATACCCTGCCGTTCGAAATGGCGGCGTGTCAGGTTTGGGTATTTGGTCGCGACGCGCAGGTGGCTGGCCCCGTCGACGCTAGCTGCGCCTTCCTTCGGCTCGGCAACCGACAGCCGGCAATGTCCGAAATCGAGATCGACCGGCGCATAAAGATCGGCATAATCGAACTCCTCGATCACGTCCGACCCGACGATACCCATCTGCGCAGCGCCATGCGCGACGAAAGTCGCCACGTCGAATGCGCGCACGCGGATCAGCCGCATATCGTTGCGCGTGGTGGCAAAAGTCAGCGAGCGGTTGGCCTTGTCGTGAAAGGCATCTTCGGGCACCACGCCGGCACGCGCCATGACAGGCAGGGCCTCGTCGAGGATCCGCCCCTTGGGAACGGCGAAGGTCAGGCTGTCGTTCATGGGCTGCGCAAATAGGCAGCAGGAGGCCAAAGGGCAATGACGATCGACAAAGCGGAATATGTCGCGAGCGATCCCGAAGCTACGGGCCCTGAAGCGGTTGCGCGGGCTTTCGAAAACCAAGTTGCATATTGCCGGTCCAGCAACGCCGCCATCACGGCCACGGTATGCCAGGCCTTGTGCGACTTGATCGACACCGAACGCGGCGGTGCGGTAATGCGCAGAGTGCGGCGATGGGCAGGTCCGGCGCTGGCCGATGCCCTACCACTGCGATTGGCTGGCGGGTTGCACGCGCTTCATCTGAGCGGCGAGGAACCGCGTCTTGCGCCAATATACGAAGGGCTGGGGCCGAACAATGCGGCCGAACTGATCGCCGATGCCATAGAGCGGCACGAACCATATTTGATGCCGTGGCTCGATGGGCCCCCGCAGACCAATGAGGCGGGCCGGTCTGCCGGATATGCGGCGGCATTTCTGTGGTTGGTCGATCACGGGCTTCCCGGCGAGTTCGACCTACTTGAAATTGGTTCGAGCGCGGGAATAAATCTGATGATGCGCCGTTATCGCTACGATCTGGGCGGAGTGGCTGTAGGACCGAAATCTTCGCGTATTCACCTGACGCCGGAGTGGCGCGGCGAACCTCCGCCGGATCGCGATTTCGATATCATCGCCGCCGAAGGTTGCGATGTTGCCCCGGTCGATCTGACCGATGAGAAGCAGGCGCTACGCCTCAAGGCGTACATCTGGCCCGAATTCACCGAACGGTTCGCCCGGATGGACGCTGCAATCGCGGCGGCTAATACCTTCCCGCCCGAGGTGGCACGAATGCGCGCAGCGGACTTCCTGCGCGATCGCCTTGCCCAGCCCCAGCAGGAGGGTACGACCCGCGTCCTGATCCATTCGGTGGTCTGGCAGTATATCCCGCAAGAAGAGCGGGAAGGGATCGTGGAGATGATGGAACAGGCCGGCCAAGAGGCGAGTAAGGACAAGCCACTTGCCTGGATCAGCCTGGAAGCCAATCGCGATACGCACCGCCATGAACTGACCGTGCGATATTGGCCCGGCGGGCAGGCGTGGCATAAGCTCGCCACGGCCCACCCCCATGGATCGTGGATTGAGTGGGAGGGCTGACCACTAAGCCGTACGCTCGAGAAACGTCTCCATCGCCTCGTTGACGGCGAGCGGCGCTTCCCATGGTACGAAGTGGCCGCAGTCGGGCACCTCGACCAGCGTGAAATCTTCAATGCACTCGCGCATACCTGCTGTATTTTCCGGCGGCAGGGCCAGATCGTCCTGCGCCCAGATGACCAGGGTCGGCAGGCGCAGTTTGGGCAGGGGGGGGGCGGTCCAGCCTTCGGGCAATCCGAACGGCGCATCCATCGGGGGCACGTCGATCGGGCTGGCGCGATACCAGTTGAGCATGGCGAAAGCGGCATCACGGTCCTGCCAGTCTTCCAGCAGCATGGCACGCTCTTCCCGCTCCATCCGGTCGGGCGCATCCCATTTGATCTCCTGCATCAGGATCCCGCCAAGCCCGTGTTCGCGCACCAGCGCGTCGTTCGCGGGGTCGCGAAATCCACGCATGTACTGGCTGGCTTCGCGTTGAACCTTGCTGGTGTAGAGCAGCTTCTGGAATACCTGCGGATGCGGTGCATTGGCGACTATCGCGCGGGTCACGCGGCCCGTATCCTGGCCGGCCAGCGCTACGCCCCATGCAATCGCGCCGCCCCAGTCATGCCCGACGATGGTGAAGTCCCTAACGCCCAGCGCAGCGGCCAGCAGAAAGATATCGCCCACCAGCTTGTCGGGCGTGTAGTCGGCCACCGCCTGCGGCTTGGACGATCCGCGATAGCCGCGCTGATCGGGCGCGATGCAGCGGAAGCGGTCGGAAAAATGCGCGATCTGATGGCGCCAGGTGCGGTGGCTCTCGGGAAAGCCGTGCAGGAAGATCAGCACCGGCGCGTCGCGAGGCCCTTCATCGACCACATCGAGTTCGATTCCATTGCCCAGCGCAATCCGCTTCTGTTCCAGCACCATGGTCACTCCTCCGCTTTCATCTTCTCCATGTAACCGGCGGCAACCATGCCCGCGACCTGATCGAGCAACTGGTCGGGCGTGCGGCGCAATTCGCCCATCGCCTCTTCCATGCCTTCCGCCACGATGATTTCTCGCTGGTTCGCCTCGACTGCGCTGACGATGCGACTGGCCGCTTCGGCCGGATCGATGCCGTTATCGATCACCTTGTCGCTGCGCCCGCGCTTGCTGCCATCCGCGGTCAGCGCATTGCGGCTCACGTCGGTGGCGACGGAACCCGGGCAGACCACGTGGACCGAGATGCCCGATTGCGACAGTTCGGCGCGCAGCGCATCGGCATAGCCGACCAGCCCGAACTTTGCCGCACAATAGGCGGTACGCATGGGCACGCCGACCTTGCCCGCAATGGAACTGATGAACAGCAGGTGCCCGCTGCCACGCGCAGTAATATGCGGCAGCAGCGCCTGTGTTGCCGCGATCTGCGCGGTCAGGTCGATATCGATGATCTCGCGATAGACGCTCATGTCCGTGTCGACGGCTGCACTGCGCTGCGACACGCCGGCGTTGGCCACGAAAATGTCCACCCCCTTCCAGCCGATTGCCTGCTCGGTCGCGGCCTGCATCGCCATATCGTCGCGCACGTCGAAAGGCAGGACCAGGGATTCGTTCGGCAGCGTGCCTGCGACATCGGCCAGTCTCGCTTCGTCCCGGCCCGATAGAATGATATTGGCGCCCCGGCTTGCCCATTCCCGTGCCAGCGCTGCACCGATGCCGCTGCTGGCGCCCGTGATCCAGGCGGTCTTGCCTTCGAAGCTCATCATATCCCCCTTATGGATAGGTTACCGTCTTGGGCGCGCCGTCAGGCAAGGGGATGAATTCCCCGTCTTCGCCCGGCACCGTGCCGAAACGCCCTTCGCGCCAGTCGTCCTTGGCCTGGTTGATGCGTTCGCGGCTTGAACTGACGAAGTTCCACCAGGCGTGCCGTTTGGTGGTGAACGCCTCGCCGCCCATCAGCATGACTCGCGCGCCACTCCGGCTCTCCAGAGTCATTTCGCGGCCCGGCTGCAACACGGCAAGCTGGTATAACGTCAGCGCGTGCCCATCGACCGACGCTTCGCCGCCGACCAGCATCACCGCGCGTTCGTCGGCATCCTCCTCCAGCGGGATCATGCCGCCCGGCTCCAGCATGATTTCGGCGTAGATTGTGTCGGCATGCGTCGTGGTCGGCGCACGTTCGCCCCACAATTCTCCCATGATAACGATGGCCTTGGCATGTCCGTCCTCGATCACCGGCAAATTGGTCACCGCCTCGAAAGCGGGATCGATTTCCTCGCGCCCGTCCGGCAGGGCGAGCCATGTCTGCATGCCATAAAGCCTGGGGCCGGCCTTGCGCTCCGCTTCGGGGGAGCGTTCGGAATGAACGATGCCTTTGCCGGCCGTCATCAGATTGACCTGACCCGGGCGGATCGTGGCAAAGCTGCCGATGCTGTCACGATGGTCTATGGCGCCTTCGAACAGCCAGGTCACCGTGGCAAGATTGATATGCGGATGGGGCCGGACATCCATTCCCGAACCCAGATCGAGCTGCGCCGGGCCGAACTGGTCGACGAAGATGAACGGGCCCACCATGCTGCGGGTCTTGGCCGGCAAGACCCGTCGAACTTCGAACTGGCCCAGATCGTGAGTGGTCGGGGTTAGGGTCTGCTCGAAATTGCTCATGCCGGGTCGAGGTCCTCGTAATGACGGAAGATGCCGTCTTCGTTGAATGCGATACGCCGATCGCTTGCCAGATAAGCTGCAATCCCTTCGATAGTCGAGACTGCATTGCTGCAGGCTATCAGACAGGGGTAGTCACTCTCCACCGCAGCCATCCGGTTGGGGAACGCATAGCGCAGCCCTGCAACCAGCTGAAATAACGATGTGTCGACATGCGACCACTTCGTGCCGGCAACGAACGGACCGTCGCAAATGCCGAGGGCGTTCTCGAAATGATCGAAGAATTTGGGAATGCGCTCGTCACGAAATGCCTCGGCAGCCCTGATCGCCGCATCCTTCTGATCGTCGAAATATAGGCCGCCAGCAATCGGATGGTGCACATTGTGCACCTCGGCCACCATGTCGGAAATGGTCAGTTGCAGCTGGATCAGATGAAGGTCCTTAGACCCGTCGCCAGTGCCCAGATCGTGGCGATCGGTCAGCCAGGTGACGATATGGGCGACCTGCGCGATCGCAAACCCGCTCTCCCGTTCGACCAGATAGGGCGGCGCATATGGTGCAAATTCATCTGACTTGCTGCGTCGTTCCATATCGTCGACCAGAGCTTCGATGCCATCGCTTCGTGCGCGGTCGCGATAGGTAATCCCCGCCCCTTCCATCAACAGGCGAACGAATTCTCCGCGGCCCTGGATAGAGGGCCAGTACCACAGATCGTATTCCGGCCCGCTCACGTTACCGGGGCCGACGCCTGGATGGCGAGGGCATGGACACGTTCACCAGGAATGTCACCCAGCGCGCGGTTGACCATGCGCTGGCGTTCGAGGCGGGACTTGTCGGCGAAGGCGGGCGCTTCGATGACCACGGTAAAATGCGATTCGCCGCTACCATCGTCTCCGGCATGGCCGGAATGCTTTGCGCTGTCGTTGATTACCTCAAGCCGCGTGGGGCTGAAGGCTTCTTTCAGAAGGTCTTCCATTTCCTGCTGGACTGATCCTGCCACGGGTTCGAATCTCCTTTTCGGGGGTTTCCTTAGCGCACTTCGCTCCCCATCCTAGAACGAATGCGCCAGACAAAGTTTCACGGACGATATGAAGACACCGGGCGGGTATGCGCCCATCCATCCTGCGAAGAACCGGGCGAATTCCGCGCTCCGGGCGGCGGCGGGCATGGTTTCGACGGACCGGGTGAATGGCGCTGGCTGTGCCTTGAGCATGTGCGCGAGTTCAATGCGGGCTATGATTGGTTCGAAGGGATGAGCGCCGAGGAAATCTATAACGCACAGGCCCCGGGGGCGGGCTGGCGGACCGAAAGTCCCAGTTTCCGTCCAACCGCGGGCGTCGATGGGATGCCGCGCTGGTCCGATTTCGACGATCCTCTGGAAGCCATCTCCGCGCGCGCTGCTGGCATCAAGAGCCGTGCCCGGCGCGAGGCAGAAATGGCGATGGACGGCCGCTTCAGTCGCGAAGAGGCAGAAGCGCTGGAAACGATGGGTCTGGGCCTGAACACGGATCGGCGGCGTCTGCGCCGTCGGTATTCGGAACTGGTGCGCCGCTATCACCCGGACCGCAATGGCGGGGATCGGCAATACGAAAGCCGGCTTGGCCGCGTAGTGGAAGCGTACCAACTGCTGCGCAAGTCGCGCGCTATCGCATAGGTTGCAGGTCTCTCAGCGCCCCAGCGACCGGGCGAGTTCCACGAATTCCGCAACCGTTACCGTCTCTGCTCTGCGCTGCGGATCGATGCCCAGTTTTTCCAGCGCCTCGACCGCGCCCGGTACGCCTTTCAAACTCTGACGCAGCATTTTGCGGCGCTGGCCGAACGCGGCTTCGGTCAGGCGCTCGAGCATGCGCGCGCTCACCCCTTCGGGCATGGCGGTGGGTTCGACATGCACGATCGCGCTCATCACCTTCGGCGGCGGGGTAAAGGCGCTGCGATGAACCTTCATCGCCAGCTTCGCCGTACTGCGCCACTGGGCCAGAACGGCGAGGCGGCCGTAGGCAGAACCGCCTGGCTGGGCCGCAATCCGCTGGGCGACCTCCTGCTGGAACATCAGTGTGAGGCTGGTCCACAGAGGTGGCCATTGCTCCCCGCCCAGCCAGCGTACGAACAGCGCGGTGCCCACATTGTAAGGCAGGTTCGACAGGACGGCGAAAGGCTCGCCTCCCATCAACTCCGCATGATCCAGCTTCAGCGCATCGCCTTCGATCACCCGCAGCTGTCCCGGAAACGCCTCGCCCAGTTCGGCAAGCGCGGGCAGGCAACGACGATCCATCTCGATAGCCGTGACGCGCGCGCCGGCACGCAGCAAGGCGCGGGTCAGCCCTCCGGGGCCCGGCCCGACTTCCAGCACCTGCTTGCCTGAAAGGTCGCCGGGAACGGCTGCGATCCGGTCGAGAAGATGCTCGTCGAAGAGGAAATTCTGTCCCAAGGCCTTGGACGCAGAAAGTCCGTGGCGGGCGATCACCTCGCGAAGGGGGGGAAGAGCGGTCATGCGCTAAATCCGCTCTGCTGAGCTCGTGGAAGCATAGCCGCGACGCTTGCCCCATCCCGCCGCCTTCGACAAGCTCAGCCTGCGAGCGCGTGCTTTCTGCGGGCAGCGATTTCACCGGCCATCTTCAGGGCCGCGATCATCGCGCCCGGCTCGGCCAGGCCGCGACCGGCAATATCGAAAGCGGTGCCATGGTCGGGGCTGGTGCGCACGATCGGCAGGCCGAGCGTGACATTGACCCCCTCGTCGAAATCCAGCGCCTTCAACGGCACCAGGGCCTGATCGTGGTACATGGCCAGCGCCGCGTCATACGTCTGGCGCGCACGGGGCGTGAACAACGCATCCGCCGGATGAGGGCCGGTGATGGCGATACCTTCTGCCACCAGCGTTTCGATGGCCGGCGCGATTATGCGTGCTTCTTCATCCCCGAAGCGGCCGTTTTCGCCCGCATGGGGATTGAGGCCGCACACGGCGATCCGAGGGTCTGCAATCCCAAAATCATGGGCCAGTGCCGCAGCCACGATGCGGGCGCGGCGCGTGATGAGTTCCTGCGATAGCCGCCCGGGCACATCCGCCAGCGCGCAATGCACGGTCAGCGGAACGGCGCGAAGGCTCGGACCGGCCAGCATCATCACGGCCTCATCCGGAGCCAGTCCGCAGACTTCTGCCAGAAATTCGGTCTGTCCGGGATATTCGAAACCGACCATGGCCAGTTGCGCCTTGCCGATGGGGGCTGTCACCAGACCGGCGGACGCACCCAGCAGGCAGTATCGCGTCGCTTCGGCGAGTGAATGCAGCGCCAGCGCTGCGCCCGGCTCGTCGGGTTTTCCCGGTGTAGCAGCCACATCTTCGGTACCAAGAACGGGTATCGCCCGGTCGAAAACAAGGGCCGTCTTCGCAGGATCCGAAATGACTTCGGTTTCGACAGCGAGGCCACGCCTTCGGGCTGCCTCGGCCAGTACGCTTGCACCCCCGACCACGAAAAAGGGCGCGATGCCAGATTCCTGACGCCGCGCCCAGCTTTCCGCTATGATCTCAGGCCCGATCCCCGCCGGATCGCCAAGGGAAACGGCGAGGGGAGCCATGATCGGTGTCAGTTATACTCGATGTAGGCGTCGTTGCGCAGGTCGCGCAGATAACGCTGGGCACGCTTTTCGATGCGATCTTCCTCGAGCTGGCCCATGATCTGGTTGAAGTCCGGACCGGCAGCCGATTTCGGATCGTCCCGGCCGCACAGCATGAGTACGCGGACGCCTTCTTCGAACGAGCCGAAGGGCGGGGTGGACTGGCCGACCTGCAGTTGCAGGATGATGTTCTGCAGCTGCTCCGGCAGGGCACGGACGCGGATCTGATCATTGGTCACGACATTCGCTCCGAGTTCGGCGGCGACGTTTTCCGCGTCACCACAGCCACGGATTTTCTGCACGCCTTCGGTGAAGCGGGCGACGCGCTGCTGGGCCGCGGCCTCGGTCGTACCCGGATCGAAACCGATCTGGATCTGCTTGAGGCTGAGAACGGCATCGCGCGGATCGGCCATCAGCACCTGGCGCCGGTCGATCAGGTAAAGGATTGAATAGCCGCCCGGAATGGCGATCGGCCCGACGAGCTGACCGGGGGTCATTTCGCTGGCTACCTGTTCGAGCTGCTCGTTCTTCAGCTGAGGCAGCTGGATCCAGCCGAGGTCGCCGCCGACCGCTGCGGTCGATGCTTCGGAGAACTGGCGGGCATAGGCGACGAAGCTGCCACCCTGGCGCAGCTGTTCCACGATCTTGCGGGCATTGTCCTCAACCGCGGATGACGTTTCGGGCGTCGCCGACAGGTAGATCTCGCCAAGACGGTATTCTTCCGTCCCGCGCGAGGCTTCCATGCGTTCGATCATTTCGTTCACTTCGTCGGTCGAAATGTTGACGAACGGGGCCACGTTGCGGCGCAGCAGATTGTTCCACGCCAGCTCGCCCGTGATCTGGCGCTTCAGCGCTGCGGGCGAAGAGCCGATCGATGTAAGATAATCGTCCATCTTCCCCGGCTCCTGGCCGAAGTTCTGGGCAGCAACGCGGGCATAGGTCTGGTCGACCTCGGCCTGCGAGACTTCGATTTCCTGCGAGAGGGCCGCCTGGATCTGCAGCGTTTCGTCGATCAGATTGCGCAGTACCTGCATGCGCACGCGGATCATTTCCTGTTCGCTCACCGGGCGTTCGTTCGCGGCGAGGAGCAGCGCGACGCGCTGGTCGATGTCGGTCTGGGTGATCACGAAACCGTTCACCACTGCCGTCGCGACGCGCTTGTTCGGATCGCTGTTCGTGAGCATGCTCAGGTCGCTCGGCAGACCGAGAAGGTCGCCTTGCGCCATCGCGTCCTGGGCCTGTCCCGCGATCGGCGCGGTAGCCAGCCCGGCAGCAGCGGCAGCGGAAAGCAGTCGGGAAATTATGTTTGCAGTCACGTGTCGAACCTATCTAACGGCAACGTCTGGATGCCAATATGCCGGTCGCCATGGAGGGATGCGGCTTAACGGAAGCTGATAATCGCTCGCCGGATAGCGTGTTTGGCGCAAGGTGCCAACAAGCGCGGCCTAGCGGAAGCCCAGATTTCTCAGACTGAAATAGAACTGGAACGTATCGCCGCGTTCCGCATCGCCCGAACTGATGTAATCGCGGCGCCACGTCACCCCGATTTCGAGGCAGTCGTCCTGATAGGCTACGCCGAGCCGGGTGCGGATTGGGTCGAACCCGTCGGAATCGAAGGTCGGGTCCTCCTCGCGGTCGGTCAGATTGAACACGCCCGATCCGAAGATCGACCAGTAATTGGCGAAGGCCACGCGCACCGCGCCGCGCAATTCCTCGCGATCCTGAAGATCCTCGACCTGCGTGATGTCGCGATTGAGGCGGACATAGCCCAGTTCCGCATAGGTCTTGCTCGACCCGACCGCCGCGTCGATTTCGTTGCGGCGGATGGCAAAGCTGTCCTTGTCCAGCCGAAAACGGTGCGTAAACTTGACGAAATTCTGGTACCGCACTTCGGTCCGGCCGACGAAATCGGAGAATTTTTCCGACAGGCCCGTCCCGTCGGGGAATATCTCCCGGTCGTTGTCGAGCCGGTAGGACTGGCCGATCGTGCTCTTCACTTCCCAGTCGGGCACCCGCAGCGACCAGTCGACGCCGTATGTCACACGCGCCCCGTCTTCCACCCGGTCGTATCCCGGGAAGCGGTTGAGCGCGAAGAGATTGGAATCTTCCAGATCGATCGCCCGCGCATCTTCGTTGGGGATCGCGAGGTTCCTGATCGGCGGCGTCGCCACGAACTGGACCCGCGGGGTGAAGACCTGCGTTCCGCCGAACGCTTCGCCCACGAAGGGCCACTGCACATCCACCGCGCCCAGCGCCACACCGCGATATTCCCAGCCGGGATTGCCGCGATAGCTCGGCGTCTGGGTGAGGAAGTTCTCGTCCGAATGATAGACGTCGCCGCGCACCATGCCGGTCAGCGTCACGACCTGTCCCATGCCGGTCACGCGGCGCAGGTCCCACTGCGCGCGGGCGAAGGCGCGCTGCGTGTCCTGGCCGATATCGCGCGTGATGGCGAGCGTGTTGGCCTGCAGTTCGAGCTGCCCGCCCATGATCGGCGTTTCGGGACGCCAGCGGGCGTCGAACACCGGCAGCGCGATGGGCACTTCGCCTTGCGGCTGATCCAGACGCAGCGTCTGCGTGGCCCAGCCGGCGAGCGAGATGTAGCTGTGTTTCCCGATCCGCTCCAGTTCGACCATCGACCGCAGCCGGTCGTCGCGGCTGATGTCGTACCGGCGCAGGAAGGTGCGGTCGGTCGCGCGGCGGATCGATCCGGTCAGGCTCCAGTTCGGGCTCAGCTGGAACTTGCCGTTGGCGAAAAGATAGCCGCGGAATTCCTCTTCCCCGACCAGGTCGCCGGTGCGCGTCGATATGCGCTGGCTGTGCGTGGCATAACCGGTGACCTGGTAGGCGCCCCGGTCGGTCAGGTGCCGCCATTGCCCGGCCAGCATCGGCGCGGCCTGGGTATAGAGGTGGGTGGTCAGCGTCAGGTCGCGATTCTCCGCGAACCGGATGTAATAGCTGCCCGATACTTCCACGCCATTGCTCTGCGACACGCGCAGATCGGGCACGAGGAAGCCGGAAACCGGCCCGCCATCGGTCCGCAGCGCCAGGCCCGGCAAAGGCAGGATGCGCGCCCCGAACAGTTCCAGATAGGCGCCTGTGAAACGGATACGCTGTTCGTCGGGGTTGTAGACCACCCGTTCTGCGGTGATCCGCCAGCTCGGCTCCTTGGGGCAACCCTTCGGCGTTACCACGTCGCACCCGCTGTAGGCGGCATCTTCCAGCGCGACCGTGCCGTCGTTTTCGCGCACGCCGCGATTGGCAGCCAGCCGGCCGCCCTGGCGCAGCGCCAGCAGCAGATTGTCCATCGCCCCGGCTTCGAATTCGTCGGTCAGCTCGACGCGTTCGGAAAACAGCTGATTGCCGTTCTCGTCCACGAAACGGACGCGTCCGTTGGCGACGATCTCGCCCGTATCCTCGTTCCAGGTGACCGAATCGGCGCGCAGTGAACGGTCGCCGCTGCGCAGCACGACATTGCCGCTGGCCGTAACGACGTCGCTTTCCGAACTGTATTCGAGAATGTCCGCCTCGAACCCGATCTCGCGTTCGCCGGCGGCATTGATGCCATCCGCGCCGGTGGGCGGCGGCGGTGTGTCGAGGCCGGCATTGGGTTCGGGTATCGTCAGCAGCTCGTCGACATTTTCCGCTGTATCGACAGTGGGCTGCTCGCTGCCCGGCTCGCCTTGCGGGTCTTCGACCGTGCCGACATCGTCCGCCGCGGCCTGGGCTGCAAGCGGTGCCGATGCGCATAGGATCAGCGCTGTCGCCGCCAGTGTCACTGGACGAATGGCCACCCGGCTGGCTCGTTTGGCTGACTCGGCAGGCGGGAGCATCACTTGCCTATCGCACCGCCCACGCCTAATCGCAATCGCCATCCTTGCAGGCCGGCTGCCAATTGCGCCAGCCCCACCAGAAATTGTTTTGGGAGATCCCATGGAAATTCAGTTCACCCAGTCCCGTCCGCAGAGCGCGCGCCTTGTTGCCCAAGTCACCGACAAGGGCAAGGTTCCTGTCGGTCTCGATAAGGCGATGACCGAAGGCATGGAAGCTGCGCGGTTCAAGGGCAATACCGGGCAGGTCTTTGATGGGTTCGTCGATCGCGACGGTCAGGTTTTTCGCCTGGCGATCGCCGGTGCGGGCGACGCCAAGGACGATGCGCGCCTTGCCAATCTCGAAAAGGCCGGCGCCGCGCTGACAGCCAAATACCAGTCGATCGGCAACGATGAACTCGTGCTCGACCTGTCGGACAGCAATCTTTCCGGCGAAGAAGCCGCCAGCGTCCTGTTCGGCCTGCGCCTGCGCAACTGGCGCTACGATATCTACCGCACCAAGATGAAGGACGACCAGAAGGTCACGCTGGCCAAGGTCACCGTGGTCGGCGCGCCCGATGGGACGCAAGCTGCGTGGGAAGACATGGCTCATGTCGCTACCGGCGTTGAATTCACGCGCGAACTCATCACCGAACCGGCCAACATCCTTTATCCGGAAACCTTCGTCGAACGTTGCCAGCAGCGTTTCGAAGGCACCGGCGCGGAACTGATCGTTCTCGACGAAGCGCAGATGGAAAAGCTCGGCATGGGCTCGCTGCTCGGCGTCGGGCTCGGTTCGGATCGGGAATCGCGCATTCTTGCCATTCGCTGGAATGGCGGCGCAGGCGATGAAGCCCCCACCGCGCTCGTCGGCAAGGGCGTCACCTTCGATTCGGGCGGCATCTCGATCAAGCCCGGACCGGGTATGGAAGACATGAAATGGGACATGGGCGGCGCCGGTGCGGTCGCCGGGGCAATGCTCGCTCTCGTCGGTCGCAAGGCCAAGGCCAATGTCGTGGGGGTCGTCGGCCTCGTCGAGAATATGCCCGACGGCAAGGCCCAGCGCCCCGGTGACGTCGTCACCTCGATGAGCGGCCAGACCATCGAAGTCCTCAATACCGATGCCGAAGGCCGTCTGGTGCTCGCAGATGCGCTTCACTGGACGCAGGAAGAATTCCAGCCTGCGCGCATCATCGATTTCGCCACCCTGACCGGCGCCATGATCATCGCGCTGGGCAATGAATTTGCCGGTGTGTTCTCGAATGACGACAAGCTGGCGAAAGACCTGCACGATGCCGGCGAAATCACCGGCGATCGCAACTGGCGCATGCCGATCGACCGCGCTTACGACAAGCTGATCAATTCCCCGATTGCCGACATGAAGAACATCGGTGGCCGGGCGGCCGGATCGATCACGGCGGCGCAGTTCCTCCAGCGCTTCATCTCCGACGATACGCCTTGGGCGCATGTCGATGTTGCGGGCATGGTATGGTCCGACAAGCCGGGCCGGACCTGGAACAAGGGCGCGACCGGCTATGGCGTGCGTCTCGTAGACCGCTTCGTGCGCGACACGCTGGAGAAATAGGACAGCCCAATCCTCGATCGGCGGCTGCACATTGCGCCCGCCGATCGAACCGACAGGACCCCGATGAGCCAGACCCGCGTCGATTTCTACCAGCTCAGCCGCGATCCGGTGGACGTGACCGTGGCGAAGCTTGCGCGCAAGGTGCTGCAGGCGGGCGAACGGCTGGTCGTCGTCAGTGAAGACGAAGGCCAGCGCACCCGCTTGTCCAAGGTCCTGTGGGAGCAGGGGGGCGCGGCCTTTCTCGCCAATGGCATGGCCGACAGTCCGCATGCGGCGCGCCAGCCGATCCTGCTCTCGGCAAATTGCGATGCTCCCAACGAAGCGCGCATGGCGATGATCGTCGACGGGCGCTGGCGTGACGAAGCGCTGGCCTTCGATCGCGTGCTCCTGATGTTCGATGCCGCGCAGCGCGATGCGGCGGCGGATCTGTGGCGGCGCTTCGCGAAAGACGATGCGATCGACAACCGGATCAACAAGCAGGACGAAAACGGCGCTTGGCGCGAAGGGCGCTGACGGAACTCTTCGGCCAGTCGTGCATCGGTTGATGATGAACCGATTCCCGCATGTCCCGAACGTCGCCGCCGCGATCCTCGCAGTCTTGGCGCTGGGCGCCTGCAGCAGCGAGAAGGGCGATGATGCCGCGTCAGGCACCGGCGAGGCCGCTCAGTCCGTCCAGCCGCGCGGCTCCTACGACATCGACCGCGAAACCGGGGAAACGCGGGCGCGTTTCACCGACAACGATGGCACCACCACGACCATGCGTTCCGGGGAAAAGGTCCCCGTTCGCCTGCCTTCCGGCTTCACCGTCTATCCGGACGCGACGATCACCAACAACACCCGCGTGGAACAGGCGGATGGCCTTCTCGTCCTCATCAATCTGGAAACGGACGCCCCGCTCGACGAGCTGGTGGGCTATTACCGCAACGAAGCCGATGCGGCCGGGATCGACGTCGCGACCTCGTTGCAGTCCGGACCGATGACGATGATCGGCGGCGAAAACGGGGATGGCACCAGCTTCTCGCTCACCGCTACGCGGGACCGGGATACCACCAGGGCGCAACTGTCCATCGGGCGCGGCCTCGAATGAATCTTGCCGGGTCGCGCGCGCGGCGCTAGGGGCGCGCGCGAGAACTCTCTCCCCATAAAATCCCTACGCAAGGAACAGTCCCATGGCGGTTACCCGCACCTTTTCGATCATCAAGCCCGACGCCACCCGTCGTAATCTGACCGGCGCAGTCACCAAGATGCTGGAAGAAGCCGGCCTGCGCGTCGTCGCTTCGAAGCGCATCCAGATGACCCGCGAACAGGCCGAAGGCTTCTACGCGGTCCACAAGGAACGCCCCTTCTTCGGTGAACTGGTCGACTTCATGATCTCGGGTCCGGTCGTCGTGCAGGTTCTCGAAGGTGAAGACGCTGTAAAGCGCAACCGCGACGTGATGGGCGCCACCAATCCGGCCGATGCCGATGAAGGCACGATCCGCAAGGCCTTCGCCGAATCGATCGAAGCCAACTCGGTCCACGGTTCGGACAGCGATGAAAACGCCAAGATCGAAATCGAATTCTTCTTCAACGAAGACGAAATCGTCGGCTGATCTTTCCGCTGGAAGATGACAGGCCTCGTCGCAGCGATGCGGCGGGGCCTTGTCGTATCTAGGCTTCGGCGAAGCGGGCGATCTGCGATCGATGCTCGCGATGCGCCCCGGTGTTCGACCGTTCGTATTCGCGCTCGATCTCGGCCAGTGCGGCGGGGGGCTGTTCGATCTCCAGCGCGGCATAGATGCGGATGATTTCCCGGCGCCAGTCTGCGCCCAGCGCATCGAATTCGACGCGGGCAACGTACCCCTCGAACACGCTCAGCGCCTGCTCGATCCGCTTTTCTCGTAAGGCCAGCTTGCGCCCCCATTCGGCCTGTATCGTGGCAAGGTCAGCCTGACCGCTCTGGAATGCCATCTGGCTGGCGATCAGCGACACGGAACTGTCCAGCACCGCTTGACTGTCACGATGCGTCACGACCACGCGCGCCTCGGGAAACTGCGCCAGCAGGGCAGGCAGGTCTTCCGAAAACTGCGGGCACTTGATCGCGCGGGGCAGGGCCTCGTCGCCCATGGTGGCGGCATCGGTACGCAGGATGCGCGCAAACTCCGCGTAGACCGGTCCGGGGTCGCGCGCCTCGCTCCAGCGGACGAACTCGGGAATGTGCCACTGCGCTTCGAACGTGGCGGGTGACAGGGCGGCGGCAAGCCAGCCGATTTCCTCGTCGATGCGCGTGGCGCCGAACGGATGCAGCGTGTCCAGCCAGGGATTGATGCGCCGCGCGATGGCCAGTGCGGCACCCGCCTTCAGTGGGCGCAGGTCGGGCTTGGACGGTACGGGATAATGGCTGTTGCAGAACCGGGTGCCGGTATGGCGCGGATCGGCGGCGATCAGCCGGTGAATGCGGGTCGTGCCCGTTCGCATCTGCCCCACGATAAGGATCGGCGGGGCAATCTCCGTCGTGGCAAGCTCGGGGCTCTCGCGCCAGATGCGGCCCAGTGCATGGCGTTTGCGGATGGCGGACGTCAGTTGCCCATATGCCATGGTGTGACCCAGCGCGCTCAGCTTCGCCTCACCTCTCAGGCTTGTGCAAAGCCGATCCAGCCGGGTGCGGAAATCCTCAACCTCGGCTTCGCTGCGGCCCGCATGTTCGTCTTCGCTGTCGAAGCCCCGGCTGCCAACCGACCACAGGAACTCCGGCTCGAGCGGGGGTTTCGCCGTGACACCGCCATCCCACAGTGCCTGGACCGCCCGGTCGGCCCATATGGCAGGCTTTGCGCGGGCGAGCGGGTGGGGGCGGGGCGGGCTGGCCATGCGGTCAGAATTCGTCCGCTACGTCGAGCAGGCGGGTCACGCTCTTGGGCGCGACAGCACGCCAGCTTCGCTGAAGCCAGTCCGCGACACCCTCCCAGTCGACGCCGGGCCGGTTCAGGATCACGCCGATCCATCCTGCCGCGCCGTAATAGGCGGGTTTGTAATAGGCTTGCGGCTGCGCTTCGACGAGGCCTTCAAGCTCGTCCATGCTCGAACATTTCACCAGCAGCGAAATATGCGGTGTGCCGTGATGCTGGTCGGAAAAATAGGCGAAGAACTTGCCCGACTTTTCCGTGCCCACCCGGAAGCCGGGCGAACCGTGGCTTTCGCGTTCGTGCGTTTCGGGCAGGGCCAGCGCCAGTTCGCGGACGCGGCCCAGCAGCCACTCCGGGTCGCTCCCTCGGGAAACGTAATCGGCCAGGACCCGGGGATAGAGCTGGTGTTCGGCGTGTCGGACGTGTTCGGCCAGCGAATCATACGTATGATTGACATGTATCTTCACTTTGATCTGGCCCAGCACCTCGCCCGCATCGAGCTCTTCGGTGACCAGATGCACGCTCGCCCCGCCATGCGAATCGCCTGCCGCAATGGCCCGCGCATGCGTGTCGAGACCCGGATATTTGGGCAGCAGGGACGGGTGGATATTGAGCATCCGGCCTTCCCAGCGTCTCACGAACTCGGGGGTCAGGATGCGCATATATCCAGCAAGAACAATATATTGCGCGCTCGCATCCAACGCGGCCCGTTCCATAGCCGCATCATGCTCGCCGCGCTTCATCCCCTTGTGGGACAGCGCGAAAGTCGCAACGCCTTCGGCCTCAGCCAGCGTCAGCGCCTCGGCTTCCGGATCGTTCGATGCCACCAGGCCGATCTCGTAAGGGCACCCCGGCAACCGGCTCGCATAAAGCAGCGCCGCCATATTCGTCCCCCGTCCGGAAACGAAGACCGCGACCCGCGCCTTGTCAGGCATTATGCGTCGCCGACCAGCTATCGCGCGCGGACCAGCTGCCGGCCGAACCTTTCACCGTACAGCCCTTGTCACCTTCGGCGATGCGCCCCACGGCAAGGACGGTTTCTCCTGTTTTTTCAAGGCGGTCGCGTACTATTTCGACATTGGCGGGTTCGACGGCCAGCACCATGCCGACGCCGCAGTTGAACGTGCGCGCCATCTCGGCCGGCTCGATATTCCCCTGCGCCTGAAGGAAAGCCATGAGTCCCGGTTGCTCCCATCCATCCGCATCGACTTCCGCATGCGCGCCAGCAGGCAGCACGCGGGGAATGTTCTCGAGCAGGCCGCCACCGGTAATATGCGCCATCGCATCGATCAGCCCGTCGCGCACCAAGGGCAGCAGCGTCTTCACATAGATCCGCGTCGGCTCGATAAGCGTGTCGATCAGCAGTCGTTCCCGATCGAATACGGCAGGACGGTGGAGATTCCACAGCTTGTCTTCTGCGAGCCTGCGAACCAGCGAATAGCCGTTGGAATGTACTCCCGAACTCGCGAGACCGAGGAGGATATGCCCCGGCGCGACACGCTCGCCCGTCAACTGCTCCCCGCGTTCGACTGCGCCGACGCAGAAACCGGCAAGGTCGTAATCGCCGGCGGCATACATTCCCGGCATTTCCGCCGTTTCACCACCGATCAGCGCACAACCTGCCTGCTTGCAGCCTTCGGCAATGCCAGCAATCACCCGCTCGGCCACGCCATTCTCGAGCTTGCCCGTGGCGAAATAGTCCAGGAAGAAAAGCGGTTCGGCCCCCTGAACGATCAGATCGTTGACGCACATGGCAACGAGATCGATTCCGACCGTGTCATGTTTGCCGCTATCGATGGCGAGCTTCAGCTTGGTGCCGACGCCATCATTGCCTGCCACCAGCAGCGGATCCTTGTAGCCCGCAGCCTTTGGATCGAAAAAGCCCCCGAACCCGCCGATTTCGCCATCGGCACCCGGGCGCATGGTGGCCTTCACCAGAGGCCCGATGGCCTTGACGAGAGCATTGCCCGCCTCGATTGAAACACCTGCCTGTTCGTAGGTGTAAGACGGGGTGTTCTGGCGCGGTTCGTCACTCATGACACCCGCCTTACGCATTCGCGCTTGGATTTCCAGTTGCCTTTGGGCAAAAGGCGCCCTGTTTTCCCCATGAGCCAAGCTATCTCCCTTCAGCACGCCCTTCGCCGTCCCGCCATATTGGCGATCATGCTGGCCGCTTTCTGCGCGCTGGGCGTCGCCGTATGGGCGCAAGTCGGGGGTGAACGTGGTATCGCGCCGGTCGCGTCGACCAGCGATATCCAGGTTTCGGGTGTCGAAGTGGATGTACATGCCGACACCGGTACCGAAGCCCGCGAGAAAGCCTGGGTCGAAGCGCAGCGAAAGGCTTGGGAGCGTCTCGACGGACCCGCATTGAGCGATTCGCAGATCGAAGGGCTCGTGTCAGCCATCGTCATCGAACGCGAGCGACTGGGTCCCAAGCGGTATATCGCCACGCTCGGCGTGGTTTTCGATCGTCAACGGGCATCCCGCTATCTTGGGGCGCAAGACGAGGCGACCCGTTCCGCACCCATGCTGCTCCTGCCGGTAACCGTTTCGGCAGGCACGCAGATGATCTACGAGCAGCGCAATCCATGGCAACGGGCCTGGGCTGAATACCAGGCGGGCCAGAGCCGGATCGATTACGTGAGGCCCGCAGGCGCCGGCGGCGATTCGCTTTTGCTGACCTATGGACAGACTGGCCGGCGCAGCCGCACGTGGTGGCGCAATGCACTTGACCAGTTCGGCGCCGCCGATGTGCTCGTGCCCATCGCCAATCTGCGGTATACCTATCCGGGCGGTCCCGTCGAAGGTACGTTCACCGCAAGGTTCGGGCCGGACGACGACTTCCTGGGTAGCTTCGAAATGACGGCAGCGTCGCCCGCCGAACTGCCGGCCATGCTGGATAAGGCCGTTGTCCGCTTCAATCGTCTGTTCGAAACCGCGCTGGCCAATGGCACGCTCAAACCCGATCCGACGCTCAACATCGGGACTCCGGAACTCAGCCCGGCGCTGCAGCGCCTGCTCGAACTCGGACGATCGGTCCGTGCGCAGGATCAGGCCGCAGCAACTGCAGAGCCGACGACCGAGAGCGGCGATGCAATCACGGCTGCGCCGATCCGCACGCCTCCGCCCGAAGGTTCCGTCGCGCTGTATACGGTGCAGGTTGCAACCCCCGATGCATCTGCTTTCGATACAGCCGTCAGTTCGGTGCGGGGCACGCCCGGTGTCCGCAATACGGGTATCCGTAGCACCGCTATCGGTGGGACGTCGGTGATGACGGTCAGCTATTCCGGCACGATTGCGCAACTGGCGGATGCCCTGCGCGCACGGGGCTTTACCGTCAGCCAGGGCAGCAACGCGCTCGCCATCAGTCGCTGAGACGCAGGCGATGACGTCGCAGATTGCGCTCCCGCTGATTCCGGCAGGTGCGAGAGATCCGGCATCCATCGCCATAGGATCCGGCAACCGTGCGGTTGCAGAAGCGCTTGCCGCACCTGAAAACTGGCCGTTTCGCACCGCCATTCTCCTCGGCCCACCGCGCTCTGGCAAATCGCTTCTGGCGCGCTGGTTTGCCAACCGGCATGCGGGAGGGGTGATCGACGGCGTAGAGGCGCTTGATGAAACCGAGGTCTTCCATAGCTGGAACAGGGCCCAGGAAGACGGTTTCCCGCTGCTGATTGTGGTTGATGGCGAAAACTGGACGATAACTCTTCCCGACTTGCGCAGCCGTATGGGGGCTGCCCTGCAACTCGAGATCGGTGCCCCGGACGACGATATGGCCGCCGAACTCATGCTCAACCACGCGTTGCAGCGCGGCCTCGTCCTGGGAGAGGGGGCACCTGCCTATCTCATCCCGCGTATGGAGCGCAGCTATGCAGCAATTGAGAAAATCGTGTCGGAAATCGACCGGCTGAGCCTTGAACGGCAGGTTCCGGCAACCCTATCTGTATGGCGAGACGCGCTGGAAGCGGTGCAGGGTCCCGAACAGGGCCGCTTGATTTAACTGCCCGCGAGTGGGAGAATAGTGCCAATGTTGGAACGGCTTGTCGCCTATCTCGACAGCGTGAAGGCACGCGATCCGGCCCCCCGCAGCCGCTGGGAAGTGCTGACATATCCCGGTGTCTGGGCCGTCGGGTATCACCGCATCGCGCATTGGCTGTTCGAGGCGGAACTGTTTTTTCTCGCCAGATTGGTGAATCACTGGAGCCGTATGTTCACGGCGATCGACATTCATCCAGGTGCGAAGATCGGAAAAAACTTTTTCATCGATCACGGTTTTTCGGTGATCGGAGAAACCGCCGAGATTGGCGACAATGTGACCATCTATCAGTGCGTCACATTGGGCGGGACGAACCCGACGAATGGAAAGGGCGGCAAACGTCACCCGACCATTTCGGATGATGTCATCATCGGTTCGGGGGCGCAGGTGATCGGCCCGATTACTGTGGGTCGGCGCGCGCGTATCGGTGCCAATGCGGTCGTCACGGATGAAGTGCCGGAGGGTGCGACCATGATTGGTCTGAAGGCCCGCAGCACACTGGTCCCGGCCGAGGAGTGGGTGAAGGAATTCATTCCCTATGGCACCCCCTGCGATGATCCGTGCGAAAGCACGCGTGAGCTCGACCGCGATTGCATCGAAAAGCTCGAGAACGAGCTTAAGCAGCTGCGGGCGGAAGTCGCTGCCCTGCGTGCCGAACGGGAACCGGTCCGACGTAGCGGGACCGAAGATTGATGAGCTATCTCGGCGACACGGTGGTCGCTTTCCCCGGGCGTAAACCGCAGCAAGTGGGCTTCGGTCGCGATGAACTGACCCGAATACTCGATCTTTACGGACGCATGGTCGCTGCTGGGGAGTGGCGTGATTATGCCATGGACTTCACGCGCGACGTAGCCGTTTTTGCAGCTTTCCGACGCGCAGCGGAAAGACCGCAGGCGCGGATCGAGAAACGCCCGGCATTGCGCAATAAGCAGGGCATGTGGACGCTCTTCGGTGAACACGGCCAGATATTGAAGCGCGGGCACGAATTGCCCGGCGTCATTGCCCCTGTCGAACGTCGCTTGCTGAAAGCGATCGACGATTAGGACATAAAAAAGGGCCCGCATGTGATGCGAGCCCCTTTGTAAGCTGTCGGTCAGTATCAGCTGCGAGCGCTGCTCGGACCCGTACCGGTTACTTTCTGCATTGCGGTCAGGATAGCGCCCGACTGTTCGCTACCGGACTGCGGGGCCTTGAGGTTCGAAAATTCGCTGATCTTGTCCCAGTTGGCAGCGAAACCTTCGACCGTCCGATCTTCGTCCTTCAGCCAGACTGCGTCGTTCATAACCGTCCAGGCGGAATGGAAACCACCAGCGCCGGCGCCGACGATGGCATTGGTCGGCGCATCTTCACTAACGAGGAAAAGCGCGGCCGGAACCACATTGACCGGATCGAACAGCTTGAAGGCTTCTTCGGGGAAGAGATCTTCGGTCATGCGCGTGCCAGCCACAGGCGAGATCGTGTTGACCTTGATGTTGTACTTTGCACCTTCGAGCTGCAGCGTTTTGGTCAGGCCAGCCAGACCCAGCTTGGCCGCACCATAGTTCGCCTGGCCGAAATTGCCGAACAGACCGGTCGAGGACGCTGTCATGAGGATACGGCCATAGGCTTGCTCGCGCATGGTTTCCCAAGCCGCCTTGGCGACATTGGCCGAACCGTTGAGGTGAACGTCAACGACGAATTCGAAATCGTCCATCGTCATTTTGGCGAAGGTCTTGTCGCGCAGAACGCCGGCGTTGTTGATGACGACATGCACGCCGCCCCACTTCTGCTTCGCGTCGGCGACCATCTTTTCCATCTGGTCGAATTCGGTGACCGAACCGCCGTTCGAAACCGCTTCGCCGCCGGCCTTTTCGATTTCCTCGACTACCTGCAGGGCCATATCCGAATGGCCGGTACCGTCGCGCGAACCCCCCAGATCGTTTACGACGACCTTCGCGCCGCGCCGCGCGAGCTCCAGCGCGTATTCACGGCCCAGACCGCCGCCAGCGCCGGTGACGATTGCTACCTTGTCCTTGAAATCGATGCTCATGGAACTGCTCCTGCTATGTCGTTTACGTAAAGGTCAATGTGGGCTGCGAGGTGGCACGATCCCCTCGCAGTTGCAACAGGGGGCATGGCGGACCGCCATTCCGTAGCGGCGGACTGTTCAGCCGAGGCGCACGAGAGCCGGTATGAGTTCGGACAGCGAATCGATTTCCGCATCCGCACCCAGTTCGCCGCGGGGCTTGTCGCAATATCCATAGCGTGCGCCGATCACCGGCACATTGGCCGCGCGAGCCGCTTTCACGTCGTATGAACTGTCGCCCACGAAGGCGAGCGACCCCCCACCGCCACGCCTGATGGCTTCGAAGATCGGGTCCGGTGCAGGCTTGGATCGTCCCTTGCCCATGGTATCGCCGCCAATGACGCCGGCGAAGCGATCGCGCAGACCCAGCGATTCCAGGATTTGCGAGGCGAAGCTTTCGAACTTGTTCGTCACCACGACCATGGCGATGCCACGATCTTCAAGGTCGGCCAGTACCTCGGCGGCGTGGGGGTACGGCCGCGTGTGGACTGCGTTGTTCTCTGCGTAGAAAGCCAGCATGGCTTTGTAGAGCTTGCGGAATTCCTCTTCGGGCAGGCCGCCCTGTTCGTCCACCGCGCGCATCAGCATGATCTTCGCACCGCCCCCGATGAGGTCGCTGGCATGATCGGCGGGGACCTTCTCAAACCCGCCAAGCTCGAGGGCGTGGTTGACGGCTGCGCCGAGGTCCCGGTGGGTTTCGAGCAGCGTCCCGTCGAGGTCGAAACCGATAATCTGAAATGGCAGTTGGCTCATGCGACGGGCGGTGCAGTATGCGCCTTCAAACTGCAAGGGAATGATGGCAAGGGCCTTGATCATGAAAACCGAACGCGAATTCGCCGCCATAATTCTTGCTGCCGGCAAGGGAACCCGCATGAAAAGCACCCTGCACAAGGTGCTTCATCCGATTGCTGGACGCCCGATGCTGATGCATCTGCTCGACAGCCTTGCGGAGCTGGAAATCCAGCGCACCGTGGTTGTGGTCGGGGACAAGCGCGAGCAGCTGGATGCCGCGCTGGCGAAACGCGATATCACGACCGCTCTTCAGGAACCCCAGCTTGGCACGGCCCACGCTGCGCTACAGGCACGCGAAGCGTTGGCCGGGTTCACTGGTAACATTCTCGTGTGTTTTGGCGATTGCCCGATGGTCAAGGCGGCTACCGTTCGCAAACTGGTCGCTGCGCTGGACGATGGGGCCAAGGTCGCTGTGCTCGGTTTCCGTCCCGATGACCCACTGCAATATGGCCGCATCATTGCCAATCGCGATGGCCGGGTGGCGAAGATGGTGGAATATAAGGATGCAACGGAAGACGAAAGGGCGTGCGACCTTTGCAATTCCGGTCTCATCATTGCGCATTCGGACGACATGTGGGCGCTGCTGGATGCGGTCGGCAATGACAATGCGCAGGGTGAATATTACCTGCCCGATGTCGCGACGGGCGCCATCGCGCGGGGCGATAGGGTTGCCGTGGTGGAAACCGATGCAGCTGAAGTCGCGGGCATCAACAGCAGGGCTGAACTGGCGGCGGCGGAAGCGCAATGGCAGGATGATCAGCGCGATTACTGGATGAGCGAAGGGGTCACTCTGAGGGCTCCGGAAACCGTATTCTTCAGTTACGATACCAAGCTGGCAGCCGACGTCACGATCGACCCGAATGTGGTGTTCGGTCCCGGTGTGACCATCGCAAGCGGCGCTCACATCAAGAGCTTTTGTCACCTCGAAGGGGCAACGATCGGAGAAGACTGTTCGGTGGGACCCTACGCGCGCCTGCGGCCCGGCGCCATTATGGGAAACAACAGTTTCGTCGGGAATTTCGTCGAAATGAAAAAGGCAGTGCTGGGCGATGGTGCCAAGGCAAGCCACCTCTCCTATCTCGGAGATGCTGAAATAGGCGCTAATGCCAATATCGGCGCGGGCACGATCACCTGCAATTACGATGGCTATTTCAAGTACAAAACCGTGATCGGGGAGCGCGCCTTCATCGGCTCCAACAGTTCTCTCATCGCTCCCGTCACGATCGGCGCGGATGCAATCGTCGGCGCGGGAAGTGCCGTGAGCCGGGACGTCGGTGCAGGCGATCTCCGGGTGGTCCGCGGCGAGCAGAGCGTGAAGCCTGGCTGGGCCGACCGCTTTCACGATGCGATGAAGAAGAAAAAAGCGGCCGAGAAGAAGGACTGACAGTTTCCACTTTCGTCGTACGATTCTTGTAGGCTCGATTTTTCGGAAATCACGGGCAGCGGCGGGCCGAAAGTCCGTCAGCCATCCCTATTCGTTTACAGCTCGTTTACCATGTTCCTTTAGCCGGCGGTGGAGGTTAATCGGGAGCCCCGACATTGGATACGGAAAAGTCTAGCCAGCTGGCCGAGTATAAGGCGGTATGGGCTGCGACAACGCAATCGTTTGGCATGGTCCAGATGACCTTCGACGGGATCATCACCGCAGCAAACGAAAAGTTTCTCGAGATCTTCGGATATCGCGAAAAGCAGGTGGTTGGTTTTCACCACCGCATGTTGTGCGATCATACTTATGCGCAGTCGCACGAGTATCGTAAGTTCTGGGCACAGCTGGGCGAGGGCCTGACGATGGCCAATCGCTTCAAGCGCGAACATCGCAATGGCGGCACCCTGTGGCTTCAGGCAGTCTACACGCCCATCTTCGATGCCGATGGAAAGCCTGCCCGAGTGCTCAAGATCGCGACCGATATAACGCGACAGACGGAGCTCGAACTGGAACTCGACGACCGCCTGCGCGACAGCGAGCGGCTGCGAAAGGAACTGGTGGAGGCTTCCAACATCAAGGAAGCGACCATTTCGGACATCGGCAAGATCGTGCGCACGATCGAGGCTGTCGCTGACAAGACGCGCCTTCTGGCACTGAATGCATCGATAGAGGCCGCGCGAGCTGGTGAAGCGGGCCGCGGCTTTGCCGTCGTCGCGGATGAAGTCAAGAAACTGTCCCTCACGATCGGCGAGGCGACGAGGCAGGCCGAGAGCCTGATGAAAAATGCCCTTGAATCCAAAAATCCGTCCACCCCGGCCAGGCCGGAGGGACGGATCAAATTGGTCGCCTAAGCTGCCCGCTTATCAGTCGGCCAGTCGCTGCAGCAGATAGATCATCTGCAGAGCCTGGAGCCTGGCGCGCTGTTCGTTGTCCACTCCGCCGGAATGGCCACCGGTGGTGTCTTCGAAATAATAATAATCCTGTCCCAGTTCCTTAACCCGTGCAGCGCCCTTGCGAGCATGGGCAGGATGGGTGCGATCGTCCGCAGTCGACGCCCAGAAGAATGGGGCAGGGTAATCCTTGCCTTCCAGCAGTTTCTGATAGGGAGAATAGGGTTCGATCCAGGCGCGCTGTTCCGGAATGCGTGGATCGCCATATTCGCCGATCCACGACGCGCCGCGTCCAATCTCGTGATAGCGCAGCATGTCGAACAGCGGGATCTGGACGATTGCCGCGTTGAATAGCTCAGGTCGCTGGGTGAAGGCGGTGCCGACCAGCAATCCGCCCTGCGAGCCACCCTGGATACCAAGGTGCTCGGGACTGGTGATACCCCGTGCGATCGCGTCTTCCGCGATAGCAATGAAATCGTCCCAGGTGCGCTGCTTGTTTTCGCGAATTGCCGACTGGTGCCAGTTCGGGCCGAATTCGCCGCCCCCACGCATGTTGCCGAGGATGTAGGCTCCGCCACGCTCAGCCCAGATCTTGCCGATCGAACCGAGGTAAGACGGTAGGCGCGGAACCTGAAAACCGCCGTAGCCGGTCAGCAAGGTAGGATTGGTGCCATCCATTACCATGCCCTTGGGTTTGACGAGGAAGTACGGAATCTTCGTCCCATCTGCGCTGGTCGCTTCGAACTGCTCGACTTCCATCCCGGTCGCATCGAAGTTGCTCGGGGAAGTCTTGATCACTTCGGGCGCGCCACTGCCGTCGGAGTAGTAGAGGGTCGACGGGGTGAGGAAATCGGTCACCGAATACATGATCTCGTCGGACCCATCGGAAGCCGCCGCTACCCCGAGTGTCGAATTATCCGGTAGCGCGATTTCTGTGGAAACCCATTTGCCGTCCACATAGTCGAACTTGAGAACCCTGCCTCGAACATTGTCGAGAAGGCTTACATAAAGGCTCTCTGCCGTATTCGCCGCGCCCTGTTTGGTCTGCTTCGCTTCCGGCGCCCAGACGAGTGTTTTGGTCGCGCCATTCGGGTCGGCCTTGAACTCTTCCAGATCGACGGAAATCAAGGCATCCGCGGGGAAAGTCTGACCCTGCGTTTCCCAATCCACATCGGTCGAAAAGAGCAACTGGCCGTCTATCAGGCCATAGGGCGCTGCTTTGAGCGGCATGTCGAGGCGCAGCCACTCGCCGTCTTTCTGCCAGAAGTATTCGGTTTCATGGAAGCTGGTTGCGCGGAAGGCATACGTGCCATGTACAGTGCCGGTATGGTCGCGCAGCAGCGTTGCTCCCGACCAAACGTCGGCTTCCTCGCCGCGCCAGATTTCTTCGGCTTGGTCGATTGGCGTTCCGCGTTTCCAAACGCGTGTGGTCCGTGGATACTGGCTTTCCGTAAGTGTGCCTTCGCCGAAATCGCGACTGACGAGCAGTGTATCCTTGTCCAGCCATTGGATGCCGCCTTGGCTTTTTTGATCCAGGACGAAACCGCCATCGACGAAGGACTTGGTCGACATATCGAATTCGCGAAGCACGGTGGCGTCCTCGCCGCCGTCGGATAGCGCGATCATACAGAGGCGCTCTTCTGGCGGCAGGCAATCGTAACCTTTGTAGACCCACTCCCTGCCTTCGGCCTTGGCGAGTGCATCCACATCTAGAACGGTTTCCCACTGTGGATTGTCGGTTCGATAGCTTTCCAATGTGGTGCGGCGGACAAGCCCGCGTGGGTTCTGCTTGTCCTGCCAGAAATTGTACAGTCCGTCGGGCCGGATCGACACGTAGGGAATGCGATCTTCACTATCGTAGATTGCAAGCGCTTCGGCCTTGACCGCGTCGAACCGAGGGTCGCCCGCCAGCAACTCCGTAGTGCGTTCGTTTTCCGCCCGCACCCAATCAAGAGCCCTGTCGCTGCGCGCTTCTTCGAGCCAGATGTAGCTGTCTTCCTCAGGGCCGGGAATGCCATCTTGAGCAATTGCGGGTGTGTTGGTTGCAAACGTCATGGCAGCCGCAATGGCCAGCGCAGATACGAGTTTCAAGGGTATGTCTCCGAAGAAGCTTGGAATGACCTCAGAGTGAAGGCTCGTCATCGGAAATTCAAGCGTCCGATTGTCAGTCGATCCGCTTCCATACTCGGATTGTGCGTCCGTGGAGGACGCCATTGGTCAATTCGCGATAATGGTCAGTTACCGCTCGCTCAACGAGCTGCCCTGCATCTTCGTTTTGGATCGTGAATTTTGTGTCAGCGGTCACGATGATCGGCGGCCGGTTCGCAAGAATGCGTGCCACCTCGTCGGTCTGCTCTACGCCGAGGGCATTTCGCTCTAGAGCGTTATTCAAGTGATCAGGGTAGATGTAGCGGGTGGGCAGGCAGCTACCGCTGAGCTTGTAGAGCGATGTCGGGCCGTCGAAGACCCACAAACATTTGGTCTTATTGTCGACATTCGGCGCTATGGCTCGTGACAGCCTGTTCAGCGTTGCGCGCTGTTCTTGCGACTGTGCGTATTGCTGCGGCAAGAACAGCGTAGATGCTGCACCCGCAAGGACGATTGCCAACGGTATCCAGCGTACTTTTGTCCGGCAGTCGATGAGCGGAAGGGCTACCAGAATCGCGTTTGGGACCAATGCCGCGTAATAATACCGATAAACGGTTGCGGGCAGAAAGACCGTTGCAAGAGACGCGACAAGCCAGAAAAGAATAAAGATATAGGTTTGGCGTTCGCGCGGTGGACTTAATCGGATCGCTGCGTAACCGCCGAGAACGATCAGGACGACGAGCGGCGATACAAATGCGGTGTGATCTATATCGAGCCTGCCACTTGGAGAAGGCAGGCGATCAAAAAACGACGTGAAATTGGCGAACAGGAAAGCATCGAAGTGACCGATGCCAGTGTAGAAGGCGCCTACGGCGATTGTTGGCAATAGGCCCAGAGCGGCGAATGCAATCCCTGGCCGCCAGAGTTTAGACACCGGCGCGCCAAGTTTGTACTGCCCCCAAAGCGCCCATATACCAAAAAAGATACATTGCGGAACGACAGTGTATTTCACTTGCAAGGCCAACCCGCCGATCAGCATCGCTGCGAGCGCGCGGCGAAAGGCCCGAGGATGGGCAGGATCGCGTACCAGCAGTGCCATCGCCAGCATCATCGGTACATAGAAAGCCTCCGACTGGCCGGAATGGCTGCCGTAAGTCGACATCAACACGACATAAAGCAGCCCGGCGCCGGAGGCTGCCACACGGTCGACGAGAACACGGGACAGAACATACATCATCACCGCGCCAGCTAACGTGAACAATCCAGCGAAGACCTGATATGAAGCAGCCGCCGCACCGCCTACGGCATGTGCCAGAGCGAAGAGTGCAAACAGGCCAATTGGCTTTCGGTCCCACAGATCGACAAAAGGTAGTTTGCCGTCCAGCATCGCATTGCCGATGAGAGAATAAAGCTGCTCGTCGACGTCGGCATTTGCATTCCCGATCCACGGCGCGCGCACTGCGATTACCGCCAGCAGCAGGACGATGCACGCGGCGACATCGGCGCGCCTCCATTTCCTGATCGGCTCGGTTTGGGGGAGCGAACTCATGACACGCATATGTCCCGACAATGGTTAAATTACGCGTAACCACGCTCCTCGGTGCCAAGCCTGCTCCGAAACGAAAAAGGGCGACCCGTGGGCCGCCCTTCTTGTTTATCCTGTCGTATGAGCTTCAGCCTTCGACGTGCTCCGCGAGCACCGTCAGTCCCTTTTCGCTGACTTCCGCAAAGCCGCCGCGCACCTCGATGCTCTCCGGAGCGGCACCTTCGGTCTTGTAGACCTGCACGGCGCCGTCGCGGATCGTGGACATGAAGGGCGCGTGACCCTCGAGCACGCCGAATTCGCCTTCCGCTCCGGGGACGACGACCATGTGGACGTTTTCGGAGCGGACCAGCTTGGCCGGTGTGACGAGTTCGAAGTGGAGGGCCATATGCTTACGATTCCTCGGCCAGCTTCTTGGCCTTCTCGACCGCCTGATCGATGCCGCCGACCATGTAGAAAGCGGCTTCCGGCAGGTGATCGTATTCGCCTTCGACGACGGCCTTGAACGACTTGATGGTATCTTCGAGCTGGACGAACACGCCCGGAATGTTGGTGAACACTTCGGCGACGTGGAACGGCTGGGACAGGAAGCGCTGGATCTTGCGGGCACGGGCGACGGTCAGCTTATCTTCTTCGCTGAGTTCGTCCATACCGAGGATGGCGATGATGTCCTGCAGGCTCTTGTATTTCTGCAGTGTTTCCTGGACCTTACGGGCCGTTTCGTAGTGTTCCTGGCCGACGACGCGGGGTTCGAGCACGCGGCTGGTGGAGTCGAGCGGATCGACGGCCGGGTAGATGCCCAGTTCCGAGATCGCACGGCTCAGCGTGGTCGTTGCGTCCAAGTGGGCGAACGAGGTTGCCGGGGCCGGGTCGGTAAGGTCGTCGGCGGGAACGTAGATGGCCTGGACCGAGGTAATCGAGCCCTTGGTGGTCGAGGTGATGCGTTCCTGCAGGTTGCCCATGTCGGTCGACAGGGTGGGCTGATAGCCCACGGCCGAAGGAATACGGCCGAGCAGAGCCGACACTTCCGAACCCGCCTGCGTGAAGCGGAAGATGTTGTCGACGAAGAACAGCACGTCCTGGCCTTCCACGTCGCGGAAGTATTCCGCCATCGTAAGACCCGAAAGAGCGACGCGGGCGCGGGCACCCGGAGGTTCGTTCATCTGACCGAAGACGAGCGCCACTTTCGAACCGTCGGACGTTGCATTGCCGTCGGCATCCTTGGCGATGACGCCAGCGTCGAGGAATTCGTGGTAGAGATCGTTACCTTCGCGGGTACGTTCACCCACGCCGGCGAAGACGGACACACCGCCGTGGCCCTTGGCGATGTTGTTGATCAGTTCCTGGATCAGAACCGTCTTGCCAACGCCGGCACCGCCGAACAGGCCGATCTTACCGCCACGCGCATAGGGAGCGAGAAGGTCGATCACCTTGATGCCGGTGACAAGAATGGCCGCTTCGGTCGACTGGTCGATGAACAGCGGGGCTTCCGCGTGGATCGGCATCGTCTGGTCTGCGCCGATCGGGCCGCGTTCGTCGATCGGCTGGCCGATGACGTTCATGATGCGGCCGAGCGTCTTCGGTCCAACCGGGACCGTGATCTGTGCGCCGGTGTTGACGACTTCCTGGCCACGAACGAGGCCGTCGGTGCCGTCCATCGCGATGGTGCGAACGGTGTTTTCACCGAGGTGCTGCGCGACTTCGAGAACCAGCGTGTTATCGCCGTTCTTCGTTTCCAGCGCGGTCAGGATGCCGGGCAGTTCACCTTCGAACTGCACGTCGACGACGGCGCCGATAACCTGGCTGATGGTGCCATTGGGCGATTGGTTGAGTACGGGAGCGGTGGCCATGATCTATGTCCTGACTTGGGGTTTATCGCGTCTTAGCCGACGCAAACATTTTCCGGATCGGCAAAGGTCCATTCGCCTTCGCCAGCAGTGAGTGTTGCCTTGTTACGCAGGTATTCGTCGTCACCGAGGCCGAATTCGCAGACGACATCCGGAGAACCCATGCCGGAGCGCTTGCAGACTGCGGTGTTGACGGGCTTTTCGTCGGGGCAAGCTTCTGCATACTTGACCGAAAACAATTCCTGATCGGGCGCGGGCAGCGTTTCGACCGGTTCGGGCGTCGCGACTTCTGCCACGGGCTGTTCAGCCGGTTCGTTGCCACATGCAGCAAGCAGGGCGAGAGCGGCGAGGGCGGGGATAGTCTTGATCATCGTAGTATGGCTCCGGTCAGCGTTCTGCGACACTTTCCGGCATCCTCTCCATTTATATTCTACAGCGCTTCCGCGCCGGCAATGATTTCGATCAGTTCTGTCGTGATCGCGGCCTGACGGCTGCGGTTGTATTGAATGGTGAGCTTCTGGATCAGATCGCCGGCATTGCGCGTGGCGTTGTCCATCGCGGTCATCGAAGCGCCCTGTTCGGAAGCTTCGCGTTCCAGCAACGCACCGAACAGCTGGGTCTTCACATACCGCGGAAGCAATTCTTCGAGAATTTCCTCTTCGCCCGGTTCGTATTCGACGACGGCATCGCCGCCGGTGGACGCTGCGGCAGGAGCAGGCGAAGGGACCGGGATCAGCTGATCGACCGTCGGATCCTGCGCCAGTGCCGACTTGAAGATCGGGTAGATGAGATGCGCGACGTCGAATTCGCCATTCTCGAAACGCGCAATCAGATCATCGGCAATTGCCTCTGCTTCTTCAAACCCGATATTGCGCACAGCCGAGGTATCGAAATGCTTTTCGATGCTGCTGGCAAAATCGCGTTTGATCGGGGCGCGGCCCTTCTTGCCGACAAGGTAGAACTTCACGTCCTTGCCTTCGGCAATAAGCGCCCGGGCCTTGATCTTGGCGGCTTTGACGATGTTGGAGTTCAGACCGCCGCACAGCCCCTTGTCGGTGTTGACGACTACCAGCAGGTGACGCTTGTCATTCCCGGTGCCAGCCAGCAGCCGTGGTGCGCTGTCGCCGCTGACCTTGCCGGCGAGCGAAGCCATGACGCCCGACAGCCGTTCGGCATAGGGGCGTGCAGCTTCGGCCGCAGCCTGAGCGCGACGCAGCTTGGCCGCTGCGACCATCTGTTTGGCCTTGGTGATCTTCTGGGTCGATTTGACCGAATTGATCCGACCCTTGAGTTCCTTGAGGCTAGCCATTTCGGCTCCCTATCTTAGTGTCTCGTGGACTCAGGCGAACTGCTTGGCGAAGGTCTTGAGCGCGTCGACGACCTTGTTCTTGGTGTCGTCTTCGAACTTGCCGGTGGTGCGGATTTCTTCGAGCACGCCAGCATGTTCGGACCGCATGAAGCTCAGCATCTGGGCTTCGTAATCGGTCACGCGGTCCACCGGAACGTCATCGATGTAGCCGTTGGTGCCAGCGAAGATCGACACGGTCTGCTCTTCGAACGGCATCGGCGAGAACTGCGGCTGCTTGAGCAGTTCGGTCAGGCGCGCACCGCGGTTGAGGAGCTTCTGCGTTGCGGCGTCGAGGTCCGAGCCGAACTGCGCGAAGGCAGCCATTTCGCGGTACTGTGCGAGGTCGAGCTTCATCGAGCCCGACACCTTCTTCATTGCCTTCGTCTGAGCGGCACCGCCCACACGCGAAACCGACAGACCCACGTTAATGGCGGGACGGATACCCTGATAGAACAGGTCCGTTTCGAGGAAGATCTGGCCGTCGGTGATCGAGATCACGTTGGTCGGAATGTAGGCAGAAACGTCGCCGGCCTGCGTTTCGATGATCGGCAGTGCGGTCAGCGAGCCGCCGCCTTCAGCCTTGTTCATCTTCGCCGCACGTTCGAGCAGGCGGCTGTGGAGATAGAACACGTCGCCCGGATAGGCTTCACGGCCCGGAGGACGACGAAGCAGGAGCGACATCTGACGATAGGCAACGGCCTGCTTGGAAAGGTCGTCGTAAACGATGACGGCGTGCATGCCGTTGTCGCGGAAGAATTCGCCCATCGCAGCGCCGGTGTAGGGTGCGAGGTACTGCAGCGGAGCCGGTTCCGAAGCGGTTGCGGCCACGACGATGGTGTATTCCATCGCGCCGTTTTCTTCGAGTTGCTTCACGATCTGTGCAACGGTCGAACGCTTCTGGCCGACGGCGACGTAGATGCAGTAAAGCTTCTTGCCTTCATCGTCGGACTGGTTGGCTTCCTTCTGGTTGATGAAGGTGTCGATCGCGACAGCCGATTTACCGGTCTGACGATCGCCGATGATCAGTTCGCGCTGGCCACGGCCAACCGGGACGAGGGCGTCAATGGCCTTCAGGCCCGACTGCACAGGCTCGCTGACCGATTCACGCGGGATGATGCCCGGAGCCTTCTGTTCGACCAGACGACGCTCGGTCGTTTCGATCGGACCCTTGCCATCGATCGGATTGCCCAGAGCATCGACCACGCGGCCAAGAAGGGCCTTGCCGACGGGAACGTCCACGATGGTATTGGTGCGCTTTACGCTGTCGCCTTCGCCGATTTCCTGGTCGGAACCGAAGATAACCGCACCGACGTTGTCGGCTTCGAGGTTGAGCGCCATGCCCTGAACGCCATTGGCGAATTCGATCATTTCGCCGGCCTGCACGTTATCGAGGCCGTGGATGCGGGCAATACCGTCACCCACCGACAGCACGGTACCGACTTCGCTGACTTCGGCTTCAGTACCGAAATTGGCGATCTGGTCCTTGATGACCTTCGAGATTTCTGCGGCGCGGATATCCATGATGTGTGTCCTTTAAGCCTTCATGGCCTGGGAAAGCGAATTGAGACGGGTGCGGATCGAGGCATCGAGGCGCTTCGAACCGATGGTGACGACGAGGCCGCCCAGCAGATCGGGGTCGACGTTCGTGGAAAGTTTTACAGTGCGGCCTTCGCGGGCCGTCAGCTTGGCTTTCAGATCGGCGAGCTGCGCATCGCTGAGCGCATGCGCGCTGGTCACTTCGGCCGTGACTTCCCCGCGCTGTGCTGCGGCGATGGCGCGGAATGCGCGAATTACCTGCGGAAGCTGCGACAGGCGGCGGTTCTGTGCCAGCACGCCCAGGAAGTTCTGTGTCAGCTCGGAAACGCCCAGAAGGGCGGACACGCCCCACAAGGCCTTTTGCGCATTGGCGCGCGACACCTTGGGGTTGGTCGTGACGGCAGCGAGCTCGGGCGATTCGCCGAGCGCGGCCTCGATCTTGTCGAGGTCCGATTCGACCGCTGTCACGGTCCCGTTTTCGCTGGCGAGGTCGAACAGGGCCGAAGCGTAACGCCCTGCCAGGCTAGCCTGAATACCGGCGGAAATATCCACGCGCTTGAGGTCCTCTCGGGTCCGGAAGAAAAGTCTGTGCGAGCCGAGCCGTTCGCGGGCAGACAGGAGTCGCCCCGGCAAGGTCGGCGCGCGCCTAGCAAAGCCCCCCGTCAATGGCAAGCCGACTCCGGACCGGGAATCTGGACTCCGTTGTTAAAGAGCGTAAATTACGTGGCACAAAGAAACCAATCGCACGGGAGAGAAGCGATGGAGACCGTACCGCTGACGCCGAAGTGCGGGGTCGAAATTACCGGTGTGAATCTGGCCAGTGTGGATGGCCGGGAACTGGATAGCATAAAGCAGGCGATCTTCACGCACGGTGTCGCCCTGTTTCGCGGGCAGGACGATTTCACACCCGACGCGCATATCGCCTTTGCCAGGAGGTGGGGCGGTATCGACATCAACAACTACTTCCCGCTGACAGACGATCACCCGGAAATCGCAGTAGTGCGCAAACGGGCGGATCAGGTCACCAATATCGGCGGCGGATGGCACACGGATCATTCCTACGACCAGATCCCTGCGATGGGATCGATCCTGGTCGCGCGGACGCTGCCGCCAAGCGGGGGCGATACGCTGTGGGCGCATATGGGCGAGGCTTATGATGCGCTGTCCGACGAACTGAAGCTGGAGATCGAGGGGCTGGAGGCCTTCCACACCGCCGACCACATATATGAAGAAGGCGGGCTATACGCGCAGACCGACATCGGCAGCGATTTGCGCGGTCAGGGGCTGAAGACGGGTGCGACCCATCCCATCGTAATCCGCCACCCGCAGACCGGGCGCAAACTGCTGTACGTAAACAGCGCCTTCACGATCAATATCGTGGGCCGGCCACGGCAGGAAAGCCTGCCATTGCTGCAACGTCTATACGAAGCCGCGACGCAGGCCGACAATGTCTGCCGCGTGGCGTGGGAAGCGGGATCGGTGGCGATCTGGGACAACCGCACGACCTGGCATTTCGCGTCGAACGATTATCAGGGACATGCCCGCGAAATGCACCGCATCACGCTGACGGGTGAACCGCTGGCAGCCTGATCCGTCAGTTCCGCGCCTTGCATTCGTAGACCAGGCGTTCGTTCGCCTGCTGCGGCAGCTTGCCGAGCACTTCGCTCTGCAGTTCGCCGAGCCGGGAGGCGGCACCTTCGCTGCCGCACTGGGGCGCTTCGAATTTGGCCCGGGCTTCGCGCGCCTCGCTCATTTCGCTGCGGGGAAGAAGATACCGTTCGCTGCGGAAGATGCGGCGGTCGGGATCGAAGCTGTTGACCGACACTGCCGCCTCGTCGTTGGGCACGAACACACGGCTCCACGAACCGCCGGCAAAGCCATATTGCGTGCGTTCGTTGACGCAGCCATCGGCGGTCCAGTCGAATTCCACGTCCTGCGTATCCGCACTGGTAATACGGCTGCGTTCGGGCACGAGCGTGCACAGCAGGGCCAGATCCTTGGCTTCGCCCGGTTCCGCATCGGACCCATCGGCACCTTCCTGCATGGATGCCGCGACGCGGCGGTCGATTTCATCGAGGCCCGGGCGGGTCAGATAGGCGGCGAGGGCGATCAGGACGACGACGGCCGTCGCGCCGCCGACGATGCGCAGGCGCTTCTCGTCACGCTCGCCTGCGTCCTGCTGCCACAGGGTGAGCGCCCACTGACCAAGGCCGAAGGCGACGAGCAGGAGCACGAAGGCCAGGAATACCCGGTCTTCACGCTCCATGATGACGGCCTGCTGCGCTTCGATCTGGGCGCGTTCGCGCCTGGCACGCGTGGCTTCGGTGCGTTCGGCCAGATCGGCGCGCGCGGCCATCTGTTCGCTCTGCATGCGTTCCCGCTCGGCCGCGTCGAGATCGGCCATGGAACGGCAGGTGGTGTTGTTGACGCGCGGCTCGACCTCGTTTTCGCGCAGGAAGGGGAGAAGCTCGCGATTGGATACGGCGAAATAGAATTCCGCATCGCCGCCATCGTTGTCGGCCCCGAAACTGTTCACCCCGACCACGCGGCCGCAGGCGTCGAGCAGGGGGCCGCCGGAATTTCCGCGCGCGATGGGTGCGGTGTGCAGGATGGTGTCGAACTGACGGCTGGGGCGCGCGCCCGAAATGAAGCCGCGACTTTTCACCGGAGGCTGGCTGCGGAAGATGTCGCTGATGTCGAGCCCCTGGGCGCGGTCGACATTCATCGGATAACCGACGCTGGTTACCTCGCCGCTGTCGGGCGGCAGGCCGCCGGCAATAGCCAGTGGGGGCAGGCGCAGATCGCCCGTGATCCGTATGAGCGCCAGATCGTTGCGCGTCGAAACGGCGATAAGCTGGCCATAGACCGCCTCGCCCCCGCCAGTGGGGACGATGCCGATTTTCATCACCTCGTCTCGCAGCGCGTCGCGCACGACATGGGCGTTCGTCACGACCTTGTCCGTAGCGACGGCGAAGCCCGTGCCGTGGCTGATCGGGAACAGCTCGCCATCCTCTTCGCCGATGATAACGACGCGCACCACACCGCGGGCGGCCGCATCGATATCGGCAGGATCCGCATGGGCCATCGCCGGCGCGAGGAGCGTGAGCAAGGCGGCAAGGAAGAGTGGAAGGCGTCCCATCGGAGCCGCCTTGTGAAGATCATTGGCTTTGATCGCAAGATGCGGGATGCATCGCGCGGGGGACTGGCGCACATCGGCGTACCATGCGCTATAGAGAGGCTGCCGTGACCATTACCGACGACACTGCCTGGGCCGCCGTCATGCGGCGCGACCGAACCTATGACGGGCGCTTCGTCACCGGCGTGCTGACCACGGGTATCTATTGCCGGCCATCCTGCGCCGCGCGACATCCCGGCCGGGCCAATGTGCGCTTTTTTACCGATTGTGCGGCGGCGCGGGCGGCGGGCTTGCGGGCATGCAAGCGCTGTCTGCCGGACGATGTCGGGCGGGACGAGGCAGCGGTTCTGGCCGCGATCGACGAGATCCGCAATGCGCAGGACGTACCTTCGCTCGCGGTTCTGGCCGAGTTGACCGGCTATTCGCCGACGCATTTCCAGCGCATCTTCAAACGCGCGATCGGTCTTTCGCCGGCGAGCTACGCCCGGGCCCTGCGCGAAGAACGTGCGCGCAATTCCCTTTCGGCCGGTGAAAGCGTGACCGGCGCAATCTATGAGGCCGGCTATGGATCGGCATCGCGCTTCTACGAAAATACGAAAGGACGGCTGGGGATGACGGCAAGTGCATGGGCGAATGGGGGAGCGGGCGTAACGATCAACTGGGCGGTGGTCGAAACGAGCATGGGGCCGATGCTCGTCGCAGCAACGCAGAAGGGCGTCTGCCGCCTTTCGTTCGGCGAGGACGAGAGCGAGCTGGCACGCCGGTTCCCGAAGGCCGAGCTTGTGGAAGGCGGAGACGGGTTCGCAAAATTGCTCGCCGAGGTCGTGGCCAGCGTCGAGGCACCGGGAGATTTTTCGCATATCCCGTTGGACGTGAAGGGAACCGCTTTTCAGGAGGCGTGCTGGGATGCGCTGCGGGCGATCCCTCCCGGCGAAACGCGCACCTATTCGGAAATCGCCGCGGCGGCAGGCAATGCCAAGGCCGTACGCGCGGCAGGGAGCGCGAATGCAAAGAACAATGTGGCCGTTCTGATCCCGTGCCACCGCGTCGTGCGCAAGGGCGGCGACCTGGGCGGCTATGCCTATGGCCCCGATATCAAACGCGAATTGCTGAAGCGGGAACGGAGGTAAGGGCGGTCGCCTTGAGATCCGGCGGAACAATCGGTCTTGAATTGCGAATGATTCGCATTAACTAAAGGCGATGAGCACGAGACCAAGCCCGCGAACCCTTACAGTCCAATCCAGCCAGCGCCTGTCCCCATCGATGATCCGCATCACGCTGGGCGGCGATGAGCTGAGAGACTTTCCCACCAGCTTTGCAGGCGGTTATGTCAAACTCATTCTGTCGCCACCGACTGCGACATCGAAAGCGGTTATACGAACCTATACGATCCGCCATCAGCGCAGCGATGCGATCGACGTCGATTTCGCATTGCATGGAGGAGAAGCCGCGGGACCAGCGACACGCTGGGCCCTGTCGGCAAAGCCGGGTGATACCGTCCTGGTCGGAGGGCCTGGATTGCCTAAGCCCCTGCCGCAAGGTCGCGACTTCTATCTAGTCGCCGGTGATATGACCGCTTTGCCAGCCATCAGCGTCAACCTTTCTGCTCTTCCTGCGAATGCTCGGGGATTAGCCGTCATCGAGATACAGGATGAGGCAGACCGACCGGACATCATCGCTCCCGAAGGCGTGCAGATCCGTTGGCTTATCAATCCGGAACCGGGACGGCATCCCGATCTCCTGGTCGAGGCGCTGCGATCGATCGGGCAGCCTGAAGGAAAGATCGCTGCGTGGGCAGCGTGCGAATTCACCTCGATGCGGAAACTGCGCGATTACCTGCGCGGCCAGATGGGTCTTGGCGGGGACGATCTCTATATCTCGAGCTACTGGAAGCACGGACTGATCGAAGACGAACACAAAGAGATCAAGCGGGCGGATGCAGATGCTCAGCCGGTATCCTGACTGCATGAAAGACCGATAGAAAAAGGGCGGACCGTGAGGCCCGCCCTTTTCGCTGAAAGATCGGTTCGGATCAGAACCCGGAACCCATCCCGTCTACACTCTTGCTGACGAGGATGTTGACGGCAACCCGGCGGTTCTGCGCTTTGCCGGCTTCGGTCGTGTTATCCGCCGCAGGATCCGCCTCGGCCATGCCGGTCGGCGTCATCATGCGATACGGGGCCCATTTGCATTCCTGCTGGAGGAAGTTGACGACGCGCGCCGCGCGCTTTTCGCTGAGTTCCTGGTTGAACTCGTAATCGCCGGTCGAATCGGTGTAGCCGACGACGAGGAGCAGGGCGTTCGATGTTGCATCTGCCTGGCCAGCGGCCTGACACAGTTCGGCCCGCGCGGAATCCGACAGGGTGTACTTGCCCGTGTCGAAATAGACGTTGGTGACGCCCTTCACGTTGTATTCGTCGATATTGGCGACCCGGCCACGCAGAGCCTCGGTGGCGGCTTCGTTGGAAGCAAAGCGCTGATCCGTTCCGTTATGAATCATCCGCGCCGTCTTGAGGTCCTTGCTCTTGAGCGCGACCTTGGTTGCGATCAGACCGCGATTGGCCCATTCGACCGTTTGGACTTCGACAGGCAGACCATTCAGGAGATCTGCAGGGGGCAGGGTATCCTTGTTGAGGCCGAGGAAGCCACCGCTGCTGCGGATTTCAGTCGCCGGGCTGATCGCTACGATGGTGCGCGCGCCATCGACAGTGGTAACCTGCATCTTGTCGTCCGTGCGAGCGGAAATGACGCCTTCAACGGTCGGGCCATCGGGCATGCCGGACAGATCGCTGGGAGTGGTGCCGGTGACAGTGGTTAGAACTTCACCGTCCTGACCGTCCTGCGGTGCGATTTCTTGTGCGTAGACACTACCGGTCACAGGCAGAGTCAGTGCGGCAATTATGGCCAATGTCTTCGAACTTTTGGAAATGGCAGTCATAATCTTCTCCTTAAACCGTCAACCGCATGTGCCATGTGCCCGGACCAAACCTGTCCGATGCACCCCCTCCGTTAAGCATATGCGGGCAAATGAGCCCCCTTTGTCCATCATCAATCACATGCGGCACACGGCCGCGGGTCGGCACCGGTGTGCAGGTCGACCTTATGCGCAAATGAACGTCCCCCCGTTTGTCTCCAAACGAGTCGTCAATCTGACCTCAATATGCGGTGAAGCGACGTTCAGGCGGTCGCAGCGTTAACCATCTTCGTGCCGGGCCCAGCCCGAACCGGCCGGAGTCAGGGTGTCGAGGAAGCGATCTGCACTGCGCAGATAGTCCTGCTGCTTTTCAGACCCCATCCGATCCCAATTGGCGTAAATCCGGCCGATCCGCCGGTTCTTTTCCAGCCGGTCACGGTGCCGGTGCATAAAGTGCCAATATAGCGGGTTGAACGGGCATGCGCCTTCGCCGGTCTTCTTGTTCGGCGAGTATGCACAGCCCGCGCAATAATTGCTCATCTTGTTGATGTAGTTTCCGCTGGCGGCGTATGGTTTGGACGCGAGCTTCCCACCATCGGCGTAAAGGATCATGGCCGACACATTGGGCAGTTCGACCCATTCGTAAGCATCGGCATAAACGACAAGGAACCAGTCCTGAACGTCGCGCGGAGTTATACCCGCGAGCAATGCAAAATTGCCGAGCACCATCAGGCGCTGTATATGGTGCGCATGCGCGTTATCGCGCGTGGAACGGATACAGTCGGCAAGACAAGCCATGTCGGTTTCGCCGGTCCAGTAGAATTCGGGCAGCCCCCGTTGCGCATTGAGTTCATTGGCAGTCTGCAAATGCGGCATCTGGTTCCAATAGAAGCCGCGCACGTATTCGCGCCAGCCGATGATTTGCCGGATGAAGCCTTCCACCGAATTGAGTGGCGCCTTGCCGTCACGATAGGCTTGCTCGGCACGATGGCAGAGATCGAGCGGGTCGAGCAGACCGAGATTGAGGCTGGTGGACAGCATAGAGTGAAACAGGTCGTCTTCGCCCGCGACCATTGCATCCTGATAGGGACCGAAGCATTCGATCCGTTCGGCGAAAAACGCGTCGGCAGCATCTTCCGCTTCGTCGCGCGTGACGGGCCATTCGAATTTCTCGAGGCTGCCGAAATGATCGCGAAATCGATCTTCGACCAGTTCAATGACTTGCTGCGTGATCTGGTCTGGTTCGAACTTCGCGCGTTCCGGCGCGGCAAGGCCTTCCTTGGGTGGCTTGCGGTTTTCGCTATCGTAGTTCCATTCTCCGCCTTCGGGCCTGTCCCCATCCATCAGCAGGCCGGTCTTTCGGCGCATTTCACGATAAAAGAACTCCATCCGCAATTCGGTGCGGCCTTCGGCCCATTCATCGAATTCCGGCTGGGGGCAGATGAAGCGGTCGTCTCGCAGAATCTCTACGTCACAGGGGAATTTATCGGGCCATTGTTCCATGTCCTGGCGGACCCGCCATTCGCCCGCTTCCACGACCCTGATCAGGCGCGGTGCATGGTCTTCGACCGCGCGGGCCAGTTCGCCAGTAAAGCTGCCCGCATTGTCTTTGGTGTCGAGCTTGACGTAATCCACCGTCCAGCCGGCTTCGCGCAACTCGTCGGCGAAGTGGCGCATGGCTGAAAAGATCAGGGCGATCTTCTGCTTGTGATGTTTGACGTATGTTGTCTCGTCCCAGACTTCCATCATCAGGACGACGGTGTCGTCCTTGGCGCACCCACGGATCGACGCGATTTGGCGACTCAGCTGATCGCCGAGTATGGGAACGAGAACGGGGCCGGGCATTGCCGTTTCAATGCCCGGCGTCCGTCTTGGTGCCTCAGAGTTTTGCGATCGTTTCTTTTGCCGCTTCCATTCCAGCGGCGATCGCATCGGGACCGAAGCCAGCTTTTTCGACGCGCACGAAATGAAGGTCGTCCACGCCGATGAAACCGAAGAAAGTCGTCAGCAGGCTTTCCTGGTTTTCCGCCATCTGATCGTTGGAATATTCGCCGCCACGCGCCGATGCGATCACGACCTTGCGACCGCCCGCCAAGCCTTCCGGTCCGGCTTCCGAATATTGGAACGTGACGCCGGGCACACCGAGTCGATCGAGCCATGCCTTGAGCTGTGAGGGGATGGTGAAATTGTACATCGGCGCGCCCACGATCACGATGTCGCTCGCGAGAAATTCCTCGAGCACGGCGCGCTGGTCGGGATAGGCAGCCGCGACGGCTTCTTCATGCGTGTCCGGCGCGGTGCGGATCGCCTTGGTGGTGATCGGGTCGATGTGGGCGAGCGGTTCTGCGACGAGATCGCGGGTGACGAGCGTGGCGTCGGGATGTTTGGCCGTGAAGTGAGCGACCAGCTCGTCGGTCAGCTTGCGGCTGATCGATTGAGCGCCGGTGGTCGAACTGTCGATGCGAAGGATTTGCACTATTGAAACTCCGTAGTTACTATCGATAACTTGGAGGCTATATGGAAACTACAACCCGACTTGCACAAGAAGGCACTTTTGTGTCCGATAGGGACACCGGTGTAACCCTTGAAGTTCACGACGCGCCGCAATGTACGGCCGTGAACGACATTCTCGCCCGCGTCGGGGATAAATGGTCCGTGCGCGTGGTGATGGCGCTGACCGAGGAATCGCGGCGGTTCAATGAATTGCGGCGCGAAATTCCCGGTATTTCCCAGCGCATGCTGACCCGGACGCTGCGTGGGCTGGAGCGGGACGGGCTCGTCAGTCGCGCAGTGACGCCGACAGTGCCGCCCCGTGTCGATTACGCGCTGACCGCGCTCGGCAAATCCTTGTGCAACCCGGTCGCCCAGCTCGGCAACTGGGCTATCGCCAACATCGGCAAGGTAGAAGCCGCTCGCGCCGTGTTCGACAGCGAGCAGGATTAGACGAAACTGTAAGGATCGATATCGACCGCCACGCGCACGCCTGCGGGGTGATCGACCTGTGTCAGCCACCGCCGTATGACGTGCTGTAGTTGCACACTGCGACGGGCATTGATGAGAAAACGATAGCGATAGCGCCCGCGCAGCAGGGCCATGGGGGCAGGGGCCGGTCCCAGGATCATGCAGTCCGCCACATCCGGCCGGAAAGCACCGAGGCGATTGGCCGCCTCACGCGCTTCGCCGTCGTCTTCCGACGATATGATGATCGAGGCCCAGCGACCGAACGGCGGAGCGCCGGCCTCGCGCCGCATTTCGGTTTCGGCAGAATAGAAAGCGTCCCGGTCCCCCGCAGCGAGTGCGGCAATCACCGGGGCCTCGGGATGGCGCGTCTGGATCAGCACTTCACCCGGCTTTGAACCGCGTCCGGCACGCCCGGCCACCTGGGCCACCTGCTGATACGTCCGTTCGCCTGCGCGCAGATCGCCGCCCTCCAGCCCCAGATCGGCATCGACGACGCCGACCAGCGTCAACTCGGGGAAATGGAACCCCTTGGTGACCAGCTGTGTACCGACGATCACGTCGATTTCACGCGCTTCGACCGCAGCGATAAATTCTGCGGCACGGCCTGGTGAATTGAGCGTGTCCGACGTGGCCACGAATACGCGGGCCTGCGGGAGCCGCTCGCCCACTTCGTCGGCAATCCGTTCCACGCCCGGCCCGCAGGCGACGAGGCAATCGGGTTCGCCGCATTCGGTGCAGGCTTGCGGTGCAGGTGCCTCATGCCCGCAATGATGGCAGGCCAGCCGGCGGGTGAAGCGATGCTCGACCAGCCAGGCGCTGCAATTGGGACATTGATACCGGAACCCGCAATTGCGGCATAAGGTCAGCGGGGCATAGCCGCGCCGGTTCAGGAACAGGAGCGATTGTTCGCCGCGCTCCAACCGTTCCTCGATCCCGTCGACCAGCCGCTGCGCCAGCCACATGCCATGAGGCGGCTTTTCTTCGGTCAGATCGATCAACTCGATCGCCGGCAATTCCGCGCCGCCGAAGCGGCTGGGTAGATCGACCTTCTCGTAAATCCCGCTCTCCGCCATCTGAAGGCTTTCCAGCGCGGGGGTGGCGCTTGCGAGAATGACGGGCACCTTTTCGAAATGGCCGCGCATAACGGCGACATCGCGCGCATTGTAGCGCACGCCGTCTTCCTGTTTGAAACTCGTCTCATGCGCCTCGTCGACGACGATCAGCCCCAGCTTTGCGAAGGGCAGGTACAGGGCAGAGCGTGCTCCGACCACCACCTGCGCCGAGCCTTCGCAAACCGCGCGATAGGCACGCCTGCGCTCGGTCGATTTGAGCGAGGAATGCCACAGGATAGGGGCGGCGCCGAAGCGTTCTTCGAACCGGTGGAGAAAGTTCTCAGTCAAGGCGATTTCGGGCAGCAGCACCAGCACCTGCCGCCCCATGCGCAAGGCCTCCGCCACAGGTTCGAAATAGGTTTCCGTCTTGCCCGATCCGGTTACCCCATCGAGCAGGAACGGTGCGAAGTCCCGCTTGCGCACCGCAGCGGAGAACACGTCGGATACGGCCTGCTGCTCAGCGCTCAGATCGACCTGTACGAAATCCGGGCGTGCAGTGTCGTAAGGCCGGTCGCAATCCACCTCGACAGGTTCGAGCACGCCCTGATTGACCAGCCCGCGCAGGACTCCTTCGGACACGCCCGCAATGCCCGACAACTCGCGAATGTTGGCCTGTTCTCCGTCCAGTGCGTCGATGGCTGCCTGGCGCTGGGGCGTCATGCGTTCCGGCAAGCCGCCGGTGAGGCGATATTCGGTCATCGTCGCCGGGCCCTTCAGCGCTCCCCCTGACGACAGCGCCATTCTTGCCACCCCGGCGAGAGAGGCGACGTAGTAATCGGCTGTCCATTCGATCAGGCGGCGCAGAGGGGCCGAAAGCGGCGGGACGGGTAGTATACCGCGTAGCGGTCGCAGCTTTTCGGCCGGAACCTCGGTACCCGGCAGCCGTTCGGCCTCCCAGACGATTCCGATGACTGTCCGCGGCCCGAGCGGGCATTCGACCACCGATCCGGGTTCGACCCTAACGCCTTCCGGCACCTTGTAATCAAGGGGCCCCAGGGCAGCATTGAGGACAAGGCAGCGCACGCGGTTCATCGCTCGGCCATATGGGCGGCGCAAGGCTATGGAAACAAGGGTGGGATGAAATGAGGACCAACAATATGAACGATATTCTCGTGAAACCCACCGGGCGACGTGCCCTGCTGGGCGGCATGGCGGCATCGGGCGGGCTGCTTTTGCTGCCGGCCTGTACGTCGGTGCCGCGCTTCAGTCTCGTCGATGCCGTGCAGCGCATGCTGTTCCTGTCGAGCGAGCGGGCCTTCGCACGCATGCTGCAGGCGGACGGGTTCTGGGACCAGCAGGTTGCGCAGGTCGGTTTCAGCAATCTGCTGGGCGCCCGCGGGGATGTCCTGTCGCGGATTCTGACCTCGGCCCTGTTCAAGGATCGACTTGACCGCGCGTTCGGCGACATCGCCTATGAAGGAGCCGCGCGGGCCGCGCCGCTGGTTACCGACGCCGTTCGCGTAGTCGGTATCAACAATGCCCTAGACCTGGTGCGCGGCGGGCCGACGGCGGCGACCACGTTCCTGCGCGGTTCGATGGGGGCCGCGCTGGTGGAAGCGATGGTGCCGGAACTGGGCGAGGCGATACGAATTTCGCAGGACCCCCTGGTCGGCGAACTCATCCAGGGACTGACGGGTATAGATTTCGCTGGCGCGACCAATCGTTTCGCGACCAGTCTGGACAACACGATCTGGCGGGAAATCGGCGCGGAGGAAGCGGCGATCCGCCGTGATCCGAGGGCGACACGTGATCCCCTGATTATCGGCGTGTTTGGAGCCGCTGCGCAATATTGATCTAGACGGCTGGGCGCGCCGGGCGCGGAATGGCATAGAACATCCATGCGAACCCTTCTCGTCGCTTTCCTTCTGGGCACCACAGCCTGCAGCACACCTGTGATCGAGCCTAGCCCCATCGTCGGCGCGCAGCTTTACACGGTGCGTGAAAGCATGGCGGCCGATCCTCTCGCAACGCTGCGTCGCGTTGCCGATCTGGGGTATCGCGAGGTGGAAATTGCCGGGACCTTCGGGGCCAAGCCCGAGGCGATTTGTCAGCAAACGCGTGCGCTGGAACTGCGGGTTGCGGCTGTGCATGCAGACTGGCAGTTGCTGCGTACGGATCCGGCGGCTGCGATCGCGGAAACCAAGGCGCTATGCAGCGATACACTCATTCTCGCCTGGTTGCCTGAAGATCAGCGGCAAACCTTGGCTCAATGGCGCGACTGGGTGGAGCATTTGAACCTGATCGCCGACCTGGCAGAGCGGGAAGGCGTGCGGATCGCGTATCACGCCCATGATTTCGAGTTTGCAGAGATAGACGGGATCCGGCCCATCGATCTGCTCATGGACGAGCTCGATCCGCGTATCGGCTTCGAACTGGACACATACTGGCTGGCTCATGCGGGCGAAGATCCTCTGCGTTTTCTTCAACGGCATGCCGATCGGGTGACCCATCTTCATCTCAAGGATATGGCGGGTGGCGGAAGCATGGCCGATGTGGGCGAAGGCACGTTGCCGCTGACTCAAATCATCATTCAGGCGCAGCAGCAGGGTGTGCGGCACTTCCTGGTCGAGCGCGACGATGCATCCGATCCGTGGGCCAGCCTAGCCGCAAGTCTTGACTCGCTGCGCGCTATGCCCTTGCAGCGGGACACAACTTCAAACGCCTTCCGGAGCGCGAATCCATGAAATTCTTCGTCGACACTGCCGACATCGCCGACATCAGGGAAATGGCCGACACTGGCCTGCTCGATGGCGTCACCACCAATCCGTCGCTGATCGCAAAGTCGGGCCGCGATTTCATGGAAGTAACCAAGGAAATCTGCGACATCGTGGATGGGCCCGTGAGTGCCGAAGTCGTCGCGCTCGATCACGACACGATGATGAAAGAAGCGGAAACGCTGCGAAAGATCGCCGACAATGTCTGTATTAAGGTTCCGCTGACGATCGACGGCCTGAAGACCTGCAAGAAGCTCACCAGCGACGGCACACAGGTCAACGTAACGCTGTGTTTTTCGGCCAATCAGGCGCTGCTCGCAGCCAAGGCCGGCGCGACCTTTGTTTCGCCCTTCGTGGGGCGGCATGACGATAACGGCTTCGACGGCATGGAGCTTATCGCCGACATTCGCCAAATCTATAACAACTACAGTTTCGGCACGGAAATTCTCGTCGCCTCGGTTCGCAACCCGGTTCACGTGCTCAAAAGCGCGCTGATTGGCGCCGATGTCGCTACAATGCCGCCCGCCGTCATCAAGGGTCTGTTCAAGCATATCCTGACCGACAAGGGCATCGAGGGCTTCGTCGCCGACTGGGCGAAGACCGGTCAAAGCATTCCGACGCAGTAAATGACCGACCAGACGCCCCTCGACCGTTTCAAACAGGCGCTGACGAGCGCGTCGCGCGCGCTCGCGAACGAGCCTGAGGTCGAGGTGGCGTGGAGCGCGGATGCGCCTGCGCAATCGGGCAAGAATTTTCGTGTCCCGCTGCCCGGCCGAAATCTGCCCCGCGATCAGGCGATCGAGGCGCGCGGTTTCGCTGACAGCTTCGCGCTGAAACTGCGCCACCATAACGAGGCGCTTCATAACAAGGGCGCGCCGCCAGAGCCCATCGCACGTGCTTGTTACGATGCCGTCGAACAAGTTCGCTATGAGGCGATCGGTTCGACCCGCTATGCAGGCATTCGCGATAATCTGAATTCGGCAGTAAAGCTCCGTACGGCATCGGATCCGATAGTGCGCGCGGACGAAGCGAAGGACGTGCCGCTTCCCACTGCACTGTCGCTGATGCTGCGCGAGGCTTTGACTGGAGAGGCAATCCCCGAACGGGCTCAAGCGGCCGTCGATCTGGTTCGAGACGATATTCTTGCAAAGATCGGCACCGATATGGACGGGCTCGCCGATGCCCTCGACGATCAGCGTGCCTTCCAGGACCTGACGCTCGATATGCTGCGGCACCTCGACCTTACCCTTCCCGATAGTCCCGAACCGACCGATGCCGAAGATGGCGAGGGCGAAGAAGGCGAAAACCCGGAAGAACAGGATACCGACGAGGAAGACGAAGGCGGGGCCGAACCGCAGGCTGCCGATGCGCGCAGCGAAGTCACCGACGGTGAGGCGGAAGGCGATGCCGATCAGGATGTCGATGGCGAGCAGGAAATGGCCGACGGCGACCCTTCGGACGACGGCGAAGAGGGTATGCAGCCCGTCCGGCCAAATCGGCCATGGACCGATCTTCCCGATACTTTCGAATACACGGCCTACACCGAGAAATTCGACGAGATCGTCGAAGCACCGGAACTGTGCGATAACGAAGAACTCGACCGGTTGCGGACCTATCTCGACAGCCAGCTCGCCGGATTGCAGGGCGTGGTCACACGTCTTGCCAATCGCCTACAGCGCCGCCTCATGGCACAGCAAAACCGCAGCTGGGATTTCGATCAGGAAGAAGGCCTGCTCGATGCCGCGCGTCTGACGCGAGTGGTCGTCAGCCCCGGTCACGCGCTTAGCTACAAGATGGAGCGCGATACCGAGTTCAAGGACACGGTCGTCACGCTGCTGATCGACAATTCGGGTTCGATGCGTGGGCGGCCGATTTCCATTGCCGCAATCAGTGCCGACATACTTGCGCGCACGCTGGAGCGGTGCGGCGTGAAGACCGAAATTCTGGGCTTTACAACCCGCGCCTGGAAGGGCGGTCAAGGCCGCGAGATGTGGCTGGCCGATGGGCGGCCTGCCAATCCCGGTCGCCTCAATGATCTACGGCATATTCTCTACAAGAAGGCGGATGAGCCTTGGCGCCGTGCGCGCCGCAATCTCGGCCTGATGATGCGCGAAGGTCTGCTGAAAGAGAACATCGACGGCGAAGCGCTGCTGTGGGCGCATGATCGCCTGCTGCGCCGCCCCGAGGACCGCCGCATCCTGATGGTCATTTCCGATGGCGCGCCGGTCGACGACAGCACGTTGAGCGTAAACCAGGCCGGTTATCTCGAGGGACATTTGCGCAAGGTCATTGACTGGATCGAGAAGCAGTCCCCCGTCCAGCTTGCCGCGATCGGCATCGGCCATGACGTCACCCGTTACTACAAGCGTTCGGTGACGATCATGGATGTGGAGCAGCTTGGCGGGACCATCATCGAGCAGTTGGCGGATTTGTTCGAGGTGGACGGCTGAATGGATTGGACGCTAGCACTCACCGGCATGCTAATAATTATTTGGTCTTTATCCGGTCTTTGGCGGCCTGAGAAAAATGTCGCTAGCGTAGAAGGGTGGCGGAAGAGGCTGAACGAATTAAAGGCCGGTGCGTCCGAAAGCTATTTTGAAGAACGGCGGCAATTGGAGGCGTATCCTCCACCAGAACATGCAACAATCACAAAGTTACGTGCTGTCAGCCTTGTGGGTATGAGCATTGGGGCAATACTGATCGTGATTTCAGCATTCAGATGAACGTCACCGAAGCCGTTCAGTCGCGCCGTTCCGTCCGCGCATTTCTCGACACGCCTGTCGAGCGTGAAGTGCTGGCACGTATCCTAGAAAAGGCGCAGCGTTCACCGTCGGGTGGCAACACCCAGCCGTGGCACGGCATCCTCCTGACCGGCGATCCGCTGCAAAAGTTGTTCGACCGGATTGCGGAGGAATTTCCCAAAGGCCGCGCGGCGCATGCGCCCGAATATCACGTCTATCCCCCCGAACTGGATGGCGCCTACGAACAACGCCGCCGCGGGGTGGGCGAAGATATGTACGGCGCGCTCGAAATCTCCCGCGAGGAGAAGGCCAAGCGCCTGATGTGGTTCGCACGCAATTTCCAGGCCTTCGGCGCGCCGGTATTGATGCTGGTCCACACGCCGAAATACATGGGGCCTCCACAGTGGAGTGATATCGGCATGTGGCTGCAGACCATCGCCCTGCTGCTGCGCGAGGAAGGGCTCGATTGCTGCTTCCAGGAAGCCTGGGCGGTCTATTCGCCGCAGATCCGCGAAGTGGTCGACATTCCCGAAGACCACATCTTCTTCTGCGGCATGGCAATCGGCTACCGCGATACAGAAGCGCCGGTGAACAATTTCGACGTCAAACGCGCCGGGACCGACGAGAGCGTGCGCTGGGAGGGTTGGCAGTAGGCGTGCCGCCACCTAATGCGCGTTTCATGACCGACGCGCCCCTGAAGCTGTTCAATTCGCTCACCCGCAAGCTGGAGGAATTCCGGCCCGTTCACGAGGGGGAAGCGCGCGTCTACAGCTGCGGGCCGACGGTCTACAACTACCCCCATATCGGCAACATGCGGGCCTATGTCTTTGCCGATGTCCTTGGCCGCACACTGAGCTGGAAGGGCTACGAGCTCACCCACATCATCAACATCACCGACGTGGGTCATCTGACCGATGATGGCGATGCGGGCGAAGACAAGATGGAAAAGATGGCTGCGGCCAAGGCGCAGTCGATCTGGGACATCGCCAAGCATTACACCGAAGCCTATTGGGCGGACGTGAAGGCGCTCAACATCCGCGAGCCGGCCAAGTGGTCGGTGGCGACCGATTACATCGACGAGATGATCGATTTCGCAAAGGGCATTGCCGACAGGCATTGCTACGAACTCGAAACCGGCCTCTATTTCGACGTGTCGACAGTCGCCGATTACGGGAGGCTTGCTCGCGCGGTAACTGAAGAGGGCGAGGGACGGATCGAAACGGTAGAAGGCAAGCGCAACGCTGCCGATTTTGCGATCTGGCGCAAGACACCTGCGGGCGAGACACGGCAGATGGAATGGGACAGTCCGTGGGGCAAGGGCGCGCCCGGCTGGCATCTCGAATGCTCGGTCATGGGCGAAAAGCTGCTCGGCTTCCCCTTCGATATCCATACCGGCGGCATCGATCACCGCGAAATCCATCACCCCAACGAGATCGCGCAGAACCAGGCCTTCTGCGGTTGTGGCGGGCTCGACGTGGCGACCCATTCGGGCGCGAAGATCTGGATGCACAACAACTTCCTCGTCGAACGGTCGGGGAAGATGTCGAAAAGCTCGGGAGAATTCCTGCGTCTGCAATTGCTGATCGACAAGGGCTATCACCCGCTCGCCTATCGCATGATGTGCCTCCAGGCGCATTACCGCAGCGAGCTGGAGTTTTCGTGGGAGGGGCTTGGTGCGACCCTCACGCGGTTGAAGCGGATCGTCATGGCGGCGGAAAAGCTGCAAGACGCGCCCTTAGGCGATCCCTCGCACCCGAAATTTGCAGCCCTGCGGGACAAGTTCGCAGCCGCCATGTCGGACGATCTGAACACGGCGGTCGCCCTGGTCGCTTTGGAAGAAGCGCTGGCGATGAAAAAGGTCGATGCCAATGTAAAGCGCGCTGTCATCGAAGAGATGGATCAGGTCCTGGGACTGGGCCTGTTCGACCTGACCCGCACAGATCTTCGCATCCGCCCCAGCGATGCCCGGATTACCGAAGCCGAGATCGAGGCCGAACTGTTCCGCCGCAAGGAAGCGCGCGTAGCCAAGGATTTCGCTGCGTCGGACGCGATTCGGGAAAGTCTTGCAGACAGTGGCGTAGAGGTTATGGATGGCGATCCTCTCGGATGGGAATGGAAGCTTTGACGAAGGCCGATCCGCAAGCACTCCTGTGGCAACATTTGAAAGACACGCCGCAGGGCTTGTTTTTCGTCCGCGACCATCCGGCAGAAGATTTCGTTCTGCCGTTCTATTGCGAAGAGGCGCATCTCGCCATCGAAGTGGATGACGATCCGTTCCGCCCACGGGACGATGCCGCGCGCGAACGGTGGCAGGATCGGCACAAGGTCGACATCATGCAGGTTCCGCCCAGCCACGTGCTGCGCAATGCCGGTGAAGTTGCGGAAGCAATCCTCGACATCGCTACCCGTCGCAAGGAACGGTTTGCGAAATAGTTTCTGAGCGGCAATGACAGGCGTCGAGGAGAAATCGATGACCAAAGCCGCCCTGTCCGCCATGATCCGTCCACTGGTCGAACCGCGTCTTCCCGAATGGGTCGAGCCGCTGTGGTTCACCAGTAAGGAACAGGCGCTTGATTTCGCGCCGCAGGCAGAGATCGGCTGGTTCGATCTCAATGAGAAAGAACCCATGATCGAAATTGCCCGGGCGGCGACCAACCTCAAATGGTTGACCTCGATCTATGCCGGGCTCGACTTCATGCCTCTCGACGTTCTGAAAGAACGCGGTGTGGTCGTCACCAACGGGGTCGGCATCAATGCCATCACCATCGCCGAATATGTCGTCATGCTCATGCTCTCCCATGCCAAGGGATATCGCGATGTGGTGCGGGCGCAGGATCGTCATGAATGGCTGCGTGACAGTCCGGGCAAGCGGGAATTGTCGGGCGAGCGTGTGCTTCTGCTCGGCATGGGCGCCATCGGTTCGCTGATCAAGACACGCCTCGAAGCCTTCGACATGACGGTCGTTCCCGTGCGCCGTTCGGGTGCCGATGGTGCGCTGCGTCCGGGCGAATGGCGCCAGAAACTGGGCGAATTCGACTGGGTCGTGCTGGCCGTGCCATCCACCCCCGAAACGAAGCATATGATCGGCGCGCTGGAACTTGCTGCAATGCGCCCGAACGGTGTGCTGGTGAACATTGCGCGCGGCGATGTCGTCGATCAGGAAGCACTGGTCTCTGCCCTGAGAGAAGAAAAGATCGAAGCGGCGCTGCTCGACGTGACGGATCCGGAACCACTGCCCGAAGATCACCCCTTGTGGGAACTTGGCAATGCGCAGGTCACCATGCATCTGTCGGGCAGGGCGCAGACGAAGATGTTCCAGCGGTCCGCCGATCGCTTCATCGAAAACCTCGAACGCTGGCACAAGGGCGAACCCGTCCAGCCGCAGCTCGACCTCGAGCTCGGCTACTGACGGAACGCTCCCGCTTGTCGCGCCGTTGATGCTCCGAACAGGAGATCACATGCCCAGCCTCAAGGAAACCTACCCGCTCTATTTGAACAACAAGGCGCAGCAGCCGAACACCGATCTCGAGGTGACGGACAAGTTCACCGGCAAGGTCGCCTTCCGGACCGCCCTGGCGACGCCCGAAATCATCGATCAGGCGATCGCGGGGGCGGTGCAGGCCACGGAACCGATGGCGAAGCTCGCCAGCTACGAACGGCAGGCGGTGCTGCAGCACTGTGTCGATCGCTTCAAGGAACGCTTCGACGAGCTGGCCTATGCCCTTTGCGTCGAAGCGGGCAAGCCGATCAAGGACAGTGAAGGCGAAGTCACGCGCCTGATCGACACCTTCCGTATCGCGGCCGAAGAATCGGTGCGGATGTATGGCGAAGTCATGCCGCTCGACATTTCCGAACGGGCGAAAGGCTATCAGGCGATCTGGAAACGCGTTCCGGTGGGGCCATGCAGCTTCATCTCGCCGTTCAACTTCCCTCTGAACCTGGCTGCACACAAGGTTGCCCCCGCCATCGCCGTGGGCTGCCCGTTCGTGATGAAGCCTGCCAGCATGACCCCGCTCGGTGCCATCATCATGGGCGAAGTTCTGGCGGAAACGGATTTGCCGGAAGGGGCCTTCTCGATCCTGCCAGCCCATCGCGACGGCGCCGATATGTTTACCGAAGACGAGCGGCTGAAACTGCTCAGCTTCACCGGCTCGCCCGCCGTCGGCTGGGCGCTAAAGGCCAAGTCGGGCAAGAAGAAGGTGGTGCTCGAACTCGGCGGGAATGCTGCGGTCGTCGTCGACCGGGATGCCAATCTGGATGATGCGCTGGAACGGATCATCTTCGGCGCATTCTATCAGAGCGGGCAGAGCTGCATCGGCGTCCAGCGGATCATCATTCACGAAGACGTGTACGACCGTTTCCGCGATATGATGGTCGAGAAGACCAAGAGTCTGGTCGCGGGCGATCCCAAGGACCGCGATACCTTCATCGGGCCGATGATCTCGGAAAAGGAAGCGAGCCGGCTCAAGGGATGGATTGACGATGCCATCGATGGCGGTGCCTCTCTGCTGACCGGCGGCGGCTGCAAGGGCAACATGCTCGAAGCCACACTGCTCGAAAACGTGCACAAGGATGCCAAGGCGCTCAACGAAGAAGCCTTCGGCCCGCTTGCCATTCTCCAGAAATTCTCCGACTTCGACGAAGCTCTGGCAGAGGTTAACCGAAGCACGTTCGGTCTGCAGGCGGGCATCTTCACGCGGGACCTGTTCAAGATGTTCGATGCGTGGGACCGGCTCGAAATGGGCGGTGTGGTTATCAACGACGTGCCCAGCTACCGGGTGGACAACATGCCGTACGGCGGCGTGAAGGATTCGGGCCTGGGCCGCGAAGGGATCAAATTCGCCATGGAAGACATGACCGAAATCAGGAATCTCGTCGTCCGCCGAAACTGACCCCGTCGCGTTGCCGGACGGATCAACTCTCCTCCAGCAACAGCAGTTCGCACTGCACCACCAGCCGTGGCTCGGGTAGCAGCCGATGCTCGACCTCGTGTATCGCTGCGTCCGCCACGATCTGGCCGGGAATGGCAAATTCGTGTTCTGGCAGTTCGGCGACGAACACTTCGCCAGTCGCGACGGCGTCCGCTCCTGCGAACACAAGCTTGAGCGAATGGCGGGTCCCAGCGAAGGTGATGCTCGCCCACGCTTTCTCCGTATGGGTGAGGACTTCCCCATGGCCGCCATGCAATTCGGCCAGAGCCATGCGGACACGATCAGCAGCCGTCCGGCGGGGCCGGGGCGATTTGGCTGAATTGCCTTCAAGCAACATGGGCAGTCTCCTGGGCGGCAGGGGTGACAGTGCGGGCAGCTTCGAAGCCTGCCATGAACCCGCGGATGCGTTGCTCGGTGCGGTCGCGTGGTTCGCGACCCATCCGCAAATCGAGTACGAATCGCGGGTCTTGAATGGCTAGTCGGCCGAATTTGGTGGCCGGCATTTTTTGCTGCCTGAGGAATTTCTCGACGGATCGGATCAGCATGCGAAGGCTCCCGGTAGGCTGGTCTGACAGACGAATCGCTCGCCGTGTTCCGTATTTGTTCCAGTCGAAATCCTACTTGTCTAGGAAAAATACTATGATATAGGATTTTTCCGCGAACCAACCAACAAGGAGGCCGGCCATGGACTTTGTCGAACCGCTCGATCGGTACGAGCCCGAGGAACGCTATGCCCGCGCACGGTTGCGGGAGATCATTCGTGAGAAGGGTCACAGTCTGTCGGCCCTGGCCCGCCTGATCGGGCGTAATCCGGCATATCTGCACCAATATGTCGGTCGTGGTAGCCCCCGGCATTTGGACGAGCCGGACCTGATGAAGATTGCCGAATTCCTGGGCGTCGATCACGAGGTGATCGCCACGCGGGAGATCGTCCGGCCCCGCTCCTCGAGAATGCAGGACTCGGGCGATACTGAAGGCTTCGTGCAGGTGCCGCGCCTGCCGTTGGAGGCTTCGGCCGGGCCGGGTGCCTTCAGTGCAGAGGAAATTTCCTATGACGCCTTTCAGTTCTCCCGCCGCTGGCTGCGCGAGATGGGGCTGGAGGGCGCCGACCTGACCGCTATCCGGGTCGAAGGCGACAGCATGGAACCGCTGCTACGTTCGGGCGACGAGATCTTCGTCGATCGCAACAAGCGGGGCGGTGAGGGAGTGTTCGTGGTCCGCATCGGTGATGCGCTTCACGTCAAGCAGGTCCAGTCCCGCGGTCCCGGCGACATCGCGCTGATCAGCGCCAACGATGCCTATGCGCCGATCGAGCTGGCGCGCGACGAAATCGAGGTCATCGGTCGGGTCGTGTGGAAAGGGGGCAGGCTTTGACCCTACGCCCAACTCCTCTGTGGATCGTGGTGTCTAGGGGGGGACGAGCATGCGCAAATGGAACAAACGCCGGGTGACGACGTAACTCCCATACTCCTGGCGCTCTGGTGGATGTGGCAGGGACATCACACGAGGAGACATCGTATGCGCAAGGCTCTACTTCCCATCGCTATCGTCGGCGCACTGTCGCTGTCCGGTTGCGCAAGTTACGGACTCGGCGGAATTGGCGGGGGCTCCGATGGCTACGGTTCCGATTACGGATATGGCTATAATGGTCGCGACGATTTCGAACGCGCCGCTGTCAATGCCTGCGGGCGTGAAGCTTCGCGCTACGGGCGGGTGTCTATCAACTCTGTCAATCAGGAAAGCCGCGATAGGGTGGTGGTCACCGGGCGTATGGAAACGCGCCGTGGCGAACGCGATCGCTTCGGTTGCACCTTCGACAGAAGCGGTCGGATCACCGATTTCCGGCGCCTCTGATACGCGGGCGGCAATGGCAATGCGCGCTTGCAAAAGGGTAGGCGCGCAGCCATTTCAGCCCGCATGACCGACACTGCAAGCAAGCCCCCGATGAAAGCCGGTATCGTCCCGGTCACCCCTCTGCAGCAGAATTGCTCGCTGATCTGGTGCACTGCGACCAACAAGGGCGCGCTGATCGATCCGGGCGGCGATCTGGGCAAGGTGAAGGCCGCCGTGGCCAAGACCGGTGTCGAACTGGAGAAAATTCTCATCACTCATGGTCATATCGACCATTGTGGCGAAGCCGGGGTGCTGGCCAAGGAACTCGGCCTGCCCATCGAAGGGCCGCAGGAAGCTGATCGTTTCTGGATCAGCCGCCTGAATGATGACGGCGCAAAATACGGCGTCAACGGTCAGGTTTTCGAACCCGACCGCTGGCTCGAAGATGGCGACACCGTTACTGTGGGGGAACTGACGCTAGAGGTCATCCACTGCCCCGGCCACACGCCCGGCCACGTGGTTTTCTTCCATCGCCCAAGCAAGTTCGCCGTCGTCGGCGACGTACTCTTTCAGGGCAGCATCGGACGTACGGATTTCCCCATGGGCAATCACCAGGACCTGATCGATGCGATCACGCAGAAGCTCTGGCCACTGGGCGACGATGTGACCTTCATTCCCGGTCATGGCCCCACCAGCACATTCGGGCAGGAACGCAAGACCAACGCCTTCGTCAGCGACTACGCGCTCTCCTGATACTTTGCCGGGCCGGGACGCATGTCCCGGCCGCAAAATCTACATCACGCCAAGCACGATCAGCACGGCCACCGCCGCCAGCCCGAGCTGTGTCAGCATCGTCACGATCGTCCCGATGGAGCGACCTTTGCCCAGAGTCCCTCCGTCCATACCGAAACCGTGGGCGACACGGCCCAGCATGTAGATGGCAACCACCCAGGCCAGCCAGGGATTCCCGCGGCCCGCCAGCTCTATGCCCGCCACCAGCACCAGTACGAAGGCCGTATTCTCCACGAAGTTGAGCTGCGCCCGCATGCGGGCGGTCAGCGGGCCGCCGTCATCGTCGCCGACGGAAATCTTCGTCGCCATGCGCATCTGGCCCACGCGAATGCTCAGCCAGAGATTTATGATTGCCGCTGCTGCAGCCGCAGTCAGTGTAACCGGCAGGATAACGCCCATGCTTGTCCTTCCCTTGCGATCTCTCCACCGGAGACCCATCTGGGGTGCTAGGGTGATGGTTCGCGCCGCGCAATGCCGATCAGGCAGCGAGACGGGTTGCATCCCCTGTGAATTTCGCTATAGCGCGCGCCTTCACCGCCACGGTCGGGATATTCGGGTTCACGCGCTCTTGTGCGGTGCCGGACCATCCCCTAGGGCGGCCACCGAAATTGATTGAAATTGTTTGAGGAACAGGTGCCGCCATGGCCGTCCCCAAGAGGAAAGTATCGCCCCACCGTCGCGGCAATCGCCGTGCGCATGATTCGCTCAAGGTTGAAGCGCATCACGAGTGCTCGAATTGCGGTGAACTCAAGCGTCCGCACAATCTGTGCCCGCACTGCGGCTACTATAACGGTCGCGAAATCATCGCCGTCGGTCTTTAAGACCGTCAGCAAAGCCGGAGAATCCGCATGAGTCTGCCGCGTATCGCCGTTGATGCGATGGGCGGTGATGAAGGCGTGCGCGTCATGGTCGAAGGGGCTGCGCTTGCGCGGCGCCGCCATGACAAGTTCAAGTTCCTGCTGGTGGGTGACGAAACGCGGATCAAGGCCGCGCTCGAATCCCATCCCGGCATGGCTGGAGCCTCCGAGATCCTGCACAGCGACGACGTGGTCGGCGGCGACGAGCTGCCGAGCCGCGCCTTGCGCCGCGCAAAGACCACCAGCATGGGTCTGGCGGTCAATGCCGTGAAGCAGGGTGATGCCGGCGCTGCGGTCAGTGCCGGCAATACCGGTGCGCTGATGGCGATGAGTAAGCTTGCGCTGCGCACCATGCCCGGTCTTGATCGGCCGGCGCTTGCCGCGTTGCTCCCGACGCTTACCGATAATGATGTGGTCATGCTGGACCTTGGCGCCAATCGCGAATGCGATGCGCGCAATCTTGTCCAGTTCGCCATCATGGGTGCTGCCTATGCCCGCGTGGTTACGGGGCGTGAACGGCCGCGCACGCGCCTGCTCAACATCGGTACCGAAGAAACCAAGGGCACCGAAGATATCCAGGCCGCCGCCGAAGCGCTGCGCGCCGCGACCGGTCTTGCCATGGACTTCGAAGGCTATGTCGAAGCCGACAAGATCAATCGCGGCGAATGCGATGTGGTCGTGTGTGACGGTTTTTCCGGCAATATCGCTCTCAAGGCCATCGAAGGGGCGGCACGGTTCGTGACTGATCTGCTGCGTCAGGCATTCACTTCCAGCGTGCGTTCCAAGATCGGCTTCCTCGTCTCGCGCCCGGCTACCGAATTGCTGCGCCACCATCTCGATCCCAACAATCATAATGGCGCGGTCTTCCTCGGCCTCAACGGTGTGGTGGTGAAAAGCCACGGCAGCGCCAATGCAAAGGGCGTCGCCAACGCTGTCGAGGTCGCTGCCCGGCTGCTGGAGGACGACATTACCAACCGCATCAAACACGATCTTGCCGCAGTCGGCACAGAAGGATTGGCAGCCAAGTGATCCGCTCCGTAATCACGGGAACCGGCTCGGCGCTGCCGGCCAATTGCGTTAGCAATGCCGATCTGGCTGAACGTGTGGACACCAGCGACGAATGGATCGTCGAGCGCACGGGTATCCGCCAACGCTATATCGCTGGCGACGGCGAAACCACCTCCACCCTCGCTATCGACGCATCGCGCAAGGCGCTTGCTGCGGCAGGGGTCGATGCTGACGAAATCGGCCTGATCATTCTGGCCACGGCGACGCCCGACCATACTTTTCCCGCCACGGCCACACAGGTTCAGGCGGCGCTGGGTTGCGGCGGCGGTGTCGCTTTCGACGTCCAGGCCGTGTGCTCGGGCTTCCTTTACGCGCTGGCCACAGCCGATTCGCTCCTGCGGACCGGCATGGCGAAGAAGGCGCTGGTGATCGGGTCCGAAACCTTCAGCCGCATTCTCGACTGGGACGATCGCACGACCTGCGTACTCTTCGGCGATGGCGCGGGCGCAATCGTGCTCGAGGCGAAGGACGTGGCCGAAGACGGCCCGGGCATCCTCGCCAGCCGCCTCCATGCAGAAGGCGCGCACAAGGACATGCTCTATGTCGACGGCGGACCGTCCACCACGGGTACCGTCGGCAAGCTGCGCATGAAGGGCCGCGAGGTTTTCCGCCACGCCGTGGTCAATCTGGCCGACGTGCTGCGCGAAGTGCTCGAAGAAACCGGAATGAATGCCGCGGACATCGATTGGGTGGTGCCGCATCAGGCCAATGCCCGCATTCTCGATGCCACCGCGCGCAAACTCGATTTGCCATCCGAAAAGGTGGTCGTCACCGTCGATCGTCACGCCAACACCTCGGCCGCATCCGTGCCGCTCGCGCTCGACACGGCCGTGCAGGATGGCCGCATCAAACAGGGCGATCTCGTCATGTTCGAAGCGATGGGTGGCGGCTTCACATGGGGCGCATCGCTCGCACGTATGTAGGTGCGGCCAAAAATACGCCGAGCCGATTTGCCAGAACTGCGGCAAACCTCTATATTGCTTGGCGAAGTTTGAATTTGGGTCGCATTCTCGCTCAGGGTCGCATCTGGGGGGAAAGAAAGAATGAATATTATGCGTTCCGTAGGCACACTGACACGGGCCGACCTCGCTGAAACCATCAACCGCAAGATGGGTCTCAGCCGCGCTGAATCGCTCGACATGGTCGAAGCGATCCTGGCCAAGATCTGCGATGCTCTGTCCGATGGCGAAAACGTGAAGATCTCCGGTTTCGGCAGCTTCGTTCTGCGCGACAAGTCGGAACGGGTCGGCCGCAATCCCAAGACCGGGGTCGAAGTGCCGATCACGCCCCGCCGCGTGATGACCTTCCGCGCCAGTCAGCTCCTGAAAGAGCGGATCGCGAACGGCTGAGGATATCCGCATGGCGAGTTTCGACGACGGTAAGGACAGCGGCGCTCTGCGCACCATCGGCGAAGTCGCCAAGGCCACCGGCATCAAACCGCATGTGCTGCGTTATTGGGAACAGCAGTTCCCCACGCTCAGGCCGCTCACCCGCAGCGGCGGGCGGCGCTATTACCGGCCCGAAGATATCGAACTGGTCGAACGCATCGAGCGACTCGTCAATCGCGAAGGCTACACGCTGAAAGGCGCGAAAGCCGCCTTGCGCGGCGCGTCCGATCAGCAGGCGGTACCGCAGGGAGCGGCAGCGCCGGAATCGCCGCCAGCCGCTGACCTGCTCCGCCAGCTCGAAGCAATCCGCAACGATCTCAAGGCAGCCCTCGCAGCCTGAAACCGATTTCTCACGGCTCCAGCGCGAAGGGCGGCGATGCCGTGGTTGCCGTGCCGAGGTAAAGTCGGCCCGAATAGGGGGCCTCGGGATCTTCTTCGATCACCGAAGATGGCTCGGGAATTGCAACGAGGACTGCCGAGAGAACGGCGGACCAAAGATGCAAGTTCATCCACATTTTCGACCGCTTGACAGCGAAGTGCTGTCGAGCACGCTGCCTGCTTCCCACCTCAATTCGCGACAGTTTAGCACCGTGCCAAGAGCGGACAGTCAGCTAACGACCTTATTCTGTTGAAAAACTCCTCTTGCGAAGAGGGCGAACCGCTGATTCAGTGATCTTCGTAATCAGGAGATTGGCTGATGATGGGCGAGCGAACGGTGATGCAGGAGGCGCTGTTCTACAGCTT